>Ga0256406_1000029_pt1 | contig 247761 bp, 233 predicted proteins | sample RumenRJG_03DNA_FD_185986 | JGI IMG/M metagenome (GOLD analysis project Ga0256406, IMG submission 185986) | Bovine rumen microbial communities from Lethbridge, Alberta, Canada - RJG_03 | ecosystem: Host-associated > Mammals > Digestive system > Stomach > Rumen | place: Canada: Alberta... | reverse complement strand
TTTATTTAATTGTCAAAATGTTTGTGTCGGGTCTGCGGAAGTTGACTCAAGGTCAACCCTCTCGGGAAATGATACTCAATCATTTCCCTCCGGCAGAGTGCCACCCCGACATGTGCATCTGTTTTATTTAATTGTCAAAATGTTTGTGTCGGGTCTGCGGAAGTTGACTCAAGGTCAACCCTCTCGGGAAATGATACTCAATCATTTCCCTCCGGCAGAGTGCCACCCCGACATGTGCATCTGTTTTATTTGATTGTCAATAAGCACGCATCATATTGCTACAATATGCAATCACGACACATTTTTAAACTGTAATCATTCTAACCTAAAAATAAAAATTTTTAAATACCCACGCTCAAGCCGGCGCAAACATTTATAGATTGCCCCGTTATTCCCCTTGCGCTGTCTGAGATAAGGTATTTTACCAATCCGGCAATTTCTTTCGGATCGACATATCTTTTTTGAGGTACACAATCTAATATTTCTTCTTCACTAAATTCGCTTTCTTCTATTGATTTTTTGCCCAGTTCCGTATCGACCCATCCGGGGTTAATTGTGTTAACCGTGATTCCGTATTCCGCTAATTCAAGACCCGTTGCTTTGGCAAACCCGACCAATCCCGCTTTGGTTGCCGAATACAAGCTCGCATTCGCTTCTCCCATTACGCCCGAAATCGAACCGATATTTATTATTCTGCCGAACCCTTTTTCTTTCATATAAGGAACTGCCCTTGCCGTAAGATAAATGGGCGCTTTTAAATTTACCGCCATAATGTGGCTCAACTTGTTTATCTTAGTCTTTTCAATCTCATTATAAATGTATTCGCCCGCATTGTTTACAAGTACATCTATCTTATTTTCTACAATAAAATCCCCGAGTTTTGACAATTCATACTCATGGCTCAAGTCGCATGTCATATACCCCGCAGGTTTCAAACTCTTTAATTCTGCCTCATTCCTTGCGCAAACATAAATCTTGCCAGTCGTTTTTAATTCCTGAGCAATTACCCTGCCGATACCTTTCGATGCACCCGTAACTAAAATGTTCATAAAATTTTTCCTTTATTTTTTATAATATTTAACATTATACAAATTTTTTTCTTATTTTTCAATAAGAATATTCCCCATGCTATATACAAAGTTACAAAATTCAGCGCAAAATCAAAAATCCTATTTTACAAATTTTGCTTTCAATCTGTTAAATAATTCCGATGCGTATTCCATTTTGAATGCCAGATTCAAAGGAATATAAACGGCCAAGCATACGATTGCGATGAATGTTATTTTAATAAGTTCAAACGGGATTTTGCTCATGTGAATAATTTGGTCATATCCATGCGCTGCAACAAAGCAGACTCCGAGAGTTATCAATCCTGCTGCGCACATCTTGAACAAATTTATAAATAACGTTTTGTATCCCATTTTCATTTTTCTTAAAATGAAATACCCTAAAACCGTTGCATTAAATAGCGTTACGAGTGAAGTTGATAAAGTTATTCCGCCGATACCGAAATGCATAACGGAAATTAAAAGCCAGTTTAACAAGACTTTTAATGCAACAGAGGTTAATGCGACCGTAAAAGGCGTTGCGCTGTCATTGAACGAATAGTAAACTCTTGTGATAGAATCTCTGAATACATAAGGAATAATTGAAACAGACAAAAACCACAAGGCTTCTGTTACCATAAATGTTGCGTTTTGGTCAAATTCACCGTGCTCAAATATAAGTCTTACAGCATCATACCCCACAACCAGAATGCCTATTATAACGGGGATTGCTCCGAAAAACAAAACTCCGACCCCTTTATTAAAATAGTTTCTTATGCCTGTATAATCTTTATCCGCAACAAGGCGTGCAAAAATCGGGAATAACGGAACTAAAAATGCCGTTACAAGCACTCCGACAGGGAATTGAAATACCCTGTTGGCATAGCCTATGGCTGTCCATGCACCCTCTGAAATTTGAGAAGTAAAAAACATATCTATATAAATATGAATTTGTCCGACGGTTGAACTGAGCACCGCAGGGAACAGAAGTTCGCCTATTTCTCTAAAATGCACATTATTAACAAAATCAAAATTCGGTTTTAGTCTGTAACCGAGTTTTCTGATATTGGGATACTGAATAACAAGCTGCAAAATAGCTCCCAGCGTTGTTGCCCAGGCAAGAGCATAACCTTTTTTGTCAGACGGTACGGCTATAACCACCCCGATTATCGCAAGGGACATAATTATAGGCGACAAATTAGGCAGCATGAATTGCTTATAAATAATCAAAATTCCGTAATAAATCCCGACAATTCCGCCTATAACAAGCAAAGGTGTCATAATTTGCAAATGAACGGCGGCAAGATTTATCATCTCTTTTGAACCGCCCGAAATGATAAGCCCCATTATTTGCCTTGGGAAAATGTACATAATAACGGACAATAAAAGGAAAAATATTATGGTTGCCGTCATAAAGGTTGAATACAATTTATTGACTTCTTGGCTAGGTTTTTCTTTTAAATTCGGTATTAGCTTTGAAAACACCGCAACCGTTGCGGAGTGAAACGGTCCTCCGACCCCGCCCAGCAAAATCAATGATAATGACGGGATTTGATATGCATAGTAGTAAGCATCAGACACCATTGATGCGCCGTAATAATTTGCTATTACGATATCTCTTATAAAGCCTATGAGTTTGCTTACGATGGTAACAACCATAATAAGCCATGCAGCTTTTAATACGCTTATGGATTTTGTATTATTTTCAGTCTGAGAACTCATTTTTCCCCGCTATTTCAATATAAAGTCTTATCCCGCCCGTGTTTTTGGGATAAGTAAATGTTACCTGATTTACCCCTTTTTGTAAATAAGGTGAAAAATCTATTCTGTTAAACCTTGTGTTTTTATTTAATTTTATTGCTTCAAAAACGCCGTTTATCGTGGTATCAATGTATTCAACCCCGTATTTGTTATCCACAACAAGGGTTCCTTTTCCGTTTTTGGTGAAAAATGTTTGGGTCTTGGTTTTTTGATGAGGGGCTGAAGATAGAATAATCGGCTCTGTGCCGAGGGTTATGTCTGTATAATAATGTTCAAGGATTTGTTCAAACGATTTATTCAAATGTGTTCCCATATAACCTGCACCGTACTGGCTTAATCCTACTCCATGTCCAAATCCGCCGCCGTAGATTTTAAGTTTTTGAAGATTGCCGTTTTCGTCTTTTTCTTCTTCAAGAACAAAATTAGCGCTTGGCAAAGCTTTGCCTTTTACGGTAAACAATCTTCTTATTACAAGTTCTTTTGATACAACGTAATTAGCGCTGTCGGTTTGGATTTCAAGGTTCATAATTTTGCCTGAAAATCCTCTTTTTAAAACGTTTATTCCCGTAATATTTCCAATGACTTCGCCTTTATTTACAACGGGTTTTACAAAACCTGCCGCACTCTGGGCTGCTATATGATCTTGAATTTCTTTTTGAAGTTCGTCATGCGTCCATTCACGCTCCCAGCGGAAATAAGACGTTTTTTCATCGAATGATTTGGGTCTTGATTTGTAGAATTTTTCTGCCGTTTCGTCGGTATTTAAAATCCCGTATTCATCATAATCGGGTTTTGCTTTCAGGTAAGGTTTCGGCTTTGCGGGGAAAGCTTTTGTTATGGGATCGGAAAATGCATTTTCATAATTTTCAGTGTATCCGCCTGCACTTGATGAATACAATGCAAGGATTAAATCCCAATTATAAAGCGCCACAATTCCTCTTGTTTCGTCAATTGCCTGATTAGACAAGGATTTTTCCGTATTTGCACCAAAGTAAACCTGACTTGCAACAGAATCTACAACGTCATAATTGGGGTTTGCTTTGACTCTGGGTGAAAGAACATAATTTCTTGCGGCTACTGCCTGAGCTTTCAATGCTTCCAGTCCGAAAGATACGGGCATTTCGTTAGGCACAACGCCTTTTAAATAATCTTCGACTTCCAAATTATTAATAATATAAAATGCGCCTTCTTTTGCGCAAACAAGGTTGATTTCGCCTCTATATACGGCATCTCTGCCAGCACGTTTTAAATCTTTAATCCCTAAAAACCCGAAATCGGCTTTAAACCTTACGGGGCCAGAAACCTTTGCAATAACGTTATTATCCCTGTCGCTCAATACAAAAATCTTTCCGGCCATTGAAATGTTTATAACATTATTTGAATCATAGGTGTCAATATAGGTGTTGTTATTATAAACTTCAAACTCCCCCGTTCCGTAGATTGAGGTTTTGTTGTGGGTGTAGCTTGAAAAAGTTTGATTGCCTATCCCGACCTTTACGGTTTTTGAGGACGGGGAAATTTGAAAATTTGAATTGATATCCGATAAATCGACCGAAGTCAATGAAAACGGAATGTTATCAAAATATGCGCCTTTTGCAATCGGGGCGCAAAACAGCATTATTGTACTTATTAAAAATAGAGCAAATCTCCTCATAATTCTATTATATGCCAAACACAAAAAATACGTTCGGATATAGTTAAGCTGTTTTAAGAATGATATTTCTTTTCTACCATTTCAAGCCATTTTGCTCTGTTGTAGTTTTCATAACTTTGCGCAAAATTTATAAGGGCAGATGCAAGTTTTCTGCCGCTGTCGGATTTCCCCATAATAAAGCAGTCGCCGTTTTCGTTTTCGCAGTATAAAAGTTCTTTATGTACGATTTTATCAACGTTATTTTTAGGATTTTTATTGATAATTCCGAGCAACCATTTGGGCAAAAGCTCTATGGGCGTAATTTTGCCCATAAGCAATTCATCTTTATGTATTTGTAAAAATTTTGAATAATCGGCTAAAATCATTTTATACCTTTCGTTTAATTAAACGGTGTGGAGGCTGCTAAACATACTATATCATAAATTTCCGCCCTGTTTAATTCTTTAATCATTTCTTCAAAAGTTGAACCTGTCGTGCAAATGTCATCAATAATTAAAACTTTTTTACCCTTTATCAGTTTGGTTTTGTCGGCTTGGAATGCATTTTCGAGGTTCAGCATTCTTTGTGCTTTTTTCAAATTGTATTGAGGTTTGGTGTTTTTAATTCTTGAAATAAGCTTTGTATTCACTTCATACCCTGACAGCTGCGAAAATTCATTTGCGACAAGTTCCATGTGGTTGTATTTTCGCTTTTTCAATCGTTTTATAAAAATCGGTACGGGAACGATTTGAAAATCGCCATCAATATTTAATCCCCTCCAATATTCATACATAAATTTTGCCGTATAGTAGGCTAAATCTCTTTGCCCGTGGTATTTAAGACCTCGTATCATTTTTTGAAGATATTTGTTGTATAAACCTGCACAGTAAATATTTACGCCTTTATATGTTCGATTTATTTCAAAGGGCAGAAATTCAAGCTGCTCATAGCAATCCAAGCACATTTTAACGGATTCTTTTGACTTCCCGCAAAAGTAGCATTTCTTTTTATAAATCCAATCAAGCAAATTTTCAAAAAATTTATTCATAAGATTATTTTAGCATGGTTTTACTTATTCGATAAAATTTCGGCGATTTTCATATCGGTTTGATAAGTGATTTTGATATTCTCGGGCTGCCCTTGAACCATATAAACGTCATACCCCAGAGCTTCCGCCATTCCGCAATCGTCCGTGAAATTTTCCCCTTTTAATTTTTCGTGAATTTCTTTTATTAAATTATATTCAAAAGCTTGCGGGGTTTGGGTGTTGTATAACTTTGTCCGGTCGATTGTTTTTATGATTTTGCCGTTTTTATCAACCTCTTTTATCGTGTCGGTTGTTTTTGTCATTACTGATACGGCTTTTTTTTCGACAACCTCTTTTTTTACCTGTTCGATTGTTTGGGGCGAAATTAAAGGTCTTGCGCCGTCATGAATTAAAACGTAATCGCAATTTATTTGCTGCAAGCCGTTATAAACAGAGTCCTGCCTTGTTGCTCCGCCTGTTACGATTTTTATTTTCGGATTTGTAAAAATATTTTCCAAGTCTTTTATAATTTGAGGATTGGCGCTGATTACGATTTCATCAAGGTTTGCTTTTAAAAATTTTTCAACGGTATACTCAATGATTGTTTTATTATTGATTTTTTCAAGCAGTTTGTTTTTGTTCCCGAACCTTTTGGACGATCCGCCTGCCGTAATAATTGCGCCGAATTTCATAATATCCTCTTATTGTTTAAAATGATCGTATATGTTTTGTTCAATGTCTTTATCTGTCAAATGAACGATTTTATTGTTTATTTTTAAATCAATGCCCGAACCGTCTTTTACCGTACCGATTTGGGTTCCGATATCATATTGCATCGGGATTGCCGCAACAAGTCCGTAATCTTCCCCGCCATAAAGAACGGTCTTTTGCCAGTTCGGAAATTGTTTAATATCTTCATCTGTCGGGATTTTATCAAAATCAATTTCAAGTGCTTTCCCGCTTGAATATGCGATTTGAGAAAGCGCATCGGCTATTCCGTCAGATGTGTCCATCATTGCATAATCTTCTTTCACGCTTGTGCCTATGGCTTGCGAAAAATCCTTTTGCAATACGGGTTCAAGGTGAGCTTTGATAAATTTTTCGGGGGATTTTTTATTATTTAATAAAAGTTGAAGTCCCGCACCGCTAGACCCGTTTAATCCTGCAGCAACTATTTTGTAGCCTGTTTTGGCATTTTTTCTTGATGAAATATTTCTGCCTTTGGCTGAACCTATTGCGCATACGGAAATATAAATTTTATCGGCTGTTGTAATGTCGCCCCCGACGATTTTAATATCATCTGTGCATACAGATTTTGCGCCTTTATAAAACTCTTTGACAAATTCATTGTCCGCATTTTTAGGCAGCGACAGTGCGATGGTCAAATATAAAGGAACCGCTGCGCTTGCATAAATATCAGAGATATTAACTGCCGCACTTTTATAGCCGAGGCTGTAGGGGCTTATAAAATCCCTTTTGAAATGTACATCTTCCACAAGACTGTCTTGTGATACGACAATCCCTAAATCTTTTAAGTATGCGCAATCGTCCCCGATAAATTCATTACCGATAATATTTTTTATTGTTTGGATAAAATCTTTTTCTTTCATCTCAAACAATATTATATCATGAGAAATTCTCTTAACCTGCAATCATTTTTTCTAACGGGCTGTCATGCTTTTGAAGCATGCTTGAAGATGATGTTTCAGGTGCTATGGTTTGCGGTTTTTGGGCTTTTGAATCGACTTCATAAGATTCAATCGAACGTTTACCTGTCAATCTGCGCATAAAGTCATAATATTTTTTCTTAAACCCCGTAGAATTTTTCTGTTTATTTTCTATTGCAATCAATTCACTTCTTGTATGCGGTTCAACGGGCATTCCGACAGAACTTCTTGTCAATATTTCCCCGAGTGTTGTATCTGCAAGAGTTACCCAGCTCATTCCCGCAAGTGATGCGTTGTATGAATTTCTGAATGTTGAATTGAACAAATCAATTAACAGGGTTTGATAGAATAATCTTGAACCCTCCTGAACAAATCTTTCTTTGAATTTGGTATTTGCACCGTCTTTATCGTTGCCGTTTGATTTCAACATGACCATGTTATAGTTATCTGTCATCAAGAACCAGATTGTAGCAATTGAGGCGGCTGTTTTTGCAAGGTTTGACAATTCCGCATTAGATACGCTCGACATTGAATCAAGGTTGAACGCTTTTAACAAATTAACTTCTACAAAGTCTTTAAACTGTTCTGCATTGAAATCTTTTTTGGTTGCCTGTTTATAAATTTTATCAAAACTCTGCGCAACTGCGCTCAAATCGCTCATCGGAGCTTTGGGTTTAGACTTTCTGAATACGGACATCAATTTTTCATCAATCATCCAGTAAGGCAGAGTGATTGTGTTCCACATGAATTTGAACGGCGCAATGACAAAGTTTACAAGAGGTTTTACTTTCTTGTCTTTTGTACCGAAATCAATAACTTTTTTGCCGTCAATTTCTTTTAATCCTGCTTGTGCGGCTTTTTCGTATTTCTGTGCGAATTTTTCAAATCCGTTTTCTTTTAATATATTTATAACTTTTTCAAATTGACTTGCATCAACTACGTATTTTCCGGTTGTCAATTTTTTATAAAGGCTCGTAAACGGTCTGTAGATGACTTTATCTTCAAAAGTTTTAACCGCATTGTCAAGGTTTACGCTGTCTTGTTTAAGCCCGAGTTTTTGCAATTTTTCGAGAGCCATTTTGTTGAAATAATTAAGTGCGGCTTTTTTGATTGCGGGGATATGTTTGAACCCTTTTATGCCGTAGCCTGCGCCAAGAATGATCGCAGATGCTTTTAATAATGTATCAAACGATAATAACGGTTTTTGCGCTTCTTTATCTTTTTTCGGTGCGGCATCGTTTGCTTTGAATGTTGTCGGTTTAATTGCGGCTTCGGGGGCATGGTTTTTCTCGTTTTCTTTTCTTGCCTCGTCTGGAGTTAATCTTGTAATATGTTTACCGTTAGATAAACGTGAAAACATTTCCGTTACAAGAACCGTAATACCTGTTGTAAGGACGATGCCCATTTTTGAACTGTTTATGAATTTTTGGAATGCACCCATTGTTATGAGGGTTAAATATCCGCTTGTTAAAATTCTGCTTGTTTCCTGCTTAAATCTTGTTTTTCTTTCCTTGTTTGCGGCTTTCGGATCATCATCCATCATTCTTGAAAGGTTGTATGCATCGTTTGCAAGGAATATTGCGGGAGGCAGCCCTGAAACTAATCTGTTCAAAGCTCTTTCATGCTTTGTATCGTAATTACCCGTTTTATAGTCAAAAGGTCTTGTCGTTTGCTGCAAAACACTTGAACTCATTTTATCTTCAACGTCTTGTTTCAGTTTTGCAAGAGCTTCGCCTTCGGGCTTTTTGCCGTGAATTTTGGTATATCTGTCTATAGCTTCGTTGAGTTTGTAATCTCTGAATGTAATCAATCCTACCAAAGAATTTACTTTGGCATCAATTTTTGAACGCTGCCTTATATTCTTAAAGAAAGTTTTATTTAAAGTTTTTTCTGACCATTTTTTGAGGAACGGAACTTTGCCCAAAAGCTGTACGGTCCCGTTTAATATATCCCCGGGTAAAATTTTGAAAGGATATAAAATACCGTCTAACGCCAGATGAGGAATAGTTTTTTTGCTGATAATAATTTTGTCGCCGTCTACGGAAATCAATTTGTTTGTAATTGAAGCTCTCGGTCCCGTGATATCATCAAAAAGCTTTTTGCCTATATGATCAAGATGTTTATTTGCAAATTCCAAAAACTCTTTCTTGCTGTATACCTTATCTACGGGCTTATACATGTTAAAAGAAAGACCTTTAAAACTTAAATCCGATTGATTAGTGTTTAAAGGTCTCTTCTTAATATCTTGAAAATTATTTTGGGGATAGCTCTCATGTTGATGAATAGAGGCAAGTGTTGCGTGTTTGGGGGATAAAAACCCCTGTCTTTCTCGCTGCCTGTCTATTCGAGGTGTAATCACACTATCCGCTAACATTCTTTTTCCGTTTCTTTTCTTTTAGCTATTCTCGTTCATGTTAAAACAAAAAGCAATATTATTTTGCTAAAATTTTACGTATTTTTACAATTAGAATAAAAATATTTTTTATAAAGTCCCCAAAATAACTCCCTGCATTGATTTTTATTATCTCCTCCATACGGAGGATATATTTAATAACTTTGTAAAGAAATTTTAACATTTGTCGATAATATTAATATCAAAGATATGAAAAACGAAAGTTTTTCATGTCTCCTCCCCAAGTCTGGTAGCCGTTTTATAACGGCTTTTTTTTATTAATAGGGGTATGTCGGTATTGTGCCCGCATTCTTTTGGGTGCCATGCCGACAAAATGTTTGGTTAGGCGATTGCTCAGAATGGCAATTTTTGTAGCCCATCGCCTGTCCTGCGGACATTCTCCCCCCAAGGGGTGGAGGAAAATGAATTTGTAAATCACTTATGAACTTATAAACCTATAAACTTATTTGTACAACAAGGCGATTCTTCGGCTTTCAGCCTCAGAATGACGGAATATTTAAAAGGCTAAAGCCTGACCTGTTATTTTTCGTTGGTGCGCCGGCAAGCGCACCCTACTACTTCCTTTCAGGCATTCTCCCCCCAAGGGGTGGAGGGAAATGAATTTGTAAATCACTTATGAACTTATAAACCTATAAACTTATTTGTACAACAAGGTGATTCTTCGGCTTTCAGCCTCAGAATGACGGAATATTTAAAAGGCTAAAGCCTGACTTTATTTTCCGTTGGTGTGCCGGCAAGCGCACCCTACTACTGCCTTTCAGGCATTCTCCCCCCAAGGGGTGGAGGAAAATGAATTTGTAAATCACTTATGAACTTATAAACCTATAAACTTATAAACCTTTTTTTATAGCGCTGTAGCTGCGCCGATTGCAGCTCTAAACAAAAATGTTTGACAAATTCAATATAAAGAATTACCATATTCATAGTAAAGGAGCTTAAATTTTGATTACCAAAGAAGTAAACGATTGGATTAACAAGGTTGAAAAGGGCAATTATTCGTCATGGGATATTATGGAAGAATTTGCTCAATTCGCTAAACACCTGACTAAGCAGGAAATGGCACAAATTGCCGATAAATTGAAAAAATACGAGCTCTTTAAACATTAATCGTTTTTGCCGCTTAAAAAACATCAAATATATGTTATAATATTAATGTATAGCTGAAAGGTCTTTTTTGGTATGGCGTATTATGATGTTCTGCTCAGAAAAATTCCCAGAATAAAACACTTTTTGGATAATGATTCAAATTCCATAATTTATCATTATACAAAACCCGAAAAACTCTTGAATATTCTATGCGACAATTCATTGAGGTTTTCAAATGTTTTGTACCTTAATGATAAAGAGGAGGTTGCGTATTCATATCGTTTGATTGTGCGCCTGATTGAAGAAAATCACGATTTAAACAAAAATTTGTTTGACAAAATTGAAAGTCATTTCAAAAACAAATACAGGCATATTGTTGACGGAAACGGTGATTTGGTAAACAAGTTAGAATATTTTACGACTTCTTTTTCATCTGACGGTGATAATTTAACGTTGTGGAATAATTACGCAAAAGGCAAGAATTACACGGGCTACAATATCGGCTTTGACAAAAAGAAACTGGTTAATGACCTGTCAGAAAAAGGATTTTTGCCAATATACGGCTGCGTTGTTTATGACAGGAAAAAGCAAATTCAAATCATAAACGGCATCTTCAAAAAATGGAACAACAAGTTTGAAAAGGCTTCCAAAGCAAAAAAGAACAATAAAGTTAAATTATTCAACATAATGTTTGAGCTTATTGATATTTTAAATATCGTAAGTATATTTTTCAAAAACTCTCAATTTAAAGATGAAAAAGAGTATAGAATAGTTGTAGTCAATGCTTTTGGGGTTTCGGGTTCAAGACCTGCCAAAATAGTTGAGAAAAACGGACTTTTTGTTCCTTATATTGAATATGAATTTGACAAAGGCACGGTAAATTCAATCAACATCGGTCCGACGTTTAACGAATCAATATTTTTCACAAGTACCAACAGAATGCTTTTGAATTTCGGTTATCAGGATATAGAAGTTCGCCGTTCAAAAATCCCGTTGAGGTATTAGTTTACGGATTTTCGCCTGACAAAAAATCGATAATTTTTTCGTTATATCTTTTATCAACGGCGCTGAACGGGAAAATCTCTCCGCCAAATTCTTTTTTGACGTGTGCAACGGCTTGTGCGATTTTGTTATGAGATGAAATGTAATCAATTTTTGTGATTATTGTAATAATCGGCAAATTGTACGCCATTACCCATTCTCTCATTTGATAATCGTTTTTTTGAATTTCGTGCCTGCCGTCAATAAACTGCACAAGGTATTTAATCTGTTCTCTTTTTAAAAGGTATTCTTCAAGGTTCTTTTGCCAACGGTTTTGGATTTCTGCGCTGACTTTTGCATAACCGTACCCCGGCAAATCGGCTATCATAAATTTATCGCTGAAATTGAAAAAATTTATAAGTCTTGTTTTCCCGGGAGTGTTTGAGGTTTTTGCAAGTTTTTTATTGTTTGCGATTGCGTTTATGAATGAAGATTTTCCGACATTTGACCTGCCAAGCAGCGGAAATTCCGGCAAAACCGATTTCGGGCATTGGGATAACTTTTCCGCACTTATTAAAAATTTAGCCTGAAGAAAATTATTGCCCATGGTTGCCGTCCTTAATTCTTTCTTTTTGTTCAAGCAGTTTCTTTTTATATAAAACCGTCTGGAACAGGTTGTACATCTTTTGGTTATTTACAAGTGTTATTTGGGTTTTGCCGTGTACAAAATCAATATTAAATGATTTTTCTTTGCTGAAAATGTTGCCCGAATCAATATTGACAATTTGGAACAAACCGTTAGTCAGTATGCTCAACGGCTCTTTTAAAAATATTTCAAAAGTTCTGCGTATGTCAAATTTTTTCTTTTTCATTTTCTTTTAAGTGCTTTCTAAATCAAAAAGGTTGGAATGTATTATTAATATTTAATCACAATTCCAACCTTTTTAGAATATTTTATTTAATTTTATTACTTAAATTACATTTGTTTTGAGAATACATCAATTCTTTGCTGAACGGCAGCTTTATCTGATGCATTCGGTGCAAGTGCGAGATATTGTTTATAATATTTTACTGCACCTTCGTAGTTCTTTTCTGCTTCGTAAGCTTGAGCTTTGAGTTTTGCAATTGACGGAGCATTGTGATAGAAGTCGATTGCCCTGTTGCAATACTCAATTGTTGAAGCATAATTGCCTTCTTTGTATTGTCTTAAAGCGATTTCGAAGAACTCGTTAGATTTCATTTCGCATAAATCAATGTAGTGAATACCGTTTAATGCAATTCTGTTATCAGGATCAGACATCAAAACTTTTTGCAAAGCTTTTCTTGCCGTTCTGAATTGTTTATGCTGAACAAGAATTTCTGATAAATAAAGTTCATCATCAATACTGTTTGCAAAATTGATAGCGTTTTCGAATGTATAAACAGCATCAGCTTCTCTGCCTAATGATAAGTAAGCTTCGCCTTTGATAACCGTATCCATCAAGCTGTTTGATGCGGATTGAACAATGTAGTTCAGGTTATCTTCGGTCAATTCAAGCTGGTGAGTTAACTTGCCCAATTTGATTTTTGCAAGGTGAAGTTTCAAATCGTTGGGTGTCTTTTGAATAGCTTCATTTACATAGTCATAAGCAAGATAAACATCTTTGTTTGTAGTGAAATCTCTTGAATCTGCGGTATCTTTAGCCATTTCGTAATAAGTATTTGCCAAACCGATAATTGCCGCATTGTTAAATGTTTTATCACCGAGCAATCTTGAATAATATTCAAGTGCCTGTTGGTATTTCTTTGTTTCCAAAGACATATTGGCAACTCTGTAGATTCCTTCTTTATAACTCGGGTTCAAAATAATAGCTGTTTTTAATTCTTCCATTGCAAATTCGTGATCGGCCCTTCTTTCATAGACCCCTGCAAGGTTTACATAAGGTCTGAAGTTTTCGGGTTTTACGTATTTTGCTTTTTTGAATGAATTGATTGCAGCCGCCTGGTTGCCTTGTTTCAAGTATAACTCACCCTGCAAGTTCCACCCGGGTGATGATTGCGGGTTGATGTGGAGTGAGTGGTTTAACCATGTTAAAGCTTTTGTATAATCGCCTCTGCGTGATTCAACCTGTCCCATGTGATACATTGATGTAGCATTGTGGGAATTGCATTTGATTGATTGCAGATAATATTTTTCGGCTTGATCCAAATCGTTGTCAAGCATTGCGATATTACCTAAGTTGTCGTAAGCAGGAGCGAATTGGGGGTTAATTTTTAATGCTACTTTGAATAAATCCTGCGCATCTTTTTTGTTGCCGAGTTTCAAAGTCGCAACGCCCATCGCATTGTAGGCTTGATAGTATGTGCTATCCAAATCTACGGCTTTTACAAATTCCTGAATAGCTGCATTGGACAAGTTTGTAATATTTTTAATATATTCAACGTCGGATGATGTTTCTCTCATCAAATATACCAAACCTTGCGCATAGTGTAATTGCGGGTTGTTGGGATATTTGGCAAGTAATTTATCTAATTCGGATTGTGCCGGAGCCAATTTCCATTGCTTGGCAAATGACATCAATTGCAGAGCTTTTGCTTCCAAATCGTTCGGATTTTTCTGTAAAATTTCTTTCAATTTTGCATCAGCTTCAGCATAATTCGTATATTCAATCATTCTGCTTATATCTACATAATTTTTTGAAATTTGAACTTTCATAGGTGCTGCGGAAAATGACTGAGGTGCACAAAGGATACATGAAGTCAAAATCATTGATGTAACTAATAATTTTTTACAATTCATTATTTTCTCCTACCTTACAGCTTAATATATTCTAAATCTTATAAAAATATTGTATAATAGTTAGGTAAAAAAAGCAATAGAGTTAAAATATGGTAATAAATAGTATTTCAAAACAAGATTTAGAAGATTTTAAAGCGTACATTTTGGTAGAAAAAAACTTCTCGCAGCATACGGCAAAAGCCTACTGCTCAGACATTTTGAGCTATATTATCTGGCTCGGAGATGAGGGGTGCGAAGATGCGGGATTTGATAAAATAAGGGAGTATTTGCACTTTATTCAAAAATACAACTACAAAAAAACGACAGTAGCTCGAAAGATAGCATCCATAAGGACTTTTTACAAATATCTTTTCCGAGAAAAGAAAATTGACTCAAATCCTGCTCAAAATATAATTTCCCCCAAACGACCCAAATCTTTGCCAAAATTCCTCTCAAAAGAGGAGGTCGAAGAAATTTTAAATAACGTAAATATTTCAACTCCCGCAGGTTATAGAAACAGAGCAATATTAGAGCTCCTCTGGGCAAGCGGAATGAGGGTTTCAGAGTTAAGCAACCTGAATTTCGGAGATTTAAACCTTGAAAATAACGAAATTACGGTATTCGGTAAAGGCGCAAAAGAAAGAATTATCCTCATTACGGATCGTGCAAAAAATTATCTTGAAAAATACATAAATTATGCAAGACCGCTTGTTGCAAAGGGCTACACCCTGCCGCCCATAAACGATACAACACCCGTTTTTATTAATAAAACGGGCTACAGGCTGCAAACACGTATGATTAGAAACGTCATAAACGATACGGTCGAAAAAATCGAATTACCTAAAAAGGTTACGCCGCACATGTTTCGCCACAGTTTCGCAACGTATTTGATTGAAAACGGAGCTGATTTAAGGGTTGTACAGGAACTTCTCGGACACGCAAGCATTTCAAACACCCAGATTTATACCCATATATCAATGCAGCACATGAAAGAAGTTTACAATCAAACTCACCCCAGAGCATAAGTTTGTTAAGATTTTGTAATATATATGCCATCATTTTGAGCGTAAGCGAAAGATTGCCTGATGTGTGCATGAAAAGGCGATTCTTCAGACTTCGTCCTCAGAATGACTACAGTAGTACTGCTCTTGAGGCTGTAAAAATTTATTAATTAACCAAGTCTGACGTTTCGTTAAACATAAGCATATTAAAATCGGAAACCGTCATATTCGGATTACGTTTCATAAATTTTTTCGCATCAAATTTCGATAAAAATTTATCCAATTTTTGAATAACTTTCGGTTCATTTTCGTGTTCGGATTTGAGTTTTGCTATATATTCTTTTGTCAGATACTCAACCTGTTCTTGTGTTAATTCGGGCAACGGCGCAAGGCTTACCTCATCATTATCTTCATCTTCAAGGTATTTTTTCTCTTTGTCCTGCTGCTGCTGTTGGCGTTGTTTATGTTCCTGCCCCGTTGATACGGCGGATTCAATTCTTTGACCAAAAGGATTGTTGTTTACGTAATTGAACATATTTTGAACCTTTCAACTAAAAAGTACCGATATTATTTATATCGGTACTTTATCAATTTTTCTTTAAAAATGCAACAATTATGGCTACAGGCTCATATAATAATCTTTTAAAATTTTGGTATCGGTTTCAATATTCGGGCTTTCGCACACAAGCGCACCTTTAACATTGAAATCTTTGAACGCTTTGAGCAGGTCTTTGTAATTCATATCAGACTCTTGCAAAATAAGATGTCTTTTTTCTCCTTTGGCGCCGTATTCAATTCCTGCAAGATGTGCATGGAAATTATCAAGCGCTCTTTGCCCGAGTTCTTTTCCTATTCGCTCAAATATATTGCAAAACTCGTCATAAGTGTTATATTCGCCGTTTGTTCTGGCATGAATATGTGAAAAATCCACGCAAGGCAAAACATTATCAAACTCTTTTGACAGTCTGATAATTTCTTCATAATCTCCCCATTGGGTTGCTTTGCCCGTTGTTTCGGGTCTTATCCAAACATCAATATTTTCTTTTTTGAGAATGTCTGTAATTCGTTCCATTTGGATTTTTACCTGATTAAATACGGTTTCTTTGTCTTTCCCCATATAGAATGCTGCGTGAAATGTTATGCTATATCCGCCGAAATCGTTTGCAGCCTGCGCTGTTTCGACTATTCTTTGCACGCTTGCATCAACTTTTTCTTCTTCCTTTGAATTTAAATTGATATAAAAAGGTCCGTGGCTTGTCAGTAAAAAATTCTTTTCTTTAGAAATTTCTTTTAAAAATTTGCGGGTATCGTCGTTCATACGAACGCCATGGACAAACTCGACTTCTAATCCGTCAAGCCCCATTTCTTTTAATATTTCAAAGGCTTTAGGGTAGCCTCCTTTGCCTGTCGATAGAGGCATTCCTGCCGTTAAAAAGTTTAATTTATCGGGTTTTATCATACTTTCACCTTCATCAATTCTTCTAAAATATCACAAGCATCAGATACAAATTTTGAGCAATGTTTTTTTCTTTCGCTTCCGCTGTAGCCTGCTGAAAGTATTCTGCAGCAGGTTACTTTGTTTCGGTTTTTAAATTCTTCTACAAATTCCGAGGCTTTTTCTCTTGCGGATATGTTGTTGCCGAATTTGTTTCCTCTGCCAAAAAGATACCCCAGTATAAGCTGTGAGCCCGTAATGGCCCCGCAAGTGCAGCCTGACGACATCCCCGCAGAAAAAGTCGTCGAGCACGGAAGTAATTCTTCAGGGCAAATCCCTAAATCAATGCATGCTTTTACTATACACTCGGAACACGAATATCCGTGCATAAAGTAATCCAAAGCTTTTTCTTTTAAACTGATTGTATCTGACATTTTATCCTCTTATTTAATTTTTTACATAAAATTGGCTTGAAGTCAAAAGTCTGGTCGGCTCATCTTTTGAATATACCCTCATTTGATAAGCTCCCGTGGCATTCATTACGATATAGCTCGTATAATAATAAACCTGTTCATCTCTGACTTTTACCTGCTTGCCCCAAACAAGTTCGTAGCCGAGCCTGTCTTGATCGCCAAGTTTAAAAACCTGAATAAGCAGTCTTTTTGTTTTTACGGTTTTTGGGGTGGTAACAAGGTAATAAATTCTTTCGCCGGGTTTGAAAATGTTTGTGTTGGAGTCAGAATTTATGGTTTCTTCTGTAATCGGGTGCTTGTTAAAAAGAATGTAAGATTCCTGCGTGCAAGCCGTTAAGCATACCGTTATGCAAATAAAAATTAAAAATAAAAAGATTTTTTTCATAACTCACCAATGTTTTACAACATTTTTATTTATACCATAATAATATATGCATTGCAGCAGTTGTTTATTTAAATCTCTTTAAATTTGCCAGACAAAATGAAACGTCAGAATTTAGGTTAGTACCCCCAAACAATAAATTTTCGTGTCAGGCTAAAGCCTTACCTACATTCTCTACGGAATTTATGCGATTTGTAAGGCGATTCTTTGCTACGCTCAGAATGACCATAAATTTCGTTTATATACTTTTATCCTTTATCGGTGCGCCGGCAAGTGCACACTACTTACTATCCTCTCCCGCAAGGGGCGAGGGACAAAAATTCTGAAATCTCTTAGTGCCCCAGTGCCTTAGTATCCTATTATCTTTTAATAAATAGACTTATCCACTTATAGACCTATAGACCTTTTATTGCAGCTTTTTAATCATTTCCTGCACGGTATTTTCTGCGTTTTTGTCGTGGTTATATTCCAGGAATGTCTTGTAATTCTTGATTGCCTCAGCTTTTTTGCCCTGATGTTCAAGCGCCATACCGAGTGCATAATATGCATACCCCGCATTGTAATCATTATCAAGTTCTATGACTTTTTCAAAGCATTTTTGCGATTCTATCAAATTGTTTTCGTTTGCATACGCAAGTCCTAAGTTAAACCATGCATCGGTATAGTCGGGATTTACGATAATTGCTTTTTGATAGAAATTGATTGCTTTTGTGTTATTTTCTTTTTTCTTATAAATCAAACCGAGTTTCATAAGGGTTTCGGAATCGTTTGGAACAAGCTGGAGCGCATCCTGATAATTCTTTTCTGCCGCATCGAAGTTGTTATTTTCAAAATTCTTGTCGCCTTCTTTTATGAAATCTTCGCTTTTCTTAGCTACGATATCGGAAGTTTGTGATTTTGCAACAGGTTTTGTTTCCTGTTTTACTGCGGCTGTTTCGGCTGCAGGCATTGCAACGTTGATTGACGGCAATTCTGATGAATTGCCAGAAGTTTTTACAGACGTGGTTGAAGTTGAGTACATAGATGAAATGAAATCGCTATATTCGGCAGAATACGAAGTCTCATCGGGATCTAAAGCAATTGCTTTCTCGTAATTTTCGCCTGCTTTTGTATTGTCGCCTAACTGTCTGTAAGCTTTTGCCAGTCCGTAATATACGTAACCGTCCGAATATCCGTCTTTGATTGCATCTTTAAAATATGTAATTGCCGTGTTGGGGTCTTTTGCGGCAACAAGTTCATGACCTCTCGATACAAGTGCATCGTTGAGGTTCGTTTTTATGTTTTTCTCATTTTTCTGAGTAAGGAGTTCTTTATATATAACAATAGCTTCTTCGTACTGCTTTAATCCGTGCAGCGCAAGGGCTTTGTTGAATTTGATATTAAAGTTATCGGGTTCTTTTTCTAAGATTTCGTTATAATATTTCAACGCTGTTTGGTAATCTTTTTTGTTGTGATAGCAATTAGCAAGGTCTTTTTTTACTTCAATATTATCGGGAGCCAAATTTATTGCGGTAAGGTAGTTTTCAATGGCTTTATCGTAATTTTGAAGTTTTTTATAAACATTACCGAGGCTTATGTAGCCGTTTGCGTCTTTAGGAAACGCTTTGATATACGTATTGTACTGCTCGACGGCTTCGGTATTTTTGTTCATATCGGCAAGCAAATCCGCATAATCAAGCCTTATGGTATTTAAATTCGGATTCTTTTTCAAAACGATTTGGTACTGTTCGTAAGACATATCGTTTTTGCCCAAATCCTGATAAGCCTGTGCAAGTCCGAGATGAGCCGCATCATTATCTGCATCTATTTCAATTGCTTTTTCAAGAAATTCAACGGCTTTTTCCGAGTCGTCATTATTTAACAATGCGATACCGTATTCATAATAGTTTTTGAAATTTTCGGGATTTTTTTCGTAAATCATTTGATATTGCGCCTGCGCATTTTTATAGTCTTTGACAGCAAGATATGAGGCTGCAAGATTCTCCCTTGCCTCGGCATGACCTGAATATGTTTCAAGGAAAGAATTGTAGCTGTTTATGGCGTTTTTGTAATCTTTCAACTGATACTGAACGTTACCGATATTAAAATAGTTGTATTTGTATTCGGGGAAGATATCAAGCGCTTTTGTATAAGCGGTCAATGCATCTTTATATTTGCCCATGCTTTCATAAATACTTCCGATACTTATATAAATAAATGCATCGTCAGGGTTTATTGCAATTACTTTGTTATAATTTTCAAGAGCTTTGTCGTAATTGTCTGTTTCTGCGTATATGCCTGCAAGTTTTGTATATAACATTGCATCTCCGCCCGAAATTGATACTGCTTTTTCGAGTTTCTCAATTGCACCTTTCAAATCCTGCTGATGTTCTGACGAACATGCCTCCTGATAAAGAGCGCTTGCTTCGGGGGACATCATAGAATATGCAGGGATTGAGGTTATACTTATACACGAAATTAAAATTGCAGGTAATAAACTTTTTAATATCTTCATCTTTTCCTATACTCTTAAAACTTCTAACGAAAACATTGTATCATATTTGCAAAATTTATGTATAAGTTTAACAATATCTTTGCGGATTGTTACAAATAAACGGCTGTTTGTTTTCGGAAAGCAAAATACCATAGGGTTTTAAATATCAGATTTATGGTATATAAAACTCATGTCAAGTTTTATTTTTTTTATAAGTCAGAGCGTGCCAAAAATTTTAAAATTTTGGATAATTTTTATAAAAATTTTTGCAAAATTTTTGCTCAAAAATAAAAAATTCTCAAGTCAAATTTTGGCATGGTATGTGAATTTTAACCTGTATAACCCCATAAAATATGACTTTTGGCAGATTAATAATTATGGCAAAATTTTAAATTAAAGTGCATATAATTAATTAAACAAAATCTCTTAATAAAATGTTACATTTGAAACCCGCTTATAGTAGCAAAAAATCTCAAAATCATGTTTTAGTATGTAAATAAACCTGACCGTGTGTTATAATAAAATCTGTAAGTGGGGTTTTAAACATAAAAAAGGAGTGTGTTTCATGACAACAGTAGCAGCGGAAAAAGAAGTAAAAAAAGTTAAGTCACCGTTTGCTGATGAATTTGAAGATTATTTAAAACATCAGTGCGCAAAAACAACCTTTAACGGTGCAGAAATTGAATCATTTTCTTGGTACAAGAAAGTTTTAGGGCTTATGTAAAAAATACGGCGGGATTCCCCGCTATATTTTTTATATGGTTTTTCAAATTAAATGTGTAAAATTACACAGTATGTGATGGGTCGGTTTTTTGTAGAATTTATATAGCAGGTATTTTTCTGTTTTCTTTGGATTACAGATTTATCGGGTTGCGAAATTTTTTGTAAATTTTTCATGTAGTTTTGTAAAATATTTAAAAAATAATTAAAGTTTTCTCTATGTATAGACGATAATAAATTTGTCTGATAAAATATACGAATTAAGAGGAGCTTTATGGTAGAAGATTTGCAAGAAAATGCATTTGATATTCCCGAGGATATTTTAGACAGCATACAGCACAATATCGAAAATATCATAAGAACTTTTGATGTCCCCGAAGAAAATAAAATGGAAGTAATTAAGCAGATTAATTACATGTATTCAAGGACAAAATACCTTTCATACACCGATGAACTTACAGGACTGCCGAACAGAAGATGCTTTGATAATGATTTTGCCAAAGAGTTTTTGAGAACCCAAAGGTATAAAAACAATTTGACCCTTGTAATGTTTGATATTGATCATTTTAAATTCGTAAATGACAATTACGGTCATCCTTGCGGTGATTATATTTTAAAAGAAATTTCTCAAGCCGCATTGCAGACTTTCCGCCAAACAGATACGGTCTACAGAGTCGGCGGGGAAGAATTTATGGTTGTTTTAACAGAAACCGACATAAGTCAAGCGCTCGTTCCTTTAGAAAGGTTCAGAAAAACCGTAGAAACTTTGAACCCCGTTTATAACGGACAAACATTACATGTAACGGTTAGTATAGGTGCTTTTCAATACAATCCCAATATCAAAACAAAAGAGGATTTTGTACAAAAAACAGATGTAGCTTTATATGAGGCAAAAAATACGGGCAGAAACAAAACCGTTTTGGGTATTTCTTAATATTTGCCGTTAGCTTTTAAAATTTGCTGGTATTTTAACCATCCGAGAACAACGTGCTGAACATTATCAATCCTGATAACGCTCGCATTGGGCGTTACTCCGGGTTTTACCCAGTTTGCAGAGTTCGGAAGTCCGCCCGCTTGAGTTCCTGTTTTAACTTGAACCCTTGCAAGGAAGTAATTCCCGATAGCAAGAGATTTTTCGATTATCATTTTTAATTGTGCGTTTTCGCTACAATTGTATATCGATGCGAGCCCTTCCATTATCGTTCCCAAGCTGCAAGGACGAATGTTATCTTTGAATGCTCCGTAATAGCTGTTTTTTGAGTTTGTAATCTGATTACTCAATGCAGGGATTGCCATTTGTTCTGCGTAAGCTCTCATTTCTGCTGCCTGATCTTCGGGGACAAGCTTTTTAGCCAGTAATTTTTCTATCGTCAAAACAGACCAATGGTCAAACGGAATGTTCAAATCCATTGATTTTCTTGTTCTGACAAGGTACATAATTGTCTTTTTAATCGCATCAAGCCATTTTTGCTGAGGGTCGATTTCGTACAAATAGAATAGTCCAGCAGCCGCTTCTCCGGGGTAGAATATTGCTTCTGCCGTTTTGTCGGGCTCTTTTTTCTCAAGATTGTAATATGCGTAAATATTCCCTTCTTCATCCTGCATGGATAATAAAAATTCCCCTAAACCTCTCAATACGGGAAGTTCAAGTTCTTTTTCTTCATACAGATTGCAAAGTGCACAAAGCGCAACTCCCGCTGCACCCGTTTTTGCAATCGGGAATTTTATCCCTTCTTCTTCAGGCAGCGAAACAACCGCATATTTGGTATCATCAATTTTTTTAATGTATCTGTTTATAAAATATTTTGAAGATAATATCCTGTTGTCGTGAAATTTTGTTTCAAGCCCCAATTTTTCATACTCATACATTGCATATAAAGTTCCGGCATGTCTTAAAGAATTGTACGTTGTATTTTCGTATATGATTTCGGGGTTAACATTTTGTCTGTATTGAAATCTGCCGTCCTCTTTGATGTTTCTGTTCAAATAGTTCATCGAAAGAGCTATTTCATCAAAGTATGGTAATTCCCATGTGTGCTCATGCGTATTTTTGCGTGCATCTTTCCACAGTATGGATACGAAAATCCCTACTATTATCAAAAATATTATGGGAATGTATGATGTGGCAATTGATGATAAGTCAAACATAAAATTATTATATCAAAGGAATTTAAATTAATAATAAAGCATTTGTATGATTTTTGTTGGAATTGTAAATATTTTTTTAATTACTTCCAAAATAAAAAAGACCTTGATGAAAAGGTCTTTTTTATAAAGATTGCTCCAGGCCAGACTTGAACTGGCACCGAGTTATACGCCCGATTGGATTTTAAGTCCAACGCGTCTACCGATTCCGCCACTGGAGCACGGTATATATTAAGTTGTCAAATTTGCTCTGTAGTTACACTCTTTTGAGGGCGCCTGCCTACCTCTCAAAAACGATACTTAATCGTTTTTTCGGCAGAGTGCCACTGGAGCACGGTATATATTAAGTTGTCAAATTTGCTCTGTAGTTACACTCTTTTGAGGGCGCCTGCCTACCTCTCAAAAACGATACTTAATCGTTTTTTCGGCAGAGTGCCACTGGAGCACGGTATATATTAAGTTGTCAAATTTGCTCTGTAGTTACACTCTTTTGAGGGCGTCTGCCTACCTCTCAAAAACGATACTTAATCGTTTTTTCGGCAGAGTGCCACTGGAGCACGGTATATATTAAGTTGTCAAATTTGCTCTGTAGTTACACTCTTTTGAGGGCGTCTACCTACCTCTCAAAAACGATACTTAATCGTTTTCTCGGCAGAGTGCTCTACCGGAGCACGTTCTATATTAAATTGTCAATTCGGGTGAGAGTTTCTAACCCCTCAAATATAAACAAATCGTATAATAAATATAGCCTGATGTCAAACATTTTGTATATTTTAATATATAAATACAAAGAGGATTTCTTATATAAAGAAATCCTCTTTTAAAAATAGCTAAATATTTAATTATTCTATATTTACGTCTGAAGCAGCTTTTGCGTGCCCTGCTGCAGAATTGGTTATATCTCCTGCAATTCGTTTGTGAAATTCTTCGCCTGTTTTGGGGTCAACCTAGTCTATTTTTGCTCCAGATGCGCTTGCATGAGCTGTTGCTTTTTTACTTGCATTAGTATTTTCTGCGTTTAATTGTTTTAATGCTGCTTTTGCTTCTTCATCTGAAATTTTTCCATCGTGGTTTGTATCAAATTTTTTGCTTTCGTTTAATACAAAATCCACTTGTTTGTCTTGCGGGATTCCCGTTTTTTCAGCTTTTGTAAATATTGAATTTAACATTTGTTGTCTGACACCTTTTAAATTACCGTTGCCTTTTTGAACATTGTTAGCTCCAATACCGTTTGTTTGCATAAATCCGTTGACGTTGTTAATACCCATAATCAAATCCTCTTATTTTATTTCTATTACTATGTAAATATTTACATTTATATAAAAACATTTTAAATTTAATCATTGCTCAATTATTGATATTTAATATAAACTTTTCGTAAAAGGTAGAAATAACAATACTTATAATGCTTTACAAAACTTAGTATATTATTATTTTGTTTGATATGAATTATCAAAAATTAGCAAACTATTTATAGTAAGTATCCTGTTATAAAATGCGTTCTAATATATAATTATTTATAAATTATGACATTAAATATCAAAAAACAACTTGGTGCACGAATTAAACAATTAAGGCAGGAGCAAGGTTATTCTCAGGAACAATTTGCAGAAAAACTGGGAATAGCGCCCCGTACGTTATGCGGTATAGAAATAGGCAAAAATTTTTTTACCGCCGATACTCTTGAAAAAATTTTGACGGCGTTAAATATAACTCCGCAGGAGTTGTTCATGATAAATTACCTCCAACCGCAGGAGGATTTAGTCAAAGAAATTATTGATACGGTAAAATCTATAAAAGACAGACAAAAAATTGAAATAATTTACAAAATTATAAAATCCTTTAATTAATTATTAAATATCTTGAAATATTCATCAAATTCTTTTATCTTGGCTGTAAGTTTGTTTATTATTGATAACAGCGCCTCTCGCACGGTTTGTATATTGTCGCATCTTGTGTAGCCCAAAAGTCCGCTTTTTACGTTTGAAAACAGCAATTTTTGATACAATTTTATTTCGTTATAAATATTTATATCAATGTCATTTTTCGTGTCTGCAAGCAATATGAACAGTTCTGAAAGAGCGTTTTTCGCATTGTTATATTTTTTCCTCAAAATTAGCTCCTGAACTTTTCGCAAGTTGTCAAGAATTTGGGTATAGATTTTATACAGTCTGTGCTTTTTCTCAGGCAAAAATGTCTTAAAATACCGCATTGTCGACTTATACCCCGCATCAATAATCTCATGGCGTTTTTCGGGGGAATAGTTAAAATCAAAAACGATAACCGCACCCGTATTTACTACGATATAATCATATTTATCGTTGTTGCCATAGATGCTTTTGATAAACGAAGTTTCTGATGAAGTTATGCATGAATACATTCCGTTGAGATATTCTAAAGGTTTTGTGTCATCTCCCGTAAATTCCCCCTCCAAGCGAATTTCGCAAATCCTGCCGTCGTATTTTGTGAGATAATCAGAAAGCGACCACATGGGTTTGCCTTTTTGCAGGTCGCCATCGACAAGCAATTTATCATCTGAATTTACCGCTCTCATAAGCCCCGGAGCGCAGCATGAAATCCTCACCGCCATAGCTATTTCAAAATCAGGAGTTGCGTAGCTTGAAAATTCACAGCATGTGAAATCTTTTAAATTTGTCGACATAATAAATAAATCTTTATCTATGTCTTTGAATTTTACGGGCTCGTTTTTGCCTTTTTTGTATTTATCCCCGTAGAATTTGCGCTCGACAAGTTCTCTGAACCAATCGAGAAACACACGCCCTTTGCTGAACGCAAATTTCGTATTGAATCCGAACGAAATATCTCTGAAAAGTTCAAAATTGACGGACAGAAAGATTTCTGCCAATTCATCTACGCTGTACCCGATTGCTCTTAATGCGGCAATAATTGACCCGACAGAAGATCCGCCAAATGCGACAGGCTCTACCCCGAGTTCTTCAAATGCTTTCAAAACCCCGACATGCCCAGCACCTCGAATTGCTCCGCCCCCAAACAGGCAGATATATTTCAAGCTCTCTAAATTAACCATAAGTAGATATTAACATAAAATATAAGAATAATGAATTACCATGTGCAATTACAAAAAGCAGTATTGTATGGTGCGTTCGCTAACGCACCATACTACTTATCTATGTTGACCTACTGTATAAACACAAAAAGGACTGACTGTCCGTCAATCCTTTTTGTATCATTTAAACTTTTTATGCTTTAATTAAGCAGCTTCTTCGGTTCCTTCGATTTCTCTGATAAGGTATTGTGCAACCCATTGGAAATCTTTGTTGTTTTTAGCAGCTTTATTTAAATATTCAACCGATGCATCGCCGAGTCTGATTAAAGTCATGGCAACAACGCCTCTTTTGATTCCTCTAACAACCTGTAATTTGTCTACAAGGCTCGGAATTGCGGCTGTGCCGACACTTACCAATTCGTTTTCAACTTTGTTTTTTGTTGAGTTGTCTACTGTTTCTAATTCGTCTAATGCTTCATTTAAAGTGCACATATTATTTAATCTCCATATATATCTTAATTACAATCATATTATAATGTAAATATTAATAAAACCCTGAAATCATTACATAATCTTTATATCGAAAGACAAATATTAATATTTTCTTTATATCAAAACAAAAAATTAATAAAGACAGCAAATACCTCTCCGCTAAAATACAAAGGATTCCAGAAGATATAATTTTAACAGATGATATCAATATTATTCTTGTTCCATACTTGTAATTTTTACTTAATCTTATGCTTATCAAGCATGACCATTAGAATTGAAATATCTGCGGGTTTTATACCGCCTATACGTGAAGCTTGAGCCAAATCTTTCGGACGGATTTTGGACAATTTGTCTTTAGATTCGGATGAAATATGTTCGATTTTATTGTAGTCAATATCATCGGGTATTTTGAATTTTTCAAGTTTGCCCGCCTGTTTAACCTGTTCTTCCTGACGTTTGATGTAGCCGTCATATTTGACCATTACTTCAATTTGTTCGTAAACATCACGGGGAATTTTTAAATCAGAGGTGTGTTTATCAAGTTCGCAAATGACTTTGTAGTTGATATTGGGTCGTTTCAAAAGTTCTGATGCCCTCATTCCACGTTCAATATGTTCGCCGTATTTTGATAAAATCTTTTGATTTTCTTCGGTTGCGGGAATCTTTACGCCTTCAAGTCTTTTAGATTCTTCTTTTATAAGTCTTTGTTTTTCTTCAAATCTGAAGTACTGCTCATCATCAATCAAACCGATTTTGTGCCCGATAGGGGTTAATCTTTCATCTGCATTGTCCTGTCTTAAAAGCAGCCTGTATTCAGAACGTGAAGTGAGCATTCTGTAAGGTTCTTCAATGTCTTTTGTTACAAGATCATCAATCAAGGTTCCCGTATAAGATGAACTTCTTGAAAGTTCAAGCATTTCCGAACCGTTTAGATAATTAAAAGCGTTGATACCTGCAACAAGCCCTTGTGCTGCGGCTTCTTCGTATCCGCTTGTACCGTTAATCTGGCCGCCGAAAAATAAACCTTTAATCTTTTTAGACATCAGGGAATGTGTTGTCTGAATTGCGGGAACGTAATCATATTCAACCGCATAGGCAGGTTTAACCATGTGGGCATGCTCTAATCCCGGTAAGGTTCTTAGCATTTTTGTCTGAACATCATAGGGCAGACTTGTTGAAAAGCCTTGAATGTATGTTTCGTAAGTGCCTAATCCTTCAGGTTCGATAAAAATATGGTGCGACGGGTTAGCGGCAAATCTTACGACTTTATCTTCGATTGACGGGCAGTATCTTGGTCCTACTCCATGAATTAATCCTTGATACATCGGGGATTTACCAAGATTTGCTCGTATGATTTTGTGTGTTTCTTCATTTGTTCTTGTCAAATAGCACGGGTAAGTTTTTCTAATCGGGCGGTTTGGTCTGAAAGAGAAGAAATTTAATTCTTCGTCCCCCGGTTGAATTGTCATTTTTGAATAATCGATTGTTCGTTTGTCCACCCTTGCAGGGGTGCCCGTTTTTAATTTTTTTGTTATTATGCCTAATTTATTAAGGCTTTCGGTTAATCCGACGGCTGCTTTTTCGCCTAATCTGCCTGCGCTGAAACTTCTTGTGCCGACCCAAATTTTGCCGTTCAAAGAAGTGCCCGTTGTTAATACGACAGCATTTGCGCTGTATTCACAGCCAAATTCGTCTGTTGCGCCGACAATTTTGTCATCTTTAACTCTTAATTCCGTTATGCAGCATTGTTTTATAAAGACATTTTCGTTGCTTTCAAGAAGATTGCGCATAAAGCGGGTGTATTCGGCTTTGTCCGACTGCGCTCGGAGTGCTCTTACAGCAGGACCTTTTGATGAATTTAAAATTTTCATTTGCAAATAAGTTGCATCCGTTACTTCACCCATAACTCCGCCCAAAGCATCAATTTCACGCACAAGCGTTGATTTTGCGGGACCTCCGACAGCGGGGTTGCATGGCTGGAGTGCGATATGTTCGACGTTCAATGTGGTTAATAATACGTTTAAACCGAGCTTTGCACACGCCAATGTAGCTTCGCAGCCGGCATGTCCGCCACCGACAACAATTACGTCAAATTTGTTTTTTAAATATCCGTCAAACATAACATAATTATAATCCAAACATTTTAAAAATTTGAATTTGTTGTAAAGTTTGATAAGCGGCGCTCTGAATGACGTTTTTGTTTCCTGTTCTTAATGTAAATCACTTATAAACTTATAAATTTTTACGTCCTATCTGGTCATATAATTATAAATTATTTGAGATGCTTTAACGATAAATTCTTTCCCGAGAACCGAATTATGCGGGCGGGTGGCAAGAATTACAACAATATATCTTCCGCCGTTGGGGGTTACAACAATTCCCGCATCACCAAGCATTGTTCCGATATCACCCGTTTTGTGATAGAATGTCGAACCTGCTCTGAGTCCTGCCTGTATCAATCTGTCATTATGTACATGGCTCATGTAATCGTAAATTTTATTTCTTGATTTATCCGATAAAAATTCGTCGTTTGTATCGATGTTATAAAGCATTTGCGCAATTTCACGGGCTGTAGAATGGTTTGTACCTTTCATATCGGGCAACCATGTTTGAATTTCGGTATTTTTTAATCCCCAATCTCTTATTGATTGGTTAACTTCCGTCATTGCACCGATTTTTGACATAAGCATATTTGTTGCAGAATTATCGGAATTTGTAATCATAATGCGGGCAAGGTTATCTACTGTCCAGAGTGAATTTCCTGCCATAAATTGAAGATTGCCCGAGCCTTCGCTTCTATAATACTCCGTCAAAGGAATTTTTTCATTCAAAGATACGGATTTGTTTTCAATCGATTTAAACAAATCAATCAAAACAGGTATCTTTATAATACTTGCGACAGGGTATATTTTTGATGCGTTTATATCTACATAATTTTGGCTTTCATAATCCCAAACATAAATTGCGGGTTTAATTGTCGGATAATTTTCCATCAATGATAAAAGTTCTGCCTTTAGGGACGGCATATTTACGCCTTCTTTAATTTTGCGCATCTGGGCATCTGTTGTTTCCGAGGCGTAATTAAAGGTTCTGTTGCCCAAAAACCAGTTGTTTGAAAGATAGTTTGTTGTGGGGAAAGCTATCTGGTACAAATCGGTTTGAATGTTTTTATATTTGTTCGGAGCAAAAACGGATGTCGTAATTTTATCGTAAGCGTAAGGCATAAAGACCATAAGCACCACAAGTACGATTGCACAGGAAAAGAGAAAATGCAACATTTTTTTTCTTTTCCTTTTGGGGTTGAGTGCGTATTTTTGCTTTTCTATTTTTCTGTAGTAATAAAGTTTTGCCGTAGTTTGAGATTTCGGGTTGCAGGTATAAGAACTACCATACTCCGAATAATTGTAATCTTCGGCTAATTTCGGCATTAAAAATTACTCCTTTATTTACATTCGTCCCAAGTGCTTATATTGTAGCAAATAATAATTCGGTTTTGCAAATTTATTAAATATAATTTACAAAAAAATTATGTTAAAATATCAGGTATGTTAGACCTTTTAAAATCAATATTTTACGAATTTTTATCATATTTTGTGCCTCAAAAGCAAAGCTATGAGGTTACGGGAGAATGCAAAAAATGCGGCAAATGCTGCAACTATATGTATAGCGTTGACACATACACAGAGCGTGAATTTAAAATAATGCAAACCATTTTCCCGAAATACAAAAGATTTTATATAAAAGGAAAAGACGAATACGGCAACCTGATTTTTGCCTGCAAGCTTGTAACACCTGAAGGACTTTGTTCTGATTACAAACACCGTTTAAGAATGTGCAAAAACTACCCCGCCAAAAGGGTTTCGTACAACGCAAAACTTCACGACGGCTGCGGATACAAAGTCAATTTTAAAGACTTTAAAAGTTTTCTTGATTAAAGCTTTTATTTAAAGTGTGTGGGGTTTTATGCACAAGATTCAGAAGTTTTAAAAGATTTTAATGAAAATGTAAACCCGAGAGCTCTTAGAATTTTTGTTAAAGTGTCAAATCGAGGGCTTGTTTTATTTGAAAAAATCCTGTATAAATTTTGACGATTCAATTTTGTTTCTTGAGCAAGTTTAGATATTCCGCCTTTTGCTTCGGCAACCCTTTGGATAGCTCTCATGAAAGCCTTTGTATCGCCGTCCTGTTGGTATTCTTCAATTGCAAGTTCAAGATAGGCAGTCGCTTCGCAATCGTCTTGCAAAGTTTTATCCATATAATCATCCCATGATACAAGATTTTTATTTGTCATTTTTATTATGAGTCAAGAATTAAGAGCAAAAATTGCAAATAATATTAAAAATTTACGTGTCAGAAAAAAACTTAAAAAAGAAGAATTATCCTTAATGCTTGGCTTTGATAATTCATATATTTCTAAACTTGAAAAATCAAAGATAAATATAACTATAGATAAATTAGATAAAATTGCACGGTTTTTTGATATAGAAACCTATAAATTACTAAAATAGACAATCTTATAAAATATCATTCTGTTTGATTTTTAGCAGTTTTGTAATTCCGTCAATCATATAAAACGAACCGCAAATTACTGTCAAAATGTCATTATTAAATTCGATTTTGACTTCGAGGGTCAATTCTTCGCACTCAATCGGGCAAACCGATTTCAATTCGTCAAATGTTGCGGAATTTTTATTGTTAAAATGGAAAAAGTACAATTCTGACGGATCGGTTTGGGCAATTGTTTTGACCATTTTTTTGTAGTCTTTATTTTTCAGGCAGCCGAAAATAAATCTGCGCTTAGTGTTCGGGTAGTAATCATCAAGGCTTTCAACTAAACCGTTTATGCCGTTCGGGTTGTGGGAGGCATCAATTATGAGGTTATATTCTTTTATATATTGAAATCTGCACGGGTGTTTTACGCTTTTTAAACCTTGCTTGATTGTTTCGGGAGTGATTTTCGGAAAACATTTTTCAATAACCGCAAGAGCAAGTGCTAAGTTCTCTTTTTGGTATGTGCCTTGTAAAGGATATGAGTCCCTATCCATGCTCTGGGGCGAGGGGAAATTATTAAAAAACGGATTAACAATTTCTAATTCCGCATCGACTTCCATTGCTTTGTCATAAAAAGGTTCCATGCCTTCCATTACAATACACGGGCAATTCGGTTTTATTATCCCCGCTTTTTCAAATGCGATTTTATCTAACGTGTTGCCAAGGCGCTCGGTGTGATCGTAATCAATGTGCGTAATTACGGAACAAACAGGCTTTTTGATTACGTTTGTGGCATCGAATCTTCCGCCTAAACCCGTTTCTATAACGGCATATTCAACCTTTTTATCGGCAAAATATTTAAACATAACCGCTGTCAGAATTTCAAATTCAGTTAAATCAATGTTGTTTTTGACCGCAATATCGTTTATTTCAAAAATATATTTTGCAAAATCTTCATCTGTTATGTCAGAAAGTTTGCTGTTATCTTGATTTGAGGTTTTAATTCTTTCGCTATATTTAAAAATGTGCGGGCTTGAATACAGACCGACTTTGTATCCCGCACAATTCAGAATTGATGCTATGACGGCACAAACAGAACCTTTGCCGTTTGTACCCGCAACGTGGATACAGTTCAATTTATCCTGCGGATTGCCTAAAAGTTCAAGAACTTTTGAGATTCGTTCCAGCCCTAAAGATATCCTGAATTTCCCCGCATCGGTCAATAATTTTACGGTATCTTGGTATGTGTATTTTTTAGTAACAGCCATTTTTCTCCTTAAAAAACGAAATCATTAATATTATATATATAATACCAAAAATATAAATTAAAAAAGGGGCAATGCGTATTTTGCGCATTACCTCTTTTTAAGGTTAATAAGGTTAGGTATTATAGGGGGGTATATATATTTATTAAGGTATTTATTATGCTACTACGTTAAAGGGCATTTGTTTCATCATAATATCATTTGCATAAGGGGTGCTTTGCATTTGATATTGATTGTAAGGATTTGTTATGCTTCCGCTGAATGCAACCTGCTGAGGTTTGGTGTTAAGCCCGTACGGGTTGGGTGCAGCTTGAGAAACGGTTTGTGATTGTTGCGGCTGTTGCGGTTGCAGAGCTTGTTTTATAATTTCTTCTTTTTCTGCCTGCTGTTCTGTATAAGATTTGCCGACGATTTTAGAAGTAAGCCATTCACCGACCGTCCATCCTATAAGGCTTCCGAACGGAATAGGTAATGCCGCACCGATTGCGGCGCCTGCGCCTGCTCCTGCCATTCTCAAGCCGAATTTCAAAACTTCTTTGCCGCCTTGGAAAATTCCCTGCTCTTTGGTAGCTTTTATTACATTCGGGAGTTCGGTTAATATCATAACGGCAGACATTATGAACGGCATTTTTTTGCCAAGACCGAGAGTTTTGTTATTGAAAACACTTTTTATACCTTTCCAAACTCCTTCTTTTGAGCCTGCCTGATATGCTTTTTTCATATCAGGAAATAGATTTTTACAATTAGCCCAGAATTTTTTAAAGAAATGACCTTTTGTCAGGTCTTTTCCGAGTCCTGATTCTTCTTTTAAAACTTTCCAGCCTGCTTCTGCTTTTTGAAAGGCAGAACCTTTTGTCATTTTCATTGCTTGCCCGACAGCTTCACTTGCCGTGCCAAAGCCTAATTCGGGAATAATTTTTGAACCGTATCTGTACGCTGTTCTGATACCGCTTGAAATTGCTGAAATACTAACCATAAAATTTTCCTTACCTTGAATTTGTTTACAATAAGAATTAACAATCTAACCTACAATTTAATAAAGTATTTTTTCATTTCGAAATTGCTTTTTTAATAAAAACTTTTATTTAATTGTTACAAAATCTTAATAAAACAAAAAAAGATTTAAAGATTAAAGCCGAAAATGCCGATAGACATGGTGTAAGAGTAAGATCAAATGAAAGGAAAAGTTTAAAAGCTATGGGAATGGCAGCATCACAGGGCAGATTATTATTTATGACAGCTCGTCTTTCAAATAATGAATTTGAGCAGCAATGTGTTGCATACTCAAAGCAAAGACTTGCCGATGATTCTCAAACGGCAAACGATCAATATTTGGAAGCCCTTTCAGCTACTCAATATCAGGTTATAACAGGTTACAGCGGTGATACTCCGACTTATGAACCCGTTACTTATAACCAATTAACAGGTTTAGGCAATGTTGCAACAGGCAAGCAGTACATTGTTTCAGATAACACCGGTAAAATTGTTGTGAGTCAATCTATCGCTTCAGCTTTTGAAAGCGCTCAAGGTGATTATAACAAATTCTTAAAAACGGTTGAAAAAGGTACTGCATTAACTCAAGTTTCAGAAAGCAAAGTAACGGAACAAGATGTTCACAATGCTTGGGATAAATACTTTACATCAGTAAGCAAAGGCGATAAAGACGGTATTTATAATCAGAATGAAACAAACCACATTTTAGGATTTACTTACCACGCAGGTAAAAATAATAACGGCGGGGATGATGTTCCTTACTGCACATATTCTTCTGTTTCTACAGACGGTATTAATGGCGGCAAAAACAGAATTTACTTGCAGGAAGACAGCAACGGCGATTATTATTACAACAACTATGCCGTACAAAAAGAAGCTTATAAAGATGAGGATGGTAACACAAAATACAGAGCATATTATGTAATGTCTGAAAACCTTGAAAGTACGGAAGAAGACAGAAACTTAATGCAAGACAGCGACAAAATCTATCTTAAAAATGTTACCGTAAATGGCAACGGTGAATTTGTATACAATGACGGAACAGCAGATAAAGCCGTATCAACTTTATATGTAGATCAAGATTACGGTGCTGATATCAATAAACCAGTTTTAACAACAGACGACAAATGGTATATGGCTAAAAACAGCGGAACAGCACATGTAAATAGTGATGACACCGCTCCGAACGGTAAAAAATATGTTGAAAATTCAGAAACTATTTTCTACGAAGGTTCAACTGCCGAACAAAGACAATTATACGATTATGCAATGGCAATATCCGAAAAATACGCAAATTCATCAAGCTTGACTTATGATGCGGATAAAGTTCAATATTATACAAATATTTACAACCAGATGACTACAAAAGGATATACGACATTCCAAGAAATGGTTGACAATAAGTATATCAACACCGTAGGCAGCACGGAAAACAACGCATCAAGCAACGTAAACGATGAAACGGGAGCTTTCAAAAGTGATGAATGGCTTGTAAATTTGCTTAAACAGGGTAAATTGTCAATATCATTCTACAGTTCAACTGATAAAGCATTTGTTGCAACATCTTTAGATGATGATGAATCCATAACAGAAAAAGAAAACAAATCAAAAATGGCAATAGCCGAACAAGCTTACAACAACCACATGGATAAAATCGAATCTGAAGATAAAAGATTTGATATGCAGTTGTCGAAATTAGATGCAGAACATACGGCACTTCAAACAGAATATGAATCTGTTGCCAAGGTTATTTCTAAAAACGTTGAAAAATCTTTCGGCACATTTAATGCTTAATGCCAACCTGCAATCTAATGCATCTTTTATGTCATCTTGAGCGCTAGCGAAAGATCGTCTGATGTGTGCATGATAAGGCGATTTTTCGGGCGTTGCTCTCAGAATGACCGTATATTTTTCTCCCCGACACAAAAATGTAAATTATTGTTACAAAACGCACAAAATGTTTAAAGATTTGGTGCAAATGAGCCGAATAGTATCATGTAGAGTTTAATACATATTTAAGGAGTGTAGCGATGGCTGACAAAAAAATTATGGACGTAGAAGATTTGATGATAGATTATGCAGAGATGACCAGCTTTGACTTTGGCTCTTTGACTAATGAAGAAATGGACACTTTAAACAAAATTACAAATACAGAGTATATGAGAAAGCCTTATCCGTTTAAATATGGAAATTTCAAAATGTCAGATTTCATTCATTCGTTGTTATCTGACAAAGGTTAATAGCTTGAGATTTTGGAGATGTGTACAAATGAACGACGACAAATGGTTATTTGAAAAAGGATGTTTCCTCGGGAACTGGTGCGAAACGCCCGAACCTGAGAAGAAAGAAACTCCCGTTGAATCGGTTCAGAAAACTCAAAGCAAAGATATGGATACTTTGCTCAAAGAACTTGATGAAATCAAACAACACATTCAAGATGTTCGCCTCAGAGGGTGGCAAATCGCAAAACTCATTGAGTTTCACAACAATGATTTTGCAAAAGAATAAAACGGCTACCGGAACAAATTTTTAGGACATAAACAAATTGTTGTTTATGCCCTTTCGATTGTAATAAATTTTTGATATTAGAAATAAGATTTGGTACCTTTTCCGCCTGGGTTCCAATAAGAATTTCCCTGACTTCTTTGTTTGGTTTCAATTCTTACTCTCGGTTCTCTTATGACGGTAGGTTCGCCTTTTGCTGCAGCATTTTGGGGAACCATATTTTCATCGTATTTCGGGGCGTTAGCCATATATGATGCGGGTGTGTAAGTTGCTTCATATATTCCGCCGCCAATAGGCGTTTTGGTCGTAACCGGTGTTGTAGTTGCGTTATAATTTGCCGGAGAACTGGACAATACCGTGTTCAATGGCGGTAACAACAACGGTTCTGCAGGTTCTTGAATTTGAGCCGCAAACGCAGATGATGAAACAGCTATTGAAATTGCCAAAGTTATAAATCCTGCTTTTTTCATAAATTTACTCCTGTTATTCATTTCATATTACTATTATATTTACATTATAACATAAATCAATACAAAATAAAATTTGCTACATAATACTTAAGCTTTTTACGTTGCAAAAATTTACGAAGTGGGGAGAAAAAGTTTTTAGGTGAACAGGTATAAATCGTCATTTTAGAGGCGCAGCCGAAAAATCGCCTTGTCATACGCACATGAGGCGATCTTTCGCTATCGCTCAAGATGACTGTATCATAATTGTGTGGAGGGCTCAAACATGGCTGATCCCTCTCCCAAAGGTAGAGGGGATTTAAATCACAACGTCTATTTCTTCGCCCGGAGCGGTAGCTTGTTTTGAAATTTCCGACAATTTTTCTTTGGGGTTTGATATCGATTCGGTTTTTGACAAAATCTCGTTTATTTGCGGATTTTTTGCCTTAATTCTGTCAATGATATTTCTTGCTTTTCTGTAATAGCCCATATTGCCGGGGAATTTTTCTTCTATAGAGTTGCAAAAACTTTTTGCATCTTCAAAATTGAAAATACCCGAGCCGATTCTTAATAGGGGTCTTGTTTGGACTTTTTGCCCAAAGTTTATGCTATTTATATTATTTTCAACTTTCATACCCACATTAAATCACAAAAATAATTTTTTTTTCAGGCGTTTATGATTTTATTTTATCAATTTGGCGCAATATTTTTCAATCGGACACTTGTCGCACAGGGGTTTGATTGGCTTGCAGATGTTTTGTCCGAATGTTACAAGAAGTGAATTAATTAAAATCCAATATTTTTTCGGTAATTTTTCCCGCAGCGCAAATTCGGTTTCTTCGGGATTTTTGGTTTTTACATACCCGAGTCGGTTAAAAATTCTGTGAACATGCACATCAACGCAAATTGCGGGGACATTGAACCCTTGTGAGAGTACAAGATTTGCGGTTTTTCTGCCGACGCCTTTGAATTTGCACAGTTCATCAATATCGCACGGGACTTTGCCGTTATATTTCTCGACAAGCTCTTTTGACAGTTCTATGATTTGTTTTGCTTTGTTTTTATAAAATCCGACGGGATAAATTGCTCTTTCTAAATCTTCAACTTTGACATTCATCATCTCTTGCGGAGTTTTGGCAAGTTTAAGCATTCTCAAAGTTGCGGGGTAGGTTGTTTGATCTTTTGTTCTAAGGCTCAAAATGCATGAAATCAGTACAATGTACGGACTTTTAAAATCGTCCATAAGTTTTACAAATTCGCTTTTGGGCTGTTTGGATTTTTCTAATATTTCAACGACTTTGTCTATATCAAACATTATTTTAAAAGTTCCTCAACATTGATTGTTGTTTTTAATTTCAAAGCGTAAATGTTATCTCTGTCAAAGCGTTCAAGTTTTACGGCATCTTTTTCCGTCGTAATAATATTGCCCGAAATATCAAGAATATCTGTGGGCAAATACTGGTGATGATCGTCAAAAGTTACCGTTTTAACTATATTAAAATCTTTTAGAAAGTCATAGAATTGTTGGGGCTGCCCGATAGCGCACATTGCCGTTGCATCCATCCCTTCCATCAGCCTTTGCCCCGTTTTGATATTATAGACATAATCAGGTTCGGTATAGCATACAAGGGTCGGGAGCTGCAATCTTTTGTGCATAATTCGTGCAACTTTTTTGGCAATGTCATGCTTTATACTTTTGCTTACGATGACGAGTTTATCTATTCGGTCTAAGGCTTCTGCACCCTCTCTTAGCGGACCTGCGGGAAGAAGATTTTCATTGCCGAAACCTTTTACGCTGTCCATTAAAACAATGTCTAAATCTCTATAGAGTTTTCTATGTTGAAAGCCGTCATCAAGAATAATAACTTCAACGCCTAATTTGTCGACAAGGTGTTTTGCGGCTTTATATCTGCTTTTGCATGTAACAACATAACAACCGGGGGTGTTTTGCGCAAGCCAAATCGGTTCATCGCCCGCACTTTGGGCATCATAAAATGTTGCTTTGCCGTCAGATATTATATTGACATGAGAGTTGCTCAATTTGCCGCCGTAGCCTCTTGAAATTATGGCGGTTTTTTTGCCCTGTTTTATGTAATATTTTGCAATTTCTGATACAACGGGGGTTTTACCTACTCCGCCCGTTGTCATGTTGCCGACCGATATTACATAAGCGTGAACTTTCTTGGGTCTTAAAATGTGTTTGTCATACAGGAAGTTTTTTGTTCTGCTGCCGAATCCGTAGAAGTATGAACAGAATTTCAACAAATCAAACAGTATTCCTTCCGGATTTTTGGTATAATGTAATTTTGTTATTTTAGTTTTAAAATTTTCCATTTTAGAATAATAACCTGAAGAGCAAGAATCTCTTGTTCAATTTTTCGGAGAATTTTTTAAGATTTTCTGTAATTTCAACGGTATCATTTACGATGTATTTCAAATCCGATGCTTGAGCTTTGTTAGCGGGATCAGGATTTACATTGTTTACCGTTTCAAGAGCTACCGACATTTGAGCCATTGCTCTATTGATATTTGTAATTGCAGAAGTCAATTCTGATTTTAATTTTCCGTCGCTTGTCATTGAATTTACGCTTTCGCTGATTTGAGAAAGGTTTTTAGCAATGATTTTGATGTTCTCGCCCGTAGCCTGTGCATCTGCTGCATCCATAATCTTGTTCAGGTTTTTGGATAATTTATCAACAGAATTTGCGGTTGAGTACATTTGAGTTTTGAATTTAGCATCTCCGATAATGTTGTTGATATTTTCGGATAATTTAGAGAAATCATCGGTAGCCTGATGAGTCATATCCAACAATTCTCTTATATCGCCTTGAGAAGAATCAAGCAATCCGTCGACCTTATCAAGGGTTGAATTAGATTTAGCAGAAAGAAGATTTACGTTTGCAATAAGTTTTTTCAAATCATCTATCGTTCTGTCTGTTAATATATCATTCAATTTTTTGTTTGTTTCGGTTAAAGTTTCGGCTGCCTGATACTGCCAATCCATAAAGTCAGACAATCTCATAGGCTCCATAATGGTGTAAGGAGATTTTTGCGACGGGAACAACAATGGTGTATCGTCAAGCGGTCTTAATCTCAATTTGTGCAGGCTTGCATCTCTTACAGCCGTACCTCTTAAAAATTCGGGCAAAATTAACCCCGGTAAATTTATATAATAATCAACTTTGTATGCATAACTTGTCGGAATATTGTTTTTAAAGTTATACGGAACGGAGTCTTTGGGCAAAACTTCAACGCTTTTAATTACCCCGACGTCATGGTATTTGCCCGATAACTTCATCTGAACTTTATCGTTTTTGTAAAGTAAATCCCTTCTTGTCATAGGAATATAAATTGTTCTTAATTTCGGAGGGGTAATTTCCAAGAACAGTTCCCCGATAATACCCGATTGTTGAATAGAAAAAGATGAAGCTTTCGGAATATTAACATCGGGAGTTGTGATAACAAATCTTACTTTTACATAGCTGTTTTCATCTTTAACTATAGGGGTAATTTCTTCAACCTGACCGACTTTCAAACCCATCATTTGAACACCTGCCCCCGGTCTTAATCCGTTGACATCTTTAAACTGGATTTCAATTCTTTTTGCTGAAGAAAAAGCTCGTCCTTTGACTTTTAAAACGGTTCCTACAAGCAAGCATAATGCTAATACGGTTAATAAACCTACTTTAAAAGAAGATGAAAATTTCATTGTAAACCTCACAACTCAATATAAGTTAAATGTATATTAACAAAAAAATATTAAATCTGCAAAGTTTTTAAGCGCTAAATCCTCCGAATATCTGATAAATCATACAAAAGGTGGATTTTTATTTATTTTAATTCATAAAACTTAATAAATGCCGTATAATTCTAAAAGAGTATGTTGACTTTTAATAAAAAACTATTAAAAAGTAACATGGGTAGAAATAAATAAAAAAGAAACGAGGTACTATATATGGGCATGGCAGCATCTCAGGCTCGTTGGATTTCTTTAACGGCCAGAAAAACAAACGTTGAATACGAAGGACAGCAAATTAACCAGGCAAGAACTGCTCTTGCAAACCAGAGTTCCGAGTTGTGGAATAAACTCTACAAAATGGATGTTCCGACCCCTCCGAGTACGACAGATTTCTCAAAGACTAAATATACATTTGATATCGGCGACAGTACAAAAACCGTAACAGACATTCAGGCTGCCGATTATACGGACCCCGATGACGGTATTAATTACAATTCTTATATCACATACACATCTGACGTTATAAATTATAAAGGTATAAGGAATACAAATTCTACCCCGCAGGTTCAGCTTGTAACAGAAGTTCCCGAGGGTGAAAGTCCTTATTATATGATAGGTACAAGAAAATTAACGCAAATGTCATCTTGCAGTCCGACAAGTGATGATTGGGCAACATACACTACCGCATTAACTCAGATTGCCAAAGATTGGCCCGACAGTACGGTTGCCAAAGAATGGAACTCTATAACGAATAACGGACAAAGCGTTCCGACAACGGCAGAACCTTTTGAACATATTTATTTCTGGACTGACGGGCAAAAGCATGTCAATTTCACGGTTGACGGTAAAGGTGTTCAAGGTGCTGTTTATGATACATTAGATTACAGTATCGCAAACCCTAATGAAGCTTTGCATTCATACTATGCCGACAACCAGACGGAAAAACAAACCCTTTCAAAATATGCGGTCGTTGAATATGATTCCAGCGGCAGGGCAACATCGGTACAGTTGGAAAAATCATCCGCCGTATACGATATGACAACATCTACTCAAACAGATGATGATGCTTATAATGATGCAATGAACCAGTATTATTACGATAAACAGGTTTATGAAAAACACGTTCAGGATATCAACGCTAAAACGGAACAAATTCAAACGGAGGACAGAACGCTTGAATTGAGATTAAGACAGCTTGATACCGAACAAAATGCCCTTCAAACCGAAATGGATGCGGTTCATAAAGTTATATCCAAAAACATCGAAAGTACATTCAAAACATTTGACAGTTAATAAAAATAAAATTTTAAGAGGTATAAAATGTCTTACAAATATGATAGCGAATTGGTAATAGCAAACAGATTAAGTTCGGCAAGCTCGGATGCAAAAGCAATGCTTTACGAAACTTATGACAGGTTGAGAGATTTAACCGTATCAGGCAGTGGCACGGGTACGGGTTTTGAATCTGCGGGCAACCTCATATATAACATAGCAAGTTTGCTTGCTCCTTCATCTTTTGCTACGGTATTCGGCGGTTCCGAAACAATGAATATCCCCGGTACTTCATATTATTCAAAAGGCAATACGAGTACTGCATACGGAGTTGATTCTCTATACAATTATTCGGGATTTCCGAGCGGTGCTGCTTCTGTTTCTTCTGTTTACGGTCTTGCAACGGGCGGGGCTGCAAATGTATTAAACGGCTGGGGAAGCTCGATGAAAGGCGCTCCGACAAGCGGAACGGCAACAGGTTATGCCTCTAATATTGCGGGCGTTGCAAATATTGCAAGTGCTGCTGCTTACGGTATAGGCGGTGCTTCAGGCATGAGCAAAATCGCATCAAACATAGTTATGCCATTTGCAAGTTGCATATCGGGATTTGGCGGCATCTTAACCGCAATATCACCTTATTTGGGTGTATACGGGGCAGGTACTACCGTCTTGGGTAACTTGATGCAAGGTACTACTTCGGCTGCTCTTGCTGCTTATCAAAACATTACGGGTAACATTACGGCAAACGCAGATACAATCTTGTCAAACAAGGTAAGAAATATCGAAACCGTTTGCAAAATGCTTGATACCCAAGGTGATATCGTTAAGAAAAGACTTAAAGACAGTATGGAAAGTGATAAAAATGCATTGCAGAATATGTAAGTTCTGTTTAGTATTTCTTTATTCCGTAATTATTTTGAAGTTTCCTCAACGTGCCGTTGCTTGCGCTTTCGTTGATAACTCCGTTTACGACTTTAATTAAATCGTCGGATTCTCTGCCTTTTCTGAAAGCAACCGCATAAGGTTCTCTTGAATATCTCTTGGGCAAGAGTTTTACGCTGCCGTCTTTTAGAGATAATCCGATTAAAATGGTATCATCTGATACGATAGCATCAGCTTTTCCGCTTTTTAAACCCTGCAGAGCGTCTTGATAAGTTTTATATCCTATGATATTTGCATTCGGAATAGCAAGGCGCAGACTGTTTTCGCCCGAAGTTCCGAAAATTACTATTACTCTTTTGTTGTTCAGATCACGCAAACCTTTTATATTGCTGCCCTGTCTTACAAGAACGGCTTGCCCTGCCATATAGTAAGTGTCTGAAAAATCAAGTATTCGCATTCTTGAACGGGTAACAGACATTGCCGCAATTATCATATCAACATCTTCTGATAAAAGTTTCATCATTCTGTTAGAAGCTGTTACGGGTACAAATTTTACCCTGCCGTTTTCGCCGAAAATTGCTTTGCCTATCATATTTGCAATATCAATATCATATCCCGCATATTTGCCGTTTTTGCCTATATAGCCAAACGGATAAACATCCGATCTGACCCCTATTATAACGTTTCCTCTTTTCATTATCGTATCGAGAGTATTAGGAACTTTTTCCTTTTTCCCGCATCCGCAAAATACGAATACTACCAGAATTAAAAGTGTTATAATTTTTTTATACATAAAACGGTTAACCCCTTATAAAATTAATTATTTATGAAATTTTATTTATAATACCATATTTTACAAAAATTACTAAGCTTTAACTTTTTGTTCTTTACTTAAATTCATCAATTCGGGACCAAGCTGAGTAATTGTGCCTGCTCCGAGTCCGATAACGATGTCGTTAGGCTTTAAATCTTTGTATAATGCTTTGGCAACTTCGTGCATATTCCCCGGGATATAACGGCACGGAATATCGGATTTTTCTTTAAATTCGTTAGCAAAGCTTTTTGAATTTACTCCGACGATTTCATCTTCGCATGCGGCAAAAACATCTGTTACAACGAGTTCATCTACTCCGTCAAATACCCTCATAAATTCGTTCCAAAGATTTTGGAAACGGGAATATCTGTGAGGCTGAAATACCGCAATTATACGTTTGCCTTTGAAAGCTTTTGAGCATGATAATGTTGCTTTAATTTCGGTCGGATGGTGTGCATAATCATCATAAATGGTTATACCGTTAAATTCACCGACTTTTTGAAATCTTCTTCCCATACCTGAGAATGTTTCAAAATGCGGGTTAACAAGTTTCATGTCTACCCCTGCCGTATGCAATGCAGCCCAAACGGCAAGCGAATTATAAACATTATGAACACCTTTTAAAATGATTTTTAGTCTTGTCTGGAATTTGCCTTTATAATAAACATCAAAGGTTGTATAATCCTGTTCGTATTTAATATTTTTAGCGCTGTAATCGGTATTCCCGCCGATTGAATATGTTACGAATTTTGCGTGATGCGCAAGTTCGTGGACCGAAAAATATTTAACAAGTCTTTTTACGCCCTCGTTATCCATATTCGCTAAGATTACGCCGTTTTCTCTCATATTTGAAATGAATGTTTCAAATGTTTCTAAGATTGATTCCAATCCGTTTTTGTAAAAATCAAGGTGATCGGGTTCAAGGTTGTTAACTACAACCAAATTCGGCGAATACTTAACAATCGTTCCGTCGCTTTCATCAAGTTCGGCGATAAAATATTTTCCGTGAGAACAATTGGCGTTCGTATTCAATTCGGGTATAATTCCGCCTACAACGTAAGAGGGTTTTAATCCCGCTTTTTCCAACACATAAGAGCAAAGCCCCGAAGTTGTGGTTTTGCCGTGAGTACCCGAAAAGCCTATAAAGTAATCTTCATGTCTTGAAATTTCTGCCAAAAGATCCGAACGGTGCCAGATGGGCAACCCTAATCTTTTTGCCTTTTGGATTTCAGGGTTAAATTCTCGTATTGCCGTACTTGCAACTACAATGCAATCTTCGGGAACATTATCTTCGCTGTGCCCGATATAAACCTTTGCGCCTAAATCTCTTACGCCTTTAACATACTTACTGTCGTTAATGTCAGATCCTGAAACTTCGCAGCCGTTTTGCAAAAGATATTTTGCAAGTCCGCTCATTCCTACTCCGCCGATTGCTATAAAATGATATTTCTTGTTCATTATTAATTCCTTTTTTGAAAAAGGTGCAAAGCGCACTTTGCACCGTACTTCCTTTTTTAGATATTAGCCAATTTGTTATGGAAATCGTTTGCCTGTTCAAATTGGTATGCAAAATTGAACAATCTGCTTTCCATAAATTGAGGTGCAATAATTTGCAAACCTACCGGCATACCGCTTTCGTCAAATCCCGCAGGAACGTTAATTGCGGGGATACCTGCAAGGTTGCTGCCTATTGTATCAATATCGGTTAAATACATTGAAAGAGGGTCTGAAGATTTTGCACCGAGTTCAAATGCAGTATTAGGACATGTCGGAGCAATTAAGATATCCACATTTTCAAATGCATTTGTGAAATCTTTAGTTACAAGAGCTCTCATCTGTTGAGCTTTCTTATAATATGCATCATAATAACCCGCTGACAGAGCATAAGTTCCGAGCATTATACGACGTTTAACTTCAGGTCCGAAGCCTTCTGCTCTTGTTCTTGTGTATAAATCCATTAAGTTTTTCGGATTTTTGCATCTGTAGCCGTATCTTACGCCGTCAAATCTCGCAAGGTTTGATGAGCATTCTGCGGTTGCAAGAATATAGTAAATTCCGATTGAATATTTCAAATTCTTCAATGAAATTTCTTTGATTTCGCAGCCGAGTTTTTTATAAGTTTCAATCGCATTGTCGATTGCTTTTTGAACGGCGGGTGAATTTCCGTCGCCCGTTAATTCTTTTATAACGCCTACTTTTTTGCCTTTGATGTCGTTTTTCAAGAAGTCTGCATAATTTTCAACAGGCATGTCAAGTGAAGTTGAATCTTTCGGGTCGTGTCCCGAAATTACTTCAAGCAAGTTTGCCGCATCTTCAACGCTTCTTGCAAAAGGTCCGATTTGGTCAAGAGATGATGCAAAAGCAATCAAACCGTATCTTGAAACTCTGCCATAGGTCGGTTTCATTCCGACAACACCGCAGAAACTTGCAGGCAATCTGATTGATCCGCCCGTGTCAGAACCTAATGCTAAAGTTGCTTCGCAAGATGATACGCTTGCAGCCGATCCGCCTGATGAACCGCCGGGAACTTTTTTCAAATCCCACGGGTTGTGAACCTTTTTAAATGCGGAGTTTTCGTTTGATGAACCCATAGCAAATTCGTCTAAGTTTGCTTTCCCTACAATCGGTACAAGGTTGTTTAATAATTTTTCGGTAACGGTTGCATTGAAAGGTGATACAAAGTTTTCTAAGATTTTACTTGATGCGGTTGTTTTTGAACCGACCAAATTCATGTTATCTTTCAATGCTAACGGAATACCTGCCAAAAGCGGTAAATCTTCTCCTTTAGCGATTTTCTCATCAACTTTTTTTGCGGTTTCCAACGCAGTATCCTGCGTTAAAGAATTGAATGCACCGAGTTTATCTTCAAGTGAATTTATTCTTTCAAATGCGGCTTTTGTCAATTCAACAGCCGAAATCTCTTTATTTTTTAATGCTTTTGACTGTTCAGCGGCAGTCTTTTTTAACAGCTCGTTCATATCTTCTCCTTAGCTTTACTGTCGGGATAGCAATCCCGACCTACTAAACTGTCGGCATATAAAGCTATCCTGTCTTATAGTAAAAATTTTATGACAAAAAAACTCCTCACGCAAGAAATATGATAAATTTGTAAAGCGACTTTAGGATCCAGTTGAATTTCAGAATATCTGACGGCTTGAACGAACGCAATCTGTTAAAAATCGTCCACAAGACAAAGATTTAAGAATAAGTTTATAAGTAAATTACATTTTAGACGATAAGACGATAAGACGTTAAGAAGTTAAGTTCATTTCAATACCCATATCCCCACAAAGGGACGAGGGAAACAAAGAACGTCATTCTTCGGCTCTGTCTCAGAATGACCCGTAAATTACTTATAAACTTATGAACTTATCAACCTATAAACTTATAAACCCATAGACCTATAGACTTATTAATATTGTTTGACTATAATTTTTTTTGAAAAACAAGAGGATTAAATAATGAAAAAAACTTTACTTACCATAGCGATTTTATTATGCGGAAGCATTGTGTGGGCTTCAGAACCCCAATTGTATAAGCTTGATAACGGACAAACCGTAATTATTCAAGAAATTCACAACAATCCTATAGTATCAATTGATACATGGATTAAAACAGGTTCAATTGATGAAGATGAATCAAATAACGGTGTTGCACATTTTTTGGAACACTTATTCTTTAAAGGTACAAAAAATCATGCACCGGGTGAATTTGACAGAATCCTTGAAACTAAAGGCGCAGTTACAAATGCCGCAACAAGTAAAGATTTCACTCATTATTATATAACTATTCCGTCAAAAGATTTTGATCTTGCTATGGATTTACATTCTGATATGCTATTAAATCCGATGATACCGAGAAACGAAATGGAAAAAGAACGCAAAGTCGTTTTGGAAGAAATCAACAAGGATTCAAGTTCTCCTCAACGTAAAATGTATGAAAATATCGATTCCATGATGTATACAAATCATCCTTACAAACGCAGAGTAATCGGTCAAAGCAGCATTATTGAAACCATAACAAGAGAAAAAGTTCTTGATTTCTATAATGCTCACTATTCGCCGTCAAATATGGTAACTCTTGTTGTCGGCGATGTTGATACAGCTCATGCTCTTGATAAAATCAAGCAGGATTTCGGCTCTAATATGAAAAAGACCGAGAAAAAAGTTTATCCTAAAGAGCAACAGTTGACCGAACAGAAAAAGAAAGTTGATTATATTGATACAAAAACAGGCTACATGCTAATCGGTTTTAGAGGAACTCCTATATCTGACAAAGATTCTTATGCATTGGATGTATTGTCAACGATTTTAGGTGAAGGGCGTGCATCTGTTCTCAATCAGGTTTTAAAAGAGAAAAAACGTTTGGCGTTTTCTGTCGGCGCAGGTAATGCAACGTCAAAAGATGACGGTATATTTTATATAAGTGCAAATTTTGAACCCGCAAAATGCAAGCTCGTTCAAGATGCAATTTTTAACGAAATTAAAAATATTCAGGACAAAGGTGTAACAGAAGATCAATTGAATTTAGCAAAAAATGTTATAGAAAGAAACACATATTATTCAAGAGAATCCGTAACAAATATTTCTGAAGAAATGGGGTATACGGCAGCTTTAACGGGTGATATCAAGTATTATGAAAATTATCTTGATAATATTAAAAAAGTTACCCCTGAAGAAGTTAAAAAAGTCGCAATTAAATATCTCGGAGAAAACAGAAGTGCAATTTCAATTCTGCTGCCCGATGGTTCAAAAGATGTTCCCGTTGCGAATAAAACAACGCAGCAAAAAGTTGTGCCCGAGCTTGTGAGCCAAAACTCTCAAACTCAAGAATACAAGTTGCCGAACAAATCGACTCTTTTATATACAAAAAATGACGTAAACGATATTATCGCAATAAGTATTGATGCAAAAGGCGGACAACTTTTGGAAAATAAAGCGGGCGTTGCGTATATTACGGGTGCAACTATGCTCAAAGGTACAAAAACTTATTCGCCTTTAGAATTATCTCAAATACTTGAGGTTAACGGAATAAAAATTACTCCGTCAGTCAGCGCAGATACTTTTAATATTTCTGTTTTAACAACAAAAGATGAATACGATAAAACAATCGAATTGTTAAACGAAATTATTAATAATGCATCGTTTGATGAAGTAGAACTCGGAAAAGTAAAATCGGATAAATTAAACCAAATAAAAGCGGGCAAAGATATACCCTTGCAGGTCGCACTTGAAAAATACAGAGAATTGATTTTTCAAAACAGCCCTTATACGATTTCATCTAACGTTATAGAAAAGAATATCCCCAATATCACAAGAGATGATGTTGTTGCATATTATAACAAAATCTTTAATCCCGAAAATATCGTAATATCCGTTAACGGCAATATTGATAAAGATAAAGTTGCGCAGGATTTTAACGGCATTTTCTCATCCGAAAACAGCGGAGCATTTGATTATTCAAAATATGATTCTGAAATATCTCATATAGCATCGCCAAAAATTGTTACTCAAAAGCTCTCCTCAACCGAAACGGCATGGATTATGCTCGGGTGGCAAACTCAAGGCATAACAAACGAAAAAGATTATGCAACCCTGCAGGTTATTGATTCTCTTTTAGGCAGCGGCATGAGTTCAAGAATGTTTAAAGATTTGAGAGAAAAAGAAGGACTTGCCTATCAGCTCGGATCGGGATTGTCGGCTCATAAATTGAGAAGCAGTTTTGTATTATATATCGGAACAAACCCCGCAACTTTAGATAAAGCAAAACAAGGTTTGTTTGACGAAATTAATAAGCTCAAAACCGAATATGTCGGCGACGGTGAGTTAAAAGATGCAAAAGAAAAACTTATCGGAAATTACGTAATCGGCATGGAAACAAACCTTGATAAAGCATCTGCTCTCGGGGATTATGAAACCCTCGGGCTCGGTTACGACTTTAAAGATAAGTACATTGATTTGATAAACAGCGTAACCGATATGGACATAATCGAAACGGCAAATAAATATTTTAATAATAATTATGTGCTGTCAATTGTTACAAAGTAATAGCAGTTTTTCTTTGCTAGGAAACGAAGCGGGTTTTCCCCCATAAGTAGGGTGCGTTCGCACTCCGCACCGCTATTAATTCGCACTTTTGCATTTGTAAACAATTGTTACATACATGCACGAATGTATTAAAGTTTTGCATTAAAAATGCCGTAATTCTATGTGATAGGACTTAAAAAGTATTATCAGAAAGGAAAAACATGGGATTAGCAGCATCACAAGCAAGATTGTTGACCATCACAGCAAGAAAAGCTGACTGTGAATTTCAGTCCATGACCTTATCACATGAAAAGATTGCTCTTTCTCGTGATATGGAAAAAATTTCTGATGAATACCAGAATGCAACAAATCAAACCAAACTTGTTTATGACTATTACGGAACAGGTACAAGTCAGATGAACTTGAATTACGGTTTGTTAATGAGTCCTTCTGTATACAATGATTACTATCCGAAATTAATAACCGATAACAAAAACAGAGTCGTATTATCGGACAAATATGCTGATGCGGCTAAAAAAGCAGGCATTCCCGCTGAAGGATTTAACGGAACTCCGTCATCTGAAGTTCGTAACAAATTTATTGAGGCACTTCGTGATAACGGAACGATTTCTGCTGCAACCGCTGCAAACGTTGAAAGCGTTTCATATAACAACGCAGTAGGTTTAGGCGCAACATTCTCAGCTTCAGAAACTACTCAAGATATTACATATACAGATTTAATGGATATGATTAAGAGTAATTGCGCAGATACATCTGATTATGGGTTGTCTTTCACTTGGAGACCTGCTCCGGGACAAGATTATAGTGATTATTTAAAACAAAACAGCGGTTCATATCCGAACCCGAATTTGTTATCTCACAATTCAGAAGATAATGCTTTCGTAGTTGTTGACGGAGATACTTCAAATCGTGCTACGAAGATTTCATTGTATGACTTATTGAATGATACTCACCAATATACGTACGCATCTATATCAGCTGGTGTTAACTACCCTCTTGGTGAAGCAATTTTCTTACAACAGTTAATTGCAGGTTCGGATAATTCCAATTCATTCTTAAACTGGATGACTGAACAGTTCCAATCAATTTTGGGAGGTGTAAATACTAACGATCAAGCCCTTCAATATGCTTATGATCAGGTATATGATATTATTATCGGCGACGGCGCATTAGAAAGTTTAAGCGGTGAGGTTACCGGTCATGATTACGGTAATGCGAATAAAAAAAGAGAAGCATCAAGAATTCAAAGATCATTAAGCAGCGCTGCAGGACCAGCAATGAGAGATGTCGGTACAAACGTTCATACAGGTAAAAAATCAAATATTTCTGATGTAGTAAATACAACCAATGATTATATCGGCATGACTTATACCACTTATGAATCAACCGTAGAAAAATCAAATCACCATAAAACAGGCAACAGAAAAGAATGTGCTATCAACTTAAATAACCTTGCAAAGGTATTCTTAACGGCTTATGTAGAATATGAACAGGGTATGAGCAACAAAGGCGGCGTTAAGAACAGTAAATATTCTTACGATAAAGGTCAAACTGCTGATGGCAGAAACGGCACGATTAAATACAATTTGTATGAACCTAAAGATGATGATGTATTCACAATCAAAGCTCCGACAGATGTTGATACCGGTTCTTCAAACCTTGAAGCAGGATTCTATGATGCATTATTTAACAGAATATGCGTAAGCGGCTGGACAGAAAATGACAACATCACAAATGCCGATTATATGCAGGAATTGTTGAAAAGCGGTGCTGTTTATATTTCGTCAATCGATAACGACGGTAATTATTACCAGAGCAGTTATTCGACAGATACCTACATTTCCGAAGTAACCGATACGGAAGGTGTTGCTCAGGCAGAGGCTAAATATAACGCTGCAAAAGCAAAAATCGAAAACAAAGAAAATACGATTGATACCAAGATGAAAAATCTTGATACGGAAATAAGTTCGCTCACAACCGAATACGATACGATGAAAAATGTTATAAACAAAGCTATCGAAAAATCGTTCAAACGTTATGATGCGTAAGCTTTATTGTCGGGCACAATCTACATTTTTGCTTTTTGTCATCTTGAGCGAATAGCGAAAGATCGCCAGATGTGCGTATGACAGGGCGATTTTGCAAAGTAGGGTACGTTTGCACTTCGCACCGTTTAATTTGTTCAACAAGGCGATTCTTCGGGTTTCAGCCTCAGAATGACAAATATATTACCCTCGCCCCCTTGGGGAGAGGGTTAGGGTGAGGGACTATTAGCCAAATTTATCAGGCTTTTGCAGCCCCTCTCCTGTCTATCAGGCATCCTCCCCCCAATGGGTGGAGGGAAACCTGCGTGCTAAAATGTAACTCACTTATAAACTTATAAACTTATAAACTTATAAACCTATGAACTTATAAACTTATTTCTAAATTTTTGTCTTATGAACGATTTTTAACAGATTGCGTTCGTTTAAACCGTCTAATATTCTGAAATTCAACAGGTTTCTAAAGTCGCCCATTGCAGGGGTAAACGATGCAACCATTTTTCTGTTACCGTTCAAATCTTTAACGAGTTGTTTAACTTTTTTCATATCTTTAATAAGTCCCGTTTTGAATTTGTCGGGTTTGTAAACAGTCCATGCATCATGCGGATAATATGTAGAACGGCATTCGTTGGTGTTCTGGTTTAAGAGCATTTCACCGAACATGTCGTAATCCATATTATAAAATTCCTGTTTAATATTTTTTCTGTATTTTTGCAATTTTTCGGGCATGAGAACTCTTGGTTCGGAAATATCTTCATCATCGTGGTAGAACGTTTCAAGATAATCCATTGAACCTATGCCGACTATTTGTATCGCTTTTGAAAATTCTTCCAAAATACCTTTTTCATCGGCGTAATTTGACATAACGTCAAGGAATGAAGTTACCCCTTTGCCTGTTGAAATATAATCTGTTATAACCGTTCGTTTTCCTGTTTTTTTAAAATTATCGACAATCGTTTGCGGATCGGCTTTAATTCTGTCCAAATATTTTCTGTATGCTTTAATTTCTTTATCCGTGGGTGTCATAGAATTGATTTTGCGCATGCCGTCAATCGGATCGGGTCTGTACCAGTATTTTGAAAATGCGACAAATTTATACGGCGGAATCCCGTCTTTCATCCATTGCGCAGCATTCAAAAACCATTTCGGACTTCTGCCAAGACATACTATCGGCTGGTCTTTGTAGTTCAGATAGAGTCTTGAGGTTTTAATAAATTCGTCCATGGTATGTTTGTTGCCTAAAGGCAGATAAGCAGTTTTGGCATCAAACATTTCGGATTTGTCCATTGTTTTATCAAATTTTGCACAAATTTTTCTGTATCTTTTCTTGGTGTTTTCAGACATTGCCATGTATTCTTCATTCTCAATGTCGGGAACTGTTCTGTTAGGGTCAAAAAATCCGCCGCCAAAATGTATATTTGCTCCGTACCTGAACCCTGCGGGAATTTTTGCGCTCGGTTGAGAAACGACTTCTTGGGCTGCCGTTGCTTCGGGCGCCTTTGGAGCAGATGTTTGTAAATTGCTATAATTAGTAAAATGTCTTTGTTGAATTGCTGATACCTGCATAATTCACCTGCCTAAAATTTCTACACTTATATTTAAAAACGGGAAAATATAAAATTTTTTGCTTAAAAAAAATAAATATGTTAAGATTTTTTACGCTGAATAAATTTAAATAGTCAAAAATTTTTTTTAACGGTTTATATTTAGAACATAAAAATTAAATTTATCAGAGGAAAATTTTATATATGAAAATTAATGCAATTGGGGTTCAAAATTATCATTCGAACTTTTATAACAAACATACTGCAGAAAAGAAACAAACAACCCCGAGTTTTGGCGCAACGTATGAGTATAACCCGATTACTCCTGCGGGCAAAGTTATTACGGCTGTATCGGCTGCGGCTTTGATAGCTGCTATGGTAGCACAATGCACTCACAGTAGTGAAGATCCGAATAATAATCCTAACCAAAATGTTGAGGTTTATGATTCTCTTTCTCCAAACAGAAGTTATTATTCCGAACAGCATGAAGATAAACCCGATAAAAAGACCTTAAAAATAGAGGTCGTAGAGCCCGAGAACCCTGATACTCTTATTGATGATACAACATTTATTTCCGTAAATGATTCTATAATCCATTCAAATGACAACGATTCGGTTAAAACTTTGCAAATGCATGTTCACAAACATTCTGGTCCCGCAAAAGCAGATACAATAGTGATTTTAACCGATGGCAAAAACAAAGATATAAGACCTCATCATTAAAAAATCCCTCCTGCCTGAATTGAGCTTGTATGGTATAATAAGCTCATAAAGGAGATTATTGTATGAGAGAAGAAGAATTGCTTTCAATTATAGAGAAAAACAGCCGAATCGGCTTAAAAGAACTTGCCGTATTGCTTGGCGAAGATGAAATAACCGTTGCAAATGAAGTTAAAAAACTTGAAGAAGAAAGAGTTATTTGCGGTTATCATACGTTAATAGATTGGGAAAAGACTTCAATAGAAAAAGTTACGGCATTGATTGAGGTTCGTGTAACTCCGCAAAGAGGGCAGGGCTTTGATAGAATTGCACAAAGAATTTATAATTATCCCGAAGTCAAATCGGTTTATTTAATTTCGGGCGGGTTTGATTTGATGGTAACGCTTGAAGAAAAGACCTTAAAAGATATAGCAAGATTCGTTTCAGAAAAATTATCTTTGTTAGACAGCGTAATAAGCTGTTCAACTCATTTTATCCTGAAAAAATATAAAGACCATGGAACGGTTTTGGATAAAGTCGAAGAAGATACAAGAGAGGTCGTAACGCCGTGAGAAACTTTTTATCCGATAAAATTCAAACAATAAAACCGTCAGGCATAAGAAAATTTTTTGATATAGTAAGCGAAATGAAAGATGCCATATCTTTGGGTGTGGGTGAACCTGATTTTGATACGCCTTGGCATATAAGAGAAGAAGGCATTTACGCTTTTGAAAAAGGCAGAACTTTTTACACATCTAATTCGGGGCTTTTGCCTTTAAGAGAAGAAATTTCCAAATATATCCAAAGGACCCAAGGGGTTACTTATGACCCGAAAACGGAAATTCTTGTAACGGTCGGCGGGTCGGAAGTGATTGATATCGGTTTCAGAGCTTTGTTAAATTCTGGCGACGAAGTAATTATTCCGCAGCCGTCGTATGTTTCTTATGCACCTTGTTCATATCTTGCGGGTGGGAAAAATGTCATCATAAATTTAAAAGCGAAAAATGAATTTCGACTGACTGCAGAGGAACTTGAAAAAGCAATTACGCCAAAGACAAAAATCCTTGTTTTATCTTATCCGAACAATCCGACGGGTGCAATAATGGAAAAATCGGATTTAGAAAAAATCTCTAAAATTATCAAAGAAAAAGATATTTTTGTGATTTCTGATGAAATTTATTCTGAACTTACATATAAAGGAAAACATACATCAATTGTCAGTCTTGACGGAATGAAAGAAAGAACGCTATTAATAAACGGTTTTTCAAAAAGCTTTGCAATGACAGGCTGGAGGCTCGGTTTTGCCTGTGCGCCCGCTCCTATAATTAAACAGATGACAAAAATTCATCAGTATGCAATAATGTGCGCTCCTACAATCAGTCAGTATGCTGCTGTTGATGCATTAAAAAACGGCGATGATGACGTAAAAATGATGCGCCAATCCTATAACGAAAGAAGAAGATATTTGATGTCGGCGTTTAAAGAAATGAATTTGCCATGCTTTGAACCTTACGGAGCATTTTATGTGTTTCCGTGCATAAAAGAATTTGGTATGACTTCAGAAGAATTCGCAACAAGATTTTTGCAGGAAGAAAAAGTCGCTGCCGTTCCGGGAACCGCATTCGGTGATAGCGGAGAGGGTTATTTGAGAATTTCTTACGCTTACAAATTGGAAAAGCTCCAAATAGCCATGGAAAGATTAAACAGATTTATAACAAACCTGCGTAAGTAGATTTATAAAATATCTTTTGGCGGATGTTTCTTTTCTTCTTCAACACGTTCTTTTATAGCCCCAATCGGCTCATAGTAAGGCGAAACTGTCATTACTTCAGCGGCAATATCGGGATAATAATAGATAAATTTCAATTCGCTTGTTGTTAAAGGTTTTTGCGTATGTACGTTTGCATAACGGACAAGTTCCAAGATATTTCTTGCTTCGTGCTCGTCTTTGAACTCAATTTCAAGGTTATTGTAAACATTGCGGAAACCTTTAATTCCGCCGTATTCACCTGTCGTAATCATACGCCCCGTTTCAATGATTTCGGGTTCACCTCTGCCGAGTTCTTCAAAATCGTAAAGCTCGTAATTTCTTCTGTCTTTTAGTGCGCCGTCTGCGTGAATCCCTGATTCATGCGCAAATGCGTTATCACCGACAGCGGGCTGATTTATCGGAATAGGTACGCCGAAAGCGTAAGATGTATATTTCGCAATCTGCCATGCCTTATCTAATCTTATATTTTCATCAATTTTATATTTGCCTTTAAATCCTGCGGATTTTAAACATCCGAGCAGGCATGAAACAAGGTCTGCATTTCCTGCTCTTTCGCCCATGCCGTTGATTGCTGTATTTATATATGCATCAACTCCCGCATCAATTGCAGCTTTAGCTCCGATTATCGAGCATGCCGCAGCCATTCCGAGGTCGTTGTGGAAATGCAATTCAACGGGCATTTGAATTTCTTTTGCAATTGTGTAAATTCTGTCATAGGTCGTTAAAGGATCTTCAGCTCCGAGAGTGTCGCAATATCTGAATCTTGATGCGCCTGATTTTTTAGCCTCTTTTGCGTATCTTATTAAAAAGTCAATGTCGCTTCTTGAAGCATCTTCTGCGTTTACTCCGACAATTTTAGCACCTTTATCAACCGCACATTCGACTGCCTCTTTAATCATTCTGATAATGTCATCGGGCGTTTTTTTGCCGCCGTATTTGCCGTTAATCATTTGTTCCGATGTTGATTGAGAAAGGTTTACGTATTTTAATTCGGGAACATTTTTAAAAGATTCTTCAACGTCAGGCGCAATTCCTCTCATCCAGCCTGACAATTTGGTCTTTGTAATTGCTCCTCTTTTAACAAGTTCCAAATTCGCATTCAAATAATTAAGCTCGTGTTTTGTTGTCGGAAATCCGAATTCCGATTGAGTGATACCCATTTCATCAAGCATAATATTAATTATTGTTTTTTGAAGCTTTGCTAATCCCAGACGTGAAGTCTGTACGCCGTCCCTGTTTGTTACATCGACAAAATATATTCTGTTATCTGACATTTTATAACCTCTTTTTAAAGGCATTATATCATAAAGCGCTAAAAATAACATTTTAAATACTTGCTTTTTTCGTTTTAATTCATTAAAATATTTAGTAGAACGGCTATGAAGAATAATATAAAAACACTTGATAAAAAGATTGAAAAAGAAGTTAAAACGGGCAATGTAAAATCTGCAATAGAACTTTGCCAGATAGGTTTGCAAAATGACCCGACGAATGCCAAATTGCATTTGCGCCTCGGGGATTTGTATTTGAGATGGCATCTGGATATTTATTCCTCAAGCCAGTATGTTGATGAAGCCATAACCGAATATCAAATGGCGCTTGAATCTATCGACACACCTGAAATTTACTATAAAATCGGGGTTGCGCAGTATTATAAAGGCGAACTTGATAAAGCCGTAAATTATTTTAATAACGCAATCAAAAAAAATCCGAAGTATGCAAAAGCTTACTATATGCTCGGTGAAACTTATACCAAAAAAGCAAGATTTACCGATGCAATCGAAAATGCGCAGCTTGCCGTAAAATATTCGCCGTTTGCAAGTTCGTGCGCTCATTCATTATTGAAAAATCTTTATCAGGTTTCTTCATACAGGGTTGCGAAAAACAAACTTAAAGCCGTATATGAACAGATTATGGCGGCTCTTACCCTGCCGTTTGATATGGAAGCATTAAAAAGATTAAAAGAATCTTTGTCTTATGTGAAATTTTTGCCGATATTATTAAAAGGGTATGTTGCCGTACAAACAAAAGGTATAAATGATGCGATAGATATTTATATTGATGCCGTTGATAAAGCTCCGGGGTTTGTACCTTTGTATTGTTTGCTCGGGGATATTTATTCTTCTCTTGGCAGATTTGAAGATGCGATAACAGAATACAAAATGGCTATTTGGCTGGACAGTCTGAATATTCCCGCATACAGACATTTGTGCAGCGCTTATGAAGATTTGGGCGACTACGATAATGCTATAGAGGTTTATAACAAGCTTATTCAAATTATGCCCAATATGCCCGAATTTCATTCGAATTTAGCAAACATTTTGTATATTAAAGGAGATGTTGACGGAGCGGTTTCTCATTTCCAAACAGCTATCACGCTTAATCCGAATAAACAATGGACAAGTATAGTAAATCAAACTTTGGGATTTGTTTTTCAGGAGGCTAAAAAAGATATTGATGCTGCGATTACGTCTTATCAGAGCGCATATCTTATGACACCTGAAGATATTGATATTTATATAAATTTGGGCAGCGCTTTTTATGATAAAGAAGATTATGAAAATGCTTTGACGGTTTACAGAAATGCTCTTGACCTTGACCCGAAAAATGCAAAAATCCATTGTAATCTCGGATTTTTATACTGGGGCAAAGGCGACACCGAAGAAGCCATAAGAGAATACAAGCATGCTATAGAATATGATAATACTTATTCGATTGCATACAATAACCTCGGCGTAATTTATCTTGATGATTTGGGCAGAGTTCAAGATGCAATGGAAATGTTTAAAAAAGCCGTTGAATACAATCCTAATTATGCTCTTGCGCATTTTAACCTTGCACGTTCGATTGCAATAACAGGTGATAAAATTGAGGCTGCTAAACTTTATCAAATAGCTCAAGATGTAAATAAAATTACCAACGAAATTGATCCGCAGGATATTACGGATAAAATTAACGCTTTGTTTGATTAGTATAATTTTGCCGATTGGGCTTGTGCCTGCATTTTCTTGGCGAATATTGCGAATAGTAGGTCGGCATTGCCATGCCGACAATGGATTTTGTTTAATAGCCCATCTCCCGAATTAGCTCAAGTTGAAATTCTTGCTTCACGGGGGGACGAGGGAAAATCGTCATGTGCACGTCAGGCGATCTTTCGCTCTCGCTCAAGATGACAGAAATGAAAAACAATTTTGCCTGACCTGCAAAATAAAAACACCGAAATGTTTAATTTGTAACGTTTCGGTGTTTATTAATTAATATTATTTTATAAAATTATTCTTGTATTTGTCTTTTCTTTCTTTTTTCTTCAAATACAAACAGGATAGAGCAAATCACAACGCAAATGATTGTTGCGATAATCCAAAAATGAATTGCTCCGTTCCAGCCCAATTTATCAACGAAAAATCCCGTTCCGCTTGAAGATAATGCCGCACCGACATATCCGAATACTCCAGTAAATCCGATAGATGCCGAAGCAACTCTTTTTGAGCTGCTTTCAACCGCACAAAGTCCGCCGATTAACATTTGAGGACCTGCCGTAAATATACCGATACAAGCAGCAAGTACATAATCTAATGCGTTTAACAACGGAGTGTTTCCGGGGTTCATTGCAAAAGCGTACAAGCTTATTGCAAGGCATATTAGAAATACTATGTTAACGGGTGTTCTGTTGCCTTTGCATAATTTATCCGAAATTACGCCCGCAAGTATTGCGCCGCCTGCTCCGATTAGTGCAAGGGTACTCAATTTTGATCCTGCAACAATCAAAGAGTTATTTTTAACTTCTACAAGGTATTTTACAAGCCAATCTTCCGTTCCGAATCTTACTATGTATACGAAAATGTATGCAAATGCAAGCATCCAGATAATCGGGTTGCACAAAATATGCTTTTTGAAGATTTGCAAATAAGATAAATGTGCTTCTTCGTCGACTTCTTCTTTTTTAACGGGTTCGTTGTGATATTTTTCAATATCGGGAAGCCCGAGGGATTGCGGTTTATCTCTCAATCTGTTGTATAACCATAAACCTGTGATAATACAAATTATTGCGGGAATATAGAATGCGCCCATCCAGCCGAATTTACCTATTACAAGTCCCGATAACGTAACTGAAGCGAAAACACCTATCTGGTGAGATGTTGACCAGATAGCCCATTTTGTACCTCGTTCGGAATTTGAAAACCAGTAAGATAAACTTTTGGCAACGGGCGGAAATCCGCAAGATTGAAACCAACCGTTAGCTCCCCAGAAGAAAGCAAACAGCCAGAGTAAAATTGTTGCCGACGGAAGTCCGAAAAAGCTTACGTGCCCAGGAGTTACAAAAACCGCACTCAATACAAAGCAAATATTACAAATTGCCGAAAGTATTAACGCCGTCGGTAAAAATGTTCTTACGTTTGATTTATCTGCAATTATACCGTTTACGAATTTACCTATGCCGTATGTAACGTATAAAGTTGAACCTAAAAGTCCGAGTTCCGTATTTGACAAACCCAATTCTTTGGACATTACGGGAAGTGCTACTGCCATGTTTTTACGGCAAAGATGGAAAACAACATAAGCGATAAAGCTTGAATAAAAAATTCTCCATCTCCAATGATTATACATAGATGCAACTTTTGCTTCGTCTTTTATCGGCTCGGCTGCCGGAGGTTCGGCAAAAAATGCTCCTAACTTCTTGAACATTTGTTATTCTCTCCTATTGTTTATTATTTTTAATAATCTGTACGTTTCTGGTTTCTGTTAATTCGGTGCGAGCATTTCTGATAATTTCTTTTTTTTCTTCATCAAGGCTGCGCCCGTTTACAAGTCTGTCTATAAATCCCGTATTTAATCTTGCGGCTTTTGATAGCGCTCCGATTTCTTCAAGTATGGGTTTAACTTCATCAAAATTATATCCGAAAGTCGGTTTGGAATTAAATACAAGCAAATCCCCTTCTTCCGAAGTTACGGATTTCCCGCCGAGTTCAAAGTACAATTTGAATACGGATTTCAAATCCTGCAATTCCGATTGCATTGTTGTAATTGCGTTTTGTATTCTCAAATATCTTTCAAACAGATATTCTACGTTTTCAAGTTCTTTGTTTTCCCAATCATATTTTTGAAGATACAATTTTTTCAATTTCGGGTAAGCAAGTGCAAGCCCCATTGTGTCGCCCATTGCTCTATGTCTGTTGGTTAAATCGACTTTGAATTTTTCTGTAAGGGCATTTAATCCGTGAGATTCCAAATCGGGAAAAACCTCTTTGAACATCTGTTGGGTATCAATTCTTTCATTATTAATTCCGTGTCCCGTTACACGTTTTGCTGCTTCGTTTATAAACGAATAATCAAAGATTGCGTTGTGTGCAACCATAGGATAATCGCCCATAAATTCCAAAATCTTCGGGATTGCTTCACTTTCTGTCGGTGCATCCGCAACCATTTCTTGCGTAATTCCGTGGATTGCAATGCTTGATTTTCTGATATGTTGTTGCGGGTTAATTAAAGTTTGAAATTCGTCTTTAATTTTTCCGTTTTCAAGCCTCACCGCCGCAAATTCTACGAGTTTTTCTTTTGTATAGTCAAGTCCCGTTGTTTCAGTATCCAAAACTATCTCAATTACTTTTTTTCTTGCCATTTCTCTGTCCTAATAAATCCTATAAAGATAATAACACAAAAATTATTTCCATGCTAAAATGGGTTTGGATTTAATATTAAAGAGGGCAATATTATGGCTGAAATAATTAATATAAACGATAAAACTTTTGAACAGGAAATTGAGCAATCAAATATTCCTGCGGTTGTTGATTTTTGGGCAGTATGGTGCGGACCGTGCAGAAAGCTTTCACCCGTGTTTGAAGAAATCGCATCAAATTATGAAGGAAAAGTTAAATTTGCAAAAGTGAACGTTGAAGAAAATCAAGATATTGCAAAAAAATATTCTATCAGCGGTATTCCTTGCCTTTTGGTGTTTAAAGACGGCAAACCCGTTGAAAGAATGGTCGGCTTGATGCCAAAATCTACAATCATTGCAAATATCGAAAAGTATATTTAGGTGAATTTTTTACCCCAAAATGTAAATATATGTAAAGTTTGAAACTTTATTTTCTAAAATTGAATTAAAGTTTTCTTTTCATTATGCCGTTTAACATGTTGAATATTCATTGAAAAGGGTTTGGACATGTCATCAGAAACAACGGTAAAAAATATTTCACCATTTGATAAGAATAAGCATACGGGCTTTGGTAAAATCAAGGCTGATACTGTTGCTGCGGCTATTGATGAAACAACCGATACCACGGGTTATACAAGTGAAGAAATTGCTTATGCGCAACAGTTAAAAGGTCAATACGGTACAAAATTCAGCGATGATTTTTATTTACAGTATGCGCACAGAGCAATTTCCGGCAGATTAGCAGGCAAATATGCAAATACTATTACCGATATAAATGCTGCTCCCGATCCTGCTTATGCTCAGTATTCTTATGAAGAAATCCTTGCAATGGTTAATAACGGTGTTAAGGTTCCCAAAGATGTTATTGCATGGGCAAAAGCTCATCAGGAAGCTGATGTTACCGATTATGTAGTTGTTGATGATACTTCGGAAACCGCAGATTCAAACCCTGATAATAACAATTCCGAAGAATCGGAAATTAACAAAATCCGTAACCAAACGAAGGATTACATCAAAAAAGCAACAAAAGCTCAAAGCGATTTGGAAACAAACAATTCCAAAATGCAGGATTTGGCTACCGATGCATCTGATATGCAGAAAAAACAAAAAGATTTATTCAAAAACAGTTCGCTTGATAAGGCTGAAGCTATGTCAAAAGAATGGAATGCACTTGATGAAAAACAGCAAAAAGGCGAATTAAAAGGATATGAAAAAACAAGATATAAACAGTTGTCAAAACAATTGAACGCAAACAATGACACAATTCGTGAACTCAAAATTACTTCTCAAAATCTTGATAAATTCTTATCTTCAATTGATGATTTGCAAATAAAAACAAAAGATTCGTTAGAAATTGCAAACGACACTTTAGATGCATCATCAAGATTATCAAAATTGAACAAGACAATAAGCTCTGTTCACACGACTCATACCTATGAAACCGTTGCATCATCTTCTCAAGGAATGCTAGACAGCATTCTTGCAGGTATGTCAAATGATCAGATTTCTTATGTTGCTGATAGAGCGGGCAGAGATTTGGAAAGCGCAGGTAATGCCGCAAAAGCTGATATTCAAAGTGATGAAAAACAAGAATTGGTAACATTTGCGGATGATTATGTCGCACGTTCAAATGAAGTAGCAAAAACATCTAAAAATATTGAAGAAAGAGAAAACCCCGAAACTAAAGGTGTTTCTGATTTTGAAGATGATAATAAAGATGTTAAAGGCGAAGAAACGGACGATAATAATGAAAACAAAGAAACGGTAAATAACGAAATTCAAAATGACAAACCCGTTAATAGAGCAAAAGCAGCACCCGCAAGAAGAAATTCTGTTCCTGCCAAAACGACTTCTGCCGAAACGACCTCTGCTCCCGCAGACCTCATTTCAGCACCCGAAACAGATGAACAGCAGACAGGCAATGCTGTTGATATTAGAAATATCATTCCGCCGGAAACAAAATTTGATAAAAGAAATCCTAAAACAACTGCAACCGCTCAAAATAGAGAAACCCCTGAAACTAATGATGAAACTTCAAGAAGAACCGTTGCAGCCGGGGAACAGCCTCAAAGCGCAAGATTACCTCAAACAAGGGTCGCAAACTTTAATAACGGTGTAAGCGCAAATGATGATACTCAAAATACCGACAAAACTCAAAAAACAAACAACAACAAAACCGATAATACCAACAACAACGGTTTGAATAATTCTAAAAAGCAAAACGATTTAAAGAGTGAATACGGTTCAAATACTGATTACAAAGCCCTTTTAGGCGCAGGAACGGTTGCCGTATTAGCTACCGCAATGGCAGGAATGAATCCTTCTCCGTTTATTGCAAGAGTATTGTTAAACGTAGCTGTTGCAGGTACATCTGTTGCAGATTTATACGATAAAAAAGATACTGTTGATAAAGGCGGCGACATTGCGGATAAATCAACTCAAGAATCAAACAAAGCGGTAAAAGCACTTACCAAAAAAGACGGTCAGGATAAAGCTCAAGCTCAGGCAAAAGCTCAAGCTGCTCAAACAACTTCAACTTCAAAAGAAAAATTAACAAATGCCGAAAAAGTAAATAAATCTTCAGACAAATCTGTTGATGAATTTAGCGACGTAAACGACAAATTGACAGAAAGAAACGAAAATAACAATTCTGTCGGTACTTTCATTGTTGATGAATCAAAAATCAGCATGGAAATAATTACAAGCTTTATTACATTACTTTCAAGCAACCCGTTTACGATGGGAATGGTTGGTGCATGGTTTGTAGCATTAGCTAATAATATACTTGCCGGTGCAGCAGGTGTCGGCGCTCAAATGGCAAGCAACAACGTAAGTAACGGTATTGCAAAAAATGAAGATCAGGCAAAAACCGACAATGCATCTTTAAAATCAGACAGCAAAACGTTGGCTAAAATTAAAAAAGCCGTTGCAAAAGCCGAATCTGATGCACAAAAAGCTCAAGCATCTTCTCAGCCTGAAAATATAACAGAAGAAAATGCACAGCAATCTGACGGCACTCAAGATGTAAACCAAACCGCAAACAACGAGGAAAACGGCGCAAACGCTAATATAAACGCAAATACAGCCGAAACAAATGAAGAACTTCAAAATAATGCGAAATTGTTTGCCAATGGTTTGACTAATACTCCTGAAGGTCAAAATGAGTACGATTTAAGACCTCAAAGCGAGGTAAATTCTCAAAATAACGCATTTGCTGCCAATATGCCTGATAACAAATCTTCAGATGAAGTAAAAATTTCTTTAAGCTCTTTAGGCAAACCGCAGATTAACGAAAATGCAAACGTAAAAGTTTCTAATAAAAACAACGCCAAACAAAATGTCCTAAAAGATGCATACGGTACAAATGAAGATTATACCAAAATGCTTGCTGCAAATACCGCAATATCTTTAGCAGCCGCAACAGATCCGTTATTATTTATTTCTCTTGCAAAAGCAAACGGCGTTACGGTTGCAGCTTCCGTTGCAGATTTGTATATTAAAAATGCGGTTGTAAGCAAAAGCAAAAATTTAGCAGATCAAGCCGTAAAGGGTTCTGAAGATGCGGCAAAAGTTTTGAAAAATAAAGCCGCTCAAGTTAAAACCGAGCACGACAATAACATGCTTCAGGCTCAAACTTTAACGGGCAAATACAAAGATTTGAATGATGATTCTACAAATAAAATGTTCCAAACTGCTCAAAATCAGCAAACACTTGCAGAATCAGGCGAAGCAGCTGTTGACACAACTTCAGCTGCCGCTGATCCCAACGCATCAGGCAAAGCCGCAATTCAAAGCAGTCTTTCGGGATTGCAGAATAACGATTCGCAGCTGCTTTCTTCTATAAATTCTCCGTTAACAAAAGCAGATAAAACAACCGACAATTCAAGAAAATCCGTAAGCTCTTTGAACGGTTTGAATGATAACCTTGATAACAGAAACGATGACAATGAAAAACTCGGCAAATATATTGTTGCCGAAGCAATTACTTGGGATGCTGTTATGACGGCTTCTCTTGCATTATGCGCAGCAGGCGGGTTCTTCTCAATGGGACTTGTAAAATTATGGCTCCTTGCAATAGCTGAAGGCGCAGCAGTAGGCGCATCAGGCGCAGGCGCTCTTGTTGCAAGCAACGATGTTAAAGGCAACGTAAACGATAACAAAGAAGCTGTTTCAAACGGTCAAAAATCTTTAAATGATGAAAACAAAGTATTCCTTGATGCAAGAAAGACAATGTCAAAGCTTGCTCAGGAATCGGTAAAAAGTGTTACCGATGTTGAAGTTGCTCCGCAGGTTGCGGCAGCAAATACTCAAACACCGAACGCTCAAGCAGGCAGCGAAAATGCATCCGATAGAGAAGCCGTTCAAGCATACAATTCAAGTGAAGATTCTACCCCGATTGCAAATGCAAGAAAATCTTCAGATACAATAAATGCTTTTGACAACAGCTCGTTTGACGCTGCTCTTGATAAGAACAACCCTAACGATGTAAAATTCGCAAACGATTATATACAACAATTCACTCAAAATATGAGAGCATTTGATGAAAAAACAGGCGTTGCAGCTGTCGGTGCTAATTCAAACGTTAACTCAAATTATGATATGAATACAAAATCAGAAACCAAATTGGCAAGATTTAATAAAGACGGAGCAATTGAATCCAAGAAATTGAGCACGAAAGTAAACGAAGCTTACCTTGCAAGAAACAAGAAGAAACGTAAATAAAAACGAATAAAAAAAAGCACCTTTTAAATAAAGGTGCCGTCTTTATCAACTATCTCTCTTCTCATACCAAGATTATTCTACCTGAGAGTTGTTCTCCAGGCAGAGTTCTCACTATACTTGTTATCAGGTACAGATGCATCGGCAGTAACGGTTACGTTGCTTGGTGCGAAAATAAAATATCTGTCGCCTGTTTTCTTAGGTTGTGCATTCAAAGCTTGAGCAGCTCCGCACAAATAATCAATTGTTCTTTGTGATTGGTTATTATCAAGCAATTGCAAATTCAACATAAGGATTTTTCTGTCTTTTAATTCTTGTACGAAAGTTACGACATCATCAAATGAATGGGGCTCCATTATAACGATTTCACTTCCGCCTCTGTTAAATTTTTCGGGTTTAATCAATTTTCTTTCAGGTTTTTGTTCCGGTGCACGGTCATAGTCAAAAGCTCTTACTGCGCTTGTTCCGGGTTCAACTTCTTCTCCGTAGTATCCGCCGTCATCTTCATCTTCATTCATCATTTCAAACGGATCTTCTCTGAATCCGTCCATAACCATATCACCAATTTTTCTAAAAACCTCTGCAATTGCCACCGCTATATTCCTCCGTATAATTTATGTAAATAACTTTGTTCCAATTCTTAAATATGTTGCGCCTTCTTGTGCTGCGATTTTGTAATCCTGACTCATCCCCATTGAGAGTTCGTGCATTTCGCAATTGTATTTAGCATTCAGTTCATCACGAATTTGTCTGATGTGAGAAAATAATTGTCTTAATCGTTCTTCACTTGCACCGAGCGGTGCTATATTCATTATTCCTACAACTTCTATATTATCCGTTTTTAAAATTTGAGGGAATACTTCAAACAGAGTATTTTTTGAAAATCCGAATTTTTGTTCTTCGTTGGCGTTATTCACCTGAAGAAATATCTTTTGGACTTTCCCCTCGCTTTTTGCATGTTTGGATATACATTGTGCAAGCTTTAACGAATCAACCGAATGTATATATTCAAAAGTTTTTATTACGTATTTTACTTTATTAGTTTGTAAATGACCGATAAAATGAAATGTCGAATTATTCTTTATATCTTCGGGCAAGGAATCTATTTTTTCACAGGCTTCAATTGCATGTGATTCCCCAAAATCCCTAAGTCCCGCTTCATACGCTCCGATTATCGCTTCTCGACCGTAGTATTTCGTTACTGCAATTATTTTAGGTTTACAAGGTTCAATATCTTTCCGTATCTGCAAAAGATTCTTTTTTATATTCTCACACATTAAATCATTCACCTCAACAAGAAAGCAACTCAAACTCACATTGAGTATATTTTTATTTTACATTATCTTTTGCATAAGTCCAAAATATTTATATACTATGCTTTTTAAAAACTTTATAATTCCCCGAAATCATGTCAGCACCATGGTTTCGGGAATTTCGCAAAAGTTAATCTTTTCTTAATAATTCTTAATATGTACTCTGCATCTGCCCCTTGAGAACCCCGTTATAAGCTAAGGGCATGCCTTTTTTGTAAAAATTCAATCAATCTAAGGGTTGAAAATGCTTTTTAGGTGAATATATACATTTGTAATAAAAAATTTAGTAAATTATATACAAAGTTACAGTACAATAGAAATTACCGCCATAGCAAAATTCGACAATAACTTGTTAGCGAAATAACAACAAAAACGGTCATTGTTTGAGCGTTAGCGAGTTTGACCGTTAATAGATTGAGCTTAGAAGTTATAGGAGAATTTTGTGTGCGGGAGCTTTTGTGAAACTTTTTGCTTAAAAAGTTTCCGCCGTCTGCGTAAGACAATAATAAAATACTTATTTTGTTTGGCGTTGACTTTAATGGCCGGATTGCTGTCTTGGAATTGCTTTCTCTCGGGCAAGTTGTTCGCTGCGGGCTTTTGCCCTGTCGCTCACTTTGCCCTCACATAAACGGGCTCGCTCGGGCTAAAGCTCTCAACTCCGCCCTACACAATTCCGCTTCGCCCGCAAATCCTTTTGCGTGCTCGCAAAGACATAACTTGCAAAAATTTACTGTATTTTTGTATATAGTTACTAAAATTTTTTCCATGCTTGACAAAAAATTTTTTTAGAGTTTTATTAACAGTATGCAAAATTTAATTTATAAAAATTTAATCTGTTGTTGTTGTAAGTCTTGTTGTTAAGAACTTACTTATATTTTTGTGCACGGATTGAATTTAGTTTAAAAGTATATAGCTCAGGTTCTTAAAATTTGTTTTTTAAGAACCTTTTTTAATGGAGAATTGATATGAGAATTAATAGAATTGAAAATAATAACACCCCGAAAAAAAGAAATGTAAATTTTAAAGGCGGAATGGGCGCCTTATCAAATGCCCTTTATACGCTCGGTAACAATGATATGTTAAATGCATCGTTTGTTGATGTATTTGCAATGGACACCCCAAGAACCATTGTAGAAACAAAATACAGAGGCAAACAGGCAGGTATTGAAATGGGATTTAGAGAATACACGGGAACTTTTATTGCAGAGTTCTCTGCGGCTGTCTTTGCCGTGCTGGCTTCTAAACTTATTTCCAAAAAGTTAAATCCGCAAGTCAAGGTAAATTCAGGCTCTTGGATTACAAATAACGGGCTTGAGGTTTTGGACGATATTTACAAAAAATCCGATAAAACCCCTAAAGGATACGTTTCAAAGGTTTTAAATTCTTTGTCTGGTGTTGTCGGTGCACAGAAAAAGAACTTTGCCGATTTAGACAAAGAAAAAACAACTTCAATCGTTGAAAAGTTAACCGACCTTATCACTAACGATAAAGACAAAAAAGCAGGCAAAAAAGAACTTAATGAAGTTCAAAACGAAATAATCAAACTTCTCGGCGCTGATAATAACATAACCGTTAAATCGGGCGACAAAGAGTTATCATCAAATTTAACCCATACATTAAGAGATATCGTTGATTCGGGTAAAAACATTTTCTTTAACGAAGCTAAACAGGAAAGCGGTCAAATCCTGTCAAAATTGAGGAAAATGAATAATTTAAGGCTCGGTATTGCAATTCCTTTATCAATGGGGCTTGCGATTACAAACCAGTATATTAACAGATACCTAACAAAGAAAAGAACTGGCATTGATAACTTTGTCGGAGAAAACGGCTATCAAAATAACGTAAAATCTCAAAAAGAAAAAGGAAAAGAAAAAGGCTTGTGGCTCAAGAAACTTATTTCTGCAGGGGTTTTTGTACTTATGCTTACAAAGGTAATGGGTGTTAAAAAGCCTGCGGATCTTGTTAAAAAACTTGAATTTGACGGGCCTGCAACAAGCGGAAATGCGATAAAAACAATATACGGGACATTGATTTTGGGCAGGATTTTTGCATCTAAGGATTCAACGGAGTTAAGAGAAACTAACGTAAGAGATTATTTGGGATTTTTGAACTGGCTTGTATTGGGCGGTTTTGTAGCAAAAGGCGTAGGACAAATGCTTGACCCCACACAAAAAGAATTGTTTAACATTACAAAAGAGGGCAAAGGTGTAAAACATTGGCTGCAAAATGTTTCGTTGAAATCTCAAAAGGAAATCATTGCGCAGGGCGGAAATGTTAAATCTAATTTGAGAAAACTCAATATTGCGCAAATGTCAGGAATTGCATACAGCGCAATCATGCTGGGCGTTTTGCTTCCGAAGTTAAACATCTGGATGACAAGACACAGCGGTAAAAAACAGCAGACTCAAGCGCCTCAAGACCAAACAAAAACCGCAAACGTAAATTTTAAATCCAATTTTATGTCAATGGATGAATTTACCAAAAAGAAAGCTTAACCTTAATACTATACACGAACAAAAATCCCTTATTTGAAGTCAAATAAGGGATTTTTGCATTGAAAATATTTATTATAAACTATTGAGCGTTTAACAATCCGTAAACCGCATCCCAACCGCTGATGCCGCCTCTTACTTTGAATTTTGCAATTTTATTTGCTGTTGTTTTTGCGGCTTTTTTGTAAGTTTTATTGTAGTTGTTGAGAAGTTTTTTGTTTGATTTTCTTTCGCTTACAACTGTATTTGCATAAGTTAAGAATATTTTATATTCGTTGCAGCTGTAACCTGCTTTTAATTTTTGCGGATAAGCATAAGAAATATAATCATAGATATTTAATGCTTTTTCAGCGTTTGCGGGACGTCCTACGATTGCATCCCAGTATGTGCCTGTTTGTTTTGTATAAACAACGATTGCTGCAAGAGGGTTATAACCTGCGTTTACCATTAAATTTACGGCAACTAAATCTGCATCTTTATCTGCTTTTGATGTTTGGTAATCTGATGCAAATGTTTGAATTGTGCTTGTTGTGTTGGTTGTAGTTGTTGAATCCGTAGTTACTGCGGCAGATTCAAGCAAATTCATAACTCTGTTTTTTGAACCGTGCCCTAAAATAATATGACCGAGTTCATTTGCTACAACGGCTGCCGTTTCATTATCGTTACCCGCAAAAGCAAGTTCCGAACTTGAAACGTTTACAACTCTTGTTGTTGCAAAATCCGCATTGCTCGGAGTGTCTGAAACAACCGTGAATTTTACGTTTGATGACGGTATTCCGTTTTTGGTCAATAATTGCTGACCGACTGTTTGAACTCTGTTTGCAGAGTTATACTTTGTTGCAGCGCTGCCGGGTATTGCGATAGCTACTGCAATAAAAAGACTTAACAATACTTTTTTCATAACATCTTTCTCCTTAAATTCCATTCAAAAATAATACACAATAGTATATTAGTCCAAATATATATTTTGTAAAATGGAAAAATCAATAAAAGATGTTATGTTAAGCAAAATTTTTGGCTTAATAATAAATATGGTTTAAGAAGTTTACGATTTCTTCAACCGACATTTCAATACGTTTTTGCTGGGTTTCGGAATTGTACTTTTCAACTATACTTTCATAATCTTCTTCTTTGTCGAGCACCGCTGTCATAATTTACCTGCTTTCTACACGTTCACACTAATTACAAGAATGCTCAAAGTTATGAATTGCCTTATTTTTTATAAATATTTACAAAAGTTAAAAAATATTATTCTGGCTTAATAATTGATAAAACGTACTTATCATCGGTAAAGTATGTTTGTGCACACTTGAGAATTTCTTCTTTTGTTACGCTTTGTACCTGCTGCTTAATGTTTTCCGAATAATTATAGCCCAAACCCAGAACATCATATTTTGCATAAGAACATGCTTGCTGAATATTGGTTTCTTCAAGAAATTCATATTTGCCGATAATATTTGTTTTTGCATTTTCAAGTTCTTCATCGGTTACGGGATAAGTTTTGATTTCTTTGATTTCTTTGTCGAAACCTTTCAGGCATGTATCAATGTTTGACGGTGCGGTTGCAATATAAATCATGAAGTTGCCTGCATATTTGTATGTTTCGTAAGAACTGCGAACAACGTAAGCAAGCCCCTGTTGATCCCTTAATCTGGCAAACAGTCTTGAACTCAAACCGCTTGATCCGAGAATGATATTTAATAACACGATAGCGGGATAATCCGCTTCGCCGTATGTCGGAAGCAGCCAGCCTTTAATGATATGCGCCTGATTTAAATCGGGACGTGTGTTTATAGCATCTTTGATTTCGTTGAGTTCGGGTTTTTCTATCATAAAGTTTCCGCTTGTTGAAAGCGGCAATCTGCCTATGGTTGAATTAACTTCCTCATAAATTCTGTCCTTATCAAGCGTTCCGACTATTGATAAACTCTTTTTGCTGTTATTTAAAATATAAACATAAGCGTTTAATACATCTTCTTTTTTTACTTTGTTGATGTTTTCAAGGATTTTTACCAAAGAGTTTCCGTAATAATGGTTTTCAAACATTTTACGATAATATGCGTCCATTGCGACGGTGCGGGGAGAATCCAATTCTGTCGTAATTTCGCCGATTAATTTTGTTCTTTCGTTTTCAAAATTTTCAAATGTTGAATTTTTCAAAATGTCGTTCATAAGTTCCAAAGCTTTGGAAAAATCTTCATTCAAGCAGATAAATTTAATTCTCAAATAGTTGGGGAAAAGTTCTGCGGCAAAATCAATCGCATATTTTTCAAATTCGTTTGCAAGTTGTTCGGAATTATATTTTTTTGTTCCCTGCAAAAGTAATCTTGCCATAAGAGTATAAACCCCGGGGATTTCTTCGGGCAGATTTATTGAAAAATCTAAACACAAAGCCATTCTTGGGGTATTTTTATTTTGTTTATATATAAGACCCGTATCGTTCTGTAATCGTAAAATTTCAACCATAATTTTCTCCTATATCGGGATTTTATCATAAGGACATGCAAAAGACAAATAATTAACTTTTACGTTTTTGGATTTTATGCTATACTGCACCTATGGTTAACAGGGTTAATACAGGTGCCGTAATAGGTCTTAATTCTTATAAAGTTTGGGTGGAAACAGATGTTATTAATTCTCTGCCTGCCGTATCTGTTGTCGGGCTGCCCGATGCTGCCGTAAATGAAGCAAAAGACAGGGTTAAATCCGCAATAAAAAACTCAGGGTATACTTTCCCTGGGCAAAAAGTTGTCATAAACCTTGCTCCCGCTGATTTAAAGAAAAACGGCACAAGCTTTGATTTGCCGATGGCGGTCGGGGTATTGATTGAAGAAGAAGTCCTGACTCAAGAACAGGTTGATGATTATGCTTTTGCGGGTGAACTTGCGCTTGACGGTTTAATTCGTCCCGTTACGGGGATATTACCTTTGGTTCTGGGGCTAAAAGAACAGGGGATTAAAAATATAATAGTTCCCAAAGAAAATGCAAAAGAAGCCGCATTGATTGACGGAATAAATGTATATGGTGCCGCTCATTTGACAGATGTTGTTTCGCATTTTACGGATAATCCGCTTTGTGTCACAAAAATCAATGCAAAAGAATATCTTGCGCAGCAATCGGAAAATCTGGAATATATTTATGATTTCAAAGATGTAAAAGGACAGCAGAAAGCTAAAAAGGCGCTTGAAATTGCGGCTGCGGGAGGTCATAATATTTTAATGATCGGCTCTCCGGGGTCGGGTAAAACAATGATGGCAAAATGTTTTCCCTCAATTCTTCCTCCGCTTGAACTTGATGAAGCGCTTGAACTTACCAAAATCTACAGCGTATCGGGACTTTTGCCGCCTGATGAACCGTTAATTACCAAACGCCCGTTCAGAGGAGTGCACCATACGGCGTCCGCAAACGGAATTATCGGGGGCGGAACGAACCCCAAACCCGGAGAAATTACGCTTGCGCACAGAGGGGTTTTGTTTCTTGATGAAATGGTGGAGTTCCCCCGAAATGTTCTTGAAGTTTTAAGGCAGCCTTTGGAAGACGGGGAAATCGTTATATCACGAGCGATGCACTCGGTTAAATATCCCGCAAAATTTATATTGCTCGGTGCTATGAACCCTTGTCCGTGCGGATTTTTAGGGGATAAAGAAAAACATTGTACATGTTCTGATTTCCAGATAACACGATATCTTTCAAAACTGTCGGGACCATTGCTTGACCGAATAGATTTACAAATCAACGTTCCCCGCCTTACGCCGTCCGAACTTTTAAATACCGAACCGCCTAAAGAGGGTTCAAAAGAAATCAGGCAAAGAGTCGTAAAAGCCCGTCAAATTCAGCTTGAAAGGTACAAAAACGATAATATTTTTACAAATTCCGAATTGACTCCGAAACTGATTAAAAAGTATTGCGAACTTGATGAAGTATCTAAACAGATGATGAAAGCTGCAATTGTAAAATATCAGCTCTCGGGCAGAAGATATGACAGAATTTTGAAACTTGCGCGAACAATTGCCGATTTGGATTCAAGTGAAAAGATTACTCAAATGCATTTAACTCAGGCACTTCAATTCAGAATGTTTAATCTTGCGGATTACGGCAAGGGTTAAATTTTTTAGAGCTTTTAAACCCTCGTTTTTTCATGATAAAATAATAGTGCAAACAGTTTAAAAAGAGGGATATTATTATGTCAAATAAGGTTGTTATAGGCGCCCAATGGGGTGATGAAGGCAAAGCAAAAATTACGGATTTGCTTGCGCAAAAATCTGATTTAATTATAAGATATCAGGGCGGTTGCAATGCAGGGCATACCGTTGTTACGGACGGAAGAACTTTCAAATTTCATTTGATACCGTCAGGGATTTTGTATAAAAACAAAATCTGCCTTGTCGGTAACGGCACGGTTATTTTACCCGAATTTTTTGAACATGAAGTTAACGATTTGAAAAAAGAAAATATTGATCTTTCGGGGCTAAAAGTCAGTCCGCTTGCAACGATTACAATGCCGTGGCATACGGAAGTTGACGGCTATAGCGAAGATAACGCTAAAAAAGGCAAAATCGGTACGACTAAAAAAGGCATAGGTCCCACTTATACGGATAAAATGGCAAGAATTGCTTTAAAAATTGAGGATTTATATTCTCCAGAGGCTTTGAGCGAAAAACTTGATGTAATTTTGCCGCTTAAAAATAAACAATTAAAAGAGGTTTACGGATTGAAAACTTATACAAAAGAAGAAGTTTTGGATTTGTGCAAAAACTATGCCAAAATATTTGAACCTTATGTTTGCTTTGATTGGCAGGATATGCTTCGAAAATTCAAAGCTGAAAAGAAAAACGTACTGTTTGAGGGTGCGCAAGGCGTAATGCTTGACGTCGATTTCGGGACTTATCCTTACGTTACAAGTTCAAACCCTATAGGCGGCGGAGCTGCAACAGGTTCAGGCTACGGACCGAAAATGATAGATGAAGTTATCGGTGTTGCAAAAGCTTATGTAACAAGGGTCGGCGAGGGTCCTTTTGTAACCGAGCTTACCGATTCCATGGGCGATACCATAAGAGAAATCGGACATGAATTTGGCGTAACAACGGGCAGACCTCGCAGATGCGGCTGGTTTGATGCCGTAACGATGAAATATTCATGCTTGGTCGGTGGAATTACTTCTATAGCTTTAACAAAGGCAGATGTTTTTGATACGTTTGATGAAATAAAAATTTGTACCGCATACAAAGACAAACGCAACGGGAAATTATACACTTCTTACCCGACAGATGTTTATATTCACAAATATCTTGAACCGGTTTATGAAACAATGCAGGGCTGGAGGGAGAATATTTCGGGTATAAGAAAGTATGAAGATTTGCCTTTAAATGCAAAGAAATATTTTGAAAAACTTGAAGAAATATTAGATACACCGATTTCTATAATATCTGTCGGTCCTGATAGAGAACAGACCATATTTAAAAAGTAAAATGCGAGTGTGAGCACAAGGGTATTCCCATTCTCTAAGGTTCACAAAGTTTACCGGAAGAATGCGGGCGCAATGCCTGACCTGCCTATATACAACATAAACTTTTTTAATACAGTCCCATTTCGATTACTTTTTTGCAAATGCGAACAGTATTTAACGCTGCGCCGATTCTTAAATTGTCTGCAACGCACCATAAAGAAATTCCGTTATCAAAAGCCAAATTCTTTCTTATTCTGCCGACAAAAACGGGGTCAACTCCCGAAGAATCTTTGGTCGTCGGATATTCAAAGTTATCAATGTTATCGATAACTTTTACTCCGAATGAATTATTAAGGATTTCTCTTATTTGTTCGGGGGTTACTTTTTGTTCAAATTCAATATCAACGGCTTCAGAATGGCTGTTGAATACCGGTACTCTGGCAGCTGTGCAAGAAATCGGCAAATCCGGTGCTAAATGAAGAATTTTTTTCGTTTCGTTTACGACTTTCATTTCTTCCTTTGTGTAACCGTTTTCGCAGAAATTGTCTATTTGCGGAATTACGTTAAATGCAATTTCTTTTTTGAAAGCTTTCGGTTCAAATTTTTCGCCGTTCAGAGCTGCTTTAGTGTTTTCTCTGAGTTCATTAATCGCTTTTAACCCTGCGCCTGAAACAGCCTGGTAGGTAGAAACAAGCAATCTTTTGATTTTGAATTTATCGTTTAACGGTTTCAAAACAAGCATCAATTGTGAGGTTGAACAATTCGGGTTTGAAATAATTCCTTTGTGTTTTTTCAAATCCTCATCGTTGACGTATGCAATGACAAGCGGAACATCGGGTTCCATTCTGAAAGCAGATGAATTATCAATCAATACGCCGCCTCTTTTAACGATTTCGGGTGCAAAAAGTTTTGATGTTGAAGCGCCCGCAGATGCAAGTACGATATTTACGCCGTCGAAACTTTCGGGCTTTGCTTCTTCTACCGTATATTCTTTTCCTTGAAAAGATAACTTTGTTCCTGCGCTTTTAGAGCTTGATAAAAATTTTATTGAATTAAATTCAATGCCGAGTTCATCGACGATTTTTGTAATTTCTCTCCCTACAACACCTGTAGCACCTAAAATGGCGATGTTTGGTTTTTGCTTTGTCATATTGCCTGACCTCTCTTTGATTTATCACATACTAATAAACTATAATTTCGACAAAAAGTCAAATGAGGTATGTATTAAAAAATCTATGCAACAGTCAACAAAATATTGTCATTTTGAGCAAAACGAGCAATCGCCTTTTTGAACAAATTTTTAACATTCTTGCCATGTGGTGTATAATAAATGCGGAGGGTTAATATGAGAATAGAAAACAGAAAAAATGATGAATTAAGGGAAGTAAAATTTACGGTCGATTATACAAAACATGCTCCGGGTTCGGTGCTTGTCGAATTTGGTGATACAAAAGTTATCACAACGGCAAGTGTAGAACAAGGCAAACCGAAATGGATGGATAAAGATGACCCCAGAGGTTGGCTTACTGCCGAATATTCGCTTTTGCCGACGTCAACTTCAACAAGATGCAAAAGAGAAAGATCAAAGGTCTCGGGGCGTACGTACGAAATCCAAAGGCTTATCGGCAGAAGTTTAAGAGCTGCCGTTGATTTGACAAAAATTCCAGATTTAACAATAACGATTGATGCTGATGTTATTCAGGCAGACGGCGGAACAAGAACCGCAAGTATTTGCGGCGGGTATGTTGCGCTTTGTGAGGCTGTTCATAAATTGATGCAGGACGGAACTTTAGCTCAAAATCCTATCGTTGAGCCCATTGCCGCAATTTCGGCAGGAATTGTCGATGGCGAAGTAAGGCTGGATCTTAATTATGAAGAGGATTCGCATGCTCAGGTTGATTCAAATATCGTTTTAACAAAAAGCGGCAAAATCGTTGATTTTCAAACAACCGCAGAAGGCGGACCTTATGAATATGACAAGATGATAGAGATATTTAACGTTGCAAAATCAGGTATTGAAAAAATTATTGCAAAATATCCGATTTTGATGTAAATTCTTGTTATGAAAAAAGTATTTGTCTTAGCTTTATTGTTGGTCATGTCGGTTTCTTTGAATGTTTATGCTCAAGATGAAAATTCCAAAGAAATTGATGTTAAATCAACACAAGGAATTGAAACAGATGCTCAAACGGCTAAAAAAGTTGAGAAAATGAAATTCAACTCCAAACCCGCAAGCCAAAGACAAAAAATCAGAAACAAATATCTCAAAAGCGTAAATAAGGTTGAAAAATCAAAATTTAACAAATTAAAAAAAGAAACTGATTTAAAATTTTATAACAAAAGGTTAGAGATAAAAAAACAAAAGTTGGAAGAATTAACCTCCGACGAAAATGAGAAAGGAGAAATTTAAAATGAAAAAATTCGTATTATCTCTTATGGCATTATCAATTATCGCTGTTGGTGCACCGTCATTCAGTGCTAACGCATTTACAAATGCTTTGCACAAAACTTCATCAGCTTTAACAAATACTGCTAACAAAATCACAAACGCAGAAAACTCTGCAACTCAAGCAGAAAAAAATGCAAAAGCACAAAGAGAAGCTCAAAAGAAAGCAGTTGCTCAAAGAAAAGCTCAATTAAAAGCTCAAAAAGCTGCAGCTAAAAAAGAAGCAAAAGAAGAAGTCGGTTTCTGGAAAAGCCTGTTCAACTTCTCTGACTAATTTTTAGTAAAAAAGAGAATAAAACATTTGAAGCGGAAGATTTTATTGATATAAAATCTTCCGCTTTTGTTGAATGATAACTGTGTCTGTGCTATCCTTTTTGTGTTATTAATTTTCGGAATATAAATAATGATTACGCAATCAAATATTCAAACAATGACAGGCGCAAAGGTTATTATAAACACCTTGAAATCTCTCGGGGTCGATACGATTTTCGGCTATCCCGGAGGAATTGTTTTGGATTTTTATGATGAATTGTATAAACAAAACGATATAAAACATATCCTCACAAGGCATGAACAGGCTGCCGTACATTCGGCAGAAGGGTATGCAAGAGTATCGGGCAAGTGTGGTGTGGTTGTCGTAACTTCCGGACCGGGGGCGACAAATACCGTTACCGGACTTGTTAATGCATATTTAGACGGATATCCGCTTGTTGTTTTGACAGGGCAGGTAAATTCTAATCTTATAGGCAAAAAAGCTTTTCAGGAGGCTGATATGCCGTCTATTGCAAAAACCTGTACAAAAGCCGTTTTTCAAATAAAAAATCCGCAAGATATTCAAACAACCGTAATGAAAGCTTTTATAATTGCTCAATCGGGCAAAAAAGGTCCCGTACTTGTTGATATTCCAAAAGACATGTTTTCTTCAATGTCAGAATATGAAGAAATTCAGATGCAGGAAAATTATTCACAAGTTCAGGGTTCGTATTCGCAAAATGATATTATAAATTTGTATAATAAAATTTCAAACAGCCAAAGACCTCTTGTCGTTACAGGCGGCGGGTGTCATCACAGTAAATGCTATGGGGAATTAGAAGAATTTGTATCAACATACAATTTGCCTGTTGTTTCTACAATGATGGGGCTTGGTGCTCTTGCAACGGATAGTGAAAATTATTTCGGAATGATCGGGATTTTTGGTGATAAAGCGGCGAATGAACTTGTTAAAAATTCAGATTTAATCATATCTCTGGGGGCTCGTTGGAATGACAGAATTTTATGTATGTTTAAAGATAAGGACATATCATTTGAATTTTTTCAGATTGATATAAATCCTGACGAAATATCAAATAACGTAAAAACTTCAAACCACATTACGGGTGATATTAAACAGATTTTGAGTGATATCAATTGTTTCAAACCTGCGGGGCAAAATGATGAATGGCTTAATTATGCAAAAGATTTAAAATCTTCAAATAATAAACCGTTTGAAAAATTTTCCAACATGCTTACTTCAAGTGAAGTTATTCAAGCCGTGCAGGATTTTACAAAAGATATGAATATAACATTTACAAGCGAAGTCGGGCAGCATCAGCTCTGGGCAGTTCGGAATTTGGAACTTTCGCCCGAGCGCAAAATCCTGTTATCAGGCGGTGCGGGAACAATGGGTTTCGGTCTGCCGAGTGCGATAGGTGCCTGCATTGCGCAACCTTCAAGACCTGTTGTATGTTTTGCGGGGGACGGGTCAATCCAAATGAGTCTTGGCGAACTTTCGCTTTTAAATGATTATGGTTTAAATTTAAAAATATTTATTATGAATAACGGTTATCTCGGAATGGTAAGGCAGCTTCAGCAAAAAAATTGTGAGGGGCGCTATTCTCAAACCAAAATTTCTAACCCCGATTTTGTCGAATTGGCTGACAGCTTTGGAATACGTGCGCTTAGGGTAAATTCTGTAAACGAAATACAAGAAGCTTTGCAGCAGGCATTTTCAGATGACAACCCTTTTATAATAGATTTTGAAATTGAACCAATGGAAGTTTTATAGTATTTTATTTTGTTTTATTATTATAATGATTGCAGGATTTAAGGAGGTCAGTTATGAAAAAGGCTGTATTATTATTAATTATGTGTTCAATGTTGGTTATGGGTATGCCTGCATTTGCGGGAACTCATGGAACAAACGGCAAGGTTTCGGGCAGATCAATCGGTGCAGGCGCTTTGTCATTACTCATTTGGCCGGGGATAGGACAGGCAATCAATGACCAAAGCTATGAAAAGAATTTGACCCATGCACTTTTAGGTTTGACGGGCGTATTTAGAATTTGGTCATGCTACGATGCTGTCGTCGACAGACAGGGCGGCGTTTGGCACAACAGAATATAATAAAATTTATTTTATTAAAAAAAGAAGTCCGAATTGCTATTTTGCAATTCGGACTTACTTTTTATTTTATTTGGTGTTTTGTTTATTTGTCGATTGATAAGATGAGTTTATCGGTATCTTTCAAAGAGCTGAGTTTTAAATCAGATTGAATTGCCGCATTATTTATTACAAGGTCTTTATTCAATTCGGCAGGTACAACTGTTTTATCAGTTAAAGTTGTTGTTTTGTTATCATCTGTTGCGGTTGTTTTGTCATCGTCAGTTGTTGTTTTGGTGTTGTCGACTTTTTGTTCGGAGATATTAACGTTGCCTTTTGCATCAATTGTACCCTTTCTTCTGATACCTCTTTCGGATTCGTCGTTAATATTTACATCGCCGCCGCTTGTGATTGTAGAACCGATATAAGTACCGTTTTTACCTGTATTATTTAATGTTACATCATCTTTAGCTTCTATGGTTCCTGCATTGATTAAACCTTTTTCTCCGTTGTTTGTAATATTTACAAAACCTTTGGGAGCGTTTTCATCGTTGCTGCCTTGAGTAATTCTTGCTCTGCCGTCTATGTATAAGCCGTTAGCCGCATCAGAACCGTTGTAAAGATTTACGCTGTTAGTTCCGTTTACTTTGCCGTATACATATAAGCCGTTGCCGCCGTTGTTGTTGATATTAACATTGTTACCGCTTACGGCTGCATCGTGGTAAACATTTATGCCGCCTGCGCCTGTGTTTTCAATATCAACATCACCGTTTGCGTTATTTACATCAGACCATATCATAATACCTTTTTGACCTGCGTTTGTATATTTTGCATTGCCGTTTTGAGTAGTTGTTTTACCGATTAACTTCAATGCATTATCACCTGTTGAATTGTTTGCATAATTTGCATTGCCTGTTGTGTTAACCGTTCCTCTTACTGCCAAACCGCCTTCGCCGGAGTTTGTCATATTCAAAGCATCTTTATTATCAGCATTTGCTGCCGTGATTTCTGAAGAAGTGAATACATTCAAACCGCCTGCTTTGTTATCGATATTCAATAATCCGTTTTGGTTATTTATCTTGCCTGCGATATCCATACCTTTAGTTCCTGTTTCGGTATTTTGAATATCGGCATCACCGTTATTATTGATTTCACCCGTGAAGTGAATACCGTTTGCACCGCTGTTGGTCATTTTCAAGCCTTCGGAATTAATCTTGCCGGTGCTGATTACGTGGATACCTTGAGCACCCGAATTGTCAAGAGTTAAAGTTCCGTCGGTATTATTTACGGTTCCTGAAATGTTTAATTGAGAACCTTTGTTAGTGATTGAAGTATTGCCTTTGTTTGTGAATGTTCCGCCGATACTTACAGCGCCGTTATCGTTAACGATTGTTGTGTCGCCTTCGTTATTCATTTCGCCGAACATTACAAATCCGTTTGCGCCCGAGTTATAGAATTTAGCATCTCCGCCTTTATTTGAAACTTTACCTGTTTCAAATACTCTGAGTTCGCCTGAATTGTTTGTATAAACAGCATCGCCTTCATTGTTTACGGTACCTTTGATGTTGATTCCGTTGATGCCGTTATTTTCCATTGTTAAACCTTGAGCATTTACGGTTCCTTTTTCTCTAACGTTGATACCGATAAGACCGTCGTTTTTAACATCTAATTTACCGTTTTGGTTTGTAACCGTACCTGTGATGTTAATACCGTTTCTTGCATCTTTGCCGTTTGAGATGTATAAATCACCCGAGTTAACAAGAGTGCCGCCGATATTCAAGCCTTTGTAACCCGTATTTGTAAGAACCAAACTCGGTTTGCCGTAACTTGTAGATTTAACTGTTGCATTATCTTTAATATTTAAACCGTTGCGACCGTTGTTTGTGATGTATAAAGTTCCTTGAGGTGCGTGATGATCGGATACGCCGTGTTGTACGTGTCCGTCAATATTGATACCGTATTCACCATTTTGAGTGTTTGTAATGTTTCCGTTAAATCCGATTGTTACGTTGCCTGCAACATTCAAGCCTTCTTTACCGTTGTTTGTAATATCAGCGTTATCAGCGAATACCAAACCGCCTTTTCTTACGTTCAAACCTTTTTCTCCGTTGTTTGTCATTGTTGTTTTACCAACGGTGTTTCTGCTTGTTCCGTATACATTCAAACCGCCTTGACCGTCGTTAATGTATGTAACGTTGCCGTTTGTCGTTGTTGTAGAGCCGATAATATTTAAACCTTTTGTGCCTGATGAAGTGTTTCTGAAATTAGCATTCCCTAAAGTATTAACATCACCGTAGATATTTAAACCTTTAGCGCCCGAATTTGTAATATTTAAACTGTCATTATTAATATTTCTTGATTCGATTTTACCGTCTTTGTAAATGTATAAACCGTCAGCGCCGGAATTGTTCATAGTCAAAACGCCTTTTGAATTTTTAACCGTTCCGTTTACGCCTAATCTGCCATTTGTGTTTGTAATATTGGCATTGCCCGTATTTTCAACGGTTCCGTTAATGTTCATTCCTTGAGCGCCGTTGTTTGTCATTTCTAAACCTTGAGCGTTGATTTTGCCTGTAGAAATTACGTTCAAACCTTGAACTCCTGAATTGTTCATAACCAATTTGCCGTTGGTATTATCAACAGTTCCCGAAACATTTAATCTTGTACCAGAGTTTGTTAATGTTGTATTGCCGCTGTTAGACAAGCTGCCTGCAACACTCAAAATACCTGCTTTGTTATCAAGTTGAACGCTGCCGTTGGTATTTTTAACGTCGCCGCCGATTACAAGACCTTGTTTACCCGTGTTTGACATATATAAATTGCCGTCATTTTCGACTTTTGAACCTTTTACGATATATATGCCTTCGCCTGTGTTAACTAATCTCATATCTCCGCCGGCATTTTTTACGTTAGCTGTTTTTTCTGTGTAAATACCGCCGTTTGAGTTGTTGATTGTCAAATTACCGTTTGTATTAACAAGGTTGCCTGAAACGTAAGTTCCGACTTTACCGGAATTGTTTATCGTAGTGTTGCCGCTGCCTGCGTTAATAACGTCGCCTGAAATTGCGGTGCCGATTGTGGAAGTAAATGTAATGTTTCCGTGATTTTTTGCAATTGAATCGGCTTTGTGTAAGCCGTTTGTATTAACTAATGAATTGAAAAGAGTTTCTGCGGCTTTTGTTCCGTCATATAATGAAGTGTTGCCAGTTCCTGCAACTAATTTGCCGGGAACCTGTATTCTGCTTGATACGATATCTGCATCATTTGCAGCATAAGCACGACCGTTAATTTTAACAGAGCCTTCGCCTACATTCTTTTCATCTCTTAATGCGCTTAAATCGGATGTGGGATTGTTTTTGTATTTGTTATAAACTGCGTTGTTAGGAGTATAAACACCTAATGAACCAACGTTCAAAACACCTGATGCCCCGACTACCATTCCTTTCGGTGATACAAATATTGCTTTTCCGTTATAGAAATTGCCGTTTCTCATAGAGTTAACAATACCGTCAATTTTAATTGTGTTATCTACAAGGTTAATAAATGTGTTGATATCACCGTTGCCGTATTTGTAAATTAAATTTGCAATATCGCCTTTACTCAAGTCAAAGTTTTGATATTTTCTATAGCCGATATCTGTATTTTTAATAACAGATTCGGGGTTTATATTATATACTCCGTTGTTACCTGTAACGTTAGTAATTTCGGTTGCAAAAACGGGAACGACCATGGATTGCTGTCCCAAAAATAATGCTGCAAGTATTGCCGAAATTGCTTTGCCTGAATTTTTGTACAAATTCTTCATTTTTTTTCCTTTCATATAAATTTATATTCAGCCTTTATAGTGTCATGCTTTTAAAAATTTCTACACACATGTTAAGGAAAACTCAAAAATAATAAATTTGCTAATATAATCCCCAATATCTTAATAAAAAGTCCCTTTTTTTACATAAGTTTACAAATTAATCCAAAAAGAATATTTTAAAAAAATCTTTTTAATTTTCATGGCAATTTTTGTTAAGTATTCGTTTTTATATATGTATGGCAGAAAGTAATTTGAATGTAGAAAATCCTGCAAATAAGTACATGCACAACGGTAATCAAACGTTAGTCGGGGTTTTAAATCCTCCGCAAAAACCTTTGATTAAAAAGTTGTATTCATATTTTGACGGGCAAAAATTATACAATGATTTGCAATATGATGTTTGGGTTAAATCAGAAAAAGCTCACCCCAAGAAAAAAGGTGTTCCGACGATTATAAAACTCTTTACAGGAGTTCTTGCAGTCGGTGCGTTAGCTTTGTGCGGAACAAAAGGCATAAAAGCTCTTATTGCCAAATTCAAGCATTAAGCCGTTAAATAGCATTCTCTGTTGGAGTTGTTTTTTCTGTTTTATCCGTTTCGGAGCTGTTAACTTTAAATTCCCTTAACTGTGTATAAATAATCGGTGAAAAGTCTTTTGTTGTTACGATATCAATTATTTTATATGAATGCGGAACGGTAATTAAAGACGGTGAAGAAATATGATATACGCCGTTTTTCATGGTTTCGTCATTTGTATGGAAATGTCCTGATAATATTGCCAGAACATTGTGATGCTTTTCAAGCACTGCACGGTATTCTTCCAATTTATAGGTTCTGTGGGTTTTTAATTTGTTTTCTGCTGTTTGAGGATATTCTACGGGGAAATGCTGGAATATGATAACCTGCTTATTTTTATTTTTGGTAAGCTGTTTATCAACCCAGTCAAGCGTGTCTTTTCTGTAATATCCGATAGATCCGGGGATTACTTCTTTTGCTCCGTCAACTATTAAAAATACAAAATTATTTTTGGTAAATTTATAATTCGGTGTTCTTTGACGTCTTAAAGGTGCCATTTCATGCACGATTTCAAAATATTCGGCTTTTGACATGTTTTTTTGCTTATAGACGTCATGGTTGCCTAAAGCTATATAGTAAGGAACTTTGAGGTTATTTACTATTTCCATAAATTCACGCAGATTTGCTTGTGTCGGGTTTGAAATATTGTCGCCCGTAAAAACAACAAATGCAATTCCCTCTTGTGAATTGATATCTTCGACGGCAGATTTCAAAACGTTTTGGCTAAATTCAGAATCCGCCGACAAATGAGAATCCGTTACCTGAACAAATTTAATGTTTTCCGCCCATGCTTTCGGAATAAATATTAAACTAAATAGAATTATTGAAAATAGTGTCAGTAACTTTCTCATACACAAATCTCCGTATAAACGGATTATATCATGAATTTCTCAGATGTGCTAAAATTATAACTATGAGATTAGACAAATTTTTAAAAGTATCAAGATTAATAAAGCGCAGAACGGTTGCAAACGAAGTGTCGGGCATGGGCAGGATTTTTGTAAACGGCAACCCCGCAAAGCCGTCAAAACAAATTAAAGAAAACGATATTATTGAAATTAAATATTCAAACCATACAACAAAAGTTAAGGTTTTATTTGTTCCTCAAGGTGCTGTCAGCGTTCAGCAAGCGCCGACTTTATACGAAGAATGTTAAGCAATGTAACAAAATACCTAAGCTCTGAAATTCTGACTTTTTAAAATACTTTATTAAGGTATAGAAAAGAGAACACAAGGAGATAGAGATATGAAGTTTATTAAACCGATAGCAGGCGGAACAAATATAACCCCGAATATGAGTGTACAAAAAAATGATGCATTATCAACGGTAAAACCTAAACTCGGAATGTTTGGTTTCGGGTTCAGCGCTAAGGCTGGAACTGCGGCGCAAACGGGTTTTGCGGGCTACTCAACCACTGTTCCCGAGGCATTGATAAATAAGTTTGCAAATATTGATATGCCAAAGACAAAACCTACCCAATTGCAAATCTCTGATGCTGATTATATGCCCGATAAACAGTATGCAGATGCAGAAGTTTAATAAAAAGTTTTAACGATAACAAAAACCAAGTCTTTATAAGGACTTGGTTTTTTATATTAATAAATATTCAAATTTAAACTATTGAGCAGCGTAAACACTCACTTGTTTTCTATCACGTCGGTGAGGCTCAAATTTAACCTGACCGTCAATCAATGCAAACAAAGTATCATCTGAACCGATACCTACATTGTTACCGGGGTGGATTTTTGTACCTCTTTGGCGAACAAGAATGTTACCTGCTTTAACGTTTTCACCGCCGAATTTTTTAACGCCTAAACGTTGAGCGGCTGAATCACGTCCGTTTCGGGTTGATCCCATACCTTTTTTATGTGCCATTTTATTTTCTCCTTTTTTCTTTTAAGTTTATAAGTGGATAAGTTTATAAGTCTATAAGTTCTTTTCAGTGCTAACGCACATTTTGAGATTATAAAACTTGATAAGATATCCCATTCATTAATTATTCAGCAGATTCTGCTGATTCTTCTTTAGCTGCAGATTTTTTTGCAGAAGTTCTGATTTTAGAAATCATTACTCTTGTAAATTGTTGTCTGTGCCCTTGTTTTACTCTATAGCCTTTTTTAGGTCTTTGTTTGTATACAATAACCTTTTTAGCTTTTCCGTGTCTTAAAACAGTTCCTTCTACTGAAGCGCCTGATACATAAGGTTGACCGATTTTTGATTTTTTACCGTTTACTAACATAACGATTTTATCAAAAGAAATTTTAGAATCAACATCAGCTTCTAATAATTCAACATCAACATAGCGGCCTTCTTCCATTTGGTACTGTTTTCCGCCGGTTTCTACGATTGCGTACATTGTTTTATCCTTTCAATTTGCGGGTTCGTAACCTCATAAAGCCACATTATATTTCGGCTTTAAAGGGGTTTTATAAACGATTGCCCTAGTATTACATATATAGCTATTATTTTATGCTGATAATCTTTTGTCAACATGTTGTTAAATTTTGTTATTTGCGGGCTTTGGAGGATTAAAAAGATATATCGCAACGGGAATCAAAACAGCCAAACCTATTGCAACTTCAAGCGGATACCACAATACTCCCGCAGGTTTCAAAATTAACGGCATAATTAATGCACCGCTTGCAGGCGGGTAGAGAATATTTTCCCTGCGGCAATAAATAAAATAAACGATACATGCAAGCAAAGCCGAAACAATTAAAGGCAGCGGCAGCCATATATTAAAAATAAATCTGAAAATTGCACCGATAAGAGATGAAATAAACATTACCTCCCATATTTTTGCAGGACGGTGTCTGTTCATACTCATCGGGTTTGCGATTTCAACAAAGGTTACAACAGCAGGCGGCGAGAGTAAAAATATCAATCCGCTTGCCATTGGAGCGATTGAAATTATGCCAAAAAGGCAAAATAATTTAATGTATCTTTTAAAATCATTAGTGCGATTAATTTTTTTCGGAAAATATTTATCTTGATGTCTGTATTTATTTTTAACAAGAAGTTCCTGTACAAAAATTATCAAAGATGTGAGTATTAAAACTGCGGTCGGATATACAAAAGAATGTACATTCATAAATATCGGAAAAATTGCGGCAGGAATAATCGGAATAAAATTCGTTCTGAAAATTACAAGCAGCATTTCGCTAAAGAGTAAACATATTAATATTTTCCAATAAATAGCAAGCGCAAGATATTTTACTGCAAGTACACCCGCTGTTCCTGACATGGTGGTAAGCAGGATTATTTGATATTTCGCCGTGTTCCACGGTGATCTTTTGGCAACGCAGCAGCCCGTAATTATTGCAAAAATTTCGGGGAAGATTATTTCTTTATGACCGCTAAACTGCGCAGCTATGAACATTACCGAAACAAGCAGCAATGCATAGAAATATATTTCAAACTTTCTTCTTTTTAATAAAGCTGTTTTGATAATTGCCTCTATCGTATCATAAAAAATTCTTTGTCATAAAATTCCCGAACAAAAAGCTATGTATTAATATTAATTAATGAACATATTAACCTTTTGTAAAGATTATCGGATTAATTTTCATGTTTCTGCTATACTTTTAGTAATTGTTTTTATTAAACGAGGATAGCTGTTAGGAAGCCGAAAGGAAGTTATAGCAAGATGTACAAATTAATTGCTTTTATTATGGTAGTATGTTGCGGTATGCAAAAAGCAAACGCAATGAGTGTTGACGCTTTTATGGATAAGCATGTTGCTCCGATATTGGATTTTATTGCGAGCATTATTTTTTATCCGATTAAATACAATCACGGTGCAACGCATATTGAAGTTCCGTTGATTATATTCTGGATTTTACTTGCCGGAGTATTTTTTACGTTTTATTTCAAAGGTATTGCGGTTTGGGGATTTAAACATGCAATTGATTTAATTTCAAAACCCAAAAAGCATGCTGACGGATCAGGTGATGCGGGAGAAGTTTCATCCTTTCAGGCTTTGGCAACTGCATTATCGGGAACAGTCGGAATAGGCAGTATCGCAGGTGTTGCAATTTCAATTTCAATAGGTGGTCCGGGGGCCGCATTCTGGATATTTTTCGGAGCATTGCTCGGAATGTCAATAAAATTTGTAGAAGCAACTCTGGCCGTTAAGTACAGAAGATTTAACCTTGACGGTTCCGTATCAGGCGGGCCGATGCACTATATAGCGCACGGTTTAACAAGAAAAAATATGAGATGGCTCGGACAGCCGTTATCCGTAATTTATGCAATCCTTTGTATCGGCGGAGGTATTACGGGCGGTAATATGATTCAGATTAACCAGACCGCTCACCAGATTATATTTATAACAGGCGGGCAGCACAGTATTTTCCATGGCTATACCTGGATAATCGGACTTGTTGCAGCTGTTTTAATCGGATTGGTTGTAGTCGGAGGTATTAAAAGTATCGCAAAGGTTACGACGATTTTAACTCCGACAATGTGTCTTTTATATATAGTTTCGGGCTTAATTGTAATTTGTGCAAATATCCCGCAAATCCCGCAGGCTGTTTGGTTGATTATTAAAGAAGCTTTCCACCCCACAGCAGTTGCAGGCGGATTTTTCGGAGTTTTGATTATCGGTTTAAGACGTTCCGTTCAATCTAACGAAGCAGGAACGGGAGCTGCCGCAATCGTTTATGCAACAGCTCAAACAAAAGAGCCTGTTTCTCAAGGATTTGTAGCATTACTTGAAACATTCTTAACGGGTGTTTTATGTTTGTTCACTTCTTGCGCAATCGTATTTTCGGGAGTCTTAGATCATACAACAATCGGTAAGATTTCAGGTATCGAACTTGCCTCAAACGCATTCCAATCGGTAATTTCGTTCTTCCCGATTATACTTTCTATCATTGCTGTTTTATTTGCAATGTCAACCTTAATTTCTTGGGCTTATTACGGACAGAAAGCATGGACATTCTTGTTAGGTGAAGGCAAGAAAAGAGTATTTATGTTCAATATGATTTATTGTTTATTCATAATTATCGGATCTTGCATGAATGTTCAATCAATCATTGATATTACTGATGCAATGATGATTTCAATGTGTGTTCCGAATATTATAGTTCTTTATATTTTATGTAAAGATGTTAAAAAAGACTTGAAAGAGTATTGTTTGAAACATAATATAGCCACAAGGTGGATATGCTCAAGAAAGGAAGTAGAAGAAGTTGCCTGATAAAGTTTTTGTTACGGTTTCGGGAGTCGACAAAGTCGGTATTGTTGCTAAAATATCGGCTGTAATGGCTCAGTATGAAGTTAATATTGAAGATATAAAGCAAACATTGATGCAAGGTCATTTTGTAATGTTTATGCTTTGCGATATATCAAAATCGGATTATTCTTTTAAAGAAATTAAAGAGGCGCTTGTTTCTGCAGGTGCTGAACTCGGCATGGAAATCTGGGTTCAGAAAAAAGAAATCTTTGATTGTATGCATCAAATATAGAGCCGAACAGAGGCAGTTCGGTTGGTCGGTATTGAAATGCCGACAATCAAAAATTATGGCTTAAATTAATTCAGAAATTGCCTTAGTCAAAAATCTTGTCTTTGGCAATTTTTGTCATGCCCTGATAGTATGCAAAATTCAACATCTGTTCAAGATATGCACCGATACATATAATTGAAAGCAACCCGATCAATTGGGCGTTTCTGCTTTGAAGATTTATTGCAAACCTTGTGCCAAATCCGATTAGTGCCGAGATAATGGCAGCACCGATTATAAATTGTATTAAAAATAAAATTACGCTCATAAATGATTTATCGATGAATTTTAGCAATGTAAGCGGGTTGAAAATCTCTTTTGTGTATTTAAAATCTTTTGCGAATCTGATAAATATCAAGTTTATAAAAGGCAATAATATTAATATAAGTAATGACCAGATAAAAAATAATATGACATTCTTAGTCAAAAACAGCCCTACGCCAGATAAAATCGCAATATAAATTCCCCAAACAAACATAACGGGGAAAACTTTTAAAAATGTCGTAAAGCAATTTAATGATATCGACGGAAGCTGCACTTTATTTTCTTCGTTAAACAGTCCGTTTACAAATCTGTACGAATATCCCGTTAAATATATAAAAATGGTAAATCCGAGCAAAGTGTACAAAATCGCCATATTATTTTCAGGTGAAGCAAATACGGCATAAATACTTCCGCCCGTGTATGCGGCAAATGTTTCATTAAAAGAAATAGCCATAACTCCGCAAAGAGCGAAAATCGATAATTGTATGATTAAATTCTCACTTCCCGTATAAAGATTTTTTATATATTTTAAAATATTCATCTCTCACTTCCAAGCAGTTTTATTATATCAATTGAGGTACTAAAAGTAAATATGGCAAATATAATTGCGATAACTTTTAGAACCATAATACAAGGGCTCTTATTATAAATTAATAAGAACCCTTGTTAAATTTAATATTTGTAAGTATTTTAAATACTAATCAAACACATAGCTGATGATTGCAGCTTCTCTTGCTTGTTTAATAGCTTTTGCAACCATTCTTTGATGTTTTGCGCAATTCCCTGTGATTCTTCTGGGAATAATTTTTCCTGCTTCGGTTAAGTATCTTCTCAATTTAGAAGCATCTTTGAAGTCGATGTGCTCAACTTTGTCTGCGCATAAACTGCAATTTTTGTGTTTTCTTTTATCTTCCATTTTTGCCATTTTAATATTTGCCTTTCTAGCCTTATTTTATACTAATCAGACCCTAAATAAAGACCTGACCTACTACTAACCTTTTTATTTTAGAACGGAATTTCTCCGTCATCCATTAAAACTTCCGTTTCGGGTTTTGAAGACGAATTGTCCATCTCGCCAAAACTCATAATGTCGCTTTCAGAATTTGAAGCTGCGGGAGCTGCTACGCCCATCGGTTCAATAGATTGTGCATCTATTTCAAATACTTTTTTCTCTGTTCCGTCGTCAAGTTTGCTTACTCCTGTTTGAAGTCTGCCGCCGACAAGGACTTTTTGATTTTTGGTTAAAGAATTAACAACATTTGACAATGATTGTCTTTTTGAAATTACCCTAACCAAAGTTTCATCATTTTCGCCAATGTTGATAACGAAAGATGAAACGGCTACATTATTTTGCGTATAACCTGTTTTGGGTTCTTTGTATACAATACCCGTTACGGCTGCTTTTGCTAAACTCATTATTACTTCTTTCCTTTACTTATACGGAAGCTTTTTGTGCAACTTCCATAAACATAGTTCTTAACAAGCTGTCATTTAATCTTAATTGTCTTTTAAATTCAGCAACTTTGTCAGCAGGCAATTCCAATGTCATAGTTGTGAAAAAACCATCTCTGAAGTTTTGGATATCATAAGCTAATTTTTTTCTGCCTGTTTTGTCTACGTTGTCAATGCTTCCGCCTAATTCGGTAACGGTTGCGCTGATTTTATCAATAACCTTTTCAACTTCTTCAGCATCAAGGTTAGGCTTGATAATAGTCATTAATTCATATTTTCTCATTTGTAAAATTCTCCTTTTATACAATTTTTCTGTCTATGTGGTAATAGTAACATAAAAATAAATTTAATTACAACATGTATTCTGCCGTGAAAGAATAATTTGCGGCGCCCGTCATAAATACATCATGATTTGTATCGCCCTCGGATCCTTGCCATTCGACGTTTAAAACCCCTCCTGGCAGGTTAACTTTTACGTTATGTTCTGTTAAGTTATTTAAAACGGCTGCAACAACGGTTGCACAGGCACCCGTTCCGCAGGCTAACGTAATCCCGCAGCCTCTTTCGTAAACCGCAAGATTTACCTCATTTTTTGATATAACGTTTACAAATTCAACGTTTGTTTTTTGCGGAAAGTATTCGTGGCATTCAAGAGCGGGTCCGAATTTAAGTGCCAAATCCATAGGCGTTTCATCTGTAAAAATTATGCAATGAGGATTTCCCATTGAAACGGGATTTATTTTAAATGTTCTGTCATTGATTTTTATTTCATGGTTTCCTTTGAACGGAATTTTTTCATCTTCTAAAATCGGTTTCCCCATATTTACACGAATACGTCCGTCCTCAAGAATGGAGGGCTTAATTATGCCTGCAAGTGTTTTTACTCTGAAAGAAGTTTCTTTTAAAAGCTTTTTATCATAAACATATTTTGCAAAACATCTCATTCCGTTTCCGCACATTTGAGCGCTTGTGCCGTCGGAATTGTAATATTGCCATGCAATATCCGCATCGCTTTTATCGTAAGGAAACGGGATAATTAATCCGTCTGCGCCGATTGCAAAATGTCTGTCGCATATTTGTTTAGATAATTGCGAAAGAGTTTGTTCTTTGGTTTTGTTGCCGAATTTTTCATGAACTTTTCGAAATTCCCTATAATCCATGAATACGAAATCATTTCCGCATCCTTGCATTTTTGTTATTTTAATTTTCATATTATTTTTTCCTTTTTTATAATTTGTTATTTTTTATTTTATATTTTTCAAAATAATTTTCAAGTGATCTGTTTCGTTCAAATTACCTGATGCCGAAACTCTGAAAGTATTAACTTCGTCTGTTATTGCCGCTTTGACGGGCGGAATTTGCTTGAGCTTGTCAGCATATTGGCTTTGAGTGTGTTCGGTTTTAAATACAATTTTATAAATTAAATTTATGGGGATTTTCAAGATACGAATTTTCTTGGCTTTTGTTTTGTTGGATTTGCCCCACAAATCAAGATTGCCGCATTGATTATCGATATCATAATTTCCCTCAACGAAAAACGAAAGCATATCATTTTTTGAAAATAATTTGATATTGCTTACTTCTTCATTGTTGATATCAAATGAACCGTAAACGTTTGTGTAAAGGTCTTTTGTCGGTTTTGAAAAATCAATATTTACAAGTTTTGAAATAGATACTTTTATATTTAATTTATTTAACAATGACGGTTTTTTGTTTTTCTTTTTCTTGCCGCCGAGTATAAATTCCTGCGAAGATAATTTAGGCAGGAAACCGTCTGTTATGGCAAAAGTTGCTTTTGCTTTTATGTCGTTTAATTTATTTTTCATTTTAACATGCAAGGTTGCAAACGCTTTCCCCGTTACCTGATTAGGTAAGTTGAAGAAATTTGTTGCAACGGTGTTTGAATTGATATCCGATGCAAAGAATTGAATGTCAGATGAGGTATCATCAAGATTATAAAGGCCTTTTGCGGTTAAAACACCGCCTGCATATATGGCTTTGGGGATAACAAAGTGCGCAATATTATTTTTCAAAGAGCCTTCAATGTTTACGGATCTTACATCAAATTTCCTTCCGTAAATTCTGTCAACGATTACTCTGCCCTGTTCAACATCTATTTTTAATTTTTTGTTTGATGAGGTATTCTTTTTGCCGGAATTTTTACTAAACGATTGAATGTCGTTGAGTTTGCCTCTTTGAACATAGAAACTGTTTAAATGAACATCTATATCACGGATTAAAAGTTCGTTAAAATCGTTGGCAAGTTTTGCTGTTGCAAGGTATGGTGAGCCGTAAAATTTGCCGATGGTTCTTAAAGTAATATCATCATTTACGATTTTTAATTTTGCGTTGCTCAAGGTTAAGAAATCGCCGTGGGTGATATTGTATAAATTCATCACGCCGTCAAGTTTTTTTGCTAAAACATCAAGTTTTAAATTTACATCAAAACTTCCGTCATCTACATAATTTTTTAAAAATGATTTTATATAATGTATTGAAACCTTGCCGTTTGAATTGAGGTCAATGTTTGTTAATTTGTAATGCCCGTTGATTTTATTAAACATTCCGCTGCCGTAGAAAATCTTTTCTAAACCTTTTGAAGTTACAACAGAATATGCATAATCCTGAATTTTCATCGGATTACCCTGTTTTACGGTATGCATTGTGATAATTCTTGTTTTATCCGTGTTGTCAAGATTTCCGTATTCGGAAAGCAGGTTGTTGTTACCTTTATTTAATTTCAAAGTGTAATATACATCGACTTTGCTGTTGTGAGTATGATATTTTACATCGGCATCGGCAATTCCTTTGATTGTAATCATAGGGAAATATTTTCTTGTGATTTTGTTTGTAAAAGGTGAATGAACATCTCCTATAACATGCAAATCGTGTGTCATCATTCCCGTTAAATGAAAATCCGTTGTTACGGGTTCGCCGCCAAAAGTTCCTTTTGTTTTGGCTTGAACGGTTTTGTCTTTAAAATAGAATGTTGTTAAAGGCAAATGGACGGGGATTTTAAAGTTTGAAAACTTAGCACCTAAATCATGAGCGGTACAGGTTCCTGACAAAACGCCTTTTGCAAAAATTAAATCAACATCAAGTTTGCCGTAAAAATCCGAGAAATTTTCTATAAAATTACGTTTGTTCGGATTTTTCAATTTATAAAAATATAAAAAGCTTTTTTCAAGTTCATTTACGGGTATTGATTTGCCTGTGATTTTTAATTTTGACGTTCCGCCCGTCAAATACAGTTTTGAATCGTCAAGTTGGAGCGAAAAATCTTCAAATCCTAAAGCATTTTTATAAACGACAGCGCCTTTTTCTCCGATAATAACCGGAGTTTGTGTGTACGGGTTGTAAATCTTTGCAAGCAGCTGTGTGATGATTTTGCCCGAGTGTGATTTAGATTTAATATAATTAATATTAATATATGTCTTGTCAGTTAATTTTATATAAGCTTTTTTAACGTTTGTTTTGGGGAAGAACGACAGATTTAAAGGCTTTTGCTCTTTGTTTTGCGCAAGTTTGATATTATCTTTTATTGTCGGAACATCGGCATAAATATACGAACTTGAGAGTTTACCATGCTTTATATTTAAAAGGCTTGCCCCGTATTTCAAGTTATCGATATGTGCCAGAGTTTCGCCGTTTTTTGTTACGGAATACAGCCCGACAGATGAAATTTTAAACGATAAATCAGGATAAGTTTTAACCTTTAAGCCTTTAATCGTAAACGGAACGCCGATTTTTTGAGATACAAAATTTTCATATTTTGTTGTATTTTCTGGCGATGCTAAAATATTTGGCAATATAAATAAATAAAATGCATAGCATCCCAAGATTAATATTGCAAATAATATAATTAAAAGCAATATGATTTTTTTTAGAATTTTCATCAAATATATTTTATCATGCTAAAAGTGGGATAAAAATAAAATTTATTCTTTTACTCCGCCTTGCATAATATCATTTATAAAATACTTTTTACCGAGCAGAAATACCCCGATGACGGGAACTGAACAAATAACGGCGCATCCAAGCAAATCTCCCCACAGGGTAATTTCTCTGAAACTCCCTTTGAATACCGCAAGCCCGACGGGCAAGGTGCGCATGGATTCAGTATTTGTAACAATCAAAGGCCACATAAAGCTGTTCCAGCTTGAAACAAACGTAAATATTGCAAGTGTTGCAATAACAGGCGTTGAGATAGGCAGAATTATTTTACAAAACATTGTGAAAATGTTACAGCCGTCAATTTTTGCGGATTCTTCCAAATCTTTCGGCAACCCTAAAAAATATTGCCTCATCATAAAAATTCCGAACCCCCCGAACAGCCCAGGTACAATTAATGCCTGATAGGTATTTATCCACCCCAGCTGCCTCATTATGAAAAACAGCGGGATAATATTTACCTGCGGCGGAACAAGCATTGTTATAAGTACTATTAAAAATAATCCGTCACGAAATTTGAAATTGAGCCTTGCAAATGCATACCCTGCAAAAGCACAAAATAAAACCTGCCCGACAGTTGTAACAAGCGCTACAAATAAACTGTTAAAAAAATATTTCCACATCGGAATTTTTTCAAAAACGCTTACATAATTATGGGTGGTTAGCGGAGTGTAAATTAATTTTCCTCCCTGATTAAATATTTCGCTGTTTGGGACAAACGATAAATTTAACATTGCCAAAAACGGGTACAGCATGCTTATTGCAATAAGTATGAGAATGGAATATCCCAAAAATTTCCGCCAATTAAACATAATATGATTATAACATAACCTTATATAATATATATTTATGTAAAAACCTTAAAAATCCCCCGAATAAAAACATGAAAACGTCGTGCAAATGCCTCTGTAGGTCAATTTTTAAGATAATGTTACAGAATGTTAAGAACATGAATAAAAAATTAAAGAACATGCGTAAACCTGCCGACATGAATAATAACAAGAAAAAATGCACGAAAGGAAACAGAACTATGGGAATGTCAGCATCACAAGCAAGGTTTTTAAGTTTAACCGCAAGAAAAAATAATGTTGAATTTGAAGGACAGCAAATCAACCAGCAGAGAACGACATTATCAAACGAATCGGCAAGTTATTACAGCGAATTATGTAATATGACCGTTCCTACTCCTCCGTCAATTGATGATTATACAAAAGTAAGCTATACATTCAACGATGGTGCGATGACAAATACCCTGACTTCTTTGTTAGCAAAATCAAATGCGGCAGCAGATGATCAATATAAATATGTTGTTAACTATGTTGAACAATGGCAGGATGATTATGCAATCGTTGCAGCATCATCTAGCTTGGTTCAGGTTAACGACCCTGATAACCCTACCGAATTTAGAATCGGCAGTCAGATTTTAAGACAGGCAGGTAAAGCTCCCGCAGCCGGTACTGATGAATATTATGACTCATTAGATACAAACCAAAAAGACGCATTGCTCAAAAATGAAGCTTACTTAGAAAAAATGGCTCAAGAAAAAACGGGTTCTGATGATACTTTCTATGTAAGATACGTAAAAAATACCACAACAGGCAATTATGAACCGTACTTATATGCAAAAACAGAATTAACAAGCAAAGAAAAATACAACAACAAGAACTTAGGTTCAATCCCTTGTTATTCACTCGGGTCAACAACTCAAACAAGAGAAATTTTGCACAAAGATGGATCTGTTGAAAAAGATTCTTCAGGCAGATATGTTGCAATCACTATCAAACTTCAAAATGCTACGAAAGAAGTTAAATATACTGAAGATGATGATGAAGTTAAAGCAGGTACAGCAAAAGCAGGCGACGTTAAAACTCCCGCACAGGAAGAAGTTACCCGTACATATCAGTTAACAACAACAACAACAACTGATGAAGAAGCATACAACGATGCAATGAACGAATACAACTATAAACAGCACGAATATGATCACAAAATTCAAGAAATCAACTCTAAATTGGAAATCGTTCAACAGCAAGATAAACAGTTAGAATTGAAATTGAAACAATTAGATACTGAGGAAAATGCAATATCTACCGAAATGGATGCTGTTAAGAAAGTTATTTCCAAAAACGTTGAATCTTCATTCAAAACATTTAACGCTTAATAAAAAAATTCGCAAAAGACTGTTTTATAAATTAAAAGACACCGGTTTTAAAAGGTGTCTTTTTTATTATGTAAATAATGTTTTGGCAGGCATGTTTCAGGCTCTTTTGTGCCGAATTGGGGAAATGAAAATATAAAGTTTTGTAAACAGACTTAAAAGCTTATGCAGCAAGGTTTTATGTGTATTTTTGTAACAAAGTTACCTTTTTTGTTAAAGTTCATGCCCAAAAGTGTCGAAAACATGACTATAGATAGAATATCTGTGTATAGAAAGGTCGCAATGACAAGACATTTTGTTAGAGGTAAACCGCAATAAATGATTTAAAAATCGACATTTGTAATATTTCTTTACATACTTAAAACATACGTTATATTTGAGCTTTGTATATAAAGTATATAAAAAGTAAATATTATAAGTCAATTTTTAAAAGGTAAATGTGTTTATAAATTTATAGTGAAATGAAAAGTAATAGTAATTCGAATAGAAGAAAGGATTAAGATTATGAGTGGAGAACTGCAAGTGAGTGCAATCACCGTAAAATTAAACAACGGTCAGGAACTCAAAATGAAAAATGTCGGAGAAGTAGAAGAACTCCGAAAAGCAGGCAAGATTTCTAACGAAGATGCCAAAGAATACACCGCAATGTTTCAGGCAAAAACGGAAGAAGAAGGCAAAGGTACAACGGTTCAAAAAACCGAAGAACAACCTGATGATGCTCAAAAACGAGCTGCATCTGCCGATGCTCAGCAAAAAGCAATAGCTGAAACTGCGGCAGCAAAGAAAGCTGCAGAAGAACATGCTCAGGCTGCTGCCGATGCAAAACCTGAAGGCGAAAAAACAGAAGAAAAGAAATTAACTCCCGAAGAACAAAAAGTTCAGGACAAAGTTGATACTTTGAAAGAAAATGGCGTAAAAGCAGGTACAATTGACATTACATCTCACGGTAACGGTACTTATACTGCTGATATCAATGCACCTACAGAAAAACAAACAAAAATTCGTAAAGCTGATGAAAAGAAAAGAATGGCTCGTTATTATGACGAAAAAGAAGGCAAATGGATTGAACAGGATGCCACCCATTCTGCAAAAGATGTTAAACATGAATTAAAAGCTAAGAGAAAAGAAATTAAACAGGACAGAAAAGAAGCTGAAAGACAGCAAAAAGCTCTTGTAAAAGAACAGGAACAATTACAAAAAGAATTTGCTAAAGGCAAAATTTCAAAAGAACAATACGATGCAAGAACTGCCGAAAATCTTAAAGCTCAACAAGATGCAACTGCAAGATTTGAAGATGCAAAAGAAGAATATTCTCAAGTAAATCAAGCTTACAAAGCATCAAAAGGCAAAGGCATTCGTGGAGATAAAAAAGCTTATAACAGAAACGTAAAAGCAAACAACAGATTAGTCGACAGAGAAGTTTACTTTGATGAAGCTCAAGCAAAAGCTGCAAAAGCAACAAATTCAGGCAAAGATATCAAAGTTGCATCTCAAGATGATAAGGTTGTATTGCTCAGATTGAGTGAAACCGCTCAAAAACATATTGATGATAAAAACAGCTCACCTGAAGAAAAGGCTTTGTGGTCAGAACTTGCAGGAATGCTGAAAGATAAAGACGGCAAAGTATCTATGGATAAAGTAGATACAAGAAAAGTTCAGGATGCTTTAATCGACTTGACCGGCGGCGATATGAGATTAAATTATTCGGAACAGAAAATTATTTCAAAAGAAACCGGCTTGTCAATGTCTGATGTAAGACACGCATTCAAGACATTCGGATTTGAAGCTCCGAACCCTGTAGGCAAACGAATTGTCAACGGGTTGAAAGAAGCAGCTCCGGCTGTTGCAATAATGGGTATGAGTTATCTGTTAACAAGATCTAAATCTCATGCGGAATCTCATTCCGAATCAAGTGATAGCGCAGATGCATATGCAGAACAAACCGTAAGAGATGAACAAACTGCTCATGCTCACGTTGAACGTAAAGGTCAAAAAATCGATTGGACCGCAAGCAACGGCGAAGAATACCATAAACGTATCGCAGGTGTAAGTGCTGATGATTATGCAACGGCAGTAGCCGAAGCAACCGCAAAAGCTCATGCTCACGCTGATGCATACGCTTCTGCAACGGCAGTAGCCGAAGCTGTAGCAAAATTATCACCTGCAGCATTGGTTGCATCTCCTCTGTTATTTTTTGCCGCAGGGTTCGCTAAGAAACCTGTTGAAATCGGTGCAACGGAAGCAGGCGCTACAACTCAAAAAATGGCTACTTATGTAGAAACATTCAAGAAAAATAAAAACAAAAACATCGGCAACCAGATTGTACAGATGGCAGGACAGATTACGGGCAACAAAGCTGTAGACAGAGCGTTGATTGTTGCAGTCCTGGATCAGGATATCGGTTCACAGAATACAATTCCGACAACAAGGGAACTTCGTAATGCGTTGGCTCACCTTGATGCAATTAAAACTTCGGTTGATGCGTTCCCGCCTAAACCTCAACCACAGCCGCAGCCTCAACCGCAGCCGCAACCGCAACCTCAGCCGCAACCTCAACCATGTATCGATGAAAAAGATGCTAATTCTAAATTGATACTTATTCCGAAATACAGAACAGGCAACTGGTACATCGCAAGAGGTTACGTCGATGAAAACGGAAAACCGTTATCGGCAACAGATCTTCAAAGACTTCAAAAGGCTCTTGGTCAGGCTGATAACAGAATTTCCAAAGTCAAAGATGACGAAGGACGAAACAGATTGTCCCTTCCTGTAATAAATATCAACGGTAAAATATTCAAACCTGCAGATGATGCTTATGACAGAATCATGAGATTAAATTCTCGTGGAGGCGGCAGAGACAGAAGATATAATACTCAAAAACACGGTAATTTATACAGACCTGTCGATTGCAATTCTAAACAACCGTTAGCAGGTTGGATGACCGAACAACAATACAACGAGTGGATGCTTTCTCACGGCCACAAAAACTAATAAACAAATGACAGAACAATAATCTTAATCATGAATTGAGCGGATTTTTAAATAAAAGTCCGCTCTTTTCTTTTGAAATTATAATTATAAAATTTTTAATATTATCCCAAAACATAGAAATCCTGCCGATATATCGGGCGGGAATTTCTTTTATCATTTTGTTGCGGGAAATATTATGCCAAACAAACTTCTTTACAAAAAAATGAATACGCAGGAACTTGTCGTGCTTTCACAGCAGGACGATTTCAAAGCGTTGGAAGAACTTATTCGCAAAATCCAAAAAGATGTTTTTGCAACGTTATCATATATGCTAAAAAGCAATGAAAATCTTTATGATTTGACGCAGGAGGTTTTATTAAAAGTTGCCAAAAATATTAAAAATCTGCAAAACCCCAAATGTTTCAACGGCTGGTTAAATCATATAATTACAAATTCTTACTATGACTATTTGCGAAAAACGAAGAAAAAGCCCGAAACGGTGTCTTTGGAGTATTCATGCCCTGCATTGAATTTAGATTTTCAAATAGAAATTCCCGATTCAAAAAACAAACCCATGGAAAAATGTATAACGGGCGAATGCGAACGCCGGATTAAAAAAGCCATTCGAGGGCTGCCCGAAACTTTCCGTATTGCAATTGTTTTAAGAGAGTTTCAGGGTTTGAGCTATGAAGAAATAGCAAACACCACAAATTCAAGCATAGGAACCGTAAAATCAAGAATTTCCAGAGCAAGAATGAAATTGCAGGAAGCATTGAAAAACTACATAACATAAGGAGTAAAAATTAAATGGATATAAATTTAACTTGCAATCAGGTTTCGGCTTTGATGAATTTCTATATGGAAAACAGGCTAAACCCGGAGTTAAAAAACTGTATGGATATGCATTTGCAAAAATGCCCGATTTGCCGCAAAAGGTTTCTTGAACTTGAAAATGCCCTTTCTCTCAGAAAGAAAAGGCAAAACAAAAATCTAAACACAATGTTCAATCGTGAACTTATTGCGAATTTGTCCGCCTACATCGATAATGAGCTTAATTCAGGCGATAATATCAAAATCAAAAAAATGACAATAACCAATCCCCAAACAAGAAAAAAGCTTGAAACGATGTACAGGTTTCAAAAACTTTTGCATTCCGCTTATGAAAGAACAAAATCCGAAAATAAATTTGACTGCTCAAAAAATATAATTTCTGCGTTGAATAACGGCACGGATTATACGACGACATTTTTTACCAAAATACTCATACTGTTTTGTACTCTGGTAATTGCAATAATTGCGGGGTTCATATACCTATATTTTTAAAGATCCGTGATTTATAAAAGCTTGCATTGCAGGCATTTGAGCGTATGGATTTTTCTTATCAACAGTTGTCTTTTGGGCAGGATAAGGATTTACGCTTACCTGAGTTGTACCTTTTTGCATTTTTGCAAGTTGAGTTTGCTGTTTGTGAGATGCGTACATGTTTCTCAAAATCGGAGTAACGATGTTGCAAGAAATTATTGAGCCGACAAGGGTTGCCAGAACGCCCATACCGTTTTGGAATGAGGCAAAATCTGTTTTAACGTTTTTGGGTAAGCTTTTTGGCATGTTAAAACTAAACTGTCCGAGTTTTTTGCCAAACCCTAATTCTTTTATGATTTTGGGGGTGATTTTCCCGCATTTAACGGCTTTTGCCATCAGGGAAGTAACCCCTTGGGTAATTGTATAGAATGACAAAATGTTTATCATTGCATCGGCAGCTTCCTGCGGGATCATAAACATTTTTTCTTTCTTGGGGATTTTATCGTTTATGGCAATCGCAAAAATTTGTGCGGCAGATGACATTATCCAACCGATTACTCCCGTATGGATAAGCATTTTTGCGGGAGCTTTTCCGTAATGATTAAATAAACTTACTTTTAAATTTTCAAACCAAGCAGGATTTGCCATTATTGACCATCCTTTCTTTTATTTGCATTATTTTTTTGAAGTTCGTTTACTTTGTTTTGAATTAAATTAGAAAATTCGGGTTTCTTTGCTTCTTCGGCTTTTGGCTCGGGAGGAGTATTCAGAGGGTCGTTTCCTTTATTTTGTGCGGTATTTTTCTTCGCATCATTTTTCTTTACCACCCCTATAAATTTATTTGTAAGGAACTTGGTAAATGGCGCATCAATTGCAAAGTTTGTAATGAGCATTACGCCGAGCGCAAGGATAGTACCGAGCGCATTTTTATAATGTCCCAAACTCCTGTATGCAACTTTTGCTCTGTCAGGAGAGAAGAAAGTTTCCCACCATTTGTAAACATGATTTTTCTGAGGAACTTTGGTCATTTTTTCAATGGCTTTAATGGAAGCCCATCTTACCAGATAACCGGTTGAAGTTCCTGCAATAATTTTTGCTATTGTACGGGCTGCGGAGGTTTTTCGTGTTTCTTCATCTACTCTTTTGTTGCTCAAATCAATAAACGGCTGACTCATTAGGGCAGATACACCCAAGATTAATCTGTTTTCGGGCGAAGAAATGTGCTCGCCAACCCATTTTATTCCTTTCAGGGCTTTTTTGTTGGCGATAGTAACCGACGGCACTTTGTTCCACACTCTGCGAAATGCCCGACTTACACTTGAACTATAATTTGTCGAAAGAATAGACATACACACGTTCACCCATGAATATAAAATATTTTTTGTACAAATTATTGCTATTTTAGCGAATTTGCTTTCACAAAAGTTTACAAAATTCTATTTTTCCATGTCTGATAGGAAATTTCGCATAACACGGCGATTTTTCAAGATGACGTGGATTCATGTAAGTCGGGTTTGCTATCCCGACAAATAAAGGTAAGTTAAGCAGTCAAGAACTGTAGCCCCTCTCCTGCCTTTCAGGCATCCTCTCCCCAAGGGGGCGAGGGGAAAATATCGTCATTCTGAGGCGGAGCCGAAGAATCGCCTTGCAAAACAGATAATAATGGTGTGCCGTTAAGCGCACCCTACTTTTTTAATTAATAGCGGTGCATTAGCATACGTACTCTACTTGTTACCAACTTATCCACTTATAAACTTATAAACTTATGAACTTATAAACTTATAAACTTATAAACTTATGAACTTATCCACTTATAAACTTATAAACTTATGAACTTATAAACTTATGAACTTATAAACTTATAAACTTATAAACTTATGAACTTATAAACCTCTTAAAGTATTGCGCCTTTGGGTACAACGGTTACGCCGCCTTGCGAAACATGGAAACCTCGTTTGATATCAGCATCTTTATCAAACCCGATAGTTGTATGAGGCGGAATAATTACGTTTTTATCGATTATCGCCTTGCGGATTTGAGAATATCTGCCGACTTCTACGTTTTCCATCAAAATACTGTCCGTAACGTTAGAATAGCTGTTAATTCTGACTTTCGGGGACAAAACACAATGTGATAATCCGCCGCCTGAAATTATGCACCCTTCTGATACCATAGAGTTTGTAGCCATACCGACTCTGTCGCCTTCTTCCCAGACAAATTTTGCGGGAGGATAGTTATAATTGAATGTTCTTAACGGCCACTCTTGAGAGTACAGGTTTAATTCGGGCGAATAAGCAAGCAAATCCATATTAGCCTGCCAGTACGCATCGATACTTCCGACATCTCTCCAGTATCCCTGTTCTGCCGGTGTCATCCCGGGAAATGTGTTTTTTGAAAAATCGTATACGTATAATTTTTTGCCCTCTGATAAAAGCATGGGAATTATATCTTTGCCAAAATCGTGGTTTGAATCTTCCTTTTTAGAATCTTCATTAAGGGCTTCCAATAAAACATCTTTGTTAAATATGTAATTACCCATAGAAGCAAGGCACATTTCAGGATTTCCGGGGATTGATTTCGGTCTGTAATTCGGTTTTTCAACAAAATTGATAAGCCTCCAATTATCATCAACCTCCATAATTCCAAATTCAGAAGCCTCATCTATCGGAATAGGAATGCCCGAGATAGTTAAATCGGCATTGTTTTGCTTGTGAAAATCAAGCATTTGATCCACATGCATTTTATAAATATGATCGCCGCCGAAAATGCATACATAACGAGGATTTTCATCTGTTATGTGAAATATGTTTTGATAAATCGCATCAGCTGTTCCTTTGTACCAGTCGTTGCCTGTTCTCATTTGTGCGGGGCATAAATCAACATATTGATCCAAAAACGGGGAAAGCGCCCATCCTCTGGTAATATGTTTGTTCAAAGAATCGGATTTATATTGAGTTAAAACTTTAATTTTGTAAAAACCCGAATTGATAAAATTGTTTAATACAAAATCTATAATTCTGTATCTTCCTCCGAAAGGAACTGCAGGTTTAGCCCTGTCTTTAGTGAGCGGATAAAGTCTTTTTCCCTCGCCGCCCGCAAGAATCATAACCAAAGTATTGTCAACCGTCATGTATAACCTCTCTTAACCATGTCTATTTTATAATAAATTTCCCAAAAGGTCATTAATACTATTTAATTAATTTTACATTATTAAACTTTTTTATAAAAGAAAAGTACATGGGTGGATAGGTTTATAGGTTCATAAATTCATAAGTGATTTACAAATTTATAGTTTATTTGTGTCTGTGGTAAAATATTTTTATGAAAAGAAAGCCAACAGTTGCAATAGTAGGGCGACCGAATGTAGGAAAATCGACATTCGTAAATCGTCTTGTAGGAAAAAGAAATTCCATAGTCGACGATGCCCCCGGAGTTACAAGGGACAGAATTTATTTTGACGTTGAGTGGCAAAACAAGCAATTTACCGTTATTGATACGGGCGGAATTATCCCCGATGATGACAGCGATATTATGGGCTCGATTTTTTCACAAGCGCAGCTTGCTTGCGACGAGGCTGATAAAATCGTGTTTCTTGTAGACGGCAAAAGCGGAATTAATCCGATTGATTATGATATTGCAAATATTTTAAGGCGGACAAAAAAGCCTGTTTATCTTGCCGTAAATAAATGCGACAGTTCTTCGTCTTTTGCTGCCGTTAATGATTTTTATGAACTTGCGCTCGGAGAGCCGATTGCAATATCTGCTCTGCACGGTTCGGGCGGAGTCGGTGATTTGCTTGATTTAATCACTCATGATTTTGAAGTGTCAGAAGATGAAGAAGAAAATAAAAGCATAAGAATTGCTATTGTCGGACGTCCGAATGCGGGCAAATCGTCTATCGTCAATGCGCTGCTTGATACAAAAAGAGTTATAGTATCGGACGTTTCCGGGACGACCAGAGATAGCATAGATTCTCATATAAATTATAACGGTACGGATTTTACAATAGTTGATACGGCAGGTATCAGGAAAAAATCAAAAGTTGATTACGGTGTTGAAAAATTTGCGGTAGACAGGGCAATTCGTTCTATCAGAAATTGTGATGTTGCCTTGCTTGTGATTGATGCAAAAGAAGGGATATCCGAGCAGGACAAAAGGATTTCTTCAATAATTACCGAGGCGGGTAAAGGAATTATTGTTGCCATAAATAAATGGGATTTAATTGAAGATAAAAAAAGCAACACTATAAACAAATTCAGCAAAAAATTGGAAAATGATATTCCGTTTTTGAGCTATGCGCCGAAGATTTTTATCAGTGCCGTTACAAAACAAAGACTTACTCAAATTTTTGATGAGGGTATAAAAATTTATAATGAAGGAATAAAGCGTACATCAACGGGATTATTAAATAAAATCGTAAACGAAGCTTATGCGCTCAATCCTCCGACAAGTTTTAAAGGCAAAAGGCTCAAAATTTATTATACGACTCAAGTTGGCGTTCAGCCTCCGACGTTTGTATTTTTCGTAAATAATGAAAGCCTTATGAAAGATAACTACAAACGGTATCTTGAAAACAGGCTCAGGGAGGCATTCGGATTTTTCGGAAATCCCGTCAGATTGTGCACAAAAGAACGTAAAGAGAAAAAGTGATTTAATGCATCTGAGTTATAGTTAAAAAAGGCGGATATGTTACATTTTGAAAAATAACATTAAAATAAATATTTTCTTGTGATATAATCAGGCTGTATAAATTGCTCTTAAAGTCGGTCGGCACAGATGTACCGAATAACAAAAGAGGAAATCAGGGATAGTTAAAAAATAAGCATTTAAATAAGGAGAATATATATGAAATCTTTTACGGTAGATGAAATTACACAAATCGTAGGCGGCATGTTGACTAAAGTAGCAAGTCCCGAAATCAATCGAATTGCACCGCCTTTATTAAGTGATGAACATACTCTTGCTCTTGCTTTGGGCGAAGAAGAAATCGCAAACCTCGCAAAATCAAAAGCAAAAGCGGCTCTTGTTCCTCTGGGCGTTCAGATTGACGGATTTACGACAATCGAAGTCGAAAGACCCAGACTTGCAATGATGAAATTGTTAAATCTTTTCTATGTTCCGCCTTATGTAAATAAAGATGTTCATCCTACTGCTGTTGTTGATCCGAGTGCAAAACTCGGTGCAAACGTTTGCATAGGTCCGAACGTTGTAATCGGTGCAAATACCGAAATTGGCGACAATACAAAGATTTTAGCAAATACATACATTGGCGGCGGTGTTAAAATCGGAACAAATTGTTTCTTCCACCCTAATGTTAATATCGGCGACAGAGTTCAAATCGGGAATGACGTTATCTTAAACCACGGTGTATCTTTGGGCGCTGACGGTTTCAGCTTTGTAACCGAAAATCCGAACAATATCGAAACTGCTCGTCAAGACGGTAAAATTGATAAAGATAATTCCGATCAGGTTATTTTCAAAATCCCTTCAATCGGTTCGGTTGTAATCGGAAATAACGTTGAAATCGGTGCTAATTCTACAATTGACCGAGGGACTATTGAAAATACCACAATTGGTGATAATACAAAAATTGATGACCTTGTTATGATCGGGCACAATTGCAAAGTCGGCAAAGGCTGCTTAATCGTATCTCAAGTCGGTATTGCAGGAAGCTGCGTAATCGGCGACAGAGTTGTTATCGCAGGTCAGGCAGGTTTGGCTGATCATATCGAAATCGGCGCTGATACGATTATTACGGCAAAAGCGGGTGTTACAAAATCATTCCCCGAAAAATCAATTATTGTCGGTATTCCTGCCGTTCCGAGAAAAGAATTTATCAAACAATTGAAAACAATGAGAGATGCACAGGATATATTTGCTAAGTTCCGCAAATATGAACCGTTGTTGAAAGAATTTGAAGAAAATTTGACAAAATAAGGCAATAGAAATGACCACTATAAAAAAACAATTTACAATAACCGGTAACGGCTTAATGAAAAATAAGCCGTGCGAAGTTACATTTTTGCCGTCAAATTCCGGCGAAATAAGATATTTTGTCAAAGGCAACGATTACTTTACGGCAAATGTTGATAACGTGCTTGCAACGGATCATTGCGTTGTTTTGGGTAACAAAAAATCCAAAGCGATATTAACAGAACACCTGACGGCTGCTCTTGCATTTTGTCATATTGATTCAATTGATATTTGTATGACCGAAAGCGAAGTTCCGATTTTGGACGGAAGTTCAAAACAATGGGTCGAGGCATTTAAAAAAGCGGGAATTGATAAACCTTTATTTGCAAAAAGCAAAAAATACACGGTGTCTGAACCTGTTTATTATTTGAACGGGAAAACGAGCCTTGTGGTTTTGCCCGACAAAGATTTATTTATTTCTTATGCTGTTAATTATAACCATGCGGATTTAAAGCGCAGGTTTGTGAATTACGATGCGAAAAACCCCGATGAAATAATTGAAGCAAGGACTTTTGGTTTTTATCATGATTTAAAGAAATTCCAAATGCTGGGGTTTGCGCAGGGTGCAAATATTGATAATACTCTGGGCTTTATGGATGACGGAACATATTCTGTTCCTTTAAGATCGGATTTAGAACCTGTTAAGCATAAAATGCTTGATTTGGTTGGCGATTTGTATTTGACGGGCTTTAATCCGCTTGATTTCAAATGCCAAATTCTTGCAAAAGAAGCGGGACATGCAGTCCATTTAAAATTAGCGAGGGTATTAAAAGATAAAATTATAGAAGTAAAATGAGAATAGAAGAAAGGGTAAAAAAAATGACAGAAGAAATTAAAGAAGAACCTATCAGTTTGGATATTCAACAAATTATGAATATCCTTCCTCACAGATATCCGTTTTTGCTTGTAGATAGAATTACGGAATGTGTTCCCGGTAAATATAGCAAAGGCTACAAAAATTTAACAATGAATGAAGAATTTTTCCAAGGGCATTTCCCCGGAAATCCCGTAATGCCTGGCGTTTTACAATTGGAGGCTATGGCTCAATGCTCTGCTCCTATTTTGTTAAAGCTCCCTCAATTTAAAGGCAAATTGGCTTTGTATGCAGGGGTTGAAAATGCAAGATTTAAAAGCATCGTAAGACCCGGTGATAAATTTGAAATGTCTATCGAATTAACCAAGTTAAGAGGACCGATTTGCAAGACTCACGGTACAGGTTCGGTTGACGGAAAAGTTTGTGTTGAAGCAGATATGACTTTTGCTTTGACATAAGTAATTCAATTAAAAAAAATATATAATAAAAGCGGAGTTTGAAAATTCAAACTCCGCTTTTTTCTATTGTATAACTTCTTTGAAAAGTTATTGTTGTTCGTTTGTTTCCGCTTCGCTGCTTACGGGGATCCTCATCGCATAGAATGATCTTATTACGAAAATCAATGCGATTACTAAGAATGCCCAGCCAAAGTACGGAGCAATTTCACGGAAGTTTTCGTTGATAGCAATTTCCATTGCCAGTAATCCGAATAATGTCGTAAATTTGATTATCGGGTTCATTGCAACAGAAGATGTATCTTTGAACGGATCACCGACCGTGTCGCCGACAACGGTTGCTTCGTGCAAAGGTGTTCCTTTTTCGTCCAAATCAACTTCAACGATTTTCTTTGCGTTATCCCAGCAGCCGCCTGCGTTTGCCATAAATACCGCTTGGAACAAACCGAAAATGGCGATTGCAATCAGATAACTGATAAAGAATGCAACTGCAAGTTTTGTTTTTACACTCGGAGCTGATAAGCATGCAAGTGCAAGAGCGAATGTGAATAATGCCGCAAAGATGTTTATCATACCTTTTTGAGCATATTGAGTACAAATTTTTACAACTTCTTTTGAATTTGCCAGATTTGCGCTCTTTTCATCGGTTTCGCCGAGCTTGATATGCTTTTTAATGTATTCGGTTGCTCTGTATGCACCTGTTGTAACAGCCTGCATTGAAGCTCCGCTGAACCAGTAAATTACGGCGCCGCCCATTAAAAGACCTAATAATACATACGGATTTAACAGATTTAAAATCGTTGCCGGATCTATATGCAGCGTGTTTCTGATAACAAGAATCAATGAGAAAATCATTGTAGTTGCACCGACAACAGCCGTACCGATTAAAACGGGTTTTGAAGTTGCCTTGAATGTGTTGCCTGCGCCATCGTTTTCTTCTAAGTATTTTTTAGCATTTTCAAAATCGGGTTCAAATCCGTATTGATTTTTGATTTCTTCTTTAATATTCGGAACATCTTCAATCAATGATAATTCGTAAACCGATTGAGCGTTATCCGTTACGGGACCGTAAGAATCAACGGCAATCGTAACAGGTCCCATTCCTAAGAAACCGAATGCGACTAAACCGAATGCAAATACAGAAGAATATCCCATTAAACTTGACGGGATATGTGTACTTACAACATAAGCAATTGCCATCAACATTGTGATAACCGAACCTATCCAGAATGCTGAAAAATCGCCCGATACAATGCCTGACAAAATGTTTAACGATGCTCCGCCTTCACGTGAAGCGGTTACGACTTCTTGAGTATGTTTTGCTTTAGGTGATGTGAATATCTTAGTAAATTCAGGAATTAATGCAGCACCCAAAGTCCCGCAAGAAATGATTGTTGCAAGTATGAACCAGATGCCGTGTCCGAGGTGATTTAATAACCATGCACTTACACCGTAAGTCATACCGATAGATAAAATTGAAGTTAACCATACAAGTCTTGTTAATGATACTTCAAAATCAAATTTAGGTGTTCTTTTTGCATAGGCATCATCAAAAATATGATTTACCCAGTAAGCAATAACCGAGGTTACAATCATTAAGAATCTCATAACAAAAATCCAAGCTAACAATTGAACCTGATTTTCCTGCCCGAAAACGGCAAGTAATATGAAGCTGACTAATGCAACGCCTGTTACACCGTAGGTTTCAAAACCGTCTGCCGTCGGTCCGATTGAATCGCCCGCATTATCACCCGTACAATCTGCGATAACACCGGGGTTTCTCGGGTCATCTTCTTTAATACCGAATTGAATTTTCATTAAATCAGATCCGATATCTGCGATTTTTGTAAAAATGCCGCCTGCAACACGCAAAGCCGAAGCGCCTAAAGATTCACCGATTGCAAAACCAATAAAACAAGCACCTGCAATCTTTGACGGTACAAATAGCAAAATTGTAAGCATTAAAATAAGTTCAACCGATACAAGCAAAACACCTATACTCATACCTGCTTTTAAAGGTATATTTAGGATACTTAAAGGTTTTCCTTTTAAAGAAACAAAAGCCGTTCTTGCATTTGCAAGGGTATTCATTCTGATACCGAACCATGCAACAGCATAAGAGCCTAAAATACCTATAACAGACCAGCCAAGAATTGTTAAAACTCCGCCCCAGCCCATTTTTTGCAGGTAGCCAAAATAAAATGCAATGCACAAGCCGATTACGACTTCCAAGCAAAGCAAGAATTTACCCTGCTGAATTAAATATGTTTTACAGGTTTCAAAAATCGTATTTCCGACATCAGCCATAGCTTTATGGACTTTTAAATTTTTAACCTGATTAAATTTCCATAAGCCGAAAATTAAACCGAGTATTGAAACACCGATACCGATAAGCAGTAAATGATAACTGCACGGGGAGATGTGTTTAATGCTCGGGACAATGAGATCCGCCTCGCTTGCAAAAGCAGGAGTTTCCATTATGGCAAGAGAAAAAAGTAATCCTGCCAAAGATGTAATTTTTTTAATCATATATTACTCTCCTTTTTATAACACGACAATTTATTATAATTTATTTTAGCGATTTAAACAATATATTTACATTTTGACATTAAAAACTAATCGGAAAAAACGGACTGTGTTCATCTGCTTTGACAATTTCAACACCGCTCCCGATAAGCCTTTTGAATACCGGTAAAACAAGCACTTCGCTTTCAAAATGCCCTACATCATATAAAACAATCGGGCTTTCAAGCGCCGTATGGAATTTTAAATCCCCCGTAACAAGGCAATCTGCACCGAGATTTTTGGCATCATTTATAAATTCGCTGCCTGAACCTGCGCAAAATGCAATCTTTTTAAGCGATTTAACATTTTGATTATTGACAAGCCGTGCATTTGGCGAAATTGTTTTAATATTTTTCGAAAAATCCGATATTAAAATTTCTTTTTTTAAATCCAAAATTCTTAAAAATTCATCGGGCGTAAAAGTTATTTGCGGCGGATTTTGGCAGTATTTATCAAGTCCGTTGAGGAGCAGATTTTTTATCAAAGTATCCGTTGTTCCGCCGTGCGCTTTATCAAGGTTTGTGTGGGCGCAATAAATATTTATATCTCCCCAGTTTAATTTTGCATAAAATAGCGGATGGTGCGAAACAATCATATCGCAATGATTTTCTTTTGCCTGCTTTATTATGTTATCGGTTACGGTCAGGCAAAGCATAATTTTTTTTATCTCGTCATAACCTTGAACGTCAACTCCCCATCCCGAGCAATCCCATTCTTCCTGAGTAGAAAGGGGTGCAAAAGCTTCTATCTTTTTAGAGATTTCATACTTGTTCATTCACAATCCAATCCAGTATTTGCTTTGCGATAACGATTTTGGGAGCTTTTTCAAGCTGTGTTTTTCTGCCGTCTTTTGAAAAAATCGTAACTTCGTTATAATCTGCGTAAAACCCGATATCTTTTTTTGAAATATCATTTGCAACAAGATAATCGCAGCCTTTGTTTTTTAATTTTTTCTGCGCATTTTCAAGTAAATTTTCCGATTCTGCACAAAATCCGATTATTACGGGTTTTGAATTTGTACCTTTTTTTTGAACCAATTCTTTTAAAATATCAGGGTTTTTTACAAGTTCGAGGGTGAGGGTTTCGTCATCTTTTCCCGTCTTTTTGATTTTCTGTTCGGAAGGATTTTTTACCCTGTAATCTGCAACGGCGGCTGCCATAATTATATAATCCGCATCTTCAAATTCTTCATTCACGGCATTTTGCATAGAAATTGCGGATTTTACTTTGACCGTTTTAAACGGAGCTTCTATGTATTTTGTGGTTATTAATGTTACGTCAGCTCCCATTCTGCTTGCGGATTTTGCCAGAGCAACCCCCATTTTGCCTGACGAATAGTTTGAAATATATCTGACCGGATCAATATCTTCAATCGTTCCGCCTGAAGTTATTACAACTTTTTTGTCTTTTAATTTTTGCGAATAATCAAGCATAAATTCTATGGCATTAAAAATTTTATCAATTGAACAAAGCCTGCCTTTGCCCGAATATCCGCAGGCTAAAAAGCCTTCTTCGGGTTCTATAAAATCGACCCCTCGGGCTTTCAGGTTGCAAATATTTTCTTGCAATGCTTCGTTTCTCCACATATTAACATTCATTGCGGGTGCAATAATCATAGGTTTTGTGAAAGCACAGGCAACGGAAGTTAAAAGATTGTCAGCAACGGAAGTTGCGATTTTTGAAATCGTATTTGCCGTTGCGGGGGCAATAACCATAATATCAGCCCAATCTGCAAGGCTTATGTGCTCGGGGTGCCAATCTTTAACATCAAATTCGTTAACAAAAACATTGCTTTGAGTAAGGCTTTGGAGTGTCAGCCTTGTTACAAAATTAAGAGCATTCGGGGTACATACGACTTTTACGTTTGCTCCTGCTTTTTTCAAATCTCTTATAAGCGTACAAATTTTATATGCGGCAATTCCGCCCGTCATTCCTATCAGTATATTCTTATTTTCAACAGTCATAAGTAAATCGTGCCAGTTCCAAGAAATTAAATTCATTAATATAATAGCATATAAATTTTTTAACGGAGCAGATTTTTATTCGGATTTTTTTACAATTTCTTCAATTTCGCTTACCGCACGATCGACATCATCATTGACAACGGTGTAGTCGTATTGCTTGGCTCTTTCAAGCTCGATTGAAACCTGCGAAAGTCGCTTTTGAATGGTTTCTTCGTCCTCGGTGTGCCTGCCTCTTAAACGGTGCTCAAGTTCTTCAATGCTTGGCGGAGCAATAAAGATTAATACGGCTTCAGGGATTTTTTTCTTAACCTGTAATGCGCCTTGGGTGTCTATTTCTAAAATTACATGAAATCCTTCACGCAGTTTTTCTTCAATATATTTTTTCTTTGTCCCATAATAGTGCTCTGCAAATTTTGCATATTCTAAAAATTTATTCTCACGGATATTTTTTTCAAATTCTTCGTTTGAAAGGAAGAAGTAATTAACGCCGTCGGTTTCCCCCGGGCGAGGTTTTCTTGTGGTGCAGGAAACAGACAGCACAAAATCTTTATGCTTTTGCATAAATCTGTTTATGACAGTACCTTTGCCGACACCCGAAAACCCTGAAATTACGAATAATTTTTTGTTCATGTAGCTATTGTAGCACAAAAAATAAAAAGAGGGTTAATAAATAATGATTAGTTATTTGTCCTTTGCGGGGGTGCCGGATGTTTGTGTTTGCGGCATTGTTTGATTAGCCTTTGATGCAGCATTGCGCAAAAGTTTACCCAAATTTATTGCGCTCTGTCCCGCATTTTGTTTGATATTGCGAATGTTTTGTCCCGTTTGTTCAAGTGATTGTTTCTCGTTTTCAACTTTCTGCTTTTGGGTGTTTACAATATTCGTAACATTTGTTTTTACGCTCTTAACGGTATTTTTTGCCGCCGTTATTTGATTATTAACATTCGTTTTTGCAGCCTGAACAGCTTGTTTTACGTCCTGTTTAACATTCATTTGAGTTGTATCGCAGGTCGAAAGCCATCTGAAGCTCCTTATTGATGATGCCTTATAAATACTGCCGATAAATACAACCTTAAAATCCTTATAAGACTTGCTGCCTGAGGTTAGCGCAGGGATAAGTTTTATGTTTTCCGTATTCGGATTTTGGGTCAATTTATCAAGCATTGCCGCCGTATTTGCCCCGAATTTCGGAATATAAGAAAGCAATTTTGATGCTGTCAATTGTCCGAACGGTCCTAAAAGCGATACGACTTTTGAATCCAATCTGCCGAGGATATTAAGGTTTGCATAGCTTGAATGCAGGTTATAATAACCTTTTACATAGTATGACATTAACGGACCCTCAACCTTGATATTTTGCAAATTCGCTTCAGCTCCGTTCATTTTGATATCACCCTTTATGGATTTAAATTTATCCGTTTGCTGAATTGCCGTAGCCGTAGATAATGCCGAAATTGCAGATTTTAAAATCGAAACGGATTCGATATTTTGCGCTTTTACAAAATTCTCAAATTTACCTATGCTTACAAATCTGCCGTCATCTATATTAAAATCAATATTTCCTTTTATAGATTTAATTATTTGGGTATCGGTTACGCCGTTTCCAGTAAGGTTTGCGCCGAAACTCAAATCTCCCGTCAGAGCTTTTGAAATTCCCGTTGATGCTTCAATCGCATTCATAGAATTAAGCCCTTTGCCTTTTATATCTATTCCGAACGCAAAATGCGGAATGTCATAGGTTAACTTGCCGTTTATTTTCCCATCATAAGCATCTGCGCTGATATCGCTTAAATTAAATGTCGTAAAATTATTGTTGAGGTTAAATTTTGCGCCTAAATTTGTGCCGACAATCATTCCCATCATAATCCTGTCGGCTGTTGCGCTGCCCGTAATTCCTCTGCCGTCTAAATGAGCGCTGAGATTAATCAGGGCAAAATCCAAATTCTTTGATGAAATATCTTTAGCGTTAACTTTGCCTTTGATTTTGTAATCTGTCAAGCCGCCCGAGATATTAACGTTTCCGTTACCCGTGATGTTTGAAATTCCGCCAATCCCCGGAATCGGGAACGAAATATTTCTCGGAACGGATATATTTAAATCCGCATCAGGGTTTGAAAAATTGCTTATCGTACCCGTTAATGATGCAATTTTATTTGCGCCCGCATAGAGTCCCGAATTTCTGAAAGTCAACGTTCCGTTTTCAATTTTTATATCGGAATGAATTTTTGCGGTTCTGTTTTTTAAAGCTTTAATATCTAAAAATCTGACGTAACCGTGAGGGGTTGCATTCAGGTTAAATGCAATATTCTGGCTTTTAGCGTTGCCGCTTGCTTTGACACTTAACGGCATTGAACCCGCATAAGGAAACATCGAGCGCATATTTGTCGGTATAAACGCCGCAACATCTCGGGATGCAAGGCTGCCTTTCGCCGTTATATTTATGTTTAATTTATCGTTTAAATAATCTTTGACTTTCCCTTGAACGTCAACTCTTGAATTATTTATAAGTACGTAAGAATTATTAATTGTGATATCTTTTTTATCGGCTTTTAAATTCATTTTTGGAACAGAAACGGAGGCTGTCGGGTTTTTAAGTTTCAACGAATTAATCCCGATAAGTCCGCCGAAATCTTTTTCGTCAATGACAAGTTTAACAAGCGCATTATTTAATAATAATCTGATATTTGCGCCTTTATTATAAATATTTATGTTGTCAATATTTAAAGAAATGTCGGGTTTAATTTTTGTCAATTTTCCTTTAACTACGGCTTTTAATGACAGAGTACCGGATGAAATATTGTTTTCATTTAACAATTTTATTTGTCCGATACTTGCAAGCAAACCTTTAACGGGCAATTTGTCAGCTGTTAATATTAAATCCGCAACCGATTTTTCAGATATTGTTCCCGATAATTTTAAAGGATGCCCCAATATCGAAAAGCCTGATTTCTTAATATTAATATTATTATCGTTCAAATCAATATCAGCACTTATCTTGTCAACCAAAACATTGTATGCCGCAAAATTTATGCTTGAGGGTAAAATTTTCAAACTTCCGCTTGAGCGGACTTTTTTCATATTAGATTTGATTTTGAAATTCGCATCAATTGATCCTTTTGCGCTGACGGTTTTTAAATCTTCCCTGCCGAAAGATTGAGCAAGACTGTCTAATACTCTTATAATATTATTTAATTTCGCATTAGAATAAACACTCAAATCAACAGACGGATGCTTGCCTGATTTGATATTACCCAGAATTTGAGTTTTCTCTTTTGTGTCCGTTGAAGTATAAAAAACCGAATCAATGTCGGTTCTTTTTCCTCTGAATTTCAGTTTTGCGTAACCGTCAGGCAATTGATGCCCGTTTGAAATTACGCTAAAGCTGTTGATTTCAAATTTCCCTCTTTGTTTGGGATTTTTAAAAGTCCCGGAAGTTTTTATATCGGCTTTTAAATCAGCCTTAAATCCGGTTTTATTTATTGATTTAAATAAATCTTCAACATTGATTGAAACTGACGGTTTGGTGTTTGCGCTTTGAGAAGCGGTTTTCGGCGCAAAAATTAAATCGTCAAAAGAAGTTTCGGGCATAATTTTATTATAAATTTTGATATCATATTTTGACATCAGGCGCTTATCAAGAACAACGCTGCCGTTTGTTGAAATTTTAACTTTCTTATTAAAGTTAAAATCGGTAATCTTGAGATTTTTACCGTTTGCAAAATAAGTTTTGCCGTTGCTGTCAATGAAAGTCAATTTATAATTTTTAACTTTGATATTTGGCAAATTGTTTGATAATTTTAATCCGTAAGGAAGTGAGAATGAAGATTGCGAGCTGTTATCAGATGTAAAATATTTTTCAATTTCCAAATCTCCGTTTTTGGCTATTTCAAGATTGATTTTTACATTTTCAGCGCCGATATTGCCTGCCTGAACTTTTTTAATAACAAGCGGCAGAAGTCTTAAATCCGCTTTTCCGTTTTTGATGTAAAGCAATTTGGTTTTGCTGTTTGGAATACTGATTGATAAAGACTTGAATTTGATTCCCGCACCGAGCATCGGAGTGGTAATAAGTGCAGGGTCGCTGATTTTAAAATCAAATCCCGTATTTTTTGATACCATTGAATTTATATCTTTTGTGTAAGACTTTACAACAGGCGAAAGAAATAACGGCAGTATCAAAAATATTGCATATAAACAAAACAATATAACTGCACATATCAAGCCTGATTTAATCCGTTTGCTTTCAAAATTTATTCTCATATAACCATTCCCAGAAATAAAATACTATATAAAATATTTTAGCATAAATTATTAAGGTTATAAAAAAATATGTTTACAAATTTTTTGAATGTAAATCTGTTCCGCCTGTTTTAATCAGGTTGTATTTATCTGCAAGTTTTTCGTATTCGTCAGCTTGGGCAAACTTAATATATTTTCTCCATCTTGGATATGGATAATAAATTTCGATTCCGTCTAAGCCGATTTGTTTCAGACCTTTTATAAATTTATCGGGGTTTAGCGCCCAACAGCACGCAGGGTGAGCAAGGACAGCTATCCCGCCCGATTTGTGAATCGCTTCAATTAAATTTTTGATATTGCGTCTTGAAAAAAATCTGACAATATCTTTTTCCGTTCCTGTTTTATTTTTTGAATAAAACGGTTTCATAAAGTTGGAATTTATGTCAATCCCGTATGCAAGAAGATGAAGAAAAATATACTTGTACCAGACGTCAAATTCAACCCCAGGGATAAGATTTGTATAAAGCGGGTGGTCAAGATGTCCGTTTACAGTGTTATGATCGGTTATTGAAATATATTTATAACCTTTTTCTTTCGCCTGCATTACGATATCGCCAAACTCAGCCAATCCGTCCGAATAGTTTGTGTGAATGTGCAAATTCACTCTGCCCGACAGATAATCTTCTTTGGTAAAACTTTTTATTAATTCTTTGTAATCAGTCATTGTTTTTCCCGATAATATTTTTAGTAAATATGTTATGCTGAACTTTACAAAGCAAACAGACGATACGCAGTAAGTCTTGTGAGCCTGTATGCATGGATGTTGTTTCAGTATCTAACCAATTTTCAAATTTTACGAATATTTAATTTGAAAATTGGTTATCTTGCTGATAATCATAGCGCTCAACTTTACTAAATAGGGAGTTACGAAAGGCTTAAATAGTTCATTGCTCTTTGAGCCTTTTCCCTATATTTATATTTTAACTTATTTTGAATTTTGTTCAACCCCATGAAGTTTATGATTTTACATTTTAAAAAATATTTTTAAATCAGCATATTGTTTTTCTAACTATATTTGTAATAAAATGACATGTAACGAGGGCAAGTATGGCAAACGCAAAAGTTAAAAACAGTATATTTTATGTACTTTTTGAGGGTTTGAAAATTTATTTTTCAAATATAGATAAGTTCCTTTTGTACATGTTATTTCCCGTACTCGGGCAGATTATAGGGCTTATTTTAACTTTCGGTTTGACTATCGGGTTGGCGGATAAAGTTGCCGCAAAAGCTCACAATATGCATTCTGCAATGCTTATCATTTTACTGCTTGCAATTCCGGGGTTATTAATATTTTTAAAAGCTTTCTGGGATTATATGGTTGCTTATGTTGCCCTAAACTCTATGACAGAGGGTGCCGTTACAACAGGTCATGTATACGATTTTCAATCGCACAGGGAAGTTGCAACAAGACGATCGTTTAAATATATAGGTTTCTTAATAGCAGTCGGATTTTTAACTATTGTTGCGATTTTATGCAATATAATTCCGATAGTGGGATTAATCCCTACCGTTGCATTTTGGGTTTATTTTATACTCGTGTTTCAGGTATTCACGTTTGAACCCGAACTTTCCGTAAAGGAATGCTTCAAGCGCAGTATGGAACTTGTTAAGGGCAACTGGTTCAGAACTTTTGTTTTAATGCTCTTATTGGGATTTTTCTCTATATTTATAATAACAGAAGGGGTTTCGGTCGTTTTTGATTGTATTCATCTGACCGATAAAATTTGTTCGTTATTTGATTTTGTCGGAATGGCGCTGCCGCTTGAATACGTGAATAAAGCCTTGAGATATTTAAAGTTAAACGAAATATCAGTCGGATTAATTTCAAAAATTATTTATATGTCAATTTTGAGTACGATAGTTGCAGAGTTCAGTCTGCCGATAAGAAGTATTTGCTACTCATTGTGGTACAGAATTTTAGTCAGACTCAAAGGCGAAAGATTGTATGGAGATAAAAAGCCTAAAAAATCCTCAAAACAATCAAAAAAAGAAAAAGAGGACGAATAAAGATGTTTATTTGCAAAAACTGTAAATCAAAAGACAAATTTGAACTGATGTTTTCGCCCGATTATATGGGGGATAAGAATTTTTCGCAAAGATATAACGAAAAAGGCGATATCGAAATAACCGTTGACGGCTACACTTTTATCCCCGATTTGCAATTTATGAACGAACATGCCGTATGCAGATATTGCGGGCAAATTTATATGTGGGATTATGACTACGGGAAATAATCCTAAAATATATTTTAAAAACAATGTCTTAAAAACTATTTTGTATATAATTTGCTGATATCAAGTTTAATTCTGTTTTCGGCAGGCGAAATGTCATATATTGTTTGGGCAAAATCTTCAATATAGTGTTTGTCTATTTGTTTTTTTCTGCCTCTGCTTACCTTATCAAAGATGCCTGCTTTTTCAAGTTCAATTAATCTGTCGACGTATTTTTGGCAGTTATCGGCGGTTTCGGGGTGCTTTCTAACCCATTCGTCAAAGAAAATATCCGTCTTATCGCTGTTAATTCCTGCACCGCACAAACCGTAATTTGTGGCAAGATTTTTCCCGCCGTTATTTTTTGCAAGCAGGTGATCGATGGAACCTACACCATCTCTGAGAAGTCCGTAACCTATTCTGTCTGCTGGTTCGTGAGCATACTTAACGATGAATGCGGATAAATCCTGTCTTGATGTAGGTAATGATCTTGCGGTTGACATAATTTTTTGTTCAAGTTTTTTATCATCAAGTCTTTCGGCGATTTTTCTTAAATCGTGAATGAAAGCTTTTCTTTCAAATTGAACAAATGTCGGGAATCCGCATATTTTTGCGCTTGTTGTTTCAAACAGATTTACTAAATCTTTGTTATTTTTTAAACAAGAATTTTCAAAAATTCTTCTTAATTCATTCAGGCTGTCTGTATTGTGTTTAAGATTTTCGGGCTGCATCTGATGTTCAAGTTTCTTTTGAATGGTCATTTTATTTCTGCCGAAAGGATTTACGCCTTTAGGCTCGCCCGGGAACACTTTTCTTGCGGCTCTTTCGAGTTTATTAATAGCCCTTACCTGATAGAATTTGTTTTCGCTGCGGATACTTTTTGCAATTCGCCCGAGTTTATATTTAAATTCTTTTTCGCTGAAAGGCAAAATAACAGGGTCATTGTCTAATCGTCTGTATGTAATATTCATTAAATCAAGAAACTCTTTGTATAAATCTTTCGGCATATCGCATGCGTATTCGAAAATTTTGCCGAAAATCGGTTTTTGTTCTTTTAACAATTTCTTTTCGTGCTTGTGGTACAAGATAGACATTGCATCTTCAAGTTTTATATGAGGTTTCTTTGCGGCAATACCTTTCAAAAGCCCGAAAAATTCTTTATTAATGGGAAGCATGGTATCTTCATAGTGAGAAACGGTTTTTACCATTTTAGCAAGCGGCTGTCTGAAAACACCTGCTTTTTGTAATCTTTCCAAATCTCTTTGCTCAAGCATCATAAGCCCCGTGTACATATCGGGAACTCTATACGGGACAAGTTTTTTTAATACCGTTCCGTATCCGCCGACAGCTCCGCCGCTGAATGATACCGTATCAGCGTTTAACGTTTTTAAAACCGGTGAAAAGTTCGGCTTGGTAGCTGAAGTATTCGGTGAAACTTTTTTTAAATTTGATGATGACCATATTGCAGAATTGGAAAAATTAATAGAACTGATATTCATACGCACACAACCCTTAATTATTAATAATTATTTATCTATTAAACTCCCTAAAAATTCAATTTGCTATTTTGTGAACAAAATTTTACAATTTTCTTTTTTGCAAGAAATATTTGTAATACTATAATGTTATGAATATTACCGAAAAAACATACAATTCACTTGAATTTGATAAAATAAAAGAAACTCTTGCGGGGTTTTCAAAATTTGAGCAAAGTAAACAGTTATGCTTAAATTTGAAACCTTTTGATGATGCGCAAGAAATTAAAAATCAATTGCAATATACAAATGAGGCTAAAAAAATCCTTGATACTGCGGGTGAAACTCCTGCAGAATTTATCGCTGATATTCCAAAAATCCAAGAAGCGTGCGCTGTTTCTTATCTTGAAGAACAGGAGTTGTACGATATTGCAAAAACAATGAAATCTTCAAGGCTTTTAAAAAGATTTATTGCCGAAAATTCTCAAGATGAGGATTTGTTAAAAGATTTGGGCAAAAATTTAATGTCTGACAAACAATCGGAAGATAAAATTTTTGAAGTTTTTGATGAAAGTTTAAAGATTAAACAAAATGCAACGCCCGAATTAAAAGGCTTGTATGCATCATTACGTGATACGGAGCAAAATTTAAGAGATACGGTAAACAAATTATTAACTAATCCCGATTTTTCAAAACATCTTCAAAATAACGTTTATACAAGCAGAGATGACAGAATTGTTTTTCAGGTTCTTGCATCGGATAAAAGCAAGGTCCCCGGGATTGTTCATGATGTTTCCGCATCGTCTAAAACTTTTTATATTGAACCTGCTCAGATTGTTCCGCTGAATAACAAAATCAGGGAATTAAATTCAAAAATCAGACAGGAATGCATAAAAATTCTGGTCGGGCTGACAAATCTTGTAAAAATGCATATTGATGAACTTTTTGTTTGCGAAAAAATAATGTCTGAAATTGATTTTCATTTTGCAAAAGCAAGGTATGCAAACAGTATTCACGCATCAGAACCCGAATTGTGCGAGGATAAATACGTTTATTTTGAAAATATGAAGCACCCTCTTTTAATAATTTCAAAAGGGGAAGATGTTGTTGCAAACGATTTTGAAATAAGCGGAAAAACTCAATATCATTCGATTATTATAACGGGCTCGAATACGGGCGGCAAAACGGTTACGCTAAAAACTGTCGGGCTGTTTTTGCTTATGGCAAAATCGGGTATGTTTTTGCCGTGCACCTTTGCAAAATTTTATCCGTTTAAAAAGATTTTTGCTGATATCGGCGATAGCCAGAGTATTTTAGAAAATCTCTCGACTTTTTCTTCTCACATGACAAATATTATAGAAATCTTACAAAAAAGTGATGAAGAATCTTTTGTTCTGCTTGATGAAATTTGTGCGGGAACGGATCCTGTAGAGGGTGCAATTCTGGCAAAAGAAATTTTGAATAAACTTGCACAAAAAAATGTAACAAGCGTAATAACAACACATTACGGAGAGTTAAAAGCATTAGAGTATACAAATCCGTTTTTCAAAAATGCATGTGTAGAATTTGATACGGACACCTTGCAGCCGATGTACAAATTACTGATTGGAGTTCCGGGGCTGAGTAATGCAATTTCGATTGCATCAAATCTCGGGCTTGATAAAGATATTATCGACAAAGCAAGAAAAGATTTAATAACTCAGGAAGATTCAAGTTCTCTTGTGGTTGAAAAGTTGCAGCAAACCCATCAAAAGATTTCTAAAAATCTTGAAAAAATTGAAGAATTAAAAGAAGATTCCCTTTCAATAAAAAAAGAGTATGAGCAGAATTTAAATAAAATTAAAAAAGACAAAAAAAATACAATTAAAAATCTCAAAAACAAATTTGATTCCGAAATTATGGAGGCAAGAGCCGAAATAAAAGGAATATTAGATGAGATGCGCAGGGAAAAATCTGAAAAAATTGCCCGCAGAGCATATTCTCGTCTTGCAAAACTCGAACAGAACTTCAGAACGGATATTGATAATGCATCAGACAAAGAAAAATATATCGAAATCGATTGGTCAAAAGTTGTAACAGGTGATGAAGTTATGCTAAAAAATCTTCACCAGAAAGTTAAAGTCGTAACCCTGCCTGACAGGCATAAACGTCTTACGGTTGATCTAGGGGATATCAAAATGCAGGTAAAACAGGACGAACTAGCCGTTCTTGACGAAAAATACAAAGAACCTAAAAAATCCAAAATCCCCGGAACTTCGTTTAAAACATTTGAACTTAAAAAACATAATATTTCGCAAACGCTTGACCTTAGAGGTTACAGAGTGGAAGAAGCGCTTGATGAAGTCGAAAAATATCTTGATGAGGCCAGTCTTGCAAACCTCAGCCCTGTTTATATAATTCATGGTCATGGTACGGGTGCTTTAAAACAATCCGTCAGAGATTTCTTAAATTCCTCTCCTTATGTTGCGAAATGGCGCCCCGGGGTTGAAGCCGAAGGCGGCGACGGCGTGAGTGTCGTTGATATAAAATAAAAAATCTCCGATATCTGACAGGCGGACAATTTTATGCTATAATTTTTTTATGAATGAAATTCGCAAACGCAAAATTACCGTTCAAAACCGTTTAATTATTTTTGGTCTTATATTCAGCACGATACTTGTTTCGGTTATAGCTGTTTTTACGGTTGTAAATATCGGGCATAATCTGAAATCAAGTTATCAAAATTTCGGGCAGATAATTTCCAAAACAATGGCGGTTGAAAGTTCGGATTTGATAAAAAGTGCATCTAATGCGCAAAAAGAAAGCATCTTAAAAACTTATTCAAATTTAATTCTAAAAAATAACAACGATATAACAAATATAAAATTTACCGATACAAACGGAAATATAATTTATACGGTAGATAATAAAAATGTTCCCAAGTCCAAAAAAGCAAATATTTCCGTAACTTCACCCATGAAAAATATTCAAACGGGCGACAATACGGGATTTGTAACTGTCGGTTTGTCGGGCGATATCGTAGAAAACCTTTTCTCAACAACAAAAGGTTCAATATTATTCGTATTTCTTGTTGTATGGTTGATATTTGCTTTTGTTGTTTTGATAAATACTTATCTTGTTACAAGAGAATTAAAAATTTTAAGAAACGGTGTTAAAAAGATTTCTTCAAAAGAGTTTGGGGTAAATATAGATATCCCCGACGTCAGCGATGAAGTTAAAGAACTGTTTAATTCATTTAACGAAATGTCAAATAAACTTCATCATTATGAAGAATCAAATATTGAGCAATTAACTCTTGAACGCAACAAGTTCAGAGCCGTTCTGATGAGTATAGCAAACGGGGTTGTTGTTTGTGATAACAATGATGTTGTTACCCTGTTGAATGACCATGCAAAGCAGCTTTTGGAATTGCAGGACGATGAACTTATCGGAACAAATATTAAAACCTATGTTGATTCTGATGGCAATTTCTGTTTCAGCGATAAAATTGATGAGTACAAAAAATTGTCGTTGGAAGAAAGAACCGAAAAGCCTGTAGTATTTAGTGTAAAGCTTGATGATAAAACCTTAAAAGCTATTATATCCCCGATGTTTAACCAAAATCATGATTATCAGGGCTACATAATAGTTTTGATTGATATTACAAAAGAAGCCGAAGCAGATATTATGAAAACTCATTTTATCTCAAATGTTTCGCATGAATTGAGAACTCCCGTTACGGTTTTGAGAAGTTATATAGATACTTTGTATGAAATGGGTGATGAATTTAATTATGATGAACAAAAAGAATTTATCGGCACTCTGCATACGGAAGTTGTACGACTTCAAAATATGGTAAACGATATTCTTGATTTCTCAAGGCTCGATTCGAATGCCAAAATAGAAAAAAGCGATAATGACCTGTCGCAGCTTGTCGATTATTGTGTTTCTTCCGTTCAATCTTTGTTAAAAGAACATAATTTGAAAATTGATGTTGAAAAAGAAGATAATATTCCGCTTGTTTATTGCAATTATGATGCGATAGCAAGAGCTTTGACAAATTATTTATCTAATGCGATAAAATATGCTCCCGAAAATTCCACAATAACGGTTCGCCTGTATAAAGAAAATGATGATGCTGTTGTTACCGTAAAAGATGAGGGCATAGGCATTGCGCCCGAGTACCAGAAAAAAATATTTGAAAGATTTTACCGTGTTGAAAATAAAACTCACAGCGTAAAAGGTACGGGCTTAGGTTTGTATCTTGTAAAAACAACGATTGAAAAACATCACCGCGGACATGTTTTTGTAAAATCCGTCCCGAATCACGGTTCGACTTTCGGGTTTACGCTGCCTTTGCATGACACCGAAGATGATGATCTTGTTTAAACTTAAAAAATAAATTGCCGCATCTGCTTAAATCATTAAAGAATTTACACGTAAGACATTTTATTGTATAATATTGTAAGTTTTTTTAAAGGAGCTTTATGTTAAACGCTACAAATAAAACGGATGTAATTGTTGTCGGAGCGGGACCTGCGGGGATATCTTGCGCCATTACTCTTGCAAGGGCGGGAAAAGAAGTTGTACTCATTGAGCGGGGAATGTTTGCAGGCAGCAAAAATGTTTTCGGCGGTGCTGTTTACACGCAAGCCGTAAAAGAAATCTTCCCGAATTTTGAATCTGAAGCTCCGCTAGAACGCCATAACGTAATGCATAACTTTATGATATTGGGTGAAGAAGATTCTACAACCGTTTCTTATCGCAAAAATTTAAATGACAGTTACTCTGTAATAAGGGGTAAATTCGACCGCTGGATGGCACAAAAAGCAAAAGAGGCGGGAGTAATTCTTGTAGAACAAACCGTTGTAAAAGATTTGATTAAAAACGGAACAAAAGTTGTCGGGGTCAAAACCGAACTTGAAGAATACTATGCCGATATTGTGGTTCTTGCAGACGGGGTTAATTCTTTGCTTGCAAAACAGGCGGGTTTAAGAAAAGAGCTTGAAACAAAAGACGTTGCCCTGAGTGTTAAAGAGGTAATCAAACTTGATAAAGCCACAATCAACCAAAGATTTAATATAAAAGATGATGAGGGCGTAATAGGTGAGATTTTCGGCGGTCCTATGCTCGGAACTCTGGGGCTCGGGTTTATGTATACCAATAAAGAGTCCGTAACAATCGGGGTCGGTGTAACTTTAGATGATTTGGTAGAAAATAATTATCGTCCTTTTGAAGTTTTGGAAAAATTAAAGCAACATCAGACAATTGCTCCGTTGCTTGAGGGCGGAACGTTGAAAGAATACAGCGCTCATTTAATCCCCGAGGGCGGATATAAAAAGATTCCCAAACTCTACGATAACGGGGTTATGGTAACGGGTGATGCCGCAATGCTTGTAAATAATCTCCATTGGGAGGGAACGAATCTTGCAATGCTCAGCGGCAAATACGCTGCAGAAACCGCAATTGCGGCATTTGAGAAAAACGATTTTTCAAGAAAAACATTATCTTTGTATAGCAAAAAACTTAAAAAATCTTTTATATTGAAAGATTTAAAAACTTACAGAAACCTTATGGATATTGCACACCAAAGAAAGTTCGCATTTATGGGTTACTATTTAAAGAAAATAAATTCATTCTTTGAAATGTTTACCAAGGTAGACGGTGTACCCAAAAGAGAACATTATCGCAAATTTATAAAAAGCATTTTTACTGACAGAAAATTATCGGAGCTTTTCAAAGATGCGTGGTCGTTTGCAAAACTTGTATGGAGTATACTCGTATGAATTTAGATAAAATGCTTTATACCTTAAAATATACACCTGACGATGAATCGCATTTAAAACCCGATAATGAGAAGTGCAAAATTTGCAAATCAAGAAATTGCACGTATATTTGCCCTGCACATGTTTATGAATGGGACGAAGAATTAAATAAACTTATCGTAAATTATGAAAATTGCTTGGAATGCGGCGCCTGCCGTATAGCCTGCGAACATCATTGCATCGATTGGCGCTACCCTAAAGGTACAAAAGGAGTAACTTTCAAACAGGGGTAAAATTCTCTATTTTCCTCCCCATGTCGGGGAGAAATTTTTTGAACAAATTTGGGACAAGGAATTTATATTTCAAAAATTATTTTTATTGTTCACATTTTTGACATATCAGGTGTTTGCGTGGATAATTGTTATATCTTTTACAACATGGAGGATTAAAAATGAAAGAAGAATACTCAAACCATCACAGACGTTGGTATGACAAAGATCCCGTATTGTCAGAAGCTGTCAGAACACTTGAAGAAACCGATGATCAAACTCAAATCAGGGTTGCTTTGAATTTAATCAAAATTATTATCGAGCATAATATCGAAGATGAAAAATTTGAAGCTGTTGATGATATTATTAACGCTGTAGGTTCGGGTTTAGACGATAATCGCCGTGGCAGATGGTATGATATCGATACAACATTAAGAACTGCTATGAACATGCTTCAAAATTGTCCCGAAGATACCCAAAAAGTTATTGCAAAAGAAATGGCTAAAATGGTCGTTGATAAAATCAAAAAGGACGATGACTAATCTTTAAGATTTTATAAATTTTTTCCAAAACACTTGAAAAAAATCAATTCTTATATTACAATTATAGTAATTTAGAAAATAGGAGTGTAATTATTATGGCTTGTGGCTTTTTAGAAATGGAAATTTTGAATACATTTTGGGCTTTAACCGGCGAAGATGATGACAGAGATATTTCGATTCAAGACGTAGTTGATTATTTGTCATCAAACGGTGTTGAAAGAGCTTATACTACAATCAAAACAGTCATGGACAGACTTGTTTCCAAAAGCATTCTTGTAAGATACAAGTCAGGTAAGAAATTCTTTTATAAAGTTACCGTTGACAAAAGAGAAATGGCACTTGATACCTTAAAAGAATTTTGTAACAACTTCTTTGACGGTAGCATTTCCGATATGGTTCGTTTTATAGAAAGAGAATCTGTTGAATATCTTGTAAAATAGTTTATTATGAGTGACGACAATTTAAATAACAGAGTTTATGTTGCAAATCTTTTGCGGCTCGTTCGTGTCGGGCAACTTTCCGTAAGAGAGGCAATGTTGAATTATCCCAAAGACACAAAAGATGAAAGTCTTATTGCGGCTTATCATGCTTTAATTCATTACGAGGCTGATGAAGATATCAGGGCTCAGGATTTGCTCTATAGAGAAGAACAGGATAATTACCTTGAATTTATCTATACGATTTTAGAAAGAGGTCAGGATTTGCCTCAAAATATCATAGATAATTACAAAAAATATTACAGCTCTGCGCCCATACTTCATAATAAAGGTTTTAAAGGCTTTTGGAAAAGTTTTTGGAAAAATTTAAACGTAAAAGATGATGATTAAATAATTGAAAATAAAATCGGTGAATGAAGATTTCTTCATTCGCCGATTTCTTGTTTTATATATAAGTTTCTGATGCAGACTTATTAAATTACATCATACCGCCCATACCGCCGCCCATTCCTGCAGGCATTGCGGGAGCTGCAGCTTTTTCCTCAGGAAGCTCAACAACTGCTGCTTCGGTTGTTAACAACATAGAACCTACTGATGCGGCATTAGTTAATGCTGAACGAGTTACTTTAGCAGGGTCAACGATTCCTGCTTCAAACATATCAACATATTTGCTGTTCAATGCATCATATCCGTATGCACCGTCTTTTTCAAGAACGCAATCAACGACAACATCAGCTTTAGCGCCTGCGTTGCGTGCGATTGCTCTCAAAGGTACATCAAGAGCAGCTGTTAAAATCTTATAGCCGACTTTTTCATCATCAGATTCAAAATCGATTGTTTCAAGATTTTTAGCTAATTCCTGTTGGATTCTTAACAATGCAACGCCGCCGCCCGGTACGATACCTTCTTCATTTGCAGCTCTTGTTGCGTTAAGAGCATCTTCAATTCTTAATTTTCTTTCTTTTAATTCGACTTCTGAAGCTGCACCAACTTCTATCAAAGCAACACCGCCTGATAACTTAGCGATTCTTTCTTGAAGTTTTTCTTTATCGTATTCTGAATCAGACATTTCAATTTGTTTTTTCAACAATCTGATTCTGTCTTGAACTGCGGCTTTTGTTTCATCACCTACAACGATTGTCGTATCATCTTTAGTAACGGTTACTCTCTTAGCTTTACCAAGCATTTGAGTAGTAACGTTTTCTAATTTGATACCCATTTCATCGGTGAACATTTGACCGCCTGTTAAAATAGCGATATCTTCAAGCATAGCTTTTCTTCTGTCGCCAAATCCGGGAGCTTTAACGGCAACTGCTCTTAAAACTTTTCTCATAGTGTTTACAACTAACGTTGCAAGAGCTTCGCCTTCAACATCTTCTGCGATTAACAATAATGATTTACCATCTCTTGCTACCTGCTCTAACAGAGGTACAAGGTCAGAAATCAAATTGATTTTCTTGTTGCAGCAGAATACGTAAGCATCTTCTAAAGTTGCTTCCATTCTTTCGGCATCGGTTACGAAGTAAGGTGAAATGTAACCTTTATCAAATTGCATACCCTCAACAACCTTTAAGTTTGTTCCGAAAGATTTTGATTCTTCAACTGTAATAACACCGTCGTGTCCGACTTTTTCCATAGCTTCCGCAATCAATTCACCGATTTCTTTGTTGTTACCTGCCGAAATTGCAGCAACTTGAGAAATCTCTGATTTTGATTTAACGGGTCTTGCCATAGATTTAATTTTTGCTGTTGCATCGCTGACAGCTCTGTCAATACCTTTTTTCATTGACATCGGGTTAGCGCCTGCAGTTAAGTTTCTCAAACCTTCTCTAACGATAGCTTGAGCCAAAACTGAAGCTGTTGTCGTACCATCACCTGCGACATCGTTAGTCTTAGATGAAACTTCTTTTAACAATTGAGCTCCCGAGTTTTCCAACGGGTCAGCAAGTTCAATTTCTTTAGCAATGGTAACACCATCATTAACGATTTGAGGTGAACCGTATTTTTTAGTCAAAATAACGTTACGACCTTTTGGTCCGAGGGTGATTTTTACGGCATCAGCTACCGAATCAATCCCTTTAAGAAGAGCTTTTCTAGCTTCTTCATCAAAAACAATTTTCTTAGCCATTTTTATATTTCTCCTTTTTATTGTTTTCTCTTTTGTAGGTTGGCATTGCTATGCCAACGCTCTAAATTCTTTATGTCGGGATAGCAATCCCGACCTACTTTTTGTGATTTTTTTTACAATTAAGTTTATAGGTTTATAAGTTAATAAGTTTATAAGTGATTATCAAATTTTGTTTATTTTTAAATATGTGCAATCGTAAAGAACTTATAAACTTATGTACCTATGAACTTATAAACTTTACTCAATAATTGCCAAGGCATCAGAGATTGACATTATTTTGTATTCAACGCCGTCGAATTTAATATCCGTACCTGCATATTTTGCGTATAAAATTGTATCGCCGACTTTAACGTCCATAGGTTCTCTGTCGCCTTTTTCGTTAACTTTCCCTGCACCTACAGCTACTACTTCACCTTTTTGAGGTTTTTCTTTTGCGCTGTCAGGTATAAATATACCGCCTTGAGTTTGTTGTGTGTCTTCAATAACTTTAATAACAATTCTGTCACCTAACGGTTTAATCATTTTTACCTCTCCTTTCATGCCGATAAAAAATTTACCGACCTACTATACTAACTTATCGTTACTTTATTTATATAACAGTTTTGCTTAATTTAAGAGAAAGTTAAGGAAAAATTAACAATTGAAGAATGCTTTTGCTAATAAAAGAGGCGTTCGGTAATAAATATTACCGAACGCCTCTTAATTATTTAAAAAATCCTCAAATTACTTTTTAGATGATTTTTTAGCTGATTTAGCAGGGTAGTAATCTCTTACAACACCGTTATAAGCATCGATATAAATTGCTTTAATATCGCTCATCAACGGATATGCAGGGTTAGCGCCCGTGCACTGGTCATCAAATGCCAATTCAACCATTTCGTCTAACTTAGCGTAGAATTCATCTTCAGGTACGCCGAAGTCTTTGATTGATAACGGCAAGTTGATATCTCTCAATAATTTATCAACAGCTTGAATGTATAATTCAACCTTTTCATCATCAGTCTTACCGCCTAAGCCTAATTCATCAGCGATTTGAGCATATTTTTCTTTAGCGTTAGGATATTTGTATTGAGGGAATATTGCCTGTTTGTGAGGGTAATCGCAAGCATTGTATTTGATAATTTGTCTGAATAACAATGCGTTAGCAACACCGTGCGGAACATGGAACATTGCACCCAATTTGTGAGCCATTGAGTGACACAATCCTAAGAATGAGTTAGCAAATGCCATACCTGCAATTGTTGCGGCATAGTGCATCTTTTCTCTTGCGATAGGATCGTTTGCACCTTCATTGTATGCTCTTCTTAAATATCTGAAGATTAATTTAGCTGCTTCCAATGCATTTGAATTAGTGAAGTTTGTAGCCATATTTGATACATAAGCTTCAGTTGCGTGAACCAATGCATCAAATCCTGATGATGCCGTTAAGCCTTTAGGCATGCCATCAACGAAGTTAGGATCGATGATTGCCATAGAAGGTGTCAGGGCATAATCTGTAATTGCATATTTTACGTGAGTTTTATCGTCTGTAATGATTGCAAACGGTGTAACTTCAGAACCTGTGCCTGATGTTGTAGGAATAGCAACCAATGATGCTTTCTTACCGAGTTCGGGTATCTTGCAGATTCTCTTTCTGATATCCATAAATCTCATTGAAATATCAGAGAAATCTGTATCAGGTTGTTCATACATTAACCACATAATTTTGCAAGCGTCCATCGGAGATCCGCCGCCCAATGCTATAAATACATCGGGTTCATAAGGTCTGATGATTTCCATTGCCTGATTGATTGTAGATAATGTCGGATCAGGTTTAACGTCGAAGAATACTTCGTGGTCAATACCGATTTCATCAAGAACTTTAGTGATTGAATCAACAGCACCCGAATTGAACAAGAATCTGTCTGTTACGATGAATGCTTTCTTCTTACCTGCAAGTTCACGAAGTGCTAAATCAACAGCGCCTCTCTTGAAGTAAACTTTAGGCGGAACCTTGAACCACAACATATTTTCTCTCCTTTCAGCAACAGTCTTGTAGTTTAATAAGTTTTCTACACCAATATTACCTGATACGGCGTTTTTACCCCAAGAACCGCAGCCTAATGATAATGACGGTTCAAGTTTGAAGTTGTATAAGTCGCCGATACCGCCTTGAGCAGACGGAGAGTTGATTAAGATTCTGCAAGTCGGCATAAGTTTTGCATATTCATCAATTCTTTCCTGACTTCTTGCATCTGTATATAAATCAGCCGTATGACCAGCGCCGCCTTTAGTTACGAGTTCGTTTGCCATTTTGAAAGCTTCTTTGTAATCTTTAGCTCTGTACATAGTCAAAATCGGTGATAATTTTTCTCTTGAGAACGGATCTGACCAATCAACAGAAGGTCTTTCAGCTAACAGGATTTTTGAAGTTTCGGGAATTTCAAATCCTGCAAGTTTAGCAATTTCTGTAGCAGGCTGACCGACGATTTTCGGGTGAGCCGTTCCTCTTTTAGGATCGATGAACGGTAAATCAAGCATTTTCTTTTCTTCAGATGCATTTAATAAATAAGCGCCTCTGTAAACGAATTCTTTCTTAACTTTTTCATATACATCATCAACTACGATTACGGAGTTTTCAGATGCACAAATCATACCGTTATCAAATGTTTTTGACATCAAGATTGAAGAAACTGCCATTTTAATATCAGCTGTTTCATCAATAACTGCAGCTGCGTTACCGGGACCTACACCCAATGCGGGGTTGCCTGATGAGTAAGCTGCTTTAACCATTCCCGGACCGCCTGTTGCTAAAATGCAAGAGATGTCGGGGTGTTTCATCAATTGGCTTGACAATTCGATTGACGGAGTATCAATCCAACCGATGATATCTTCGGGAGCACCTGCTTTAACAGCTGCATCCAAAACAACTTTTGCAGCCGCAATTGTTGATTTCGGAGCTCTGGGGTGCGGGGAGAAGATGATTGCGTTTCTTGTCTTTAAGCAGATTAAAGATTTGAAAATAGCTGTTGATGAAGGGTTAGTTGTAGGAACGATACCTGCAATAACTCCTAAAGGTTCGGCAACGATTTTAATACCGTTTGCTTTATCTTCTTTAATGATTCCGCAAGTCTTAGCATTTTTGTGTTTGTTGTAAATGTATTCACTTGCGAAGTGGTTTTTGATAATTTTATCTTCAACAACGCCCATTCCTGTTTCTTCATAAGCTAATTTAGCTAAAGGAATACGAGCTTTGTCTGCTGCTGTAGCTGCAGCTTTGAAGATTTTGTCTACTTGTTCTTGAGTGTAAGTAGAATAAATCTTTTGAGCTTTTTTAACTCTTTCGATCAGTAATTCCAACTCCTCTGCCGTTTCAATTTTGCCTGACTTGTTTAAAGTCTTTTCAAGGGTTTCAACGGTTTTTTTGCTTTTTGTTGACATGTGTGTTCTCCTTGTTCTTGTGTATTTTTATTTCTAAAAGGTTATTTTAATAAGATACTAAGATACTGAGGCACAGAGGCTCTAAGTTCATTTCGGCGCATTAGCGTATTTTAAAAATATTTAAGATGTGCGATAGCACTGACACTGATAACTCTTAGTATCTTAGTGCCGGAGTGCCTTAGTATCTTTTTAAGGTAATTTGCAAATATAATTTGAAATGTACAATTTAATTCGTGATTTTTTTCACAAATTCTTATATTATTATTATAAAATGAAAAATTTTTTAATTCAAGTGTATATTTTACAATCTTTATAAGAAATTAATAAAGAAGTTCATAAGTTTATAAGTTCATAAGTTGTTTTCGGTCATTCTGAGCGAAGCGAGGAATCGTCTTGCCATGTGTACATCTGGCGATCTTTCGCTATTTCTCAAGATGACTGCAAGTTGTAATTTCAAAACATTAACTATACAAAAAGTAAACCATGCTTTCCTCTGACATGGAAACTGAAAAATTTTTCTAAATTGTATTAACAAAATGAAAGAAATTTTCATTAAAATAATTAATTTTTTGTTAAACGGAAAAATGTAAAACGGCGAATAAGTGTACAAAATGCACTTTATGGCTAAACCCTCATAAATTAAGCCTTTTAATCTCTTAACAAAACTTCACATAAAGGGTTGACAAAATATATTTTATGGACTATAGTTAAAAGTGTTAAATGAAGTGTTTAAATTACACTTAATCAAAAGGAGGTAATAATTATGATTACTATAAACCCTGTAAAATTGAATACTATAAGACCTGTAACTTTCGGTCATAATGATAATAAAAAGAATGCATCAAGAGCCGGTTTAATGAATCTTGATAAAAATTCAAAGAACAAAATCAATTTTGAGAAAGATTTATACATAACCCAAAATGCTGATTTGGTACATTCTAACCCGATTAAGGCTATAGGTTACAGCTTTGTAAAGGCTTATAATATACTTTCTACCCCAAAGAGAAACACACAGGAAAATGAATATATACATTTGCCGTACATGGCATAAAATTTAAGACTTAACTCTTTATTTACCCCAAAACAAAACTCCTACAATTATTTACCCCAATTGCCGGAGTTTTTATTTTGCGCATTTTTAGTTTATAAATGTTATTTGTACACTTATTCTTTTAACTGTGGTGCTGCGGATAGAATATATTGACTTTGCATGAAAAATATTTGTCAGTATAGAAACACCGATGCGAAACTATGAGTGAAGAAATAAAAACGTCAGAAAATTTAATTAAATTTTCTGACGTCTTTTAAAAAATATATATATTTTTTTTAATTATGCGATTCGTCTAATCCAGCCTTCAGGAGCTTCAATTTTGCCATACTGGATTCCTGTTAAGGTGTCGTATAATTTTTGAATGGTTTTGCCCGGTTTTTCCATGCCAGACGGGAACGCAATTTCTCTTCCGTGGTCAACGATTTTGCCCACAGGAGAAATTACTGCGGCGGTTCCGCAAAGTCCGCATTCCGCAAAGTCTTTAACTTCGTCCATATAGACTTCTCTTTCTTCTGCTTCAAGTCCCAAATAGTGTTGTGCCACATACATCAATGATCTTCTGGTAATTGACGGCAAAATGCTTGAAGATTTCGGAGTTACGACTTTTCCGTCTTTTGTTATAAATAAGATATTCGCACCGCCCGTTTCTTCTACTTTTGTTCTTGTTTTCGGGTCAAGGTAAAGGTTTTCGTTATACCCTTCTTTGTGAGCAAGTACGCCTGCGTGCAAGCTCATTGCGTAGTTTAACCCTGCTTTAACATCGCCCGTTCCTCTCGGAGCAGCTCTGTCAAAGTCGCTTACTTTTAAGGTGATAGGTTTTGAACCGCCTTTAAAATACGGCCCTACGGGGGATACAAATACTCTGAACATAAATTCGTTTGCGGGTTTTACGCCCATAACGGGTGAATATCCGAACAAATACGGTCTTATATAAAGACTTGCGCCCGTTCCGTAAGGAGGAACATATTTTAAGTTAGCTTTAACAACTTTTTCAATCGCTTCAACAAATTTATCTTCGGGGTATGGCGGCATTTCCAGTCTTAAAGCCGTGTTGTGCATTCTTTGAGCGTTCATATCGGGTCTGAATACTACAACATGCCCGTCTACAGTTTCATACGCTTTCATTCCTTCAAAGCATGTTTGCGCATATTGAAGAACGCATGCGCATTCGTTCATAACGATATTAGGGTCATCAATCAATGCTCCGTCGTCCCATTTTCCGTCTTTGTACATTGAAACAAATCTTTTGTCGGTTTTGTAATAGCCAAAGCCGAGTTCAGACCAGTTTATGTTTGCTTTTTCTACTGTTTGCATATTCTATTCCTCCTGATGAATATTTTATACATGTAAATAATACACCAAATAATGCTAAAAGGCTTAAAAAGTATCACTTCTTTACAAATTTATGTTTATGGTATAATTTTTTTAGACAATAAAATTTTAAAAAGTTACAGACTTTACTGTATCAAGTTATAAGGAGAAAGATTAAGATGAGTGAAAAGAAAATTGCTTTAATTACGGGCGGATCAAGAGGTATCGGTTTCAGCTGTGCAAAAGAACTTGCAAAAGCAGGTTGCGACATCATTATCAATGATATTTGCGAACAGGAAAAAGCTCAACCCGCACTTGATGAATTAAAATCATTGGGCGCACAGGCATGGTTCTACAGATTTGATGTTTCAAATCCCGAACAGGTTAACGAAGCCGTAACTCAAATGATTGCAGATCACGGTCATATTGACGTATTGTTAAACAATGCAGGTATTACAAAAGACGGTTTGTTTATCAGAATGACCCCAGAACAATGGGAACAGGTTATTAAAATTAACCTCGGTTCTGCTTATTATGTTACCCATGCCGTAATTAAATATATGATGAAAGCAAGACAGGGTTCTGTTATTAACATGTCATCAATCGTAGGTGTTCACGGTAACGCAGGACAGGCTAACTATTCAGCATCAAAAGCAGGTTTAATCGGTTTGACTAAAACTTTAGCAAAAGAATTCGGTTCAAGAAACATCAGAGTAAACGCTGTATGTCCCGGATTTATTCAAACTGCAATGACTGCAAACTTAGGTAATATCGATGAATATATGAAAGCTATCCCGATGAGAAGATTCGGAACTCCCGAAGATATTGCAAAAGTTGTTAAATTCCTTGCTTTGGATACCGATTATGTTACGGGGCAGGCTATTGAAGTTGCAGGCGGCTTAATGCTGTAAGGCGATTTTTAATATATATAAATAAAAAGGCGCATTTTTATAATGCGTCTTTGTTAATGCTTTGATTTAAAAATTTTCCTATTCACCGAAATCAATTTCTAATTGAACGGGACCCTTACGTTTTTCATTTTGGGGAGTTTGTTTTGGCGCTTTCTGTTTAACCTGCTCTTGTTTAATCTGTTTTTCTGCTGCGGGTTTCGAAGCTTGCTTTGGAGTATCTTTTGGCGTTTGTTTTACTTCGGTTTTAATTTTTGGGTTAAGAACTTTGTCAAAATCCGAAAAATGAACTCTTTTGCCTAAAATTTTATTTAAATGATTTTGAATAGTCTGTTGAATTTCATAGAGCATGCTGTTGCTGTGTTTAAAGCGTAAGAAATTCGGATTAACGGGTTTAAGGGTTCGCAAAGACGTATTTTCATGGAACTCAAAATTATCCAGTTCGTAATTTTCTTTACCTTTAGTTGTTTTGGTCGGTTTAAATGTAGCTTTCAACATAATTTCTTTATTGTTCGGCGAGCGCAAAAGGATATTATCATGCTCGACATAATCCAAAATATTGCCTTTTACCGCTTTGCATAATGCTTTTACATAATCACTATGGGTTGAACCTTGAGAGTGGAAAACATCGGCTTTTGCAATGCCTATTTGTTTTGCGCCTTTTATGTTTTCAATCATGGGAACATCTGTTCCCGTTGCGATGTAGCCGAGTTTATTTCTTCTGTATACGGAACGTACGACGTTAAACCTTGAATAATCATCGTCGATTTGTCTTAATTTTGCGCTTAATTCTTTATACTTTTGAGTTTCGGGTTCGGCTTTTTTGGTTTTCCTTGCTATTCCGTAGAGATTTCTTAAATTCGTATAGTAATCTTCATTGAGGCGGTTAACTATTTTTGAATTTAATTGTTTATATAATTTATTATTTTCGTAAGGATTTACAAATTTTATATTGCCGCTTGCATCTTTTAGAGAAATACTTACCCTGAAAGAATGACCGAAAGACTGTTTGTTGTTATTATTAATTGCTGAAATTTGCATAAGATTATATCCCTTTTTAATTATATATTTATTATAAATAAAAAAATAAATTTTTTTGTGCGGCTCTTATAAACATTTCATTATAAAGTTTTATAACAAAATGGTTAACAAAACGTAATTTTCTTGCAAAAAAATATTTAACGAATATAATATTCCTAGAGAAGTATTTAAAAGTAATACAATAATTAAAAAAAGAGGTAAAAAAAACATGAGTACATTAGACACAGTTAAGAAAGTTGTAGTAGATCAATTAAGTGTAGATGAAAAATTAGTTACACCTGAAGCTCGTTTCACAGATGACTTGGGTGCAGATTCATTGGATACGGTTGAATTGGTTATGGCTTTAGAAGAAGAATTCAAATGCGAAATCCCTGATGAAGACGCAGAAAAAATTCAAACAGTTCAAGATGCTGTAAATTACATTGACAGCAAATTATCTCACTAATTGAATTTTTAGAATTTTAAACTGGATTTTTATATTTGCGAGAGTGAGATATTTATATTTCATTCTCGCATTATTTATATTAATAAAGGGGATTTTTAGATGAATAAAAGAAGAGTAGTAGTTACCGGCATGGGAGCTGTTACGCCTTGCGGAATAGGTATAAACAATTTTTGGAAGTCCATGCTTGACGGAAAAAGCGGTGTTTCATTGATTGAAAGAATGGATACCGAAAAACAGACGGTTAAAATAGCTGCCGAAATTAAAGATAAAGATTTTAATCCAAATGATTATATAGAGCCCAAAGATGTAAAAAGAATGGACAGATTTACTCAATTCGCCGTTGTTGCAGCCGATGAGGCTATCAAAGATTCGGGAATCGATGATGCTGATATTGACCCTTACAGAATCGGTGTAATTGTAAGTTCTGCTGCAGGCGGGTTCCATACGTTTGAGAAAAACCATTTGACAATGATAGACAGAGGACCTACCAAGGCGTCGCCTTTCACGGTTCCTATGTTGATTGTTGATATGGCATCAGGTCGTATTTCAATGCAGCATGGCTACAAAGGTTTAAACAAAGTTGTAGTTTCTGCTTGTGCGACGGGTACGCATTCAATCGGTGATGCATTCAGAAGTATTCAATACGGTGATGCCGATGTTGTAGTTGCAGGCGGCTGCGAAGCTACCATTACAACTTTGGGTATCGGTGCATTTACGGCTTGCAGAGCTCTTTCAAAAAGAAACGATGCTCCCGAAAAAGCTTCAAGACCTTATGATATAGATAGAGACGGTTTTGTAATGGGCGAGGGTGCAGGCGTTATGGTATTGGAAGAATATGAACATGCCAAAGCAAGAGGCGCTAAAATTTATGCAGAAATCGTCGGCTACGGTCAAAGTGCCGATGCTTATGATATTGTAGCTCCTGATCCTGAAGGAAAAGGTGCATTAAAATCAATGGAATTTGCGCTTAAAGATGCGGAATTAAAACCTGAAGATATTGATTATATCAATCCGCACGGGACAAGTACGGGGTTGGGCGATATCGCAGAATCTCAAGCAATTGCTCAAATTTTTGGAGACAAGGACAAAAACCCGAACTTGCTTGTAAGTTCGACAAAGAGTATGCATGGACACATGCTTGGTGCAACCGGTGCCGTTGAAGCTATCGTTTGCGTTAAAACAATAACAGACGGCGAAGTTCCTCCGACAATCAACCTTGATCATCAGGACGAAAGAGTTGCTAACCTTGATTATGTTCCTCATGTAAAAAGAGCGAAAAAGGTTCATGCAGCGTTGTCAAATTCATTCGGATTTGGCGGACACAATGCAACCCTTGTATTTAAAGAAATATAATTTAATAAATTATAAAGTTATTAAAAAGCTCTGCAATTCACTTGCGGAGCTTTATTTACTGTAAATTATTAATTGTAATATTAACTTTTATTAAAGCGGTTTTAAAAATTTTGGCAATTATTTTAAGTATATAAACTTTATATATGCATAGAGAGGAGAGCGATTCCTTAATATGGATATAAAAGTTAATAATGATGGCAATGTAACATATAAAGCAAAAGGTAAACAAGCCGCTACAAATAAAGATTTTACAATTAATTTTTCTGCTGCAAATGGCGGCAAAGTTTCAAATAACAGGTTTGCAAAGCTTGGCAAAATCGGGTCTGTCTTTGCTGCGATTTGCGGTGCGGACGGGGACGGAAAAACCCTGACGGAACTTGATTTGAAGAAAGCAAAAGCGCTTTTAAATACTCCTAAAAATAAATTCAAATCGCTCGGTGTTCAAAATATGAAATATGATGAACATGCGGGAGTTTTGTCCGTATTTATGAGTAACGGCGAGTATTTGAGGGTTGATTTGCACACAAGAGCAGAACTTGGTTCAAAAGCTCCGAAACCGCAAGCAACAAAAACTCCTCAAAAGCCCGATGTGCCAAAACCAGAACCGAAAGCGCAAACTGAGGCTAAGCCTGCAAGTGCCCAACAAAGTTCGAGTGGCAGAAAACTTAATAACAACACAAAATGGGCTGCTCCGCTTAAATTAAAACAATCGCAGAAGTCCAAAGAACAGAGTTTTTCTTTGGGAAATTACTTAAAAGACTTTTGGAAACCTGCCATAAATATTTTCCATAAAGCAGTTGATACGAACAATAAATATTCTCAGCGTGCCGATAATCCGCTGCAATTTAAAAATATTCCGAAAGAGTACAACCCGTATATTAAAAGAACCGCAAGGCATTTAAAAGTATCAGAATATTTCGTCAGACATTTATTATCTACGGAATCATTTATTCCTGTAGCCAGAGATATTGGCGACGGCGTAATAACGATAGGTTTCGGGCATACAAATAAGGCAAAATACAATAACAAAATCAAAAAAGGCGACAAAATAAGTCTTGATAAAGCGTTTCGTTATTTTGAACAAGATGTAAAAGATGCACGGGACGATGCGAGAAAGCATTTTACACCGACTAAAGGCGATTATAAGGGAGCATTCAGGTATGATCAGTTGCCACAGTCTTTCAAAGAGGCATTAATTGATGTTGCATATAACAGAGGACCGGGGGTAATGGCAAGCGACACTATTTATATGCATTTAAGATCTAATTTAAAGGGCGGTAAATCTAATATTCCCGCAGCAGCCGTTCGTATGCGTCAGGAAGAATTTAGAAATCCTCAATTTGAGGGCGGTTTGAGAAAACGTAATATTTATCGTTTTCTTCTTGCAATCAGAAGTTTAACCGGCAGTCAAAAGTTAAGCGCAATGAGAAGATTTAACCGTGATGAATACGATGAGGACGGAAATCTTGTAAAAAGCTACTATACAACCACATTGAATGAGCTATCCCTTGCGGATAAAAAGCAACTTCAAAGTGATTGGAATGCTGTTAAACGTGCTGCCGAATATCAGGCAAAACAGGAAAAATTCTAGTATTGTATAATTTTTAATTTCAAGTACAATATAATCAAAAGGGATTATATTGTATGAAAAAGCTTTGCTCAATACTATTTTTAAGTTTGGTCTTATTCTTGCCCGATTGGGGCAGCGGGGCGCAGGCAATTGTTATAACCGCTCAAAATAATACCGTTCCGACTTCAGTCCAGAACAAAAATATTCCTTATTACAATTATTTGAGATTTTATAATATAGATTCTCAAAATTTTAAAATTGCTTTCAAACAGTTAAATGAAGAAGAAGAAAAAGATTTTTTTCGAACTCTGACAAAAGACGAAAAAAAAGATTACAAATACGCAAAAAAAATTCAGCAAATGATAGATAGAGGAGCGTGGGGAGAAGTTTTATACAAATATCCCGATTTTTACCCTGCATTAATTCAGTATTACCAAAATTGCAAGGATAGAAATTTGTACGAAGAAGCCCTGCGAATTATGGACAAAATCCGAATGGGCGACAGATACAATCAAATCTTTTCAAAAGATTCGGTAAATCATGAACTCGCACAGCTCTATATTCAAAATAAACAGTACATGAAAGCAATCGATATTTTAAAGCAGTATGAAAATTCATACAATGACAGGGTTTATGCCGATATGGCAAGTTGCTATTTCGGACTTCAGAATTACCAAAAAGCAATTTATTATTTAAATAAAACCAGGAACAAACAGTATTCTGATAACGAGCTTTTATATTCCTGCTATATCGAGTCAAAAGATATGACAAATGCTCATAAAATTGCGGTTGTTCTGTCTAATCAAAAATATAATTTTGAAAATCTGATGAGATTGCAAACAACTTCTTCAAATGATGCGGAAAAACTCAAATATGCTTATCAGGCTCGCAATACGACCAACGATACTGCAGAAATTATTATGATAAATAAGTTTATTGCGGATTTGGAGCAAAAGAAACTTGATAACCAAATATCTGCACTTCATCAGTTTATTAAAAAGCCGAATTGGGAATTTTTCCGTTCTCAATTGCCCGAAACCGTTTCGACTGCCGAACTTTGCCAAAAACAGGATGAATTTTTCCGCACGGCAGAAAGATATCTTGTTATGTATAACGGGCAGCAGCTTACGAATGCGTTCAATTCATTAAATCAGGACTTTACGAATTATGTTCAACAAAAGAAAAACGAATATTATCAGACGCTTCAACTCCAAATGCAACAGGCGCAGCTTCAAGCTCAGCAGCAACAACAGTACATTCAGCAGCAATTAATCGAACAGCAAAGAATGGAAAATTATATCAGAATGCAAAGGGTTATGGAAATGGGCAACCGTGCTTACTATTCCAACCCGCTGATTTACGATCCGTATTTCTGGTAAATTAGTTTTAATATTTGATAGAAGTTTTTAATTTTTAAAAAGGCGGTTGTATGACAAATAAAATAAAAAATATCTGCGTATTTTGTTCTTCAAGTGATTATTTGGACGAAGTTTATTATAAAGATGCTAAAAAACTGGGCGAATTAATCGGTGCTTACGGGTACAATATTGTTTATGGCGGTTCAACGCTCGGAATGATGTGGGCATGTGCGCATGAAGTTAAAAATAACGGAGGAAAAGTTTACGGTGTTATGCCTCAAAGACTTATCGATATGGGCTGCCGAACGGATAATTGCGATGAGTTTTTCGCAACAGAGGGTATGCGTGAACGAAAAGACAAAATGGATAAACTGTCTGATGCCGTAATCGTTATGGCCGGCGGATTCGGAACGTTGGAAGAATTTAGCGAAATGTTTGTTCAAAAACAGTTAGGCTATAACAAAAAAGCTATCGTCCTTTTAAATACAAACGGCTATTATGATAAGCTTTTGGAATTTTTTAACGTAATAATAGAACAAAAATTCGCAAACAAATTTGCAAAAGATTTAATTTATGTTGCCCAAACTCCAAAAGAAGCTGTTGAATACATAAATAATTATAAAGAACCTCAAAAATCCGTTTCAAAATTTGAGGTTTACGAAAGATAAAATCACCCTAAAAATTTGTATATTCCCCTATTTTCATTTTTGTGCTAAAATGATTTCATTAGTCAAGGAGAGAATAAAATGGTTGAAAAAGAGTTACGAGATAAATATGAAGTTGTCATAGGTTTGGAAGTTCACGCACAACTCAAAACCAAAACAAAGATTTTTGCGCCCGATAAAAACGAATTCGGACAAGAACCCAACAGTTTAACAAGTCCGATTACGTTAGGTATGCCGGGTGTTTTACCCGTATTGAATAAAGAATGCGTTAATATGGGTATTTTAGCAGGCTTGGCATTTAATTGCGAAATTCCGCCAAGATGCAAATTTGACAGAAAACAATATTTTTATCCCGATTTGCCGAAAGGTTATCAGATTTCTCAATATGACGAACCGATTTGCGTAAACGGTCATATAGATATCAACGGAAAAAGAATCGGTATTACTCGTGCCCACCTTGAAGAAGATGCGGGCAAACTTGTTCACGTCGGTTCAAACGGCATAGCAGGTTCTTTGTATTCTCTTGTTGACTTGAACAGAGCGGGTACTCCGTTACTTGAAATCGTATCCGAACCCGATATGAGAAGTCCGCAGGAAGCAAGAGCTTATATGGAAGAATTGCGTGATATCGTACGTTATGCTGGCGTTTGCGACGGCAACCTCGAAGAAGGTTCAATGAGATGTGATGCTAACATTTCTATTATGCCCAAAGGTTCAAAAGAGTATGGCACAAGGGCTGAAATCAAAAATATCAACTCTTTTGCAGCTTTAGAAAGAGCTTTGGAATACGAAATTGACCGTCAGATAGAAATCGTGGAAGACGGCGGCGAAGTCGAACAGGAAACAAGACTTTGGAACGATGATACCAAAGAAACAAAAACGATGAGAAGTAAAGAAGATGCAAATGATTATCGTTACTTCCCCGAACCTGATTTGATGCCATTGGAAATTTCAAGAGAATGGGTTGAAGAAATAAGAGCAAAAATGCCCGAACTTCCCGCTCAAAAAAGAGAAAGATATCAAGGTTTAGGCTTAAGCGAATACGATGCACGTATTCTTGTTGAACAAATGCCTTTAGCTTTGTTCTTTGACAAAGCAGTAGAACTCGGCGCTAACCCGAAAACCGCCGTAAACTTCATTATGGGTGAGATTTCAGCTTACTTAAAAGAAAATCATCAGGAAATCAATGAAACAAAATTAACTCCCGAAAACTTGGCAGAACTTATCAAAATGATTGAGAAAAAGACAATCTCCAACAACATCGGTAAGAAGATATTACTTGAAGATATGCTTCCGACGGGTGAAAAAGCATCTGTTATCGTTGAGAAAAAAGGCTTGAGCCAAATTTCTGATGAGGGTGCAATCAAAGATATGGTTAAAAAAGTTATAGATTCTAACCCTAATCAGGTTGCAGCTTACAAAAACGGTAAAACTAATTTGCTGGGCTTCTTTGTCGGACAGGTTATGAAAGCTACTCAAGGCAGAGCTAATCCGCAAACCGTTAACAAATTTGTAAGAGAATTTTTGGATAAATAAAAAGGGAAAATTATGCCGCTTATTAAACACAAAAAAACATCTATGGAAATTGAAATTCTTGCTCAAAGTAAAATTACCGAGCAGATATTAGGTGCCTATGTTCAAAATAATGAAATAAATATTGATGTGCCGACGAGAATAAAAAGCGTTATTCTTGTGGCAAGCGGTTCATCTTTTCATTGCGCAAGGTATATTGCGGATTTGTTCGGAACAATCGGGCAAATTGATGCAAGGGCAATTTATTCAAGCGAGTTTTTGTTAAAACCCATAGTTGAACATGACAGCGGACTTTTGTATGTTTTTATTTCTCAGTCAGGTGAAACAACGGATACAAATTCCGCATTAGAGCGTGCAAAAGGGCTCGGCGTAACTACTTTATGCATTACAAACAATGAAAATTCGACAATTCTTGATAAATCTGATTATCACATATTTTGTCATGCAGGGGTAGAAAAAAGTATTGCCGCAACAAAATCGCTTACTTCTCAGATGTTGTGCGCAATTCTGCTCGTTTTGAAACTTTCTCAAAACAAAGGTGTTGATATAAGTTCTTATTTAAGGGATTTAAACGATATCCCCGATATAATTTCTCAAACTTATAAAATCCGCCCGAAAATTAAACAGATGGCCAGGTTTTTATCAAAATACAGAAGTATCGTAATGTGTGCTGACGGTGCATCTTACGCTTTTGCAAAAGAAGCTTCGTTAAAAATAAAAGAAACTTCTTACATAAATACCTGCTCTTATATTCTGGGTGAATTTATGCATGGTCATGTTGCGGTTTTGAATAACAGCAAATGCGCCGTAATATTTGTTTCAAACGATGTTTTGTCATACACCGAGATAAAAGATTTAAATATAATTAAAGAAAACTACAAACCTCCGATTTGCGTTATAGGTACAAAAACAAATCAGGTTAAATCAACATACAATATTGATATTGAATGTTCAAAACCTATGGTCAAATCTTTTGCCATACTTGTTATGATTCAACTTCTTGCACTTGAAATTGCTATCAAACTGCATAGAAATGTTGATAAACCGCATGGTTTAAATAAGGTCGTTAAATAACAATTTTGTTTAAGTTTTTCTTAAACGATACCTTGCGCAAGCATTGCCTGAGCAAGTTTCTTAAATGCCGCAATGTTAGCGCCTGCAACGTAATTGTCTTTTAATCCTGCTTCGTCAGATGCTTTTTTGCATTCGTTGAAGATGTTTATCATAATTTGTTCAAGTTTGTTTTCAACTTCTTCAAATGTATAATAATATCTCATGCTGTTCTGGCTCATTTCAATTGCAGAAGTAGCTACTCCGCCTGCATTTGCGGCTTTAGCGGGAGCAAAAAGAACACCATGTTCGTGGAAATAATCGATTGCTTCCATTGTGGACGGCATATTTGCTCCTTCCCCGACTGCTATAACACCGTTATCAACAAGTATTTTTGCCGCTTCTAAGCTCAATTCGTTTTGGGTTGCGCACGGAAGTGCGATATCTGTTTTAATTCTCCAGATGGGTGAAACTCCGTCATTGTTGTTCTCAAAATATTTTGCTTTAGGGTGAGTGTTTAGATATTCTTTGATTCTTCCTCTGCGAACTTCTTTGATTTCTTTAATGCAAGCTAAATCAATTCCGTTTTCATCATAAATACATCCGTTTGAATCACTCATTGCAACTACTTTTGCGCCGAAATTTTGAGCTTTTTCAACCGCATAGATTGCAACATTCCCTGAGCCTGATACGGTTACAATTTTATTTTGTAAAGTGATATCATGATGTTTAAGCATTTCTCTCATATAGAATAACAGTCCGTATCCCGTTGCTTCAGTTCTGGCAAGCGAACCTCCGTAGCAAACGGATTTTCCCGTTAAAACTCCGCCTTCATACGCATTTTTAATTCTTTTATATTGTCCGAAAAGATAGCCGATTTCTCTTGCGCCGACTCCGATATCGCCTGCGGGAACATCAACGTCCTGCCCTATATGGCGGTATAATTCCGTCATAAAACTCTGGCAAAAGCGCATAACTTCATTGTCGGATTTTCCTTTAGGATCAAAATCACTTCCGCCTTTGGCGCCGCCAATAGGCAATCCTGTCAGGGCATTTTTAAAGATTTGTTCAAATCCCAAAAATTTCATTACGCTTAAATTTACGCTCGGAGCAAATCTCAAACCGCCTTTATAAGGTCCGATAAGAGAGCTGAATTGAACTCTGTAACCTCTGTTAATTCTTATCTTGCCGCTATCGTCAACCCACGGAACCCTAAACATTATGATTCTTTCGGGTTCGGTCATTCTTTCAAGAATTGCATTCTTTTCATATACATCGTTTGAACTGATAATCGGTTCAAGTGATGTTAAAACTTCTTTTAATGCCTGTATAAATTCAGGTTGGTTGTTATTAATTTTTTGTGCGTTTTGTATAACTCTCTCAATATAATCGTTCATTATTTATTTCCCTTATAAAATCCCTACTATTCTTTTATACTCTTTTTATTTCGTCATTGCAACAAAATTAATAAATTCTTTATTTGAAAATTATCCACAAGGCTAATACCAAGGCGATTTTCAGCATTTAACATATATAATGTTATGCTACCCTTGATTTTCACTCTGGTCATATTTTTGACATTCTTGATTGTACAAAGATGCACAATAATTAAATATAAAAACTTAAACAAAAACGAGATGTCGTATTTTGCCATGTTAACCCATGACCTGAAATCTCCGACAAGAGCGCAAATTAATGCACTAAATCTTTTAATGAAAGGTTATTTCGGCAAACTTACCCCTAAACAATATGAGGTAATAAAATTGACATGTACTTCATCAAAATACATGTCTGATATTGTCAGCAGTATTCTTGCAGGCTATAAATGTACTTCCTGCCCTATGACAATGAATAAATCGGAATTTGATATTATCTCGCTTGTGAATGATGTTATGCAGCGTTACAAATTTATGGCGGCCGAGAAAAATTTAAAAATAATCTTTAATCACAGGGATGACTCCTATGTTGTTTCAGGCGACAAGCTCCAAATAGAAAGAGTTATCGCTAATTTAATCTCAAATTCCATCATCTACAGTTTGAGCGGTACCGAAATTATTATAAATATGAGCAGTTCGGATATGATTTTTGATTTATCCGTATCAAATCACAGTTATCCTATCGGGGATGATGAGATGAAAAATATCTTTAACAGATTTACCAAAACAAAAACTTCTGCAATGAATACGAAATCCACAGGCTTAGGCTTATATACGGCTAAAAAAATAATAGATAACCATAACGGTGAAATTTATGCAAAAAGTTCACCTGACGGAAATTGTGTTTTCGGGTTTATTCTTCATGCAAAAGGCGAACCCGTAAGGCTTTTAAGGCGATAAAATCTTATCCCATCGGGGGCGGCTGTATATAGAGCGGTTTCAATTCCTGCCACTTGCAAGCGTTTGTTTTCAATTTTTCATAAGCAAGTTTTGCAAGAATATCACCAAGCGGGTATTGCTCTTTCTGATATGATGTTCCGCCAAGTATTTCTTGCATTTTATCATCTGTTATCAAATAATAATCGCCTTTATCCAAAAACTCTTTAATTTCTTCTAAAGGTACGGCGCCTTGAATTTCGCCATCGTGGTAAAAGTATGCCATGTGTTTTCTTGCATCAAGTGCAACGGCAGGCTTTTTATTATCAGGCGTAATATGAGAAAGAATTTCCAGAGATGAAATCCCCGCAGCAGGGATATTTAATTGCTGCGCCATTACTCTTGCAACGGTTGTGCAGGCTCTTATCCCCGTAAAACTCCCCGGACCTATATTTATGCCGATGGCATTTAAATCTTGCGGAGTTAAATTATTCTCTTTTAAAATTCCTTTTATTGTTGAGATTAAAAATGCAGAATGGTATTTGTTGTCCTTGTTTTCGACGATTTTGGAAGATAAAATCTCAAATCCGTTATTGTCTTGAGCCAGAGCAACATACATTTTGTCAAGGCATGTATCAAAAACTAATATTTTCACTTTTCTAATTCCTTTACGATTTTTTCACAATTTTTCCCGAATCCTTCAAATTCATAAACTCTTGAATCATCATCGGAATATGTTACGTTTATTTTTATGTGGTCAAACGGGATTTGATTTTGAGAAAACTCTGCCCATTCGACAAATGTAATTTGTCTGCCTTCAGAGTATTCCTGCAATTCGTCAAATATTGTTTTAATCCCTTCGTTTTCCAATCTGTACAGATCAAAATGATACATCGGAATTTTTGCGCTGTGGTATTCGTTCAAAATTACAAAACTCGGGCTTGTAACTTTCTCGGTTATGCCGATTGCAGCTGCTACCTCTTTTACAAACGCCGTTTTGCCTGCGCCGATTTCTCCGTACAAACTTACAAAGCAGCCGTCTTTTTCGATGAGTTTTGCAAATTTTTGCGCAAGTTTTTTTGTATCATCAAGATTTTTACATACTTTTTTTAATTTTTCAGTCATTATTTATTACAACCTTATTCCTTCCGGTATTCTTTGCCTGATAAAGAGCTTTGTCTGCTTTTTCCATCAAATCTTCTTCTTTATCATCTTCTTTTATTTCGTATACGCCCATGCTTATGGTTATTTTTATTTCTTTAACATCATTATCGGGCAAAATTTTTGAAATGTTAACAGATTTTTCTTCAACGGCTTTTCTTAAACGTTCGGCAACCATTTTGGCTTCATTTATTTTGGTAAACGGTAAAAGAATTGAAAATTCTTCTCCGCCGTATCTGCCTGCAATATCATATTCTCTAAGCTGTCCTCGAATTACTTTGGCAATAGTTTTTAACACCAAATCGCCGACGGCGTGCCCGTAAGTATCGTTAACACTTTTGAAAAAGTCGATATCCGTCATTATTCCGCACAGGGGAGCGTGCTGTCTTTTTGCATTTGCTACCTCCTGTTTTATACGTTCTTCTAACTGATGCCTGTTATAAAATCCGGTCAGGGCATCAAGAGTTGCGTGTTTTAAAATCTCGGCGTAAACATTTGCTCTATTAATAGTAATTGCCATCTGCCCCGCAAGTTGTTCAAGATAATCTTTATCCTTTGCGCTTATTTCATCTGATGTACTTTTTGCAACAAGTGTTCCGATATTTTTATTTTCGGTAATCAAAGGTAGTGCATAAATTTTATCCGTAACGGAAAGTTTCTCTTTCAGGTTATTAACGACCGAAAGGATTTTTTTATCGTTGCATGCGTTAGGATATGACAAAACATTTGCGTCCGTACTTTCATCTTTTAAAAAGATATAAATTAAATAATCTTCAAAAAATTTATCAAGCATTTCCCCGATAATCGGTATGATATATTGAAGTTCGTACTGGGTTTCTATAATCTTTGCAATATTCTTCATCGTTTCATGAAAATTCACGTCTTTTTGCATTTTTTCGTTTAGCAAAATGTTTTGAATTTTCATCGAAACAAACGGCGCACAAATATCTGAGAAGTTCATAAGCTCCTGCGGCATTTGTGAAAACTCCAGACTCCCGAGATACATTTTATTTTTGTACAAAGGAATGCTGTACTCAAGGTGTGTAAGATCTTTGCGGTTGTAAATATTCAAATTAAACTCGCTTATCCCGAAGTCCTGATTAAAAAAATCCTTTAATGAAGAATAAAGCGACTTTTCACTTCTGCTATCATTCAAGATATGTCCAAGTTTTTTGATTTTTTCAAGCAAAAATTATACCTCAACCTGTTGTGCTATTTCATCGGGAATATCACAATTTGTATAAACATTTTGAACATCATCAAGCTCTTCCAAACGTTCAACCAATCTCATAACTGATTGCGCAGTTTTAACATCGGTAATTTCAATGGTGTTTGTGGGGATTCTTGTAAGTTCTGCATTTGAACTCTTAAATCCTGCTTTTTCCAACCCTTCAACTACGCTTTGGAAATTCTCGACAGATGTAATTACTCTGTAAGTGTCCTCGTCTTCTTCAACATCTTCTGCATCAAGGTTTATGGCTGCTTCAAAGAGTTTTTCAAAATCAACGTCATCTCTTTCAAAAGTAACAACGCCTTTTTTCTCAAACATATAACCTACGCAGTTTGTTTCACCGAGGTTCCCGCCGAATTTTGAAAATATACTTCTGACATCTCCTGCCGTTCTGTTGCGATTATCGGTCATAGCTTCTACTACAACGGCAACTCCGCCTGATGCGTATCCTTCGTAAGTGATTTCTTCATAATTGTCGCCTGCGCCTGCGCCTGCACCTTTTTCAATGGCTCTTTTAATATTATCGTTCGGCAGACCTGAGGCTTTAGCCTTTTCTATGGCGGTTCTTAATCTGAAGTTCCCCGCAGGATCAGGACCGCCCAATCTTGCCGCTACAATGATTTCTCTTGAATACTTTTGGAAAACAACGGCTTTTTGACTGTCTGTTTTAGCTTTTTTGTTTTTAATGTTTGCCCATTTTGAGTGTCCTGACATAATTATATTCCCCTTGTTTAAATTGTTACTGCTACTTGATAATAACAAAAATACATTTGTTTTTCAAGGATATAATTACCATGGAAAATATGCAGATTGTCCTTGTTGTGCCGGCAATAATTTATTAGTGCTTTTCAATCATTGAAAGGATTTTGGCTCTTAATTCAAGTTCTTTTTTAGAATACGCTTTATTCCATTCGTTAACCCATTTTTTGAAAACGCTTATATCTTTTTTATCCGTTGAAATTTCGCATGTATTTGCGGGGTTTTCGGGGATTCCCTGTTTTTTTGAAGATATAATTCCGTAAAATTTGTCTGTCGAATTGTTATAGTCTAAAATTACGTCCACATTTCTTTTGCGGTCAAGTTTGTTTTTCAAAATAATATCTTTGATTTGGTTAAAACTTTTATTTGCATTAAGTGAGTCGCTTACGATTAAGCCTTGAAAAGACGGTGATTGGTAATTGTTGATTTTTGAAATCATTTAGGGCTCCTTTTTATTCCGGTTTTTGTAATGCTTTTTTAGCCTGTTCCCAAAGAGCATCATACTCGTCAAATGAATATTGCGTTAACGGTTTTGTGGCTAATTCTTCCATTTTTCGAAATCTTTTTTCGAATTTTTTATTCGCTTTTAATAATGCCTGTTCTGCATCAATTTTGTTCCAGCGGGCAAGATTTACGACTGCAAATAAGATGTCGCCGAGTTCTTCTTCCTTGTGAGTTTTATCCTGTTCTTTTTCGGCTTCTTTAAATTCGTTGATTTCAGAATACAGACAATTGTATAAAGAGTCTTCATTCGGCCATTCAAATCCGACTTTGACGGCTTTTTTTGAAATTTTTTGCGCCGCAATGAGTGCCGCCTGACTTCTTGACAATCCGTCCATAACGGAAGTTCTTTCGGGCTTTTCTTCTGCTTTTAATTTATCCCAATTCTTTTTCACATCTTCGGCATTATTTACATGCGTATGCCCGAAAACATGCGGATGGCGGTGAATTAATTTATCTTTTAACTCTTTTGCAACATCTTCAATATCAAATGCGCCTTCTTCTGATGCAATTTGCGAATGCAACAAAACCTGAAGCAAAACGTCGCCCAATTCTTCTTGCAGGTGGGGCATATCGTTATCATCAATCGCATCAACCGCTTCGTAAGCTTCTTCAAGCATGTTAGGTCTTAGGGATTGATGAGTCTGTTCTCTGTCCCACGGACAGCCGTCAGGCGCTCTGAGTTTTGCTATTACTTCCACCAATTCTTTAAAATTCTTATCATCCATACTCTTATTCTAGCACAAATCCTACAAAAGGTTGATTTATTCTTTCTGCGCTATGTTAGACTCAAATTGTGGATATATAGTCGAAAGAAATGAGGTATAAAATATGTCAACAATTGAAAGAGTAAGCCAGTTAAGCCACAGAATTTTTAATACAACGGCTAACGAAAAGAATGTACGCAGAAGTTCTAATCCTTTTGCCGCATCTAATTTTCAGAAAAATATCTTAACCGAAGATGTTTTTGAATCTTCAAACAAATCAAAAGATGTAAATTTCGCAGGCGGAATTTCTCAAAGTTCAAAAAGAATTTATTCAACATTTGTCGGTTCTATAAATGATTTCGGTAAGAATATTGCCGAATCGGTTAAAGAATTCGGAATGAAAATTAAAAACGGTATTACTTCTGCATGGAATAAAGTTGTAGAAATCGGAAATATCGAAATTCATCCCATGGAAGGCTTGAAAAACGGTTATCACGCCGTAAAAGATACATTACAGGCTGATATCGGTTCATTATTAAACCCGAGAGAAAAACTTATTACAAAAATGTCTGCAATGGATCCGCAAACAGAGGTTAAACCTATGTTAAACGATGCAATCAAGGCATTATCAGAAGAATTATCACAGGCAGCATAAGGGGAATTTTTTCATGAATACAACTATAAACAAAAAATCAACTAAAAATTTTAACAGAGTAAGCGATATTATCGATTCGTTGATAATCAATCCTAATCCTGAAGCGGTAAACGTTTTGGAAGAAATCGGTACAAATTCATCAATCGATGAAGTCAGAGAAATGACAGCCGTTGCTCTTGTTAAAAGAAATGAACAACATTCTCTTGATATTGTAATTTCAAGAAACGGCAAGGGTATAAATGATATGTCAACCGCCGTTGCTATGAGTACAATCAATGCTTTATTGTCATTAGAGGACAAACAGGAAGCAATGAAAGTTCTTGAAAATACTATTTCCGGGGACTTTGAAGATACTGTTAAAGAAAATGCCCGCTCGGTAAAAGCTCTGATGGCATTAAGTTAATCAAATGAATTGTTGATATATATTTTATAATTTTTAGGCAGGTCAAACCAATGACCTGTTTTTTTTATTTATAAAACTTTGCCCGAATCGATTTTGTATATTTGTACGTCTTTCAAAAAATCATCTTCAAACAATACCGTATCAACGGAAGTTATGATGGTTTGAGTATCTTGGGATATTGACTTGAGCAAGTAATTCTGCCTGATGTCGTCAAGCTCTGCAAGAACATCATCAAGCAAAAGTATGGGCTCATCGCCCGTTTTTTGAGTAATCATATCAAGCTCGGACAATTTCAGGGCAAGCACAATTGTTCTTTGCTGCCCTTGTGAAGCGAATTTCGTAGAATCAAGTCCGTTTATAAAAAAGCTTATATCATCTCTGTGAGGTCCGACACAGGATTGGCATCTTCTGTATTCCTCCTGTTTGCGCTCGTTTAACGATTGCAAAAACAAGTCCTTGATTTCCGTTATATCAGACGATGAATTTTCAAGGAACGAGCAGTTGTAATTAAGCGTTAAATCTTCTGTTTCGCTGATTGTCCTATGTTTTATTTTTGCAAGTTTTTCAATTTCTTTTAAATATTTTTGCCTTACATAAATTATGTTGCTTCCCGCAACGGATAATTGCTCATTGTAAACATCAAGCAGGTTTTCATTTGTCATTCCCGTTTTGGCGCATTCTTTGAAGTAATTGTTCTTTTGGACTCTTATTTTTTCATATTTCGAAAGTCTGCTGTCATAAGCGGGATAAATTTGAGAAATCGCACCATCAAGCCAGTTTCTTCGGTCTTGCGGAGTGCCTCTTAATAAAAGCAAGTCATTTGTTGAAAATAAAACCGTTTTTACGGTGTTTTTAAAATCTTTGATTGTCGATTTTACGCCGTTTAACTTTGTCTGGCGCTTTTTATCTCTTGACAGAGAAAAGAATAAATTAATATTTGTTCCGTTTTTTTCTAACTTTGCATCAATACTCATTGAATCCGAATTGAAATTTATAAGCTCCGTATTGGTTGAAACTCTGGGGCTTTTAAGTGTTGATAAAAAATAAATACTTTCAAGAATATTTGTTTTGCCCTGTGCGTTTTTACCTATAATAAGGGTTTTATTTTTCTTAAAATCCAACAGGGTATCTGTGCAATTTCGATATTCTTCAAGCTTCAATTCGGTAAGTTTCATAAAATTATTATACTTTAAATATATGATTTTTAGCAAATAATGGACATTAACACTCAAAATCGTGTATAATTATTACAGGTTACATTTAACATAAGGAAATCGGTTATGCTGCCTGTTATAACAGAAGAAGTTGCGCAAAGCGTATTTGACGAAATATTTACTGATATGCCCGCATGGCGCAAAAAGATGATTCATTATATAAAGGATGAAAATCCCGAAATAAATACTGCCATAATTGAGGCTGCAAGTAAAACCGATTTAGACCCGAAAGCTATTGCGCTGGGTGCTTATATGTCTTATATAATGGTCGAAATGGCTGATAAAGAAAATGATTCGTTAATGAATTATACCGAGTAAAAAAGGAAGTAGTGTTGTGGTTATAGAAGATTTATTAAAAGAACTGGTCGAAAGCCGCGGTTCCGATTTACATATTTCAAGCGGTTTACCGCCCGTTAAACGTGTAGACGGTAATTTGCTCAGAATGGATTATCCGCCATTAAAGGCAGAAGAAGTTGAAAGATTGTTATTCCCGATGTTATCAAACGATCAAAGACGTCGTTTGGAGCAGGATTGGGAACTTGACTTTTCATACGGTATCAACGGACTCGGCAGATTCCGTGTAAACTTCTACAAAGATAAAGGCGCTTATGCGGCCGCATTCAGGGCTATCACTTCAGAAGCTCCCACTCTTGAAAATATGGGTATGCCGCCCATTGTTACTCAGATTGCCGAAAGACCCAGAGGTTTGGTTCTTGTTACGGGGCCTACGGGTTCAGGTAAATCTACAACCTTAGCTGCAATGATTGATTATATCAACAGAACTCGTGCAGAACATATTCTGACAATCGAGGACCCTATCGAATTTGTTCACACATCGAAATTAAGTGTTATTCACCAAAGGGAACTCGGTATGGATACAAGGTCATTTGCAAATGCTTTGAAATCCGCCTTACGTGAAGACCCCGATATCATACTTGTAGGTGAAATGCGTGATTATGAAACGATTGCATTAGCGCTGACGGCTGCTGAAACAGGGCACCTTGTATTCGGAACCTTGCACACATCTTCAGCATCTCAAACTATCGACCGTATCATAGACGTTTTCCCCGAGGGTCAGCAGCAGCAAATCAGGGTTCAGCTTGCAAACTCTTTAATTGCGGTATTTGCACAAACCCTTTTGCCCAAATTACTTCCCGACGGATCTTCTAAAGGTCGTGTTATGGCGCAGGAAATAATGATTGTTACCCCTGCTGTTTCAAACCTTATCAGAGAGGCAAAAGCTGCACAGATTTATTCAACCATTCAGACAAGTTCCGAATACGGTATGCAAACGCTTGAATCCGCTCTTGCAAAACTCGTTAACGAAAAACTTGTATCAATGGATGAGGCAATGGCTAAAACTTCTAAACCCGCCGAATTGCAAAGACTTATCAGAAGATAAAAACACCTCAGAAAGGAGTCCTTTAATATGGCTTCAATTATAGATGCTTTTAATGATGCATTTTCTGAAGAATATTCATTAGTAAAAATTTTGGTATATTCTTTGCCTGTTTTTGCGAGCGCATATTTTTACGTAAACGGTAATAATTCTGCCGCATTTATTCTCGGTATTCCCGCCTTGTTGATAGCTTTCGGGCTGCTGGCATGCGGGATAAATAATATTCTGTCGAACAAAAAAGAAATATTAACCGCTAATCCGTTCTTTCTGATTGTAACAATTATAAAATCTGTAATTGCATTATCCCCGATGGTGTTGATTCTTGGCGTAATCGGATATTTTATCGTTACGAGGGTTAGTATTCCGCCGGTTTATGCGCATGCGCAGGAAATCTTTCAGGGCTGTATGTGGGTTTTGTTGGGCTCAATCGTTTTTACATCGTTTCTGTCTTTTGCAAGAAAATTAAAAATTATTGATGCTTATAATTTAAAAATCATATCGGAATCTTCTATTGATATTCTGGTATGTTTGTTGTTTTTAATCCCGCAGATTTCAATAGCAGATACGCTTTTAGTCGGATTTGTATGGTATATTTTCTTCTTTTTCAAAATCCCCGCTACAAATCTTATATTCGTTTTTTACTGCTCAATGATTGCAGTATTAAATATTTCCGTCGTCGCAGATTACCTTGCGCAGGTATCTTATGAATACATTAAAGGTAAAGACGATGAATATGATGAGTTTTATAAAATCAAAGGCGCAAATAATTTGTTTAACCCTAAAAAGAAATAAGGTTTATTTTATTTCTCTTAATTTTTTAAGCTGATCTCTTATTTGGGCAGCACGTTCAAAATCAAGAATTTTAGCAGCTTTGTGCATGTCTTTTTCAAGTTTGGAAATAAGTTTTGGCAGGTCTTTTTTCTCAACGCCCATATCAACCATTTCTTCTGCCACAACATCTTCTACGCTTCTATAGCTTGCAATAAGCGATAATAAATTGTTTTCGATAGGCTTTTTAATGGTTTGCGGAACAATTCCGTATTTTTTATTATATTCGATTTGAATTTTTCTTCTGCGCTCTGTTTCACGAATTGCATTTGCCATGGAATCGGTAATTTTATCCGCATACATAATTACTTCTCCGCAAGCGTTTCTTGCGGCACGTCCTATGGTCTGAATTAAACTTGTTTCAGATCTTAAAAATCCTTCTTTATCCGCATCCATAATCGCAACAAGTGAAACTTCGGGGATATCAAGCCCTTCTCTCAGCAGGTTTACGCCTATCAAAACATCAAATTCCCCTAAACGCAAATCTCTTAAAATCTCAACTCTTTCGATAGACTTGATTTCGGAATGCAAATATCTTACTTTCATGCCCTCTTGCAGGAAGAAATCAGTTAAATCTTCCGCCATACGTTTGGTCAGGGTTGTTATCAAAATTCGTTCATTTTTATCAACACGTTTTTTGATTTCTTCTTTCAAATCAGGGATTTGAGAATCAATCGGTCTGACTGAAATTTTCGGATCAAGCAATCCCGTGGGTCTGATAATTTGTTCAACGATTTGGGAAGATGTTTTTCGCTCAAAATCCCCCGGAGTTGCTGAAATATATATTTTTTGCCCGACTTTTTTGAAAAATTCTTCATTGGTTAACGGACGGTTGTCTTTTGCGCATGGCAATCTGAACCCGTAATCAACAAGCACCTGTTTTCTTGCGGCATCACCGTGGCTCATTCCTTTTATTTGCGGCAGGGTTTCGTGAGATTCATCTATAATTGTCATGAAATTATCGGGGAAGTAATCAAGTAAGGTTGCGGGCGGAGTGCCGGGGGCACGGCGTTCAAGGATTCGTGAATAATTTTCAATGCCCGAACAATAGCCCATCTCTTTTATCATTTCCATGTCGTATTTTACTCTTTGTTCAAGTCTTTGAGCTTCGACAAGCTTATTTTCATTGTTAAGCTCGACTAATCTGTCGGAAAGTTCCTGCCTGATTAGCCTTAGAGTTTCTTCTTGGTCTTCATCGTCCGTAATATAGTGCACCGCAGGATAAATAACGGTTTCCTGCATTGTATCAACAATTTCGCCCGAAACGGGATCTATTTTGATAATTTTTTCAATTTCATCTCCGAAGAAATAAATCCTTGTAACAAGTTTTTCGTAAGGCGGCATGATTTCGACAATATCGCCTCTTACCCTGAAAGTCGAGTATTTTAGCTCCAAATCGTTTCTTTCATACCTTATTTCAACAAGATATTTTAAAAGAGCATCTCTATCGATTTCATCTCCGACGTGCAAAATAATCGTGCCTTTAAAATAATTTTCGGGAACTCCCAAACCGTATATGCAGCTGACAGATGAAACTACAATAACATCATCTCTTTCATAAAGACTTCTGGTCGTGTTATGGCGCAGTCTGTCGATTTCTTCGTTTATGCTTGAAGATTTTTCAATATATGTATCGGTTCTGGGAATATAAGCTTCAGGCTGATAATAGTCATAATAACTTATGAAATATTCGACGGCGTTTTCGGGGAACAGTTCTTTAAATTCATTATAAAGCTGTGCCGCAAGTGTTTTGTTGTGGGCAATGATTAGTGTTGGGCGCTGAATTTTTTCTATAACATTTGCGATTGTGAAAGTTTTCCCCGAACCCGTAATCCCGAGCAGAGTTTGAGAATCGTCCCCGTTATAGACCCCTTTGACAAGCTTTTCTATTGCTTGAGGCTGGTCGCCTGACGGTTTGTATTTTGAATGAATTTTGAATAAATGATGTTCCATACCGTAATTTTATAATAAAAAACAAAAACATTGTATAATATAATTTTTTTATAAAATAACCAAAACTAATCCCGCATTTAAGCACTAAATGCGGGATTAATCTTTAATATTCTGTTTTTAACAAAAACTATTTTACAAGTTCTTTGAATTTTTTACCTGCAGAGAAAGCGGGAACTTTCTTAGCAGCGATTTTCAAAGTAGCGCCTGTTTGAGGGTTTCTGCCTGTTCTTGCAGCTCTCTTACGAGATTCGAAAGTACCGAAACCAACTAAAGTTACTTTGCCGCCTTTTTTAACGGTTTTTTCAATTGTATCTAAAGTTGCAGCTAAAATGCTTGAAATAGCTTTTTGAGAAACTTTTGATTTCTTTGAAATTTCTTTTACTAATTCTTCTTTGTTCATTATGAACCTCCTTCATCCTAATACCACGGCTAACCATTTTCCGCAGTCATGTTTTGTAATCGACAGGGCTATTATAGCACTTTAGCCTTGATTGTCAAGTACATACACGGCAAAATGTTTATCCGTACGGACTTTTGACATAATCGGTTCTTAAAAATAGCGGCTGTTACCATGTTTTGGGCATGCCTGTTAATCAAACATTTGTCCTAAAACTGACGTTTGCGAACCTTGCGCTCTTTGTTTAACTTTGTATGTCAAATATTCTTCGCTGTTTGTTTTTAAATTGTTCGGGTTCTTCAAGAATTGCCATGCTTCTTTTAATGACATCTGGAACAGGTTTTTGGTTTCCTGTGATTTTTGAGCAAGCAGCATCTTTTGCGTGATAGAACGTACATCGTTTGAGAATTTAAGTGCCGTAGCGGCTATATCCATGCCTGACATTTTTGATCCGCCCATATCTCCGTATTTTTTACCGAAGAATGTAGAGCATAAATCGTTAAATGAGTTTTGTGCGGATGTCTTGGTTTTGGTGAAATTCAACTGGGTATTATTAGAAATTATTCCGTATTTTCTCAAAATATTGTCTGACAATACGTGGAATGTATCCATATTCATTGTGTTAATTTTGGTTTCATTGTCAAAGAGGTATTTCTTTAAATCTGCCTGAATTTTTTCAAGAGCCTGATCGTGTGTCATGCCTTGAGGGAGAACGGCGCCTTCCAATACGGTTTCCGATAAATCTTTAACGTTACCTTTATTGATAAATCCTGTCAGTTTCAAAGATGCTTTTGCCTGTTCCTTACTCATATTGATGGTGTTGCCCGTATCAATAAGGGTAAAGAGTTTGCCTTTGCCTGTTTTCAAACTGTTTAAATTGATGAAAATGTTGCCGGGGTGAATGTCTGCGTGAATAACTTTCCCGTTTTTGTCGATTTTTGAGAACTGTTCAACCTGCAAATCAATGTAATTTTTCAATAAACGTTTGATTTGTGCGGCATTCATTTCAAAATCTTCAAATTCGGGTGCACGGGATTTGATTTCCTTCATCTTGGCTTCAAGTTCTTTAATGTCGTTCTCATAGTATTTAGGATTTGAAGATTTTTGCATTGCACGTTTAGTAAATCTTAATTCTCTTTCGCAATCATAGTAATCGACAAGAGTCTTGACGCTTATTCCGGGAGCTTTTTCCATTACATAGATACCGTCTTTTACTTCAATCGGTTTTGCAACATCGGTTACTTTGCAATGTTTTCTCAATTCTTCTGCGGCATTCATTTCGTTTTTGAAATCGACTTCTTTTGAAATGCCGTTTGCCAAATCTTCAATATTCCGGATTAAATATTTTTGATCTTCGGTTAATTTATCTTTCGGGGTGTCGCCCGTAACCATTTTCAAGAATTTTGCTTTATCTTTGTTGATTTTTTCGGCAGTAATTCCGTTTTTAAGAACTTTTATACAAACTTCTTTGCCTGATTTGTCTTTGGCAAGGTAAGTTTCTGCTACCGTACCGACACCGAGGAGTTTAGATAATTTATAATCATCAGAACCCCACAATTTGTTAATGTGAGCTTGTGCTTCTTCAAGAGTTCTTGTCGGCGGACAATCTTCTCTCAATGCTCTTGAAATGGGGTTGAAACCGTTTTTAATCTGTAAGAACTTGACTGCAAAAATATTTTCATCAGACAATTTTGTGATGATTTCGTCCATCGGTTCTCTGCTGTTTGTAATAGATTTAATTGCGGGAGAATCAAGCATAAGTTCTTCAAGTTCTTTGTATGTGGTCTTGTTTGACGGCAAATCGGGCAGTTTGAGAGTCTTGTTTTCTAATTTTGTTACGACCTTTTCTAAGTTTTTGCCTAAAACTTTGTTATAGTGCGCACCTTTCAATGCGGGAAGTGCAACAAGCAAAGCTGCGGCAGTATTTACAATGCCGTTATCTTTGAATTTTTGAGCAAAATCGTTGAATGATTTTTTGTTCCCGTCAGATTTATCAGTTGCGTATCGAAGCCCCATTAAGCCCGCCAAGTATGCGGGAACTCCGACTATACCTCCGAGAAGTGCCGTAATCGGAGCTAATGCTCCCGCTGCAGCGCCCGTCCGGAAATCTTTTCTTCTTTGTTTTGCTTTTGCTTTTCTTGCAGCTTTTTTTGCTGCCTTGTATTCTTTTTTATCTTTAAAATCTTTTTTCTTAACAGAAAATTCTTTTGATCCGAGCAAATCCATATCAGTAATAAATTGTTTTGTTGTTGCACCCGTAAGCGCAAGTATAGGCATCAATATTACGGCGGATTTTATCGGGGATTTAAGATGTTTTCTTAAACCTTTGACAATTTTTTTGGCTATTTTCATGCTTTTGCCAAGAAGTCTGTCTCTTATGTCTTTAGATTCTAACAGGGTTTTACTTGTCCCTTCTTCAGACCAGTTGAGGAGCTTTTTAACCAACATCGGTTGAGAATTTAATTTTTCGTCGGCTCTGAATATTTTTAAATATTTATTTGCCAGAGCAAATGTTGAAATTGATGCTGCGGCTGCCCCAACGTCGCCTGCTGCCTGAGTTGCATTTTTCTGGGATTGTCTGTATTTTTCAATCTTTTTATCTGCTTCTTCTTTAGAAATTTCGCCTTTTTCATATTTGTCGATTTCTTTTTCAAGTTTTTTAGATCCGAAACCGATACCCGATATGTTTTTCATAAAGTTATAAAATTTGCGAATAAGACCGTTTTCTTTTTTAGCTTTAACAAATTCATCTCTTACCAAAGCTGTATTTTCTGCCGTGGTTTGAGCGGGCTTTGTTTGCTCTGTTGTTTTAGGTTTGGCGCTGTCAGGTGCAGCATTCGTTTTCGGTGCTGCCACAGTTTGAGAATTGATATACCAATCCGAATTGTGAGGTGAATTGTTTAAAAAATTGTCAATTTGCGCCATAATTTTTCCCTGATTTTCCCTATACTCTTATAAAAACATGGATTTCGGGATTATTGCTTTTTTTATAAAATCTGATAAGTAAATTCAAGAAGTAATCGCAACACTGACGCCAAAGATTTAGTAGAATAGCTAAAGAGAGGAGTTAGTAAAGATGAAAACAAGCAGCCACCTGAGTTCAGAGGAACGAGACAGAATAACAATATTACAATCGGAAGGACTAAGTATCCGAAAAATAGCAAAAGAACTTGGTCGAAGTCCCAGTACAATTTCAAGAGAACTAAATAGACCACAGGCAGTATATTATAGAGGGAAATATATAGGTTCTCAAACGGATAAGAATGTCAGAAGGCAATGGTCAATATGCCACAAAAGAAACAATAAGTATTTGTCTATGTATAATGTCCGTAAATATATCTATATCTCATGAAACCATATACCAATATATTTACAAAAAGAATATAGATTTGGCGAAATATCTTCTGCGAAGAAAGCATGGAAGAAAGCCAAGAAATCTACGGATATATCGAGCTTATAAAAAAAACGGTCTCAAAAACCGCACATTCAACAACCACGTCGATAGAAACAGCTCTGAGACCGTATATAAATACAATAAAGAGTATAACATATGACAACGGAAATGAGTTCAGTATGCACGAAAAAATTAACAAAACGCTTAACATAAAGAGCTATTTTTGCAAACCGTATAGTGCGTGGGAAAAGGGAACGGTAGAGAATATAAACGGAATAATCAGAAGATTCTTTCCAAAAGGAACGGATTTTGGTAAAATAAGTTCGGAGCAAATTAAATATGTAGAGAATTGGATAAATAACAGACCGATGAAAGTTCTCAACTATTTAACACCAAATGAAAAATTCGCACGGCTTAGTGTTGCGATTGCTTCTTGAATTCACCTAAAATCTGATGTAAAAATTTGTAACAAAAAAATTAAAAGGGTACAAGTATTTTTTTACTTGTACCCGATAAGTTTGATATATATTTTATTTTTTATTTCTTTATTTATTTTATAAATAATTATTTAAGGCTTACTCTTACGGCAGGTCCTTTTTGTTGAATATCAACTTTGTTTTCTCTTGCTAACCAGCCAAGACCTAAATCCGCAAAATTGCCTTTCAAATCTAATTCTTTTTTCATTTTAGCAAATGAAGTTGCTCCGTTTGTGTGAAGATAGTTGTAAATTTCTCCTGCAGAAAAACCGATTTTTTCTTCTAATGTTAAATTTGATTTTTTTGATGATGCCATGTTTATCTCCTTCCGTTTGACAAAATAATAATTGTATGTATGACACTTTTTCGATACTTCAATGGTAAGCTACTTTGACAATTTTAACATCATATTATGGGTGTAGTTTTTAAGCGAATTTTTATGATAAAATAGGTCATAAGGAGTATTGCAAATTGTTTATCGAGGGAAGTTTAGTTTCAAATAAGACCGATATTTTGATTGAAAAGTATTCGCAATTGCTAAATAGCGGAGTTAAGGCATCGGAAATTCTTGTGCTTGTTCAAAATTCTACCCTGAAAAACAATTTTAAAAACAAAGTGTCAGAGCAATTGCAGGTCGATTGTGTCGAAAATTTAAACATACATTCGTTTTTCTCGCTTGTTTATAACACGGTATCAGACAACTGGGCAATACTTGAAGATAGAAATATTTTTGATAATCCCGTAATTTTGCCGAATTTGTCGGGTCTTGAAGTTTCTCAATTTATCTTGAAAGATATTTTGAATAATGAAGTAAAATTCAAGGGCTACAATTCCAGAATGTCTTTAATTCAACAAATTTTCAGGAGATATTCTCTTATTGTTTTAAATGATTTAAATCAAAATGATGTTGATAAAAGGGCGCAAATTTTGCATGAAGGGTTTAGTGATGAAGCCTCTCTTGCAATAAAAAAACTCCTGCGCAAAACCCTTGAATTGCGAGGGTTTGATTATTTGAGGCAATGTCTTTTATTTAATTTTATTTATAAAAATACAAAATATTTTCAAAATATAAAATATTTATTTGTAGACGATGCCGATGAACTTGCGCCCGTGTGCGTGGATTTTATCGAATATTTATCAAAAAATCTGAAAGATTCTTTTATCGCAATTGACCCGATGGGCTCAAGCAGGAGCGGTTATCTCGGCGCAGATAAAAACAATTATTCGATTTTAAAAAGAATTTTTGGTGATAGTTCTATTTTAAAACTTGATGAAAATAAAAATAAAAATGCCGACAAACTTTTTAAAAACGTCATATCAAGCGGGGCAGAAATTCTTGATAATTTTTCTTACGAGTCATTTTCAAAACGTTCGGAAATGGTAGATTTTTCAATAAATAAAATTAACGAACTTTTAAAAAACGGAGTAAAACCCTGTGAAATATCCGTTATCACTCCCGTATGCGACGATATGTTGAAGTTTACTTTTAAAGAAAATTTTAAAAATATTCATCCGATGTTTTTAACGGGAAATGAAAAACTTATCCAAAACAAGCTTGTTCATTCGGCAATCACAATTTTAAAATTGAATACCGATTTGAGAAACTCTCTGTGCGAGTTTGATATAAGGATAATTCTATCTTCAATTCTCGGGATTCCATTAAAGTATTGCGAAGAAATTTTATCTTCGTTTGACAAAACAAAAGAGCTTATTCCCTATGAATTTGCGGATAGCGATTACACTGTAAAATATGAAAATTTTTTAAATTTAGTCGAACAATTATCCGTTTCAAATAAGAAATTATCGGAACAAATTATTGATATATATGATGAACTGTTTACGTTTAACGATTTTGATAAAAACGAAATCGGCAAGTTTAACTTTTTTATTAAACAAATCAGAGATTTTGAAAATATTTTCGGCAAGAATTTTAACAAGCGCAAATCGGACATAATTTTGCAGATCGAAAATTCCGTAATTTCCGAAAATCCGTATTCTGTTTTAGAAATTGAGCAAAACGATTTGATAATTTCTACCCCGCAAAAAATAATTGATTCTCAAATAAAAACAAAATATCAATTTTGGCTTGATATAACAAGCAGCGATTGGATAAAGTCTGATACGGGGCCATTATATAATGCGTGGGTTTTCCAAAAATACTGGGATAAAGATGAATATACCGTTGAAGATAATATAAAATTGTCGGCAGAAAAAAATGCAAGGGTGCTACGCAAACTTACCCTCTGCGCCTATGAACATGTTTTCTGCACTTCAAGTTTGTTTGATTCAAACGGTGTGGAAAATTACGGCGGAATTGAAGAATATATCAAAGTCCCCGTAAATGATAATGCGCAGAAAAAAGACGAAAAAGTTTTTAAAATCATACCAAGACCCGATCAAAAACCTGTTTTGGATTATGAAAAAGGATATATGGGAATTTCGGCCGTTCCTGGTGCAGGAAAAACCACGATTTTGCTTGCGCTTATAATTAAACTGCTTTCAAAAGGTATTAACCCGGAAAATATTTTTGTTTTGACCTATATGGATTCTGCTGCCAGAAATTTCAGAGAACGTATTAAAGATGTTTACAAATCATCTTCTAAAATGCCTAATATAAGTACAATTCACGGACTTGCCCTGAGAATTTTAAAAGAAAACGGCAACTATGAAAAACTCGGGCTTTCGGGTGATTTTGAAATTTGTGATGATTCTCAAAGAGGGCGGATTTTAAATGAAATTTCGCAGCGTTTGAAATTGGAAAAGAAAATGGCGGAGGAATTTGACAGAGCCGTTTCGACATTCAAGATGAACGGCGGAAAAATCCCTGCTAATATTCAAGATGAAAAACTTAAAAAGTTTGCATATTTTTACCGCACTTATGTTATGGAACTAAAAACCAACAACCTTATTGATTACGATGATATGCTCACGGGATCGGTAAAACTGCTTGAAGAAAACACAGATGTTTTGGAGTATTACCAAAATATCTGCCGATATTTAATTGAAGATGAGGCGCAGGATTCTTCGTTAATTCAGCAAAAATTAATATCGCTTCTCGGCGGGAAGTACAAAAATATTATCCGCTGCGGGGATGTTAACCAATCTATTACGGCAACTTTTTCAAATGCAGATGTCGAGGGCTTCCGAAAATTTATAACAGAGCATTATAATGTAAGTATGAACTGTTCGCAAAGATGTACAAAAGATGTATGGGAACTTGCAAATAAGTTCGTTGCCCTGTCGCTTGCGGAGGATACGAGTAAAAATGCATTTTTTAAAATGTTTATGCAGCCTGTAGAGGGCAAAAATCCTATCGAAAAAGATGCACTTCATGCAAAAATTTTTCAAACTTCTCAAGATGAAAAAAATAATGTGTTAAAAGTTATCAGAAATATTTTTTCTAAACACCCCGATTATACGATAGGAATTTTGCTGCGCAACAATTATCAGGTCGAATCTTGGCAAAACCTGATTGAAAACAGCGGATTTAAAGTAATAACAAGAAATCAATGTCTTGCGCAAAAATCCGTATTCAGAATGGTGTTTGCCGTGATGAATATATGCTTGTATCCTTTTGATAACGATGTTTTAGGAAGCAATTATGATATTCTGTCCGAAACGGGGCGCTACAAATACGGTTTTGGTGATGAAATAAAAAAATATGAAAACCCTTTCATAACTTTGAATGCGGATAATTTGAACAATGTTGATTTAGAACAATTTTACTGGGATGTAAATTATTGGGTTTCATTATGCAATTTGCCGCCTAATGAACTTGTTGTAAAAGCCGCACAGGATTTGGGTCTTATGAAATCCGAAACGGACAAATCAAATATTCATCTTATTTCAACCCTCATAAAAAGGCTTTGCATAAAAGATAATTCTTTGGCTTATGCTGTTTCAAGGCTTGCCGAGCTTTCTAAACGCCCGAATTTGAGCGGGTTTAAGTTCTTCTCTGAAGTTGATGAAGATGATAAAAAATCCTTGCAGGGAAAAGTACAGATCATGACGATGCACAAGTCAAAAGGTGATGAATTTAATGTCGTATTTATTCCAGAGTTATCACAGAAAAATCTTCCGCTTACAATCGGTTCAATTAATCTGAAATCCTCGGATTTTATAGAAGAAATTAAACGCTTGAATCCGCAATACAAGCAAAAATCCGATTTTGAATTAAAACGTGAAATTCTTGATGAAAATTTAAGGCTTTTGTATGTAGCAATAACAAGGGCTAAAAACAGGCTTTACATAAGTACAAGCTTAAAAGAGAAAAATAAATATAACAAGATGAAAAATTCAGAGCCGAATATAATTTTTGAAGATTTGTTATCTGACTGTGTTCAAACGGAAGAAGCAGGAGGAAAAACCAATGCTGACTAATTTTTCTCCCAATATGATTAAAACATATATTGATTGCCCGAAGAAATACTATTTTCGCTATATTGAAAACGTTAATGTTCCGCAATCGGTTACTCCGTTCGAAAAAGGTAAAAAAATTCATGCGCTTGCAAATTATTACCTGCAAAAAATCAAAATCGATCGTATTGAAACGGCTCTTAATGACAGGGAAAAAGCCGCATGGGAACTTTTGAAGTCGAATCCTTTTTATAATATGGATTATTTAAAATCCGAGTTTTCGCTGATGATAAGGCTGTCTGAGGGCAAACAAAATTTCCGGGTCGGCGGAAGGCTTGATGCCGTTGTGCACAAGGAAAAAGATTTGTATATTCTTGATTATAAAACGGGTTCAACCCCGAAAAATCCCGAATATGATTTCCAAACAATGATTTATCTGCTGTGTGCAAAAAGGTATTTTAAAGATTTTAAAACAATTTCTTTTGTTTATATCAACTTGAAAGACAAAAATAATTACGTCATAAAGTTAACCGATGAATTGGAAAAGAAGTATGAAGAATTGGTTGCAAAAGAATGCGAAACGATACTTTCCGACAAGCTTTATTCTTGTAAAATTTCAGATAATTGCAAAAGGTGTGAATTTTACAAAATCTGTCCGCATGATGAAAAATAACAGGATTTAATAATTTTACAAAGATTGTTTTTTATGTCAAAATAAAGGCAAAGGGAGCATTATATCAATGGGTAAATCAAAAACTTTAATACTGATAGACGGTCATGCATTAGCGTTTAGAGAGTTTTATGCTCTTGAAAGAACTCAGATGCGCACAAATGCGGGTACTCCGACGTGGGCTGTTTACGGATTTTTTAAAGCCATATTTGATTTACTTAAAAATAAAGACATAAATGCGGATTCTATCGGAGTTGCGTTTGACGTTTCCCATCATACTTTCAGAACCGAAAAATATGTTGAATATAAAGCAAACAGAGAAGCTATGCCTGACGATATGCAGGCACAAATGAATTTTATTTATGAAGGGCTCAATGCTTTTAACATTCCTATTTATACAAAAGCGGGGTTTGAAGCGGATGATGTAATTGGTACGATTTCCCAAAAAGCCTGCGACTTGGGACACAAAACTTTGATACTGACGGGCGATCAGGATTCGTTCCAGTTGATTGACAAAAAAGGCTGCGTAAAGGTTATTATCCCGACAAAAGGCGAATTAAAAGAGTACGGTTGGGATGAAGTTTATGCAAAACTCGGGGTGTACCCCGATCAGGTTATTGATTACAAGGCTTTAAGGGGCGATACGTCGGATAATATCCCCGGGATTAAGGGCATCGGCGAAAAAACTGCCGTAAAGCTCCTTGCACAATTCCAAACTGTTGATAATGTCCTTGCGCATGCGGACGAAATCTCGGGAAATGCAGTAAGAGAAAAAATAAAAAACGGGGTCGAATCTGCAAAATTAAGCAAATATCTTGCAACGATTGTTAGAGATGTAGATATAGATTTTGATTTTGACAAAACTAAAATTGAATTGCCCGAAATCTCAAAAGTTACCGACTTTTTCAGACAAATGCAATTTTACAGTTTCTTAAAAAATATTGAAAACATTTTAAAAACTTTTAATAAAGACGGGAAGTATGCACTCATGCAAGAAACCGCACAAAATCCTCAAAGCCCGAACGGTCAATTGGGACTTTTTGCACAGGCTGTTCAAACGCAGGTAAATAAATCCGAAATGAATTATGAAAGTAAACTTATAACGGATTCTCAGGATTTGGCGGATTTGGTAAAAAAATTAAAAAGCAGTTCGCTTATTACTTATAAAACGTACTCGCAATACGAAAATGCCACGAATTTTGATTTGACGGGAGTTGCGGTTGCAATAAATAAGGATTATTCTTATGACTCCTCAATAAAAATAACAGATACAAATGCCAAAAACGAATGCTATTATATCCCTGTCGGACATAATATTGAAAATCAACTGCCTGAAAAAGACGTTTTTGAGCAGTTGAAAGATGTTCTTCAAAATCCCGAAATTAAAAAGTTTACGCATGACGTTAAAAACGAATTGAATATCGCAAATCGCTACGGAGTGCAGCTTCAAGGCGTTGTCTTTGATACCATGCTTGCAAGCTACATAAAAGATTCCGCAGCTTCAAACGCTTTTGATATTCAATGTATGGAAAGAATTAATCACATTTTAAATTCTGTCATAACGGATAACAAAAAGGTTAAATTCACAGATTATGATGTAGAAAATATAAAAACCTATACGGGGGATTGTTCTTCCGGCTTGTTTGAATTGACAAAGTTTTGGATAAATAATCTTGATAAACAGGAATATAAAATTTTAACCGATATTGAAATCCCGCTAAGCTATGTACTTTCAGGCATGGAATTAAACGGAGTATCTGTTGATACGGATTATTTAAAACAGTTAACCAAAGAGCTTGATGCTCAAATTTCGCAGCTTGAGCAGCGAATTTATGAACTTGCGGGATCTACGTTCAATATAAATTCTCCCAAGCAGGTTGGCGAAATTCTTTTTGATAAATTGAATATCCAAACGGGCAAAAAACGAGGGAAAAATAAAAAATCCACAAGTGCGCAGGTTTTAAACGAATTAGCACAAGATCATGAAATTGTACAAAGAATACTTGATTACAGAAAGTATGCGAAATTAAAATCAACTTACACGGAAAGCTTGCCCGAACTTATCGACCCGAGGGATAACAGGATTCATACGACTTACAATCAGGCTTTGACGACAACCGGACGTCTGTCCTCCTCAAATCCCAATTTGCAAAATATACCCGTAAGAACGCCTGAGGGCAACAAAATAAGACAGGCTTTTATCCCGAAAGACAGGGAAAATTCCGTTATACTTTCAGCTGATTATTCTCAAATAGAATTAAGGCTTTTAGCACATGTATCAGAAGATGAACATTTGATAGAAGCTTTCAAATCGGGTGTTGATGTTCATACACTTACGGCATCTAAAGTTTTCGGTGTTCCCGTTGATGAAGTTACAAAAGATATGCGCCGCAGGTCAAAAGCGGTCAATTTCGGAATCGTATACGGACAAAGCAAATACGGACTTGCAAAAGCTTTGAAAATTACAAATGATGAGGCTGAAAGCTTTATAAATAAATATTTTGAAACGTATCCTAAAGTTAAATTGTATATGCAGGCAATGGTTGAACTTGTAGAAAAACAGGGATATGTTGAAACAATCTTTGGCAGAAAACGATACCTTGATAAAGAGATTAACAGCCCCAACGGTATGATTAGAGAGTTTGCAAAAAGAGCGGCAATCAATCACCCCATGCAGGGTTCGGCATCTGATTTAATTAAAATTGCAATGATAGATTTTTATAAAAAATTGAAAGATAACAATTTAAAATCAGAACTCATAATTCAGGTGCACGATGAGCTTGTAGTCGAGGTCAAAAAATCGGAACTTGATACGGTAACAGAGCTTGTAAAGCAGGCAATGGAATTAAATCAGCCGCTTAGAGTTCCTTTACTTGTAGATATAAATACGGGAGCATCATGGAAAGAATCATAAAATCAGTAATGAATTTTTATAAAAAATTTTTATCCCCTCGCCCCTTGCGGGAGAGGGAAGAATTTCGACTAAAGTCTTTGGCGAAAGTCAGAAATTCGGGTGAGGGGTTTATATTATTGTTAATCCTTATATTAATGTCGGGTATTGTTCCTGTAAAAGCTGCCGAACAGCCTGATTTGAGCAACCTTATAACGGCGCAGAATATTAAATATTCGGATTGCACAAAGGTTTTTAATACCGATAATGTTCATCTTTTTTATTTGACTGTTTCGGCGATTAATGCAAACAGATTTACGGTAGATGAAATCCAGTCCAAAATGGGTTATGTCCTTTTTACGGCGGTTAATAAGCAGTTCCTTGCATCTGTATCAAACGTCAATACAAATCAGGGAATGCTCAAAATTACCCCTGCTGACGGAAATTATTATTTTCAGCCGGGAATAATTTCAAATATCTATAAGTATATCGAATTAAATTTATCAAAAAATCTTGAAAATATTTAACAATATTTATATTTTCTCTTGATTTTTAGGTTTGCGCATACTATTATCTTCAATGTAGAGTGCTTACGCCAATAATCACTCGAACAAAAAGGAAAAACAATATGTCAATTAACTTAGAAAACAAAAAAGAATTCGTCAAGAAATTCGGTAAAAACGAAAAAGACACAGGTTCATCAGCAGTTCAAATCGCAATGATGACAAAGAAAATCGTTGATTTAACAGAACACCTTAAATCAAACAAAAAAGATTATGCTACAAAACGTGGTCTTTTGATGATGGTAGGTAAGAGAAAGAAACTTCTTTCTTACGTTAAATCTAAAAACCTTGATGAATACAGAGATTTGATTAAAAAGTTAAAAATCAGAGGTTAATCTCAAAAAAAAGATAAAAAGCCGACTTTCAAAAGTCGGTTTTTTAATACCTGTATCCTCCTATACCGGAATGATTAAGAGGGGCTTTAAACAAAGAAACTGCAAATCGGTTTTTAAAAGTATAATTTGAAAAATAAATAGGGTGATGAGTATGAAAACATTAAAATCAAACAGACTTCATATAGGATTTTTCGGAAAAACAAACACGGGCAAATCCTCGCTGCTGAATAAAATTACGGGGCAGGATATCTCGATTGTATCTGATATTGCGGGCACAACAACAGATGTTGTCGAAAAATCCATGGAACTTTTGCCGATAGGTTCTGTTACATACCTTGATACGGCGGGGTTAAACGATGATACTGTTTTGGGCTTGGAAAGAATTAAAAGAACTTTAAAAATCCTTAATCGTACCGATTTGGCGGTGCTTGTGTGCGATTACAACGGCTTAGATAAATCTGATATTGATATAATAAATCAGTTTGAAAATTTGAAAATCCCGTTTATCGTAATTGTTAATAAGTCAGATATTTCTAAAATTTCTGAAAGTAAGCTTGATGTAATTAAAAAATATTGCCAAAATATAATTATAACCTCGGTTTATGACAATAATTTGATTTATGAATTTAAAAATGCATTGATAAAATTGCTGCCCGATGATTTTATTAATCCTCCTAAAATTGTCGGAGATTTAATTCCTGAAAAAAGCACGGTAATAGAAGTTATCCCGATAGATAAGGAAGCGCCGAAAGGCAGGATAATCTTGCCGCAGGTTCAGACATTGAGGGATTTGCTTGATTCAAATTGTATAACACTTTGCGCAAAGGTCAGCGAACTAGCGCAGGCGCTTGACGGGTTAAAAAATCCGCCCGCACTTGTTATAACGGATTCTCAAGCGTTTGGCGAAGTTGCAAAAATCGTTCCCGAAAGCATCGCATTGACATCATTTTCAATACTTTTTGCAAGGTTAAAAGGCGATTTGAAAACCTTTGTAAAAGGCGCTCGAATGATTGACAAACTTCAAGACGGCGACAGAGTTTTGATACTTGAAAGCTGCACGCATCATGCGATTGAAGATGATATCGGCAGGGTTAAAATTCCTAATCTGATAAGAAAAAAAACAGGCAAAAATCTTATTTTTGATAACATCTCTGGGCATGATTTCCCTGATATATCCAAATATAAATTGATAATTCATTGCGGAGCATGCATGACAAACCGCAAAGAAGTTCTGTCAAGAATTTTGATAGCAAACCAAAAGGGCGTTCCCATAACCAATTACGGCATAACGATTTCGTATTGTCTTGGAATTTTGGATAGAGCCTTAAAAATTTTCCAAAACTTGTAATAAACTTTTTTTTGTAGTAGTTTAAAAATGTATAAGTAAGAATTTAGTAGAGAGTGCATAAAGTATGCACAAAGTATTATAAAAAAGGAGAGGTCAAAATGGCTGAAAGAAAATTAGTCGGAACGGGCGAAATGTTTAGAAAAGCATTAGCCGGAAAGTATGCTATTGGTGCTTACAACGTAAACAACATGGAAATCGTTCAAGGTATTGCAGAAGCTGCTGAAGAAACTCAATCACCTTTGATTTTGCAAGTATCAGCAGGTGCAAGAAAATATGCTAACCAAACATACCTTATTAAATTGGTTGAAGCTGCATTAGCTACAACTACAGTACCTATCGCATTACACTTAGATCACGGTGCTGATTTTGAAATTTGTAAAGCATGTATTGATGGCGGTTTCTCATCTGTTATGATTGACGGTTCAAGATTCCCGTTTGAAGAAAACGTTGCAGTTACAAAACAAGTTGTTGATTATGCTCATGAAAGAGGCATTTCAGTTGAAGCTGAACTTGGTAAACTTGCAGGTGTTGAAGATGCTGTTAACGTAAGCGAAAAAGATGCTAAATATACAAACGTTAAAGAAGCTGTTGAATTTGTAAAAAGAACAGGCTGCGATTCATTAGCAATTGCAATCGGAACTTCTCACGGTGCGTATAAATTCAAAGGCACTCCGAAATTAGACTTTGACAGATTGCACGAAATCAAAGATGCATTAAATGATGCAGGATTCGGAGATTATCCTATCGTATTGCACGGTTCATCTTCAGTACCTAAATACTTGGTTGACAAATGCAACAAATTCGGCGGCAACTTGCCTGATGCACAAGGTGTTCCTGAAGATATGCTTAACTATGCTTCAAAACACGGTGTTGCAAAAATCAATATTGATACCGATTTAAGACTTGCAATGACATCTACAATCAGAGAGTTCTTCATCGAACACCCTGAAAAATTCGACCCCAGAGAATATATGGGACCGGGCAGAACAGCTATCAAAGAACTTGTTATGCACAAAATGAGAGATGTATTGGGTACAGCAGGACACGCTAAAGACTAATTGTTTTTCTGAAAATATTAAAAAATCCGTCTGATTTATTACAATCGGGCGGATTTTTTTCATGCATGTTTTAAATTTATGCTAAAATCTAATTATGATTTATTTTTTCTATGGCGATGAAGAATTTGATATTTCAAACGAAATTAAAAAGCTAAAATCCAAACTTGATAAGAATTTTCTTGAAATGAGTTATAAGGAATTTGACAATCCCAAATTTCCTGATTTGATGTTTGTAATTTCTTCTCAACCCATGATGTTTGGTAAAATGCTTATTGTTATTGGCTGTGCGGATTATTTTAAATCCTCTAAGAACGACGGCTTTGATGATAAGCAAATGAAACAATTTGAAAACGCTCTTGAAAATGCAAATGAGAATGTTGATATTGTTTTCAGGGCGTATAACAACCCCGATGCAAAGAAAAAGTCGGCTATCGATAAGAGAAAGAAAATTTTTAAAATTCTTTCTAAATTCAATGCGCATGAGTTTAATCGTATACCGTCTTATAAAACGGCAGAATTAGAAACACGAATTAAGCAAATGGCAAAAAACAAAAATCTCAAAATTATGCCCGATGCTGTTACAAGGCTTTTGTTTCAGGTCGGTTCAAATTTGAGAATGCTTGATTCCGAACTTGAAAAACTTGCAGTATTTGTAAAAGATAAACCCGCAACAAAAGAAAACGTTAAAGAAATTTGTGTGAATAATGAAGATTTGTTTTCGTTTGTTGATATGCTTATTGCAGGTGATAAGGCGCAGGCGCTTGAGCAGTATAAAAAACTTGTTATGACAAGGTATCCTTTGTCTATTCTTGCAACATTGCAATCAACCCTGCATTCAAAAATATTTATCAAAGCAAATTCTTCAAGGTATTCTCAAGATGACCTTGCAAAAATGCTCGGTATTCACCCTTACAGGGTAAAGTTGGAGGTACAAAAACTTAAAAATACCTCTTTAAAAGATCTTGTAAAGCTCAAAGAAAATCTGACTCAATCAGAATATAAAATCAAAACGGGTAAAAGCGTTTTGCCGCCCGAAAGAGAGGTAGAGTATGCCCTATTACAATAAAGAAATAGAACATAAACTGCCCGAACTTGTAAAATATTTTAAATGCGGGATACTTGATGAGTCTAAAAATATCGGACATTGTATTTTGCTTTGGGGGGCTGATATCAAATCAGAGTGTGAATTGGCTTTAGAAATAGCAAGACTTTTAAATTGCAAAAAAAACGGCGATATCGATTGCGATTGCTTAAGTTGCCGTTGGGTCAGAGAGCAAACTCATCCTGCCGTAAAGATTTATACAAGACTTGATTTTAAAGAGGCAAACGATACTTCAAGCTCTGAAACAACTTCTGACAGCAAAAAAAACATAAATGTTGCGCAGGCAAGAAGTATAATTTCAGAACTTTCTGTTACAAGCGATTATCACAGAGTGTATATTTTCTGCGACAGAGATGAGGACGGGAATTTGCTGCCGTTAAATAAAATCAATTTCCCCGAAGTTACATCTAATGCGCTTTTAAAAACTTTCGAGGAACCGCCTGAAAATACTACTTTTATTTTTCTGACAAATTCAAAAACCGATATTATATCGACTATTGTTTCAAGAGCTGAAACGTTTTTTGTTCCGTCAAAAATGGAAGATAATCAAGACTTTTCAGGGGTTGAGGGATTCATTTCACAATATTGGAATATTGATAAAAACATGGTATTGGATTTTGAAGCGGAACTTGTTCAAGCAATTGATGAAAGCGACCCCGTAACCGTATTTACCCAAATTCAAAACTATATGAAAAGTGTTTTAGTATCGAATTTTGAAAATAAGAAACTGTTTAACCGCATAATGCGTGATATAAAGTATGTAGAAGATGCCAAAAGGCAGGTTACGCTTACTCCTCCTATGAATACTCAAACCGTATGCGACAATCTGTGCTTTAAAATGATTTTGCATTGATTTGCAAATAACCCCTATCTTTGATAATATAAACTCAAGTAAAGCTTTAAAATAAGTAAGGGGTATGATTGATGGATACGAATGTAATTTTAGAGATAGTTTTAACAATTGTTGCCGCATATTTAATCGGTTCGATTCCGACAGGTTATATTGTAGTAAAACTTTTCACGGGACAAGATATAAGAAAAATCGGTTCAGGGTCTACGGGAGCTACCAATGTAAAAAGAATAATGGGTAAAAAATGGTTTTTTATCGTAATGTTTCTTGATGCTTTAAAAGGAGCTTTGCCTGTATTTCTTGCATATTATTTTTCCAAAAATTTTCAAGACATAGGCTTGCTGCCTGTTCTTGCCGCAATTTTTGTAATTTTAGGACACAGCAAATCGATATTTTTAAATTTTACGGGCGGAAAATCCGTCGCATCGGGTGTTGGTACAATTATTGCTCTTGATTGGCAGGCAGGTTTGATTATAGCTGTTGTATGGGCAGCTGTTACGTGGGTTTCAAGATACGTTTCTTTGGGCTCAATCGTTGCGCTTGCGCTGTCGCCTTTAATTATGTGGTTTTTAAATGCGCCTATAGCGTATATTCTTTATACCGTTATTGCTGCTGTTTATGTTATTTATTTGCACAGAGAAAATATTCAGCGCCTTATGAACGGCACGGAAAATAAAGTCCGCTAAAATATTGTTATTTGCTAAAATTTCATAATATTGCCCGCAATTGAAAAACATGATATATTTGTCATGTAGGAAATGTGTATATGCAAAAAATCTTAGCTGTTATATTATCCGAAGAATTTTCGACTATTGAAGTGCTAAAACTTTATGCAAGTGAGTTTGAGCAGTTTGATTTATATGAGGCTAAAGGTGTAGAAGATGCATTTGAAAAGATTAGCGAAAGCACGGATAAATCTGTGCTTATTGCGGATTTGTCGAATAATAAATCCGATAAACTTGCGCTTATTCAAAAGATATCTTCACTTAACAAAAATTGCAAAGTTCTGGCAATGTCAGACAATCCGTCCGTTAATCTTATTATAGAAATTATGCGTGCGGGAGCAAAAGAGTTTGTTCCGATTCCGATTATAAAAGGCGAATTTTTAGAAAGCCTCAAAAAGCTTATTGAGGAACCGATTAATCAAAAATCAAAGAATAAATGCAAAATTATTTCGGTATTTTCAAATAAAGGCGGCATAGGTAAAACTTCGCTTGCAACAAATTTGGCGCTTGAACTTGCAAAAATTACAAAAGAAAATATTGCGCTGATTGATTTGAATTTTCAAACGGGTGATATTACGACGTTCCTTGATTTAAAACCGTCATTTAATATTTCATATATGCTTGAAAATATAGACAAAATCAACGAAACATTTCTTCTTAGCACTTTGGAACGCTACAAAGGAACAAGCCTGTATGTTCTGGCTGATCCTCCGTATTTCAAACAGGCGGATAATATTAAGCCGCAGCAGATTACAAAGCTTTTTAATACGTTAAAAGATACGTTTTCATATATTATAGTTGACGTTGAGGCAAGTTTTGAGGGTAAAAATATTGCGGCACTTGATAATTCGGATTTGATACTGCTTGTTACGGTTGCAAATCTCCCCGCATTGAGAAATACCCAGAGATGCTTGGAGTTGTTTGACAAATTGGGTTATGACAAAAATAAAACTCAAATTGTTGTAAACAGATATATGGAAAATGACGAAATTAAGCAGGAGGATGTAAAAAAAGTTCTGTCAAAAGACATTTATTGGAAAGTTCCGAACAACTATTTTGCGATAATGTCCTCAATAAATAAAGGCATTCCCGTCAGCGAAATGAACCCGTTAACAAACGTTGCGCAAAGCTATAGAGAACTTGCAAAGCATATTGCGGATAATTTGTACAAACTGAATATGCAGGAAAGATTTGAAAATATTTTGAACAATACTTAAATTAATAACATGAAAAATTGAAAAGGAGATTGAATGAGTATCGCAGAAAAATTGAAAAAAACTTTATCAACCGATTATGTTGTAAATAGAGAAGCTTTACAGCAAAAATCTTCTGCAAGTTATATGTCAAAAGCCCCGTTAAGCAGCTCTATTCCCAAAATCATAGCTAAGCCGCAAAGAGAAAATAAATTCCCCGATATGACAACGGAAATTATTGACAAAATAAACAAAACTCCATACTGGCATGAGTATTCCGAAGAAGCTAAGGAGAAAATGGTCAGCAAATATTTTGATACAAAAATCAAATGCAGCCGCTATGAGGGCTTAAAATACAGTCTTGCCGATAAATTATTTTTTATCGAAGATGTTTTAAAAAGCGTTATTGCGTAAAGCAGGTTGGGATTGTGCCTGCATTTTGAAAGCAGGTCGACCTTGCTATGCCGACAAAATAAAATGAAAATACTTAAATTTTTAATCATGGCAAATTGTTAAACACAAGGTTTAACAATTTGCCCTTTAAATTATTATTTGTACAATAGAAGTATGGGAAAGATTTTATTATTCAGCGAGAGCGAAGAAACCAAAAACAAATTTGACAAATTGCTTGCCGAAAAATATTTCAACTATTTTGTATGCGCAAGTCAGTATGAATTGCCCGATTTGATTGAAAAAGAAAGACCGGATATTTACATAATCGATGCCAAGATTTCTGATTGCGATATAAAACAAATAATTAAAGATATCAAAAACTCAAACGAAAATACTCAAGTTTTGCTCTATAGCGACGGCAAAGTTGAGGATAATGAGCTTTTTATAAATATAAACGGATATATTTTTAAAGATTTTTCGGACAATATGATTCTTTGCGCAATTAATTCTGCCTTGAAAACAAAATCAAGGTTTGACAAACTCGTATTGCGCAATACCGATATGGCAGAAAGCTTGTACCGCTTGAATGTTTTATATAATACGAGTTCTCAATTTGCGGGAACTCTTGATACAAAAAAACTTTTAACCTATATGATTGAAGGGCTTGATAAGTCTTTGAGCTTTGACCTTGCGTGCACGATTTCTTTCGGGTTTGAAAATGAACCTGTTTTAATTGTGGATTCATTATATGATATATCGGAAGAACTGATGAACGCAATAAAGCTGCGTGCGGTGTTGAATTATAAAGGGCTTTTTGAAAGTAAAAAAATTCCTTTTGAAATAGATGACAGAAATTTGAAAATCGTAAAAAATATTAAGAACCCTCATGAAAAGTTCTCTTTTGCGGTTTTTCAATATGACAATATTTTTGCTCCGATTGATTTGGGAGATCAATTCTTCGGGTGTATTGAAATATTTAAGAATAAAGCTTTTACATCAGATGATGCCGCATACTTTCAAACCATTGTAAGACAGGTGTCTTTGCCTTTAAAAAGTGCGGGTTTGTATAAAGAAATTATTCAAAAAAATATAAAACTTGAAAGACTTGAAAGCCTGAAATCTAATTTTACATCTATCGTATCACATGAATTGAGAACCCCTCTGACACCTTTAAACAATGCGCTTTCAATTTTATCGAACGGAATGTGCGGGGATTTGAATGAAAACGGTATAAAATTTTTGAATATGGCAAAGCGCAATGTTAAAAACCTCACAAGCATAATTAATGACCTGCTTGATTTCAATAAAATTGAGGCAGGCAAAATGGTATTTAAATATAAGCCTATGAATATTCATTCGGTTATTGAAAACGTTAAAAATAACTTTGATTCGGTTGCTAAGGAGCATAAGATTATTTTAAGCGCCGATGAACAACTGAATTTGCCCGAAATATTTGCCGATTCTCAAAGATTGGAGCAAATTCTTACCAACCTTATTTCAAATGCGATTAAATTTACTCCCGAGAATAAACATATCGTGATTAAATCCGAATTGAAAAACGCAAAAGATATAAAACCTTGCAAATATTTTGAAGAAGATATGAAAACGATGGAGGGAAATTATGTCATCGTGAGTGTTTCTGATGAGGGCATAGGTATGAAAGATGAAAACATTTTAAAGGCATTCGAAATGTTTTCTCAAATCGAAAATCCTTTAACTCGAAAAGTCGGGGGTACAGGGCTTGGTTTGACAATCGTAAAACAGCTTGTCAAAGCGCATAAGGGCGTAATCTGGTGTACGAGCGAAGAAAATAAAGGCTCGACATTCTACTTTGCTATTCCTGCAGGCTATGAGCATGCAGAGGGTAAGACAGTTCAAAAAGAACTTATTTAACCTTAGTCGCCGAAATCAAATTCAACTCTTTCGCCGTCAAATAATGCGGGGTTTTTATCTGAAAATACTGCGATGTCGCCATCGTGATAGAAAACTTTTTCATTATTTATTTTTTTCAAAGGTTTGCCCGTAAATTTTTCAATAAAGCCTTGAATTAAATTTGTATTCTTTTTAGATAAAGATATAAGTGTCTTTTCTTCGCCAAGGTCATTGATTACGCTTTTCAAAACCTTATCCTGTGCTTTTGATGTCGGAAAGTTTTTAAAAGAACTTATAGTTTTATCCCATGATGTTACAACAATATTACCTTGAAATGATACGTTATTCATGATTTTCTCCTTATTATATTGTTTATAAGAAAACACGAAAAAAAATTTTTTGCGTGTATATTTTAGTATGATATAATTATAATCAAAATGGTTACGAATAAAAGAAAAATCAGCATATTAGGTTCGACAGGTTCTATCGGAACTCAGGCTCTTGAAGTTATAGACAGGCTTCAGGATAAGTTTGAGGTGGTAGCGCTTGCTTGCGGAAATAATACGGAACTTTTAAAAAGACAATGTGAAGTTTTCAAACCTAAATATGTATGTTCAAACGATGCGGCATTAAAAATTGACGGTGCGCAAACTCTGTACGGTGCGCAGGGTTTGAATGAAATTTGCTCAAATAAAGAAAATGATATTATTCTTGTTGCGGTTTCGGGTAAAACAGGCTTAAAACCGACTCTTACCGCAATTGAAAACGGCATAGATGTTGCTCTTGCAAACAAAGAAACTCTTGTTATGGCAGGTGATATCGTAATGCCTTTGGCAAAAGAAAAAGGGGTAAATATTATCCCCGTTGACAGCGAACATTGCGCCATACATCAATGTATCAAAGATATCACTCGGGTTGATAAACTTATTATAACGGCAAGCGGCGGTCCTTTTTTACATAAGTCAAAAAACCAAATGAACAATGCAACAGTTGAAGAAGCACTTTGCCACCCGAAATGGAATATGGGTAAAAAGATTACGATTGATTCTGCTACGCTTATGAATAAAGGGCTTGAAGTTATTGAAGCGCATCATCTTTTCGGTATGCCTTATGACAAAATAGAAGTTGTTGTACATCCGCAAAGTATTGTTCATTCGGCAATTGAATATGTTGACGGCAGCGTAATTGCGCAGCTCGGTATTCCGTCAATGCATTTGCCTATTCAGTATGCAATTACCTATCCCGAGCGCTATGAGGGCATTAAGTCAAAAAGCTTCAGCTTTAGCGAGATTGCAAGGCTTGATTTTGAAAAACCAGATTTTGAAAAATTTCCTGCGGTCAAACTTGCTTATGAAGCGGGTAAGACAGGCGGCAGCGCAACGGTTTGTTTGAATGCCGCAAATGAAGAAGCCGTTTTTGCTTTTCTGAATAAGAAAATAAAATTAGGTGATATATATACAATAACTTCTCAAATGCTCAAAAATCATAAACTTGTTAAAGCTCCGTCGATTGATGAGATTTTTGAAATTGACAAAGAAGTAAGAATTAAAACAAACGAATTGATAAAAAATTATAAAAAGGAAAATAAATGTTTGATAATTTAAGCGAAAGATTGCAAAAAATAATTGCCAAAACTCAAGGCAACGACGAATTAACTCAGGAAAATATGCAGGAGGCGCTGAGAGAAATCCGCCGTGCACTTTTAGAAGCCGATGTTAATTTAAGAGTCGTAAAAGCTTTTATATCGTCAATCAAAGACAAAGCTGAGGGCGAAAACGTTTTGTCTGGCGTTAACCCCGGACAGCAGCTTGTTAAAATCGTTAATGACGAACTTGTTGAGCTTCTGGGTAAAGAATTGAAACCTTTGGATTTGTTGGGACATCCGACTGTTATTATGATGCTCGGGCTTCAAGGTTCGGGTAAAACCACGTCATCTGCAAAACTCGCCGTCAAGCTTAAAAAAGAAGGCAAAAATCCTTTGCTTGTAGCATGCGATGTCTATCGACCCGCCGCAATTTCTCAATTGCAAACTTTAGGCAAAGAAATCGGCTGTGAAGTGTTTACGATTCCGGACAGCAAAGACGTACAGGATATTGTCAGCAAATCAATCAACTACGCAAAAGAAAACGGTTACAATGTCGTAATTTTGGATACAGCGGGCAGATTGCAGATTGATACCGAAATGATGGCGGAACTATTAATAATAGACAGAGTTTTCCATCCGCAGGAAAAATTGCTTGTTATTGATTCTATGACAGGTCAAGAGGCGGTGCATGTTGCGGAAAACTTTGATGCTCAAATCGGTTTGACGGGTTTGGTTCTGACGAAGTTAGACGGTGATTCAAGAGGCGGCGCTGCATTATCGGTTGTTTATTGCACGGGTAAACCCATAAAATTAACGGGAACGGGTGAAAAACTTAACGCTTTGGAAAATTTCTACCCTGAGCGTATGGCAACAAGAATTTTGGGCATGGGCGATATTGTTTCCCTTGTTGAAAAAGCTCAAGAGGCATTTGATGAAAAAGCCGCAAAAAGAATGCAGGAACAAATGCAAAAAGCAGAGTTCTCGTATAATGATTTCTTGAGCATGCAAAAGCAGTTGAAAATGTTTGGCTCTATGGATCAATTATTGGGCATGATTCCGGGGCTTAACATCAAAAAAGAAGATAGAGAGATGATATCTCACAAGGGTGAGCAGGAATTAAGAAAAATAGAAGTCTTTATTCAAAGTATGACCCCGCAGGAAAGGGATAACCCGCAATTAATGAATACAAGTCGCAAAAGAAGAATTTCACAAGGCTGCGGGATAGATATGCACACCATTAATCTTTATGTAAAACAATTTGAACAAATGCGTAAAATGATGGGCGGCATGGGCAAATTGCAGAAGATGTTCGGCGGATTCGGCGGAAATAAACTTAAACAAAAACAAAATATGGTCAAAGCAATGAACATGGCAAGAAGATTTAAATAGCATTTTTTTGTACTGTTTGAACAGAATTTAGGTTTACGTTTTTGTGGTGCATTCGTTGTTGCGCCTTGTTTTGGCTTGACTTTTAGCTGTTTAAAAATACATGTTAACATTTGTTAACAAATCCGTAAAAACATGCAATTATTGAATTTATAAATACTTTATATATATACAAGAGATGACAAAATCACAATAGGATGAATGATTCAAAAGTATATTAAGAGTATACGAGAGAAAAAGGAGATTGAAAAATGGGTTTAGACGGAATTAATTCAAGTAAAAGAGCAGGTCAGGCTTTTAGTTTTCAGCCTGTATCAAATTTCTTTAAAGTAAATGATGTAAAAGTCGGTACAATTCAAATGACCGGTGTTAGCGGTGTAAATACTACCGAAAGAAAAGATTTGGCAAACGGTGCAGCTGATGTTACAAACAGAGCAAGAATGAATGCTCCTGTTGCTCAAGGCTTAGCTTCAGCTCAAGAAATTGAAAACGGTCAATTGGTATCAGGATATCATTTTGACAATCTTGGTAAATATGATGCAAAAGTATTTGCTTTAAAATACAATTCTGCAAATACTCCGAGAATTGCGCAAGGTACTGAAAATGCATGTGAAGGCATTGAATATGCAGGCGTTGCTGGTAATCTTCAGGCAGCAGCTAAAAATTCACCTTTCGCAGAGCTTTTTTCATAAGTCATAATTAAAAACAATCTTCTTTCTCACATTCTAAAAAGCCGATTGAATTTTCAATCGGCTCTTTTTTCGCCCTCTTAATGAATGATTAATTGATAACAATCTACAAAAATCCTATCTTGGTGTTACAATTTTAGTATGAGCGGTACATGGGACGAACTTATACAAGAAATTAAAAGCCGGCTGGATATAGTAGATGTTGTGTCAGAACAGGTTATCTTGAAAAGACGAGGTAACACTTATTGGGGTTTGTGCCCGTTTCACAAAGACAAACATCCCTCTTTTGCCGTAACTCCGAGCATGGGCATATACAAGTGCTTCAGCTGCGGGGAGGGCGGAGATGCAATAAAATTTATCATGAAAACCAAGAACATGGAGTTTCGTGAAGTTATTGAAGATTTGGCGCAAAAGTTTGGGCTTGAAGTTCCCAAAACTCACAAGTCAAACGGTTCGACCCGTGAACTCAAAGACCAAATGCTAAAAGCAACCGAAATTGCCGCAGAATTTTACCATGACTTGCTTTTAAGAAACAAAACCGAAAATGCCGAACTTGCGCTTGCTTATTTGACCAAGCGCGGCATAGGACAGGATATTATTAAAAAGTTTCATCTCGGGATTGCGCCGAAAGCTTATACCTCTTTGTATGATGAATTGAGAAAAGATTTTTCAAATGATGTATTGGAAAAAGCGGGGCTGGTTTTGAAAAGCGAAAAAGGAGGATTTATTGACAGGTTCAGAAACCGTGTAATTATCCCTATTCAAAACGAAAACGGTCAGTTTATCGCATTTGGAGCAAGGGCAATTGAAGAAGGGCAAAATCCGAAATATTTAAATTCCTCCGATTCATTAATATATAATAAAAGTAAAACGCTCTATGGGCTTTATACGGCAAAAGATGCCATAAAAGCCGAGGACAGCGTAATAATAATGGAAGGATATTTTGATGTTATTTCATCTCAGGCTCACGGGATTGAAAATTGCGTTGCCTCTTGCGGAACAGCCTTAACTCAAGACCACATAAGGCTTTTATCCCGTTATACAAAATCAAGAAGAATTTATTTATCGTTTGATACCGATAGTGCGGGGCAAAAAGCTACTGCAAAAGGCGCATCAATTATAAAAGAAGTTTTTGCGGGGCTCGGAAATATTAAGCAATTTGATGAAAGTTATATTGCCTCTAATCCGCAATCAGACAGGTATGCATGCGAAATTCGTGTCATCGCACCGCCCGAGGGCAAAGATCCCGATGAATTTGTACGTTCCGTCGGGGCAGATGCTTACAAAATGTATATGCAAAATGCTCCTTTATACATAGATTTCAGGATTAACAGCATTTTAAAAGACAAAGACAACTACAAAACTCCGCAGGAAAAAGCTCAATATATCAGTACGATTATTCCCGTTCTAGGGGAAATCCAAAATCCGATTATACGTGAAGAATACACTCAAACCGTTGCGGGTGCATTAGGGATTGATTCCTCCGTAATCAAGACAGAGCTTGAATCTTACTACAGGGCAAACATTCCGAGAGTCGAAAGAATTGTTAAGAATGTAACAAAAAATGATTCGGTTGTGCAAAAAGCGCAAAAAATTTTATTGAGCGTTTTTTTTGTACCCGACAGTCATTTAACATTTACTCAAATCAATGAAATGATTGGCGAAACTGCATTCAATGATGAAATATTAATAATTGTAAAATCTACAATTGACAAATTGATATGTAGCGTAAATAATGTGAAAGAATTAATCGAACACTTATATACTGAATTTGTCGATAACCCTGATGCACAGGCTATTCTCCCGGAATTGGTCGAGCATGCTCAAGCGTATAAAGACCTGAGTGAGGAGGAGTTCAGAAACGTCATAAAAGAGGCTATTGCTAAAATCAATAAATGTAAGCATGTCGAGGAAGTAGAACACATTAAGAAAAAATATAAAGGGATCGATGATAATGACCCCGAAGCTCTTAAAATTCAAATTCAATTAAGAGACAAACTTAGAATGAAAAAAGAAAAATCGGAGATGAATTAGATGACAAGAAAAAAACAAAGCGGATCTTCAGTTGTTAGTATGGACGAAGATGAAGCATTAAATTTGAGAAATTTAGATGAAGAAGATTCAATGACGAGTGACCCCATTAATTATATGAACGTAGATATTTCAACTGATAATATTGATGATATAGTTTCCTCAAAAATAGGGGATAAAGTATCTTCTGATGATATTTATATGATGCATTCATCTGATGATGCGGAACAAAAAGATATCGAAGTTCCGAAAAATGTTGCAATAGACGATCCCGTCAGATTGTATTTAAGAGAAATCGGACGTATCAAATTGTTATCCGCCAATGATGAAATTGCACTTGCAAGACAAATCTTAGAAGGCGGCACAAAAGGTGCTATAGCTAAAAGAAAACTTGTTCAGGCTAATTTAAGATTGGTTGTAAGTATTGCGAAAAAATATATCGGCAGAGGTATGCTTTTCTTAGACTTAATCCAAGAAGGCAACTTAGGTTTAATCCGTGCCGCTGAAAAATTCGACCACGAAAGAGGTTTCAAATTCTCAACTTATGCAACATGGTGGATAAGACAGGCAATCACCCGTGCAATTGCTGATCAGGCAAGAACAATCAGAATCCCCGTTCACATGGTTGAAACTATTAACAAGTTGAAAAAAGTAACAAGAAAACTTGCTCAAGAATATTCAAGAAAACCGACCGAAGAAGAATTGGCAGCAGAAATGAATGTTTCAATTCCTAAACTTCGTGAAATTATTAAAATTGCTCAAGAGCCTTTATCTTTGGAAACTCCTATCGGAAAAGAAGAAGATTCAAGATTAGGCGATTTTATTGAAGATAGAGAAGCCGATGCGCCCGTAAAAATGGTTGCATCCGAACTCTTGAAAGAAGATTTGGCTGAAGTTCTTTGTACTCTTTCTCCTCGTGAAAGAGATGTATTAAGATTAAGATTCGGAATGGATGACGGCAGACAAAGAACACTTGAAGAAGTCGGACAGTTGTTCGGTGTTACAAGAGAAAGAATCAGGCAGATTGAAGCAAAAGCTTTGCGTAAACTTCGCCACCCGAACAGAAAGAAAAGACTTGAAGAATATGTAGAGTAATTCAAATTCTAAAGACTTAAAAAAAATCCTCTCAAAGTTAATTCTTGAGAGGATTTTTTGTTGCCAAATTTTTTATTTATCCCGAAATCTGGCTTTCTCCGAGAATAAATACTTTCCAGTCTTTGGATTCTGCCATTGCGGGTCTGTAAAAATCTTTTACGAGTATATATTGTGTTTGTACGGGGATACAGCCTTTTGAATTTAAAAAGTCGCCGAAGTTTTGCGAGTTTTTTATATAATTTTTTTGTTTAACAAGCGGATAGAATGCTCTTTTCTTTTTGGCTATTTCGCATAGCATTGCGTTTATTACGTCATCATAACTCAGTTCGTAGCCGTTATTCAGGGTCGTATCAAGGATATAATTCAAATTGTCTGCCGTAGTGATTGAGAAATACCCAAGAAGCTTATTGCTTTCTTCAATAACGTATCTTGTTTTGTAGTAATTGGTAAACCCTTGGAAAAACGGTGGCTTAAACTCGTTGGGATATCTTATGAGGGACGGTTTGTAAATATTTATCAATTCGTCATTGTACAATTCAGATATTGCTTTGGCATCCGAATTTTGCGCATATCTCCATTTTAATTTATTTTGATATGGGGTAGGATGTTCGATTTTCCATAAGGTTTCCGATGAACATTGCCTGAACCCGCATCCGTTAACAAACAGGTCAAACAATTCGTTGTGGCATTCATCAATTACGACGGAAAACGTTACGGCGCCTTTTGCTCCGAGTTTTTGGATAATGAAATTTACGAGCGTTTTGCCGGCATCATAGTAATTCTCTTTAAAAATAAGCCTTGTAATGTTGATTTTGTATGGATTCCCGGGAGTGCAAACAACCGTGATAAGCCCGAGGATTTCTTTCCCCTCAACAAGAATGAATGATTCCGATTTAAATTTCAATTTCAAAGGCATCATTGCATTGATAAAAGAAATAGAATCCTGAGTTAAATTTTTGGCAAGTTTATCATTGTCATCCGTACACAAATACGAAATCATCTTTTTTAACTTCGGATAATCAAAACAATTCAATCTTCTTATTATTGCCATAGCCTAATTATATATTATGAATTTGTTTGTTGCAAGTTTATCAAAAATTTTGCTTGTGGTATGACTTTTTGCGCCAAATATGCTATTATTACAACTATGAACGAACAGGAAAAGCTTATTTCTTATCTTGAACTTGCAGACAAATTCAAGGCTCAAAAGGATTATAAATCCGCAATCGGGTGTTATGAAAATTTTATTAAAATTGATCCGACAAAATCCGTAATCTATAATTTGACGGCAGATTTGTATAATAAAGCTTACGGCGATGACAGTCTTGAAAAACAGATTGAACTTTATGAGAATGCTTACAAACTGCAGCCCGATAACAGATTAACATTGCACGGTTTGGCTTTTTCTTATGAAAAAATCGGCAATGCGCAGAAAGCGCAAGAATTTTATCGGGAGCTTTTACATAATAAGCCGACCGAAACTGATTTTTATAACTATGGAGCTTTTTTAATTCATAACGGGGATTTTGTAAACGGGCATAAATTCTTCGCACACAGATTTTTGACAAATGATCAAAACCTTAAATATCCCGCTGATGTTTCAAAAAAATGGGATTTCAAATCGGATTTAGCGGGTAAAACGCTCTTAATTCATTATGAACAGGGGTTTGGCGATACGATAATGTATTCAAGATTTGTTCCGTTTTTTAAAAACATCGCAAAAGATGTCATTTTTGTTGTGCAAAAAGAGTTGTTTAATCTTATTTCTCAATCGGCGATTTTTCAAGGTATAAAGGTTGCAACAGATGATGACGATTTAAAATATGATTATAATATGGCGCTGCTTGATTGTCCGTATGTTATAAAAACAAATTCACAGAACTTGCCTTATAGCGACAAATATCTTGATGTTTCGGATAATTTGGTATCTTCGTATGCTCAAAAGTATTTAAAAACCGATAAAAAATACCGTATCGGTTTATCGTGTCATGGTGATATGAACGCTAATTATAATGCCAGAAATATAGATATTTCAAAACTCATAAATTTTGAAGATTATAGTGATGTACAATTTTATAATCTCCAGAAAGATGATGATATAAGGTCAAATTCTGTTACAGCGCTTGGCGATACGTTTAAAGATTTTACGTATAGCGCATGTGCCGTTAAAAATATGGATATGGTTATAACAACAGACAATGTTATTTTAAATCTGGCGGGAGCTTTAGGGGTAAAGACAGTTGCACTTTTCAATAAACAAACGAATTACCGCTGGTTTAAATTAAACGGCGAAGATGTCGGCTGGTATAAATCTGTTAAACCTTTGCAGGCTAAAAAACAGAATGACTTTACGCAGTTGGCGCTTGATTTGTCTGAATATTTAAAAACAACTCTTTAAAACAGGGATAATTGTTTTTCAAAATGCTTTTTTAAAAATGACGGTCTGTGATACTTGGTCAGTCCGTATTTATCAATCGCATCAAGGTGTTCTTTTGTCAGATATCCGGCATTGTGCTCCCAGCCGTATTGCGGAAATTCCTGTGATAACTTTTGCATATATCTGTCTCTTGTTACCTTGGCAAGTATGCTTGCCGCAGCAATCGAGGCTGACGTGCCGTCCCCTTTTATTATAAATTTTTGATGGTATGTATAATTTTTTATGAGTCTGTTTCCGTCAACAAGAGTTATAAAATCGGTCAACTTCGCTTCTTGAATAACGTTTTCGCAAGCCGTTTTCATTGCTTTGAGAGAGGAATTTAAAATATTTATTTTTTCAATTTCTTCAACTTCAACGCAAATTATTGAGTTTATGGAATTGTTTAGGATTATATCGTACAAATTTTCCCTTATTTTATGGGTTAATTTTTTGGAATCGTTTAATTTTTCCAAATCCTTTTTTAAGCTTGACGTAACTTTCGGAAAATAAACGCATGCCGCAAAGACTCCGCCGGCAGCAGGTCCTCTGCCTGCTTCGTCGGTGCCGATTACTGATGTTTTGAATTTTTTGTCAAAGTTAAATAGTGCGTTCATATTTATCAGGTACATTCTCCCACTTGCCGTCATTCAATAAACCTTGCAGAGTATTTCGCTCTAATCTTATTTTCTTGTACTTGGTATCGGTTATTTTATTTCCGTAAAAATCAAGTACTCCGTATTTTTTGTCTTTTTTAACAAGTATGTATTCATTGAATTTTTTAACTTTGTCATACACGGGTTCAAGTACAACCTGTCCTTCACGATTGTAGATTCCATATTTGCCGTATTTTTTTATAACGATAACATCATGTATAGGTTTTATTCTTTCGCAATTATTGTTTAGCAAAATATTATCATCTTTATCCAGAATCCCGTAATATCCGTTTAATTTGGTAACAAATATTCCGTTCCCGATATGTGTCATTTTTTGATATTTTACGGGAACGATGGTATCTTCTGACAGGTCAATAATTCCGTAGCGTTTATCAAATTTTACAAGAATCCTGTTTGGAGTAATTTTTGTCATAAAAGAATAATTTCTTTTGGTCAAAGTTTCTCCGCTGTCATTTATCAATTTGTAACCGTTTTTGTTGATTATAAAATAGTGCTTGTCGTTAAAAATTAAATGCTCAACGCTTTTGCAATCGATTTCGATAACCGAGCCGTCGCTGTTAAAAATAGTCGAATTTGAATATATCCGCCTTGAACCGTCGGAATAAAAGTTCGTTGCGGTTTCTGTTAAGATATAATGTTTGTCGCAATTGGTGAATTTATGCTCGGTCTTTTGATATTGGGTATTTATCAGCCGTACATTATCATGGGAAGAATTTCCTCCTGAAGAACGACTGTATGAGGAACCGTGAGAAGCACCGTGCGAACAGCTTCCACCTCCGCCGTGAGAGCATGAACACGCACCGTAAGAGCTTCCGCATAAAAATATAAACGCAATCAGTCCGAGTAAAATTTTTTTCATATCTGCCACCTCTATATTTATATTTTTTACCACAAAAACAATCTTTATTGCTCTAAATAATTATATAGCTGTTTTGATTAAACATTTTTTAATAAAAGGTCAATTTTTTTATCCTAAAACACTTTATAAATATATACAGGTATGGGGAAAATATGAAATTAATCAGTTTGAATACGGCAGCAAAAGTGTCGCAAAAAATAATAAAGGCTTTTAAAAAAGAAAATGTCTTTAATTCAAAAACCTTTAATGCCATAATGGATAAAGATTGGGGCAAAGGTTCTAAAGCTATTTGTGCCAAATCAAAAACTACGGGAAAACCCGTAGATATATTTGTAAAAGATAAAAGCGTTACTATTGGCGGCTGTACAAATTATTATTATACTCTTTACGATAAAAGCGGCAAAAAGATAGGCTCAAAAAGTTTCGGTATAGAGCTTCGTCCCGATTCTAAAGCAGGCAACGAAATGCATTACGGGGTAATGGAAAATACTCCGTGCGACATTGCGGGAGCAGGGGTAATTGAAGATGCTATCCAAATCGAAACTGCCCTAAAAAACGGTATAAAAGTTATCCCGAGAAAATCTATGGCAAAAGCGACTTTATACCATACCAAAATGGGCTTTTTGCCGACCCCAAACCTTGCGGAAGTCAAAGATTGGGGCGACGTTTCAGATTTAATGCAAGAATTAATCCAATATTCGCCCGATATTAAAATAAGAAATTACAAACCCATAATTATAAAAAAGAACGGAAAGTTTTATCTTGATTTAAACACAACTCAAGCCCATGCAAACGCAAGAGAAATAAAATCAAGACTTGCCAAAGACGGAGGCTACAGGGTTGAAGATTTGAAAGCTCTCGGAACCGATATGGAATTATCGGGCGATGAACTTAAAGTATGGAAGAATAAACTTGCCAATAAATCATTTTTAGACAAAATCGGATAAGTTTTGCTAACTTTTTTATTAACAAATTGCTATCATATAAAAAAACGTTATAATATTTTATATGAGCGTTGATATTGACAAAAGTGATTTGGAAGATTTAAAGCAAAGGGTTAAAAAGAAACTTGATGAAACCCATCTTTATTCATACAGGGGAACGGTTTCAAAACTGCTGGGGTTAACCGTTGAAGTTAAATTGCCGGGGTTAAAAATCGGTGATTTATGCTATATCGAAACCTATGACGGCAAGCAAAAACCTGCCGAAGTTCAGGCTTTCAAAGGTGAAGTTGCTCAGCTTGCTTTGCTGTTAGACGGTAGCGGAATCGGTCAGGGTAGTCTTGTTACATCTACCGGTAAACCGATTATTATTCCTGTCGGGGATTTTTTACTCGGCAGACTTATTGATCCTATGGGTAATCCTATTGACGGCAAGCCTCTTGATACAACCGATGCGCAATGGCGTCCGATTGAGGGACCTCCCCCGGGACCTTTTGAAAGACCTATTATTACGGAAATATTTTCAACGGGTGTTCGTGCGATTGACGGATGTATGACTATGGGCTGCGGTCAGCGTTTAGGGCTGTTTGCGGGATCAGGTGTAGGTAAAAGTACGCTACTTGGTATGATTGCGAGAAATTCCGATGCCGACGTTAACGTTGTTGCGCTGATAGGCGAACGTGGCAGAGAGGTAAAAGAGTTTGTAGAAGATGCTTTGGGCGAATACGGTATGTCAAGATCGGTACTTGTTTGCTCAACAGGCGATAAGCCCCCGTTGATTCGTCAAAAATGCCTGCTGACAGCAACCGCCGTTTGTGAATATTTCAGAGATCAGGGCAAAAAAGTGTTCTTAATGACCGATACCGTTACACGTTGCGCAATGGCAGGGCGTGAAGTCGGTTTGTCTTTAGGCGAACCTCCGACAATGAAAGGGTATCCCCCCTCAATTTTCTCTTGGCTGCAGAAAGTTCTTGAAAGAGCAGGAAATAGTGAAAAAGGTTCTATCACGGCTCTTTATACGGTATTGATGGAGGGTGATGATATTAACGACCCGATTGTTGATATTGTTCGAGGTATTGTTGACGGACACATTTTCTTATCAAGGAAAGTAGCAGAATCAAACCACTACCCTGCAATTGATGTACTGGGCAGTATTTCCCGTTTGATGAGTTCTATTGTTACGCCTGAACATAAACAGGCTGCCGCAAAATTAAGAACTTTAATGTCATTGTATAGAGAAAACAAAGACTTGATTGATGTCGGTATGTATCAACAGGGTTCAAATCCCAGACTTGATACGGCAATTGAAATGATGCCGAAGATTAATGCTTTCTTGCAGCAAAGAACGGACGAAAGCGTAACAATGGACGGTACAATCCAACAGCTTGTAGATATGATGAAAGACGTTAATATTTAATTTTTGGCAAATATTTGCAAAATTACGTTAAATCTTATTGTAACTATAATGTTGTTTAAGTTGTATTGTTGTTTACTTTTCTATTTTAACGTCGTTAACAAGTTGAATGTTTACTTTTTCGCCTGCTTTAGCTTTGTAGTTTAATCCGGGGGTTAATAATCCGACGGCTCCGCCTACGACAAACGCAATAGGTAGCCCGATGGCAAATCCGCCGATGATTACGGCATCTGCCGCAATTCCTATTCCGCAGCCTGCCGCAACGCCGACAGCAGAAGTTCCGAATGTTGTTCCAAAACCTTTGCCCATAGCGTTCAGCTTGCCTCTTGATAAGTATTCGTTTTTGCTAAAAACTTGAGCTTTTACGGGTTTGCGCTCTCCTGACGGGAGTTCGATGTACTTAAAATCTAAATATATTTTCCCGCTTCTGTTAAAAGATTTCGGTTTTTGGATATCCGTAATTTGTGCAAAGAGTTTTGTTGCCGGGGGTAAAATTTGAGATCCCTCGACCGTTGAAACGCCGTCTTTAAAAAGAAACGCTACTTCATCTCCGACTTTGGCGGTTTTTTCATTAAAATTTTGCGCAAATGTTACCTGCAAAGTGTTGTATTGCGCAATATCATAATTTTCATCCGTTACGTTGACTATGTTTCCGGGAGTTTTCTTTGCCAGTTTCTTAGGCAATTTTATATGCTCAATTTTAGTTGAATTGTTTACTTCTTCAATTGCTTCAGAGCTTAAAGAAAGATTTAAGCCCAGCATTAAACCGCATAATAAACAGGAAAGAATCTTTTTCATAACAATGCTCCTTTTTTGCCATGAATACTAGCACATAATTTGAATTTCGTAAATATCAATTTTAAAATTATTCGTTTACGTGGTCTAATGCCATTTTTAATATCGTTTTTACGTGCCCGTCGGTTAGTGAATAGTAAACATTTTTGCCTTGTTTTAAGGCTTTAACGAGTTTTGCGGTTCTTAAAATTTTTAATTGATGCGAAACTGCGGATTTTGTCATATCCAAAAGTGCAGCCAAATCGTTTACACACAAATCGGCTTCTTCTAAAGCCCACAAAAGCCTTATTCTTGTGCTGTCGCCCATTACCTTGAAAAAATCCGACAAATCATATAATTTTGTCAAATCAGGCATATCAGGCATAATTTCTTTGACCAATTCAGGATTAACCGCATTCGTATCAGTTTTTTCGTTACTCATAATTTTATTATAGTTTAACGATTGAACAATTGTCAAACTGTTTGTTAAGAATTATGTCATAGGGGTTGACAATTGAACAGTTGTTCAATTATAATATTATTATATACATTAAAGGATTTTGGGACATGTGCAAATCAGAACATTGCGAAATTAGACATTGTAAACCTCAGTGCGCTATAGCGGCTGCGGTTATTATTTTTGTTTGCGCAATTGTTTTGAAGCCGACGGGTGTTTGGCGCTTTGTTGCTTTTCTTACCGCATATTTGATTTCGGGCGGGGATATTTTATTAAAAGCCGTTAAACATATATTTAAAGGTAAAATTTTTGATGAAAATTTCCTTATGGGTATTGCAACAATCGGTGCATTTGCAATCGGTGAATACCCCGAAGCTGTTATGGTTATGATTTTGTACCAAATCGGCGAGGCTTTTCAGGATAAAGCCGTTGAAAAATCAAAACAGTCGATTTCCGATTTAATGGATATAAGACCTGATTATGCAAATGTTGAAATTGACGGAAAGCTTGTTAAGAAAAATCTCAATGATGTCAAAATAGGCGATATTATAAAAGTTACTGCGGGTGAAAAAATTCCTTTAGACGGATTGGTAATTGACGGCTGCGGGGCTGTTGATACATCTGCTCTTACGGGGGAAAGTGTTCCACGCTGTGTTAAAAAAGGCGACAAAGCCGTAAGCGGGTGCATCAATACAAACGGACTTTTAACTATAAAAGTTGAAAAGAAATTCGGCGAATCCACGGTTTCAAAAATTCTTGAACTTGTTGAATATGCAAGTTCCAAAAAGGCGAAAGCCGAGAATTTTATAACAAAATTTGCAAGATATTATACACCGGCGGTTGTTATAGGTGCGGTATTTTTAGCTCTAATACCTCCTTTATTTATAAAAGGCGCCGTATCTAGTGTATGGTTTGAGCGTGCACTTACATTCCTTGTAATTTCATGCCCCTGCGCACTTGTTATTTCGGTTCCTTTGGGCTTCTTTGCGGGAATCGGCGGAGCATCAAAAGACGGAATTTTAATCAAAGGCGCTTGTAATATAGAATCTCTTGCAAAGCCTTATGCGGTTGTTTTTGACAAAACGGGAACTTTGACAAAAGGAACGTTTAAAGTTACTGCGCTAAATCCCGCAAACGGCACGGATAAAGATGATTTATTAAAAATGGCGGCTTATGCCGAAAATTATTCTACTCACCCGATTGCGCTATCAATAAAAGATGCTTATAAAGATAAAATTGATACTTCAAAAATTAAAAATGTGGAAGAAATCGCAGGACATGGCGTAAAAGCATTGCTTGAAAATGATGAAATCCTTGCAGGCAATATCAAGCTTATGAGAAAATTCAATATAGCTGATGTTGCTGAGGCAAATTCTTGCGGGACAACCGTTTATATTGCAATAAACGGCAAATTCGCAGGCTATGTAACTATATCCGATGAAATAAAGCAAGATTCAAAAGATGCAATAAAAGAATTAAATACACTCGGTGCTAAAACGGTTATGCTGACAGGGGATGCGCAAGCTCCCGCAAAATATACGGCAGACGTTCTCGGGATAAAGGACGTATATTCTGAACTTTTGCCCAATCAAAAAGTTGAACAATTGGAAAAATTAATAAATGAGCATAAAGGCAGCGTAATATTTACGGGCGACGGAATAAATGATGCTCCCGTTTTGACAAGGGCTGATGTCGGAATTGCAATGGGTGCATTGGGTTCTGATGCGGCGATTGAAGCGGCAGATGTTGTCATAATGGATGATAAACCCTCGAAAGTTGCTCAGGCTGTGAAAATTTCAAAAAGGACCATGCTTACGGTTAAAGAGAATGTTGTTTTTGCGCTCGGAATTAAGGCATTGTTCCTGCTGCTCGGTGCTATCGGCTTAATGACAATGTGGGGTGCCGTTTTTGCTGATGTCGGCGTTACTCTTATTGCCGTTTTAAATTCAATGAGAATGCTTGTTTGCAAAGAAACATCAAAAGCTTGAAAAATGTTCAAACTCCTTAATATTTCGCAGTTTTGAGTAATTTATGCTATAATTTAGCTATGTCTGAAGTAAGGAGTGCAAAAACATATATAAGCCTGTTTAGTAGCGCAGGCGTAGGCTGTTACGGTTTTAAACAACACGGCTTTGATTGTGTTGCAACAAGTGAACTCATTGAACGCCGTCTAAATATTCAAAAGTATAATCACAAGTGCAGTATGGATTCCGGGTATATTTGCGGTGATATTACCGATAAAGCCGTATTGAAAAAATTGTACACTCAAATTTCCGATTATAAAAAGAAAAATAAAACCGGTGATATTGATGTTATTATTGCAACACCGCCATGTCAGGGAATGTCGGTTGCTAATCATAAAAAAGCAAAAGACGAAATTAACAGAAACTCTCTTGTAGTTGCTGCAATTAACATCATAAAAAAAGTTAAACCGAAATTCTTTGTTTTTGAAAATGTTCAGGCATTTATGAAAACAAACTGCTATGATAACGGGGTTTTAAAACCTATATCGCAGGCGATTAAAGATAATTTGTCGGAAAATTACATTTATACGGACAAAATTTTGAATTTTAAAAATTACGGCTCAAATTCAAGCAGAACAAGAACTCTTGTAATAGGTGTAAGAAAAGATTTATCCGATGACGTTTTACCATTTGAACTTTTTCCCGATTATACTCCTGAAAAGACCTTAAAAGATGTCATATATGATCTCCCGCGTTTAAAGAAAATGGGCGAGATTTCAAAAAATGATATTTACCATTATTTCAGAGAATATTCTCCTCAGATGAGAGATTGGATAAAATATATAAAACAGGGACAGTCGGCTTACGACAATAAAGATGAGCGCAAAAGGCCACATAAAATCGTAGACGGTAAAATCGTTCAAAACGTAAATAAAAACGGCGATAAATATAAGCGCCAATGCTGGGATAAGATTGCGCCATGTGTTCATACAAGAAATGATATTCTTGCGAGCCAAAATACTGTTCACCCTGAAGATGACAGGGTTTTCAGCATAAGAGAATTGATGCGGATGATGTCAATTCCTGATGATTTTAAATGGGTCGAAGAAGATGAAAAAACAATAAATGCACTCCCTCTAAAAGATAAAAAAGCTTTTCTAAAGAAAAATGATATAAATATAAGACAAAGTATCGGAGAAGCTATTCCGACAGCTGTTATATCCTGCGTGGCGTCAAAAATAGAAAAGTTCCTTGATACGGAAAAATTAAAAGACAAGGATATTAAAAAGATTATAAAATCGGACAATCTGTCAGATACTTCTGCGATTATTGATTTTATAAAGAAAAATAAAAATAAATATGCTTTGAGCACTCTTTCAAGAATAGCCGAACTTTCAAATAACAGACGCACCGAAACGGCGGCTTATTATACAAATAAACAACTGCTTTTTGAAATTTATAACAACTTGCCCGAATTTAAACAAGAAAACATTAAAATCTTAGAACCCGCAGCAGGTGTGGGAAATTTTCTGCCTTTAATTATCGGTAAATATTCTAATTGCAAAAAACTTGATATTTGTCTTTGCGATAAGGATTCCGAAGCTTTGAAAATTTTGCGGGAACTCTATAAAATATCGGGTATTCCGTCAAATGTGTCTATCCGTATTAAAAACGAAGATTTTTTACTTGCAAAAAATAAAGTTCATTATGACTTGGCAATCGGCAATCCGCCTTACGGCAAGGTTAAAGATAAAAAATTGCTGTCAAAATACCGCAAATTGTATAACGATGATGAGGCAGATAATATTGCGGCGTTTTTTGTCGAAAAATGCCTGCAAACTGCGGATAAAATTTGTTTGATTTTACCGAAATACTTCTTGCACAATACTGATTTTTCAAAATGCAGGGACTATACAAAAAAATATTGCATAGATTCAATTATTGATTTTGGTGAAAACGGATTTAAAGGCGTTTTGATAGAAACAATCTGTCTGATAACAGATAATAAAAAACTTCCGAGATATACCCTTTGTTATTCGGTTCCGTATAAAAAAACAAACAAAATCTTACAATCCAAGCTTACTGACGAAAATTTCCCGAATTGGTTATTATACAGAAACGAAAATTTTGACAAAATCGCCGATAAAATGTGCTTCGGGGTATTTAAAAGTTTCAGGGACAGGCAAATTACAAATAAACTTTTAAAGCATAAAGGAAAAATATGGGTTATAAAATCCCGCAACATTGCGCAAAACGGTTCAAAAATTGAGCATTTGCCCGATTATGATGCATATCTTGATGATAGGGCAGATATTAAAAATTTATCCGTTGCAAAGTATTACGGCAGAGATGATGTGTATTTGAGCCCGAATATGACCTATTACCCCAGAGTCATAAAAAAGCCCAAAAATACTATTGTGAACGGTTCTGTCGCTATTTTTGAAACGGAAAATAAAAAGAGAATATCCAAAAAAGATTTGGAATATTTTTCGACTGATGAATTTAGAAAATTTTACGGTATAGCAAGAAATTTGAGCACAAGATCGCTAAATCTCGATAAAAATGCCGTGTTTTATTTCGGGGTAAGAAAACGCTAATATGTTAACAAACACAGATATAACTGAATTTTTAAATAAATACGATTATGATATAAGAAAGACGGGCAACGCTCGCTGGATTGACCAGAAATGTACGCCTGATGTCATTACGATTATATCTGACTGTATATATAATTTTCACTTAAATAATTCCGAAAAATTTTTTACGTCGTCAGATATAAGATTTTCCGATTATGCAAGAAGTAATGTTGTTGAAATTTTTAAAAAGCCCGAAGTGGATTCTGATAAAGCAGAACATGAATACGATAAATTCTTCCAGCAGCCGATGGAATTGCTTGCGGCATCTCATGTTCTGACAAAATACAAGGTTAAAAACAGAAATGTTTATGAAATATCCGATATTGAGATTTTGGATTATCTTGCGCTAAGAGAGAAAAATTCACTATATTTTTTGAAAGAATATATAACAAAAACTCTTAAAGACAGCGGGATTTATCCTTTATTTGAAACATTTTTCAATAATCAGACTCCCGAAAATTATTCAAAAATGAAAAGCGGTTTTTCGAGTTTTACGATAAAAAACACTCCCATAAATAAAGAGCTTGAATGCAACAGAATTTTTATCAAGGTGCTGAATCCTCTTGCATACTTCAAAAATTCTTTAGGCACGGTAAAAGGCAGATTGTCAAAAGACAAAATAACCTATGATATGTTGATGTACAACAGAAATAATTTCCGTGATATCAATGCCGAGAAACCGAAAAATGTAACAAGAAAAGAATATATGCAATCGCATAAAATCGTATTCAACAAGGCTTATTACAGATATCAATCTCAAAAAGCAAAAAGGGTTTTGCATGATTTTAATACCCGTTATCGCAGGGATAAAAGCGAGTATGATGATGAATACGCAAATGCTCCCGCAACGGAAATTCATCATATATTTCCCGAAAGCAAATATCCCGAAATTTCATATTATTTGGAAAATCTTATCGCTCTTACTCCGACCCAGCATTTAAATTGCGCACATCCGAATCATAAAACCGGTGAAATTTCAAAGTCGTATCAGCATAAATTGCTGCTTGCAAAAGTTGAAAGAATTAAAGAAAACTTAAATTCAGGTAATGCGGAAAAGAAATATTCTTTTTCAAATTTGCTTAAGGTGCTTGCTGTGGCGTTTGAAGATGACGGGATTTTGAATATTGATAATAATTATTTTGATGCGATAGTCGATGTAATCAATTCTCATTATTTAAGTGAACAATAGCGAAAGACCGTCAGATGTACGAAATATAAGGCATTTGCCTCAGAATGTCGGTATTTCTACTGGGTTTGGGTTTCTACCCCAACAATAAATTTTCAAAACACCCTTATGCTACACAAATTGTCCGCAGCATTCGCTTCCGCAGAATTTGCACCTGTTTATTACAAGGTTGTATTCTGAAATTTGATACCCGTCCCTTACAATTAACGGTCTGGCGCAGTTTTTGCAATATGTACTTGAGGTTTCAATATTTGTGAGATTGCCTGTATAAACATTATTTAGCCCGACTTGTTTTGCGATTTTATAAGCTTTTAAAAGTGTTGAAAAACTCGTGGCTTTTTTGTTTGAAAATTTATATCTCGGGAAAAAGGCACTAAAGTGCAGCGGAATGTCAGAGTTTAAATTTTTTAAAATCCATTCGCATTCGGATTTGAGCATTTCTTCGCCGTCGTTTTCGCCTTCAATCAGCATGGTTGTTAATTCCGTATGACAATTCGTTTTGTTAACCGTGTATTCTATTGTTTTTAAAACGGGTTCAATATCCGAAAGACAGTTTTTTTTGTAAAATTCTTTGCTAAACCCTTTTAAATCAATATTTGCCCCATCCATATATTTAAAAAATTCTTTTGCGGGTTCGGGGTTTATAAACCCTGAAGTTATCGCAACTGTTTTAATCCCATTTTCACGGCATAGTTTTGCACAGTCAATCGCATATTCAAAAAATATTATCGGATCGTTATAGGTGAATGCAACGCTTTTGCAATTGTATTTTTGGGCAATTTCCACAATTTCTTTCGGCGAAGTTTTATTAAAATCCTGCGGGTTTGAATTATTTTTTGTCGTTTGCCAATTCTGGCAAAATTGGCAGCCCATGTTACAGCCTAATGTCCCGAATGACAGCGCAAAGCTTCCGGGGTAAAAGTGATAAAGCGGTTTTTTCTCTATCGGGTCAATTGCAAGCCCCGTATTGTAACCGTAAGTTGTTAATTCAATGTTTCCCTTAACATTTTTTCTTACATGGCAAAACCCGCTCTGTGTCGGAGCTAAAACGCATTTTCTCGGACAGATTAAGCATTGAACTTTACTGTTTGTTAATATATTTTGATATTTCATAAAATATATTATAATACTATTATGAAGATAAAAGAACCCGCAGTTGCAAATACTTTTTATACGGCGAATGTCGAAGATTTAAAGCTACATATAGATTACTTTAAAAGCATAAGTAAAAATCTCTATACGTGTCCGACAAGAGCTGTTATCGTTCCTCATGCAGGATTTGTTTATTCGGGGCGTATTGCTTATGAGGGAATAAGCCAGATTGACAGAAACGTTAAAAATATTTTCATTTTTGCTCCTGCTCACAGAGTCGGTTTTGACGGACTTGCGTTAACGTGTTATGATGCGTGGAAAACACCTCTCGGGATTACGGAAGTAAACCATGAAATAGGGCAGGAATTGCATGATAAATTCGGCGCAAACGTAAATGATGATGCAATGTTTGGCGAGCATTCAATTGAAGTTGAATTGCCGATTATTCAATATCTTTTCAAAAATGTAAAAATTGTTCCGGTACTGATAGGGAAAGAAAAGCCCGAAAAAATAAGCGAAATTATTTCACATTATTATCCCGATAAAAACAATGCATTTGTTATTTCATCGGATTTAAGTCATTTCTTAACTGATGACAACGCTAAGAAAGCCGATAAAGTAACGGCTCGCATGATTGAATCGGGTGATATCAGAAAATTTTCTTACGAAAATGCGTGCGGTGCTGTCGGAATTATGGGCTTGGTTTCGTTTGCCAATTCAAATAAATATTCAATGATTAGAATTGATTTGGCAAATTCATCGGAAATTTCAGAGGATAAATCAAGAGTTGTCGGATACGGAAGCTGGTTTTTATTTGAAGGCAGCAAAGATGATTTTATCGCTCAATATCACCCCGGATTTGTAATTGATATTTGCAAAATTATATTAAAATCCGAATTTGATCATAAACCTATGCAGATAATTTATCCGCAGGTATTTGATGAACCCGGAGCCTGCTTTGTTACGCTTGAAGAAAACGGACATTTGAGAGGTTGTATCGGATCAATTGCACCTTACAGACCTTTAATAACGGATTTGGTAGAACACGTAAAAGATGCGGCTTTCAAGGATACAAGGTTTAATCCCGTAACGGAAGATGAACTCCCGCTTTTGAAATATGCCGTTTCAATTCTTACTACCCCTAAAATGATAGCTTTTAAAGACGAAGAAGATTTGTTGAAAAAAATCGTTCCTCATCAAGACGGTATCATTATAAGAGATAATGGTCATCAGGCTGTATATTTGCCTGCCGTTTGGGACGAATTGCCCGACAAAAAAGAATTTTTAAATTCATTGAAAGTCAAAGCGGGTTTACCGAAAGATTATTTCTCTCATACATTGGAAGCTTACAAATTTTCTACAATTTATATTAAAGAAAATTAATCAGCCTTAAAAGTTGACAATGTTTTGTGTCCATGGTAAATTTGACCTGTCAGAAGTTATACAATTGAATATATTTCCAAAAAACCTTAAAAACAGGTTTGTTTTTGGTATATTCATTAAAATTTAAATAAAGGTTAATACCTGAAAACCTTTAAAAGTAATCTAGAGTAAAATTATGAAAGGTAAAATCTATGGAAAACAAAGAAGAAAAAGCGGTAGAAGTTAAAGAAGAAACTTCCGCTGAAAAAATAGAATCAACAGATGAACAAAAATCTGTTGAAACTCAGGCAGATGCTCCTGCAGAACAAAATGAAAAACCTGCAAGAGGACGCCGCAGAAGAAAACAAAAAATCGAAACAACATCAGAAGAAAAACCTCAATCGGAATGGACTGAAAATGTTGTTCAAATCAGCCGTGTAACAAAAGTTGTAAAAGGCGGTAAAAAATTATCTTTCCGTGCAATTGTTATTGTCGGCAACAAAAAAGGTCAGGTTGGTGTAGGCTGTGCTAAAGCTTCAGAAGTTATCATTGCTATTCAAAAAGCAATCGCTGACGGCAGAAAGAACGTTATCACGGTTCCTATCTTCAAGACAACAATTCCTCACCCCGTTCAAGGAAAATCAGGTGCAGGCTGCGTTATGTTAAGACCCGCATCACAAGGTACAGGGATTATCGCAGGCGGTGCTGTTCGTTCAGTATTAGAGCTTGCAGGTATTGAAAACATTCTGGCCAAATCTTTAGGTTCAAAAGCTCCTTTGAATGCCGTTAACGCAACAATCGAAGCTCTTAAATCTTTGACTCCGTTTAGCGAAATGGCTAAAAAGCGCGGTTTGTCAATGGCTGAGTTTTTAAATTAGTTTGAAGTAGAAATTATATAAGGAAATAGAATTATGGCAAATAAAAAATCTGAAATGATTAAAATTAAACTCGTAAAAAGTTTAATCGGTTCAAACGAAAAACAAAGACGAGTAGTTAAAGGTTTAGGTCTTTCCAAAAAAGATCAGGTTGTTGAACATGCATCAACTCCGACAATTTTAGGAATGGTAAACAAAGTTTCTCACCTTGTTGAGATTGTTAAGTAATTACCGTTTGAAAGTTTATACAATAAAAAGTAAAGAAAGAAGGAAATAATATGGCAAATATAAAATTAGAAGATTTAAGACCTGCAAAAGGCGCTACTTCTAAATCCAAAAGAGTAGGCAGAGGCCGTGCTTCAGGCTGTGGTAAAACTTCTTCCAGAGGTAACAACGGTGAAGGACAAAGATCCGGCAACTCATCCAAAAGAGGTTTTGAAGGCGGTCAAATGCCCGCATACAGAAGATTACCCAAATTGAAAGGGTTTCAGTTGTATTCAAAAGCTAACTATGCTCAAATCAACGTTGGCAGATTAGATGCTTTGAATCTTAAAGAAGTTTCATTAGAAACATTATCCGAAAGAAAAACAATACATTCGTCATGTGTAGGATTGAGAGTATTGGGCAATGGTGATATAAAAAATGCGGTAACGGTTAAAGCCGCTTATGTTACACCATCAGCAAAAGCAAAAATTGAAGCCGCAGGCGGAAAGGTTGAAATAGTATAATGGCAAACGATTATAGAGCGCCTTCTGCTGAAGACTTAATGTCTATGTGGAATGCCTCCGGATTAAAACAAAAAATCCTGTTTACATTTTTAATGATTGCAGTATGGAGATTCGGGGTTCAGATACCTTTGTATGGTATCAACAATCAGGTATTCTCTACTATCGCATCAGGAAATAACATAATCGGATTTTTAGATTTATTTACCGGCGGTGCACTTGGAAAAGTTTCTATACTTGCATTAGGTATCGGACCTTTTATCACATCTTCAATTATCGTTCAGCTTGTTTCGGTTGTCATACCGTCATTGGAAAAGCTGCAAAAAGAAGAAGGTGAAGAAGGCAGACGTAAATTGTCGCAGTATACGAGAATATTTACGGTAGTTCTCGGGTTGTTTCAGGGATTTATCTTTATGTTGTTCCTGCATCATTTACCGGGAGCGGTTATACCGAATGTAAATCCTATAATGTTCTATATTAATTCAATAATCATATTAACGGCAGGTGCCGTACTTGTAATGTGGATATCAGAATTAATAACTGAAAAAGGAATAGGCAACGGCGGTTCGCTCATCATCTTTTGCGGTATATTATCGGGAATCCCCGTATATGCTTCAAGAACATATCAGCTTGTTAAATCAAGCCCGAGTATGCAATTAGCATTATTGCTTTTACTTACGATTTTCTTCCTTGCAACAATTTTGATTGTTATTATGCAGGAAGCAGTAAGAAAAGTTATTATCGTTAACCCTAAAAGACAAATCGGTAACAAGGTTTATGGCGGTATGAATTCGTTTATTCCGTTCAAACTTAACCCGGGCGGGGTTATGCCGATAATCTTTGCAATTGCTATACTTCTGTTCCCGTCAACAATTCTTGCAATGGTTGGTCAGGCTAATATTAAATCTGTTCAGCTTAAACATATTATTATCAGTATGAATCACTTTTTAAGCCCTGACGGATTGCCTTATTATCTGATATATGTAGGTTTGATTATTGCATTGACTTTCTTCTATGCATCAATTATGCCCAATATGCAGCCCAAAGACATTGCTGACAACCTTAAAAAATACGGTTCATCAATCCCCGGTATCAAACCCGGCAGACCGACTGCCGAAGCTCTTGATAAAATCTTATCAAAAGTTATATTTATCGGTGCTATCGGTCTTGGTATAATAGCATTGGTTCCGTCTTTCGGAAGTTATGTTACAAAGATTGAAACCTTGCAGGGAATCGGTGCAACATCCTTAATCATTATGGTCGGTGTTGCACTGGACTTGATAAATCAGGTAAGATCTCATCTTTATGCAAGAAATTATGAATCGTTCTTAAAAGATGATAAGTAATGTAAAGCGATATAAATAACTATAGAAGGTGTATTGTTCAATTACAATACACCTTTTTAGTATTAATAAAATTGGATATCAAATTAATATTCAAAAAATATGTTGCAAACTAACAAATAAAATTATTTTGTGTTATTATAACCATAGTAGCAAAATTAGGAATGTGTGTCATGGCTAATTTATCAAATGAAGAAAAAGTAATAGGAATACCCCGTGCAATGTCGTTTTATAACAATTATCCGTTTTATTACGGATTCTTTAACGATTTGGGGATAAAAATTGTGTTGTCTGATGTTACAACAAAACAAACAATGTCTGACGGTGCGGCGCTGGTTGTTACAGAAACTTGCCTGCCGATAAAAGTTTATGTCGGGCATGTCTTAAATTTAATACATAAAGGTGTAAAGAATATTTTAATCCCGTCAATTCAATCAACTGACGTGAAAATTTACAACTGCTCAAAAATCAGAGGATTGCCTGATTTAATCAGAAATGTTGTAAAAGAAGATTTTAATTTGGTAGAAGCGACGCTTGATAAATCAGAAAAACATCACGGATTGTATGATTTTCTTGAAGATTGCGTCAGACCTTTCGGTATAACGGATAAAAAGCTTATCAAAAAAGCTTCAAAAGCAGGCTGGAGATGCTATAACAATTTCCACGTTATGGCAAAATCGGGAATGCCTTATTCAAAAGCTTTGAGTTATGCGCTTCAAGGCAAAGTCGTAATTTCTTCAAGCCAGAAAGAATATCCGATTTCAATCGCTCTTGTCGGACATGGTTATAATATTTTTGATGACAGAGTTTGCATGAAGATTTCCGATAAATTGGAAAAAATGGATGTTAAAGTTTGTACATCATTACAATTATCATCAGAACAATTGAATGAAGGTATTGCAAGTTTAGGCAACGATAAGTATTGGGCTAACGAAGATGAAGTAACCGGTACTGCCGGTCATTATTTAAAAGATAATAAAATTGACGGTATCATTACGATTACTGCATTCGGTTGCGGTCCTGATTCTTTGATGATTGAAAGAATCACAAGACATGCAAAACAGTTCGGCAAGCCGTTGTTGAATTTAACAATTGATGAACAAACAGGTGAAGCAGGCTTTGTTACAAGAATTGAAGCTTTTGTTGATATGCTTTTCCGTAAAAAACGTGCATCAATCGTTAATAAAATCAACATTAAAGAAAATGTTGCTCAATACAATACCAATACTAATATGATTAAGACCAAATAGCAGCTTTTAAAAAGTTCAAAAGTCTTAAAAACAGATATGGAATATTTTAAAATATCCCACGGATGTTTTTGTGCGTAAGTTTAAATATGAGGAGAATTTATGGTCGGAATACTTGATATACAGTTTAACCCTGTAATAGGGGATAAACAGGCAAATTTAAAAACGGTTGAAAATTTTATCGCAAAAAATTCGGATAAAAAGCTCGATTTGGTTGTTATACCTGAATTTTTCTCAACAGGTATCAGTCATGATGCATTTGAAAAATTTCCCGAAGATGCAAATGGCGGCGAAACGATAGCGTATTTGTCAGAATTGGCAAAAAAATATAAAACTAATATCGTTTGCGGAACCGTGATAGAAAAGAACGGAAATAATTTTTATAATACATGCTTTGTTTTAAACAGGCAGGGTGAAATTGTTTGCAAATATAGCAAAATCCATTTATTTAATTATACGGGTGGAAATGAGGGCGAACTTATTACTCCCGGGGATAAAGCGGTTGTTGCGAATTTGGATTTCGGCAAGGTCGGATTATCTGTTTGTTTTGACATGAGATATCCTTTATTGATAAGAAAACTTGCTCAAATGGGTGCACAAATTGTTGTACTTCCGACAGCGTGGGTAATTCCCAATAAAATTTATAATAATGATAAATCAAAACGGTTTGAGCGTGATATATGGCTTGCAATGAACCGAACAAGAGCTTACGATAATATGGTTTATGTTGTTGTGTCTAATGAAACGGGCAAGGCAAATGAAAATGTAAGTTCGCTCGGATCTTCATTAATTATTTCACCTAAAGGGGAGATTTTGGCGGATGCCAAAGACGAACAAACCGCATTATATTTTGATGTTGACCTTGACGTTTTAGAAAAAATGAAATTGCAATATCCGATAACAAGTATTGATTAGCATTTACTACAAATAATATCTTGTGATATATTAAATATTTTGGAAATAGAACAATAGAAATTACCGCCATAGCAAAATTCGGAAATAACTTGTTAGTGAAATAACAACAAAAACGGTCATTGTTTGAACGATAGTGAGTTTGACCGTTTTTTATATTGAGCTTAGAAGTTATAGGAGAATTTTGTGTGCGGGGGCTTTTGTGAAACTTTTTGCTTAAAAAGTTTCCGCTGTCTGCGCAAGACAAAGATAATAAAGATTACTGCATTTTCGCATATAGTTTCTAATATATTTTATGTAGGGTGCGGAGAGCTAACGCACCGATAAAATGTATCAATGCTTCCAATATGCTTTAAATTCTTTGATATCTTTCAACATCTTATTGTAATTTCCGTCAAAACAAATTGTTCTATCGTCAATGTACAAATATGCGGGGATTTTTACATTTGTTACATCTTTAAAATAAATATCCAATTTATTTTTTATAAGCCATTTAACAGACATTATTAAATTTCTGGTTGTAAAAAGGTATAAATCAGCAGACTTATTCAAGGTTTTTAAAAATTCATCTGCTCCTGATCTTACTTGTGGAATGAGGTTTTCATTAAATTTCCCATCGTAATAATTCAATACTCCATCTAAATCTATTAATATTTTCTTTTTGCAATTGTTCATTTATTGCTCCCCAATAGGTGGTAGATAACTTGTAATTAATATACCACAATAGGTGTCATGAGTAAAGACAGAAACAGACATCTTGAGAAATATAAAAAATTAGGAGAACACATAAGAAAGTATAGGTTAGAGCGTGGACTTTCTCAAGAGGAACTGGCTTTTAGAATTTCAAGTGCACGCAATTACATTGGTTGTATTGAGCGAGCTGAAAAATTGCCCAGCTTAAATACAATTTTTGATATTGCCGAAGAATTGCAGGTTAATATAAAAGATTTATTATAAATAAAACATAGGGTGCGGAGCGCTAACGCCCCGCAATATTTATTTCGAAATATTATCCAAAAATTAATCCTTGAGTATAAATTATTGATTAATTTTGTTTGTTATATAATATATGGCGAGGTATAAATATGCAATTAGAATTTTTAAATTCAAAAATACACAGAGCAACTGTTACTGATGCAAATTTAAACTACGTCGGATCAATAACGATAGATGAAACTTTATTAAAAGCCGCAAATATGCGTGAATGGCAAAAAGTTGAAATTCTTGATGTCAATAACGGCGAAAGATTTCAAACTTATATTATCAAAGGAGAAGCCGATTCAGGGTGCATTTGTTTAAACGGAGCGGCAGCAAGAAAAGTCCAAAAAGGCGATAAAGTTATTATTGTAACTTATGCAATTTTAGAAGAAAATGAAGTTGCAAACCATAAACCGACAATCGTTATTGTTGATGAAAATAACAAAATAGCTCAAACAAAATAAAAGTTTTTTAAGCTCAGAATGCTTGTAAATACGCACATTCAAGCCTGTACTTGAATTTTATTTTGCTTTGTAGTATATTTATCGGGTACTAACAGCTATTAAGGTGGTGAAAATATAAAATGGCAGAAGTTAAAGTCGGCGAAAACGAATCAATCGAAAGCGCTTTGAGAAGATTTAAGAAAAAAATCCAAAAAGCAGGGATTTTGTCTGAAGTAAAAAAGCGTGAAAGATACGAAAAGCCCAGCGTAAAAAGAAAACATAAATCTGAAGCTGCTCGTAAAAGAAAAGTTTAAGATACAAAATATTTAAAATAAGAAGCCCGCACAATTTTAATTGTGCGGGCTTCTTGTAATCTGTTGATAATTTTTTAATTAAAATTCAATCCGAAAATTAATCAATTTTCCAACTGTTTAAATATTGTTCCTGTTCGGGAGTCAGAGTGTCAATTTCAATGCCCATAGATTTAAGTTTTAATTGAGCGATTTTGACATCAACTTCGTGAGGCAGGGTATACAATTTATTTTCTAATTTGCCTTTATTTTTTACAAGAAATTCTATACCTAAAGCCTGATTAGCAAAACTCATATCCATAACGCTTGCGGGGTGCCCTTCTGCTGCTACGAGGTTGACTAATCTTCCCTGACACAGAACGTAAACCGATTTACCGTTATTTAATACGTATTCTTCAAGGTTCGGTCTTACCTGTTTAATTTCTCGGGTGTGTTCTCTTAAACCCTCAACGTTTACTTCCCAGTCGAAATGACCTACGTTTCCGACCATTGCACCATCTTTCATTGTTAAAAGATGCTCAACGTCAATTACATGCTTGTCGCCCGTTACACATAAGAACAAATCTCCTTCTTTTGCGGCTTGAGCGATAGGCATAACACGGTATCCTTCCATTGCAGCTTCAAGAGCTTTCAAAGGATCAACTTCGCAAACGATAACATTAGCACCGAGCGCTTTTGCTCTCATTGATACGCCCTTGCCGCACCAGCCGTAACCGCATACAACAACCGTTTTGCCTGCGATTAAAATATTTGCGGCTCTCATAACGCCGTCAAAAGCGCTTTGACCCGTGCCGTATCTGTTGTCATATAAATGTTTTGTTAAACTTGTGTTTACTCCGACAGCGGGGAAACCTAAAGTCCCTTCATTCTCCATTGCTTTTAATCTTATAATTCCCGTTGTGGTTTCTTCTGTCGAACCGATAATTTTGCTTATCAAATCGGGTCTTTTTTCGTGAATCATTGAAACCATATCGCATCCGTCATCAATAATAATGTCCGGGTTAAATTTTACGGCTTCTTCAATGTGGCTTTTATATTGATCAACGCTTTCTCCCGATATTGCGTAAACAGGCATGTGATAATATTTTACAAGAGCTGCCGCAACATCGTCCTGCGTAGATAAGGGGTTTGAAGCAACAAGCAAAGAATCTGCTCCGCCTGCCTGCATAACCGTGCATAAAGCTGCCGTTTCTTTTGTAACATGAACGCATGCCGATAATTTCAAACCTTTGAACGGCTGTTCTTTTATAAATCTCTCTCTTATAGCCTTTAATACGGGCATATCTTTAAATGCCCAGTCAATTTGTTTTTTACCTTGATCTGCGAGGTTCATATCTTTAACATCGCATTTTACTTCTAAAGTATTGTTCATAGAATTCTCCTCTTTATACCTTATATTGTTTGATTATAACCTAAAAACACATTAAAAATTCTTTGACGATAATATTTGTAAAATTTTCTTAATAAAATTACAATATATGTCAAAAAATAACCTTTATCATTGTTATACTGGTTGGTAAGGAGTACGGTGTGAAAGTAAATTTAATTTCAAACCCTGTAAATAATACTAAAAATGTGAATTTCACGGGTTACAAATGGACAAAAGACGAGCATGGTTTTAAGAATTTTGAAACCTCTTACATTTTCGATGAAAACAATCAGGATTGTTATTTAGAGATTTATACGCTGAATACCGATGAAAACGGTAATTATTACATCAGCGATAAGGCAAGATCTAGACAGGGTGGTGCCGATAGAATTAAAATGAAGCCCGGCTCAAATAAAGTCAACCTTACCAAAACATTTGGCATTTTGCCCGACAAACCGTTTGCTTACCATTATGTCGTACGGGACAGAGGCGGACGAGAAACCGTCGCAATAGATGCAGGCGACAGTATTAAAGAAAACGGCGTTTCATTCAACGTTGTTGCTCAAAACGGTTCTCATGTTTCAAAAGGCGGATCGATGAAACTTGTCAATGTCGATTCTCAAAATGTCGGTATTGTTTATGATGAAAACGGAAAACCTAAATTAGATAAAGCATTAAAGGCTCGTGGCGAAAATGCAATAAAAACTTTAACCAACGTATTTGGCGGAACGGTTGCAGGTCTTGAAAAAGATATTGATGCAGGCAAATATGACGGATATTCAAGAATTATCTCCTTACCTATTTTTACAAGAGATGATTTCTCTGCTCACAAATATTGGATTGAAGATATTTTCCAACCTTGCAACAGCTTGTTAAACCTTAACAATTATTCTTCATTGCAGAAAAAAATGTTTGCACATGACCTGAACTTTGTATCAGACGGTGCATTTGTAAATGAAGGACTTCAAGGGGTTCACTTCAGCAACCTGTTAAGATGGGGTACCGATTCTCCTTATTTCAGATGGTTTAGAGCCAGCAATTTGAAAAATGCTCCTTTGTCTTTAGGTATTTATCCTAAAGATACAAGAAATGTTTCATTCAAATTCGTAAACTCTCCTAAAATTTATACTCAAAATTCTTCGGGAAAAGTAACCGAACACAATAACGACAAATACGATCCCTCAAAACCGACTTATATCCAGTTCTTTGATAAAAGATTGGTAACGGATAAAGAAGTTAATGATCCCGAAAAATTAATCAAAACTTATTCAAAATTAAATACCGATAAATATTATGACCTCAATACTCATGATGATTCCGTATTCCCGTATTCTTTTGAGGTTAACCCCAAAACTATATCTCAAAATTTAAAAAGGTTTAATCAACATAACGATATGCTGCCCAAAGATGAAAGAATACCTTTCAACAGCTATGAAGCATCAAGAATTATGTCCAAAAACGAAAACTTCGTTGTTGACGGCAAATTTGAAAGCGGATTTGAAACTTGGGATGCAAATACCGATATTGCCAAATTAAGCTTTGTAATGTCAAATAACGATTTGAAAAACCTTAAGAATTTGACTCCTCACGAAGCTGAAGCGGAAGAAGATAAAATCAGACTTGCAAACTGGCAGGTTCAGGATTACACGGTAGAAGGCGGCAAATATTGGACAAAGAAAACAGACGATATTTTAAGAATGTATGTTGCTCAGAATTTGAAAAACATTGATTCTCAAAATCCCAGAAAAGTATTTAAAGAAATCATGGATAATTCAAACGGAAAGGTATTCCCGAAATCTTTAAAAACCGAACTTTACGAAAATGAAGTAGATAACGTAATGTCAGGACTTTACAAGACTTCAAGAAAATTATCCGATGAAGATAAACAATCACAGGTCCTTGAACAGTTGATGAATACTCCGTTGGAATCTGTTGAATTCGGAACAAATCTTGTCGGGGTTCTGGCATCACCTCTTGTTTCAAAAAGAGCATCAACAGAAGATGAAATCGGTGTTTCAAGATACGATTTATTCAAACAGGGCAATCCGAATTTACCCGAAGAATATAAAAAATCTTACGATGAAATGGACGGTATTTATCAGCATGAAATGATGAATTTTGCAATGAATGTCCTTAATGACGTAAATAATAAACTTCCTAAAGAAAATAAACTTTTTGACGGCAATGAAGTTACCGAGTTTGGTCAATATGCTTTGCCTTTGATTGTCCCGAGAATTGCAAAATTCTCTGTAGTGCAGGCTCTTGCGCCGAAAGTTAAAGTTAAATACGATGACAAATCAGGCGAAATTTCGTATGATTACAACGCATTATTAAATACTCATCTTCAAAGCCTTAAACTTCCGAAAGCCGCATCGCCCGAGGATGAAGCAATACTTGTACTTGATAAAATGAAAAAAGGAATCCCCGCAATTTCGGATTCTTCAAAGAAACTTTTAACAGACAGTATCTTGACTTCATTAAAAGGAACAAGTGCTGAAAGTTTTAAACTTGCGGATTTAATCATTGATAAAACTCAATCGGGTTTGGATTGGAGAATTGATGCTACAAAAGATATCGCTGATATTGATGCATTGAGAACTCATAAACAGCCGTTTGAAGATATTTGGAATGATGTATGCGGATTTTGGTCAAAATTCTCAAAAGGTATTTATGAACAGAACCCTAATTCATACATTGTAGCAGAAGTTACGGATGAAGATGCCTTGCATGACAGCGCTTGGGGTTCTCAATCGCCGAATTACAGAAACAAAAGCGATATTTTGCCCAAGTTCTTCCGCAATACGGGGATTACCGCAAACGCTCAATATTCGTTCTACTTCTATGATATAGCAAAGCTGTTTGCAAAATCTTTCCAAGACGGTTCAACAATTGACGGCGGTCAGGAAAACTCTTTTGTACTTGCTCAACACTTAAAAGATGCATTGATGTCAGGCGACAGAGCATTTTTAAAAGCATTTTCACTCCCCGCAATAGAATTTGCATATACATTCATCGGCAACCATGATAAACCCAGAGTTCTTCATTGCGCCGCATTGGATATGGATATGTTCTATACGGATTTAACTTATCCCGAAAACAGAAAATTCAGAGAACAGGCATACAGACTCGTAACCGATAATTCAATGGGTCCTGTTACGGATAATGACTTGCTTAATTATGATTTTGACGTAATTTCGCCCAAAGCCGTTGCAATGGGTATGGCTCTTAGAAAAGGTTTTATCGATGTTTTGAATATGTATAAAAATAAAATGTCGCAAGAGGAGTTTGATAACAACTTCAAAGCAATAAGTCAGGCTGTTGCGGACTTGAGCAGAGGCGAATTTGACGGAATTAGATTTGACGGCGATTCATTCGGGGTTAAACCGATTGATTTCAACATCAAAAAAGTTCTTGAACAAGCTAAAAAGCATCACGGTTTCCACATTTCAAATCCAGAAGTAAATGAAAAATTTGAAGATGATGTATTTGAAAATGTAATGACTCCTGCAATAACAAAAGTTCTTGCAATGATGAAACTTCTTGTTGCAATGCCCGGCATGCCGACGTTGTATGACGGTGATGATGCGGGTGCAACGGGTTACGATACGGAAACCAAAAACATGTATCTTCAAGGCAGACAAAGAATCCATAATGAATGGGTTGAAGATGAGAAAAATCCTAAGTATAAAGCTTTTCTTGCCAAGTATAAAAAAGATTTTGATAAAGTAATGTCATTGAGAAAAGACCCGACAAACAATGCCCTTAATAACGGTGCACCGTTTGTATTGCCTATGCAGTACGGCAAAAATCCGTTCGGCGGAGATAATACTCAGTATAATATTCCTGCCGTAATTCAGCAAAGTACCGATGGCAGAATGACAATATCTTTGTTCAATCTTCACAGAAATACCGACAGCAGAAAACCTCATTATGACCACGAACAACCGCTTCACACAAAATGTGTCGAACTTCCTCAAATCACTTTGAACTTTGATAATGAAGGCGACAAGGACGGCTCAATGGGAATCGGTATTCAGGGTATAAAGCCTGACACGGTATTTTATAACGCTTCAAATCCCGATGATCATGCAAAATATTACGTAAATATGAGCAACGGGAAATATTATATAAAAAAAGAAGGCGGGTTCCCGATAATCGTAAATGACGTATCACTTGTATTGAAAAGCAATCCTGATAATGCTCCGTTGACATTTACGGGTCAATATCATTTGAAGCAAAATATCAATACTTTGACAAACGCTTATGCTCCTAAAGAAGTAACCTGCGGAAAACAGTTGTCTTTGTGCAAATAATTTAAGCCTGCGAGCGTGTCGGGCAAACGGTTTTGCAAAGCCGAAAAAAAACTGTTTTCTTTTATAAAAAATCTTTGTGGTATAATTTATGCATAAAGAGTTTTATAAAGGTTGAGAGATTATGAATTTTGACAAAGCAAAGCTTATAGAATCTGTTCCGAAATTGAGAAACAGCAGCATTTTGATAGTCGGTGATTTAGCGCTTGACGAAATGATATACGGTGATGCGGAAAGAATTTCAAGAGAAGCACCCGTTTTGATTCTGCAGCACACGAGAACCAAATTGATTTTGGGCGGCGCTTCAAACGCTGCTCACAACGTTGCAACTCTAAACGACGGAAAAGTCGGTGTAATAGGTGTTGCGGGCGAAGATTATCATTCTGATTTGTTAAAAGAAACATTTAAAGATGCAGGGATTAATTGCGACGGTATAGTTGATGACCCTAAAAGAAAAACTATTGTAAAAACAAGAATTTCAGGTTCAATCACAACATCTATTACTCAGCAGATTGTAAGAATTGACAGACAGTCAAAAGGCTTTATATCAAAGGAAACGGAAGATAAGTTGATAAAAGAAATTACCGAATTGATGCCTTTGTATGATGCTGTTATAATTTCGAATTATCATATCGGGACGCTTACGCCAAAGATTATTGATTATACGATTGAACTTGCAAACAAATTGGGCAAAGTTATTGTTGTAGATGCTCAAAGAGATTTGAATACCTATAAAAATGTTACTTCCATGACCCCGAATCTTCCCGATACAGAAAAATCGGTAGGTTTTGAAATAAAATCGATTGATGATATGAAAAAAGCGGGCGATAAATTGTTAAAAGAAACAAACGCCAAATCGGTTTTGATTACCTGCGGGGCTGACGGAATGTTTATGACCGAACCGAACGGCAAATATACAAAAATTCCCGTATTTAACAAATCGGAAGTTTTTGATGTTACGGGTGCGGGGGATACGGTTACGGCTGTTTATTCGCTTGCTCTGGCATCAGGCATTGATCCTGTGTATTCCGCTGTTATCGGCAATGTTGCGGCAAGTATTGTCGTAAGGCAATACGGTTGCGCTACAACCACGATAGAAGATCTTTTATCGGCAATCGAAAAATTGTAACCGACAGTTCAGAAATAAGTCCGAATCATTATATAAGGAGAACTTTATGAATAAAATTAAAGAATTTTTGAAAAAAATTAAATTGATAGATTGGATTATCATCTGCTTTTTAATTATCGCATGCGGAGTCGGTGTATACACCCACAAAGGCTTCAGACAAACAGCAGATAAGCAGATTGAAGTTACTTCAAAAATTGTTTTCAAAGTTTATATGAGAGGTATAACTTTCTCAGGGGATGAAATTCCTATCAAAAAAGGCGACAAAACATTTATCAGTATCAGAAATGTGCCTTATTCCGATTTAGATATCGTAGATGTAAAATCAGAACGCAGAAAAATTGTTATTCCTACTCCGACAAGCAAAAAGTTTGTTGTAGAAGTTGAAGATGCTTCTCAACCTGATTTGTATGATGTTGTCGTAACATTGGCAGATACCGCAAAAATCACAAAAGACGGTGCTGTTGTAGGCGGTAACAAAATCAAAATTGGCTTGCCAATCACATTGGAAGGCAAAAATTATAAATTTACCGGTTCGGTATCAGACCTGAAAGTTATTGATGCAGTTGATGATGAAACTATAAATAGAGATATGAATACAACGGATGATGTTCAATAATATTTTAGAATTTTTACAGGATAAATTAAATATTTTATATAAAAACAGTTTAGTATTACAAAATTTGGACAAACTTGTTTTGCCATTAATTTTGTTAACCTTTGTTTCGTCAACTTTTATGGGGTCTGAAATAATCGGTGTTTTTGCGCTCGGCGTAATATTTTTAACCTTTGTTAAAATGCTTGTTACCCCGAAACAGAAATTTTCTTTCAGAGCTTATGAAGTATTTTTATTGATATATTTTATGATAGTAATTGTAAGTTTGTTCGGGTCGACGTTATTTGCGCTGAGCCTGCACGGATTTATAAAAACATTCATTTATATCGGTTTTTATTTTTCACTTGTTGTGTATTTGAAAGATAACAAGAAACATATCCCGTTGATACTCGGTACGATTGCAACTTGTGTTGCTGTTGAAAGTTTTATCGGTATATTGCAAAGTACGATGCATCTTGATGAAATTTCAACATGGCAGGATACTTCAAATATTAATCCTGAAGATGTAATATCAAGAATTTACGGAACATTGCAACCGCTAAATCCGAATTTGTACGGAGGTTATCTGGTTTGCGGTTTGCCTATAGTTATGGGTAGTGCATTTTACTTTTTGTATAAAAAATACTATAAATCGGAAATTTTTGCATTGATTTGCTCGCTTACCGTTTGTTATGCAATTTTGCAAACGGGTTGCAGAGGGGCATATTTATCAATGATGCTTGTATTCGGGTTGGTATTTCTGATATCTGCAAAATTCTTCTGGAAAACTTATAAAAAAATCTATGTATCAATAATAAGTTTATGCGCATTGGCTTTTATATTTGCGATGACATTTGTTAATTCTTTGAGATTAAGATTTTTGTCAATATTTGCAATGCGCAACGATTCGTCAAATTCGTTCAGATTTAATGTTTACCATTCTTCGTGGCAGATGTTTAAAGATAACTGGCTGCTCGGTATCGGGGTAGGCAATAAAAACTTCCGTGAAATCTACGGATTGTATATGAAAACGGGTTATGATGCATTGAGCTCATATAATATTTACCTTGAAACTGCCGTTGAAAGCGGAATATTTGCTCTGCTTGCGTTTCTGGCATTCTTGGGCAAATTGATTTATGACACGTTTAAATTCATTTTGCATTCGGAAAATATAACGGAAATTATATTTGCGGCTTCTTGCATAACCGCAATTTGTGCAACATTGTTCCATGGTCTTGTTGATACGATATATTTCAGACCACAGCTGCAATTTATTTTCTGGACTTTTGTTGCCGTAATAACATCAATTTTACCTGTCGGGGATAAAAATTATCAGCAATAAAATCCTCCGCCTCCGAAGTAACTGTAATTCATGCTGTAGTTGTAATTAAAGCAGCATGGCGAATTGAAAAACATCCACGGAGTGTATGCGTATGCGCTCATCATTCCCAGAGTTCCGATGGCGTTTGATGTCGGATTGCCGTATCCGACCGTTGAATTGAGAATATTGCCCGCTGAATTACCGCATTTTTGCATGTCATAAGCCATTTCATTGCGCATTAAACCGTTAAAGATGTTTCCGACAAGGTTTGTTGTTGCAACTTGCGGAGTCTGACCTTTTTGGCGTGCATCAAGGTAGCTGTTCAGCGATTGCAATCCGCAGCTTATGCCTGTCAATGTTCTCATTGTTTCAGCGTGACCCATATCTCTCCGTATGTTTACAGTTGTACCTCTTTAATATATAAAGTGTTTATTTTGACAAAAATTGATTATTTTTTGACTTTTTGTAAAGATATATTAATCATATACTTTTTGTATAAGTATTTTTGATTATCAAATATAGCATTTATGGCAATTATTTTATTTATTTAAGAGATTATAATTTTTGTATAGAGATTGTAGTGGAGTAAATTATTATGTTTTTGGAAAATAATTGCATAATTAGCCGTATGGAAATGAAAAATATTAATAAAAATTTGTTATCGTGGTTTGAAGATATTATTTATGAAAACAATTGTAAAATCGAACGCAAAGAATGGAAAAGCAAGTATAACAGTTATGTTGTCTATGATTATGAACCGTTTTGTACGGACGGATTTGAGATAAATCTTGTATTGTCGGCAAAAAATGTTGCGTATTTGAATTTCGTAAAATATTTATACGATGAAAAGGTTAATACGATTGAATATTTGAATAATTGTATAATGATATAGTGCAAAAAAAAAGACTTTCTACAAATAATCAGAAAGTCTTTTTTAATTATATTTATAAAACTCGTTACTCTGCTGTGTTTGCGCTTTCTTCAGACTGCTGCGGAGCAGAAGATGTTTCTACTTCTTTAAAGCATTCTTTGCAGTATACTTCTCTGCCCGGAACGGGTTTAAACGGAACTTGTGTTTGTGCCCCGCATTTTGAACATACAGCATCATACATTTTTCTTGATCTGCGATGTTGTTTTCTTCTCAATTTTCTGCATTCAGGGCATCTTTTGGGTTTGTTTACCAAGCCTTTTTCCGCATAAAATTCTTGTTCGCCGGCAGTAAATACAAATTCTTTGCCGCAGTCTTCACAGACTAACTTTTCATCTTCGTACATTGTTTTTCTCCTGATTTGTGTACTTTGGTCTTTTGACCTTTACTCAAATTTAATTGTACACATTTTTTGAAATAATGCAAGGAAAAAATAAATATATACAATAAAATAATGATAGATAATCTTAATTTACAAAATTTAATGAATTTAGTTCAAATAGCAAAAACCGATTACTTTCGGTTTGTATGTTTATGTAAGAAAAAGGAAAGTTGAATGGCAGATTTTGTAAATTTCGGGCGCAGTTTGGTTGAGCATGTAACAAAGAGTTTCAGCGCAGCTAAAGGTGCCAAAATTAAATATAGTATGAGCGGGAAAGAGTTGGACAGTTTTATTAACAATCCCGATAACCCCGAACTTTTTGGCGTATGGCTAAAACTCGGTCTTGATAAAAAGAAAGGTGTAACGCTTGATATAGCAACAAAAGCAAAATCTAATTACAATATTGCTTCAATCAATTTAAGAACCGATACTTCAAGCCTTGTAAGCGGCTGCTATTCCACATCAAAAGAAGCAACGGGCGAAGTCGCCAAATATCATTTCTCTGATAAGAAAAAGGTTTATCAGGGGTATGAAACTTCAGAAACCGAATTAGACAGAGTTACGCCTAATACAACGATACCTTTAACTCCCGAAAAATATATTATATTTGAGAAAATTTGAACGAGCAATGACGAGATTTACCTCTGATAAAGATTCAAGACCAGGAATAAAACTCGTAAAACACAATAAAAAATACGTTGCCGAAGTAAAAATAGGCGGCGAAGATGACCGTCTGATGTCAAAAGACGGTATTGTATTTGATGAGTTTGAACTGAGCGGGCTGCATAAAAAGAAAAAAGGAAAACGAGCTTAGAAAATATTTACGCTCTAGATCTGATTTTTTACGACCTGAAACAGCGCATTGATAACATCAGGATCCCATTTTGAGCCTGATTCTTCTTTCATAATTGCAAGGGCTTTGTCTTTATCCATAGCCTTTCTATACGGTCTGTCAGAAGTCATTGCGCTGTATGCATCGGACACGGCAATAATCCTTGAGCCTAAAGGTATGGATTGACCTTTTAAGCCTTCGGGGAATCCCGAACCGTCTACTCTTTCTGTTTGATAGGTAATATACGGCACGACTTCTGACAAGAAATTAATGTTCATCAATAAGTTTACACCGATATTTGTATGGTTTTTAATTTTATTTAATTCCTGCGGAGATAATTTGCCGTTTGTTGCAAAGAGTTTTTCGGGCAATGTGATTTTGCCGATATTTTGAAGCAATGCGGCATAGTATATCAAATCCGTAGTCTTTTCGTTCAAACCGAGTTTTGCGCAAATGTTTCTTGCAAGTTTTGCGCTGTTTCTTGAGTGCGAAACAGTATATTGACCTTTGCGGTCAACCGCTGTTGCAAGGGATTCTACAAAATTCTGCTGATAGTCGCACAAATCGCCGATTAGTACGGTCAAATCCCCTCTTAATTTTTTGAGTTCAAACTCTGAAACGCTTTCATCATTAATTTCTTGATGAGTCTGTTCGATAACTTTTTGCAAGGTAATTGTCGTACCTAAAAGGTTTGCGATACTCAATACAACATCAAGAAAATCATCTTCAAGTTTGTGTGAAATCTTTAATTCGATTGCGCCTATCGGAGTGATTGAATTTCTGATAGGAATACAAAGGTATCCGTCTTTTTCAAGAGTTTCATTATGAATAAGTTCATAAGGGTTGAAATTAAATTCGGTTGTATCTTTGCCGGAGTTTCCGATTAAAGAAAATTTGCCGTTTTTTTCGAAAAATATTCTGCATTGTTCAACTTCCAACATTTGAACAATAGATTTTGCAATAGATGTATAAATCGCAGTTTCTTCTTTATTATCAAAATCCAGTACATGCAAAGTATTTTTTGAAGAATATAAATCCGTCAATTCTTTTAACTGATTTATCAATCGTTCTTTTTTGCTTGATTCAATACTTATTTTTTTTGCAAGATCTTCCGATATCAAATCTTTTGTCAGGAAATCCCCTAAATTCAATGCAAACATTTCTTCTATGGGATCTGCTCCCATTAAATGCTCGGATTGTCCGAAAATTGAAACACCCGATTGCTTTTTATCTTCTTTATTCATAATATTTCCTTATAAAGTCTTAAACCTTCTTATTTGTATATACGGTCAAAAATCTTTAAAACTTTAATACTTTAAAAAAAATCCTCCATTTGGAGGATATCTGCAAAAATTATTTTTCAACCATAAATGTAACGGGTCCGTCATTAAGGAGCTCAACTTCCATCATTGCTCCGAATTTGCCCGTTTGAACTTTAATATTTTTGTCTTTAACCAAGGAAATAAAATATTCATATAATTCATTTGCCCTGTCAGGGATTTCCGCATTGTCAAAACTCGGACGGGTTCCTTTTGCACAGTTTCCGCAAAGGGTAAATTGAGAAACGATAAGCATTTCGCCTTTTGTATCAAGGAGTGATAAATTCATTTTGCCGTTGTCGTCCTCAAAAATTCTTAAATTGATGAGCTTTTGTGCTAATTTGTCGGCATTTTCCTTGCCGTCGCCTTTTTGTACCCCTAAAAATACAAGCAATCCTCCCTTTATTGAAGAAAACAGCTTCCCATCAATTGTTACCGAGGCTCTTTTTACTCTTTGGATAAGCGCTTTCATTATTTATAAACCTGCTTTTTCAAACAATTCTTTTTTTGTGATTTTTCTGCCGCATGATTTGTGTTCGTCGCAGAATCCGAAAAATTCACATTTCGGAACAAGATAAGGTTTTAACCATGGTTCTTCTTTTGTGATTTCGTCGCACATGCCTTTTACAAGCGTTCTGATTTCGTACTGAGCTCTTGTGCAAAGTCTTAATTGTGCAAGGTGAATAAGTTCTCTTAAATTCAAACTTGCAACAAGTGAAGTTGCGCAAGCGTTGGGCAAAACAGCTCTTGCATCTTCTGCAGGTATACCTGCCTCAATAAATTCCTGATATTTATTTGAAATTTCGCCCATAAAAGAAATGAATTTTTCTTTTAATTCGGGGTTCTTATCGATTGTCGGCGGGATAAGGAAATCAAACTGTCCTTTTTCCTGAACATATCTTTGAGATTTTTGAGAAAACGACATTAAACGATGTCTGACAAGCTGATGAGTGCAGGCTCTTGAAACGTTTGAAATCGCAAAACTCAATTGAATATGTTCAATTGTCGAATGATGCCCCGATGCGATAACGTTATTTATGAGTTTTAGCATTTTTTCTTCATCTGTTGCTTTGTCATAAATATTTATGGGAGAATCTGCGCTGTAACATGTTCTGCAAGCGGTATAAACCGTTCTTAACATATTGTTCGGTTTTGATATTAATTTAACTACAGGTTTATTGTTTCTTTCTTCCATAATAAATCTTGCTCCCCTCTTTTAAAACAATTTTATTCAAAAAATCAAAGCATGGCAAGTTTAATTACGGCAAGAATGTAATGTTAAATAATATTACTTAATTCCAAAGGATATGTTGATATTTGAAAAAATATTATTAAATGGATAGTATGGCGTTTAATAGTATAAAAAATTATTATGAAATTTTAGGAGTCGGTGTAGATGCAGATTTAGCGCAAATAAAATCTGCTTATAGAAAACTTGCCCGCAAATACCACCCCGATATTAACAAAGCCCCCGAAGCCGTTGATATTTTTAAAGAAATCACTCAGGCTTATGAAACTTTATCAAATGATAAGGATAGAGAAAATTATAATATTTTAAACGGCATTTTTTCTAAACCGAAAAATCCGTATACTTATAAACAAACAACCCAAACCAAAACAAATACTCCAAAATCCTCGCAGTCAACTTCTTCGCAGTCGACGACCGAGGCTAAACAACAAAATCCCAAATCTCAGACTTATAAAACTTATACTAAAACCGAAAATAAAGCCGGCAAACCGAAAACAAATGTTAAAAAACAAAATTCATTATTAAGAAGAATTAAATATTTTCTTTCGAAATTTAAAAGAAATAAAGCAAGAGTAAAAGATAAAAAGCCTCAAAAAGGGAAAGACATAACGACCGAATTAACCGTAACACCCGAAGAAATTATCACGGGTGCAAAAAGACTTATAAATATCCGTACCACAAGAACCTGCCCGAAATGCTCGGGGCACAGGTTTACCAATGGCGACAAATGTTCATACTGCCATGGCAAAGGTTCTGTTACGGAAACAAAAAAAATAACTTTAACCATACCAAAAGGTATAAAAGACGGGACAAAACTTTGCCTGCGAGGAGAAGGCGGCTGCGGAAAAAACGGCGGAGCAAACGGAAATGTTTATGTTGTTATAAGAATTGAATCAAGAAATAAACTTCATCTTGATAAATTAAATATTTATTATAATGTTCCGATTACTCCGTTTGAAGCGGCTTTGGGCGAAGAAATAACCATTCCCGCATTTGACGGAACAATAAAATTGAAGCTGCCTAAAAACACATGTTCGGGGCAAAAATTCCGTATTGCAAAGCAGGGTATAAAAAGACAGGGCAAAATCGGTGATTTGATTGTAACCGTAAGTATTGAATTTTCTCACAATTTGTCGGAAGATGAAATCAGACTGTATGAACAGTTGAAAAATTTATCAAACGATAACGTGAGGAAAAATTTAAGATATGGAAGCTAAGATAAAAGAAATATTCCCCTCAATTCAGGGTGAGGGCTTGGTTATAGGCTGCAAACAGTTGTTTATAAGGTTTTGCGGCTGTAATTTAAAGTGTAAATATTGCGATACGGATTTTAAAAGCGAGGGCGGAATATCTTATCTTCCCGAAAATTTGGTCAACAGAATTGTATCAAATTATGATTTGGCAACCTTTCATTCTATATCGCTGACGGGCGGTGAACCGTTGCTGCATGCCGAATTTCTAAAAGAATTTTTAATTCTGTTAAAGAAAAAATCTGATGTTAAAATTTATCTTGAAACAAATGCAACATTGGCAGATGAACTTGCGCTTATTAAAGATTATGTCGATATTGTGGCTGCCGATATCAAACTTAATTCTTCTTCGGGAACGGATACGTTTTATTTGCACCGTAAGTTTTTTGAAAAATGTAATGGCGTTCAAACTTTTGCAAAAGTTGTTTTTGATGAAAATATAACGGAAGATGAAGTTTCAAAATGCACTCAAATGGCAAAGGATTTTGATATAGAACTTATTTTGCAGCCCAAAATGGTAGAAGATAAACCGTCGGTTGATGCGGATTTTTGCGAAAAGATAATGGATAAATTCACTTCACAATATAAAAATACCAGACTTATCCCCCAAATGCATAAATTTTTAAATATAAGGTAAATTTTTAATTTGAATTTTTATCTTCAAAAAGCCGTAGAATACTGATATTTAGTGCACGTGCGATACGGTTAAGCGTTTTTATCGTAACATTTTGCTTGCCCGTTTCGATTTTGCCGATATATTTTTCATGAACCCCTATGATTTCCGCAAGTTGAGCTTGTGTAAGCTGTTTAATAGTCCGCTCGACTTTGATATTTAATCCTATTCGGTTAAAAAGTTCTTTGTCATCCATATATTAATAATAAGAGTATTTAAACTATCATTAAACAATTTAAAATAATACATTATGTAGTATTATATATTGACTATGAAATAAAAATTCTCTATAATTAAGCCATGCAAAATATAAATAAACATCGCATACATTCTTTTTATCAGGCAATAAACCAATTCCAATCGGGTAAAAATAACAAATCCGCTTTTACATTGTCAGAATTACTAATAGCTTTAGGCGTAATAGCAATACTGACGGCAATATCCATGCCTATTATTAACAATTTATTGCCTGATCAAAATGTTGTTATGGCAAAATTAAAAATAATACAACCTTATGAAAGCAGTATGCAAAAGCATGAAAAATTCAAAAGTATGCTCAAAAAAATCCTTCAGGAACTATGCGTGATTGTTTGCAAGAATTAAATGCAAAATCTCTGGCAAAGTTAAGACAGGAAGAATTTGATATTCTAAATAAAATTGACGCTATGTCAAAAGAAACTGATACCAGTACCGCTAAACAGATACATGAATTTATTCTTACATCAAAAGAACAAATTACCGCAAACGAAAAAGGCAAAGTATTCAAACGAAAAAGATTTATAGTCGGGCTTGATAAAATATTAAAAAACAACTCCGACAGAGATTTTGCCGAAAAAGTACATGCGCAAGCCGATAAACTTCCAAAATCAAAAACAAAAACGGAAGCTTTTGTCGTAAAATATTCCAACGGTTATTCTTCCGATGAAATTACGGCAAGACTTTTAAAGCCGTCTATTGCCTCTATTGAACATATTACCCCCGCATTACGTGATGGCGGTTGCAATCTTGCAAACTTTATGACGGTTTCAAAAGATTGGAATGCAAGCAGAAGAAACAGGCCTTTAGCCCAATATATAAAAAGACACCCTGATATACCCGAAAATACTAAACAGTATGCACAAGATATTATGGCTGCGATAAAAGATAATCGTCTGACAGGCTGCGATTGGTATCCTTATGTTTTAAAAGAAAAAATCTTCAATGAATCCGAAGGAATTATTGACATTGATATTTCAAATTATCATATTGACAGAGATAGTGCGTTTAAAAATGCTCCCGCCGAAATAAAAAATATTTACAAAGATTTATTAACTAAAAATCAAAAAATCGCACAAAAAACCAATTAACCCGTTTCCTACTTCCCAAAACTTGAACTTTGTTGTATAATTCTTGTTATACGAGGTGAAATTATGGGTTATAAAGTATTATCAAAAAAAGAAATTTGTCCTAATCAATATGAAATGCAAATAGAGGCACCTTACGTTGTAAGAAATGCTAAAGCAGGACAATTTATTATATTCAGAGTAGAACAAGACGGCGAAAGAGTTCCTTTGACCGTTGCCGATGTTGACAAAGAAAAAGGTATTTTAACAATCGTATTTATGGCTGTCGGTTACACAACAAAAAAACTCGCAATGTTAAATGCGGGTGATGAGCTTGTTGATATCGTAGGACCTTTGGGCAAACCAACCGATATAAAAAAATACGGAACGGTTGTTTGTATTGCAGGCGGATATGGTGCAGCTCCATGCTATTTGATTTCCAAAGCTTTTAAAGAAGCAGGGAACAAGGTTTATATGATATCAGGTGCAAGAACAAAAGATTTGCTTTTCTGGGAGGATAAAATGAAAAGCGCATGCACCGAATTATATTTAACGACCGACGACGGATCTTATGGCATAAAGGGTTTTGGTACAACCGTTTTACAACAAATTATTGACAGAGAACCTGTTGATTATGTAATCGCTGTCGGTCCTATGCCGATGATGAGAGCGGTTGCTAATTTGACGAGAGATAAAGGGATTTATACCGAAGCAAGCATGAACCCTATTATGGTTGACGGAACAGGTATGTGCGGTGCTTGCAGGCTGACTGTCGGCGGAAAAACAAAATTCGCTTGCATTGACGGACCTGATTTCAATGCTCATGAAGTTGATTTTGATGAAGTTATCAACAGAAATAAAATTTACAGAGAGCAAGAACACAAAAGAGATGAAGAATGTAACTTATTCAAACAGAAAGTGCGAGGATAAATTATGGCTCCAATTGATATTAATATGAAATCCTGCCCGCTGACAAGTATCGGCACGGGAATTGATATGGTTTGTTCGGGTGATAAATGTGCGTGGTATGTACCGAATGTAAAAAAATGCTCGGTATATCTGCTTGCATATGATGCTTTGCTTGATGCAACCGCAAAACAGCGTGCTGCCAAAAAACAGGGGTAAATATATTAAAACTTCGGGTATAAGATTGAAAATTTTATAATTGTTTCTGACAGGTGTAATTTATCCTAATTGTGCGATAGCACCTAAATAATTTTTCATTTTCAATTTTTCGTTTTAAATTATTAAGCACAAACATTTGCAAAGGTAATTCCATTATGTTTAAAATCGCACTATGTGTAAAACAGGTTCCCGACACAACGGATATCCGTTGGACGGAAAATAATACAATGCAAAGGGACGGGGTTGAAAGTGTTATAAACCCTTATGATGTTTATGCTGCAGAATTTGCGCTAAATATAAAAGAAAAATTAAAAAAAGATGCGCAAATAACCGTTTTTACGATGGGACCAAATCAGGCATCTGATATGCTACGTGAACTTATTGCAATCGGATGCGACAGAGCGGTTTTAATTTCTGACAAAAAATTTGCGGGTGCTGATACTTATGCTACGGGCAAAACGATTTCTGCTGCCATAAAATCCGAGCTTCCCGATTTTGATTTGGTTGTGTGCGGTCAATTTGCTGTTGATGGCGATACCGCTCAAACAGGGCCTTGCATTGCGCAGTTCTTAAATATTGCGCAGGTTACTTATGTAAAAGATTTTGATAAAGTTGATGATAAATCTATCGTTTTAAATCAGGAACTTGAAAACGGTACAAAGAAGTTAAAAGCGCACTTCCCGCTTCTTGTGTGCGTATTGCAGGGGAATTTTGAACCAAGACGTCCGCTGATTAACGGAATTAAAAAAGCACAAAAAGCTGAAATAAGGGTTTGTGATGCAAATTCTATCGGGCTTGACGGGCAGGAGGTCGGGTTAAAAGGCTCTCCGACTTTTGTAAGCCGTGCTTTTCGCAATATGTCAACACACAATGCGAAAAAATACGAATTGTCAGCTGATGACAGCGCAAAACTTTTAGACGAAACATTGAAAAATAAAATATCTCAATTCGAAAAATAATATAAAGTCTTATTTACAGATACCGCTTCATATCAATATGAATTTGAGGGGCGATATAAGAATAAAATTCGCCGGCAGTTTCAGAGTAGTTTACATTTTTTGTTTCGCCGGTATTTTTATAAGTTACGGTCTGAGCAGAAATTTCGGAATCACATTTGAATTCATCTCCGTTATTATTAATTATATGTGTAATCGTGCCATCATTATCCCGCTCAAACATAACAAAAGTTTTGTTTTTTGAATCTATCATTTCATATTTTACTATTTTATTTGTTTCGGGATTGATATCGCATTTTTGAATATTCTTTTTTCCCGTAGCACATGATATGTTTTCCGTTTCTATATGAATAACATGTTCTGAGTTATCATAAGTTTTTGATGTTATTTTTTTTAGCCCGGCAGAAACTCTTATGTCTGTAGATTTTATTTTTTTGTCATTCTCATTGTAATAATTTATTTGTTTGCCTGATTTATGATAAATAATTTCTTCATAATCACCTTTGCCCGTTTTATTTATCTGTTTAGACAGATAAGTCTTTATTTGAGGTTCTTCTGGAAGATTTTTTAATTCTTTGAAACTTAAACGGGCTGCAGGTCTAAGGTTTGTAAAGGAAGAAGTCTTGATAGGATTTATATTACGGGCAGGTATGTGAATTTTGCTTAAATTTTCCATTAAAATTTTTATAGACATATATTCAAACCTTTTAACCTTTCAATCTATATTTAATTTTATAACAGAAAATTCTAAAAATGTATAAAATAGGATAATTTGAAAAAATCTTTAATAATTTGTATAATAGTTAAAAAAGGGAAATTTATAAATGACGGACAAAGAAAATTCGGGAATATTATTATATGCGCAATTGACGGAGAATAATTATATTCACACAGTGTTTTTTGAACTTGCCGACAAAGCGCATGAACTTGCGCAAAAGCTCGACGGGGTTGAAGTTAATGCCGTAATGTTTGAAAATCCCGAAAATATTTCGGGGTTAAAAGAATCTTTTCAAAACATGGGTATAAGCAAGGTATTTTATTTTGACGATAAGCGATTAAATGAATATTCGACCGTAAATTATTCAACGCTTTTTATAAATCTTGTAAAAGAAATTAAGCCTGAAATTTTACTGATAGGAGCAACAAATCAGGGCAGAGATTTGGCGCCGAGAATTTCGAGTGCTCTCGGGACAGGACTTACTGCTGATTGTACGGGACTTGATATAAATGACAAAGGTCAGCTTGCTGCAACCCGCCCGACGTTTGGTGGTCAGTTGATGGCAACGATTTTATCTAAAAAATATCCTCAAATGGCAACAGTTCGTCCGAATGTTTTTAAGGTTCATAACGTTGATTATAGTGCTCCTGCACAGTTAATTAAAAAAGAGGTTTCGGCTTTAGACGGCATAAAAGATAATATTGGGGTTTTGGAATTTAAAAAGTCCGTTGAAAATGTTTTAAACGATCTGGATAATGCCGAAATTATCGTGTCGGGCGGAATGGGGTTGAAAGATAAAAAAGGTTTTGAGCTTTTAAAACAATTTGCACAGAAAATAGGCGCATCTGTCGGAGCTTCAAGACCTGCCGTTGAAGCAGGACTTGCTTCAAAAGATATTCAAATCGGACAGACGGGCAAAACAGTTCACCCCAAAATTTATATAGCCTGCGGAATTTCGGGCGCTATTCAGCATACCGTCGGAATGGAAAATTCCGATTACATTATTGCAATAAATAATGATCCCGAGGCGCAAATTTTTGATATAGCCGATACCGGTATTGTCGGTGATTTTTTCGAAATTATTCCGAAATATTTGAGTTTGAATTAAAGCCTGAAAATCTTGCATTTCGAATAATTTAGTGTCAAAATGATTTTATGATTTACTCTGATAAAGAAAGAGCCCCACAGGTTTGGTTTTGCGGCGGACATTTTATAAATGACATTTACACGGGATTTTTAAATCCTATTATGCCTTTTATTGCCGAGCAGGTAAAAATTTCTATGCCTATAGCAACAATAATTTTAAGCTGTTCGCATATTTTTTCATCTCTGCTGCAGCCGTTTTTCGGATTTTTTGCCGATAATATGAGAAAGCGTGCGCTTATATTTTGGGGGCTTATTTGTACTTCAATATTTATTTCGTTTGCGCCCGCACAAAGCAATTTGATTTTTATGATTTTATTCATAATGCTCGGAAGCTTGGGTTCAAGTCTTTTCCACCCGCAGGCACTCGGGTTGATATCAAAATTTTCAACGTCCGATATTGTAAAAAATATGGGAATATTTATGGCATGCGGAACTTTAGGCTATTCGATTGGACCTTTATTTTCATCAGCAATGGCACAGTATTTTGGGTTGAATAAAATGCCTTACCTTGCATTGCTCGGGGTATGCTGGGCATTATTTATGTTTAAATGCGTGCCGCAATTTTCGCATGATAAAAAAGCAAAACCGCATATAAATTTTGGCAAAGCAATAAAGGAAATATTGTCAAATCACAGGCTGAATATTTTGAACTTAATTGCGATGCTCAAATCTTTAATGCAAACGTCATGTTCAATATTATTGCCGTTTTTGTGGAAAGCAGAGGGGTATTCAAAATTCCAAATAGGTCTTGCGCTGTTTACATTTATCTTTTTAGGCGGTATTGCATCTTTGCTCAGTCCGAAATTCGAGCACAAAATCGGCACGGCAAATGTGTTTTATTTCTCAATGATAACAACATTTCCGCTAATGATATTATTTATGTTCACCTACAAAACTATGCCTGTATTGTCATTTGTAATTTTTGCTTTAATGGGGTTTGTTACGATGTTTGCAAACCCTATAACAATGAATATGGCACAAAATGTTTTGCCTCAGTATAAAAGTATTATCGGCGGATTTATAAACGGATTTTCTTGGGGCGTTGTTGCTATTTTGATGTCAATGATAGGTTTTGCGGCGGAAAAAATAAGTATCGTTCCCGTACTTGTCGGGATTTCTGCAATTCCCGCATTGTGCTCGTATCTTGTAAGATATCTGTTTCCCGATAACAAAAACGGCAATGTTTAATTAAACATTATTTAGCATAAATAATGTTTTTATTTTAAAGCTGCATGCATAAAACTATGCAAAAATGTTTAAAAATCTGCCGACAACTGATTTTTCGGCAGTCGGTTCAGCTTTTTCGGGCTGAGGATTATTGGTGAATGAATTATATTTAAAATCGTTAGAAACCTTTTTAATTACAGGTTTTGCCTGAACTTTATTAGTATCAACACCTGCAATAACACTACTATTCTTAATATAACCCGCTGAATCTACTAACATTATAAATTTACCCCAACTATTACTGCAATTAGTGTATCACAAACAATCGAAAAATGCAATAACCATATCTGCCATAAATAATCGAAAAAGACTTAGTTTTGTTTTTTACTAAGTCTTTTAAAACCTTTTATATTTATGCTTTCGCAATTTTTTTAGAGTATTCTTTTACCGTTATAAATCCTGAGAAATTATGAGATTGGTTTGAGTTTAATTCTTTTCTTACATCTTGTAAATAACCGCAGGCTCTTTCGCACGGTGAATATGTTTCTAATTCAATTTCCTGTTCGTATTTTATATAATTTCCTGCAGTCATGTTCTTACCTTTTTTATTGCTTATTTATAATAACGTCTTTTTCTTTGAAAACTTTAATCTTTAATTAAGCAGCTTGTTCATCTTTTGTTAATTCGTTTAAATAATTTTCAACTGAAGTTAAAACATATTTTTCAGATTCGCTTAATTCTTCAACATATTCTTTTACTGTAACCATTTCATAATCGTTTCTCATAATTTGACCCCTTTTTATACTCTTTTTATATTTCCCTTACATATATATAAAGTATTTTTGTTGTGTAAAATTGCAATAATTTGTATATTTTACTTTACAAAACTTCACATTTGACTGAAAGCTGTTCGTACAAAGGACTTGTGTTTTGAGCACAAAAAAGATGCGCACGAATATGCGCATCTTTTTAAAAATAATATGTGTTTATTTGAGTTGAAATTTATTCGTTATTATAATGATATTTTTCGGTTGTTCCGTTTGTATATGAAGTATGTTCTACTTCAACATGTCCATTTTTATCTTTATATTTATAGGTGTCCTCCATTTTGTTGTTACCGTTTGCATCAGTAAGAGATTCATCGGTTTGTTTCAGATCTCCTTTACCATTAATATATTGATGAGTTGTTCTTACACTTCCATCGTCGTTATGCTCGTAGGTATATAAATTTGTATTTTTTTTCATCCATATTCTTTTTATAGGTTGTTTCAACGGTTTGTTCCAATTGATCCGAACTGTTGATATGTTCATCTGTTACCGTTTTTGGCTGTTTCCCTGCTTCCTCGGCTTTTATTGTTCGTTCATCAATACTTCCGTTATTATTTTTGGTCGTGAATTTTGCTTCGCCGGTATTAAAGAATAGTGAAACTTTCCCGAGTTCATCTTATGATAATATTCCATCTCCGTTTGCTTCAAAAACAGTTAAAATTTTACTTAATTTTTTATCTTTGATGTCAGTAAGTTTAGTATTTTCAGGCAAATTGCCACCATGAAAACCGCTTTTGCCTATTTTAAATCCATCACTCATGCAAACTCCTTTCATTTTATACTCTTGCGTGCACAACACTTTGTTAAAATATGTATATATAATTCTAAAAATTGCTTATGTCGATATTAATTTTTACAAAATTTAATATTCCTTATAAAAATACATTCTTATATGTTTGGGGTATTATAGGGTTATAGTTTAGATAATATCAGGAAAGGGAAGAATAAATGTTAAGAACAGGAATAGTGGGTTTACCCAATGTCGGAAAATCAACTTTATTTAACGCATTAACAAGTACAAGAAATGCGCAGAGTGCGAATTATCCGTTTTGTACGATTGAGCCGAATATCGGAGTTGTTGAGGTTCCTGATGAAAGGTTACCGATTTTGGCAAAACTTTGTAAAACTGAAAATATTATTCCTACGGCAATTGAATTTGTTGATATTGCGGGACTTGTTAAAGGGGCAAGTAAGGGTGAAGGCTTGGGAAACCAATTCTTGCAAAATATCAGAGAAGTTGATGCAATTATTCAGGTTGTAAGATGCTTTGATGATGTAAATACTATTCATGTGGAGGGGAAAGTTGACCCGATTAGCGATATTGAAACAATCAATACAGAACTTGCGCTTGCTGATATGGCATCTGTTGAGCGCAGACAGCAAAGAATTTTAAAAGCCGCAAAAGGCGGTGAAAAAGATGCGGCTGTAGAAAACAAAGTCCTTGATAAATTGATGGATTTGTTGCAAAATTGCACATTTATAAATATTAAAGATAATTTTGACGAAGATGAAATCCCGTATGTTAAACAGTTGAACTTAATGTCTACAAAACCCGTTATCTATTGCGCAAATGTATCTGAGACAGATCTTAAAAGCGGTAATGATTATACAAAAAAAGTTGAAGCATACGCAAAAGCTCATGGCGCTGAAACGGTTATAATTTCGGCAAAGATTGAGGAAGATTTATCCGAGCTAGATCCGCAGGAGGCAAAAGAGTATTTGGAAGAACTTGGCGTAAGCGACAGCGGTATAAATAAAATGATTAAATCTGTTTATAAGCTTTTAAAACTTTTAACATTTATAACGGCAGGCGAAAAAGAGGTCAGAGCATGGACTATTCCTGCGGGAACAAAAGCTCCGCAGGCAGCAGGCGTTATTCATACGGATTTTGAAAAAGGTTTTATCAGGGCAGAAATTACGCCTTGTGAAGATTTTATAAAATTAGGCTCTTATGCTGCTTGTAAAGAAAAAGGCGTTACACGTCTTGAGGGTAAAGATTACGTTATGCAGGACGGCGATTTGGCTCACTTCAGATTTGCTCTGTAAATAAAAACAAGCCTGTCATTGATGTCGGCTTGCGTAAAAAGATTTTTCCTATATTTAAATGACTATACAAAATCTGAAAAACATGATATATTATTATCAGATGTAGTATATAAATTTTTTAGGTAATATATGCAATAATTTTATTTAAATTTAAAAACGAATAAAAACCATGTAGGCTATATGTACATGGATTGTATGTATTATAAATAAAAAATAGAAAAGGATAAGGTATTAACTTTATGGAAGCAAAAACCTTGCTATTGGTTATTGCAGCTATTGCGGTAATAGTCTTAGTTGTAATGCTGGTAATTCAAAAGAACAAAGTTAGTGCAGCTTTGGATTCGATTAACAAAGATAAAAAAGCACTTGATGAAAGAGAAAAAATCCTTCAAAAAGAAGCAAAAATTAAGGCTTTGGAAGAATTACAGGGCGACAGAGATGCTCTTAATGAGGAAGAAAGAGAAAGACGTCAGGAGTTTGCAAGACAGGAACAAAAATTAGCAAAAAGAGAAGATACTCTTGAATCAAAAATTCAAGAATATACGGATAAAGAACAGGAAGTTCTCAAAAAGAAAGATGAATTACTTGAAAAAGAAGATTATCTGGCAGAGTTAGTTCAAAAACAAACCGAGGAATTGGAAAGAATTTCGGGGATGTCAACAGACGAAGCTAAAAAGACTTTGCTTGAGCAGTTAAAAAATAACCTTGCGCAGGAGCAAATGCAATTAATAAAAGAAAATGAGGCTCAAATAAGAGAAAAATCTTTGGAAAAGGCGCAGGATATCTTATCAACAGCAATGCAGCGCTGCATGATAGAGCAGGTTGTTGAAACAACGGTTTCTGTTGTTGCATTGCCAAATGATGAAATGAAAGGTCGTATTATCGGTCGTGAGGGTCGTAATATCAGGGCTTTGGAGACTTTAACTGGTGTTGATTTAATTATTGATGATACCCCTGAAGCCGTTGTATTATCAAGTTTTGACCCCGTAAGACGTGAGATTGCAAAACTTGCACTTGAAAAACTTATCGTTGACGGTCGTATTCACCCTGTCAGAATTGAAGAAATGGTTGCTAAAGCCAAAGAAGAAATTGATAAAAAAATCTGGAACGAGGGCGAGAATGCAGCTTTAGAAATGGGCGTTGTCGGACTTCATAAAGAACTTATCAAAACCCTCGGACGTTTATATTTCAGAACAAGTTACGGTCAAAATGTTTTAAAACATTCGCTTGAAGTCGGTCATATTGCGGGAATGCTTGCAGCAGAGTTAGGCGCAAATGAAAAAGTCGCAAAACGAGCAGGCTTATTGCATGATATCGGAAAAGCGGTTGACCAAACTCAAGAAGGTACGCATATTCAGTTGGGTGTTGAACTTGCAACAAGATACGGTGAAAAACCCGAAGTTATCCACGCAATTGAAGCGCATCATGATGATGTGGTCGCAAATACTATTGAGGCTGTACTTGTTAAAGTTGCCGATGCGATTTCAGCAGGCAGACCGGGAGCAAGACGTGATACCTTGGAAATTTATATCAAACGTTTACAAAAGATTGAAGAAATCGTAAACAGCTATGAGGGTATCAAACAATCATTTGCGGTTCAGGCAGGCAGAGAGGTAAGAATTATAGTTCAGGCTGATATGTTTGATGATTTGGCATCAGGCAAACTTGCACGAGATGTTGCAAAAAGAATTGAAGATGAACTTGATTACCCGGGACAAATCAGAGTTACGGTAGTAAGAGAGTTCAGAGCAACAGAAATAGCTAAATAATAAAAAGTCTATAAGTCTATAGGTTGATAGGTCTATAAGTGAATTTCAGCCTAACGGAATTTTTAAAATTTAAAAACTTGTAAATTACTTATAAACTTATAAACTTATCCACTTATAAACTTATCCACTTATAAACGATAGAAAAAACAATGAAGAATGGTAATATCAAAATTATATTTTTCGGTGATATAGTAGGAAAACCGGGGAGGTTTGCCTTGAGGGATTACCTTGCCGCAAATAAAGACCAATATGATTTTGTTGTTGCAAATATTGAAAACGCCTCTCACGGGTTTGGATTGACAGAAAAGAATTATAATGAAATTCTTGATTACGGAGTTGACGTAATGACGTGCGGAAACCATATTTGGGATAAAAAGGATATTTTCACATATATTGATAATGCCGATAAGCTCGTACGTCCGATAAATTATCCCAAAGGAACAAAGGGTGCGGGTTCAAGAATTGTTGAAAAAAACGGTATAAAAATCGGAGTAATAAATGCAATGGGCAGAGTATTTATGAATTTGCTCGATTCTCAATGGGAAATTGTTAAAAACGAAATTGAGGAAATAAAAAAAGTTACTCCGATTGTAATAATAGATTTTCATGCGGAGGCTACCGCCGAAAAAATATGTTTCGGCAAATATTGTTCCGAATTTGGAACGAGTGCATTTTTTGGAACGCACACACATGTTCAAACAGCCGATGAACAAATAATAAACGGCATGGCATATATTACGGATGCAGGATTTTGCGGAGCATCTGATGGTGTTATAGGTATGGATTATAACACTTCGCTTTCGAGATTTTTAACCTCAATCCCTGAAAGATATGAGGTTGCAGAGGGCAAAATCACTCAGGTAAATGCCGTTGAAGTCGAAATTGATGTGAATACAGGCAGCGCCGTATCAGTAAAAAGAGTTTATTTAAGTAGCAGTAAGATAGAGGAAGAAGAGGATGAAAACTGATTTACACATTCACACGTATTTTTCTGATGGTGTATTTTCGCCCGAAAAAATTGTGGATACCGCAGTTGATGTCGGGCTCGGCGCTATTGCCATAACAGATCATGACAATATACTTGCTTATGATGTAGCTCAAAAGCATATCAAAGAAAAAGGTTTGCAAGGCAAAATACGGGTTATCAGAGGAATTGAAGTAAATACACTTTACAAAGATAATGAAGTACATATTCTGGGTTATTTAATGGACGTAACAAATTCTGATTTTCAAAAGCTGATTAAAACCCAGCAGCAGGCAAGAATTAAACAAGCTAAAGAAATTTTGAATTTGCTCTACAAAAAAGAGGGAATAAGAATAAAATTTGAAGATGTCAAAAAGCTTGTCGCTCCCGGAGGCAGTATCGGCAGACCTCATATTGCACGAGCAATTACAAGTGCAGGCGGAACAAACAATGTTATGGATGCTTATGCAAAATATATCCATATAAATTCACCCGTTTATGTCCCGAGAAAAACAGTATCTCCGCAAGATGCGGTTGAAATTATTTACGATGCGGGCGGAATCCCTGTTATTGCGCATCCGCATGATTTGGAAAGTCTTGCCGAACCTTTAATCAAAGACTTGATGAATTACGGTTTGAGAGGAATTGAAGCTTACCACAGGAAACATTCACCCGCTATGGTTGAATATTTCTCATCAATGGCGGAAAATTTAGGTTTGATTGTTACGGGCGGTTCGGATTTCCACGCTCCGAATATCTTGAACGGTCAGATTGTTCTTGGCAAAAATTTTGTTCCCGAATGGGTATTTGACAAACTTCTTGCCGAGAAAAAACGCCTTGATATGGCGGCTGTAAATTAAAGATACTGAGGCACTAAGGCACTATGGCACTAAGAATAAATCAAAATTTTTATTTTCTATTAATGTATCATTGTGATGTCTTTGTTAAGGTGACAAAATGAAAAAACGTATTTGGAAAATGGAATATACTCTGGTATTACTGGTAGTATTTGCTGTATTACTCTTTTTGATACCGACATCTTTTTCTTCAAAAGAGGCGGTGTTTGTGTCCGAATGGAACGCCAAATACAATAAAATCGAATATACGTTTACCGCAATGAGTGCTCATGCGGAATCTGATATTATAAAAAATTTCAAAAAAGCAAAATCAGGCGAGCAAAAAGAAAAATATATGATTAAACTCGCAAAGCCGTATTTAAGACTTAAAAATTTAAATCCTATAATAAAAGAACACTACGTCCCGCATTATATGAACGGTAAGCCCGTAAAAAAAGACGACTTTTACTATTTTAGCAATTTGTATGAATCTGATACTGATTCAATTGTCGGCATAAAAGATATACCCGACACGGCAGAAGATGCCCCGGGCTTTATGATTATGGTTGATATGAACGGTATTAAAAAACCTAACAGATGGGGCAAAGATATTTACGGGGTTAATGTATATAAAACGGGTCAAATCGCTGCCCTCGGCAAGGATAAAAATATCAAAGAACTCAGAAAAGATTGTTCCGAAAAAGGCTCGGGTGTAGCTTGTTCTCATTTTTACAGAATAGGCGGAGAGTTTAGCGAGTAAAATTCAATCTGTCTAAAAATCAAGTTTATTTTCTGTATTCTTCAGTTCCGGGGAATCCGTCTTTTCCTGTTCTGAGTTTTGTTATTAAATACTGCATTTTAGGAATTAATGTTGACAGGAACAATGCCGAAACGACAAATCCTGAACCCCAGTTGATAGCGTTCATTTTGAAGTTCTGTTTTGACATTTTGTTAACAAGTTCTGAAGTGATTTCGTTTGAATTTGTTTTCTTTGCTTTTTCAATAATTGATTGAACAAAGGTTTCCATGTCTTTTTTCAATCCGTCTAAACTGCTTTGAGCAACATATTTATAACGGTTGAGGAATTTATTGCTGCCTGTTGCATCAATAAAGAACTGTTTCAAAAATTCGGGGTTATTAATGTGCCCGCCGTTTAAGAGGTCTTTTGCCTGATTTTTGGTTATAATACTTTTATCAATGAAATCTTTTCCGCCTGAAGCTATGGCTTCTTTTGTATTTTCAAAAGCCATTTTAGGCTGAAGTTCTGACATCTTATCAGCTAAATTATTAAGTTCTTGAAGTTCATCTGCTGAAAAATGCTTTGCTAATTCTTCTTTAAATTTATCAAGTTCAATCGCTCCCGATTTTGAGAACAAATCTTTTGTCCATTGCGGAAGTTCTTGGTTTTTACCCATAAATTCTTTTGTGAAAGTTTCAACATCTATTTTTTTGTTTTCGCCAAGGTTCATATTGATGAAATCTGATACAAATTTCGCTGATGCGGGATTAAGTCTTGTTGTATGACCTTTGCCCTGCTCAAGCCTGTTAAGAGCGCTGTTCATATTGCCCATGCAGAACATATAGAAATAAATTGATGATAAATCTCTAAAGAGAATTTCAACTCTTTCATCATTATTTCTTGCAGAAATTGCTCTGCCTGAAGCCGTACCTGCATCAACCGATAACAATCTGCAATTTCTGTTGTTTTCAAACAGGTTAGCGATTGATAATAAATCTGTTTTGCCGCCGAAAGACGGATTTTTAGATGCTTTATTATCTACGAAATCCGAAATTTCAGGTTTTTTTACGAATTTATCAGATGCGGGATTTGTGTTATTATTTGCGGTTGTATTATTTGCTGTAGGAGCATTGTTATTCTGCGGTTTTTCTTTTCCTTTTGTGTGATACCATTTTGTAATATGCTGGTTGATTTTAGGAAGGGCAAAACCGATAAATGCGTTTGCAATTAATACACTTGAAATAACTTTAGTCAATTTGTATTTAGACATAAAGCTTTTTGTGATTTTGCTGTGCTTAGCATTGGTTTTTGTTTCATGTTCAAGATAAGAATTAAGCGGGTTGCGGGCATCATCATGTGCAATATCAACTACATGTTTTGGCATGTTTAAGAATTTTTGTCCCATTTTTTCAAATAACCAGTTTAATCCCGTAACGCCGCCGAGCCAGAAAACAGCACCCGAAAATTCTTCGGTTATTCTTTCTCTTGCTTCATCAAAGCCGCCTCTTTTATACGCTTGATATGTTCTTCCAGCTTCAACGCATGCTTCAAGAGTTATTACGGGCAAAAAGCCGCCGCTCGACATAGCAGATACCACATTGCGGGGATGAAATGTCTTTTTTATATTATTAACCGAAAATGTCGGATATATTTTTGCTTGGGGAATTTTTATTCCTGACATATTATTGTTACTTTCATACTACTAAGATACCATACAAAAAACACATCAATATGAATTTTTGCCTATATTGATGTGTTTTTTAATATTTTGTAACATGGAATTTTAAACATCGGGTAATGTGCCTTTAACCTCCGCAATTGTATCACATCCGAGGTTAAACACTTTGTGCAGGGCTTTTACCGCTTTTTGAGAATCTTCTTTATTTATAAGGCAGCTTATTTTGATTTCTGAAGTTGAAATCATTCTGATGTTAATCCCTGCATCGGCAAGTGTTTGGAACATAGTTGATGCAATCCCGGGACGGTCAATCATGCCTGCTCCGACAATTGATATTTTTGCAATATTATCATCAAAACTTACATCGCCTGCGTGCAATTTATCTTTGACTTTATTTACGATTTCTTCCGTTTTTTCAAGATCTTCCTTGTTTATTGTGAATGCAATATCGTTTGTTTGTGAAACTTTTCTTGCATAAGATTGAATAATCATATCTACGGAAATGTTTTCTTTTGCAAGGCTTGAAAACAGTGTTGCGGCTTCACCCGGGGTATCGGGAATATCGCAAACAACTACTCTGACCTGTGATAAATCCTGTGCTACTCCTGCGACGGGTTTATAAATTTCCATTTTATCAACTCCTAATATTAAGGTTCCTTTGTCATCGTATTTGAATGTAGAACGAACTCTTAAAGGCATTGAATACTGTTTTGCCGTTTCAACACTCCTCGGGTGGAGAACGTTAGCTCCTGCGTGGGCAAGTTCAAGCATTTCTTCATAAGATATTTCGTCTAATTTTGAAGCATTCGGGACAATTCTGGGGTCGGTTGTGTAAACACCCTCAACATCTGTATAAATATCGCATCTTTCTGCTCCGAGTGCAGATGCGATTGCAACGGCTGAAGTATCCGAACCTCCTCTGCCGAGTGTTGTAATTTCGCCTTCGGGTGTTACGCCCTGAAATCCTGCAATAACTATTATTTTACCTTCTTCAAGGCTCTTTTTTAATTTGTCGGTTTTTATGTCGACAATTCTTGCTTTTGTGTGAACATTTTCGGTAATTATACCTATTTGTGAAGCGTTATAGCTTATTGCATCATATCCTTTTGATTGCAGCGCCATTGTTAAAAGCGACATTGATACGCATTCACCGGTTGATAAAAGCATATCCAATTCACGTTCTGACGGTGCGGCATTTATTTCATGCGCCAATTTAAGCAAATGATCCGTTGTATGACCCATAGCAGATACTACAACAACTACGTCATTGCCGTTTTGTTTTTCTTTTATGATTACATCTGCAACATGTTTGATTTTATTTGTGTCTGCAACAGATGTTCCGCCAAATTTCTGTACAATAATCTTTTTCAATTTAATCGACCTTTTCACGATACTTTTGAAACAGTATATCTTCAAGCTCTTGTTTTTGAGGTAAATAATCAAATTTCCCTAATTCAAGGGCTTTATTCCCAATCAGAATTGCTTCCTTTATATTATATTCACAAATGTTTTTCTTGACAAGGGTATAATGTGTCAAAAATAACAAATTCATAACTTCCGCATTATCGGAATCAAGTCTTTGGGCTTTTTTCAATTTCCTTTGAGCTTCTTCAAAATCGGAAACATTTATTAACCATTTTGCATAATCAATAAGACCTTTTATGTATTTCGGATTTTGGGAGATAAACATGTCAAAGTATTCTCTTGTCTTATACGGTCTGTTTAAATAAATATAACATTGCGCAAGAAGATAGTTTACGTAGGATGCCGACGGGTCTTTGTCGGTTACTTTTTTAAACATCTCGATTGCCAGCTCATAGTTATGCTCATTCATAAATTGAACACCCATAGCCTCTTGAATATAAAGATTATCAGCATTCTTTTCTTTTAATTCATCAAGATTTTTAAATATTCCGTTGTAAGCATCAAGTAATGCGAGTGCAGCTTTTGCTTCCGTCAGATTTTTATCTTTTTCAAGCGCTTTTTCAAATTTATCCCGAGCCTGTTCGAAGTTTAACAATCTCAAAAGGCTTTTCCCCCATTCATAATATAACAGGTCGCTGTCTAGTCCTAAGTCTTCTGCCGTTTTATAATTTTGTTCTGTTTTTTCGTAATCTTTTTGAATGGAATAAACTTCCCCCGTAATTAAATATGCGGGCAGCATAAGTTTATTTAAATCCAAAGCTTTCAAAGCATACTTTTCTGCTTCGTCGTATTTGTTTTGTAACAGTTTTAAATGCGCATATTCATATAAACTGCCCTCGTTTGGTGCAACTTTTACAAGGAAAGTGAGCTTTTCTTCTGCCGAAGTGTATTCTTCAAGCCTCATTTCCATAACGGCTGATAATAAAATTGCCGTAAAATTATATTTGCTTATTTGAGCTGCAATAACGAATTTATCTTTAGCAAGGGAATATTTTTTCTGCTTCATAAATGCCATACCCCAGCCCGTGTAAATGTCCGTATTCAATGGCGTAACCTTGTCGGCTTTTTCAAAAGCTTCTATTGCTTTATCCAAAACATCAGAATACAAATAACACATTCCCATGCGCAGCCAAATTTCTTTATCCGTTGCATTGAGCAGAGCCGATTGTTCATAATATTCGCATGCTTTTAAAAACTCATGTTTAAATTCATAAATTTTCCCCAGATATTTATAAACAAGCGGATCTTTATTTGAAATATCAAGAGCAGATTGCAAAATATTCAACGCATTGTCGTAATCTTTTGCCTCAATAAATTTTTTTGCCCTGTTTACATAAGCAACCGACGGCAGAGATTGGATTACGGAATCTTTATTGTAATCATCTACGGATTTATTAATATGTTTTATGTTGTCATATAGCTTTTTTAATTTACCAAACAATCCGCAACCTCCCTAAAAGCACCGCTACCGCCTTTGTTTTCGGTAATTTGAATACCGCCGATACTTTTTACTTTTTCTATCGCATCGGGAACGGTAATTCTGTATTTTGCATAATTTAAACATTCAAAATCATTATAATCATCTCCGATGTATACAAATTCTTCGGGCGACAGATTATATTTTTTTATAATATTTTTCAAAACATCTATTTTTACACGTATTCTTTGATGAACTTCATTGAGTTCGCAGTTTTTGGCAATAGTTTCGATTGCCGCATTTTTTTCACCGGAAATTATTGCAACATCTATCCCGTTTCTTTTCAGCATATAAAATCCTATGATATCTTTAAAATTTAATTTTCTTGTCATTATTCCGTCATCGCCTATATAAACGCAATTATCCGTAATAACTCCGTCGAAATCAGTAATAACCATTTTTATGGTATCAGGTAAATTTAAGCTCATAATAAATTCCCTACACAAATTTAGAATACTTTGATATAATCAGATTATAACATGTTAATATAAAATTTGAGAGAGCTTATGCCTTTATATCTTTACATAATTAATATAGGAGTAATACTTGTTTTTATATGCCTTTTCTTTATAACAAGGAAAACCTCCGAAAGATGGTCCAAAATCAACGATTATCTGGGCAAAGTTACAACGACCGTTGATTCTATCAGATATGGGAATTTGAATAAAAAAATAAATACCGAACACCCTACCTACAAAAATGTAACGGCAAGTATTAACAGAATGGTTGAAACTCTGAATGACAGAGAAAAAATGATTGCCGAATATCAATCCGAACTAATGAACCAGAACAGATTGCTTGAGTCTGTCATCAATTCTTTGTCTGACGGTATATTAATTATTAATAATAAATACGAAATTTTAAGAGCAACCCCGAAGATTTTAAAATGGTTCGGGGTCAAAAACGGCAAAGATATTATAGGCAAAAATATTCTTGATTATATTCAATTGCCCGATGAAACGGCAAATGCGGAAGAACTTAATAATACGGAAGTTTTTATAAAACATACCCCCACAAACAATTTTATAATTTCTGCTCAGCCGCTTGTGCATATTGAAAAGAAAAGATATGTTCTGATTATAAAAGATGTTACCGTTGAAAAAGAAATCGAAACCCTAAAATCTGATTTTGTGGCAACTTTGACCCATGATTTGAAAGTTCCTATTATTGCGGCAGCCAATATGATTGACCTATTCTTAGATAAGAAGTTCGGCGAAATATCAGATAAACAGGAATTTGCTTTAAGAAGTATGAAGTCTTCAAATGATGAACTTCTTGAACTTGTGCAAATTCTTCTTGAAACTTACAAAATCAGTGATAAAGGGATAGAACTTTTTAAAGAAAAATTTAATCTTAATGAATTTGTGGGCGCAATAGTTGAAGAAATGCAGCCTTTAACAAACAATTTAGGTTTTAAAATTAAATTTTATCCCTCTAAGCAAAACATTATTATTAATGCCGATAGGCTTCAGCTCCAAAGGGTTGTGAAAAATCTTTTATCAAATGCGATAAATCACAGCGATACTAAAAAAGATATTGAAGTAAAAGTTGATACTATTCCCGATTATGTAACAATTTCCGTTATCGATTTCGGACAGGGAATACCGAAAGATGAAATAAAAATGGTATTTAACAAATACTATTCGGCAAGTAAAAATTTAAGAAAAGTCGGAACGGGTTTAGGTTTATATTTATCGCAGCAGATTGCGCTTGCTCATGGGGGCGAAATAACCTTAAACAGCGAAGAAAATGTTCGCACGGAATTTTGCGTAAAACTGCCCGTGTAAAAATTTAATATTAAAAGCTACACTTTTTTTCATTTATATGTTAGTATGTTTTTGCATAGCATTATGCGCAAACTAAAAAAAAGTATACAGAAGTTAGAAAAGAGAGGATTATATTATGTCTTTACCTAATGTCGCTTATTTCTCAATGGAAATGGCTATTGATCAATCTTTACATACATATTCGGGAGGTTTGGGTTTCCTTGCGGGATCACACATGTTATCAGCGGGTTATTTGCAAATGCCGATGACAGGGGTTACAATTTTGTGGTCTTATGGTTACTATGACCAAAGAATCAGCCATTCGGGAGATGTAGAAGTTGCATATATCAGAAAATATTATGACTTCTTGAATGATCCTAATTTGCAGACCGAAGTTGATATTTTCGGCGAAAAGGTAAAGATTAAAGCATATCTTGTAAAACCCGAATTGTTCGGAACTTGCCCCGTTTATCTTTTGACAACCGATATTGACGGTAACAGCGATTGGGCAAAGAGTATTTCTTATAAATTGTATGACGGTAATGAAAAAATAAGAATTGCACAGGAAATAGTACTTGGTATCGGCGGTGTAAGAATCTTGCAACAGGCAGGTTACAAGTTTGATGTTATTCACATGAATGAAGGGCACGCATTACCTGCAGCATTTGAATTGTTAAGACAATATAACGGCAACCTTGAAGAAGTTAAAAAACATACCGTATTTACAACTCATACCCCTGTTGCGGCAGGAAACGAAGTACATTGGGTTGACACTCTTATGGAAGGCGGTTACTTCGCAGGTGCATCCCGTCAAACTGCTGTTGATTTGGGCGGAGAGAACTTCTCACTTACCGTTGCGGCTTTGAGAATGTCAAGAATTGCAAATGCCGTTTCTCAGTTGCATGGTCTTGTTGCTAACAAAATGTGGGAATGGGTTAAAGGCAGATGCCCGATTAGAGCTATCACCAATGCGGTAAATCTTCATTACTGGCAGGATACGAGAATTAAAGAAGCTGAAGGCGATTTGAACAAACTTCTTGATGTTAAAAAACAGATGAAAGCCGAATTGTTCCAGTATGTAGCTAATGTTGCAGGTAAGAAATTTGATCCCAATATTTTAACTATCACTTGGGCAAGAAGATTTGCCGATTACAAACGTGCATGGTTAATTTTGATGGATAAAGACAGAATTGAAAAACTGTTAAATGCAGACAAATTGCAGATTATATTCGCAGGTAAATTCCACCCTGATGATGTTATGGGCAAAGACATGTTCAACAAATTACTTCATCGTTCACATACATTGAAAAACGTTGTAGTATTACCTGGGTACGAATTGCAATTATCAAGCATGCTTAAAAAAGGATCTGATGTATGGTTGAATACACCGTTAAGACCTTTTGAAGCATCAGGGACTTCAGGCATGAGTGCTAACGCAAACGGTGCGGTTCACTTATCAATTTGGGACGGTTGGGCTGTTGAAGGTACTTTCACCGGTATCAACGGCTACGCAATCGAATATCCTGAAATTGATGATGACATGTCATGGGAAGAAAGACATTGGAAAGACCATAAGTGCTTAATGGATATTATTGAAAACCAAATTATCCCGACATATTATGACAATAAACCCGAATGGGCAAGATTGATGCGTCAGGCAATAAGAACATCTGAAGCTTACTTCAATTCAGACAGAATGGTAATTGAATACTTCAACAGATTGTATAAACCTATCGCTCATGACGGTGAATGCTCAGGTACAGACACCCATGAATTGCAGGTAAAAGAAGCTCCGACATTTGATGCTTGGACTTATGCAAATATAAAATAATTCATTAAATAATTATCAAAAAGAGGGGCTAAGTGCTCCTCTTTTTTAGTGCAAACTTATATTGTAACGAATTATTAAGCTTTAAAAAATTAACACTTGCTTTTTATTATTGATGTATTATGATTAAAAAGTTCAGAACACAAGATCTTAACAGATTTACTAAAACCGGTAACTTGGAAACAAAGTTTTATAAAAGAATTAAGGTAAGTGAATGAGTAAATAATCACTACAGCAAATGTATGTGATAATGATAAAGACCTCAAAAAGTCTTTAATGCCCCAAAGGATATATAAATTAAATTTTATAATCGTTGGATGGCGAAACTAATCGGAACATTGAAAACAGAATAGCTGCACCCGAGCAGAGGCATGAGCGAAAGCGAAAGGTGAGTAATTATGCCAATAATGAATATTTTGGCTAATTGCGAACGGTGCCGTTTACTGCGAGGGTGA
>Ga0256406_1000028_pt1 | contig 248536 bp, 215 predicted proteins | sample RumenRJG_03DNA_FD_185986 | JGI IMG/M metagenome (GOLD analysis project Ga0256406, IMG submission 185986) | Bovine rumen microbial communities from Lethbridge, Alberta, Canada - RJG_03 | ecosystem: Host-associated > Mammals > Digestive system > Stomach > Rumen | place: Canada: Alberta... | reverse complement strand
CTAATCATATCTTCTCTATAAAACCGTGGGACACACGGGGTTAGCTCGCTTATGCTGTAGTCAATGGACTGCTCGAACGAGAAGCCCTCGCCTCTATGCGCAGCATAGGCGGTGGGAGTATGTCACTAATAAATAAAAAATATCAGGAGGAACATTATGTCAGTTATAAGACCTTTTAAGGCGATAAGACCTAAAAAAGAGTTCAGCGGCAAAGTTGCCGCTCTGCCTTATGACACTATGAACAGCGAGGAGGCGAGAGCCCTCGTTAAAGACAACCCGTATTCGTTTATCCACGTAGACAAGGCCGAGGTGGATCTTCCGGAGGATACAGACATCTACGACAAAAAAGTCTACCTCAAGGCGAGAGAAAATCTCGACAAGCTTTCATCCGACGGAATATGCGTTCAGGACCCGAAGCCGTGTCTTTACATATACAGACAGACATGGAGAGGAAAAAGCCAGACCGGAATTGTCGGATGCGCCTCAATAGACGAGTATATAGGAAATGTAATAAAAAAACATGAGCTTACAAGGGCGGACAAGGAACAGGACAGAATAAACCACGTAGATTACTGCGACGCCAACACGGGCCCTATTTTCCTGACATACAGAGGCAGAGACGACATAAACAAAATCAAGGATAAATACATATCCGCAGAACCATTCTGCGATTTCGTTCAAAACGACGTCAGAAACGAGGTATGGGTAGTGTCGGATGACGACGATATCAATTCGATAGTAAACGGATTTAAATCCGTGGACAGCCTTTATATCGCGGACGGTCACCATAGAGCCGCTTCGGCAGTTAAAGTAGGACTTAAAAGAAGAAAAGACAATCCCGGATACACAGGTCAAGAAGAATTTAATTACTTCCTCGCAGTCTATTTTGATTCTGACGAACTTCAGATTCTTGATTACAACAGGGTATTGGCCGATTTCGCCGGAAATACAAAAGAACAGATGATTGAAAAGCTTTCTGAAAAATTCACTGTTTCTCTCGTCGGAAAAGACGCGTACAAACCGGTGAAAAAACACGAGTTCGGCTATTACGACGGCGAGAAATGGTATAAGCTCGAGGCGAAGGAAGGCACTTATGACGATTCCGACCCTGTAGGCAGACTTGACGTGTCTATTCTTCAGTCAAATGTAATTTCGCCAATATTCGGAATTGACGACCCGAGAACAGACAAAAGAATAGACTTTGTCGGCGGAATAAGAGGACTTTCCGAGCTTGAAAGGAGATCGCACAGCGATATGGCTCTCGCGTTTTCAATGTACCCGACTACGCTTGACGACCTTATGTCTATCGCGGACGCGGGAAAAATAATGCCGCCGAAATCAACATGGTTCGAGCCTAAGCTTCTTTCGGGACTTTTTATCCACAAACTTTCCTGAACGCTGTTTTTAAAAAGGCTTTCTTAGTTGAAAATTAGGCAGAAAGACGCGAATTAAAATAAAACAAAATTAAGAATCAAACCGATTTCTCTGTCATCGAGAAACCGGTTTTTTTATTTTCTTTTTAGAAGAATATTTAATTGAGTTCTCCCTTTTTTAATATTTCGCAATATTCTATATTATCAATATAATCAAAATGAAATGTGGTATAAAATAATCAGGCAATTAATTAAAAGCTTTAATTAATTAAGTTGTTAATAATAGATAAATACTTTTCCGTGATAATATATAAAAATTATTCTAATTCAGGGAGAAAAACTAAATTGAAATTATATAAATCGGGCGAAGACCTAATACTTGATTCCGGTTTCGGACATGTAAACAGATTTATCAGGGGCGCTTTATCGGCTCAGGTCGGAATAGGCGAAGCGTCTTATACAATGGATCACGGCAGATTCAGATTTCATGAAAACTTAAAATTCAAAACTGATCTTGTAACATATGATTTTGTCGAATGCGGCGGCGGTTTCAAGACGTCTCTCTGCGATTCGAGAGGCGAACAGTATCTGACGGCCTATTTGAGTGTAAACGGCGATATTTTTACTGTTCATTTTGAGACGTACGGCAGCCATACCGATTTAAACAGGATGTGGGTCAGAATACCTGCGAAAAGAAATGAGCACGTCTACGGCGGCGGCGAGGTTTTTCAGTCGTTTGATTTGAGAGGGGAATCTCTCAGAGTGTGGGTTGCGGAACATACAAATTCTGCGGCTATAGCGAAAAAAATTGCTAGGGAAGCTATCGCCGGCCCTCAGCCTAAGAGAAAAGAAAAGTTTTCTTCTTATGAGACATACTACGCCCAGCCGACTTTCGTGTCGTCCGAGAAATATTTCTTCCATACGGACGCGACGTCGTTTGTAAATTTCAATTTCAAGGCTAAGACTTTTCATGAAATTGAGATAAGAGAGATAAGCGACATCCATATAGGTTTCGCTTCCGATTTTGAAAAGCTTTCCGAAGTTTTGACGTCAATCACCGGCAGACAGCCGGAGCTTCCCGACTGGGTATATGACGGCGTTATTCTCGGCATTCAGGGAGGAAACGATGTTGTCGAAGAAAAAATAAAAAAATGCGAAAAATTCGACACCCCGATAGCAGGCGTCTGGTGTCAGGACTGGGAAGGAAAAAGAGTTACGGCGTTCGGAAAACAGCTTATGTGGAACTGGTCGTATGACAGGGATATGTATCCGAATCTTTCCGACGAAATAAAAAGCTTAAATAAAAGAAATATTAAATTTTTGGGATATGTTAATCCTTTCCTCGCGGTTGAGAGAGAGCTTTATCAGTACGCCTCGGCTCACGGTTACTGCGTAAAAGATAAAAACGGAAAAGATTATCTTGTAAAGATAACGACATTCCCGGCGGCTATGGTTGATTTGACAAATCCAGACGCCTGCGAATGGATAAAAAACGTAATCAAGAAAAATATGATTGAATTGGGTCTTTCCGGATGGATGGCCGATTTCGGCGAATATCTTCCGACTGACTGCGTATTGTATTCTGGCGAAGACCCTGCGATTGTCCATAACACATGGCCCGTAAGATGGGCTGAAATAAACAGGCAGGCTGTGGAAGAAGCGGGAAAACTCGGCGATATCATGTTTTTTACAAGAGCGGGATTTACAGGCACAGGCAAATACACATCTATGATGTGGAACGGCGACCAGCATGTTGATTGGTCTTATGACTGCGGAATGCCGTCTGTTATAACAGGCTCTCTTCAGCTTTCCTTGTGCGGAATAGGTCTTGTCCATTCCGATATGGGCGGATATATTACGTTTCCGCCTATGACGAGGACCAAGGAACTTATGCAGAGATGGACAGAACTTAGCGCGTTTTCCGTTCTGATGAGATCCCACGAGGGAAACAAGCCCGACAGCAACGCCCAGTTTGATTTTGACGAGGACACTTTGTATCTTCTCGGCAGAATGTCAAGAATTCATAAGGCGTTAAAACCGTATCTCCATTTTACGGTCAGGGAAAACTCGGAAAAAGGCGTGCCCGTTATGAGACCTCTTTTCTATTACTACGATGAAAATATCGCTTATGTCGATTCGACTGAATATCTTCTCGGCAGGGATCTTCTTGTCGCTCCCATAATAGAACAGGGTTCCGACAAAAGACTTGTATATCTCCCCGAAGACGAATGGATAGATATTTGGACGGGAAAAGAATATTCCGGCGGCTCTTATACGGTATTTGACCCCATGGGCAAACCGCCTGTATTTTACAGAAAATCCACGTTTTTCAAAGAGTTGTTTGAAAAAATCGGAACGATTGAATAAACGAAAAAAGGAGCATTTTTTATCAATCCGATATTATTTTATAAAAGACATAAAAGTTAAATTCAGAAATAAAGGAACGTCATTCATTCTTGCGTTCCGAAAAATATAAATAAGCTCAAAAAAAGGAGATGCTTTTATGGCTCGACAAAACAAACCGCCTTACAGCGGACCGACTTACGGAATTAAATTAAAAGACAAAGTCGGCTACGCATTGGGCGATACTGCGGGACTTCTTACTTTTGCTTTGGTAGGTTCGTTCCTTCAGATGTTCTACACCGACGTCCTTTTTATCGACCCGAATAAGATAACAATTCTTTTCTTCGTCGCGAGAATTTGGGACGCCGTAAACGACCCGATGATGGGAGCTATTATTGATAGAAGAAAAATAGGCCCGTCAGGTAAATTCAGACCATTTCTGAGGTACGGCTCTGTTTTTCTCGCCGCTTTCGCCGTTTTGATGTTTACTGAAATTCCCGGACTTTCGGAAAACGGCTACCTTGTATTTGCGTATATTTCTTATATACTTTACGGTATGGCTTATACCGCGGTAAATATTCCTTACGGCTCTATGGCGTCGGTCATTACCACAGATTCGCAGGAGCGTTCGTCGCTTTCCATGTTCAGATCAATCGGCGCGGGGCTCGGCGGTCTGCCGGCTCAGATACTTCTTCCGATGCTTGTATACACCGTTTCCGACGAGGGCGTAAAATATCTTGACGGCAGCAAGCTTTTTATCGGAGTTGTTATTTTGTCGGTTCTCTCTGTTATAGTATATCAGCTCTGCTACAAAATGTCGGCAGAGAGAGTAAAGCCTGAACCTGTGCAGAGAAAAACCAAAGTTTCAAAGACTGTAAAAGCTCTTTTAAAAAACAGACCGTTCCTGGCTCTCTGCATCGCTTCAATGCTTTTAATAGCGGTTCAGCAGTTTACTATGACAATTTACAATTATCTTTTCAAGGATTATTTCGCAAAGCCGGAACTTTATTCCCTCGTAACGGTGTTTACATATCTGCCTATGGCTATTCTTCTGCCGATAATGCAGCCGACGGTCAAAAAGTTTGGCAAAAAGGAAGCGTGCGCCGCAGGAATGGGTCTCGCTTTCGTCGCTAATATAGTCCTTCTTGTTCTCAGAACAAAAAGTCCGGCGGTATTTTTCGTCTGCTGTTTCGTTTCGGGTCTCGGAATGTCGTTTTTTGTGCTCGAGGTATGGGCTCTCGTTACAGACGTAATAGATTATCAGGAAATACTTTCAGGTCAGAGAGACGAGGGAACATCTTATTCGTTCTTCTCGTTTACGAGAAAATTGGGTCAGACGCTCGCCGGAGTTCTCGGCACTCAGGTGCTTTCGTGGATAGAATACGATGCGAAGACTGTTTCAACTGAAGCGGTCACAGAAAAAATGTACACATGGTCGGCAGCGCTTCCGGCTATTATGTGCCTGGGTATGGCGCTTTCGCTCGGACTGTGGTACAACCTTTCCAAGAAAAAGCTTGAAAAACTCAAACCCGAATTTGACAAAATTCATTCGTCGTCAGACGGCGCAGTGTTCGAAGATCATGCGGAAAAAGAAACTGCCGAATAAAAAACGATTTTGGATTTGAAAAATATGTTTTTTCTTGAAAATTCAAATAAATATCGCAAAAACGGAGTTTGGCAATACTTCAAAAAAAGTTTATATAAATCAATTTAATTTCAGGAGGAAATAAAGATGAAATATTTTCTTGACAGCGCGAAGATAGATGAAATCATCTACGCTTACAATACTTTCGGAATTGACGGAGTCACGACAAATCCAAAGCACGTCATGGCGTCCGGCAAGCCTTTTCTCACTGTGGTAAAGGAGCTTTCCGACTGGGCGAAATCCGAAAATCTCGACGGATACGAGAAATTTCCGATATCGGTTGAGATAAATCCTCACCTTCAGAAAAAAGAGGACCTTGTTGCCGCGGCTGAAAAAATAGCAAAGGTGTCACCCAATTTCTGCATTAAAATCCCGTGCTGCGAGGAAGGCGTCGCCGCCGCGAGACAGCTTGAAAAAGAGGGAATAAGGACAAACCTCACCCTTGTTTTCTCGCCCGCTCAGGCTATTATCGCCGCTAAAAACGGTTCGCTTTTTGTCTCGCCCTTCATAGGATGGAAGGAAGATAACGGCGAGGACTGCGTCAGATATATCGACGACATAGTAAAAATTTATAAAAATTACGGATATTACGGAAAAACTCAGATTATCTGCGCCGCTGTCAGAACGCCGAAACAGATAGTCGACTGCGCAGTGGCCGGAGCCGATATAGTCACAGCCGGTCTTCAGGTATTCAAAAACAGCTTCTATCATCCCTATACCGATTCCGGTCTGAAGATATTCTCCGACGCGTGGGACAACACGGTGACAGAATAAATTAATCCGAACGACAATAACGACAAATAATAATTAAATTTTCGGCGTTTATATTTACATCGGCCGGGATTTTATTTTCCCGGTTCGGATTTTGAAATACGGAGAGAAAAAAAATGAAAATAGGTTTTATCGGCCTCGGCATTATGGGCGAGGCGATGTGCGCGAATATCATCAAAAAAAATAATGACACTGTCTACTGCTGCGATTTAAACAGAGACAGAGTAAAACTGATGGAAAATTTGGGCGGCGTAGGGACAAAGACAAATAAAGAGCTCGCCGAAAAATCCGACGTGATTATTTCCATGGTTCCGGAGTCTAAACATTCAAAGGCCGTTTATGACGAGATTCTGCCGTGCTTAAACGAGAAAAAAATATGCATTGATATGTCTACGATAGACCCGTCGGTGTCTGTCGAAATAAGCGAAAAAGTCAAATCAACAGGCGCTGATTTTGCGGACGCTCCCGTAGTCAAATCAAGACCGGCGGCGGAAGAAGGGAAACTCGGAATTTACGTCGGATGCGATGAAGAACTCTATGAAAAAATAAAGCCCATTCTTTCGTTTATGGGTGAAAATATAATCAGAATGGGTAAAAACGGCATGGGACTTGTGATGAAAGTATGTCACAACGCTCTTGTGTCTCAGATACAAAACGGAGTTAACGAAACGCTTATTCTCGCTCAAAGCTACGGCGTTTCCGTTGAGGATTTCGAGACGGCTGTTTCATACGGCGGCGCTCAGAATTTTTATCTCGATTCACAGTATAAAAATCTGATGAGCAAAAACTGGACGACTGCTTTTTCTCTTAAAAACGAGCATAAAGACCTGGGAATATGCGAAAACATGGCTAAGGAAAAAGGTCTTAAATTAAAAGGTCTTGACAACGCAAAATCTGTTTATGACAGAGGAATGAGCGATGATATGGGCGCCGAGGATTTCAGGGCGACATATAAAATTGTCGAAAAAATTTCCAAAGAATGATATCGGAGAAATTATTATGAGTGAAAATAAAAATTACACAGCCAAAATAGGAGTCGTATGCCTCGGCAGATATACGTACGACGTTGCCGCCGCGCTTGAAATTTACAAAAAAACGCAGGAAGATTTGAAAACAATAGAGGGCGTGGATTGGACAATAATCGAGGAACCGGTTATCGAAAAGCCGGACGCCGAAAACGCCGTGAAAGTTTTGAAAGCCGCGGACGTCGACGCGGTCGCGATAATTTCGGGCACGTTTCATCTCGGTCATCTCGCGCTGATTATCGACAGAGGTCTTAAAGTTCCGGTACTTCTCTGGGCGTTCAACGAACTTCCGTACAACGGAGGAAAGATAAGACTTAATTCCGTCTGCGGAATGAATTTGAACGCGTCAAATCTTTATAAATCCGGCAACCGCACGTTCAGCTACACCGTATCCGACACTATAGACCGCGACTGGGTAAAAGCCGTAAAAATGACGGCGTCGCTCAAAAGATCCCATGTGGGCATAGTAGGCTACAGAGCCGACGGATTTTTTAACCTCGACATTGATGAGCTTTCGTCTTTCAGACAGACGGGCGTTCTTCTTGACCACTACGAGCTGTCCGATCTTTTCTCCGCGAAAATCGAAGACGAAAAGGTCTCTGAAAGAGAAAAAGAACTCAGAAAAATGTTCAACTGCTCTGGCGTCACGGATTATCAGGTAAATAAAGTCGCAAATCTCTGCGAGACATGTGAGGATTTTCTTTCGAGAAATTCTCTTGACGCCATTGCCGTCAGGTGCTGGCCCGAACACGCCGCGACGTACGGAGTGGCTCCGTGCGCCATGATGTCTGTTCTTCAGTCGTCGGGCAGAATAATCGCCTGCGAAGGCGACGTTGAGGGAGCGGAGTCAATGCTCGTCTCTGCCGCGGCAGGATGCGAAGCTCCTTTCCTCGCCGATCTTTCTCAAGTCAATTTTGAAGACGATTTCAGTCTGATGTGGCACTGCGGAGTAGCTCCACACAGTCTCTGGGACGGATGCTCCGACTGCACTCTTGACACGTATTTCGCCGGCGGAAAGGGAGTTACGGCAGGATTTGTAATGAAAAGCGGCATATGCACATTTATGCGAATAGATTCCGCCGGAGGAAAGACGAGAGTATTTTTGTCAAAAGGCGAGGCGTTCCCCATGGAAAAGCAGCTTTCGGGCACGTACGCCAAAGTTAAATTCGACTGCGGAGTAAGAAAACTTCTCGACTCGGCAGTGACTAACGGAATTGCTCATCATCTTGTAATGTGCTACGGCGATTATGAAAAAAGCTTTGAAATTTTCGCGCACATCATGGGCTGGGAGGTAATAAAGCCTTGACGGATACCGACAGATTGAAAAAAATAAACGCCAAACCGGTATTTTCATGTTTTGACGATGAATTTAAGTCTTACGGCAGGGTTCTCAGAGATATGGACATATCGGATATGAAAGATTATATGGAGAAAAACACCGAAATACCGGACGATGGCAATATATACGTCGCGTCCGACTCAAAGCTCGAAGAATGTAAATCTTTTGCGGCTTTAGAGCAGAGATATTACGGCGGTCTTAAAGCGCAGGCGGGATATTGCAACGGCAGAAACGTTAAAATGAACGGTTTTGAATTTCACAGAGGCAGCGAGATAAACTGCTGTGTGAATACTGATATCGCGCTTATTCTCGGTCACACGTGGGACGTGACGGAAGACGGAAAATACGATCAAGATAAAGCGGAGATATTTATAATACCTAAGGACATTATAATCGAGATATACGAGACGACTCTTCATCTGTCTCCGTGCAGAACATCGGGAACGGGTTTCAAAACAATAGTTATTCTTCCCGAAAACACGAATACTTATCTTGACAAAAATACTTTGAAATACGGTATTGACGATAAATTTGACAAGCTGCTTTTTATGAAAAACAAGTGGATGATAGCGTCCGTTCATAATGCAAGAGCCGTTTCCAACGGCGCGTTTCCCGGAGTCGAAGGCGAAAATTACGAATTTAAATACTGATTTTCTCGATTGATTTTAAATGACGATATGAGCGAACTTATTAGAAACATTCTTTTTGAAGCCGTAATATTTTTTTCAAACGTAATGCAGGGCATCACGGGTTTCGCAGGCACGGTTCTCGCCATGCCGGAGTCTGTGAGGCTCGTCGGATACGCCACAGCCAAACCGATTTTGAATGTGTTAGGAATAGTGGCAGGGCTGTGGATGGCAGTAGCGGACAGAAAATATATAGATAAAAAAGAATTTTTGAAAATTATCGCCGTCATGCTCGCCGGCATTTTTTTGGGTTTCTATATTAAAAATATTTTCGCCGGACAGCAGAAAATAATGTATATATCTCTCGGCGCAACAGTCTGCTCTGTCGGAATAATCGGAATAATTAAAAATCTTACAAAAAGAAAATTCAAGGTGTTTGAAAACAAATACCTGTCGGCGGCACTTCTTGTTATAGCCGGAATAGTGCACGGTATTTTTGTCTGCGGCGGTCCTCTTCTCGTAGGCTACCTCACTACCGTATTGAAGGATAAGAGCAAATTCAGAGCCACAATATCGTCGGTATGGGTAGTATTAAATACAGTTATCCTGTTTTCCGATATACATTCGGGCTACTGGGTCAAACCAACAGAAATTTTGCTTATTCCGTCTGTAGTTGTCCTTTTCGCCGCCGTAATCACGGGCTCGGTTCTTTACAAAAAAATGTCGAGGGATTTATTTGTAAAAATTACATATGTCCTTCTTATTATCAGCGGAGCTGCGCTTTTCTTTAATTGATTTTATCAATATTTTTTCAGGCAGAACAAAAAATAAATTTATTCTTGAAAGTTTTCGAAAAATTAACAATTTCTTCTTGATTTTGATGTATAATATATAAGTCGAATTTTTAGGCAAAAAAAATTACTGAATTTATCTTTAGCAGGAGATTAAATGAACTATTCAGGTATCAATATGTCGGACGTCAGGACGAAAAACAAATCTATTGTCTTGAAGCTACTGAACGACAGCGGCGACATGTCAAGGAAGGATATTTCCGAAACACTCGGTCTTACGCCTGCGGCAGTTTCAATTTTGACAGCTGAATTGATAGAAGAGGGATTTGTAAGGGAGTCCGGCAAGGAGTCGGACTCGGATTCATCGAAGGCCGGAAGAAAGAAAATAAAGCTCACTCTTTGCACGGATCGTTTTTATGCCGTGTCCATAAACGTTGAAAAAGACAATACGTGCGTTTCTCTTGTCCGTCTTGACGGTGAACTTATATCTATGAGAAAAGTGCCTACTCTCGAAAACGGAAAGAAGTCGTTAACGATAGCGGCGGAGTCGGCGTCCGAAATAATAGCCGAATCGGGCGTAGACGAGGACTCAATACTCGGCGCCGGTCTCGGATTAGTCGGCTCTTATGACAGAAAAAACGATCTTATATTAAGATTCGGCCTTTGGGAAAATGATTTTCATCCGGCGGAATTTCTTTCACGAGCCCTGAATATGAACGTCGAGGCGGAAAACAACGTTAAAGCGTTTGCCGGAGCACATATGCTTTTTTCAAAAGAGCAGTCGAAAAATCTTCTTTTTATTAAATGGTCGGAAGGAATAGGCTCCGCGATAATTTTCGACGGAAAGACTGTTCCGGGAGCGCAGGAGATAGGTCATTACATAACAGAACATAACTCAAGGATTTGCCGCTGCGGCAGAAAAGGATGCATTGAAACGGTATGTACTATTGAGTCTATTGCGGAATCTGTCATGACGGTCTATTCCGCCGAAACTACACCAATACTTTTTTCGCTCACAAAAGGCGACGCGTCAAAAATAAAAGAACAGATACAGGTCTGCGACATAAGCGCGATTGACGACGCGGCGAAAGCCGTCATATTAAACAGAATAAACCTTATGGCGAGGGCGGCAGTAAATGCGGCGACGACAATGACGCCCGAAAAAATCATATTGTTCGGCTCTATGTGGTCAAAATCGATTTTTTCGTTATTTGTAATGGAATGCAGAAAACTTGCGGCCTTTTATAAAACCGATATAATTTTTAAATCGGGAATTATGGACAAGGAGGACTATATAGGTCCCATATCTCTCGTATCCAGAGCTAAATTTTTTCTTGAATAATCGTCAGAAAAAAATAATTGCCGCTCAAAATAAATGAGCGACTTTTTTATGAAAACAAATTATAATACCGAAAGCTGTAATGTCCGGTGTAACATCAAAACACAAACTGAACGAGAAGCATATAGACGATTGTTCCGGCTGCCATCGAAACAAGCATATTTTTCTTCCAAAAATATGCGGCAGTCACCACAAGTATGCCTATAAGTTCAGGTATGCCGTGATTACCTGTTGATATTTCGGTATTTCTCAGACAGTATACCACGAGCATCGCGAAAAGCGCCGCCGGGAGAGCTTTTCCGAGATATTCCACGACTTTCGGCGTTTTTTCCTTGGAGCGAAAAAGTATGAACGGAATAAACCTCGTAAGTATTGTCGCAAGAGCGCAAAGAGCTATTGTAATAATGCTTTGAGGAACAGTTTGAATCATATCAGTCAAGCCCCGCTTTCTCAATAGGTTTTCTGAAGGCGATAAGCAAAATAAGCATCATCGCCATAGTCGGAATTAGGAAATTGTCGGCTCCGAAAATCAAAAGACATGATATAGAAGATAAAGCGCCGATAACCGCCTTATAGTGTTTCTTCTCATGGAACAGCTTATCGAGAAGAATTACGGTGAACATTGCGGTCATTACAAAATCGAGACCCTCGGTATTGAATGTTATCAAAGACCCGATAAGCCAGCCGGCGCCCGCGCCGAATACCCAGTAAAAATGGTCAAACAGGCTTACGAAAAAATAAAACCATCCTTTATCTATATTGGCAGGTACTCTTGTTGAACAGTTTATTGAAAACGTCTCGTCGGACATGGCGAAAATCACATATATCTTTTTTCCGCCTATGTCGTTGTACTTATCGAGCATAGAAAGACCGTAGAATATATGTCTCGCCTGAATCATAAGCGCGAGAAGAAACGATTGAACCGGATTGAATTTTGACATTAGCATGTCGACAACAATAAACTCAAGCGAACCGCCGTAAATTATCGCCGCCATCGACACCGGATACCGGAAACCGAATCCTTTTGTTTTCATAAGTATTCCGTATGAAATGCCTAAGAAAACATAACCCGCCATTACAGGCAGAGTTTTAGGAAAGGCGAATTTAAAAGTCTCTTTTATGTTTACGCTTTTTACTTCTTTTCCGGCGCCGTCCGCTTGATTTATATCTTTTTCTGTCCGCCGAACTTCGTTATTATTCATTTGTTTTCTCTTTTATTTAATTATTTAAAACAGACTATAAATATCATTATTATATGAATTTTAAATAGCTTGTCAATGAATATTAATAATGCCAAATTATCTATTTTAATAAACAAAAATATATATAATCGTCTAATTGATAAAAAAATTTGTCGTTTGCGTAAATTTTTTCTCAATTATATTTACAATTCGACATTTAATATGATATAATAAAAAAAAATTGACAAAAAGGTGATGTGTTTTGAAAAAATCGGTTAAAATTATTTCTTTGGTTTTATGTATTTTGATTATAGTGTCGTCGTTCTCTTTCGCGTTCGCGTCGGAAGACGGCGGCAATCAATACGTTCAGATAAAAAATGCAACAGTTTATCCCAACGTATTTATCAGAGGCAACGGCAAAAAGATTTGGAACGCCGACGGCACCGAGGCGTATACGTTCACCAGGATGGGCGCCGCGCTCAGCGATTCTTCCAACTCTAAAGACAACATTAAGGAGTCTGTCATGAACGTGCTAAAACCGTTTTTAATTCAGGGCGCTTTGACAAACAACTGGCAGCCGTATTATGACGCTCTTCAAAAGGAAGTCGGCGAGCTTTTCGACGACGCGATTCTTGACGAGAACGGAAACGCGCAGTACGGCACGGGCATTTCACAGGACGACAAAAACGAAAACGAATACAAAATGCACACAGACCTTGCCGGCGCGGACGGACTTTATGACGTATCAAATGAAAGATATACATATTGGTACGACTGGAGACTTGATCCGTTTGAGATTGTGGACGGACTTCACGAGTATATAGAAAATATTAAAAAAGCTACCGGAAAAGACAAAGTAAATATCATCTCAAATTGTCTGGGAACTGAAATTGCGCTTACTTATGTCTCAAAATACGGCACAGACGGAATTAAGGGCATGGCGTTCGAAGCAGGCACATTCAACGGATGCGCGTTTGAAGGAGAGATGGTTTCCGGCAAATTCAAATTTGATCCTGCCGCGATAGACAGATTTCTTCAGTGCCAGGAAAACGACAGTGACATAGAGGCTCTTGACGAATGGAGAGAACTGATTGACGCGTCTCTTGACGTTCTTGAAGATTCCGGAGTTTTCAAAAGCGGCGAAGTTTCAAAATCATACATTTATCATAAGCTTGGCGAAGGAGTCACATCGGCTCTCGCTCTTTCTACATCGTTCACATTTCCTTCATATTGGGACTCAATGAGTTCAAGAGATTATGAAAATGCAAAGAATTATGTTTTCGGGCCGCAGGGCAGCGAAAAAAGACAGAAGTACGCCGGACTTATTGCTAAAATTGACAATTACGATGTAAATGTAAGGCAGAAAGTCCCGGAGCTTTTGAAAAAGATCGCCTCCTCCGCGAATATCGCCATACGTGTAAACTACGGGTATCAAACTATGCCTATGTGCGTATCCGCCAACGAACTCGGTGACGAGCTTGTACTTGTAAAGGACGGCTCATTAGGCGCGACGACTTCTCAAATGGAGACTGTTCTCCCCGACGATTATATTCAGACGAGAATATCCGAAGGAAAAGGAAAATACATCTCGCCGGACAAGCAGATTGACGCTTCTACATGTCTGTTCCCGGATGAAACATGGTTCTTCAAAAACTTAAGTCATTACGATTGGCCGCACGACGTCACAAAACTGATGGCTACCGTCATAGACGCGGACAAACAGCTGACTGTAGATGATTTTGATGTTTCGCAGTTCGTAATGTATGATGAAAAAACCGAAAAGTATACGAAGATGACAGAAGACAACTGCGATGTTTGCCTCTGGGAGAAAAAAAATAACAATCTCAATTTCTTCCAAAAAATAAAGAGGTTCTTTGAAAGCCTCAATAAATTTTTCAAAGTACTTTTCAAATATTTAAAAGAGTTCAATAAGAAATAATTTTTTCAGGTGACAGAATAATTTTCCGCTCGCGTTCAAAATCCGGGCGGATTTTTTTATTAAAGTTTTCTATTGATTTATCTGTCTGAAAATGGTAGACTTTAATAAAAGTTTTTGATATGTGGGAGAAAATTTTATGTCAAAGATAAAAAATGCCGGTTTCATCAGACAGGACGCCGATTTGGGCGATAATTGCCCTGTTTTCTTTAAAGAATTTGATTTGGACAAAGAAGTATCCTCCGCCGTTATTTCCGTTTCGTGTCTCGGAGTTTACGAAGCGTACATAAACGGAAAAAGAGTGGGAGATTTTTTCCTCGCTCCCGGCTGGACTTCTTACGAGACCAGACTTCAGTATCAGACTTACGATATATCGGATTTTCTGATAAAAGGAAAAAACAAGGTGGAAATCTGCGCCGGCGTCGGCGAAAGATTCCACAAAAGGAAAAACGAAGAACTTGACTGTCTGAAGTCCGATGAATACGCTGTAATTGCGTCGATAGAGATAAATTGCAGAGACGGTTCTAAATATGATATTTTCACCGATTCAAGCTGGAAAGCGAAAAAAACGAAAATTCTTTTCTCATCTGTTTACGACGGCGAAACATACGATTACAATTTTGAAGACGAAAAAGTATATGACGTAAAAGAAATTCCGGTATCAAAAGACATTCTTCTCTTTCAGGAAGGCGAGACCGCGAGGGTAAAGTCGAGAGTCGCGCCTCATAAGCTCATAATAACGCCGGAAGGCGACAGAATGATTGATTTCGGTCAGGAGGTCACCGGCTACGTCGAGTGGAAAGTGCCTGCCGAAAAAGGGCGGGAATATAAGCTTTACCACTCCGAATTTAATGACAAAAACGGCAATTTTTACAATGCGAATTTAAGGAGCGCGAAAGAGCTGATAACAGTTGTCTCGGACGGAGAAGAGCATATCTACAGACCTCATTTCACATATCAGGGATTCAGATATATAAAGCTTGAGGGCTTTTCCGACGATGAGATAGATCTTGATAATTTCACCGCCTGCGCAGTATTTTCGGATATGAAGCGCACGGGAAGATTTCAATGCGGCGATAAACTTGTTCAGCAGCTTTACGAAAACGCCGTATGGGGTCAGAGAGGAAATTTCCTCGACGTTCCGACCGACTGTCCTCAGAGAGACGAGAGAATGGGCTGGACAGGCGACGCTCAGATATTTGCAAAGACCGCGTCTATAAACTACGACACGGATAAATTCTACACAAAATGGCTTCACGATATGGCGGCGGATCAGGACGATGAAGGAGCCATACCTCATGTGGTTCCTGCCGGATGGGACGGATACGGCTCTGCGGCTTGGGGCGACTCTGTTGTAATAATTCCTTACAGAATGTACTGTGCATTCGGCGACGAGGATATTATCAGAGATATGTTCCCGTCTATGAGAAAATGGCTTGGATTTATCCGGAAAAACTGTTCGGAAAAATATATATGGTCAGAAAGTCATCAGTTCGGCGACTGGGTAGCTCTCGACGGCGGAAAAGTCGACAGCTCGGAGGGACTTACGGACAAAAGCCTTATCGCCACGGCTTATTACGCTTACGATGTAGGCATAATGATAAAAATGGGAAAAGTTATCGGTGAAGACGTCTCGGATCTTGAAAAAATTTATCCCGAAATCAAAAAGGCGTTTAACGAAAAATTCCTGTCTTCCGACAGACCTGAGTACACTACGCAGACTGCTTGCTGCCTTGCCATTAATTTCGACCTTTCATATAAGCCAGAAAGGGAGGCCGCGATTTTAGTTACCGATATTCTTTCATGCGGTCATCTTAAAACAGGGTTTGTCGGCACGCCCATACTTCTTCCGACTCTTGAAAAAATCGGCAGAGCAGATATAGCTTTCGCTCTTTTAACGAGAAAAGAATATCCTTCTTGGCTCTATCCCGTTTTGAAAGGCGCTACGACAATCTGGGAAAGATGGAACGGAATACACGAGGACGGAGAATTTGCCGACGTAGGAATGAATTCGTTCAACCATTACGCCTACGGCTCCGTAGCCGAATGGATGTATACGGGTATTGCCGGAATAAATTACGACGAGGATTGCCCGGCTTATAAACACGTAATTTTCCGACCGCATTTTTCCGCCGAACTCGGCTTTGCGAAGGCGAGAATAGACACGAGGTCGGGCGTCGTTACATCATATTGGAAATTTATCGACGACAATACGGTCAGATATGAATGTTCGGTTCCTGCCGGCGTAAAAGCCGAACTTTACCTAAATGGCGAAAGAATAGATCTTGAACCGGGAGAATTTGTAAAGATATTCAGTCTGAAATAACAGGTAATAACTTTTGATACCGCTCTTTCAAAAATGAAAGGGCGGTTTTTTGTGCCGCAGAACATGTTCGGCCGCTGTTCAACGATTTAAATTTTTTTAATTTCGGACTTGACAAGTTAGACATAACTAACTATAATAATTATGAAAGTAAGCGAAAGCTAACTCAAAAATATATGTTCGGGAGGAATTCATATGATGCCGTTGCCGCTTGCGAATGATGAAGAAGAAAACGTTATCAAGCATATAGGCGGTTCGCCCGATGTAAGACGTCACCTTGAAAACCTCGGTTTTGTCGTCGGCGGAGACGTCAGGATTATTTCGAGAATGGGCGGGAATATAATAGTCAACGTTAAGGAGACGAGAATAGCCATCGACGAAAAGCTCGCAAGTAAAATAATGGTATAAATATATTTATTATTAGTGCCGATTTATAGGAGGAAAATTTATGACATTGAAGGATTCAAAGCCCGGTCAGACACTGAAAGTTATCAAAATCAGCGGAGAGGGCGCGATAAAAAGAAGGATAATGGACATGGGCATCACGAAAGGAGTAGAGCTGCATATCAGAAAAGTCGCTCCGCTCGGAGATCCCGTAGAGCTTACGGTAAGAGGATATGAACTGTCGGTAAGAAAAGAAGACGGTCAGATGATAGAAACCGAGATAATTTCGGGCTGATAAAATCTTATTTTGATTTTTCAATGAAAAAAATTTCAAATCATCGTGTGTAGAAAAAGGTTGAGGAGAATTTTTTTTTTGAACATTCAGTTAGTCTAAACTAACAATATTGTCCGATGGCTGATAAGCCTGCGGGGATAAAGGAAAGAGGTATAATAAAATTTTATGAGTGAAATTAAAATTGCTTTGGCGGGCAACCCGAACAGCGGTAAAACCACTTTGTTCAACGCTTTGACGGGCGCCAACCAGTTCGTCGGAAACTGGCCGGGTGTTACGGTTGAGAAAAAAGAGGGAAAGCTTAGAAAATACGAAGGAGTAACGATTACCGACCTTCCCGGAATTTATTCGCTTTCCCCGTATACCCTTGAAGAGGTAGTGGCGAGAAATTACATATTGGATGAAAAACCCGACGCGATTTTGAATATTGTCGACGGAACAAACCTTGAAAGAAACCTATACCTCACTACACAGCTTATCGAGGTCGGCGTTCCCGTAGTAATAGCCATTAACATGATGGACGTCGTCAGGAAAAACGGCGACAAGATTAACACGGAGGAGCTCGGAAGAGAACTCGGCTGCAAAGTAGTTGAGATTTCCGCTCTTAAAGGAACAGGAATAGAAGAGGCCGCAAAGGCCGCTGTCGACGCCGCGAAAGAGGGCAGAAGAATACCTTATCACACATTCTCGGGACCTGTCGAGCACGCTCTTGCCCACATTGAGGAAGCTGTCGTCAATGATCTTCCCGAAAGCCGGCAGAGATGGTACGCGATTAAAGTTTTCGAGAGAGACGACAAGGTACTTGAAAAATTAAAAGTTCCTAAAGACGTAAGGGAACATGTGGAGAAAGATATCAAGGCGGCAGAAGAGGAGCTTGACGACGCCGCCGAGTCGATTATAACAAACGAAAGATATCTTTACATAGCCGATGTAATAAAGGGATGCTATAAAAAGAAAAATAAAGGTCAGCTCAGCACATCCGATAAAATAGACAAGGTAGTCACAAACAGATGGGCGGCTCTTCCTATTTTCGTGGTAATTATGTTCCTTGTCTACTATATTTCCATTTCAACGGTAGGCGGACTCGCCACGGATTTTACAAACGATCAGTTTTTTGGCGACGGATATTATCTTTTCGGAATAGGCAGAGCTGCTTATACCGAGGAGATGACGGATTATTATAAGGCGAATATCTGGACAGACAGCATGGTAAAGACTGTAGACGCCGCCGCGAAAGCCGGAGTAACGGGCGCGGATAAGCTCAAGACCGCGATAGACGACGAGGATTACAGCGCGTTTGACGAGGCCTACGGCACATACGCGTCAAAACTTGACGAGGAAGGATATTCGCTCGGCGACACATACGACAAAGCCCTCGCGTCGGATAATTGCCCCGATCCTTCAGATACGTCTGAAAGAGGCGGAATATGGATTCCCGGCGTTCCCGTTCTTTTTGAAAAGCTGTTTGATGCGACTCATATGACTAACGCGTTTATAAAATCGCTTGTCATCAAAGGTATTGTCGGCGGCGTCGGCGCTGTTCTGGGATTTGTTCCTCAGATGTTCGTGCTTTTCTTCCTTCTTGCTTTCCTTGAGGCGTGCGGTTATATGTCAAGAGTCGCATTCGTCCTCGATAAGATATTCAGAAGGTTCGGTCTTTCGGGAAAATCATTCATCCCGATGCTTATCGCGACAGGATGCGGAGTTCCCGGAGTTATGGCTTCAAGGACAATAGAAAACGAGCGAGACAGGCGAATGACCATTATGACGACTACCTTCATGCCGTGCGGAGCAAAACTTCCCATCATCGCCCTTGTCACAGCCGCGCTTTTCAATAATAAATGGTACATTGCGCCGTCATGCTACTTCATAGGTATCGCGTCGATAATTATTTCCGGAATAATGCTTAAAAAGACTAAATGGTTCGCAGGCGATCCGGCTCCGTTCGTTATGGAACTTCCCGCTTACCATTGGCCGACGCTCGGCAATCTTCTAAGGTCAATGTGGGAACGCGGATGGTCATTCATAAAAAAGGCCGGCACGATAATCCTTCTTTCAACCATAGTCGTATGGATAGGAACAACATTCGGAGTAAGAGAGAACGGAACGTTCGGCTGGGACGCGGCTCTTGCCGATTCGGGACTTGAGACAACAGTTTTGGGATATATAGGCAACGTTGTCAAATGGATATTCTATCCTCTCGGATTTGACAATATCAGAGCCACAATAGCCACGGTAATGGGACTTGTCGCCAAAGAGAACGTTGTTGGCGTATTCGGAATACTTGATTTTGAAGGTATGACGGCGCTTCAGGGCTTCTCGTTCATGATATTCAATCTTCTCTGCGCGCCTTGCTTCGCCGCTATCGGCGCTATCAAGAGAGAGATGAACTCCAGAAAATGGACATGGAGAGCAATAGGCTACGAATGCGGCTACGCTTACGCTCTTTCGCTTATGGTTTATCAGTTCGGTTCTGTGTTCTCCGGAAGAGAAACAGGCGTTCAGTGGATTTTCTTCGTCTGCGCCGTAGCTGTTTTGCTCGCATTCATCTACATGCTGTTTGTAAAAAAATACATACCGTCGAATACTCTGACTGAAAAAGTCAAGGTCTGAAAAGGTAAAAAACAAAAATTGATTCGGAGGTGTTTGATATGTCTTGGATAATTTCAAATATTGGAACAATTATTGCTGCCCTTTTGGTCGCGCTTCTGATTTTCTTCCTTGTAAGATCCGTTTTAAAACCTTATGTTTCACGGGGCAAAAAAGGAGGCAAATCCGGAGGTTCCTGTCAATCAGGTTCAAGCTGTTCCGGCTGTCCTTATTCAAATGTATGTCATCCGAATTTAAATTCAGATTCTTCAGTCAAAAAGGGCGAGTAATTTATTGCTTATAATCTTTTCCCGGTATAAATTCAGACATCTGTCCTCTTCCGCAAAAAGGAGGAGGGCAGAATATTTTAAAAAAAATTTAACATGAAAAAAATTTGATTTCTCAGTCGGAATAAAATTTTCAGGCCTTAAGAAAACAGAGCATCTTGTTTTAATATTCTATTTGCTTTTAAAGGCTTGATAAATTTTAAGAACTAATATATAATAAACTTCTGAAATTCTGAGAAATAAAGATAAAATGAAAAGAAAAATTTTTTCAAGGGAAGAGGAAAAATATCATGAGTCTTAAATTAAATACGAAATACCTTGAAGGTTTCGTAAGCGGGGAAGATCTCGGAAAATTAAAGCCGGAGACTGAAAAGGCGCTGAGTTTTTTCTATGAAAACAAGTCATCAGCTCCCGGAAATGATTTTCACGGATGGCGCACGCTTCCGGAGGACTACGACAAAAAGGAATTTGCCGAAATCAAAGCTGCGGCGGAAAAAATCAGGAATGATTCCGATATACTCATCGTGATAGGAATAGGAGGTTCTTACCTCGGCGCGAGAGCAGTTATTGAGTTCTGCAAATCCAAAAACTACAATCTTCTGCCCGGCGCAAAACCGCAGATATTCTTTTTGGGCAACAGCCTTGCGCCGACGGAGATAACCGAGGTTTTGTCTCTTACAAAAGACAAGGACTTTTCCGTAAACGTCATATCCAAATCAGGCACTACGACAGAACCGAGCGTCGCATTCAGAATATTCAAACGCAGGCTCGTCGAAAAATACGGCGAGAAGCAGGCGAACGAAAGAATTTACGTCACGACAGACAGATCAAAAGGTATATTGAGACGGGAAGCCGACGAAAATTCATGGAAGTCTTTTGTTATCCCCGACGACGTAGGCGGCAGATATTCTGTTTTGACAGCCGTGGGACTTCTTCCTATCGCGTGCGCCGGAATTGATATTGATAAGCTGATGAAGGGCGCGCGTGACGCCATGAATGACTTGAAAGAAAGGGACGTCGAAAAAAATCAGGCGTGCAGATATGCGGCGATAAGAAATATCCTTTTGAGAAAAGGAAAATTTGTCGAAATGATGGTATGCTACGAGCCGGATTACACGATGATGAACGAATGGTTCAAGCAGCTTTTCGGCGAGAGCGAGGGAAAAGAGAACAAAGGCATACTCCCGTACAGCGGCATTTATTCAACCGACCTTCATTCTCTCGGTCAGTACGTTCAGGAAGGCGAGAGAATTTTATTTGAAACTCTTGTAAGCTTCAAAGAGCCCAAATGCGACATCACTATCGAAAAAGAGGAAAATAACGGCGACGGTCTCAATTTCCTTGCAGGCAGAACGCTTTCATATGTAAACAAGACGGCGTCTCAGGGCGTTATTCTCGCCCATACAGACGGTTCTGTTCCGAATATCATATTGGAGCTTGACAGAATGGACGAGGAAAATCTCGGCTATCTCATTTATTTCCTTGAGTTTTCGTGCGGCGTCTCGGGATATATTCTCGGCGTAAACCCGTTCAACCAGCCGGGAGTCGAGGCTTATAAGAAAAATATGTTCGCGCTTCTCGGCAAACCGGGATACGAGTCTCAGACTGAAAAATTGAGGGCGAGACTTTAATTAAATTTCAGTATCAGCATTGAAATAATATAGATTTTCTGATATAATTGTCAAATAAACATGAAAGGAAATTTATTTCTTCCTTTGATGTTTGATTCTGAGAATTAAGAGTAATTTTAATAAAAAGGAGTTATCCAAATGGTATCATTGCTTACAGGCCCCAGAGGCTCGGGAAAAACAACACAGCTTATAGAGATGATCGATTCCGCTTACAAAAAGAGCGCAGGACATGTAGTCTGCGTCGACAAGGCCGGAACTTTAAGAAATTCGGTTACCTACAGAGTCAGACTTGTTACTGCGGACCAGTACGGCATTTCCGGATTTGATGCGTTTTACGGACTTCTCTGCGGTCTTTGCGCCGGCGATCACGATATTACCGACATTCTCTGCGACGCCACTTTAAGAATAGGTTCCAGAGATTACAAAGAACTCGGCGAATTCCTCAAAAAGGTCGCTTCTCTTTCAGAAAAGAGCGGAACCGATTTCGTGTTCACAATCTCAACGGAGAAGGAGAATATACCTGCCGACGCGGCTCAGGTTTGCGAATTTAAAAACTGATTGACAGCTGATTGTTTTGTCCGGAGTATATCAGACGTTTGAGTTTTATTTTTAACCCGATTTCGTCATTTTACTCCGGATTATTTAAATATGTTTGTTGACAAAACCGATTTTAAAAGCTATAATATAAAACGCTTGTCAAGGGGCGAGAAATGACCGTCAACTTATATGATTTCTATTGTTCGGACATCCGCAGAGATTTAAGACTTAAATTTGACATATCTTCCGATGTGATTCCGGGGTCAGTTGAATTTGAAGGCAGCATTTCAAGCGCGGCCGGTCTTGTGAAATTTTCGGGAAAAGCCGGTTTCACGATTAAAACCGAGTGCGCAAGGTGTCTTGAACCGATTGAGAGAAAAGAAAGCATCGATATCGAGCATTATTTAGTCAAAACAGACTGCGGCGATGACGATGACCTTTACATTCCCGTTGAAGGCGGTGTTTTCAATCCGGAAGAGCTTATCTGCGAAGATATTTCGCTTTCTCTTCCTTACAGATTCCTGTGCAGGGAAGACTGCAAGGGACTTTGTCCGAAATGCGGAAAGAATTTGAACTTGGGCCCGTGCGGTTGTCCCGCGGACATTGACCCGAGACTTGAAAAGCTTCAAAGTCTTTTGAAGGACGAATAATAATAACGCATTAATATCTATTTTTGAATATACGGAGGTAAATAAAATGGCTGTACCTAAGAGAAGAGTTTCTCATGCCAGAAGAGATAAGAGACGTTCGAACGTATGGAAGATGTCCGCTCCCGAGCTTGTCAGATGCCCCAACTGCGGTGAATATATGCAGGCTCACAGAGTATGCAGAATGTGCGGATATTACAAAGGCAGACAGGTATTTGAAATAGAAGAAAGCTGACTGCTTTTCGCCCGAATGATTTTTCGGGCTGTTAGAGCTTGATTTTTTAAAAAAAAGTTCCTGAGCGGAGAAGGTCTTTCTTCCCCGCTTAATAGTATTATTTAAATCAATTTGAAAATTGTCTGTGTGAATTAAATAATGAGCGTTTTGATAAAATCTGTAAATAAGGACTCCGTTTCTTGCATTCACGGAGTTTTCGGCGGCTGCAGACTTGAAAGCATTAACGGCCGCAGCATTAACGACGTTCTCGATTACAGATTTTACGGCGCGGCAAAAAGGCTTCACTGCGTCTTTAAAACTCCCCAAGGGAAAGAAATTTCATTCCTCGTTAAATCGGAGGGAAATCCCGATATCCTCGGTCTGAATTTTGAAACATACCTTATGGACAAAGTAAAGACATGCCGCAACAAATGTATTTTCTGCTTTGTCGATCAAATGCCTAAAGGAGAAAGAAATACTCTGTATTTTAAAGATGACGATTACAGACTTTGTTTTCTTTTCGGCAATTATGTTACGCTTACAAATTTCACGGATGATGACGTAAACAGAATTATCGAGATGAAAATAGAGCCTATTAACATCTCAATACAGACGATGAATCCGGAGCTTAGAGTGAAAATGCTCGGCAACAGATTCGCAGGCGACAGTCTGAAATACATTGACAAGCTTTACGAGGGCGGAATAAAAATGAATGTTCAGTTCGTCCTCTGCCCCGGAATAAACGACGGGGAAGAGCTTGTAAGTTCGCTTGAAAAACTTAGAAAATACGGCGATTCGATTTTGTCGTGTGCGCTTGTTCCGGTAGGTCTCACATCATACAGGGATGGGCTTTTCGATATTCATCCCTACACTAAAAAAGAGGCCGAAAATGTCATTAAAATTTCAGACCGCTTCAATGAAAAATATTTCGGCGATTACGGAAGATATTTTGCAAATGCGTCAGACGAATTTTTCCTGAAAGCGGAGCATCCGTTTCCGAATATCGAATATTACGGAAATTTTGACCAGCTTGACAACGGCGTCGGGATGTGGCAGCTTACTAAATACGAATTTAAAAAAGCCTGCGACGCGTTTTCCGAAAAATCAAGTCTTGAAAATGAAAGCGCGCTTATTATTACAGGCGTCGCGGCGTCGGAGCTTATGAATGAACTTGCGGAATATGCGGGTAATAAAGTCAGCGGTCTGAAAGTGGATGTTCTTACCGTAGTCAATGATTTTTTCGGACATGAAGTTACGGTAGCCGGACTTGTCACCGCTTCGGATATTATAAATCAGGCAGGAGACGTCTCGTCTTACGACAGAGTAGTTATACCTGATGTAATGCTTAAAAGCGAAGATGAGAAAATATTCCTCGATTCAGTTTCTCTCGAAGAATTGGAAAAAAGGTTAAATCATAAAATAACAGTCGATAAACCGGGCGGCAAAGAACTTTTTAAAGCCGTCGCCGGATTGAGCCAAAACGGATAAAATTAACGGAGGAGAAAAATGTCACAGCCAATAGTTGCCATAGTCGGCAGACCGAACGTCGGCAAGTCGTCTCTTTTCAATAAACTGTGCGGTCAGAGGCTTGCGATAGTCGAAGACACGCCGGGCGTCACGAGGGACAGAATTTACGGCGAATGCGAGTGGAGAAACAAGTCTTTTCTCCTCGTCGATACAGGAGGAATTGAGCCGAAAACGGACGATATCATCCTTTCGAGAATGAGAGCGCAGGCGCAGATAGCAATCGATACGTCCGACTGCATAATATTCGTCACCGATTTGAGAACTGGCGTCGTTTCCACCGACAGCGAAATAGCGTCAATGCTTCTTAAAAGCGGAAAGCCGGTAGTTCTGGCGGTAAATAAGTGCGATTTTACCGGAGAAACACCTGCGGAGGTGTACGAGTTTTACAATTTGGGTCTTGGCGACCCCTACCCCGTATCGTCAATTCACGGTCTTGGCACCGGAGATTTGCTCGACAGGGTATACGAATTTATTTCAGATAAATTCGACGAAAAAGAGGAAGACGACGCAATTAAGGTCGCGGTCATCGGCAAGCCCAACGCCGGAAAATCGAGCTTGATAAACAATCTTTGCGGCGAGGAAAGAGCTATTGTATCCGATATTCCCGGTACTACGAGGGACGCCACCGACTCTGTTGTGGAAAACAAGCACGGCAAGTATGTTTTCATCGACACGGCCGGACTCAGAAGACAATCCAAAGTCGAGGATAATATTGAGAGGTATTCGGTTTTAAGAGCTCAGCTCGCGATAGAGAGGGCGACTGTCTGCGTAATAATGATAGACGGCTCCGAAGGCTTTACGGAGCAGGATTCAAAGGTTGCGGGCCTTGCACATAATGCAGGAAAAGCGTGCATAATAGCCGTAAATAAATGGGATAAGGTCGAAAAGACGGGTAAAACGATGGACGTCATGAGAAAAGAGCTAATGAACGACCTTTCTTTTATGTCCTACGCTCCCATAATTTTCATCTCCGCCAAGACAGGTCAGCGTGTAGGACGGCTTTTGGACCTTATTAATTTCGTCGACGGACAAAATTCCATGAGAATACAGACAGGCAAATTAAACGATATTTTGGCAGACGCCGAGGAGAGAGTTCAACCGCCGACCGACAAAGGAAAAAGACTGAAAATCTACTACATAACACAGGCGTCCACGAGACCGCCGACATTTGTGGTTTTCGTAAACTCCAAAGATCTTTTTCATTATTCTTATCAGAGGTATATCGACAATTCGATAAGAGGCGTGTTCGGTCTTGAAGGCACTCCGACAAAATACGTCGTCAGGGAGAGAAACGAAAATTCAAGATGAAAATTAAAGCCGGATTTGTATTCGGCTTTATTTTTTAGATAATAATCATATTTTTTTAAAGAAAATATTATGCTTTGTTTACTAATATAAACAAAAATATGTTTATTTTTTCTTAATAATCCGATTATTTAATCAATAGTTCACAATTTGTTAATATCGCTATAATAATATAATATTATAATTTCAATAGAAGAAAAATTATAAATTCAAATGATGCGGAGGATTTCATCATGAAAAAATTTTTAAGCGTTTTCCTCGCGGTGCTGCTCGTATTTTCCGCTGTTCCGCTGATGTCTTTTGCGGCAGGAAACGGCGTTAAAGCAGAAACTCAGGCGACAAACGGCATTGCGTCGATTTTGTCGCAGATAAGAGAATTTTTTGAAAAGATTTTGAATTTCTTCAAAAAGCTTTTCGGCGCCGGCAAAGACAACACCGGCAAAAAGGAGAAAACCGACGAAGAAAAAACAGAAAAATATTCAAACGGCGATTATATATATTTCCCCGAGGATACCGAGATAGATTACGATGAGAAGACAAACACCATGTTTACAAAAAATCTTATCGACGTCTACACTTATTCGGATCTTTCTTCGGAAAATAACGATAAAATCGCGTCTGCCGCAGGCGGAAAAATAGTAGGCGACATATCAGGAACAGTTAATATGCTTCAGGTAAAAGTCAACGCTAAAGATTTTGCCGACCTCAACAGTAAAATCAATTCCCTTTATTCCGATTCCGATGTTATGTACGCGACTTACGACCTTCCCATGACTTATGAAACCGAAGCGGATGAAAATCCGTGGTCAGGGGAGACAGACAAAGGCGATGAAGCAAATCCCGGCGGAAACGACTGGTGGGCAGAGTCTGTCGGAGCTTACACGGCGTGGCAGTCGGACGACAAAGCGTCAGATATAAAAGTAGGCGTTATAGACGACGGATTTTACACGTCTCACGAAGATCTAAAAGATAAATTTGAATTTCCGGCAGATTTCAAAACGGTAACAGTCGATTCTTTTGAAGGTTATCCCGATTTTTCGCACGGAACTCATGTCGCCGGATTAATCGGCGCGAATAACAACAACGTCGGAATAAGAGGCGTCGCGGACAAAGCGAAAATAGAAGCGATAGATATGACGTCCGGCGCGAACAACTTCAATCTTTCCGAAGGAATAAAGACTTTAGTGGATGACAACTGCAAGGTGATAAACCTATCTCTCGGCGCAACCGTATATTCGGAGGAAGTTTACGCCGCCACTATTTATAAAAATTACGCCGGAACTCTTCTTGAAAAACTTTTGAGCGATCTTACAGGCGACGAATATCTTTATTACAAGACTCACCGCACGGCAATTCTTTATGCTATCGAAAGCCAGGGAACTTACGCTGCGTATCTCGATTCAATGAAGCTCCAGTCTGAAAGATCTGCAGTCGGATATATCGTTGAGATAGCGCAGATGATTATGGCAGGAAAAGACTTTATAATTACACAGGCGGCCGGCAACGGCTACGATAATGCGGGTCCCGGATATGACGCGTCTGTCACATGCTTTTTTGCCGGCATAAATGAAAATCTGTTCAATTCTCTTCCGGAACAGACGAGAAAAGTTCTCGCGGAAAAAGGAATTACATACGAAACTGTCAAATCGAAAATTATGATAGTAGCCGCAGCGGAAAATAAAAAGGACGAAAGCGGAAATTACAAACTTGCCGATTTCTCGAATTACGGCGACTGCGTAGATATTGCCGCGCCCGGAGTAGGTATTCTTTCAACGGTGAACAACAACGGTTATCAGACGTCCGACGGCACGTCAATGTCGTCGCCGATTGTGGCGGGCGCCGCAGCTTACCTCTGGTCGCTTCACCCCGAGATGACGTCATCTGAAATCAAGACCGCTCTGATCAGCAACTCAAAGACTGCTGTAGGCGTTACGGGAAAAGACCAAGGCAGAATTTATCCGTTTTTGAATATCGGCAGCGCTGTTGCCGCGGCTGCGGAGAATAAATAAAAACAAATAACAGCATAAACGGCGGCTGAGACAATTCCCAACCGCCATTGATTTTATCCTTTATTTTTTAAAGTATTTTATTGACTGATTGTTCAATTAAAAATTAAATCTGAAATTTATACAATTTATACAATAATAAAGTTGAAATTTATCTATCATTTCTAAAATTAGCTATTGAATTACCCTGAAAAAAAATATATAATTAAATAAAGTGAGATGATGAATGCCGAATGTACGAACAGACGCTTAATATTGAGAGAATGGAAAGCGCGATTTCTCTTTTCGGAAGTTTCGACGAGAACATTAAGGAAGTTGAAAACGCTTTTTCTGTGACGATTGTCACAAGAGGCTCCGAGATGAAAATTTCGGGAGCGCAGGCGGACGTCCTTTTGGCTTTAAGAGCGTGCGAGGGACTTCTGACAATTATTAACAAGGGCGAACAGCTCGACAGCCAAAAAGTCGATTACGTCATTTCTCTCGTTAAAGACGGCGATTCAGATAAACTTTCGGGACTTATGGGCAGCGTCATCTGCATAACGACAAAGGGCAGACCGGTAAAACCTAAAACACTCGGGCAGAAAAAATATGTGGACGCTATTGCGGAAAACACGATAACATTCGGCATAGGTCCGGCGGGAACCGGAAAGACATATCTTGCCGTCGCGATGGCTGTAAAAGCTTTCAAAGCGAAGGAAGTAAACAGAATAATCCTCACGAGACCCGCCGTCGAAGCCGGCGAAAAGCTCGGATTTCTTCCCGGCGATCTTCAGCAGAAAATCGACCCCTATCTTAGACCGCTTTACGACGCCCTGTTTGATACGCTCGGAGCCGAGAATTTTCAGAACTTTCATGAAAAAGGCGTTATCGAGGTGGCGCCTCTTGCCTATATGAGGGGCAGAACGCTCGACGACAGTTTTATAATACTTGACGAGGCTCAGAACACGACGAGAGAACAGATGAAAATGTTTCTCACAAGGCTTGGGATGAACTCTAAGATGGTTGTGACCGGAGACGTGACTCAGATAGACCTGCCTTCTGGTCATGTGTCGGGTCTTGTGGAGGCCTCGAGAATACTGAAAAACGTTGACTCGATAGCCGTGGTAAAATTTACGGAGCATGACGTTGTAAGGCATAAGCTTGTTATGGATATAATCAGGGCTTATGAAAAAAACGACAAAGCGAAACAGGAAAGAAAAAAAAGCTGAATATCTTTTCGCCCAATAAATTTTTTAATGTCAAATAGATACGAGGAGAAAAAATGAAAGACAAAATAAAGGTGATAATCACCGACAATCAGAAAAAAATAAAAATCCCGACAGGCACAAGGATGCTCGTCAGGCGCTGCTGCAACGCTGTTTTGCAGCTTGAAAAATTTGAAGGCAGCGTTGAAATCAGCGTCACCTTTGTAGACGATGACGAAATAAGGGAGTACAACAGGAAGTACAGAAATATAGACAAGGCGACAGATGTTCTTTCATTCCCTCAGGGAGTAGACGGGCAGTACGATGTAAACCTTGACACAGGCGCCAAAGTTCTCGGAGATATAGTAATATCATGCGAGACTGCTGACAGACAGGCGAGGGAATACAATCACCCGTTCCAGTCCGAGATAGCTTTTCTCACAATTCATTCAATGCTCCATCTCCTCGGCTACGACCATGTAAACGGCGGCATTGAAGCCGAAAAAATGAGAGAAAAAGAAGATCTCGTTCTCTCCGAAATAGGACTCCCCAGATCTAATGCCTACGAATACTGATATGAACGGCAGAGAACCGGATACAGAGACCGTAGAACAGAATAACGGGCGGATCGTCTGTGAAAAAAATCCCGAAGGGGAATCAAAGACGGCTTTTATAGCCATTGTCGGTTGTCCCAACGCCGGCAAATCAACTGTATTAAATAAGCTTATCGGCGAAAAAATCGCCATAGTATCTCCAAAGCCCCAGACTACGAGGTCAAGGATAATGGGCGTTTTGACAAAGGGAAATATTCAGCTTGTCTTTACCGACACTCCCGGCTACCACAAGCCTAAAAACATGCTCGGCGAAAATATGATAAAAGCTGTTAATTTATCTGTCGGCGACGTAGACGATTGTCTTCTCGTCACAGAGGCTCAGGGCGAGATTAAAAAGGGCGAGATTGAGTTGATTGAAAAATTCAAAAAAGAGCATATTCCTGCTATTCTCGCCATAAATAAAATAGATCTTCTCGAAGACAAGTCAAAGCTGCTCGAAAGAATACAAAAATTTTCCGAACTGTATGATTTCAAGGCGGTTGTTCCGATATCCGCCAAAAAAGGAACTAACATGGCGGAGCTTGAGGAAGAACTAATGAAGCTTTCTTTCCCGTCGGCTCACTTTTTCCCCGACGACACTTTGACGGATCAGCCGGAAAAAGTCATAGCTTCGGAGATTGTCAGGGAAAAACTTCTCGACTGCCTCGACAAGGAGGTCCCCCACGGAACGGCAGTTGAAATAGAACGCTTTTCCGAGAGGAAAGAAAAAGATATTCTCGATATTGACGCTGTTGTCTATTGCGAAAAAGATTCTCATAAAGCTATAATAATCGGCAAAAACGGTGCAATGCTCAAAAAAATATCGACTCTCGCAAGAAAAGACATGGAAAAATTCTTCGGCTGCAAGGTAAGCCTTCACACATGGGTAAAGGTGAAGGAAGGATGGAGGAACAAAGCAGGTCTTATCAGAAATTTCGGACTTGAAGTAAAATAAATTTATTCAAAAATTTTTATCAGATGAGTTTTACAACCGACGGCGTAGTGATTAAAATAACAAAAACGGGGGAGTCCGACCGACTCCTCTATATTTTGTCACGCGGTAGAGGAGTAATAAAAGCGTTTGCCAAATCGGCTAACAGACCCAAAAACAAACTTCATTCTTCCACAAATCTTTTCTGTTATTCAAATTTCACTTTTTACGAGGGAAAGACTGCGCTGAAAGTCACGGAATCCGAGGTAAAAGAGACATTTTTCGGACTTACCGAAGACCTCAAAAATCTTGCCCTCGCGCAGTATTTTTCGGATCTTGCAGTCTCGATGATACCCGAGTCTGTTGAGACGGACGATATATTAAGGCTTCATCTTAACTCTCTTTATTTTCTTTCAAAAAAACTTAAAAAACCGGAGACGGTCAAACCTGTTTATGAAATGCGGCTCATGTCCGATATAGGGTATATGCCCGGGCTTGTGGCGTGTGCGAAATGCGGAAAGTTCGAGACGCCCGTCATGAATTTTGATCCTCTGACAGGTATTCTTCTCTGTTCCGACTGCGCCGATAATCACAGCCTCGATCTGCCTTTGAACGTAATTTCGGCAATGAGACAGATTTGCTACGCTGATTTAAATATGATATTTTCATTGAAATTATCGGATGAAAATCTGTCAATACTTAATAATACGACGGAAAAATATCTTTTGAACCGTTCCGAAAAAAATTTTCGGACGCTCAGGTTTTATAATTCTTTATAAAAAATACCCGTATTTTTAAAAGACATGAAAAAAATCTCCTTTTTCAAGGAGATTTTTTCAGGTTTCGGAGGTTGATGGTCCGAATAAAACCAACAGTCTTTCAGACATATGCGCCCTCCGTTTTAAGTTAGCAACAACTAATTTTTGATATTATGTTAGTATATGCTAACTAAAATGTCAACCGTAATTTTATAATTTTTTTCCGATTACAGACGACTTAAATTGCGAATTTTGTACGGAGCGGATTTATTAATTAGTTGATTTTATTTTCAGTTCGTAGTATAATCAATCAAATATATTTGGAGGTAGACAGCTTTGTTCAATGAGACGATGACAGACCCGTCGCAGAAGTTTGCCAAAGAGGGCTTGACTTTTGACGACGTTCTTCTTATTCCGCAGGCGTCCGATATTCTGCCGGCGGATATCGATGTTTCCACATATCTTACAAAGACGATAAAATTAAACACGCCTATTTTAACGGCGGCAATGGATACCGTTACCGAGTCGAGGATGGCGATAGCCGTTGCCAGGGAAGGCGGTATCGGAGTAATCCACAAAAATATGTCGATTGAAAAACAAAAAGAAGAGATCGACACAGTAAAAAGATCCGAAAACGGCGTTATCACAAGCCCGTTTTTCCTTCATCCTTACAATTTGGTCACCGAGGCCAACGAATTGATGCACCGCTACCGTATTTCGGGCGTGCCCATATGCGACGACGACGGAAAGCTTGTCGGCATCTTGACAAACAGAGACCTCCGTTTTATGACAGATTTTAATATCCCGATTAATGACGTCATGACAAAGGAAAACCTTGTAACGGCTCCCGTCGGCACTACTCTTGACGAAGCGAAAAACGTTCTTATGAAGCATAGGATAGAAAAACTTCCTATTGTTGATGAGAATGGCTATCTCAAAGGTCTTATAACAATAAAGGACATAGAAAAAGCCGTACAATATCCCAACAGCGCGAGAGATAAAGCCGGCAGACTTCTCTGCGCCGCGGCAATAGGCGCGACCGACGACGTGCTTGAAAGAGCGTCGGCGCTTGTAGAGGCCGGAGTAGACGCTCTTGTTCTCGATTCCGCGCACGGTCATTCTAAAAATATACTTAAAACAGCGTCAAAGGTAAAAGCGGCCTTCCCTGACGTATCGCTTATCGTAGGCAACGTAGCTACTGCAGAGGGAACAAAGGCAATTATCGACGCCGGAGCCGACTGCGTAAAGGTCGGCATAGGTCCCGGGTCTATATGCACTACCCGAGTAGTCGCGGGCATCGGCGTTCCTCAGATAACTGCCGTCTATGATTCCGCTATAGAAGCGTCAAAACACGGTATTCCGATTATCGCGGACGGCGGAATAAAATATTCAGGCGATATTGTCAAGGCTCTCGCGGCCGGCGCAAACGCCATTATGATTGGTTCCCTTGTTGCCGGATGCGAGGAGGCTCCGGGTGAGCTTGAGCTGTACCAGGGCAGACAATTCAAGACATACAGAGGCATGGGTTCCATCGCCGCTATGAATCACGGCTCCAAGGACAGATATTTCCAGCAGAATAACAAAAAGCTTGTTCCCGAAGGAGTTGAGGGAAGAGTACCATACAAGGGGGAACTTTCGGATACAATTTTCCAGCTCATGGGCGGCGTAAAATCAGGTATGGGATACTGCGGAGCTCCTAATATAGAAACACTTCAGAATAATTCAAAATTTGTCAGAATTACAGGCGCGGGACTTATCGAGTCACATCCGCACGACGTATTTATCACAAAGGAAGCCCCGAATTATTCAGGCAGAGAATAAATTTTTTGCACAACAGACAGCCCCGTTTTTATTTTACGGGGCTGGTTTTTTTATTATAAAAAAAAGTTGCGTCTTGCAAAAACTGTCTGTTCAATATATAATTTACCTGTCAAATATACAGAAAATAATTTTCAAATCTTTTTTTCGGAGGAATGATTGATATGTACGATTTTCCCGTCGGAGTGATGATAGATTCTTTCAGATGCGATTTAAAAGAGGCTGTCGAAAAGGCTGCAAGACTCGGAGCCGACGGCATTCAGGTCTATGCGTCAAGGGGAAGAATGTCTCCCGAAAATATGACGAAAGATGACAGAAAAAATTTCGTCAGATTAGTAAAAGATTCCGGTCTTGAAATATCCGCTTTCTGCGGAGACCTCGGAGGAGGATTCTGCGATAAAGACGCAAATCCCACAAAGGTTGAAAAATCAAAAGCTATAATGGATATGGCTTACGAGATGGGCGTAAAAATAGTTACGACTCATATAGGAGTTGTTCCGGAGGATAAGAATAATCCTAGATATTCCGTAATGCAGGACGCTTGTTTCAAGCTTGCCCAGCACGCCGACAGTCTCGGCTGCCGTTTCGCCGTAGAGACAGGCCCCGAAAAATCCGCAACCCTTAAAGGTTTTCTCGACTCTCTCGGCTCAAAAGGCGTAAGCGTAAATCTTGACCCGGCAAATCTCGTAATGGTAACGGGTGACGACCCGGTTCAGGCTGTATATAATCTGAAAGATTACATCGTCCACACCCATGCGAAGGACGGAGTTAAGCTGTATGATTTGGATCCCGAGATTGTCTACGGTCTTAAAAAAGTAATAGTCGAGTCGCCGTCATTCAAGGAAGTTCCTTTGGGAGAGGGAAATGTCGATTTCCCGAAATATCTCGCCGCCCTCGAGGACATAGGATACAGAGGATATCTGACTATCGAAAGAGAAGTTGGCGATGATCCCGAAAAAGACATCGGCGAAGCCGTAAAGTTCCTCAGAAAACTTACGAGAGGATAAATAATATTTTTTTCAGGGTAAAATAAAATGAAATTATGGACAGGCAGATTTTCCAAAGAGGTCGATAAGGTCACAAACGATTTCAATAAGTCTATCGGAACCGATTCGAGAATGTACAAAGAGGACATCACGGGCAGTATGGCTCATGTAAGAATGCTCGTGAAGCAGGGTATAGTTTCGCCGGAGGACGGCGACAAAATACTTGCCGGACTTAAGTCTGTATTGTCTGACATAGAGTCGGGCAAACTTAAAATAGACCCCGACGCCGAAGATATTCACACGTTTGTCGAGCAGGAGCTCACAAAAAGGACGGGCGACGCAGGGAAAAGGCTTCACACCGCGAGGTCAAGAAACGACCAGGTGGCTCTCGATATCAGGCTCACGCTCAGAAACGAAAGCGGAAAAGTCGATTCCCTTCTTTCTTCTCTTATTGAAACATTGACCGGTATCGCCGAGAAAAATTACGATGCGATTATGCCGGGCTACACTCATCTTCAGCGCGCCCAGCCGGTGACATTCGGTCACTATATGATGGCGTATGCCGAAATGTTTTTAAGAGACAGGGGCAGAATAAAAGATGCGGTGAAAAGGATGAATTCAAATCCTCTCGGTTCCTGCGCTCTCGCCGGGACTACTTATCCGATTGACAGACAGTATACATCCGACCTTCTCGGTTTTGATGACTACTGCCATAATTCGCTCGACGGAGTCTCCGACAGAGATTTCATTATAGAATTGTCTTCGTGTCTTTCTGCGATCATGGTTCATCTTTCAAGATTTTCCGAAGAGATAATTTTGTGGTGTTCAAAGGAATTTTCGTTTGTTGAGCTTGACGACGCGTTTTCGACAGGTTCTTCCATAATGCCGCAGAAGAAAAATCCGGATATTGCGGAACTCGTAAGAGGAAAATCCGGCAGGGTTTTCGGCGACAATATGACGATACTTACGGTAATGAAAGGAATACCGCTTGCATACAATAAGGATATGCAGGAAGATAAGGACTGTATTTTCGACGCGTTCGACACGGTAAAAGCCTGCCTTACGGCGTTTGACCCTATGCTTCAAACAATGACGGTCAAGCGGGACAACATGAGAAAAGCCGCCGCAAAGGGCTTTATCAATGCGACCGACTGCGCTGATTTTCTCGTTTCAAAAGGAATTCCATTCAGAGACGCGTATAAAGCTGTAGGCGTTTTGGTTAAAACGTGCATAGATAAAGACACGACGCTTGAAAATCTTCCTTTGGACGAATACAAAAAAGTCTGCGGCGAATTTGACGAAGGAGTTTACGACGCGATTAACCTTGAAAACTGCGTAATGAAAAGGACGAGCGCCGGAGGGCCTGCGCCGGAGAACGTAAAAAAGGAAATTGAAAGAGTAAGAAAAATAAATTCGTCTCTCAACTGACTGTCGGGGAATAGAATAAACCTGTCGTAATTTTCTGCGGCGGGTTTTTTATTGAAAAAATCTGATAAATAAAACTTTGAATTTCAGAAAAATGTCTTAATTTTTGGACGGCTGATTATTTAATCCGAAAAAATTTTAGTCCGAATTTATTTTACGGCAGCTTTGACGGAACGTTTTTCCCCAATTGTCTAATATACTTTTTGCTATTGAAAAAATAATAAAAATAAGTATAATAAAAATTAATTAACTTGTTTATCAATTCGATTTTTTGGAGCGCGTATAAGCTATGGCAAAGACTGTTTCTGTACTAAACCAGAAGGGCGGAGTCGGAAAGACCACAACGGCGGTCAATCTGTCCGCTGCCGTTGGCGCGCTCGGGAAAAAAGTCCTGCTCGCGGATATAGACCCTCAGGGAAACTCTACATCGGGCTACGGCATAAACAAGCGAAAACTTGAATATTCAAGCTACAGTATTTTGATGAACGAGGCCAAGACGTCGGAAACTATTATTCATACCGGGTTTGAAAACGTAGATTTGATACCTGCAAATATGGATCTTGCCGGTGCGGAACTTGAGTTAATCAATGTAAATGAGAGGGAAAAAGTACTCAGAAATTCCCTTTACGAGGTTTGGAACAATTACGATTTCATTTTTCTTGACTGCCCGCCTTCTCTCGGTTTGATTACGCTTGACGCTCTTACCGCGTCCGATACGTTTATTGTTCCTATTCAGTGCGAATACTACGCTCTTGAGGGACTTTCACAGCTCATGGCGACAGTCAGAAAAATAAAACAGCTTTACAACCCTTACCTCGGGCTTGAAGGCGTTTTGCTCACTATGTACGACGGCAGGCTCAATCTGACTCAGCAGGTTGTGACGGAAGTCAAGAAATTCTTCCCTGGCAAGGTTTATAAGACGACTATACCGAGAAACGTCAGACTTTCGGAGGCTCCGTCATTCGGACAGCCTGTGATTTATTACGACAGTCAGTCTAAAGGCGCAAAAGCTTATATGGATTTGGCTCGGGAATTTCTGTCTCGTCAATGAAAATTTAAACGCCGTATTTTCGGGCGCTGAAAAATATATTTTTAAAATTACCGCAAAGGAGATTGCTGTTATGAAGATTTTATACGCGGCTTCCGAATGTAAGCCTTTTGCCGCTTCGGGCGGACTCGGAGATGTTGTCGGAAGTCTTCCGCAGGCTTTAAGACAAAAAAAAGTTTCCGTCAGAGTCGTTCTTCCTTTCTATGGCTCTATAAAGCAGGAATACAGAGATAAAATGACTTTTCTGAAAGCTATATATGTCCCTGTCGCATGGAGACGCCAGTATTGCGGAATTTTTGAATACAGAGGCGACGGAGTAATTTATTATTTCCTCGACAATGAATATTATTTTAAAAGAGACAGTCTGTACGGCTATTACGACGATGCGGAGAGATTCGCGTTTTTCTCCAGAGCTGTTCTCGAGATAATACCGGCGGTGGATTTCAAGCCCGATATAATTTCATGCAACGACTGGCAGACAGCTCTTGTGCCGGTTTACTATTCGACTATGTATTCAAAGGGCGGCGGATATTACTCCAATATAAAGACCGTATTTACAATTCACAATATACAGTATCAGGGAAAATACGGCGACGAAGTCCTTGAAAACGTAATAGGATTAAGCCCGTTCGATAAATCAATAGTGGAATACGACGGATGCGTAAATTACATGAAGGGCGCAATAGAATCGTCAGACAAGGTGTCTACGGTCAGTCCGACATACGCCGAGGAAATTTTAGACCCGTGGTATTCATACGGACTTGACACGATACTTAAAATGCGTTCGTGGAAACTGAAGGGAATACTGAACGGAATAAGCTACGACGTTTACAACCCCGAGACCGACAAGCACTTATGGGCAAATTATTCTGTCGACAATCTCTCCGGCAAAAAGACCGATAAGGAAGAGCTTCAGAAATATTTCAATCTTCCGCTTAAAAAAGATACTCCCATTGTCGCAATGGTTTCAAGGCTCGTAAGCCACAAAGGTTTTGATCTCGTTCAGGGAATTATAGAGGAATTTATACGCTACTTTGACGTTCAGTTTATCGTTCTCGGTTCGGGAGACTGGCAGTATGAGCAGTTTTTCAGAGACCTCGCAGGCAGATATCCCGATAAAGTCGGGCTTTATCTCGGATACGTCCCCGACCTCGCTCAGAAAATTTACGCCGGTTCGGATATCTTTTTGATGCCGTCTAAATCGGAGCCTTGCGGACTTTCACAGATGATAGCACTGAGATACGGTTCTGTTCCCGTTGTAAGAGAGACAGGCGGACTTGCCGACTCTATAAAGGATTCCGGCATGGGCACAGGCAACGGATTTGTCTTTACAAATTATAACGCGCATGAAATGAAGCACGCGCTTGAAAGAGCCGTCGAGGGATACAAGGACAAAGAAGGATGGCAGATTCTGATGAAGCGCGCAATGAACTGCGATTTTTCGTGGGACAGATCCGCCCAGGAATATATAGATATGTATAAATCGCTGATCGGGCAATAATATGGCTGTTTAAAAACCGATAAAAATAATCTGTAATTAAATTTTTCGGAGGATAAGAATAATGGCTGAATTTTTGATTTCGGCTTTCGCCGATGAAGGCGGAAAAACTATAGAGGAACAGATAGACGCCTGCAAGGAAAATAATATAACTCATATTGAGCTTCGCGGAATAAACGGCAAGAACATATCCGACTTTTCCGAAAACGAGGCGAAGGAACTCAGAAAGGTTCTCGACGATGCCGGAATGGGAGTTTCGGCTATCGGTTCGCCTTTCGGGAAAATAGAGATAACGGATGATTTCGGGCCTCATTTCGAGCTTTTCAAAAAAAGCGTTGAAAACGCCTGTATTCTCGGAACGGAAAATATCAGAATGTTCTCTTTCTATTTCACAAAGGGCGAAAGCTATTCCGATTACAGAGACGAGGTATTTGAAAGATTGAATAAAATGGCTGAATATTCTTTGAAATCCGGAATAAGATGCTGCCTTGAAAACGAAAAGGGAATTTACGGCGACAACGCCGAGAGATCTCTTGACCTTCTTTCAAATTTCAAAGGAAAATTATTCGGAGTTTTCGACCCCGCGAATTTCATTCAGTGCGGACAGGAGACAGTTCCCGCCTATGAAATGCTTAAAGACTATATTCTTTATCTTCATATCAAGGACTGCAGGAAAGACACGGGTTTTGTGGTTCCGTCGGGATACGGCGACGGCCACATAAAAGAGATTCTTTCCGAATTTAAGAAAAAGGACGGAAAGAGATTTTTGACGATAGAACCGCACCTCAAAATATTTGACGGACTCGGTGCGCTCGAGAAAAAAGGCGGAACTTTTGACAAGCTCAAAAATTCTTCCGAATTTACTTATTCGACAAACAGAGAAGCTTTTAAGGCGGCTGCGGATGCTCTTTTCGCAATCCTCGACGAGATATAAAAATCAGAATTTTTATTTTATCCGACGCTTTCTTTGCCCGGGCTTTATCGATAAAATTAAGGATTAATCAATAATGAAATTTTAAAATAAGGCAGATTCTATAATCCGCCTTATTTATTTTTCTGTATATACACAGTGCGGAAATATTTTTTTGGAGAATATTTAATAAAATGTCGGAAGATTTTAATGAAAATTACGGAACGCCGCGGCGGCCTGATGACGACCGCAGCCGCGGCAATAATCAAAATAACGGCTATAACGGCAATTACGGCGATAATCGCAGTAACGCTTATAACGGCAATTACGGCAATAATCAAAATAACGGATATAACGGCAATTACGGAGATAATCGCAATAATGGCTATAACGGCAATTACGGCGGTTGGGAATACAATCGAAACAACGGATATAACGGGAACGGGTATCAAAACGAAAATTATTATAACCGCTCCGACTACAGAAATTACGGAAACGGATATAATTATCAGGAGCCGAGAAAATTCGCGCCGTTCATAGGTTTCGACGTATGGGCTAAAGAGAGAAGAGATCTCAGGGTTCTGTCCGATTTCGGAAGTATGTCGATAATATGCTATATAATACTTTCCATGATACTTTCGTCTGCCATGGCGGTGTTTTCAAGACACCTAATCTCAAGCGGAACTTATGACTCCATAGCTCCTGTTTGGAATTCCTCTTCCGTTCAGTCGCTTATCGAAATACTTTATTCGATAATAGTTGTCGGTCTTCCGTTTTTTGTGATAGGCTATATCTATAAAAACTCAATATATGATTTCAGCGTGCCTCTCGGAAAACCGAAGGGCGGAAGAAATATTCCTCTTCTGATTTTCGCCGGCATCGCGGGATGTTTTATAGCGAATATCATAACAAGCTATTTTGACATGTTCGTTAAATTTATCACAGGATGGGATCCGGCGGCTTCTCTTTCACAGGATACAAATCCGGACAGCGTATTTTCATGGGTTCTTTATTTCCTCGCAACGGCTGTAGTTCCGCCTCTTGTCGAGGAAATGGCTCTTAGAGGAACAATTATGCAGCCTCTCAGAAAATACGGCGATATGTTCGCTCTTCTTGTGTCGGCTATGCTTTTCGGGCTTATGCACTGCAATTTGGCTCAAATTCCGTTCGCTTTTCTCGCCGGAATAGCTATAGGCTATGTGACTTTGGCGACAGGCTCTCTTTGGGCAGGAATGGCGGTTCATTTTGCAAATAACTTTATGAGTTTTCTTTCGCTTCTCATATCAAATAAATTCGGCGAAGAGGGAACAGCCATAATGGTATTTAATATTGTATACTACGTTATCGCTTTCGTGGGCGTCGTATGTTTTATTATCTATATACTTGACAAAAAAAGAAGATACGTCCCTAAAAAATACGAGTACATAAACGACGGCGGAAAATTCAAATATATGTACCACCACCCGATGAGCGCCAGAATTTCAAATTCGGGACTTTTCGGTCAGTATATAACTACTCCGGGATTTATCATCGCCTTTATTTTGATAATTTATGAAACAGTCACCGCAGCTGTCGTGTCATAAAATGCCTATTTCGCACTGTTTATAAATTTTCTTATTTAAGACCGTCACAACGCTGAAATACCCGTTTATCTATTATTATAAAAAACAGGCTAATAAATTCAGCTTTTTATGTAATAATAAAATTGTGACAAAAATTTATGTCTAATATTAAGATAATTCACATTTTAATTTTATTAACATTTATATTTAAGAGCCGTCAATATTATATGGTTTAATATTCAGTGTGGATACAGACGGTTTTTATGTCAAAAATCGGAATAGGTATTATAATCAAGTCAAATCGCGACAACGGATAATTGTGAATATAAATGTATTTTCACGAATTTATACCGGATCAATAAAAAATTTACATAGTCAGGAGAAAATAATATTGGATAATTCAGAGCCTAATGTTTATCGTTTTGGTATTCAGCGCAAAATAGTGGCGCAGATGACGAGCGAAAGCTGGAAATCGGTTCCTCATGTGAGTTATGTTTTCAGACCGCACATGTCGGATTTTTTGAAAGCTTACAAAAAATGGGATGACGAGCTCGCGAAGGAAGGAAAGCACGTAACAATAAACACAGTCATGCTCAAGGCGATATGCGACGCTTTGAAAGAGGCTCCGCAGCTTAACGCGCATATTCACTTTGAACCGCGTCTTGTCAGAGGCAAGGTGACTATTTTAAACAGTATAGATATATCAATGCCCTGGAAACTTCCCGACGGCAAGATGATGACCATTACTATGAAGGATATGGGCAGCCGTTCTCTCGGAAACATCACCGAATATATGGAGAAAACTCAAAAGAGGGTGCTAAAGACTAATTTAACCCAGGTAATGTACGACGTATCTATGCAGGATACGTTTGAAAAACTGAGACACGGCAGATTTATCTCGACCGCCATGAGGCTTATCGGTTCAAAAACAAATAAAAAACACAGAGTGGAACCGCTCAAAGGCGAGGCGAAAAAAGCTTACGACGCTATTCCCGATTCCGAAAAACTCACAAAGGATGATTTAAAACAGGGATCTATTACGATTTCCAACATCGGCGCGATGACAAGAGGTCACGACGGCGAGCTTGTTCTTCTCATGATAGTTCCTCCGCAGGTATGCGCTATCGGAATTTCATCGCTTGTTAAAATTCCGATAATTAAGAAAAACGAAAAGGGCGAGGATTATGTTGGTATAGAGGAGACGATTCCGCTTGATATAGTTTTCGACCACAGAGTTCTCGACTTCGGCGACATAAAGCCGTTCCTCGACGCTCTTCAGAAAATCTTAGACAATCCCGATGATTTTCTCAAATACGACGACTGATTTGTTTTAATTTTCAGCTCCCTTTTTAGGGGAGCTTTTTTCGGGCGCGGATAAGTTATAATGCTTTAAACTTAGTTTAAACAAAAATGTTATTATTAATAATAATTCGGATTTTTATTCCGGGTTGACAAATATAGTATAATAATTATGTAAAAAAAATTAAGGGATGAGAAAATATTATGGCAAAGACAAAAGTAGATATTTTTTCCGGATTTCTCGGAGCGGGCAAGACGACTCTTATAAAAAAGCTTATCAAAGAAGCGTATGCCGGGCAGAATATTGTACTTATTGAAAATGAATTCGGCGAAATAGCCGTAGACGGCGGATTTCTTCAGGACGCAGGAATAAAAATCACCGAGATGAGTTCCGGCTGTATCTGCTGCAGCCTTGTCGGCGATTTCGGCAGAGCTTTGAAACAGGTTATTTCCGATTATCACCCTGACAGAATATTGATAGAGCCGTCGGGAGTGGGCAAACTTTCGGATGTAATAAAAGCAGTTATGAGAGCTGATTCCGAGGACCTTGAAATCGACGCGGCAACGGCTGTCGTCGACGCAAAAAAAGCAAAAATGTACATGAAAAATTTCGGCGAATTTTTCAACGACCAGATTGAAAACGCCGGCGCTATAATCCTTTCGAGAACAGACTCCGTATCAGAGGAAAAATTGTCCGAGGTAGTCTCTCTTTTGAGAGAACATAACGCTACATGCCAGATAATAACAACGCCGTGGAATATGCTCAGCGGCAAGCAGATTTGCGACGCTATTGAGAAAAACGATACGCTTGAAACCGAAATGGAAAAGCTCAAGGCGACTTTGTCGGACGATGACGACGATGATGAAGACGAACACGAGCACCACCATCATCACGACGACGATGAAGGCGAACACGAGCACCACCATCATCACGATGACGATGATGAAGACGAACACGAGCACCACCACCATCACCACCATCATCATCACGACGGCGACCATGATGCGGATGAAATATTCGTATCGTGGGGCGAGGAAACAACAAAGAAATTTACAGAGGATGAGATAAAAGACATTCTTTCAAAGCTTGACGACAAAGATAAATACGGTCTTGTCCTCAGAGCTAAGGGCATAGTTGAGTCTCAGGACGGCAAATGGATACATTTCGACCATGTTCCGGGTGAACAGGATGTAAGAAACGGTTCCGCCGCTGTCACAGGCAGACTTTGCGTAATAGGCTCCGCTTTGAAGGACGACAATTTGAAGGAACTTTTCGGAATATAAGATTTTGAAATAAATTTTTGATATGAAGCAAAAAGAAATACCAGTATATCTTTTCGTAGGATTTCTTGAGGCGGGGAAGACGACGTTTATTCAGTCCACGCTTGAGGATAAACGTTTCAATTCCGGAGAAAAAACGCTCCTTCTTGTCTGCGAGGAGGGCGAAGAGGAATACGACCCGTCTAAATTCTACGGAAAAAACGTAAAGATAAAGACAATCGAAAACAAGGAAGACATGAACGAGAAAACACTCGACCTGTGGTGCAGACAGATGAACATAGAGCGGGTTGTAGTCGAATACAACGGCATGTGGCTTCTGAACGATTTCTTTATGGCTATGCCGGAATCATGGGCTGTATATCAGGTGCTTATGTCGGCCGATGCGACGACGTTTGAAAATTACAACAACAACATGAGACAGCTCATGTACGACAAACTTCAGACGTGTCAAATGGTCGGCTTCAACAGAGTGTCGAGAGATATGGACAAGATGAAACTTCATAAGATAGTCAGGGGAGTTTCAAGACAGATAGATATAGTATACGAGTATGAAGACGGCGAAACGGAAATTGACGAAATCGAGGATCCAATGCCTTTTGACGTTAACGCTCCCGTAATAAACATCGAGGACAAGGACTTCGCTCTTTTCTACAGGGATTTAAACGAAAATCCTAAAACTTACGACGGCAAGCAGGTTAAATTTAAAGGCGTATGCGCTGTTAACAAGAGATTTCCGAACGGAATGTTCGCGACAGGCCGCCATATAATGACGTGCTGCGTTCAGGATATTCAGTATTATCCTATACTTGCCAAGTGGGATAAATCGGCTGAAGTCGAAAACGGTCAGTGGCGTATTCTCGAGGGGACAATAAATTATAAGTTCTCAAGAATTTACGGTTCAAAAGGACCTATACTTACTGTCAAGTCTTCCGAACCGGCTCAGGCTCCTGAAGAACCAGTAGCGACATTTTATTGATAAACGGCAAAGATATGACCCGAAGCCAAAACCGGCTTCGGGTCTGTTATATATCAATGCTTCATTGAAGAATATATTGACTGTTTATTCCGCAATGAGCACGATGCAGTAAGACCAATCGTAATCAACCGAAGAATCCAATTCGTTTACGCTGTTCAACCAGATGATGTATCTGCCCGCTGTCGGAGGGGTGAATTCGTAAATACACGGCGTGCCTGAAAATAAGTGAAACTTTTCTTTATATTTTAAAACGTCTAATGTGCTTAAAGATTTAACTCTTAAAAGACCTGTTGTCTTGACTTCCATTTTGTATGGACCGCTATAAGACGCTGTCGTGCTCACTGTGTAGCTTGTTCCGTTCTTAATTTTTATGACTCTCGGCAAAATGTCAAGTTTAGCGGAAACTCTCAAAATTCTTCTCGCGTCAGCGGCGTTCACTTCTCCAAAGCCCAAAACATCGGCTTTTACGGTTTGTTCATCCGTCAAAGTCTCAAGCTTGGCGGAAGCTCTCAGAGCCTTTCTCGCGTCAAGCGAACTTATTTTTCCGTCTTCGCTTATGTCGCCTACTCCCGATTCTTTGAGAGCGTTTATATACTCTGTTCTCCATGAGTTCAGCTGATCCTCCGCGCTTGCAGAGTCTGAAAACCATTCTTTGTCCTCAGGACCGTCAAGCCAGCCTTTTGGATAGGAGGTTTCTTCATCTTCCCTATAGTACAGCCAATTATCAGTATAATATTCCTGTGTAAACCATTCTTTATCCCCAGAACCGGAAAGCCAGCCTTTGGGGTAAGTTGAACTTTCTTCCGCGAATGAGACGACGGAAACACAGCAGAATATCAATATGACGGATATCAGTATTGAAATAATCGTTTTAAATTTCGAATTTTTCATGATTGATTGTCTCCTTAATAATAATTAATGATTTTAATATTAAAAAACATATCTCTGTTTTGTTATATAGATTATTATTATAATAATTTAATTAATCGACTTCTTTTAAAAACATCCGTCAAATCGGATATTTCTTTTTCTAACGGTATTTTAGCACAAAAATTCAAAAAAAAAGAGTAAAATTTCACAAAAATGATGAGTGCTTTTTGTATATTTTTTTTAAAACAGAAAAAATAAAGGAAAATTCACATAAAAAAAACCGAAGTCTTTTCGAACTTCGGTAAAATATTTTATTTGGCGGAGCAGGAGAGATTTGAACTCTCGCGCCGGGTTATCCCCGACCTACACCCTTAGCAGGGGCGCCTCGTCACCAGCTTGAGTACTGCTCCGTGCCGTAACAAAAATACAAATGGCGGAGAGAGTGGGATTCGAACCCACGGTACCCGAAAGGGTACGACGGTTTTCAAGACCGTTCCGTTATGACCGCTTCGGTATCTCTCCACAAATATACAAGGATTTTATCACCTTTTTTTATTCTTGTCAAGCGTTATTGACATATTTGTAAAAAAAATAGATTTCGAGCCGTAATGCCTGTAAATAAATAAAAACCGCCAACCGAACTGAAGAAAAGAATAAGCTTCTGTTTTTTTTATAACCGGCTGTTTTTTACTAAACGGCGGCAATATATTAAATACGGAATTATATTATATTTTAATTTGCCCGGCACGGTAGTTTTTATAAATCTCGTTTTTCTATTGACAACGGGGATTTTTGAATGTATTATATTAAAGCTTATAATAGGTTATTATAGGTTGTCATAGATTAGTATATGTTTAATTATACTTGACCGGTGATAAAAATAAACTGCAAATTATTGAATCGGAGTGATAAATTTTGGCAAAAGTGAAACCTGTAAAAAAAGGCGCCAAGACGAGAATGAGTTTTGCCAAGATCGATGAAGTTATGGAAATGCCCAACCTCATCGACGTGCAGATTAATTCCTACAAATGGTTCCTTGATAAAGGTCTCAGGGAAGTGTTCAGAGATATCGGCGAGATATCGGATTTCAACAAAAAACTGAGCATAAGTTTCATTGATTATTCTCTGGGCGGAAAACCAAAGTATTCAATCAAAGAGTGCAAGGAGAGGAACGCAACTTACGCCGCTCCCCTTAAAGTCAAGACGAGACTTTCAAACAGCGAGACAGGCGAAGTTATGGACAGCGATATTTTCATGGGCGATTTTCCGCTCATGACGCCGAGCGGAACTTTTGTCATAAACGGAGCCGAGAGAGTCATTATCTCACAGCTTGTCCGCTCGCCCGGCGCTTATTATGAAATGTCGAGAGACAAGACAGGCAAAGAGCTTTACGCCACTACCGTTATTCCCAACAGAGGCGCATGGCTCGAGTACGAGACCGACCAGAACGACGTCTTTTATGTAAGAATAGACAAGACGAGAAAAATCCCTATCACTACGTTTATAAGAGCACTCGGAATATTCCTTGAACCGAATGTTCTCGATTCCGATGCGCAGATAGACGAGTTCTTCGGCTATGATCCGAGAATAAAGGCTACTCTCCAAAAGGATGACAAGCATCACACGGAGGAAGCTCTACTCGAAGTTTACAGAAAACTCCGTCCCGGCGAGCCGCCCACAATAGACAGCTCGAAATCATATCTTGAAACGCTTTTCTTCGATGATCATCACTATGATATAACGAGAGTAGGAAGATATAAATTCAACAAAAAACTCGGCGTTTCAAACAGAATAAACGGCTTTGTCGCGAGAGACGACATAGTAAACGACGACGGCGAGCTTATCGCTGCTGCCGGAACAAAAATAACAGAGGAGCTTGCCAAGGAGATTGAGCAGGCCGGTATTTCCGTTGTCTGGGTTAAAAACGACGACAAGGAAGTCCTCGTCAGAGGAAACGGCATGGTCAACATCGTCCCCTATCTTCCCGCAAAATACGGATTTACCGATGATGAACTCGAAGATATCGGAATCACCGACAAGGTTTCATATAAAGAACTCCAGAAGTTCCTCGCCGAACATAATGACAGCGATATTGAAAGAGAAGATTACAAGTGGGATCTTGAACAAAACGCGGATATACTTACTCCGAAGCATATTACAATAGACGATATAATCGCCACAATAAGCTACCTTAACAATATCGGTCAGGGCGTTGGAAAGCTTGACGATATAGATCATCTCGGAAACAGAAGAATAAGATGCGTAGGCGAACTTCTTCAGAACCAGATGAGAATAGGCTTTACAAGAATGGAAAGAGCCATCAGGGAGCGTATGAGCATACAGAACCAGGACGAGGAAAAAGTTACTGCTCAGGCTCTTATAAATATAAGACCCGTTGTAGGCGCGATTAGAGAATTTTTCGGTTCTTCGCCGCTTTCTCAGTTCATGGATCAGACTAACCCTCTTTCAGAGCTTACACATAAAAGAAGACTTTCGGCTTTAGGTCCCGGCGGTCTTTCGAGGGACAGAGCGGGATTCGAGGTAAGAGACGTACATTATTCGCACTACGGAAGAATGTGCCCCATAGAGACTCCCGAAGGACCTAACATAGGACTTATATCTTCGCTTGCGACGTTCGCGAGAATAAATAAATACGGATTTATCGAGGCTCCTTACAGAAAAGTTGACAAATCCACCGGCACTGTCACAAAAGAAGTCGAATACATGACGGCAGACGTCGAGGACAGATACAAAGTAGCCCAGGCGAATACTCCTCTTGACGAAAACGGAAAAATAAGCACCGAAAGGGTTACTGTCCGCTACAGAGACGAGTTCCTTGAAATACCGCCAGATGAAGTTGACTATATGGACGTTTCGCCCAAGATGGTCGTATCCGTTGCGACGGCTATGATTCCTTTCCTCGAAAACGACGACGCGAACAGAGCGCTCATGGGCTCCAACATGCAGAAGCAGGCTGTTCCTCTTCTCAAAACAGAAGCTCCGATAGTTGCGACAGGTATGGAATATAAAGCGGCTGTCGACTCCGGCGTTGCCGTAATAGCGAGAGAGGGATGCGTCGTTGAGAAAGTTGACGCCGAAAACGTCCACGTTCTCGAGGATATAAGAGAAAATCCCGCGGATCCCAAATCTCCCGTAAAAGAAAAGGCCGATCTCTCGAGCGGAACCGGCACAAGATATACTTATGAGCTTATTAAGTTCATGCGTTCCAACCAGGGCACATGTATAAACCAGAGACCCGTTGTAAACGAGGGACAGAGAGTTGAAAAAGGCGAAGTCATCGCGGACGGACCCGCTACGTCCGACGGCGAAATTTCACTCGGCAAAAACGCTCTCATAGGCTTTACCACATGGGAAGGCTACAACTACGAGGACGCCGTGCTTTTGAACGAAAAACTCGTAAGAGACGACGTATATACGTCTATTCATATCGCGGAATATGAAACAGAAGCGAGAGATACAAAGCTCGGCGCCGAGGAAATCACGAGAGATATTCCTAACGTGGGCGAAGAAGCTTTGAAGGATCTTGACGAGCACGGAATAATCAGAGTCGGCGCGGAAGTTCATTCGGGCGATATTCTTGTCGGCAAAGTAACTCCCAAGGGAGAGACAGACCTCACATCGGAGGAAAGACTTCTCAGAGCGATTTTCGGCGAGAAGGCGAGAGAGGTAAGAGACACCTCTTTGAAAGTTCCACACGGCGAGTACGGAATAGTGGTAAATATTCAGGAATTTACCCGCGAAAACTCCGACGAATTAAGCCCCGGAGTAAACAAGATTGTAAGAGTCTACATCGCCCAGAAGAGAAAAATTTCGGTCGGTGACAAAATGTCCGGCCGTCACGGAAACAAGGGCGTTGTATCGAGAATACTTCCACAGGAAGATATGCCGTTCCTTCCCGACGGCACACCGCTTGACATACTGTTGAATCCCCTCGGCGTTCCGTCCCGAATGAACATAGGACAGGTTCTTGAGGTTACTATGGGACTTGCCGCGAGAAAACTCGGCTGGAAGATAGAGACTCCGGTATTCGACGGCGCGCACGAGGAAGATATTATAGAAATGCTCAAACAGGCGGGTCTTGACGAGGACGGCAAGACCGTGCTGTACGACGGAAGAACAGGCGAGCCTTTTGACAACAGAGTCACAGTCGGAATAATGTACTTCCTTAAACTCCACCACCTTGTAGACGATAAGATTCACGCGCGTTCCACAGGACCTTATTCACTCGTCACGCAGCAGCCCCTCGGAGGCAAAGCTCAGTTCGGCGGTCAGCGTTTCGGAGAGATGGAGGTCTGGGCGCTCATGGCTTACGGCGCGACATACACCCTTCAGGAAATACTTACAGTTAAATCCGACGATGTGGTGGGCAGAGTCAAAACCTACGAGAGCATTGTTAAGGGCGAAAACATTCCGAAGCCCGGCATTCCCGAGGCGTTTAAGGTTCTTATCAAAGAACTTCAGGCTCTATGTCTTGATGTAAAAGTCCTCGATGAAAACAACGAGGAAATAGACATAACTCAGGACTATGACGACGAAGGAGATGTCGCCGATCCGGGATTTAAGGACGGAGCCGCTCCTCTTGATATTGACGGCGCGGATCCCGATTCGGGTGACGATTCCGATTCGGATGACGACAATTCCGGCGACGACGAGGATCAGGAAGAATCTCTCGACGAGGAAGAGCCTAACGCCGAAGAATTGATGAAGGTCGACAAAGAGGAAGAAAACGATGAATCGGAAAAGAATATCGACGACATTTTCGATATGTCCGGTATGCTTGACGATTACGGAGTTGACGGCGACGACCTCACATCAGGATACGAGACGAAGAACTACGACGATTTCGGCGGAGACGACGGCTCGGATTATTGATAAGACTTTTGTATTTTTGACATATAGGTTTTTACATATTGCAAAGGGGAGAAAATATAATTCATGATAAATGAACAGAATTACAACGAGCTCAATTTCGAGTCGATAAAGATAGGGCTCGCTTCACCCGAAACTATCAGAAACTGGTCATACGGCGAGGTTACAAAGCCCGAGACCATAAATTACAGAACTCTCAAACCAGAACCCGGCGGACTTTTCTGCGAGAGGATTTTCGGACCTACCAAGGATTGGGAGTGCCATTGCGGAAAATATAAGCGTATACGCTACAAGGGCAAGGTATGCGAAAAATGCGGAGTTAAAATTACAAAAGCCAAGGTCAGAAGAGAGAGAATGGGACATATCGAACTCGCGTGCCCCGTATCTCACATCTGGTACTTCAAGGGAATACCTTCAAGAATAGGTCTTATGCTCGACATATCGCCCAAGGAGCTTGAGAACGTACTCTATTTCATCAAATACATTGTGACCGATGTTGACCCGGATTCCGGAGTCGAGCTCGAAAAAGGACAGGTTATTTCCGACAGAGAATATGACGACAACATCGAAATGTACGGACCTTCCGCTTTTAAGGCGAAAATGGGCGCGGCGGCTGTCAAAAAGCTTCTTTCGGAAATCGACGTCAACGCTCTTGACGCCGAGATAAGAGAGGAACTCGACGGCGAAAAACCCGCTTCGGGTCAGAAGAGACAGAAGCTTCTGAAAAGACTTGAATGTGTAGACGCGTTCAAGGAGTCCGGGAACAGACCCGAATGGATGATTCTCGACTGCATTCCTGTTATTCCGCCCGATTTGAGACCTATGGTTCAGCTCGACGGCGGCAGATTCGCGACGTCCGATTTAAACGATCTTTACAGAAGAGTCATCAACAGAAACAACAGACTTGCAAAGCTTCTCGAAGTCGGAGCGCCCGACATCGTCAAGAAAAACGAAATGAGAATGCTTCAGGAAGCCGTAGACGCCCTTATAGACAACGGCAGAAGAGGCAGACCCGTAACGGGAGCGTCAAACAGACCGCTGAAATCGCTGTCTGACCTTCTCAAAGGAAAACAGGGACGTTTCCGTCAGAATCTTCTCGGCAAGCGTGTCGACTACTCCGGACGAAGCGTTATAGTCGTAGGACCCGAGCTTAAAATGTACCAGTGCGGCGTTCCAAAAGAGATGGCTCTCGAGCTTTTCAAGCCTTTCGTCATGAAGAGACTTGTAGAGCTTGAAAAAGCGAAGAATATAAAGGCCGCAAGAAAGATGGTCGACAAGGCTGCGGCGAAGGAAGTCTGGGATGCGCTGGACGAGGCGATAAAGGATCATCCCGTTATGCTCAACAGAGCTCCCACTCTTCACAGACTTTCAATTCAGGCTTTTGAGCCTGTCCTTGTCGAAGGCAGAGCGCTTAAACTTCATCCTCTCGCATGTACGGCGTTCAACGCCGATTTCGACGGCGATCAGATGGCTATACATGTTCCTCTTTCATCCGAGGCTCAGGCGGAAGCGAGATTTTTGATGCTTGCGTCAAACAACCTTCTGAAGCCCGCCGACGGCAAGCCTGTTACCGTTCCTACGCAGGACATGGTTTTGGGCTCGTATTATCTTACGCTTCATAAGCCCGGAGCGAAAGGAGAGGGCAAAGCTTTCTCGTCTGTAGAAGAAGCGATTATGGCGAAGGACGCCGGAGATCTTGACATCCACGCCATGATTAAAGTCAGGGTGAAAAAACAGATTAAAGGCGTGATGAAGTCTCAGATTATCGAGACTACTCTCGGCAGAATAATTTTCAATGACCCGATTCCCCAGGATCTCGGCTACGTCGACAGATCTGTTCCTGGAAACGAGTTCAAGCTTGAGGTTGATTTCCTTGTCGGAAAGAAACAGCTCGGACAGATAATCGGAAGGGCGATAAAAGTCGAGGGCGTTCACAAATCAAGCGTAATGCTTGACAAGATTAAGGCTCAGGGATACAAATATTCTACTCTTTCCGGCATTACATTCTCTGTATTCGATGCGAAAATTCCCCATAACAAGAATAAATACATAGAAGAGGCTCAGGAAAAGGTAGACAGAGTAAACGAGATGTACAGGAGAGGTCTCGCCTCAAACGAGGACAGATCAAAATACACTATCCGTGCATGGACAGAATGCAAGGATAAAGTAGACTCCGAGCTTACAAGCGATTTCACATACGACAACCCGATATTCATGATAGCAGACTCCGGAGCCCGTGGTTCCACGGCTCAGTTGGGTCAGATTATCGGAATGCGCGGACTTATAGCGAGTACGTCCGGTAAAACAATCGAAGTACCCATAAAATCAAATTACAGACAGGGTCTTAACGTTCTTGAATATTTCATCGCTTCCCGTGGCGCAAGAAAAGGACTTACCGATACGGCTCTGAGAACAGCGGACTCCGGATATCTTACAAGAAGACTTGTAGACGTATCTCAGGATCTGATAATCAGGGAGTACGACTGCGGAAGCAAAAAAGGACTCAAGGTTTCGGCTATTTCCGACGGAAACAGAATTATTGAAACTCTTGAGGAAAGACTTACCGGCAGATTCCTCCTTGATCCTTTCACGGATCCGGAGACAGGCGAAGTGCTTGTAGACAACAACCACATGATGACAGAAGCGGACGCAAAGAAGATTGTCGATACGGGAGCGGAAGAGGTAACTATCAGGTCTCTTTTGACATGCCGTTCAATCGGAGGCGTATGTATCAAGTGCTACGGCAAAAACCTCGCCACATCGTCGCCCGTTCAGATAGGTGAAGCTATCGGCGTTATCGCCGCTCAGTCCATAGGCGAGCCAGGCACGCAGCTCACAATGAGAAACTTCCATACAGGCGGCGTCGCTTCGGAGAAGTCTATCACACAAGGTCTTCCCCGTGTAGAGGAACTTTTCGAGTGCAGAAAACCGAAGGTTTTAGCGATGATTTCCGAAATAGGCGGAAAGGTATCTCTTGAAGAAACCGATAAAAACGGGAACAAGCTCACTACGGTCGTTGTGACAAATCCCGAGGATTCAAAGAGATATGTAATTCCGTACGATTACTCGGTATCGGTAAAGGACGGCCAGGATATTCAGAAGGGCGATCCTATTACCGAAGGCTCTATTTACCCGAAGGATCTTCTTGAAGTGCTCGGCGTTGATGCGCTTAACGATTACCTCATAACTCAGGTTCAGATTCCTTACAGAACTCAGGGCGTTGACATAAACGACAAGCACATCGAGGTTATAGTACGTCAGATGCTCAGAAAGGTGACTATAGAAGATTCGGGCGACACAAACCTTCTCGCCGGATCCACTATCGAGAAAGACGATTTCATTGCCGCCAACGAGGAAATTGAAATAAAGAACGCGGAAGGCGCGAGACGCGACGACGGCTCCGAGTTGAGACCGGCTGCGGCAAAACAGGTTCTTCTCGGTATCACAAAGGCATCTCTCGCAACAGATTCGTTCCTTTCGGCAGCTTCATTCCAGGAGACGACGAGAGTCCTCACCGACGCGGCGATAAAGGGCAAGACCGATCCGCTCCACGGACTGAAAGAAAACGCAATCATAGGCAAGCTTCTTCCGTGCGGCACCGGTATGAAAGCGTACAGAGACGTAAAGATAGACGTCGAACCCGAAGACGTTACATCGGGTCTGACGGCGTCGGATATGTTCTGATAATTAAAAAAATATTCGGCGGGAAGTCGTTTTTACCGGCTCCCGCCGTTTTTTTCTTTTCGCGTTTAAGTTTTTTTGCGTCAATACATTGACATTTCAGGTTCATTTTGATATTATTTTTCAAAATAAGCCGTAATTCGGATTCCATTTGGAAAATCTGTCATATTTTAATTGAAATCAGGCTTAAATTTCTACATTTACATGTGTGAAACAAAATCAAAAAATATTGACAAAATTCATGGCTTGCGTTAAAATATAAAATTGTTTGAAAGGATGTCCGGGGAATTTTTATACTCCGAAAACATTCCGAAAATGACAGATTCGGTTTGCCGCTCTGTCATTTCAAATCAACTGTTTCGGCTGTTAATCGGGCAATACCGTGTTAATAGATATCATTAATTCAGGAGGTGAAATCAAAAAAATGCCGACATTTAACCAGCTCGTACGTAACGGAAGAAAGACGCACGTGAAGAAATCAAATTCTCCCGCGCTCGGAATAGGCTTCAACTCAAAGAAGAATATTCAGACTTCGCTCAATTCCCCTCAGAAGAGAGGCGTGTGCACAGTAGTCAAGACCGATACGCCCAAAAAGCCCAACTCAGCGCTCAGAAAGCTCGCCAGAGTAAGACTTACGAACGGAATTGAAGTTTCAGCTTACATTCCCGGAGTAGGACACAACCTTCAGGAGCACAGCGTCGTTTTAATCAGGGGCGGACGTGTAAAGGATCTTCCCGGTGTGCGTTACCACATCATCAGAGGTACGCTTGATACGCAGGGCGTAACAGGACGTATGCAGGGCCGTTCAAAATACGGTGCGAAGATTCCGAAGGCAGCTAAGAAGTAAAATATAAGCTGCACAAAAATTTTTCAGACTTTAGGACAAATCTTCTTGCAGGCATTCGGCGGTAAAATCGGTTTCTCTTCGTCAGAAACGCCACAGCCGTCGGAACAACCGGCGAGAGTTAAATATATATCTACGGTTTTGATTTGAAAAAATATGCCGGATTATAGATTTAACCTCGATTCAGGCGCCACGGGAATTTGTCACTCGAGTACCAATGATCTCACAAAAAATTCTTAGTGAAGGAGGGAAGCGAAGTGCCAAGAAGAGGCAATATAGCAAAACGTGATGTTTTGCCCGATCCGCTTTACAATTCAAAACTTGTTACGCGTTTAATCAACAACGTAATGTATGACGGTAAGAAGGGCGTCGCTCAGAAGATAGTATACGACGCGTTCGACATCATCAAAGAAAAAACAGGAAACGAACCGCTTGAGGTTTTTGAGAAGGCCATGGACAACGTAATGCCCTTACTCGAAGTAAAAGCCAGACGTGTCGGCGGTTCCACATATCAGGTTCCTATGGATGTCAGACCCGAAAGAAGACAGACTCTGGGACTCAGATGGATCACGGCGTACGCAAGATCACGTTCCGAGAGAACAATGAAAGAAAGACTCGCGGGCGAGATTATAGACGCAAGCAATGAAACAGGCGGCGCGTACAAGAAACGTGAAGATACCCATAAGATGGCTGAAGCCAACAAGGCTTTCTCACATTTCCGTTGGTAATTTCACATTTTTGGGCTTAAAGCTTCATTTTTCGACTATGATTTCAGGTTTGGATTTATAATCAAAATTTTGATTTGTCTCCAAACCGAAAGCAAAATTATTTTCGGGTTTCGGATTAATGAAAAAGAAAATCATCTTCCGGGTTCCTGTCGGAAAACAGAGACTTTACAGCCCAAATTTATATTATTTTTGGAGGTTTAATTCATGCCAAGACAGATACCGCTTGAATTGACAAGAAATATAGGCATCATGGCGCATATCGATGCCGGAAAAACGACTACTACCGAACGTATACTTTATTATACCGGCGTTAACCATAAAATGGGCGAGGTTCACGAAGGCAACGCTACTATGGACTGGATGGCGCAGGAGCAGGAGAGAGGAATAACCATTACATCTGCTGCTACAACATGTTTCTGGACGAAAGAAAATGATCCCGATCATAAAAAGTACAGAATTAATATTATAGATACGCCCGGACACGTCGATTTCACAGTTGAGGTACAGAGAAGTTTGAGAGTTCTCGACGGATCTGTCACTGTTCTGTCGGCAAAAGGCGGAGTTGAACCCCAGTCTGAGACAGTCTGGCGTCAGGCGGAGGAATATCACGTTCCCAGAATGGTATACGTAAATAAAATGGATATCATGGGCGCCGATTTCTACCGCGTTATAGACATGATGAAGGAAAGACTTAAATGCGAACCCGTACCGGTTCAGCTCCCCATCGGAAAAGAAGCCGATTTCAAGGGAATAGTCGATCTTATCGAAATGAACGCCGACGTCTATTACGATGAGATGGGTCTTGATATGAGAGTTGAGGAAATTCCCGACGATATGAAGGAACTCGCTCAGAAATATCATGACGAACTCATTGAAAAAGTAGTCGAGCAGGATGATGAGCTCCTTGAAAAATATCTCAACGGCGATACTATATCAAAGGATGAGATCAAAGCTGTTTTGAGAAAAGCTACGATAGCTAACAAGCTTGTTCCGGTTACCGTAGGTTCCTCATACAGAAACAAGGGCGTTCAGAAACTTCTTGACTGCATAGTTGACTATATGCCGGCTCCCACGGATATTCCCTGCATAAAAGGAACAAATCCGGACACAGGAGAGGAGGAGGACAGACATCCTTCCGAGGATGAGCCGTTTTCCGCTCTCGCTTTCAAAATTGCCACTGATCCTTACATGGGCAAGCTTTGCTATTTCAGAGTTTACTCCGGAGTAGTCCACGCGGGCGACACTGTTTGGAACTCGACGAAAAGGAAACACGAGAGACTCGGCAGAATAGTACATATGCACGCGAATCACAGAGAAGAGGTTGACGCAGCTTATGCCGGCGACATTTGCGCGGTCGTAGGCGTTAAAAACACAACGACAGCCGATACTGTATGTGATGAAAATCATCCCATAATTCTCGAGTCGATGAAATTCCCCGAGCCCGTTATCAGAATAGCTATCGAGCCCAAGACCAAAGCAGGTCAGGAAAAGATGGGCATAGCTCTTCAGAAACTTGCGGAAGAGGATCCCACATTCAAGTTCTACACCGACAAAGAGACGGGACAGACAATCATCGCCGGAATGGGCGAGCTTCACCTTGACATTATCGTCGACAGAATGATGAGAGAGTTCAACGTAGAAGCCAACGTAGGTTCTCCGCAGGTCGCGTACAGAGAAACAATTACAAAAAAGGCAGAAGTAGATACGACATACAAAAAGCAGACAGGCGGTCACGGACAGTTCGCTCACGTCAAGCTCAGAATAGAGCCGAACCCGGACAAGGGATTCGAGTTCGTCAACGAGGTTGTCGGCGGAGCTGTTCCCAAGGAGTACATTCCCGCTGTTCAGCAGGGTGTTGAGGCCGCTATGCAGAACGGTGTCGTTGCGGGATACGGCGTAGTTGACGTAAAGGTAACTCTTTACGACGGCTCTTTCCACGAGGTGGACTCGTCCGAAATGGCGTTCAAGACGGTCGGTTCAATGGCGTTCAGAGAGGCTATGCAGAAGGCGGCTCCCGTTCTCATGGAGCCCATCATGAAGATAGCTGTCAATACGCCCGACGAATATCTCGGAACAGTCATCGGCGACATCACCTCAAGAAGAGGAATCATGAAGGACCAGGAGCACAGAGTCGGTTCTGTTCAGGTCAACGCGGAAGTTCCTCTTTCGGAAATGTTCGGCTACGCTACGGATCTTCGTTCCAAGACTCAGGGCAGAGGCCAGTTCGTCATGGAGCCGAGCCATTACGCTCAGGTACCGAAGAGCATATCCGACGATATTATTTCGGGTAAGAGAAAATAATCTCCCGCCCGTCATGTATCCCGAATACTTGATTTTCTTTGAAGGCATTAAAAGAGCTTGTTATCTTTTTTGCCTTCGGAAAAAATAAATTTACAAAAATATGTTGCAAAAAAATGATTAATATGTTAATATAATTGCAACATGCCAAATGGAAAATATTAAAAGCTGTTTTTTAAAAAACACAGAGGGAATCAAACTCTGAGGAGGAAATTTAAATGGCAAAAGAGAAATTTAACAGGTCCAAACCCCATGTTAACATCGGAACCATCGGTCACGTTGACCATGGTAAGACAACACTTACAGCCGCTATCACAAAAGCTCTCGCTATGAAGGGTCAGGCTAAATTCGAAGATTATTCCGAAATTGATAAAGCTCCCGAAGAGAGAGCAAGAGGTATAACAATCAATACTGCTCACGTTGAGTACGAGACGGAAAAGAGACATTACGCTCACGTTGACTGCCCCGGTCATGCCGACTATATCAAGAACATGATCACAGGCGCAGCTCAGATGGACGGCGCTATCCTCGTAGTTGCCGCAACAGACGGCGTTATGGCTCAGACAAAGGAGCACCTTCTTCTCGCGAGACAGGTTGGCGTTCCCTACATCATCGTATTCCTCAACAAGATCGACCAGGTAGACGACCCCGAGCTTCTTGAGCTCGTTGAAATGGAAGTAAGAGAGACTCTTAACGAGTACGGCTTCCCCGGAGACGACACACCCATCATCAAGGGTTCTGCTCTTAAGGCTCTTGAATACAACGGCAACGACGTAAACGCTCCCGAGCTTCAGTGCATCTGGGAACTTATGGACGCTGTTGACAACTACATTCCCGATCCTAAGAGAAACGACGAACTTCCTTTCCTTATGCCTGTTGAGGACGTATTCACAATCACAGGCCGTGGCACAGTCGCTACAGGTAAGGTTGAAAGAGGAATGCTTAAAGTTAACGAGCCCGTAGAAATCGTCGGACTTTCCGATGAAAAGAAGCAGACAGTCTGCACAGGTCTTGAGATGTTCAGAAAGACTCTTGACTATGCAGAGGCAGGCGACAACATCGGCGCTCTTCTCCGTGGTGTTCAGAGAACAGAAATCGAAAGAGGACAGGTTCTTGCTAAACCCGGTTCAATTCATCCTCACACAAAGTTCAAAGGTCAGGTTTACGTATTAAAGGCTGATGAAGGCGGAAGACATACTCCCTTCTTCAACAATTACAGACCTCAGTTCTATTTCAGAACAACTGACGTTACGGGCGTTATCACTCTTCCCGAGGGAACAGATATGTGCATGCCCGGCGACAACGTTGTTATGAGCGTTGAACTTATCACTCCTATCGCTATTGAGAACGGACTTCGTTTCGCTATTCGTGAAGGCGGAAAGACAGTCGGTTCAGGCGTTGTTGTTGAGATAGACGAATAATTACAACTTGTGTTATTCTTTAAAAATCGAAAAGCACTGCCGTGATTTGTTTCACGGCGGTGTTTTTTTTGCATATTGTAAAATAAAAATTCAAAAGATAATATAAAAATTTTCTTAAATTATTACAATATTGTAAGAATTAGAAAAAACACTTTACAACTTTAGTTTGATAAAGTATAATCTTCCTGTAATAATTAATTGTCAGGAGACATATTAAATGAAAGCTAAAAAAATCACAGCAGTAATTCTATCCATTGTAATGGTTCTTCTCGCATTCGCGTCATGCGGAAAAAAAGGCAGCGAAGAAGAGTCGTCGGCTGCGGAGAGTGAAACGGTTACATCCGAAGCGGTAGTCAACGACCTCGCGGCAGTTAAAGCCGCAGGCGTATTAAAAGTCGGCGTAACAGAGTTTAAGCCTATCGACTACAGAGACTCTAATAACGAGTGGACAGGGTTTGACGCTGATTTCGCGAAGGCCGTCGCGGAAAAACTCGGCGTTTCCGTTGAATTTGTCGAGATAGACTGGGATTCAAAATATATCGAGCTCGAGTCCAATCAGATAGATTGTATCTGGAACGGCATGACAATAACAGATGAAGTAAAATCCAACTGCTCTGTTTCAGAGCCCTACGTTTCAAATAAACAGGTAGTTGTTATGAAGTCGGATGATATATCCAAGTATTCCGACATCAAATCTCTTGCTGACGCGGGTCTCACATTCGCTGTCGAGGCTGGCTCCGCCGGTGAAAGCGCCGCTAAGGACGCCGGTCTTACAACGGTCGAGGTAAACGCTCAGTCGGATACATTGATGGAAGTCAAATCGGGAACTGCCGACGGCGCTGTTATCGACGCAACTATGGCAGCCGCAATGACAGGCGAGGGAACGGATTATTCGGATCTTTCCGCCGGACTCACTCTCACGGAAGAACTTTACGGCATAGGTTTCAGAAAAGGTTCCGATCTCACAGCCGTAGTTGACAAGTATATCGACGAACTCAAGTCCGACGGAACTTTAAAAACTCTCGCAGATAAGTACGGACTTTCTCTTGCAGAATAATTTGAGACAATCCGGTAAAATTAAAGAAAATTTAATTTAGAAATTGTTTTCTTTCCCAATATTATAAATTTATGAGAGACGGGGCAAGTCCCTGCCTCTCATATTATGAGTATAAGAATGGAAGTGTATTTATGGGCACATCGCTTGCCGATGTAACTTTATACCTCGGACAGGGCTTTTTGACGAGTTTAAAGCTATTTTCGCTTACTTTGGTAATGGCTCTTCCGCTGGGACTGCTTTTCTCTGTTCTTTCGATGAGCAAAGTGAAAATAGTGAAAGCGGTCATGAAAGTTATTATTTGGGCAATCAGAGGCACCCCTTTGATGCTTCAGATTTTTGTCGTTTTCTACGGCCCCGGTTTGATGGGCTGGCATACTCCGGAGGGATACAGATTCAACGCGGCTTTAATCGCGTTTGTGATTAATTACGCCTGTTATTTTTCTGAAATTTACAGGGGCGGCATCGAGTCTATTCCGAGAGGCCAGTATGAAGCCGGTCAGGTGCTCGGCATGACAAAAAAGCAGATATTTTTCAAGGTTGTTCTTCTTCAGGTAATCAAAAGAATAGTTCCGCCTATGTCAAATGAGATAATCACTTTGGTAAAGGATACGTCTCTTGCGAATACTATCGGAATTGCCGAGATTATTTTCAACGGCAGAAAATATTCCAAGATGGCGGGACTTGTATGGCCGCTTTTCTATACCGGCGTGTTCTACCTTGTTTTTGTCGGAATACTTACTCTGATTTTCAATTATCTGGAAAAGAAACTGAGCTATTTTGAGGTGTGACGATGTCTGTTCTTCAAGTAAGCGATATTAAGAAAAAATTCGGAAAAAACGAGGTGCTGAAAGGCATTTCGTTCAATCTTGAAAAAGGCGAAGTTCTGTCAGTCATCGGCGCGTCCGGTTCGGGAAAAACAACGCTTCTGAGATGTCTCAATTTCCTTGAGACGGCGGACGAGGGTACTATTTCCGTCAACGGCGAAAAAATATTTGACGGAAAAAATTCCAAGAGAAAAAACGATGCGGAACTTAGAAAAGACCGCCTTCATTTCGGTCTCGTTTTTCAGGATTTCAATCTTTTTCCGCAGTACACCGTATTTAAAAACGTAACTTTAGCTCCTACGCTTTTGAAAACTGATACCGAGGAAAATATTAATAAAAAAGCGTTGGCTTTGATAAAAAGAGTCGGGCTCATCGAAAAAAAAGACGCGTTTCCGTGCGAGCTTTCCGGAGGTCAGAAACAGAGAGTGGCTATAGCGAGAGCTCTCTGCATGAATCCCGATATTCTCTGCTTCGACGAGCCGACAAGTGCGCTTGACCCTGAACTTACGGGCGAGGTGCTCAATGTTATCAGAGGTCTTAAAACAGGAGATTCCACCATGATAGTAGTTACTCATGAGATGGGATTCGCCCGCGAGGTATCCGATAAAATAATTTATATGGCCGACGGCGTAATAGAAGAACAGGGATCTCCGGAAGATATTTTTGAAAATCCAAAGTCGGAAAAACTTAAAAACTTCCTTTCAAAATCTCTTGAAAACCAGATAAAAGAGGATTGATTGATATGGCTGAAAATGATATGGAAAACAAATCGTCAAAGTCTGTCTCGTCAAAACAAAGCGATGATGAAAAGAGAGAAAAACCGAAGGACAGGGAAAAACTTTACAATGTGATTCTTTCCCTTAAAACCGAAAAGGACTGCGAAGATTTTTTCTCGGATTTATGTACGCCAAAAGAACTTGACCAGATGAGCCAGCGCCTTTCCGCAGCCCGGCTTTTGATCGCGGGCAAAACTTATAACGAGGTTATAGCCGAAACCGAAATTTCTTCCGCGACACTGTCAAGGGTATCGCGCGCTCTGAGAGAAGGCAGCGGTTATGTCAGATTTTTGAAAGGCGGCAGCAAAGAAGACTGAAAATGTATAATATTTAAATATACATTCGTATTATTCATTAATGTCGGCATATTCTGTAAAAAAAATGAAAAATTTATGGTATGATTCGTATATTTTTTTTCTTGAAAAAGATTTATACGGGTGATATACTTTTAATTAATCGCAATATATAAAGGAGATTTATTACAATGAAAATGAAAAAAATTTTGTCGGTTGTATTGGCGGCGGTTCTCGCTCTCGGAGTGGTTTTCGCGTTCGCCGGATGCTCAGGCAAAGGCGGTAATGAAGAGTCAAGCGCTTCTTCATCTGAGGCAGCGTCGTCCGCTTCGTTCACTACGATAGAATCCGGAAAACTTATCATGGCGACAAACGCCGCTTTCCCTCCATATGAGTCTGTTGACGGCAACGGAAACGTAATAGGAATTGACGCCGAAATAGCCAAGGTTATCTCTGACGATCTCGGACTTGAGCTTCAGATAGAAAACGTTGAGTTCGATTCAATTATCGCAGGCGTTCAGACTAATAAATACGACATAGGTATGGCGGGCATTACTGTTACCGACGGAAGAAAACAGTCGGTCAATTTCTCGGACAGCTATGCTACGGGTATTCAGGTTGTTATCGTTAATGACGGTTCTTCAATCAAGTCGGTAGACGACATTAAAAAAGACGGTTCCACAAAGATAGGCGTTCAGATGGGCACGACAGGCGACATCCACGCGTCCGAAGATTACGGTTCTGAAAATGTTGTGGAGTATAAGACAGGCGCAGACGCCGTTCAGGGTCTTATCGCAGGTAAAGTTCAGTGCGTAATCATCGACAACGAGCCTGCCAAGGCGTTTGTAGAGGCAAACGAAGGACTTCATATCCTTGATACCGAATATGTTTCGGAAAATTACGCTATCTGCTTCAACAAGAGCAATACGGCTCTTCTTAACGCTGTAAATGAAGTCATTGCCAAGAGAAAGGCCGATGGAACAATTCAGTCTATCCTTGACAAGTACATCTCTTCTGAAGCGGAGTCTTCTACAGCAGCTTAAATTCACTTTCCAAAAAACGGAAAATTATTTTCTGCGCGCATGTAAAAAGAGATATAATACTTAAATTTTAAAGCGACAGTTTTATAAGCAGTGTGGCAGTCGGATTTAAGTCACACTGCTTTATTATTAGCATAAACCTTTATAATCGAATTAATTGAAATGAAGAAAAAAAACGTCGGATCGGACGGTGATAATAATCTTGTTGCCGCGGTCTCCGATGAAAAAGAAAAAAAATCAATCGGCGGAAAGAAAAACAAATTTCCCGGCGGAAAAACCTTTGTCAGAGGAAAAGGCGGAATTGCCGCAATAGTCATATTGATAATTCTCGCGGCGGTCTGCGCCGTAGTAGTGGTTTTTCTTCTTTCCGGCTCCGGGAAAAAACAGATAAACGAAAACGAGAGCTCGTCAACTGCCGAGACAGAGTCTCAGATTGTTTTTCCCGAGGACGTATCCCTTGTAAATTCAGGCGAACTTTCTGTCGCCACAAACGCGACTTTTCCTCCGTTTGAATCCGAAAACGAGGACGGAGCTGTATGCGGCATAGATATGGATTTATCATACCTTATCGCGAATTATCTGAAAACGGAAATAAACGTCGAAAATCTCGAGTATGATGAAATGCTTTCGGGCGTTAAGTCGGGAAAATACGATATGGCAATAGCCGGAATATCCGATGACGATTTGAAAAATAACGATTTCATATATTCTGTTCCGTATGCGTCCGTCGACCTTGTCGTTCTCGTTCCGGACGGCACTTCAATAAAAGATACAGAAAATTTCAAAAGCGGAAATTACAAAATAGGCGTCATAAAAAATACCACAGCAAATTTTTATGCTTCAAAAGATTTCGGCGATGACAGAATAAAGTTTTTCACATCGGTCGACGAAATAGCTCAGAAATTCAATGACAGAACTTTTGACTCGGTAATATTGCAGAGAAATACAGCCGAGAATTTTTTGAAGCGGTATACAGGCGTCCACCTACTCGACGGCGGCTACAAGACCGAAAATTATTACATCTGCTTTGCGAAAAACAATGTAAATCTGAAAAATTCCGTTGACATGATAATAAATAAATTAAAAGCGAACGGCTCGATAGACTCGGTTATGGCAGGATATCAAAACGGTTGAGCTTTTTTTGAAAATAAAGAAAAAAGGAGATAACAATTCATGACGCTTTTGAATGAAGAGTCAATGTGGGAAAATCTTAAAAGCCAGTTTATACTGAACTTTGTGAAAGACCACAGATACAGACTTCTTTTGAGCGGTCTTTTGGAAACGCTTAAAATTACATTCTTCGCTGTTATAATCGGCGTCGTTATCGGAATTATCGTTGCGGCAGTCGTCTCTTCATACAGCCAGAATAAGGAAAGGATGAAGAGAAGAGGCGGTTTTTCATTTCACCTTCTCAGATTCCTCAACGGTATTTGCAATATTTACTTAGCCGTAATCAGAGGCACGCCGACGGTTGTTCAGCTGATGATAGGCTACTTCATTATCTGGGCGTCATCAAATAACGAGCTTTTCGTCGCGTCGATGGTATTCGGAATAAATTCCGGTGCGTATGTCGCGGAGATATTCAGAAGCGGAATAGGTTCGGTTGACAAAGGTCAGTTTGAGGCGGGCAGATCCATAGGTTTCAACTATTTCCAGACGATGAGGTATATAATAATTCCTCAGGCTTTTAAAAACGTTCTTCCTACGCTCGGCAACGAAGCCATTACGCTTTTGAAAGAGACGTCTGTCGCGGGCTACGTAGGAATAATGGATCTTACAAAGGCGGGAGATTTGATAAGATCGAGAACATACTCCGCGTTCCTTCCGCTTATCGCAGTCGCCGCGACATATCTCGTCCTCGTACTCATCCTCACATTTCTCCAGCATAAGCTTGAAAGGAGTCTGAAAAAGAATGAGCGCTGATAAAAAACAGAAAAACGAAAACAAAGTCAAAATGCCCGACGGCGTTTTGATAAGCGTGAGAAATCTGAAAAAATATTATCTCGGCGGAGAGGTAAAAGCGCTCGACGGCATTGACATGGACATAAAGTCGGGCGAAGTCGTCGTAATAATCGGACCTTCAGGCAGCGGAAAATCGACATTTCTCAGGTCTTTAAATCTTCTTGAACTCCCGACGTCGGGAACAATTCTTTTCGACGGCGCGGACATCACCGATCCGAAAATAAATATAAACAAGCACAGACAGAGAATGCAGATGGTGTTCCAGCATTTCGATCTGTTTGAAAATATGACCGTTCTGAAAAATATGACGGTAGCTCCGATGAATCTGATGAAAGTTTCAAAAGACGACGCGGAGAAAAAAGCGTTGGCTCTTTTGAAAAGAGTCGGACTCGACGACAGAGCGGACTCGTATCCGTCCCAGCTTTCGGGCGGACAGAAACAGAGAGTTGCGATAGTCAGAGCGCTGTGCATGGATCCTACCGTTATGCTTTTCGACGAACCGACAAGCGCGCTTGACCCGGAAATGGTCGGAGAAGTTCTCGACGTAATGAAGGGACTCGCAAAAGAGGGAATGACTATGGCCGTCGTCACGCATGAAATGGGATTTGCGAGAGAAGTCGCAGACAGAGTTGTCTTTATGGCAGACGGAAAAATCGTGGAGCAGGGAACGCCCGCCGATATTTTTGAAAAACCTCAGTCGGAAAGACTTAAAACGTTCCTCGCGAAAGTGCTTTAAACTATGATATTATTTGGAACCGCTTCGATATGGCGGTTCTTTTTTCGGTAAAAAACGGATTTTGCCGCAATTACATCCGGATAATTCGGTCATCTTATAATTTTCCTCATTATTTTTTTAGATTGACTTAAGGAATATTTAGTGATAAAATGAAACTAACAAATATTATTTATTTATATGACAAATTTGAATAAAAAAATATTTCGTTCGGGAATCGATAAATGATGAAAAAACACATAGCAAAATTAATTTCAATAATACTATGCCTTGTACTGTCGGTATCCGCCGCAGTACCGGCTTTTGCCGCCGATTTCGAATCCGGCATCAATTTAAGCGATATCATGTCGATAATAAGCGGCAATGATTCAGACACGGGAAGTTTTAATTTCACAAAGTGGTTCTGGAATAAGATAAACGATGACGTCACTTCGGAAAGCGCCATTGACAAATGGGTAGAAAATATTAAAAAAGTATTTAACGGCGAAGATCCCAGAACAGACCTCAATGACGATACTCCCGTAAAAATCACCGGAGTAGATGCGGAAAATGCGGCGGAACTTTTCAATTTAACTGCAAATGAGCTTAAATCAGGTGCGGATTATTCCGTAAAGAGAAATTTGACCGAATCGCTTTCGATGTCAAACATTAAGGAGCTCGGTGAAAAATCCGTATTTATCCAGGCTATGCTCAGCGCATACTATAACAACAAGGATTTGGCTGCGAGTCTTATAAACGCTGCCGACGGCAAAGACGTCACAAATACCGAGGAGAAAAAACTGAATCTCGGATTTGATAAAAACGCGGAAATATCTGTCAAAGGACAGGATTACGTCTCTAAAATCGATCCTGCCGACATAGCGTCGGTTACCATGGAGGTAAATACCAAAAACAGATATACATTCAACATTCAGTTTAAAAATTTCAATTCGACTCAGGTATCGTCTTTTTCAAGGTTAGCCGACCTGCCCGACACTTCAAACAACAGGTATCTCACATTCATGGGCACGTTCCTCGCGTTTAAGTATTCAAACTGCTACGCTCAGATTTCCGTAGATAAAAATATGAACGTCTCGTCGTATGTCTGGGGCTACACGCTGTCCCCGCTTTTCAAATGGTCGGACGGTCAGTATTCGTCTATGGCTCCCGGACTTGAAATGGATACATCCGATATTCAGTACGTCATCACTGAGGAATACTCAAATTTCAACTGGTATCAGCGCACGGCAGGAGATGCGGACGGTTCTCACTCTTTGACGGCGGCAGACGCGAGATTGATTCTCAGAATATCTGCGGGACTCGAGTCTTACGACAAATCTCTCACTCCTTATTTTGACCTTGACGGAAACGGCGTTGTAAACTCGATTGACGCGAGAATAGCTCTCAGAGTTTCGTCAAAGCTTGACACTCTTGACACATCTAAGGTGAAAGCTCCGACAGAAAAAGTTCTCTATTCAAGACCCGACAGCGAAAAAACCAAAATATCGGATCTCAAAGTTTTGATTATCGCCTATCAGTCGGCGCAGACCGAAGAAGAAAAATCCAAAATCGAGAAAGAGATGGAGGAAAAGCTGTCTGCGGACGATGAGCAAAATGAAACAACGACTAAAGCGGAAACCACTACTAAGCTTAGAACAGGAACCGACAAAGCGAATGACGTCATCAATATTATCACCGACGCCGGCAAGATAATCGGAAACATCATCGGTAAAAAATAAAAATTTCAGGACTTCCTTTTTTGGGGAAGTCCTTTTTATAATATGACAAAGGGTAAGTTTATTTAAAAAAAAGAAAATTTTTTCGAAAAGCTTAATACAGCAGGCTTTTGACATCGTCAATCCACTTTTCTATATCTTTCTCCGGCGTTTCGAGATGATCCTTTCTGTTTGAATCAAATCTTACCTCCATCGGGAATTTGATTTCCGCTCCTTTAATCTCTTTTTTCATGTCTTCAATGACAGTACCCGGCCAGCCTCCGTCAGTCATGAACGGCACGACTGTTTTTCCCGAAAAATCAGTCCCATGTAAAAACGAAAGCATGGCAGGCGTCATAGTATACCACCATGTGGGAGTGCCGACTGCTATAACATCAAAATCAGCTATATCAGGTCCCGAATATTTAATCTCCGGCATGAAATGAGAATCTACCTCTTTTTTGCCAATCTCCACTATTTCATCGTATGAACCTTCATACGGTTTTACTGTATCAATTTTCGCAAACTTTCCGCCTGTCTTTTCGGCAAGTTCTTTTGCTATTTTTTTTGTATTGCCGTTTGATACGGAGTAATAAATAACAAGAAATTTTTTCATAATATCAATACCTTTCATTTTATTAAAAAAAATTATATCATAATAATATTGATTTAAAAACAGAATAGTTTGTGATTATGAAAATTTTCTCCCATGGGGATAAAAAAATTCCGTATTTTTTAAATCGGCTGACTGTTGAATAAATATAAAAATTATGGTATATTTTATTATATAGTAAATAAATCTAAAAATATTTGTTGTTTTGAAAGGAGTAGGTATTATGCCGCTTGACCCTAAATATGTCCACACGGAAATTATGAAAAAAACAAAGCCCGAATTTAGAATAAAAGATTACGAAGACCCTCTTTTGTGGCAGATGAAATCAAGGGATAAACTTAAATTTCTCCTCGGTCTGCCTCTTTTGTCGTGCGATATGAATTACAGAGAGGAATATACGTCTGACGAAAATCCCGGTTTTACAGAGAAAAGATTTATTTTTACGTCTGAACCGGGCGTAGACGTCTGCTGTCATGCGCTTTTTCCGAAAAATGGAAAAAATATAAAACCTGTCATGATTTGTCTCCAGGGTCATTCAACGGGAATGCACAATTCTTTGGGCAGACCTAAATATCCTGAAGATGAGGAATTTATAAAAGGACGTGACGGCGATTACGCCGTTCAGGCAGTTAAACGCGGATTTATAGCCATTGCTATGGAGCAGAGAGGATTCGGAGAAAGAGGCGCGGACGACGACGGGCGTTCGGACTGCCAGCTTCAATCTATGCAGGCTTTGATGATAGGCAGGACTATGATAGGCGAGAGATGCTGGGACGTGTCGAGATTGATTGACGTAATTATGGAAAAATTTCCCGAGGCCGACAGCGAAAAAATCTGCATTATGGGTCAGTCCGGCGGAGGAACGACCTCCATTTATGCGTCTGCCTGCGATGAAAGAATTTACGCGTGCCTTTCATCTTGCGCGCTGAGCGGATTCAAAGAGTCTATAGGTTCAATCAGGCACTGTGTTTGCAATTACGTTCCTAATATTATAAAATATTTCGATATGGCGGATATAGCCGGACTTATCGCGCCGAGAGCTTTTGTCTCCGTAAGCGGAGAAAAGGATAATATTTTCCCGTTTTACTCCGCAAAAGAGCAGGCCGGTATAATCAGTAAGATTTACGAAAAATGGGGAAAGCCGGATAAGTATAAATTTGTTTCGGCTCCGGAAGGACACAGATTCTACAGCGGCATTTCATGGGACGCGTTTGAAAGTATCGCCGATTTATAATAAAAAATATTCGAGGCCTCTTCGGAGGTCTTTTTTTTGTCTGTTGATGAAATATGTTGCGTTCAACTTTGTGTATTCATTACAAAAAAAATATTCATGTTTACAGCATATCGCCGAAAGTTGACTTCTGTCGCAGTTTAATCGACAAAATCTCTTGAAGATAAATTAAAGTTGTAATATAATAACACTGAAGAATTATTTACTTTACGAAAAATTTTCAGAAAGAGAGAAAAATTATCGATGAGACAAGTTAGAAAGCCCTTAAGCTTAATTCTTGCCGTTTTGATGGCTTTGACTTCATGCTCCGTTATGTTTTCGGCGTTCAGTTTCACTGCCGATGCCGCGAACTTAAATACCTCTGCCGTCAACAACGCGTCGTCCTACCTCACCGCAAGCGGGAATTATACGCTTGCGAAAGACAAGTATACCTATAACGGGAAAACAGGTTCCGTTCAAGTTCTCGCCGCGGCGGACGCCGTATATAATTACGTTCGTTCGGACGGAACGGGAACGTCGAAATCTTCGGCGTCGGAAATGAACGCAATGAAAAATGCCGTCAGTTCCAATTCCGCAAAGCAGGCGGTAGAGTACCTTGCGGACCCGAATCCATCCAACGCCCAGGTATATGCCCAAAGCAGCAAACTTCATGACACAGGAAACACAGGATGGAAATCGAGCTCAAGCTGGTCCGACAGCTATTACGGCGCTTATCCGTCGCTTTCGTCTGTCACAAAGACAGTTGTAATCAATCTTGACCTTGCGGATTATCTTTACAACAATACGTCTTATAAAACGATATCCGACATTCCTTCATCTTTTGCGACAACATACACTTATACTTACGTAAACTCTGTAGCTCATTCAAGAGACCACAGCGGCAGCTGGTCTCAGGGAATGTGGTGGTGGAAAGAGTATCAATGGAACTGGAATACATATTCATGGCACTATTTTGCCAACAGTTCCGCTTTTTCAAAAGTGAGTTCAAACAACAACACTACCGCGAAAACCGACCTTCAAAATATCTCAAATTTCTATAATTCTTATGTGACTTTATCGACGAAAGACCTTCTCGACGGAGTTGAGGCCGGAACGATAAACATAACAGAGCTTGCAAATCAGGCCACATCTTATGTAAATATTCTCACCTCTACTTATTCGTCACAGGTCGCGGATAAATTTATAGGCTCAGGTTCTCTTGCAAAGCTTCAGGAATTCGCGAAGAAAGCGACGCTTGTAAATAACGCCGTTCAGTCGAAGAAATATATCGACGCTCTTGAAGATTACAATTCTCAGTATAAAGCTCTCAATCCTTCGGAAGATTCCTACACTAAGAGCGGCTATGATTCAAACCTTCTCGATACGCTTTTCGCAAACACGAACTCGGTATATTCATCTCTGACTTCTATTTATTCCGATGAAGTAAAAGCTATTTTAAAGGAAGCTTACGGCGGAAATTATTCCGATTATATTCCGACTGCCGACGAAAACAAGGCATCACTCACTTCGACATATTATAAATATCATATCTACGTCGCGAGAAACGCGGTTGAAAGTCTTTATACGGAAAATAAGGACTACGCCGAAAGTCTTAAACAGTCGGTTCTCGATTCAGACAAGACCGAAGACGCTAAGCCTAAAATTTCAAAGGCCGATTCCGACGCTCTCAGAGCCGTAAATACGCAGCTTGACGCCGCGCGTTCGGCTCTTGCCGAATACAGCGCGAAAGCTCCGAATGAGTACAAAGAGCTTGTATCGGACTACACTGTTGACGGTGATAAATTTGAAAATATTTCAAATAAATTTAACTCAATAGTCGACGCACTCATAGCGACAAGAGAAGAAGAGACGGACTTTGAAGGTTATTACATCACCGACGGCGTAAAGGATTTCCTGTTCAACGGCGGCGGCGAGTATTCTAATGACGAAATTTTGAAAAAATACGATACAGTCGAGGAAGAGTACAACAAGATAGTAAAAACATATAAAGAATTTGCGTCTGAAACGTATTTCAAAGAAAATCCCGACGTCCTCAATGCAGCTTACTCGATAAATTATCCCAATGCAGACGGAGCAACCGAAAAAATGCTCCTTCAGGACGCCGTCAAAATCTACATGGACGGCCTTAAAAAGCAGATAATAGCGAGAAACGACGCTCAGCACGAGCTTGTCGAAAAATACCTCACTGATCCTTATCAGACTACTGTATCATGGAACAACTTCGCCGGACTTGAGACCGCGCTCAACAGAATAGACTCTAATCTCTGCGAATATGTAAAGAACAAAGGATGGGACAATAAATATAAATCAATCTGCGATTCAGAGTCGAATCTTAAAGCGCAGGTAAAGACATTCCTTGAAAACGCTAAAAATTACACAAAGACCACTTACCGTGATTCCAACGGCGTGTATACTACACGCTATGCCGGATATCAGGACGGCAAGGGATATGAAAACGACATTGCGAGAGACGGAGAAGACGACAATTATGTAGTCGATGAGGACAGCGTAAACGAAACTGTCGTCAAGATAGACAAATTCATAACGTCGTCTGATTTCGCGAAACTCGCTTCACTTAAAGACAAGGAAGGAAACAGCATATCTAATCTTTCTGACTACATCGAAACGATGTTGTCCGAAAATCTTTTCACAAACGATATGATAAATACCCTTGTCGGCTCTCTTTTCCCGATGATAGTCGACCAGGTATCAAACCTCATAAATAATCTTCTCAATATGGGCATTGAAGGTCTCGGCGCGCCGAGAAACGGAGGCGTCGCTTCCTACTATTTAGATCAGCCCATAAATCAGGGAGCCGCCGGCTTTACTCTTAAAAATATTTATGGCTATATCGAAATTTACGCTAACGGACAGAAAGGTACGGCAACGATAAAGCAGATACTTGACAGCTTAAACGTATACGCTTATCCGTCATCATTCGCTTCAAGCCTTCCTTCAAAGTATTCGGCTGTCAAGGCCGCTCTCAACAACTGCGGCGACGACTGGCATAAACTTGTAGGCGCCGACGGTAAAACTAAACTTACATTCGACTGGGGCGTGACAGATTACAATTCGTTCGTAAGCGCTATGGGCGATGTGTTCAATTCCGTTCTTCCTATCCTCAGAACAGCTCTTCTCGGAACATCTTATTCAAAGAATGTAAATAACATCGCTTACGTTTCCGCCGAAAACATGACAATTAACTATACAGGTTGGTTCGGCTCATCTTCAAGTATAAACATATCGTTCTCCGCTATGGCGAGCGCAAATATTTCTCTTTCTCTTGACAAGCCTCTCTATCAAAACATGTGGATACCCGTAATGGAGGCTCTCGGAATTGCCGACGACGGATATAAATTTACTAACCTTTCTCAGAACGCGTCCGCGTCCGAGATAGTCAGCGCGTTGTTCTCGCCTCTTCTTAAGTTAATCGACCAGCTAAAGACGTCGCCGGTTGAAAAACTATGCTCGATGATTCCTCAGTTCGCTTATTTCGTATCCACAAACGCTTTACAGAAACTTTTGAACGATGTAAATCTCAATGTAAAAGTAAAGGCTTCCGTATCTAATATGAGCGGCGTAAAAGTTCTCGGAATAGATATAAGCGGAATTGCCCAGAACATAGTTAACAACAACGTTTTGAGCTCGCCGATAGCTGTTACCGTCAACGCAGGCTCTCTTATAAATATTTCCGACCTTCTCGGCGTTGATATAACGGATTTCAACGCGCTTATTGCTTTCGTACTCGACAAAGTCGGAGTAAATTTGAGTCTTCCCATTATGAACGTCGGCGAAGTTATTACTTGCTCCGACTATACGGAAAACGCACCGTCTCAGAGACCGTCCGGAAAGAGAACTAAACTCACGGCGGATAAGGCGGACGTATTCTACCTTCTTCTCAGGTACGTGGTAAACGCCGCCGGCGATGAGAATTTTATTAATTCTCTTCTTAAATTAATCGGCAATGCGACCGGCGCGGGCACGGAAAACAAGGACCTCTCGGGAATACTTGACAAAGTCATGGCGAACGTAAAGGGCAAGCCTCTTGATGCTCTCGCCGCTCTTGTTGAGCTTTTCGTCCCGAACGAGGAGACAGACAAAACGTCGAAATACGCTCCCATGGAGTACGACTGGTATAAGTCTAAATACGACGACGACACGACAGTAGCGTCTAAAGTATATATCTCCAACGAATACTACGGCAAAAACTGGACAAAACAAACGGCTCAGACTGTAGTCGACAATTCATCGGATCTTGTCAAAGAAATAGCTAAGCTCGCCGGTACGGACGACCTCGACCTTGAAAATATCATCAATACCTCGATCAGAGGAATATTCACGTCAAGAGCTCTCGCAAGCGTGATTTCCGTCCTTTCAAACCTCGGCAAGACGCTTTCCAAACAGGAAAATATCGTCGAAGTTCTGAAGGATGATACGGGAATCGACCTGCTCGCATGGAATAAAGCGTTCTCTTCCGTATTCCCGTCTGAAGACGAGGACGGCAACAAGACTTATCCGGCTGACGGCGCAACGGCGGATTACATTTATAACGGTCATACGGTGACTGTATCATATTCCGAAAGTAAGCTTTCGGACGGCGGAAACTACAAGCTTTCGTTCGACGGCAAGGAAATGACAACGGGCGACAAGGATACGTTCCTCGGTATTTTCACTTCGGTATTCGCTCCGGCTGCTCCGATATTCTCTTTCCTTCTTTCGTCTAAAGATTTGACTCTTCTGTCCGACGCTGTGACAATCAAAGGCTTTAACGGCTACACAAATTCCGTTGTTTATATTTTCAAAGCTATAGGAATGACTGACGTTATGAGCGACGCCGATTATCAGGCTATGGCGGAAGCGGATCCGGTAAACGCGTTCAACACTCTTTCAAAACAGCTTTTTGATTATATTTATTCTCTCACAGAAGGGAATGTAATTAAGAACATTCTCAAGATTACTCCCTCTATAGTCTATTTCATCGAGTCAAACGGACTCGCGGCGTCAATCCACAATCTCATTATGCCGGCGCTTGTCCTTTTGGATACTGTCAGACCTATATTTGACCTTGACGTTGATTCTGTCTTCTCAGTTGTTCTCACAGAGCTTCTCAAAGAATCGACCGACGAAAACGGCAAAACTCTTCCGATTAATACAAGCCTTGACGCAGACGGTCTTGTCTCCTATATTATCGGGGACAACGAGGCGGGTCTCACGCCAGATTACGACGTAAGCATCAGCAATTTGAGACTTGAAGACATACTCAGGATCGCGGATAAATTCCTCGGAACTGATTTCGCTTCAAGCGAGCTGATATCTTACGGCGCCGATGCGCTGTGCGCAGGTCAGAACAAGCTTGAAAGCAAAGACGACTCTCTCGTTCCCGATGAAGCGGACACTTTGACAATTCTTGTTTCAACTCTTATTGAAACTCTCAGACATAAAAATGCCGAAGGCGTTTCAAACGCTGACAAAGTTCTCGGATTTATCGATAAGTATAATCTTGTCGACACGTCTAAACTCGGAGACAATGTTACGCTTACAGGAATTTACGACGCAGCGGACAAAATCCTTTCCGAAAAAACAAAGCTTGAGTACGACAATGTAAACTGGCTTTATATGTATACGGATGCGGATATCGATTCATTCAGTTCTTCAGATTTCAAGGACAATATGGAGTCCGCGAAGGATTCGTATGTATTCCTTCAATACAATAACAACTGGAACAAGGAGACAGCGGAAAACGCAGACAAACTCATCCAAGACCTTCTTAAAACATACAAGGTCAACGATTCCGGCGATACTGTCGGCACTCTCATAGAAAACGTACTTAAAGACAAGGTATATTCCAAGGACGTATTTGTATCCGTTGTAAAAGCGATATTCGATCTTCTTTCTGACTACAACGCTGTTCTCGCGGACACGGCGCTTACGGCTCTCGGCGTTGATTGTCAGGGATTCTTCGGCAGATACGCAAAGAAGGATTCGGAAGGAAACTTTGAGAAAAACGAAAACGGCGCTTATATCTTTGACGACGCATCGTTTGATAATGTAACCATAACGGATAAAGCGTCATTTGTATCAGAACTTGAAGAAGTGCTCAAGCCTATAGATAAAGTTCTCTCTTACATTCTGTTCGGCGACAGCTACGAGATGTTTACGGCGTCAAGCAAGGACGACAGCGGCAGTTACACATACGATACTCTTCTCACTATAAGCGGCGCTGAAATCTACGACAACAGCCTTGTCTGTATACTTGAAGCTCTTGAACTTGACGAAGGCGACACGTCAACAGATACGGGCATTCATCCCGCGTCTTACTACTATGACGCCGATAAAGGCGAATACGCCGGCGCGAAGGCTGTCACTGACGCCGTATCCGCCCTTCTTGACAAGGCGGATGAAATAGCCGAGGATCCTCTTACAAACGTGATGCCTGTTCTCCTCAATGTAATCTACTTCACAGACGCAGGCGGATTTGACACGGCAGTTAAGAACGCTCTCAAATATACCGACGCTGTCGCGGAAAAAGTTCTTCCGACAATAGGCAGAACAGAGAAAACCTCTCTCGAACTTATCAAGACTTTAATTAAAGACAAACTTGACCTCTCAAAGGTCGACAATGAGCTTGTAAAATCGCTGGTTGAAAAGATTGAGAACGCGGATTCTTTTGACGGATTCTTCTCATTCTCTACCTTGTTCGGAATTTTGAGCGACGTGTACTCAATAAACGTTCAGCCCGACGTAATAAATCTCATCTCTAAATTCTATCTCGGCAGACTTGAAAAGTACACATCGGCAAACGGCAAAACAGCCATGAAGATGGTATTTGCCGACGGCGATACGGGCGACGGAACAAGGGCGGATTTTGAAACATACATCTTATCTGTAGTATTCGATGTGCTTAAAGACAAGAACAACATTGAAGCTATAAAGAAGCTCGCGGGTAGCGAAGACGCGTCTAAGATTCTCGATTCACTCTATAACGTTCTCAAACTTGACGAGGACAGCGTGTCTTATCAGAAATTCGATTGGATTTTGACCGACATCGCTGATACGGATAAAGTAACTACCGCCGTAAAGACATCTAAAAAATACGCCGATCCGTACGCGTCAGGCTACTGGACAAGGGAAATGGCGGAGAACGTAGTCAAAGTTCTTCCGAGATTTGTCGGTAATCTTGTCTGTCTGCTCGGAATAGAGATTGAAGGCAAGCCTACTGATTCTGTTTCCGACATCGTCACAGAGCTTGTAAACGGAAAAGTTTACACTAAAGAAAATCTTCAGAAGATACTCGACGCTATTCAGAACCAGGTTATCGCCCGCATAAAAGAGAAGCTTTCTCAAGACGAGTACAAGCAGGTATGCGATATACTTAAATCATCGCTGGGCGTTGACCTTTCAAAATACGAGACCATGACAATCGAGGGCGATGTAAACGACAGAAAATCATTTGAGGCCGGTCTTGATATGATTTTGGCTCCCTTGACAAGTGTTATTGATTCCATACTCAACGGCAAATCTCTCAGATTCTTCAACGACTGCACAGGCGATATAATCGTAATCCCCGGCAGCATGGGTTATAAACTCGGCGTAATTCCTCTCCTTGAGGCTCTCGGATGCGAAAATATCCCGACAGTAGAAGATGTAGCTTCATCATTTAATACTGCTGTAGAGACTCAGGACGACAGCGACAGATACGCCGCGGTGAACAAAGTTCTCGATCCTCTCTTTGACAAGGTTGACGAACTTGAAAAAGACCCTGTAAATACATTGCAGGCTATTCTTCCAGAGGTAATCTACTACATCAACTCAAACGGACTTGACACGACTCTTCACAACCTCCTCGCGTCTGTTCAGGCGGTGCTTGACGCGGTCGAGCCATTGACAGGAAAGATAGATCTTGAAGAGGAAATAAAGATTAACGGCACGCCCGTCAAGGATTTCACGGCTGATTTCGATTCAATAGTCAAGATACTTCTCAAAAACGTTGAAACCGATTCCGGCGTAGAACTTTCCGCTTTAGCTCTCGACGCGATTAACGAGCTAACTACAGGCAAAGTCGTATCTTACGAGTCTGTAAACGGTGACACGAGCCAGAAATACTACAAGATGGTATACGCCAAGGGAAGTGAAGCCGATCAGTTCACATCGATAGCGAGAATACTCATCGACTTTATGTCTAACGACGAAAACAGAGCCGGCGTCAAGAAACTTATTAAAAAGTATATTAACGACGAAAAGACATACGGCTATGTATGTGCTACTCTTGACACTCTCGCCAAATACGCCGCCGATGATCCTTCGTTCGGAAAAGATCTGTACACGATTTACCAGCTCTTCCTCGCCTCTGAGGACGCCATAGATCAAACGGATTTAGCGTACCACGACGTAAACAACACTTGGGCGTTCATGATGAAGATGATGGAGACGTCGTCCGAACCCTCGCTCAAACTTCTTGAAGGTTTTATCAACAAATTCTTAAATGAAAACGTCTCGCCCGATATAGCCGACAAAGACCATATCGTCGCGCCCAACGGATTTGTCAAGTTCTTCCGCGCGTGGGCAGATATTTTCAGCACTATAATCAAACTTCTAAAAAGAATTTTCAATCGATAAGTCGGATTGAAGAATAATTAAAAACACTCGTCCGTTTCTTTTGCGGACGGGTGTTTTATGTCGGCTATGTTGAAATAATAATTTCGATATGATATAATAAATATATAATAAAAAAATTGATATTTAATTCAAAAATATTGTTTTCGGGAGAAATATCGGAAAGGAAAGTATAAAATAAATACAATGATAGAACAAAGAAATGCCTGCGGCTGCCTTAAATATGATGATAACGTAAAAAAGCTTTATAAAAAAGCATTCCCTAAAAACGAGAGAATTCCGTTTCCCGTTCTTCACCTTATCGCTTTGTGGAAAAAAACGGATTTCACGTCATATTATAAAAACGGAACATTCTGCGGATTGAGTTATTCTTTCATTTTTTCCGATTTCGTATATCTTTTCTTTCTCGCCGTAGATGAAAATATGAGAGGAACAGGGTTAGGTTCCGAAATACTTGATATCATCAAAAAAAAGTATGACGGCAAATGCATTGTTTTAAATGCGGAAGTACCCGACGATAAAGCTGATAACAGCCGTCAGCGCGTATCAAGAATTAAATTTTACGAAAAAAACGGATTTAAAGACGCCGAATGCGGATATAAGGACATAAGCGGAGAATATGTGACGCTTTACAGCGGTTATGAATTTCCCTACGGATCTTTCTGCTTAATCTGCAACAGCTACCCGGCGAAATTTTACGGTACAAAAGCGGGATATTGATTTTCCCGGTGCTTAAAAAAACATTCTGTTTGTAATTGCCTAAATAAATCATTCAAAAATAAAGTCCCGAAACTAAGTTCGCGGACTTTTTTATTTTGACAAATAATAAAATTTAAAATATGCAGTATTAAGGCTTTTTTGCCGCCGCTTCGTTTTCTGCCTTTTCTTTTTCAAGCTCTTCTGCTTCTATCGCTCTTTTTTCGGCGAGCTCGGCATGAAGCTTTTCAAGATTTTTCTTATCCAAAGGATAAATTAAAAACATTATGAATGTAATCAAATATGCGGCGAGAGTTACTCTTGACACCATTTTGTAGATTTTTTCTCCGACTATGGGAATATATCCGGGCGACGTATGTTCGGGATCATAGCCGGCGTAATTGTAAAGAAGCTGAAGCCCTCCGGAATCGGCAAGCGTCTGTCCGAGCTTTCTTGAAAACGTGTAAACCGCGTAAATCGCCGATTCGTTTTTGATGCCTGTTTTCGCCTCCTGATAATCTATGACGTCCGCCACAACAGCCCAAGTGAGAATAGACAGAAAAGAATATCCCGCGCCTATGCCGAAATTGCACAGAATAAACCCGGCAGGATGTGTTCTGAGCCTGTCGCTCGGTCCGATTAAGCACAGAACAAGGCTTGCCGCGGAGGCAAGACCGAGGCCTGAAGCGCATAATTCCTTGTTGCCGAATTTCTTTGAAAGCTTTGGGATGAAAAGAATAAGCGCTACCATAGGAGCGTAGGTTGACATAGTGATAAGAATAGTCAAATCGGAATTGCCGAAATAATTTTTTGTCAGGTATTGATTGAATGAACCGAACTGAAGAAGACCGGAAATGAGCATTCCCGCGACAGTAACGGTTAAAAACGGCTTTGATTTAAAAAGCGTTCCGTATGTCAGTTTTAAATTGACTTTCTTTTTCTTTGCGGAATATTTTACCCTCTCTTTTGTCGTAGCGTAGCAAGTCATATAAGCGGCGACAGCGAGACAGGACAGAATAAGCGACGCGGTAAATGTCTTGCCTGGATTTAAATTTGTCCCGTTGTCATAAATTAATTTCTGCGCTACCAAAGCTACGGCGGCTCCTCCTATTCCCGAACCTATGGAACGGAATGTGGAAAGAAGAGTTCTTCCTTCCGGGTCGTCGGTAATCGCCGAAGCGAGCGAACCGTATGGTATGTTCATGGCGGTGTACATCATTCCGAAAAGACAGTACGAAATGTATGCGAAAACAAGCAGTCCCGTATAGGAGTTGACAATATTTTGCAGATTGAAAAAACAAAGCGCGGTCGAAAAACAGAGCGGAATGGAAACGATTTTGAGGTAAGGTCTGAACTTTCCGTTTTTCATCGGTCTTTTTGTGTCTACAATTATTCCCCAGAGCGGATCGTTTACGGCGTCCCACAGCCTCAATACGAGGAACATAACAGTTAAATCAGCGCTGATATTAGCCGCGGAAACTCCGTGACCGGGGAGAAGGCAGTCGGTGTAGAAAACCTTAAGGTATGTCGAAACGAACGTAAGAACAAAAAGATTGCCCATGTCCCCGAAAAGATAGCCGAACGCGTCTTTGACAGATATCGCGTTGGGATTGTCGTTTTCGGGCTTTGTAAGTTTGTCTTTCAGCAAAATATAATCCTCCGTAAAAAAACTGAAAATATTTTATATTATAATTGGAAAAATGTCAATTATTGTTTATTTTTTAACAAAAATCAAATCTGCCACTGATGATTTTTTTGCCAAAAAATCCGAAAAATCAATATGGTAGTCGGTCTATTAAAATGTTTTTTGCCGCGGTTTGACTTTACAATAAAATTTGATTTAATATTATTTAAATTGCGGGTAGATTTTTTCTCCGGAGGTCTCATTATGAACATATCGTACGAGGAAATGGAATATTTTTTGAGTTTTGCCGAGACGGGCAGACTTACGGAAACGGCGGAAAAATATTCGATTTCACAGCCCACCCTCAGCAGAGTCATGAAAAAAATAGAAGATGAATTCTGCGTGCCGCTTTTCATCAGAGGCAAAAACAAGATCGAATTAAACGAAAACGGAAAGCTCGCCGCGAATGAGATGAAATTTGTCGTAAAGCAGACAGACGAAATGTTTTCTAAAATAAGGCGGTTCGATAAGCTTAACAGAATATGAAAACGAAAATGCAGTAGACGAGACGCTCTAAAGGCTCGGTCTTGACTTCGTCGACCTTCTTTTCATTCATCAGAGCGCCGGAAACTTCATCTCAGGATACAGACAGCTTGAAAAAGCTTACAGGGAAGGAAAAGCCCGTTCGATAGGCATTTCCAAATTCGAGGGAAAATATTTCGACGAACTTGAAAAAAATGGGAGATAGTTCCGCAGTCATGCAGGTTGAGGCTCATCCTTATTTTACGCAGCCCGAACTCAGAAAGACGCTCGGCAAGTACAATATTAAAATTATGTCATGGTATCCCCTCGGACACGGCGATAAAAGTCTTGTGAACGAGAAAATCTTTAAGGAGCTCGCCGAAAAATACGGTAAATCTCCGGCTCAGGTAATTCTTCGTTGGCATATTCAAATGGGATTCGTGGTAATTCCGGGTTCTAAAAACGTTGATCATATCAGAGACAACCTCGATATTTTCGATTTTAAACTGACCGACGGCGAGATGAATGAAATTGCGAAGCTTGACAAAAATATTAGATATTATCATCGCACAGACAAACAGCTTGACGAGTTCGCTTCGTGGCAGCCCGAATACGAAAAAGAGTAATCCGAAATGATTGAAATAAAAAAGTCTCGTGAAATTCGGGACTTTTTTTATTATTTTATTTTTTTTCAAAAATCCGTATGTTATTTTTTCTTGACATCATCGATATTTAAGCGGATAATCTAATTTATGGTGACAAAAAAGAGGTAAAATAAAATGAGACCTGTTATCGGAGTATTGCCGCTTGTAGACGACGAAAAGGAAAGTTTTTGGATGCTCCCCGGCTATTTCGGAGGATTGAAATCGGCGGGAGCGGTTCCCGTTATGCTTTCGCCGTCAGATAACAACGATGATATAAACGAATATTTTAAAATCTGCCGAGGTTTTCTTTTTACGGGAGGTCAGGACACTGATCCGTCGATCTACGGTGAGAAAAAACTTAATGATTCCGTTATTCCGTCAAAAATCAGGGACGATACGGAAAAAAAGATTCTTGAAAAAGCGCTTGAAAATGACGTTCCGGTTTTCGGAATATGCAGGGGAATACAGTTCATAAACGCGTTTTTGGGCGGAACGCTTTATCAGGACCTTGATTCCCAGTATAAATCCGGCGTAAATCATCATATGAATAAACCGTACGATTCCTATTGCCATAAAGTGACTATAGACAAAAAATCCACACTTTTTTCTCTGATCGGAAAAGACGAGATAAAAGTAAACAGTATTCACCATCAGGCGGTAAAAAATTTAGCGCCCGGACTTGAAATTACGGCTGTTTCGGAAGACGGACTAATCGAGGCGGTCAATATGCCGTCAAAAAAATTTGTCAGAGCCGTCCAATGGCATCCGGAATATCTTTATAAAAAAGACGAAAACAGCAGAAGAATATTCGGGGAATTTGTCTCTTCATGCAGGTAAAAAGATTTCGGGTATATTTTTTTAGAATGTTGACAAATCTATAAAATATGGTAATATTGTTTATATAGTTTTTGTCTAATTTTTAAAAACAGAGAAGTTATTTGAGCGGAATTTGATTTTTTTCCAAGGGAGCTGTATAAAATGAAAAAAATGAAAAAATTAATCGCTGTTTTTCTTTCGGCTTTAATGTGCCTTTCATTCTGCGTTCCGGTTTTCGCCGAGGGAAACACCGATTATACTATAGTCAATCCTTATGAAAGCGTTGACTGGTCTACTTATAAGACTTATCTTGCAAATCTACACACTCATACGACTGCGTCGGACGGCGATGTTACTCTTACCGATATGGTCGAGGCTTATTACGAAAAAGGATACGACATCCTCGCCATAACAGATCACGGAGTAATAAACAAAGGCTGGAAAGAGGACAGAAAAACCAACGGTGTTTTCAATAAATTCAGAAAAGTCTACCCTATGAGCGAGGAAGACTACGACAGAATAACGCAAGGCACCGACAGAGACGGCAGAGGAATGATAGATATTCCAGACGGAATTGAAATAAATATGGCTGTTGTCTCAAAAACGCATGTAAACGGCTATTTCACCGATTACGGTCAGGGAGAATGGGGCATTGAAAACGACTATAAAACGGCTGTTTCAATGATAGAACAGAGGGGCGGTTATTCGGTATTAAACCATGTAGGCGACTGGGTAAATTCAAACAATTACCCCGAGAGAGCTCACGACCCGTATTATATCAATTATTTTGCCGATATTTTTGTGAACAATAAGCGCTCCTGTCTCGGAATGGAGATTGTGAACAGCACCGACAACGTCACGAGATATGACCGTGCTTTATGGGACGAGCTTCTGCAGGTTGTCATACCTCAGGGGAGAAATATCTGGGGATTTTCTGACGACGATTCCGAACAGCTCTACGAAATAGGCAGATCTTTCGAGCTTTTCCCTCTGAAAGAAAATACTGTTAAAAACGTAAAGAACGCTATGATTTCAGGCGCGTTTTTCTCGGCGTCCAGATTTTACAAGACGGACTTGGCTCATCCTTTTGAGGGCGACGGGCAGGTTCCGCTTGTGAAGTCGATTACGGTAAATCAAGATGAAAACACCATAACCGTAGTGCCCGACAAGTCAAGGGACTGTGAAAAAATAGAGTGGATAGCAAACGGAAAAGTCATCTCAAACGATTACACTATAGATTTAAATGATTTCGAGAATGAACTCGGATGCTATATAAGATTCCAGCTCAAAGGCAAGGGCGGATATACGTATTCTCAGCCGTTCGAGCTTAAATATGAGGGAAGAGTTGACAAGCCTATTCCGGCAAGCCCCGTTCCGAATAACATCTTCGGAAAAATGTTCGAGAAAATTTATCATACAAGGCTATGGGCTGTCACATCGTTGATACTTGAAAAAATAGAGATAAAATTAGGTATTTTGCCTAAAGACAAGGTAAAATGAGCTTTTGCGTAATTTATAATAATAAAAAATCGACGGTGGCGAAATGGATAAAGATAAGGCGATAGAATTATTTTTTGATAAAGTCAGCGAAAAGTTTTTAAGGTATGTAAAAATTCCGACCTCGTCTTCCGAGAACTCAAATACTCATCCTTCGACCGAAAAGCAGAAAGTACTTTCCGATCTTCTGCTTTCGGAACTGAAAAAATCAGGAGCGGACGAAGCTATTGAGGACGAATACGGCTGCGTCTACGCAAATTTCGCCGGAGTCGGTTCGGATAACGACGCGATAGGATTTATTTCTCATGTCGATACTTCGCCTTCGGCGCCCGATTACCCCGTAAAACCTCGGGTAATCAAATACGGCGGCGGAGATATCCCGCTTCCCAACGGAGATAAAATTTCCGCCGACGTGTTTCCGAATCTAAAAAATTACATCGGCAAAACGCTTATCACATCCGACGGCGGCACATTGCTCGGAGCGGACGACAAGGCCGGAATCGCGGAAATTATGACAGCAGTCGAATATTTCCGCGATAATCCGGAAATTAAAAGGAGACCTTTATCCGTCTGCTTTTCAACAGACGAGGAGATAGGCTGCGGCGCAGACAACTTCAATTTTAATTTCTTCAAGGCGAAAAAAGCATATACGGCAGACGGCGGACCCCTCGGACAAATAGAGTACGAAAATTTCAACGCCGCCAATGCCGCAATAAATGTCCGCGGCGTAAATATCCACCCCGGCGACGGAAAAAACAAGATGAAAAACGCCGTCCTTCTCGCTTGCAGATTCATTTCATCTCTTCCTGCGGCCGAGACGCCGTCTCATACAGAAGGATACGAAGGTTTTTACCATGTCGAAGAAATAAAGGGAAATGAAACGTCCGCTTCCTTTAAGATTCTCATAAGAGACCACGACAGGGAAAAATTTGAAAACAGGAAAAAGTTTATTTTAAACCTCACGAACTTTCTCAATTCAGTCTACGGCGAAGGTACGTTTTCGGCTTATATCGAGGACAGCTATTACAACATGCGCCCTATAATAGAAAAGAATATTGACCTCGTTACAGACGCTGTGGAAGCGTTTGAAAAAATCGGCGTTTACCCTAAAGCGGTACCCATTAGGGGCGGAACAGACGGCGCGATGCTTTCGTATAAGGGATTGCCCTGTCCCAATCTGCCGACAGGCGGAGAAAATTTTCACGGAGTTCATGAATTTGCGTGTGTCGAGTCAATGGCGCAAATTACAGGCGCGATAATTAATATCACGGAAAAAATATAAAAATCCCAAATTACGGCAATATTTTTAAGACGCTTATTTTTTTTTGAGCGTCTTAATTTTTTATTTATCAAAAAACAGGAGAACAGGCGTTTAAAATGATTTTTCGCTGTAAATTTTGCACAATAATTTTTCGCTTCACTTTTTATCTTCGCCCATATTTTCCCTTGATTTGGCGCCTGCGTTAAAGTAAAATAGATAAAATATCTTTTTATCTACTGTAAGGCGGAAAACCGCCGGGAAAATAAAATCATTAAAACAGACGTATGTCTATTCTGTTCTTTTTATTTCAACGTTTGATTTCCTGTATTTTGAAATCAATACAATTCAAGAGGTTTTTATCATGGAAGAGAGCCGGTTAAGAAAAAAGTATGACGAAATATATAAGCTGAATGATCACGATTCCTGCGGAATTGGCGCGATTGTCAATATCGACGGCAGAAGAGACAACAAGGTTTTGTCAGACGCTCTTCATATAGTTGAGATGCTTGATCACAGATCGGGCAAGGACGCCACGGGCAAGGTGGGAGACGGAGTCGGTATTCTGCTCCAAATCTCCCACGATTTTTTTTACCCCGCCGCTAAGGAGGCAGGCATTGACATAGGCAGAGCCGGCGAATACGGCGTCGGAATGTTCTTTCTGCCCAGAGAAAATCTTAAAAGAATGTTCGCGAAGCAGATGTTCGAGTCAATCGTAGACAAAAACGGGCTTAAATTTCTCGGATGGAGAGATGTGCCTGTTCATTCGGAGGTTCTCGGCGAGCCTGCCGTAGCCTGCATGCCTAAAATTGAACAGTGCTTTATAAAAAAACCTCAAGATGTAAGCACAGGATTGGAATTTGACAAGAGACTTTATGTGCTCAGAAGAGAATTTGAGCAGTCTTCGGAGGACACGAATATTATTTCGCTTTCGTCGAGAACTATAGTTTACAAGGGTATGTTTCTTGTAAATCAGCTCAGGCTTTTTTATTCCGATCTTCAAAGTGAAAATTACAAGACGGCAATCGCCGTGGTTCACTCAAGATTTTCCACAAATACATCTCCAAGCTGGGACAGAGCGCATCCTTACAGAATGATAGCTCACAACGGAGAGATAAATACAATCCGAGGCAACGCCGACAGAATGCTCGCCCGTGAGGAAACAATGTCGTCGCCTCTCACCGAGGAAAATTTTGACAAAGTTCTTCCCGTAATTAACAGCTCCGGTTCCGATTCCGCAATGCTCGACAATACTATTGAATTTTTAGTCATGAGCGGAATGGAGCTGCCGCTTGCTATGATGATAACAATTCCCGAACCTTGGAAAAACGACCCGTACATGGACAGGGCGAAAAAGGATTTTTATCATTATTACGCCACGATGATGGAGCCGTGGGACGGACCTGCAGCGATAATTGCCACAGACGGCGATATAATGGCGGCTACTCTTGACAGAAACGGACTCAGACCTTCGAGATATTATATAACAGACGACGGCAGACTTGTCCTTTCGTCTGAGGTCGGTGTTCTCGATATTCCGCCGGAGCATATAGTCAAAAAATCAAGACTTCTGCCCGGAAAGATTTTAGTCGTAGACACCAAGAAAAAAAGAATAATTTCAGACGACGAATGTAAAGAATACTACGCCGGAAGACAGCCTTACGGCGAGTGGCTCGACTCTTACCTTTTGAGATTAAAGGATGTGCCGATTCCCAATAAAAAGGTAGAAAATTATTCTCAGGATATGAGGGACAGACTTTACAAGGTATTCGGCTATACTTATGAGGACGTAAACAGCTCCATACTTCCCATGGCGACTACCGGCAACGAACCGATAGGTTCAATGGGAACGGATATCCCGCTTGCGGTTCTTTCCGAAAAGCATCAGTCGCTTTTTGATTATTTCAAGCAGATGTTCGCGCAGGTCACAAATCCTCCTATTGACTCGCTCAGGGAAAAAATAGTGACCGACACAACCATATATATCGGCTCCGACGGAAACCTTTTGGAGGAGAAAGCCGAAAACTGCCGGATGCTCGAGGTCAACAACCCGATTTTGACGGGAGTGGATTTAATCAGGATAAAATCTCTCGACAGACCGGGATTCAGGGCAAAGACCATATCACTTCTGTTTTATAAAAACACTTCTCTCGCCAAATCACTGGAACAGCTCAATATCAACGTAGACAGGGCCTACAATAAGGGATATAACATAATAATTCTGTCGGACAGAGGCGTAGACGAAAACCATGAGCCTATTCCTTCTCTTCTTGCCGTGTCATCTGTGGAACAGCACCTTGTAAGGACAAAAAAGAGAACGGCCGTTTCTTTGATTCTCGAAAGCGCTGAGCCGAGAGACGTCCACCAGTTCGCCGCTCTTTTCGGATTCGGTGCGAGAGCAATAAATCCGTACCTTGCGCATGAGTGCATAACGGAGTCCATCGACAAGGGAATACTCGACAAGGATTACCACACCGCGATAAACGACTACAACAACGCCGTTTTGACCGGAATAGTGAAAATAGCCGCGAAAATGGGAATTTCCACTCTGCAGTCATACCAGTCCGCGAGAATTTTCGAAGCTATCGGGTTGAATCACGAGGTAATAGACAAATATTTCACCGGAACGGTTTCCCGAATTGAGGGAATAGGAATGAAGGAAATTCAGGAGGGAATAAGATTCCGCCACGACAGAGCTTTTGACCCTCTTGAACTCGGTGTGGACGACACTCTTGACAGCACGGGATTTCATAAACTGAGATCCGGCGACGACAAGGAGGATCATCTGTATGACCCTCTGACGATAGTTACTTTACAGCAGGCTGTCAGGGAAAACGACTATGAAAAATTCAAAAAATATACGTCTCTTGTAGACAACAGAAAACCGCATACATTGAGAGGTCTTGTGGATCTTGTACCTCATAACGCGCCTATACCCGTCGACGAGGTAGAACCGGAAAGCGAGATAGTTAAAAGATTTAAAACGGGAGCCATGTCATACGGTTCTCTTTCGGAGGAGGCGCACGAGACTTTGGCAGTCGCTATGAACCGCCTCGGAGGAAAATCAAATACCGGCGAGGGCGGAGAAGACCCGGCGAGATTCAACACAGAGAAAAACAGCAAAATAAAACAAGTAGCGTCCGGCAGATTCGGAGTCACGTCAGCTTACTTAAACAGCGCCGAGGATATTCAGATTAAGATGGCGCAGGGAGCAAAACCCGGCGAGGGCGGTCATCTTCCGGGGCACAAGGTATATCCGTGGGTAGCCAAAATCCGCTACTCAACCCCCGGCGTGTCTTTAATCAGTCCTCCGCCTCATCACGACATATATTCAATAGAGGATTTGGCTCAGTTGATATGGGATTTGAAAAACGCCAACAAGCGTGCGAGAATTTCGGTAAAACTCGTATCGGAAAACGGTGTAGGAACAATCGCGTCAGGCGTAGCTAAAGCCGGAGCGCAGGTTATTTTGATCTCCGGATTTGACGGAGGCACGGGAGCCGCTCCGCTCACGTCCATTCACGGCGCGGGACTTCCGTGGGAATTGGGACTTGCCGAGGCGCATCAGGAGCTTATAAGAAACGGACTAAGAAAAAGAGTCATACTCGAAACAGACGGCAAACTTATGACCGGCAGAGACGTAGCCGTCGCCGCTTTAATCGGCGCGGAGGAGTTCGGATTCGGAACTGCGCCGCTTGTATGTATGGGATGTGTTCTTATGAAAGCGTGCAACAACGACACTTGTCCGGTAGGAATAGCTACTCAGAACGAGACTCTCAGAAAGAGATTTTGCGGCAAGCCCGAATATGTAATGAATTTCATGATGTTCGTCGCAAGGGAGCTCAGGGAATATATGGCTATGCTCGGATTCAGGACTATAGACGAAATGGTCGGAAGAACCGACTGCCTTAAAATGAAGGACAAACAGATAACCCACAGGGCGGAGCTTGTCGATTTGAATGCCATAATAAACCCCGAATTTGCCAAGGCGGAGGGACGCCATTTTGACAAAGATTCGGTCTATGATTTCCACCTTGAAAAAACTCTTGACGAAACAAAACTCATCCCCGGATTCAAGGATGTTTTCAAAACAAGAAAGCCAAAGGAGATAAAAGTAAAGGTATCAAGCGTTGACAGGGCGTGCGGAGCGATACTCGGCTCTGAGATAACAAGAAAATTCGGCGATTCGCTTAAAGACGATACATTTGTTGTAAACTGCGAGGGAGGCGGAGGTCAGTCATTCGGCGCATTTATCCCGAAAGGTCTTACGATGAAACTCACCGGAGACGCAAACGACGGGTTCGGGAAAGGACTTTCCGGAGGAAAACTCGTCTTGGTCCCTCCGAAAAACAGGCAATTTACAGAAAGTGAAAACATCATCTGCGGCAATGTCGCTCTCTACGGAGCCACAAGCGGCAGGGCATATATCTCAGGAGTGGCAGGCGAAAGATTTTGCGTCAGAAATTCCGGCGCCGTCGCGGTATGCGAAGGGTGCGGAAACCACGGGCTTGAATATATGACAGGCGGCAGAGCTGTCATACTCGGCTCCACCGGAATAAATTTCGCCGCCGGAATGAGCGGAGGAATAGCTTACGTGTTGGACGTCGACCACAGCCTTTACAGAAAAATAAATAAAGACATGGTGAGCATGGCTGAAGTAAAGGAAAAATACGATATCGCCGAACTTAAATCAATAATCGCCGACTATGTCAGAGAGACCGATTCCGAGATAGGAAAGAAAATACTTAATGATTTCTCAAATTACGTGTTTGAATTTAAAAAGATAATCCCCTACGACTACCAGAGAATAAAATCGGCGATCGCGAAATACGAAGAGCAGGGAATAGCACACCCCGATGCTGTTTTGGAAGCTTTCAAAGAAGTAAGGGCTTAAAGGAGGATTTTGTAAAATGGGAAAAATGACAGGATTTTTGGAATATCCCCGAATTGAAAATCCGACCGAAAACATAAAGGACAGATTAAAAAGCTTTGAGGATTTTCATCTGAGTTTAAATACGGAAAAAAGAAGAGAGCAGGGCGCAAGATGCATGGACTGCGGTTCGCCGTTTTGCCAGTCGGGAATGACTTTAAACGGTTCAGTGATAGGCTGCCCGCTTCACAATCTTATTCCGGAGTTTAACGATGAAATTTACAGAGGACATATGGGCAACGCCCTCTCAAGGCTGCTGAAAACAAACAATTTTCCGGAGTTTACCGGCAGAGTATGCCCCGCATTGTGCGAAAAAGCCTGCATCTGCGGACTTAACGACGCTCCGGTCACTGTCAGGGAAAACGAGCTTTACATAATAGAGAAAGCTTTTGAGTCCGGCATAATCAAGCCGAGAATACCTAAAAAGAGAAGCGGAAAAAACGTCGCTGTAATAGGCTCCGGTCCCGCCGGTCTGACTGTCGCCGACCAGCTGAATCACAGGGGACACCTTGTAACTGTTTTTGAAAAAGCTTCAAGACCGGGCGGTCTTCTCATGTACGGCATTCCGAATATGAAACTTCCCAAGGAGATAATAAACAGGCGAATTGAGCTGATGGAATCGGAAGGAGTGAAATTCGTCACAGGAGCGGATATAGGCAGGACTGTTCCGGCAGAAGATGTTGAAAACGAATTTGACGCCGTTGTTTTATGCTGCGGAGCAAGAGAACCGAGAAAACTCGAGGCGGAAGGAATTGAAAACGCTGAAGGCGTTGTTTTCGCGGTAGATTTTCTGACGGAGGTGACAAAAGACCTTCTTTCGGGAAAACTGCCGTACCACAGTTCCGATATGTCGGGATTCAACCTTGACGAACCCGAAAAAAGGCAGATGTCGGAGTCGGAAAAGATCGTCAGAAATAAAGACGTGCTGATTGTGGGCGGCGGCGACACCGCTGTGGACTGCGTTGCGACAGTATTGAGGCTCGGCGCGAAATCTGTTCATCAGATAATAAGAAAACCGCCCCTTCCAAAGGAAAGAACGGCCGACAACCCGTGGCCCGAATATCCGAAAGTATGGACTCAGGATTACGGACAGAAGGAAGCTGCCGATGTTTTCGGCTCCGATCCGAGAATTTTCGGCACTGTCATAAAAAAAATAAACGTCGACGAAAACGGAAACATAAAATCTGTCATGACTTCTCCGTCCAAATCAAAAGACGACGGCGAAATGAAAGAATTAAACTGCGGTCTTCTTCTTCTCGCCACAGGATTTTCAGGATGTGAAAACTACGTTCCCGAATCTTTCGGAATTGAGACAGACAATAAAGGAAACGTAAAGACAGATGAAAATTCATTCGTCACGACAGATAATAAGGTGTTTGTGTCGGGTGATATGCGTTCCGGTCAGTCCCTCGTGGTGAAAGCCATGGAGGAGGGTAGAAAATGCGCAGCCGAGGTCGATAAATTTTTGATGGGATATTCGACCATGTAAAAAACGGAACAATAAAAATACGGAGCTTCTTTAATCGGAAGCTCCGTTAATTTTATTTGCTCTGAATCTGATTTTCTTCTTTGTCCTTTACCGATTCGAGAGCTTTTCTTATTTTTTCGGGGACAGGCAGACCGAGCTTTGCGCAGTTTTCAGTGATTGAAAGACCTTCGTTTGCGAGATAGAAAAACAGGGCGGCTGTTCTCAGAACGGAAGGACGGTTCAATATATAGATGTCGACTAAATTCGCCGCTCCGATTAAAATAAACATCATTATCTTATTCGATATGCCCTTGAATCCGGTTTTGCTTGAAAGAGATTTAGTCCTCACGGCGTATATCGTTCCGGAAACGTAATCAAGCGAAGCCATCGCGAGAAGCGCATAGAAAAGACCGTCCGCCTTCCCGAAAACAAAACCGAACGCCGCGCCGAGAAATGCCGATATGATTTTCGCAATATCTTCAATTCTGTTCAATTAAAATTTTTCCTCCTTTTTAAAAGAAAATCATTCTGTTAATATTTTTCTCGCATCTTTCGCAGTTATCTTGCCGTCGCCGTCTCTGTCGAGTTTTTTCATTTCCTCCGGTGATATTTTTTCAAGTTTTGCGGAAATTTTAAGAACTTTCTCCGCTTCTCTCTTTTTATTTTCGGCGTCCGCTTTTTTGAAATCATAATAAATATAATTTAGATCAAACGGACCGTATCCGGATTGAAATGAGCCGCCGTAAATTTTTCCTGACGATGTGTACTGCCACAAGTCGTATCTTTTTTTATAGGAACAGCCTGAACCCGACCACTGGGCTACCCAGACTTTTTTGCTTTGATACCAACTGTCTCTCAGCTTATCGTTCCATACGCTGAGAGACGCGTAAGTTCCGTACTCAAATCCGGCTTTTTCGATTTCATAGGCGAAAGTTCTGCATATTGAAAGTATTTTGTCATTGCTTTTTCTTGTAGTTCTCTTTTCCTCTATGTCGTAAAAAACGGGCAGAACAGGATTAAGATTTCCCAAAACTCTCAAGGCGTGCATTGCCTCCGATTTTGCCTTTTTCTCCGAGTCCGCATATGAATAAAGATAAACTCCGTATGGAATATTGTATTTTTCGCATTTTTTTACGTTATCGTAAAATTTTTCATCGTCCTGATTTATGTAATCGCCGCCGAACCCCAATCTTATTATTGCTGCCGATATCGGAGTGTTCTTTGCGTTTTTGATTATTTCAAAATTAACATCTCCGTTCGCATAGCTTAAATCTATAACTCTTCCGTAATTATTCAACCTCGTTTTACCCCTTTCTTCAATCGCTTGAAAGTCTGTAATAATTTTTCAGACGAGACGCCGTATCTCTCAGCTCCGATCTTTCCTGATACAGAATTTTAAGCTCGTAATTCAGTGCCCTCGCTTCGTCCGCGTCCGGAAACGCTCTTAATTTTCTTCTCCTTCTCTCTATCATTTTTTCCGTGTTCTCCGCCGCTGTCTCGTATTCTTCGGACAGATTCCGCAGTGCCTCTCTGCTCTCTTTCAGATTCATATTTCTCCTTTCGCGCAAAATTTCGCCGCAGTCGTTGTAATAGTAGACGTATTCGAGCTTTGAAAATATTTTTTTCTTCGCCCTCAGAACAAGTCTCTGCGCCGCTTTATTGCTTATTGACAGTTTTTCCCCGATTTCGATATACGTGAAATTGTCCTCGCACCTCAATTTCAGCGCCTTCCTCTCGTTGTCGTCAAGCTCCTGTTCCACCGCAAGCCCGAGAAGAAACAAAGTGTTCATCTTTGAATATTTTTCTGTGCAGTCGGAGCAAATCGATGAAAGACAAGTGTCCGAGTCGGGGTCCGGAAATGACTCGAGGAATGATTCTTCCAAATTTGTATATCTCACATTTCCCATAATATGTCCCTTCTTTCACGGTGTTGATATTTTTTTTGATTGAACTTATTAAAAGTGCAAGTATATTTCATTTTTATCTCCTCTCAATTTCCATTATATTCATAAAAAATGAAATGTCAAGTCATAATTTAAGAATATATATTGCACATAATTTGAAATTTCCCCGCTAATTCGTTAAATAATTAACTTATAATCAAAGTCTTTACACTTAAAAAAAATTGTAATATAATAATAAAATAAATGGCCGCTTTTCGGCGGTCTCGGTTTGTAAAATATAATTTTCCGGAAGCGGGGCGCGGAATGAATAAATTAAAAAAAATCGGAATGGTTTTGTCGTCCGCCGCGTTCGCCCTCGGTATTTTGAATTTTGCAATCAGAATTTTCGCTAACTCTTATTCTCCTCTCGCCGCGCCGATTCTTGTTTTGACTGGCGTTATTTTTTGCGCCTGTTTAGTATATTACTTCTACGGTTCGACGGGCGGAAAAACAGAAAACGACAGAGAAAAAGACGAAGAAAACGCCGAAACGGAAAATTCAGAAAAAGCGGATTCCGATGATGAAGAAAACAGACTCGATGAATGAAAATCAGGGCGGGCAGAGCGGAAATAAAAAGATATTTACGTATATTATAATTTTCGCGCTGATATTTATTATCGCGTCCGCAGTAATATTCGACTCTTTTTTTTCAGTAAAGGAGTACGACAAGACTGATTACGCTATGGGCTCTGAAATTTCGATTAAAATAAAATCGAGAAAAAATTCAGACGATTTGGAAAATAATCTCGTATCAGACGTAAAAAAACTCGATTCGCTGATTTCAAATAAAACAGAAGATACTGAAATATCAAAATTAAATAAAAACGGGAAAGAAAAAGTCTCCGATGAAACTTTATACGCTCTTAAAATTTCAAAGGAAATTGCTGAAAAATCAGGCGGTGCGCTCGACGCAACTATTGGAAAAGTTTCTGAACTGTGGGATTTTGACGATGAGAAAAACGAGGTTCCGTCCGAAGACAAAATCGAAAACGCCCTGAAAACAGTCGATTTCAGAAAAATCACGATAGACGGAAATACAGTTTCATTGGGATTAAATCAGAAAATAGACCTCGGCGCGGCAGGAAAAGGATATGCCTGCGACATTATAAAAAAAAGGCTTGAAAAAGAAAAATACGAGTCGGCTGTAATTTCGGTCGGAGGAACTGTATTCGTATCCGGAAAAAACGGCGGCGGTTCTGATTTTAACATAGGCATAAGGACGCCTGAAAAAAACGAGACAGGATATTTCGCGTCGTTAAAAGTCAAATCGGGACAATTTATTTCCACATCAGGAAATTACGAAAAATCATTTGAAAAAGACGGGAAGATTTATCACCATATCTTATCTCCCAAAACGGGATGGCCCGCGTCATCCGGACTTAAAAGCGTGACTGTGGTATCCGACGAGGGAATAATATCAGACTGCCTGTCTACGGCATGTTTTGTCTTGGGATACGAAAAAAGCAAGTCTCTTTTATCCGATTACGGTGCTTCGGCTGTATTCGTCACAGATGAAAACGATATTTTGACATATAACATAAAGTCATCCGATTTAAAATTATTTTCCGAAAATTATTCTTATTCGGTAAGCTGAAAGTATGAGAAAAACATTTAAAGCAACCGACATTATTCTGATTTTGATATTGGTTTTCGCGGCAGTATGCTTTTTTATTTTTTCTGACACAGAAGGTAAAGGAACGCAGGCTGTCGTCACGGCGGGCGGAGAAGTTTATTCAACTTACGATCTCGATAAAATAACGGAACCTGTGACAATAGAAGTGAACGGATGCAAAATCGAGATAACTAAAGACGGCGCGAGGTTTATTAATTCCACATGCAGAGATAAAATATGCGTAAAATCGGGAATGATATCAAAACCGTCAGCTGCTGCGTCTTGTATACCAAATAAAGTGACGATTTCAATCAAAGGCGAAAAAAGCTCGGTCGACGCCGTGGCTTATTGATTTAATATTCGAGTCACTGCGTCAATGCCTTTGTTTCATTACTATTTATATATAAATTATGGCGAAAAATCATGACAATAAAAAAATAAAGCCGTCTTCGAGAGCCGCGCTCGACGGTATAATGGCGGCTCTTGCGATAAGCCTTTCATATCTTGAAAGCCTTCTGCCAGATCTTCCGTTTATGGTTCCGGGTGCAAAGCTCGGACTTGCCAATGTGGCGGTTATGTTTGCGGTATTGGCTCTTTCGTGGGCGGACGCTCTTTTTATCGTCGCGGTAAAATCCGGATTCGCTTTTCTTACAAGAGGATTCGCTTCGTTTCTTATGAGCTTTTCAGGCTCTTTACTTTCTTTAATTGTGCTGATTATCCTTGTGAAAATTCCGAAAAAACCGCTTTCGTATATTTTTATTTCGGTGCTGTCGGCCTTTGCGCACAACATGGGACAGTTGACTGCGGCTTCAATTTACTCTCGGGCGGATTTATTTAAACCGTATTTCCCTGCTCTCACGGTTTTCGCCGTCATTTCGGGAATAATTACGGGAATAATTTTAAAGACAGTGATGCCCGCCATAAAAAAGGCGGCGTTTAAAAATTAGATTATCAAAAAAATATTTTCGGTTTTTTGCGCTTGACGATATGCGCCGAAATAAAATATAGTTCAGATAAATCATTTTGATTTTTGAAATGGAGATATATAACAATGGACAGACCCGACAAAATCCTTCACGCCGTAAAACGGCCGAGGGGCGGAGTTAACGCCAAACATTTAAAGATTACAAGGGAAAAACCGGTAGTAAGAATTACCGCGCCCGAAAAAGTAGTAATACCTATGTCTCAGCATATAGGCGCGCCGTGCGTACCGACTGTAAAAGTCGGCGACCATGTGGATATCGGACAGCTTATCGGCGATTCGGACAAATTCGTATCTGCTCCCGTTCACGCGTCTGTATCGGGAAAAGTTACAGCTATCGGCGATGTGAAAAACTGCGCCGGTCAGACTGTTCAGGCCGTCACTATAGAAAACGACGGCTTGGGCACTGTTTGGGCAGGCATAGAGCCTCCTAAAGTTGATACAAAAGAAGACCTGATAAAAGCCGTAAGAGCTTCCGGTCTCGTCGGAATGGGCGGAGCAGGATTCCCGACATCTGTAAAGCTTTCGTATAAACCCGAACAGAACGTTGATACTTTGATAGTCAACGCCGCGGAGTGCGAACCGTATATCGCCGTAGATTACAGAGAATGTGTTGACAATTCTTGGGACGTCTTGAGCGGCGTGTACGACCTTGTAGATATTCTTCATCTTGACAGAGTAATAATAGCTACGGAAGACGATAAATCGGACGCTCTCGGCATATTGAAAAATATCGCCGACAAAGACAACAACTCCGATAAAAACGTCGTAAGACTTATGGCGTTAAAAGCGAAGTACCCTCAGGGAGCTGAAAAACTTATGATTCAGTCGGCTACCGGCAGACAGGTTCCCGCGGGCAAGCTTCCGGCGGACGTAGGCTGCGTAGTAATGAATGTTGCGTCAGTCGCGTTTTTGGCCAGATATTTAAAAACAGGCAAGCCTCTTGTCTCAAGAAACGCCACCGTTTCGGGCGATGATATAAAGGAACCCAATAACGTCAGATTTCCCATAGGCACATCCGTAAGAGACCTTGTCAATTTCTGCGGCGGTTTTGAGGAAGAGCCCGGAAAACTAATTGTCGGCGGACCCATGATGGGATTTTCAATTTACGACGAAGATATCCCGATGCTTAAAAACAACAACGCCGTTCTCGCGTTTAAAAAATCGAGCAAACTTATTAAGAAAGAGACAGCCTGCATACACTGCGGCAGATGCGCCGACGCGTGCCCGATGTCGCTGATTCCGACCGATTTGGAAAAACTCGCTAAAAAAGGCGACGCCAAAGGTCTTTCTGAAAACGGAATAATGACATGTATGGAGTGCGGCAGCTGCGCATATTCGTGTCCTGCCGGACAGCCTCTCGTACAGTATATGAAATTGGGCAAGAGTATTGTAAAGAAAGCGGGTGCAAAATAATGACATCTGAAAACGAAAATAAAATAATAGTAACATCATCTCCCCACTTTCACACCTCGAAAACAGTCAGGGGAATAATGGCGGACGTGATAATATCGCTTGTTCCGGCTATAATAGCGTCGGTAGTTCTTTTCGGTTACAGGTCGCTTTTGATAGAGTTTGTCTGCGTCGCCTGCTGCGTTCTTTTTGAATATATTTCGAGGCTTATAATGAAAAGGGACGTGACCGTAGGCGATTTGAGCGCTGTCGTCACGGGGATTCTGCTCGCTTTAAATATGCCTGTTTCAATTCCTCTATGGATGTGCGTAATAGGTTCGTTCGCGGCGATTGTCGTAGCCAAGCAGTTCTTCGGCGGAATAGGTCAGAATTTCGTAAATCCCGCAATAACAGGCAGAATAGTTATGCTCGTGTCTTTTTCGTCGGCAATGACAAAATGGACGGCGCCCCTTGTCTGGAGAACAGGAGTAGACGCCGAAACTACTGCCACGCCGCTTTCGTTTCTTAAACATTTCACGGGCGACACGTCGGCTCTTCCGACTCTAAAGGAAATGTTTTTCGGAATAAGAGGCGGAACGATAGGCGAAACGTGCGCCGCGGCGCTGATTCTCGGCGGAATTTATCTCGTCGCGAGAAAAATAATCAAACCCGTCATCCCGCTGTGCTATATAGGTACAGTCGCCGTAATAATGCTTATCGCCGGAAAGGGAAGTTTAACGTATGTTGCATATGAAATACTTTCGGGCGGTCTTCTTCTCGGCGCGATATTTATGGCTACGGATTATTCCACGTCGCCTATTACGACGAAGGGAAAAATCATTTACGCCGTAGGGTGCGGAATAGTCACATCAGTAATAAGACTTTTCGGAAATCTGCCCGAGGGCGTTTCTTATTCCATTCTTCTTATGAATATCCTTGTTCCCCATATAGAAAGTCTTACAATAACAAAACCTTTCGGAACGGAAAAGAAGAAGAAAGAGAAAAAGACAGAGGAGGCGGCGTAAAATGAGTGAGAAGAAAAAAGAAGGAAAAGCGTCTCTTTTTAAACCCGCAATAGTTCTTTTAATCATCTGTATGATATCGGGACTTCTTTTAGGCTACGTCGACGGACTTACGAGACCTGTCATTTCAAAACTTGACGAACAGACTAAAAAAGACGCCATGGCGGAAGTTTTCGCGGACGCCGATTCATTCGGAGACTCCAAGGAGGACAAAGATATAACTTACGCTCAGGCTCTTGACAAGGACGGAAAAACTTTGGGCTATGTCCTTGAAACAACCGTAAACGGCTATGGCGGAGATATAGACGTCATGGTAGGAATAAAACAGGACGGAACAATAAATAAAGCGAAAGTCGTATCGGCAGACGACGAGACTCCCGGACTTGGTCAGAATACAAAGAAGGAATCGTTTATAGGTCAGTTTACGGGCAAGTCCGGAACATTCAAGCTTGTAAAGACCTCGCCATCTTCATCGGACGAAATTCAGGCTGTCACGAGCGCGACAATATCGTCAACGGCCGTCACAAAAGCCGTGAACAGCATGACAGAATATTTCAGCGAAAATTTAAAGGAGGCGGGATAAATGGCTGAGAAAAAGAAAATAAACTACGGCAAAGAATTTTCCAAGGGCATTTTAAAGCAGAATCCCGTTTTGAGACTTGTTTTGGGCACTTGCCCTACTCTCGCGGTCACTACGTCTGTTTCAAACGCGATAGGAATGGGAATAGCCGCCACAATAGTTTTGGTGTGCTCAAATATCGTTATATCGGCTTTGAGAAAGGTAATACCCGACAAAGTCAGAATACCCGCTTATATAGTAATAATCGCGGCGTTCGTGTCTATGATACAGATGCTTGTAAAGGCGTATATTCCCGCGCTCAATAAAGCGCTGGGCGTCTACCTTCCGTTAATCGTCGTAAACTGCATAATTCTCGGCAGAGCCGAGGCGTTTGCGAGCAAAAATCCTGTTTTGGCGTCAGCGTGCGACGGTCTTGGAATGGGAATAGGTTTCCTCACGACTGAATTTCTTATGGGAACAGTCAGGGAAATAATCGGAGCCGGCACATGGTTCGCGGGTATTCAGGATCTTCTCGTAATATTCGGAAACAATCCTCTCGGAGGATGGAACGGCTTCGATTTTACGGAAGGACTTGCGAAAACAGGACTTGCGCCAATTACGCTTTTTATCCTTCCGTGCGGCGGATTCTTCGTCTTCGGCGTATTGATGGCATGTGCAAATAAGCTCGCCGACAAAAAACATCTTCCCAAGGCCGAAAAAGTCGGATGTGCGTCATGCCCGATGGCTGAAAACTGCAATATAAAATCAGGCGGAAACTGCGAAAAACCTGCGGCGGCGGTGAAAGGAGAGGCTGAATAATGAAATCGTACTTCGCCCTTTTGATAATGGGGCTTATCACAAACAACTTTGTCCTTTCAAAATTTCTCGGAATATGCCCGTTCTTAGGCGTATCAAAAAAGCTTGACACCGCTGTGGGAATGTCTACCGCTGTCGTGATAGTCATGTGCATAGCGACGGCGGTCACATATCCGATAAATGTCCTTCTTGTCAGGAAAGACATGGAATATCTTCAGACGGTAGTATTTATTCTCGTCATCGCCGCTTTGGTTCAGATGATTGAGATGTTCCTCAAAAAGTACGTAAAATCACTTTACAAAGCTCTCGGAATTTATCTTCCGCTTATTACGACAAACTGCGCGGTACTTGGCGTTGTGCTTCTGAATGTTCAGAACGGCTACAATTTCGGTCAGTCCATGATGAACTCATTCGCCGGCGGCATGGGCTTCATGCTTGCAATGGTTATGTTCTCCGGCGTCAGAAAAAAACTTGAAAGCTGCGACGTTCCCGAATTCTTCAAAGGTCTGCCAATAACGCTTATCGCGGCGTCGCTCACTTCGCTGTCTTTCGTCGGTTTCGCCGGTATAGTCGAAGGCATGGGTCTTTCTGTTTGATTTAACTGAGGTGAAAAAATGAATACTCAAATGATATTGACTGCGTTTCTGACAGTCGGAATAATCGGACTCATATGCGGAATATTGCTTTCTATTCTGTCTGAGGTATTCAAAGTCCCCACGGACGAAAAAGCCGACCACATTGAATCGGAAATTTTGCCCGGAGCGAACTGCGGCTCCTGCGGATATTCCGGATGTTCCGGCTACGCCGCCGCGCTTTCGAGCGGTAAGACGACAAATACAGCTCTTTGCAATCCCGGAGGTCAGGAGGTTTCTCAAAAAATCGCAGAATATTTAGGACTTTCGGCAGGCAGTGTGGAAAGAAAAAGCGCCGTTGTACTCTGTGACGGTTCGTGCGATAAAGCTGAAACAAAAATGGAGTACGAAGGACTGAAATCATGTTCTGCGGCGTCCGCGCTTCAGGGCGGAGAAAAAATGTGCTCATACGGATGTCTCGGCTACGGCGACTGTATAAACGTGTGCGAATACGGGGCGATAAAATTGTGCGACGGCGTTGCGAGAATAGATCCGAGGTACTGCAAGGCGTGCTCAAAATGCGTGAATGTATGCCCCAGAGGTCTTATCGAGCTTTTCCCGGTATATAAGAAAAAAGCCGGAGTAATGTGCAAAAACAAGGACAAAGGCGCTCAGGCAAGGAAGGAATGTTCCGCCGCCTGCATAGGATGCATGAAATGCCAAAAGGTATGCGAAACGGGAGCCGTAACTGTTGTAAATTTCAACGCCCATGTCGACACGGACAAATGCACGGGCTGCGGAAAATGCGTCGAAAACTGCCCTGTAAAGTGCATTGAAATGATAGACTATTCTTTCGTCGGCTGAAAAACAAGAAAATTTTTTCGTAAATAAAAACAGCTCATCTTGAAAAAAGACGGGCTGTTTTATTTTGCTTTCACGCGAGTAAAATATTTTTCCGTGATTATAATATGCGTAATATTTGATAATTAAAAATTTAAACAATTTATTTCAAGCCGCCGAATCAAGCGGATTCCTGACGTTTTTGAATTTTCGTCCGGTTAATAAATCCGTATACGTCGTTTGCGAAAAATACCAAAAAACATATAGCGACCGATAAATACAATATATCGGAAATCGTCGCGAGAGTACATAATATTATCAGCACAATGTCATTCGCGGCGTAGCTTAACAAAAAATAAATGCTTCTTCTGAACGTCAGGTAAACAGCGAGAAAACTTGTCGTAATAGAAATTGTACTCGGTATCGGATTTTCTGTATGAAAGTATTTCAAAATGTAATAAAAGATGAATGTGACAGCGGCGGTCAAAATAAACATTAAAATTATCTCTTTTAATTTGAGTCTGTTTATTTTTACCTCCGACCTGTTGTTGCCGTTGAACGGATTTCTAATCCATGAAATAAGCGATATTACAGCCATAGGCGCGCTCATTCCGAGGTAGGTTATCATTTCTCCGTAATATTCGAACGAATAAGAAATTATTCCGTAAAATACGCTGAATATTATTATCAGAATCTGACCCAGAGGGTTTCCCTTCGCGTTGAATATAAGCGAAGTCACGCCGATCAAATAGGCGGCAATAGTCATATAGTTTTCTCTGTCAAAAATCAGAAATGAAGAAATAATTAAAGAAACGGATGAAAGAAATAAAATTTTCTCGGCGTTTGAAAAATAATTTAACAATAATTTCGCTTTCTTTTTCATAAAATTTTCTCTCCAAATAAAAAAAACACCCGTCCGAGCGTCTTTAAAGACCTAACGACGCACGGCGAATGTTTTGTGATACTACCCGGTGGCAGTAAAATCATATTCAGTTTTGTCTAATATAGCATAGAAAATTAAAAAAAGTCAATTTAAACTTTATTGACGCCGTTATCCGCGGCGGCTCCAATTCGTCAAACGTATGCAAATACTGCGGAAGAGTCCACTCAGGATTTTTTGGAAAAATAACTGCGTTTTTTTCATAAGATGCTTTACTTCTTCAAGCATATGTTTAAATAATTTATTTTCCTTCCGGTCAATCAGCCGGAAGGATTTATTATTTTTTATTCCTCCTTGATTTAATAAAATCTTTATGTTATACTCTAATAAATTATAGCTGTTTGAGAGGGATTTTTATGTACACTTATCCGCTTACTATATTTATCAGGATGATGTCGTTTATTACGTCCATTGTTATGGCAATTATGACTATGTTCGGCACAGTTCCGGCTCCGTCAACTGACGACCCTATATCTCCGGTTGACAACGATAATATTCAGGCGGAGTTTACAATCGTATCGGATACTCATGTGAACGACCTCGACGCGAGGGCGGATCTTTACTACAAAAATGTGATTACGGATATTTCAAACGCCGCTTATAAGCCTGACGCTTTCGTGTCCCTCGGCGACAATACCGAGAGCGGCATGAACGACGAGTGGGATTATTTCTACTATTATTTAAAGGAAATGAAACCCGCGTCCGATTATGTTATAACATCGGGCAATCATGACATAAGAGGAAGACTTCACAGTCAGGTTGTGAAAGTTTTTACTGAAAATTACAATTCTCTTACAGGCAGAAATATTAACGAGCTGTTTTATTCTGTCAATATCAAGGGCTACACGTTTATAGTTATCGGGTCCGAGAAGGAAAGCCTTGAAAAAGCTTATCTTTCTGATAAACAGCTCAAATGGATTGACGAAACTATGGCGGAGGCCACAAAAGATGGCAAACCGGTTTTCGTCTGCTGTCATTATCCTCTAAGAAATACTCACGGACTTCCTCAGATTTGGAATTCTCCATATAAAGACTCCGGTTATATCGGCGAGCAGTCGGAAGCTCTTCAGGCGATATTGGAAAAATACAAAAACGTTTTCTTCCTCACCGGTCATCTTCACACGGGTTTGGGACAATATACGTACGAGGAGGTAGGCTCTGTCCACTCTGTAAACTGTCCTTCAACCGGAAACAAGGAAAACGCCGACGGCACAAATTCGGAGAGAGGCGTAGGTCTTGTTATGGAAGTCTACGACGATCACGTTCTTTTCAGAGCGAGAAATTACGTCAAGGGATGTTACATCGACGGCTACGATTATTCTGTAGACCTCGAAAAATAAAAATTCATAATTTTTCAGTCGGATTTTTTCCGGCTGAATTTTTGTACTCTAAAAAAAATAATTTACATCTGTCTATTAAATTTATGTTAAATTAATATTTCGGTGGTATAAATCAATTACAGAAAAGATTAAAAGGAGTGTGTATTTTAATGTTCAGATATGATCCTTCCCACGATTATAGACAAGAGGCATGGGAATACTGGAATAAAAACGTAAAATCAATCAGAAACAAACTTATTATTTTCGGAATTATCCTTCTGCTTTTGGGCGTGCTGTGCCTGTTTAAACCTATACAGGCCGTAACTTTTATTTCGTATATCGTGACGATAGGTCTGATAGTTATCGGAATCGTTCAGATAGTTGATTACTCGCGGATACCTGTATATTTCCGTTTCGGCGGCGGCATTTTGTCAGGCGTATTAAACATACTTCTCGGTGTAATGCTTTTGTTCTCGTCAAGGGAGTCAATGGTTTTAACTATATCATTCTGTTTTGCGTTTGACCTGCTTGTAGTCGGAATAAACGAACTCAGCATCGCGAACAGAGCGTCGATATTCGGTGCGACAAATACGGGCTGGCTTACATTTGAAGGAATTGTAAATATCATAGCGTCTGTCGTGTTTTTCTTCCTTCCGAATTACGGTGCGATTACGATTTCAATAATCGCAGGTATTTATCTGATAACGGCGGGCATTATGCTTCTTATCGCCGCGTCGAACATAAACAGATTAAAATTTGAGGGATTTAACGATATGAATCCGTCAAGCTCTGACGATCCAAACGTAATCTATTCCGACGAAGTCAACGGCTCAAAATAATAATTTCAATATCTGTCAAATTTACCTTTTCTATAAGCGGAATATCCGGACTGTTTTACTGTCCGGATATTTCTTTGAAAATTTATATCAGTCCTTGTTGTTGACTGAATATCGAATAAATGTTAAAATTTCATTGGCAGTATTTTGAAATAAGCCTGAAATACAGCTTAGATATTGAGCTTTTCGGGTGGAGGAAACAATAAAATGAAAATATCAGATATGATTAAATCAGGAAAACCGACTTTATCATTTGAGGTTTTCCCTCCAAAAACATCGGACGCGTATGAAAAGGTGGCGGGAGCGGCTTATAAAATCGCCGACTTGAAGCCCGATTTTATGTCGGTCACTTGCGGAGCGGCCGGAACTACAGACAGTTATACGGCGCTTATAGCGAGCGAAATCAAAAATAAACATTCGGTCGAAGCGCTTCAGCATTATACTTGTATAAATGCGACAAGGGAAAATGTTCTCAAAAAGCTTGAGTTTTCAAAGAAAAACAATATTGATAACATTCTTGCACTTCGCGGCGATATCCCCGAAAATTACGACAAGGACGCAGATCACGACTTTAAACACGCGTCGGAGCTTATTTATTTCATAAAGGAGCATTCGGATATGTGCGTGGGAGCGGCGTGCTATCCGGAGAGACATCCCGAATCTCCCGACGTTAAAAGCGATATCGCTCATCTTAAAGAAAAAGCCGAAGCAGGCTGCGATTTTATCACGACGCAGATGTTTTTTGACAACAATGTTTTGTATAAATATCTTTACAAAATCAGGGAAGCCGGGATTTACGTCCCCGTTATCGCCGGAATTATGCCGGTCACAAACGCGAAACAGATTAAAAGGATAATGAGCCTTTCAAACGCAGAATTTCCGTCAAAGTTTATGAATATAATCGACAGGTTCGGACCGGACAACGATGCCATGCTTCAAGCCGGAATTATTTACGCCTGCGAGCAGATAATCGACCTGATTGCAAATGGTGTCGACAATATTCATATCTATACAATGAACAAACCGGAAGTTGCCGGAAAAATACAGGAAAGTCTCAGCGGTATTATTCCGAGCTGCCAAAATAAATGAAAAAACCTAAAAGGTTTTTCTCGGAGAAAAAGGTAAAATGAAAAAAGGTCTTATCGAAAAAATACATTCGTCGTTCACCTACATGGACGGCGCTACCGGCACTATGCTTCAAAAGATGGGAATGAAGCCGGGTGAACTCACGGAAAATGTCAATCTGACACGTCCTCAAGACGTAATAAACCTTCATCTCGGCTACATCAAGGCAGGTTCTAGAATAATCAATACAAACACTTTCGGCGCGAATATTTTTAAATTTTCACATGAGGAGCTTGAAAAAGTAATAGCCGCGGCTGTTGAAAATGCGAGGGAGGCAGTAAGGCTTTCCGGAGTCGAAGAAGTTTATATAGCGCTCGATGTAGGGCCTACCGGGAAATTATTAAAACCGCTCGGAACTCTCGATTTCGAGGACGCCGTTGATTGCTTCGCGGAAACAGTTAAAATAGGTGCACGCCTGGGCGTGGATTTAATTAATATTGAGACTATGACAGACTGCTACGAGACGAAAGCCGCCGTTATTGCAGCAAAGGAAAATTCAAATCTGCCGGTTTTCGCGTCAAACGTATACGATGAAAAAGGTCTCACAATGACGGGCTCTGCAATAGAGTCAAACGTCGCTTTGCTTAAAGGTCTCGGAGTTGACGCGCTCGGCGTGAACTGTTCTCTCGGACCTGACGTTATGAAAAATCTTATTCCGAGATTTTTTAAGGCGGCGTCCGTACCGGTTATTATGAAACCTAACGCCGGAATGCCGGACACGGTGAACGGCGAAACCGTTTACAATATTAATGCGGAAGAATTTGCGTCGGATATGGCGGAGGGAGCGAAATACGGAGCCGCAATTCTCGGCGGATGCTGCGGAACAACGCCCGAATACATTGAGAAATTGATTGAAAAGACAAAGGATATTGAATTTCCCGAAATTACGAATAAAAATTTCAGCGTCGTTTCATCGAGAGGAAAGACGGTCTGTTTCGGCGGCAGGACAAAGCTAATCGGCGAGAGGATTAATCCGACCGGGAAAAAACTGATGAAACAGGCGTTGAAGGAAAACAATACCGAGTACATGCTTGACTTGGCGTTCAGTCAGCAGGAAAGCGGAGCCGATATTCTCGACATAAACGTAGGACTTCCCGGAATAGATGAGAAAAAAATGCTTGTCGAGGTTGAGAAAAAAGTCCAGTCCGTGATAGATCTTCCCCTGCAGATCGATACGTCCGATATTTCTGCGCTTGAGTCGGCGGCGAGAGTTTACAATGGCAAGCCGATGATAAATTCAGTCTCCGGCAAGCAGGCGGTTATGGATTCCGTCTTCCCGATAGCTAAAAAATACGGCGGAGTAATAGTCGGTCTTCTCCTTGACGACAACGGAATACCCGAGACTGCGGAAAAAAGAGTCGAAGTCGCGGAGAACATAGTCAAAGAGGCGGAAAAATACGGAATAGATAAAAAGAATCTTATTTTCGACCCGCTTACGATGACCGTATCAACGGGAGCGGAGAACGGACAGATTACGCTTGACGCCGTGAAAATGCTGACAGAACGGGGATACAATACGGTTTTGGGAGTGTCAAACGTATCTTTCGGACTGCCGTCAAGACCTAAGATCAATTCCGCGTTTTTCATTCTTGCAATGCATAACGGACTATCGGCGGCTATTATGAATCCCAAGTCCGACGATATGATGTCGGCGTTCTACACGTTTAACGCGCTTAAAGGATACGACAAAAATTTTGAAAAATATATTGAGTTCAGCTCGTCTCAATCGGAAAATTCTGATTTTTCAAAGCCTGCCGGAGAAAGCAGAATACAAAAAGACGATACTCAAATATTGAAAGAATCCGTATTAAAAGGCAACGGCGACGCGGCAGTATCTGCTGTTAAGAGGCTTTTAGATAATAAAGAGCCGAATGATATAATTAACAACATCTTGATCCCTGCATTAGGCGAAGTCGGCGATCTGTTTGAAAAGAACAGGATATTCCTCCCCGGTCTTATGTCGTCTGCGGAGGCGTCGTCAAAAGCATTCGACGTCATAAAAGATTTTATCAGCTCTAAAAATACTCAAACAGAGAAAAAAGGAGCCGTTGTTTTGGCGACAGTCAAGGGCGACATTCACGACATAGGAAAAAATATTGTTAAAACCGTAATGGAAAATTTCGGTTATGAAATTATTGATCTGGGAAAGGATGTGCCTAAGGAGGATATTCTGGATGCCGTAGTCAAATCCGGCGCGAAACTATGCGGGCTGAGCGCCCTTATGACAACAACAGTGCCGGCAATGGAGGAGACTATTAAGCTTCTTCACGAAAAAACAGACTGCCTTGTAATGGCCGGAGGCGCAGTCATGACTGCCGAAAGCGCGAAACTTATCGGCGCCGACTTCTACGCGTCCGACGCTATGGAAGGGGTAAGAATAGCTCAGAAGGTATATTCATAAAATTAGCTGACATTTTTATAAATATGTTATATGTCAAATGAAAACGAAAATAGGCGAAGTTATTCGGTAAAATTTTTTACATGACGTTGTTTTTCTTTTTGATATGACGGCTCGCCGAGGATTGTTTATCGGCGGGTCGTTTTTTCGGCATTAAAATTTTTAGTAAAAAAAAATTAAAGACCGCGGCTGCCTGCGATCTTTTTTGATTTGTCTTAATTTAATTTACTTTTTAAAACTCTTCATGAGTTCAACTATTGACTCAAAAAGATTTTTGAAGAATGTAACTATCTTTGAAAAAACGGACTGAACTCCGCCGGGTCCGAGATTATCAATTTTTTTCTCAGTTTCTTCCATATTTGTCGCCTCCTTTTGTTTAATATTACCATAAAGTTAAAATTAGGTCAATACAGAAAAAAACGGGATCGGAATTTTCCGACCCCGAGTAAAATTTACAGGATGCAGTTTAAAAAGTCCTTTGTCCTCTGTTCCTGAGGATTGTCAAATACGTCTTTCGGCGCGCCTTCCTCTACTATATACCCGTCTGACATGAAAATCACCCTGTCGGCTACTTCTCTTGCGAAGCCCATCTCGTGAGTTACGACTATCATTGTCATCCCGGCCGCCGCAAGTTCTTTCATAACGTTAAGAACTTCTCCGACCATTTCGGGGTCAAGCGCGCTGGTCGGCTCGTCGAAAAGCATGATGTCCGGATTCATTGCGAGCGCTCTTACGATTGCGACTCTCTGCTGCTGTCCGCCGGAAAGTTCGGAAGGAAAGGCGTTCGCTTTATCTTCAAGTCCGATTCTCTTCAGTAAATCGAGAGCGGTTTTTTTCGCCTCATCCTTTGACATTTTCTTTCTGTCTAAAGGAGCGAGCATTATGTTGTCAAGAACCGACTTATTTGCAAACAGATTGAACTGCTGGAATACCATTCCGATATTTTCTCTCTGCTTGTTGATCTTAACTTTTTTGCCTGTCATCTCGATGTTGTCGACGAATATTTTTCCTCCTGTCGGTTCTTCAAGCCTGTTTATGCATCTAAGCATTGTGCTTTTTCCCGAGCCGGACGGCCCGATTACGACGACAACTTCTCCTTTTTTGACTTCGAGGTTTATATCTTTTAAGACCTCTAACTTGCCGAATGATTTTTTCAAATGGCTTATAACGACTTTGTTCTCGATATTTTCGTTTTTGTTCTTCTCGACTATATCGTTAAAAGAGGCCTCTGTCTCAAAATTTTCATTTTGTTTCTTTGTTGGCATACTTTAACCTCTTTTCTATATATCTTGAAATTATCATAAGCACCGAAGTTATTGCAAGGTAGCACAGGGCGGCAAATATATAAGTCTCGAAATACTGGTAAGTCGCTCCGACATACTGTTTCGCCTCGTTCACTATTTCCGCAAGTCCTATGAACGAAAGGATTGACGAGTCCTTTATCGTAATAATAAACTGATTTACAAGTGACGGTATTACTATTTTGAACGCCTGAGGTATTACGATTTTTCTCATTGTTCCGAATTTTGTCATTCCGAGACTTCTCGCCGCCTCGCTTTGACCTTTCGGAACGGCCTGTATGCCGCTTCTGAATATCTCAGACATATATGCGCCCGCGTTGAGCGAAAGCGTAATTGTGCCGGCGACAAACGCGGTGAATACGAATTTTTCTTCGGACGGATCTCTTGTGAGATTCACGAGCTGAGGAATACCGAAATAAATAATCATAGCCTGAACAAGCATAGGCGTGCCTCTGATTATCCATACGTAAATTTCCGCTATTATTCTCAGTATCCTTACTTTAGAAAGCCTGAACATGCAGGTTATCAGTCCGAGAACAACTCCGATGAGGAGAGAAAGAGCCGATATCTCTATACACAGCTTTACACCGCTCAGAATGTAGGGAGTGGCATTTTGAAACATTCGGGCAAAATCCATTTTTTTACCGATCCTATCAAAAAACCGGCGCAAACTTTCTATTGAAAAGTCATCTGCGCCGGAATAATTTTTTAATTTTTTCCGCTTTTCTCAATGCGGATCTATTTAGTTTTCAGTCAGCTTTCGCCGACTGCGATTTTCGCATTTGACCGTCTGCGAAAATATTAAAAACGAAATGGGTCTGCTTTAAGCCACCGTAGATGATTCGCTGTCAGATGTTGTGTTGTAGCCGTATTTAGCGAGAATTTCGTCATATTTGCCGTTAGCTTTGATGTCTGCAAGTCCAGCGTTGAACATGTTGAGAAGGTCTGTGTTCTGACCCTTCTTTACGGCGAAGCCGTACTGAGCGGGATTGATTGTGTCGCCGATGACTTTTAAGCTGAGTTTCTGAGAAACTATTGAATATCTCGCGACAGGCTCATCCTCGAAACATGCGGCGTACTGACCCTGCATAACGCCCTGGTACATTGTGGGAGAATCCTCAAGAATTGTGACCTTGAAACCGTATTTGTCAGATACGGACTGAGCGTAAGTAGCGCCGGCCGTTGAAGCTTTAGCCGCTACGGTCTTGCCGTTTAAGTCTTCGATTGACTTGATGTCGGAATCCGCGGCAACAACAATAGCCTGACCTGCGTCAAAATATCCGTCCGAGAAATCATATGATTTCTTTCTTTCGTCTGTTATTGTAGCGCCTGCTATAACGCCGTCGGCCTGATTTGACTGAACAGCGGACATAGCCGCGTCAAATCCGATATTGTTTATTTTGTACTGGAATCCCTGGTCTTCCGCGATAGCCGCCATGATATCCATGTCGATTCCGATATATTTGCCGGAATCGGAGTCAAGGAACTCAAAAGGAGCAAATGCGTTATCAGACGCGATAACCCAAACTTTTCCGCTTGAAGAACCAGAAGCGCCTTCGGTGGAGCTTTCTTCTTCTTTTCCGCTGCCTCCGCAGGAAGCGAAAGCAAATACAGTCATAACAATAGCGAGAATTACCGCAGTGATTTTTGTAATCTTCTTCATTTTTTTGTGCCTCCGAAATTATCACTTTGCCATTAAATTAAGATAAAATAAAATTTTCAGATTGATTTTAAAAGCATAATTTTTCTCCTGAATCAATCATTAAAAATAATTGGCAATAAAAGCATTTTATCATTTAATAAAATATTTGTCAAGGATATAACAAGCACATTATGCACAAGTAATAATACAATATTTTGTGCAAATTTACCTGTTTTTCAGCCGATTTTTCTTATGCTTATCTCTCCGGATCTCAACTTCTCTTCCGTACCGTCTTCATATCTTACAAAAAGAGAAAAATCGTCGCCTATTCCCGTGGCTTTCGCCTTCCTTTTTGACGAATCTCTTATTACAAAAATGTCTTCTCCTATTACGTCCGATTTATCTCTGTACTTTTTCAAAAATTCTTTTTTTGTCAAGTCGGGGTAGTAATCGAAAAACTCATCAACTATATCCGAAACGATATTCTCAGCCTCCGACCCTTTCGCTTTTCCGTAAGGGTATACTGCGCACGCTTTGTCTTTGAGTTCGTCCGGAAAACCTCCGTCGGGCTCGAATAGATTTATGCCTATTCCGGCTACTGCGTATGACAGTCGGCCGCTTTCGATATCCATCGCGCCCTCCGTCAGTATGCCGCAGCACTTTTTAGAGGAGATGTTTATATCGTTTACCCATTTTATTTTAGTCTCTCTTCCGGAATTTTTTTCGATTGAATCGGCGACGCACACGGCAAGGCATGTAGTGATTAAAAGCGAATCCTCCGGGGAAAGATTTGGTCTCAGCAAAATGCTGAAATAAATTCCCTTGTCAAGCGGAGAGAAAAAATTCCTCCCCATTCTTCCTCTGCCTTTTGTCTGATTTGAAGAGATAATAACGAGACCTTCTTTTTCGCCGTCAAGAGCGGCTTTTTTTACCAGGTCGTTAGTAGACGTTACCTGTCTTATATATTTTGCCCTGACAAGAGGATGTTTTATTTTCGAGCCGAAATCCGAGCTTGTGAGCGGAGCGCCGTTTCCGGAGAGCATATATCCTCTGTTTGTGACAGCGTCTATTTCGTATCCCGCTTTACGCAAAGTGTTTACAGCTTTCCAAATTGCCGTCCTTGAAACCGAAAGTTTTTCGGCGGCGAATTGACCCGAAATGTATTTTCCCTTATTCTCCTTCAGCAGTTCTGATAGCTCGTCTGCCGTCGACATTTAAAAATTTCACTCTCTTTCTCACCTGAATTGAGATAACTATTGCCGCGGCCATTTTGACTAAGTCCGGAATAATGAATAAAAGCACGCATTTTTCAAAAGCTTCCGAGACGGTCACGGCGCCGTTCTGCTGTATTATAAACCATGCCGTGCCGAGGAAATAATCCACGGCGAGGCCTATAGTCATTCCCGTCATCATAATATACCATTTTGAGCCGAATTTGTCTATGACAATACCGGCAATAAGACTCAAAAAAATAAATCCTATCAAATAGCCGCCTGTCGGTCCGAACAGTACGGCGGGTCCCGATTTGAAAGATGAAAAAACGGGCGCGCCGATAAGACCGAGAAGAAGATATACAATTACGGATAAAGTTCCTCTTTTTGCTCCGAGCATTCCCGCCGCGCAGAAAACGGCGAATGTCTGAAGCGTAAACGGCACAGGCCCCACAGGTAAAGTTATGTAGGAACATATCGCCGTTATCGCGGTCATAACCGCTATCAAAGCGGCGTTTAAAGCGGCGGACGAATTTTTCCTTTTCGGATTTTTGATTTCTTTTGTCTCTTTTACTTTTTCTTCGGCTGATATCATAAAATTTTCTCTCCTTAAATAATATAATCCCGCGGAATCTTTATTTCCGCGGGGAAGTTTATCATTATCGGCTATATTTGTCAACCTAAAATTGAATTGCGGTTGACAATTTAATCATTTCGTCTAATTCGCAAGACCCATAACGTCAAGAAGAAGAATCCAAGAAAGTCCGTAGTAAGCTGCAACAGCTATAAGGTCGTTGATTGTCGTAATCAGCGGACCGGATGCTACTGCGGGATCTACGCCGATTTTCTTGAAAAATATAGGAATACCCGTGCCTGCAAGAGAAGAGAGAACCATAGATATCAAAAGTGATACGCCTATGCAGGCTGAAATCGCGAACGCTTCATGCGCCGGACGTCCCTTTACGAGCATTATGAATAAGCCTATAAACGCAAACGAGCCAATTCCGAGTACGACGCCGTTTGAAAAACCTATTCTGCACTCTTTTAAACAGAGCTTCGCCTTCTGTTTTGATGTAAGCGATTCATCCATCAAATCTCTCAATGTGACGCCAAGGCTCTGCGTGCCAACGTTGCCTGCCATGTCAAGCACAAGAGACTGAAACGCTACGAGTATTGTCAATTCCTGCTCTACGTGCGCAAAAAGGTTTACAATGCTTGAAACTCCCAGACCTAAGAAAAGAAGTATCACAAGCCAAGGAAGTCTTTTTTTCATCGACGTCTTAACCGGCTCTTTAATATCCTCTTCCGCTGACAAGCCTGCGAATTTAGCGTAATCCTCGCCCATTTCCTCGTCTACGATTTCGATTAAGTCCTGGCTGGTGACTACGCCTAAAAGCTTGTTGTCATTGTCGAGAACAGGGATTGAATCCTCGGAATAATCCTTGATTCTTTCTATACAGCTGTCGATTTCCTCGTGGGCGTATACATAGGGGTAGGACGTTATGACTATGTCGTCAACAGTGTCTCTTCCTTCTCTTGCCCTGATTAAATCTTTTAAATCAATCGCGCCGTAAAAAGTCTTATAGTCGTCGATTACGTAAATTGTCTGAATATTGTCGTTTTCCTCCGCCTGACTTACAAGCTCTCTCATCGCGTCTCTGATGCCTATGCCTGTCTTGATCGCGATGTAGTTTGTAGACATCTTTGAGCCTATTTCGTCCTCGTCGAATGAACCTATCAGAGCTATTTCTTTTTTTGAGTCGTCGTCCATAAGGTCGATAAGAGTTTCTCTCTCACCCTTTGAAAGCTTTCTAAGGTATTCAAGCGCCGTGTCCGGCTCGAGGTTTGAAAGTATCTCAAGTTTTTTTCTTATCGAAAGCTCTGAAAAATATGTTCCGAGGTCGTCCTCGGTGTATTCGAGAACATCGGCGAGAGTCTGCGCGTCAAGTATATTGTAAAGTCTTGAGCGTTCGTCTTTTGAAAGCAGAGCAAGCGATTCCGCGATATCGTTTTCATGGTAGTTAAGTATTTTTTCCTGCAATACTTTGGGAGAAAAATTGGAGCGGATAATATCTACAATTTCCGACTTGTAATCTCTGTGCTGCTTTACCTCGTTTTCCTCATCCCTTGCTAAAGGGGCGGAATTTTTTTCATCCATAAAAAATACCCTTCTTTCTCGTAAATTTTCCTTTTTGCGGTATTTTCGCGCGCAAAAAAGTAAAGTCAATCGAAAAAAGGGCGACATGTATTAGATATTAAGTTGTAAAAATTCGGAAAATTTTCTGAAAATCAAAAATAAATAATCATAAAAATATTAAAGAAATATTAAAAAAATTAATTTCCGAATGTCACTTAAATTCCCCGTGAGAATATAAACCGGCATTTAATAACGATAAAAATTCACACAACGGAACATCTAAACCGTCACCCAAACTTCGACCGTGGCTGTCCATAATCTCACCTCACAAAATTTAAGATTTCGCCTTAAATTATACCAGACCAAACTATTTCAGTCAATAGAAAAGACCGACAAAATTAAGTTGTTTTTCTTTCGGCGCGAAAAAAAACTCCGTATAAAAACGGAGTCTTTTACGGATATTTTTCCTATTTCGTTTTCTTCGAATTTTCCCTGAGCAGATCTCTTATCTCGGTGAGGATTTCTTCCTGAGTTTCCTTCTTCTCCTCTTCTTTCTTCTCTTCCTCTTTTTTGTCCTTGTTTACAAGCTGCTTAATTCTCTCCTCTGATTTTACAACAGCTCTCAGTACGCAGAAAAGAACCAATGCTACAATTAAGAAATTGATTACAGCGCTTATAAAGCTGCCGTAATTTACAGACGCGTCGCCTACTTTAAAGCTCAGACCGGAAAAATCAATGCCGCCCAAAATAAGACCGATGAGAGGGGAAATTATGTCGTCTACCAAAGATGATACTATCGCGCTGAACGCGCCGCCTATAATGACGCCTACAGCCATGTCGAGAATATTTCCTTTTGAAATAAACGCCTTGAAATCAGACCAGAAACTTTTCACTTTTCGAATCCTCCAAATAACCCGAATTTGTTTTATTTAATAGATTATAACTTGACGTCTTTTTTTTGTCAATTATTTTGTTTGACATATGTTATTTATTTATGTATAATTTTTTTTGTATAATTAAAGAGGATAACATAAAAATTGCGGAATTTATTTTTCGTTTATAATTTATTTGAGGATTTTTTGTAAATGACAGAGCGGGAGAGAAGAAGAAAAAAAAGAGAAAAGTTCGAAGGATTTCCGCCGTCCGGCAGGATGAAACTCGGCTACCGCTTTTCAAAAAATTACCCGTCCGGCTCGAACGAACAGGGTTATAAAACCGAAAAAAACGAGAAGAAAATAAAACCGGCGGTTTATATTTCGATTTTTCTCGTCGTTTTAATCGTGTCGTTTTTTGTCTCGGCGGTTTTGATGAACGTATCGTCAAAACCCGCGGCGGAGATTCAATCGGGAAATATTGGAACAGAAAAAAAACTAAACGTGTCTGGGAATAAAGCCGTATTTCTCTCGGGAGACACGTTGTCCTACCGGTCTGTTGACGACGCGGCCGGGGAATATGTTTCACTCGGCATAAATACTGTTGTGATTTCTTTTAAAGACGCGTCGGGCAGTCTTTATTTCATGCCGTCGGACTCGTCTCTTTCATATCCCGAATCGCTTACAATGGCGTCTAAAACAGCCGGAGACGTGATTGACGGATTTCAGGAATACGGGCTCAGAGTATACGCTTATTTCTGCTGCTATGCCGACGATATATACGCTAGAAACAATCAGAACCTCGCAGCTTATTATCTGACAGAGGACGCTTCCGGAGAAAACGGCGAAGTTCATGCGCTTTGGTACGACTCCACAAAAGACGCTCACGCATGGATGTCGCCTTTTTCATCCGATTACAATTATTATCTTAACAGCCTTATTAAAGATGTATTCAATTTGGGGGTAGACGGAATTATTTTAGACTGCGTTTCTCTTCCGTACGCGACGGATGACGGCGGCGCGGTATTCCCGGGCAATGAGGACGGCGACAGAAATAACGTAAACGACGCTATGGCTTCATTTGCCGAATCGTTCGTAAATTCATATTCTTCAATTTCGACAGGATTGGCGGACGATATATTGAACGTTCTCAAATATACAAATTCCGGAGAACCTACAGATCTTATGAAACTCAATCCGGCTTTTTCGGTAGTTAAGTTCGATATAGACTCGGTGCCTGAAAATACGCCTGTCGGTTCAAACCTTTACTCGAGTCCTTCCAAAACAGTTCCGCAGTTTACAAAGGCGGCTTTTGACGAGATAACGCGAGCCTCTGATTCCGAGAGCCTTTCAACGGCGGTAACGCCGCTTTTCACAGTGACCGATAAGATAAAATCCGAGCTTTCCGCCGTAAAGGAATTAAATATGGATTCATATATAATCTATTCGCCGGACGAACGGTACAATTCGGATTATTTCGATTGATATTATTAAATCGACTGTTTATTAGGAGAAAATATACAAATGTCAAGAACACTTATAGCGTTGGGAACGCTTGCGGGACTTTTTACAAGCACTCTGCCGCTTTATATGAAGGTTCGCAAAAACGATAAAGAAGGCAGAAACGACGAGTCCTACGAGGAAATTACAAAAAGACTTCATTCGCTTATTCCGGTTTTCAATAAATCCGCCGGGATCGAATTGGACGTAAAAGGAGTTGAAAACATTCCCGACGGCCCCGTGCTTTACGTTTCCAATCATCAGGGAATTTACGACCCTGTGGCGCTGATGGAGACTATGAAGACCGTTCCGGGATTTTTCGCTAAAAAAGAAGTAGAGAACGTGCCGATAATGTCCGCGTGGATGCGTGAATTGGGCTGCGTATTTATAGACAGGGAAGACCCGTCAAAAGCTCTCGGCGAAATAAACAAGGGCGTTGAACAGCTGAAAAAAGGAAGAAGTCTCGCGGTGTTTCCGGAAGGGACAAGGTCGAGGTCGAGAGATATCGGCGAGTTCAAAGGCGGAGCTTTTATTATGGCTCAAAGAGCGAAAGTGCCTATAGTACCCGTAGCTATGGACGGTTCCTACCTTTTGTGGGAGAACAACAACAACAAAATAAAGCCATGCAAAATTTATATAAGAGTTCTGAAACCGATTTACGACGTCGACAAAATGCCGAGAAAGGAATTCAGGCATATTACCGAAGCGGTCAGGAAAAAAATTCAGACAGAACTTGACGTCATTAAATATATAAGAGAAAAAGACGAAAACAAACAATGAACTTTTTACAGGAGAGATGATAATGTTTAAAAAGAAAAAGACGGATGACAATAAAGTATCACTCGACGATGTTGTTGATAAACTTACAGTAGACGAAAAAATAAAACTGCTGTCGGGAGCTGATTTCTGGAGAACTGCCGAAATAAAAGATTCCGAGATTCCCATTCCGGAGATAATGGTTTCCGATGGACCTATCGGTCTGAGAAAACAAAAATCGAAGGATTCCGGAGTTAACGATTCCATTGAGGCCGTCTGCTTTCCGGCGGCCGTCGGACTTGCGGCGTCATTTGACGAAGACCTAATGAAAAAACTCGGTGAAATTCTCGGCGAAGAATGTCAGGCCGAAGATCTCGCAGTTCTTCTCGGACCTGCTGTAAATATCAAGCGTTCGCCTCTTTGCGGAAGAAATTTCGAATATTATTCGGAAGATCCGTACCTTGCCGGAAAACTCGCGTCATCTTACATAAAAGGAGTTCAGTCGAAAAACGTCGGCACGTCTGTCAAGCATTTCGCCGCGAACAGCCAGGAAACGAGAAGAATGACATCGTCGTCCGAGATAGACGAAAGAGCTTTGAGGGAGATATATTTTCCCGCGTTTGAAATCGCCGTAAAGGAGGCGCAGCCGTGGACGGTGATGTGTTCCTACAACAAAATAAACGGCGTTCACGCATCGGAGGACAAAAAGCTTTTGACAGACGTACTGCGAGACGAGTGGGGATTCAAAGGCCTTGTGATGTCGGACTGGGGCGCCGTACACGACAGAGTTGACGGCGTAAAAGCGGGATGCGACCTTGAAATGCCTTCCTCAAACGGAATGGGCGAGAGAAAACTAAGAGCTGCTTACGACGCGGGAGAGCTTACGGAGGAGCAGCTGAATAAATCAGTCAGAAGACTTATAAATATCGTATTCAAATTTACGCAGAACAGATTAGAAGCTAAATTCGACAGAGAAGAAGATCACAATAAATCCGCGGAAATATCCGAGAAAACCATGGTTCTTCTTAAAAACGAGGACAAAGTTCTGCCGCTTGACAAAACGCAGAATATAGTTTATATAGGCGAATATGCCGAAAAACCGAGATTTCAGGGCGGCGGTTCGTCCCACGTAAACGTTCACAGGGTTACGACCTGCCTCGACGAGACGAGAAATTACACCAACGTACAGTATTACAAAGGATTCGGGACAGCTGATGAAAAGACGAATCAGGCTCTCGAGGACGACGCCGTAAGAGCAGCATCACAGGCCGACGTCGCCGTAATTTTCGCAGGACTTCCCATTTCGTTTGAATCAGAAGGCGCGGACAGAAAGACTATGAGGCTTCCCGAGCCGCAGAACAGATTGATCGAAAGAGTTTGCGCCGTTCAGAAAAATGTCGTCGTAGTTCTTCAAAACGGCTCGCCGGTGGAAATGCCGTGGATTGACGGCGTGAAGGCTGTTCTTGAAAGCTATTTGGGCGGCGAAGGCGTAGGAACGGCTCAGGCGAGAATACTTTTCGGAAAAGTTTCGCCTACCGCAAAACTTGCCGAGACGTTTCCGCTTAAATATTCCGACACTCCGGCTTATCAGAATTTCCCCGGCACATTCAATACCGTGGAGTACAGGGAGTCGATATTTGTAGGGTACAGGTATTACGATACCGCCAAGAAGAATGTTCTGTTCCCGTTCGGATACGGTCTCACATATACGACGTTTGAATATTCCGATCTAAAAATAGACTCAAAGACAATGAGCCCCGGCGGAAAAATCAAAGTCACTTTTACCGTCAAAAATACAGGAGATTTCGACGCGGCGGAAATAGCTCAGATCTACGTTTCCGACAAGTCGCCAAAGGTATTCAAGGCGGAGAAGGAACTTAAAGGATTCAAGAAAATCGAACTGAAAAAGGGCGAGCAGAAAACAGTCGCGTTAGAGCTTGACGAGAGAGCGTTTTCTTATTACAACGTAGATGAGAAAAAGTTCGTCTCGGATGACGGCGAATACGGCATACTTGTAGGCTCGTCATCCAGAGATATTAAGCTTTCAGGCTCTGTTTCGCTTACGGGATTTTCCGTTCATCCGAGTCCTTACGACATCAAAACGGAGGAAATATACAGAACAGGCGATATTCAGTCTGTTTCAAGAGAGGATTTTGAAAAGCTTATCGGCAGAAAAATAGTTGTCGACAAGCCTCATGCTCCATTCACCCGTGATAACTGCTTTGGCGATATGGCGGGGACAAAGATGGGAGATTTCCTTATCAGGACGGTGAAAACAGTCACAGGCAAACTGAATGATATAGAAATCGCCTCGTCATCCGCGATGTACGGTTCCGCGCTTGAAAGCCCGATAAGACAGATGAGCGCTATGTCGGGCGGAGTTCTTCAGGAAAGCGCCGAGGAAAAGATAGTGGCGTTTATGAACGGAAAGACAGTTTCTATCGCCGGACTTATTCCTATCGCGATAAAAGGTCTTTTCGGAAAGCTTAAAAAATAATTATTTGATATTGGGATGACAAAAATGTACGACAGAGTCGTTGTAATTACAGGCGCGTCCGACGGAATAGGCAAGGCGGCCGCCGCGCTTTTTTCGCAAAACGGATGGACGGTTGTTAATATGAGCCGCCATGATTCGGACGTGCCGGGTATAATCAATTTTAAAACAGATGTAACAGACGAGGATAACGTAAAAAGAAGCTTCGCCGAGACAGGCGAAAGATTCGGAGGAATAGACTGCCTTGTCAACAATGCCGGATACGGAATATCCGGAGCCATAGAATATACAGAGCTTGCCGACGCTCAAAGGCAGTTCGACGTAAATTTTTTCGGCGCAGTCAGATGTATAAAAGCGGCTCTGCCGCTTTTAAAGAAAAGAAAAGGCAGAATAATAAACATCTCTTCCGCCGCTTCAATTTTCGCGATACCTTTCCAGTCTTTTTATTCCGCATCAAAATCGAGCGTTGACGTATTGACAAAGGCTTTAGCCAACGAGATTAAAAATACGGGCGTCACCGTATGCGCCCTTCAGCTCGGCGATACAAAAACCTCTTTTACGGGGTCGAGAAATAAATCTCTCGCGGGCGATGAGGAATACGGCGGAATGATTTCGCGGTCTGTTGCGAAAATGGAATCGGACGAAAAAAACGGAATGAGTCCGGAAACGGTAGCCAAGGCAATTTACGGCGCGGCGACAGCGAAAAACCAGAAATTAATATCGGCTGTTGGACTTATGTATAAAAGCTTCGCCGTTCTCAACAGAATTATTCCGACAGACGTCGTAAATAAACTCATCGCTTTATTGTATTTACCCGAGAAATAATAATGAATAAAATAAATTATCAGCTTGTTTCCGACGAGCTGATAAAGAAAATAACAGAGGAGAAGAAAAAAACCGGATATATTCCGTCTCTTCTCCTTCATTCGTGCTGTGCGCCGTGTTCAAGCTACACTCTTGAATATTTATCCGATTATTTCAATATTACGCTTTATTACTATAATCCGAATATCTCACCTGAAAAAGAATTTTTATTCAGAGTGTCGGAGCTTGAAAGATTTACAGAAGAGTTCGATTTTAAAAACAAAGTTTCCCTTGTCGTGCCAGAATACAGACCGGAGGAATTTATCAAAATCAGCAGAGGTCTCGAAAATCTTCCTGAGGGCGGTGAGAGATGTTATAAATGTTATGAACTCAGGCTTGAAAAGACGGCTCAATACGCGAAGGAAAATAATTTTGATTATTTCACAACTACGCTGTCCATAAGCCCGTATAAAAACAGCGCGTGGCTCAACGAAATAGGAGGCAGGCTCGCCGAAAAATATAAGCTTAATTACTTTTTCTCCGATTTTAAAAAACGCGGAGGATATAAGAGGTCTATAGAACTTTCAAATGAATATTCGCTTTACAGGCAGAATTACTGCGGCTGCGTTTATTCGTATGCACAAATGATGAAAAAGAATGAAGAAAAGCTTCACTCCGATGAAATTTAAAAGAAACAGAGGAAATTATTTCATATGAAAACTATGTCATTTAACGTCCTGACAGGCAGGAACGATGAAAACGACTGGCCATACAGAAAAACGTTCGTGTCGGATATTATAAAAAAATACGAACCCGATACGATAGGACTTCAGGAGGCTCATATAGGGTGGATGAAATATCTCGAATCGGCGCTTGACGGATATTGCTACGCGGGCGTCGGAAGAGACGACGGAAAAATAGGAGGGGAGTTCACCCCTGTATTTTACAACTCAAAAAATGTCGAACTTTTAAAACAGGACACTTTCTGGCTTTCGGAAACTCCTGAAAAACCGTCTAAAGGATGGGATGCGCCGAAATGGAACAGAATCTGCACATACGCGGTATTAAAAGATAAAAAGACAAATAAAAAGTTCGTTCATATGAATACCCACCTCGATAATGACGGTATTGAGGCGAGAAAAAAGGGCGCGGAGCTTATTGTAAAAAAATCAGATGAGCTTTTTCCCGATTTGCCAATAATTTTGACAGGCGATTTTAACGACAATCCCGAGTCCGAAGCGTATAAAACCATTATATCTGGCAGATTTGAGGATGCGCGAATTTCTTCCGGAAGCTCAGACAATACTAAAACATACCACGGATTTGACCTGATAAACGAAGATGAAAAACAGCTAATCGACTTTATCTTTGTCAAAAACTCTGCTAAAGCTGTCTCGTACAAATGTATTACCGATGAAATCGAAGGCAGGAGACCGTCGGATCATTATCCGGTTATCTCTGAAATAATAATCTGAAAATAAATCAAGAAAAAATTACTTTAAAAAATGAATGAATATAAAGAAACTCCAAGGGAAATAATATTTGATATTCTCATCTGCTTTGCCGGTTCCGCGATTTACGCCGCCGGAGTTAATATTTTTATTTCGCCGAACGGCTTCGCTTCATCAGGTGTTACGGGTCTTGCCCTTATAGTAAATTATCTGTGGAAATTCCCAACAGGTATCACAATGTTTCTGATGAACGTTCCGCTTTTCATCTGGTCGTATTTTGAACTTGGAAAAAAAATTCTTATAAAAAGTGCGCTGACAACGCTTTCATCATCTCTTATAATAGATTTGTGCGCGCGTTTTATGCCGAAATACACGGGAGATACTCTTCTCGCCGCAATATTCGCGGGCGGATTTATGGGGCTCGGACTGGGACTTATATTTACGAGAGGTTCCACATCGGGAGGCTCGGATATAGTGTCGAGGATATTCAATAAAAAATACCCTCAGATGTCAATGGGAACTTTAATGACTGTTTTGGATCTTACCGTCGCTTTAATTTCAGGTATAGTTTATAAAAACGTCGAGGATATACTTTACGCCGTAATAGTTTTCTTTGTATCTGGCAGAGTTATAGATTTTGTCGTATACGGCTCCGATAAAGGAAAACTTCTTTTGATTGTCTCGGACAACGCGAAAGCGGTTGCCGATGAAATAACAAGTAAAACGCCGCGCGGAGTGTCTATACTGCCCGCGACCGGAGCATACACGGGAAAAGAGAAAAATGTGCTTATGTGCGTCGTTCATCCGAACGAGGTGACAAAAATAAGAAAACTTGTTTCAAAATTCGACGAACATCCGTTTATCATCATAACAGACGCGTCGGAAATCCTCGGACAGGGATTTAAGAGGTATCAGGAATGAATAAAAATGCCCGCCCGAAAAATTTCGAGCGGGTATATCTATTATTTTATTTATCCGATTTAGCTGATTTTTTCTTAGCTGTCTTTTTCGCTGGTTTCGCCGGCTCATCAGTCTTTACCGCCGCTTTTTCCGATTTTTCGGCAGCCTTTTTCACGTCGGCTTCTTTTGCTTCCTTCTTTACAGTCTTTACAGTCTTTGTTTCCTTTTTGACTGTTTTTCTCGCTGTCTTTCTGACGGCTTTTTTCTTGTCGTTTTTAATAATGTCAACTATATAAAGTACGTCGTCTACATCGCCGGAAATTTTGAAATCACCGTCAAAGAAAGCTTTTTTAGCATCGATATTCCCGTCGAGTATTCCCTCGAGAAGACTGCTTGAAATATCTACGGCTGCTGTGTTGTCGTGATAATCGTACGGTTCGAAAGCATATGCGCCGGCAATATCCGCCACGTAAAAAGTGCCTCCGCAGTCCTCATCTGTCATAGTTACTTGAACAGCAAAGCTTTTCTTTATCTTTGAAGTGTCAATGTCCGAATATTTTGCTTTAAGCTCGGAGAACTTTTCCTCAAATGTCATAGCCCTCTTCTCCTTTTTTATTATTTTGATATTTTATTATATTCTATTATACGTAATCGCAATATTTTGTCAACTTTATTTTTTGTGCAGTTTTTACGAATTTTTAACCGGAAATTGTTGATATAGCAAATTCGATATGGTCAATCTTTGGAAAATAAAAAAATTCGGACTGCATTCAGCCCGGATTTTTTTTATTGATTATTTGCCTCCGATAGAAGCCATTATTTCTACGATGCTCTTGAAAAGCTTCGTGAAGAAATCAGCGACTTTCTGGAAGAAATTGATAAATTTATCAGCTGTTGAAGATACTGTAGAATCTATCTTTGAAGACTCTTCCTCTGAAATTAATGTCTCGTCCATTATAATTTTCACCTCTCTTAATTTTGATTATATCTTACATTGGAAATATAAAATATACCTTGAAAAAAATATATCAAAATACTGTTCGGAAATTATAATTTAAAGATTATATTTTCCGCAGTTTAATTTACCGCGAAAATTTAAGCGGCAATTTTGTCAAGAGAGGGTATAAGCTTTGCGGAATATCTCAATATATATCTTGCGTCTTTGGCTGTTATTCTGCCGTCGCCGTCTATGTCGCATGTCTCTTTGATATGGTCTGTGTTTTCTTCAAGTCTCGCGGCTACTCTCAGAACAATTCTCGCATCTGTGGCGTTTACTCTGTTGTCGCCGTTTGCGTCGCCTTTTCTTCCCTTGGTGTCGGCGTCTCTGCTCGGTATGTTAGTCTCGTAAGGTTTGTAATTGAATCCGAAGAAATCGTGTAGAATTGAAGTGTCGATTTTGAGTGAGTCAAAATCAAAATACGGAACCACAAGACCCGCGTTTTTCTTCGCATTGTTTACTACCGAAACAACCACATGAATGAAATCGTTAATAAGAATTGTTACCTCTTTTATTCCTTTTTCCTTAATCTGCTCCTCAAGGGCGTCCTTGTTCATTTTGCCCACGAGATCAAGCACTATCGCGATAAGCTCGGAAGTATCCTCGGAAGCGATAATTTCAGAAATAGCCTGCTTAATATCCTCGTCGGAAAGAAGATTTTTTACAAATTCGGAATTTTTTATCTGATCCACAAGACTGTTTATATCGATACCGCTCGACGCAGAATTGTCGTCAGCCGCGAAAGATACGGGCATAAGAGCGGTAAATACCATTAGAACCGAGAGGATAAGCGCGATAATTTTCTTTTTCATGATGAATGCTCCCTTTAACATACGCCAAAAATCACAGGGTTAATTTTTCTGCGGTTTTCTTTAAATACTCAAGACCTTCTTTGACTGCCGGAAGACAATCTTCATCGCCTTCAAATTCTACAGTCACATAATCATCATAACCGTTTTTCACAAGAATGTCAAGACATTTGTATACATTTACGTCACCTCTGCCAATAACGGTGCCTTTAAGATAATTGCCGTGTCTTGTCCTATAGTATCCTTTCGGGTCGGCGATTTCGCCTTTGTGAATATAGAAATCCTTGGCGTGTACGTGAATCGCGTAATTTTTGAGCCTTTCGACAGCGGAAACCGGATCCTCGTCGACACAGAGGAAATTTCCCATATCGATTAAAAGACCGTAGTTGTCTCTGCCGACAGCCTTGAAAAGTCTTTCCATTCTGTCCGAATCCTGGAAAAACATTCCGTGATTTTCGGTCATCGTTTTTATTCCCAATGTCTCGGCGTAATCCGCGACTTCGGCCGCCGCCTTTGCGACTTTCGGCAGCGCCTCTTCAAAATCAAGTCCCTTCACCCATGTCGCGTCATGTCTCATTTTATCCGCTCCGAGTTCGGCGCATACGTCAAGCTTTCTTTTCAGCCTCTCCGCCTCTTTTTCCGCGTCGCCTTTGAGAAAATCCGCCCACACGGTGTATGCTGAAACGGCGAGACCCAAGCCGCCGCACTGCTCTTTGGCTTTTTTCGCGACTTCAATTTCTGTCATACCGTCGATTTCGGGGAGGTCGGTAAATTCTATGGCGTCAAAACCCTGTTTTGAAGCGATGTCGATTATCTCCCAGAGTGAATGACCTTCATTTTGATATTTTGAATATGAATATGAGCTGACGGAAAAGTTCATTTATTTTTATCTCCTTTTATTTTTTTCCAGTATTCCGCGGCGGCCTGTTCGTTTTTATTTTCACCCGGAATATAGTAGACGGCGTCTTTTATCTCGTCAGGCAGGTACTGTTGATAAACCCAGTGGTTCGGATAATCGTGCGGATATATATAGTGCTGCCCTTTTATTTTTCTGTCCTCGCCGTCAAAGTGGACATTTTGAAGATTTCTCGGTATCTGACCGTAATTTCCTTTTCTTATATCTTCATCCGCACGTTTGATTGCATTGTTGCCCGAATTGGATTTCGGAGAATTGCAGACTAAAATCACGGCGTCCGCAAGAGGGATTTCCGCCTCCGGCAGTCCTACCGCTTCGGCTGTTTCAACGCAGGATCTGACTATCGGAATAATATTGGGATAAGCTAAGCCCACATCTTCGCAGGCGCATACCATAAGCCTTCTGCACGCCGACGGAAGGTCGCCCGCGTCGAGCAGTCTCGCAAGGTAGTGAAGCGCGGCGTTCGCGTCCGAACCTCTCATCGATTTCTGATAGGCCGAAACAATATCGTAATGTTCATCGCCGTCTTTGTCGTACCTGAGCGACGTTTTCTGACCTAAAAGCTCGGCGTTTTTCATCGTGATTTTTCTGTTTTCGCCTTTTGCCGGAACATTCGAGCTCAGGCAGATCATCTCAACGGTGTTTACTGCTTTTCTTACGTCTCCGCCGCAAGAATAAGATATGTGTTTTTTTACGCCGTCCTCTATGTCAAAACCGCAGTCAAGCTCTTTTCCCATCTCGGAAAAAGCTCTGTCTATTACAGGCAATATGTCATCGGGTGAAACCGTCTTGAACTCAAAGACGGTTGATCTCGAGAGAACAGCGGAATATACATAGAAATAAGGATTTTCCGTGGTAGAAGCAATCAGTGTTATAGACCCGTCCTCTATATACTGAAGAAGCGATTGCTGCTGTTTTTTGTTGAAATACTGAATTTCGTCGAGATAAAGCAGTATTCCGTTTACGGCGGCGACGGTGCCCACTTGATTTGCCGCGTCCCTTATATCCTGTAACGACGCGGTAGTGCCGTTCAGTTTGATGAGTTTTTTATCGGTTTTGGACGCAATTATAGATGCGACCGTTGTTTTTCCTGTTCCGGGCGGACCGTAGAAAATCATGTTCGGAACAGTTCCAGATTCTATAATATTTCTCAAAGGAGCGTTCTTTGCAATAAGATGCCTCTGCCCCGCAACCTCGTCCAAGGTCACGGGCCTTAATTTGTCGGCTAAAGGCTGTGACATTTTTCCCCTCCGTAGAAAAATTTTTCTAAGAATTTTCTGTTATCTTTTTTCGGTCGGTATTCCTTCGAGGAAATTATATTCCCTCGCCCTGCCATCGCGGTCAATTCTGTATGTCTTGACCTGATGAGCGTAGATTGTGGATCTGAAAAAGCAGTTTAGAAGTTTTGATTTTACTGTTATCTCCGTTTCCTCTTCGCCTTTTGTCTCCCATAGTCTTATAACAGTGTCGTCGGAACCGTCTTCGCATAGCTTTACAGCCGATACAAGGCAGTTATCTTTGTCAACTGTTATAAAACCGTTTTTCTGAGGAAGATTTCCCTTGTGGGACGATTCGCACCATACGTCGAATCTCTGATTTAATTTCGCGGCCTCTTCTGTTATTTCGGTCTCTTCCGCGTCGCCTCTGTGTACGAAAATTCCGAATTCACATTCCTGTTCTCCCTCGTCTGTGTATCTGAAATCGGCGAGAGGTCTGTCAGAATAATGGTCGGCGAAAATTTTATTTCTCAAAACAGTCTGCCTGAGCTCGGAACAAACGCATGAGTACGAATATTTTGAGTCGTTTATTACTGCTATTCCGTATTTTCTGTGGTCAAAATCCGATGTTACGTCTGTCCACTGCTGTTCTACGCTCTCTTTTCCGTCCGCAGGTCTTTTTATGAAATCCATGGGAATTTCGGACGTCGAGACGGGATTTTCACCGCCTATGTCAAAGCACATCTTTAAAAGCGCGTTTTTCTCTCTCCACTCTATATGAAGCTTAATGTATATAGTCTTAAGCTCGGAGTAAAGCCTGTACTCTTTTGTGACGAGGGAATCGCCGAAGGAATAATATGCTCTGACAACCTGCCTTACATCGTTATTTTCGACGTATTCGAGCTTTATGAAATTCATCTCACCCAAAACGTTTCTGAAATAATCGTTGTTGTGCGACCATGTGTCTGTATCCGAATCGTCAATAACTGTTAATTCGGCAAGTTCTGAATGAGCGAACTCATGACCCGATGATATCAAAGACGAAATATTTCCTGTTTTTGAATTGATGACGGCTTTCAGAAATTTGTTTTCCAAAACAATATCTTCACTTGAGTCGAGATAAGATTCAAAATATTTGTGATAATCGTAATCTCTGTCATTTGAAAGCCAATACGTTTTATATCCGAACGCCGGCACATCTGCGACAAATACGGTGTCCGTGTGCGAATCGTTCGACCTTGAAGAGCGGACGTTCGCGAATTTAATTTCGTTTGAGTCGGAGTCTGTGACTTTTGATGACTGAAAAATGGCTCTGACCGGCATTTTCGCGTCATATGAGAGTGAATTGAAAACGGTTATGCACCTTGGAAAACCTTCCGGCATTCCCATATGTCTTATCTCTGTTCTGACCGGCTCGCCTATTCCGTCTATCCAGGTGTCTATATTTCTTGATATTTTTACCTGCGCTACAGCTTTTATTTTTTCGGCTGCTGTAATGGCGTACTGCTGGAAACCGCAGATATCGTCGTAAACCTCTTTTATCGAGCAGCCGCAAAGACTGTCGTGGAACTGGGAAAACATGACTTTTTCCCACGCTTTTTTGATTTCTTCGGTGTGGCTTTCCGCTCCCGTCAATTTAGATGCGACAGTGTCCCATACCTCTGCGGAATAAAGCGCCTGCTCCGCTTTTCTATTCAGAGCTTTTACTCTGCTCATTACGCTGTAGCATCCCGCGCTGTGACGCTGAAGTTCGTCTGTCCATACCGGCAGGTCGGGCATCGCCTCCGTCAGAGATTTAAAATATCTGTCGGGATCCGAAAATACAAATTTTGAATTGTCGTCATTGGGGTCGTATTTTTCCTCGATAAATTCAATGTCTCCCTTCGTCGGCCCGCCGCCGTGATTTCCGACGCCGTAGAAGAACATAAGCGGGTAATTTCTCTTTTTTAAATCGTCAATAAAATATCCGCCGATTTTTTTTGATATGTTTTCGGGACCGGACTCGCCGTAGCTTTCATGAATCCTGTACGCGGCAACTCTTGAGCCGTCTGCCGATTCCCACTGAAAAGCGTCTTCCGGTATGTCGGGATTTTCCTTGGGAGACGGTCTCATGAAAACATAACAGTACATTCCTCCGCCGTTTAATAATTTCGGCAGAGAAGCGGCATGACCGAAAGAATCGACGTTGTAGCCCGTATCGCATATTTTACCGAACCTGTCGTAATAATAGAGCTGATTATATAAAGACTGCCTCGCGAAACTTTCGCCCGACGGCATATTGCAGTCGGGCTGAATCGCCCAGCCGTTTACTATTGACCATCTTCCGGAGCGCACAGCCTCCTGAATTTCTCTGAACATGGACGGATCCGTCTCTTCTACCCATTTGTAGTACTGAGCTCCGCCGGCCGTAAATATTACGCCTTCGTACTCCGAAAGCCTGTCGAGCATCGAGCGGAAAGTCTGCATTACCTCGTTGTAGCCGTCGGTCCATCTCCACAGCCATACGGGGTCGAGGTGAGCGTTTCCTATAAGGTGGATTTTATTTTCCATTTAATTTATTCTCCTGTATAATAATGAAAGAATTGAAAATTTCCGCGCGGAAAAATCAACTCACTTTGACATATGATTTCTCAAAATGTCAAGATATTTCCCAACGTCATTGTAACCTTTATTGTAGAAGTTTTCAAGCTTTTTGGGATTTCTCGACACCATATTAAGTCCTTCAGTGCCGTCCGGCGATACGATTAACGCCCTGCCCTGTTTTTCAAGCTCTTTAAGTTTGTCAAGCTTTTGATTGTAAACTCTCGCCCTGACAGTCATATCGTCCCTTATCATAGGGTATTCGTCAAGAGCGTGATATTTCAACGGCATCGGATTTTTGTAAGTCACAACTTTCGGAATAATGCACATAATAAAATCTGCGCCGAGCTCAAGCGCTTTTTCGACCGGAATCGGGTCTGATATTCCGCCGTCGTAAAATTTTCTGCCGTCGTGTTCTGTCGGCTGTCCCATTATTGGAAGGGAACATGTCGCCATCAACAGCCAAAGGTCTGTTTTTGACAGTTCTTCTTTGCCGAAATAAGCGGGAAGTCCCGTCTCCGCGTCTGTGCAGACTATTGTAAGGCCTGTTTTTTCCCTTTTGCATTTGTCTACGTCGAACGGGTCTTCTCCGCCTTCCTGGGAGATATCGCCGTAGATGTATTTTAAATCAATGTAATTGCCGTCTTTTAAAAAGTTGCCGACCGACATATATTCTTTTCTCTGAGCGTAATTGTGATAAAATCTGAAATTTCTGCTGCGCTGTCTTGTGATAAAAGAACAGACGTTTGCAGATCCCGCCGAGACGCCTATTACATGATCCGCTCTTATTTTTTCGTCAATTAGTCTGTCAAAAACGCCGGCACCGTATATATCTCTCATTCCGCCGCCTATATCCATAAATATCATCATAACAAATTATTCCTTTCACTTCTTTTAAAAATGATATTATATATTATTCAAATATTGACCTGAATTTATTTGAGCCGGCGAATGAAAAATAATCGTCCGCGCCTAAAATTATATGATCATTCAGCCTTATTCCGAGCGGTTTCAAAGTTTTGACAAGATTTTCCGTAAATTCCGCGTCAGACCTCGAAGGAGCGCTTATTCCGCCCGGGTGGTTGTGGGCTATTATTGCGCCTGTCGAATCGGAGTTTAGAAGCACCGAAACGATTTTTCTGAAATTCGGAAATGTCGAATCGGGCGAGCCGTCGGAGACAAATTCGCATCTGACCGGTTTAAGCGTTCTGCCGAGGCATATTAAAAGAAGCCTTTCGTTTTTTTCTCCTATAAATTTCGGTTTGATGAAATCGTAAGCGTCCTTAGGTGTCAAAATAGGTTTAATATTTTCTTCCGAATCCGCATAGGCTTTCGCGAACTGCGGTATCAATTTGAGAAGCACGGCCGAATTTTCGCCGACTCCGTCCACTTTTTCAAGCTCCTCCAGCGGAGCGTCCAGAGCTTGTTTTAAATTTGAATATTTTGAAAAAATGTTGTGCGCGATTACTTTTGTGTCGGCTCTCGGATTTGAGTAGAATAAAAGAAGCTCCAACTTGTCGAGGTCGTTGAAATTGTCAAGATTTCCCTCTGAAACAAATCTTTCCTTTACTCTTTTCCTGTGGCCGGAATGAATATTTTTGTTTTCCATACCATATCACTCCAATTTAATAAAATATTATTATTTCAGTTTTAATTAATTATAAATTTTTCTTTTATTTTAACCAACAATACAATAAATTTCGAAGGCGGAAAAACCGGCTGTAAAAAAGCGATGCATTGCTATTTTTCGATAAACGTCAAATCTATAAATTACGGCTAATAATTTTCTGTTGCAATTTGTCCTATGTTCTGTTAAAATACTTAATGAATATATATGTGTATTGTTTTATAATAAATAATAAAAAATAAAAAGATTCGGTCATATTTCAAACACCTATATTATATGCGCGTTTTGAAATTTAAATGGGATAATTTATGAAAGGCGGTCATCAAATGTCTGACGAAATGGAAAACAAGACGCTTGAAAATGAATACCCGGAGGAGACGAAAGACGTCGCCGAGGCGAATAACGCATCTTCCGCCGCGGATGATACGCTGCCGGAGGTTTTCGACACTTCATCGGATGAAGCGGAAAATACTGCTCCCGTCGCGGAAAGCGGTGAAATTGAAGTTGACTCCGACGCCGAAAATATTGAGGAAGAAACTTTGGAAAAAAAGAAAGAAGTTCCGTTCCAGACGTTTTATGTGGGCTACGATCAATTCATTTTAAACAACAAGCCTTTTTTGATTGCCGCCGGCGCTGTTCATTATTTCAGAATACCCAAAGATTATTGGCGTGACAGACTTCTGAAACTTAAAGCATGCGGATTTAACACCGTAATCACGTCTATACCCTGGAATATTCACGAAAAAAACGAGGGAGCTTACGATTTTTCGGGCAACAACGACGTTGAGGGATTCCTCGACCTCGCGCAGGATCTTGGACTTTACGCAATTATCTGCCCGGGACCATATATAGGCGCCGACTGGGAATTCGGCGGATTTCCTTGGTGGCTTCTTAAATACGACAATATTGAACTCAGGTGCATGGACGAGACATATCTGAAATTGGTAGACAGATATTTTGACGAACTTATTCCGAGACTCGCTAATCACCAGATTTGCCGCGGCGGCAACGTGATTATGGTTCAGGCGGAAAACGAGTACGGTTCATACGGCGACGACACCGAATATGTGAAATATATAGTAAAAGGTCTTATTGACCGCGGAATAGAAATGCCTATATTTACGTCGGACGGAATTGAGGATCATCAGCTTATTAACGGCTCTGTCGAAGGCGTTCTCAGAACAGCCAAATTCGGCGCAAATCCGTCTGTAAATCTTCCTTACCTGCGTGAATTTCAGGAGACGGGACCTCTTATGGCGTCTGAGTTTTGGAACGGTTGGTTCGACACATGGGGCTACAAGCACTATCAGAGAGTTCCCAAAGACGCGGCGAAATCTCTTCAGAAAACCATGGCAGACGACGCGTCGTGCGCGGTGTATATGTTTGCGGGCGGAACTAATTTCGGTCTTATGAACGGAGCTGTATCCGATGAGGAATATATGCCTGTCGTTTCGTCTTATGACTGCGACGCACTTCTGACAGAAGCCGGAGACGTCACACCGAAATACGAGCTTTATAAAAAGACCCTTGCAAATCATATAAAAATGGATGAAGAGGTTCAGCTTGATCCTCAGGTTCCCAAAGCGAAATACGGAAAAGTTCCGTTCACTCACTGGGCGCTTCTTTCTGAAAATATTAACAATCTTTCGTCGCCCGTAAAGATGAAAACGCCTCTTCCGATGGAAAAAATCGGTCAGGGATACGGATACATTCTTTACAAAACGCACCTCAAAGGTCCAAGAGATTATATGCCGCTTATCCTCGAAGGCGTTCATGACAGAGCTTACGTATTTGTAAACGACGATTTGTACGCCGTCCAGTCGAGAAACGACGAGGAATATATAGTCAAACTGAAAGTTCCCGAAGAAGGACTTGACCTTTCTATTCTTGTAGAGAATATGGGACGTGTGTCGTTCGGTCAGGAACTGAAGGACTACAAGGGCCTAAAGTCGGTAAGACTCGGACAGACTTATGTATTCAACTGGGAGGCGTATCCCATAGAGTTGAATGATCTGTCAAGACTTGAGTTTAAAGCCGAATCGGATATGATTTTCTATGACCATCCTACGTTTTTCAAGGCTCAGTTTATCATTGAGGAAACTCCTGCCGACACTTTCGTTAAGCTTCCGGATTTCACGAAGGGCGTGATTTTCATCAACGGCAGACCTCTTTCAAGGTACTGGAAAGAAGGACCTCAGAGAAGCGCTTATCTTCCCGCTCCTTTCCTTATTCAGGGCGTGAATGAAATAGTAGTATTTGAGACCGACGGCGTAGAGAAGAAAAAAGACAACCCTTATGTCTATTTCGACAATAAACCGTCTCTCGCTTGACATTTGAATATTTTTAAAGCCCCGGCTCATTTTTTTCTGTCGGGGCATTTGGATTAAAAAAGTGACTGAAATATCTGATTTCCTGCTTCTTCTGGCGGAAATAGTCGGTACTGCCGCCTTTTCCGCGGCCGGAACCCTGACCGGCATACAGAGAAAGCTCGATGTTTTCGGCGCCTTTGTTTCGGGCTGTCTTACGGCCGTTGGCGGAGGCTTCATCAGGGATATAGTTCTCGGCGTTACACCGCCGTCTTTATTTGTGCATCCTATGTATGTCACTATTGCGGCGGTGACAAGTGTTGCGGTAATGATAACAGACAGAGCCGTTGTCAAAAGAAAGCCGGATTTAAAATTTGACGCTCTGATAAATTTTTTTGATTCCGTAGGTCTCGCGTCTTTCGTAATATCGGGAATAGACACGTCAAGGTATTGCGGATTCGGAGACAACGCTTTTTTGACGGTATTTGTCGGCGTCGTCACCGGGATAGGCGGAGGACTTTTGAGGGACTCGGTTTCAGGCTCGGTTGCCGTTATTATGCACAAGCAGGTCTATGCGACTGTGGCAATAGCAGGCGCGATTATTTATTATTATCCGATAAGGCTTGGTCTCAGAGATTATTATTCGGGAATAATAGCTTTCGCGTTTATAGTCATGGTCAGGCTTCTCGCCGCGCATTACAGATGGGATTTGCCCAAAATAGATTCAGGAGAGTAAAACACAGGCAGAATAAAGCTTTTGTTATAATCATACTGATTTTAGGCGGTTGACAACGACTAAAATAAAGATTAAAATCATACATCAATAAAGTAAATGGGTTGGTCGTATTTATGAAAAATATCCTTGTTGTTTTTACCGGCGGAACAATATGCTCGGGAGCCGAAGACGGAATAATTTCACCGGACGAAAATTCAATCGACAGAATACTCGGTTTCGGAAAATTCGACGGCGTTTCTTTTGAAAGCATCAAGCCTGTTTTTATCCTGAGTGAAAATCTTTCGGGCGAATATTTAAATTCTATTATTTCAGCTGTCAGGGACGAGATATCGGCAGTACCGTCGGATAAATCTCCCGACGGGGTAATAGTTCTGCACGGAACAGATACTTTGCAATACACCGCTTCGGCGCTCAATATAGCATTCGGCAGCGCGGATATTCCGATAGCCGTTACCGGCGCGGACAAACCGTCCGATGATGAAGAGTCAAACGCTTCGTCAAATTTCGCCCTGTCTGTAAAAACCGTTACTCAGGACAAAAAGAAGGGCGTTTATATATGCTACAACGGCAAAGTGATGTCGCCGTTTTCCGTATTTCACCACCTTGAAATGTCCGATGAAATTTACACCGACGGCTTTGATTACGGCACGGTTCCGGCTCCGGAATTTGTATTCCCGGAAAAAAGCTCGGTTCTCGTCGTAAAACCTTATCCTGGATGCGGATATTATTACGACCTTGAACACGTTAAATCCGTTCTTTTTGAACCGTATCATTCCGGCACTCTTCCGACTTCAAACGGTGATTTTGTGGATTTCTGTTTTAAATTGAAAGATAAGAAAATCAAAATGTATGTATGTGACCAGGCGGAGGGCGATATATACGAGTCGCAGACCTCTTTTTCTCTTCTCGGAATAAAGCCGATTGCTCTCCATGCAATACCTGCTTACATGCTTTTGTGGGCGGGAGCAAAACTATGATATATCTTGACAACAGCGCCACGACAAAACCATGTCCCGAAGCGATAAAAGCCGTAAACGACGCGCTTGAAAACAACTGGGGCAATCCGTCCTCAATTCATTTCAAAGGACAGGATGCGTCAGATCTTCTTGAATATTCAAGGCGGATTTTAGCGGACGAATTGAAATGTTCTACGTCCGAAATCTTTTTTACCGGTTCGGGGTCGGCGGCGAATAACACTGCCATATTCGGCTCCGCGAGGTCAAAAGGGAAGCGAAAGAAAAAAATCATCACCACATCCGTAGAACATCCGTCCGTAAACGAGTGCATGAAAAGACTTGAATATGATGGATTCAACGTCGTCAGACTTAAAACGGGTTGCGACGGAAAAATAAAAGCTTCCGATTTAATCAGCGAAATTGACGGCGATACTTTTCTTGTTTCCTTTATGGCTGTCAACAACGAGATAGGAGCCGTAAACGATATAAAAGCCCTTGCGTCGGCGGTGAGGAAAAAATCAAAAGACGTTTTAATTCATGTTGATTCCGTTCAGGCGTTCGGAAAAATCAACCTTGAGCCTTCTAAATGGGGCGTAGACATGATGACTGCGAGCGCGCATAAAATCCACGGACCTAAAGGCGTAGGTCTTCTTTATATAAGAAAAGGGTTGAATATTCCCGCTTACATTCTCGGCGGAGGTCAGGAAAACGGGATGTATTCCGGTACGGAGGCAATGCCCGCGATTGCAGGATTTGCCGCTGCGGTAAAAGCTCTGCCGGACAAAAAAGAAGAATTAAATTATATAAAATCGCTAAGAGACAGGCTTATTAAAAATCTTGAAACATGCGGCGAAATTTACGTAAATTCGCCGGAGGACTGCCTGCCTTATATTTTAAATATCTCATGTCCCGGAGTTCCGTCCCAGCCTATGGTCAACGCTCTTTCGGAAAAAGGAATATGTATTTCCGCAGGTTCGGCGTGCAGCAAAGGCCACAGAAGTCATGTTCTCGAAGCTGTCGGACTTTCCGCCGAAAGAATAGATTCTGCGGTAAGACTGAGTTTTTCGAGGTTCAATACCATGGAGGAAATGGACGAAACGGCGGAAAAGATAATAGAAACAGTCAAAAGGATAAGAAGATAGATGAAAGAAGTTATTTTATTAAAAGACGGCGAGATAGCGCTGAAGGGTCTGAACCGCTCACAATTTGAATCCGTTATGATGAAGAACATCAAAAGAAAACTTGCGAAATTGAGCGGCGAATACAGATGCGTACATTCTCAGTCCGCTACGCTGATAGAAGGTCTTTCCGACGACTGCGATATGGACGAGGCGGCGGACGCCGTAAGTCATGTTTTTGGTATCAACAGATATACGAGAGCGGCGGCATGCGAAAAAGATATTGAACAAATAAAACGGACAGCTGCGGAATACCTTGAAGACGACCTCGAATCGGTTAAAACTTTCAAAGTTGAGGCAAAAAGATCGGACAAATCATTCCCTCTAAAATCTCCTGAAATCTGCGATGAAGTCGGCGGATATCTGCTTTCAAAATTTCACAATTTAAAAGTAGATGTTCACAATCCCGATATCACCGTGTTCGTCGAGGTTAGGGACAATTACGCGTTTGTCCACTCAAAACAGCTTCCCGGCGCCGGAGGACTGCCGACGGGCACATCCGCAAAAGGAATGGTTTTAATCTCCGGCGGAATAGACAGTCCCGTAGCGTCGTATATGATGGCTAAAAGGGGAATGACTTTGAACGCCGTTCATTTCGCTTCCCCTCCTTATACGTCTGTCAGGGCGGAGAGAAAAGTTTACGATCTTTTGCATAAAGTCGCTCTGTATTCGGGAGAGATTAAGCTTTTTGTAGTGCCGTTCACCAAGATACAGGAAAAAATCAGGGATGATTCTCCAGAAGAGCTTTTCACTGTTACGATGAGAAGAATAATGATGAAAATCGCCTGCGAGCTTGCGGACAAAACCGGATGCCTTGCGCTGATAACGGGCGAGTCCGTAGGTCAGGTCGCGTCTCAGACGGTTCAGGCTATTCAATGTACGGACGACGCTTCGTCACTGCCTGTTTTCAGACCGCTTATAGGAATGGATAAATCGGAAATAACGGATATTTCAAGGAAGATTGACACATACGATATATCCATAGAGCCTTATGCCGACTGCTGTACCGTCTTTACTCCCAAACATCCGAGAACAAAACCGACGCTCACTCTCGCGAGAAATGCCGAAAAAGACGCCTGGAGCGACGAACTTATCAAAGAGGCGATTGAAAACGTTAAAGAGGTCATAATTAAATGACGGAAAAAAATAAAAATAAAAATCCCGGCTTTCGCTTTAAGCCGGGATTAAATTTGACGCTTGATTTATTATTTGTTTGCCGTCGCTATGTTGTAGTTTTCGTTGAAGAAATATGTGGATTTTGTTGTTTCGTAATTCGTTATATCGACAGTCTTGTTTTTAGCCTCAAGTCTGAAGAAAGACAATACCTTAATTCTGAGGTCTATATTCATCTTCATCGAAACGGTGTAATCGTATTTGAGGTTGTAGTCGGCGACTATGGGAAGTATTTTCTGATTGCCGTCCTTGTCGGACAGTATATAGAAATAATATGTTATATAAGAACCTTTGAAATCAATTCCTTTTATACTCGCCTTTAAGTCAAGCGTATTATGGTTGTCCGAAAGAAAATCTTTGATTTCCTCGGTGCCGGACGTAAGCTCTTTATTGACGTCGTCTATTCCGGATGTAAGATCGGAGTTGTCCGGAAGATTGAAGGCGTTTCCGGCGTGGACAGTCTCTATGTCCGTTCCGGAAGGAATTGTCTGTAGATTCAAGTCATCTTTTAAATAAACCGTAACAGAGTCAAGTCCTGTGATTGTAATGGGGTCCTGAGTGTCGTATTCTTGAGTCTTGCCGTCTGTGGTTTTGAACGCTTTCATAGTGAAAGTGCAGCACTGGTTTGTCTTGTAATCTATTCCGGTTATGTCGTCCGTGTCAAGAGTGCTTGAATATTTGTACGGATAAATCGGGAAACCGCTCTGAACTGACGCGAGACCGTATCTGTAGTTTGTATAAGTCGTATCGCCTATAGCGGACGTAATTTCTTTGCCTATATCTATAGTGTCGGACTGACCGGCGAGCTTCGCCATTTTGTTGAGCTGCCTTGTCAGAGAATCTATTGTGGACTTATTCGTATATGTTATATTGTCCGTCGTATCTTTGATATTGGACTGATAAACGGTGCTGTTTGGTTTGATTGAATTAGCGATTGAATTAAACAAATCAAGTCTCGTCTGAAGCGACGCGTTTTTTGAATAGTATTCGGCATCGGAAATTAGGTTGGCCGAATATCTCAGCGCGCATCTCGCATCGGAAGAAGTTATTTTCCCGTCGTTATCGGCGTCTCCGAGGGTAAATCCGTCAATAGCCTGAGCGTCGTAGTCGTATCCTGAATTTTTCGTGTCTATTTTCGCGGCTCTGAGCAGGATAAGGCGCGCGTCTTTAGCGGTGACCTTGCCGTCTTTATCCACGTCCATAAATTTTACGGCTCGTCCGTTCATTTTTTCAAGGTTCGTGTCAAGGGCGAGGTTCGCGCTTTCTGTCGTGATTGAATCAAGGTCGTCTCCGGTCAAAGCGAATGCGCCAGTATAAAGACAACTCAGCGCAAGAATCATCGATAACGCGACGGCTAAAATTTTTTTCATGAGATATCATGCCTTTCTGAATAGATATTTAGCTTAATTAAAGCTATAATAATTTGCGAATAAAACAGAGAAACGGGTTTCACATATAATTTGTTCCATCGTGACAACGTTCTCATAATTAATTCTTCATTATATATTTTACCATATATTTTACTTTTGTAAACATAAATTTTTTTATTTATTAATTTATTTTCCGCTTGAATATGGATTGAAAGTCTTGTATAATAACTAAGATGGTATTGAAAATACATGAACATACCGAAAGGAGAACAATTTAATGACTTATTCACAGGATGTAAAAAATATGTGTGTAGTCAAACAGGGTGTCAATCACGGACCTGCTCCGATACCCGAGGAAGGCAAATGGGTAAAAGCCAAAGAAATTACCGATATTTCCGGATTTTCTCACGGCGTAGGCTGGTGTGCACCTCAGCAGGGCGCCTGCAAGCTTTCTTTGAACGTCAAAGGCGGCATTATTGAGGAATGCCTTGTTGAAACAATAGGATGTTCCGGAATGACGCAGTCGGCAGCTATGGCAGCTGAAATACTCCCCGGCAAAACTATTCTTGAAGCTCTCAACACGGATTTGGTCTGCGACGCTATAAACACCGCTATGCGTGAGCTTTTCCTTCAGATAGTATACGGAAGAACACAGTCCGCTTATTCTGATGACGGACTTACGATAGGTTCCGGACTTGAAGATCTCGGCAAGGGACTTCGTTCTCAGGTCGGCACGCTCTACGGCACAAAAGCGAAGGGCGTCAGATACCTTGAGGTAACAGAAGGATATGTTACTAAGATGGCTCTTGATGAAGACGACCAGGTTATAGGATATGAATATGTATCGCTCGGCAAAATGACAGATTTCATCAAAAAGGGCGATGATCCCAATACCGCTTACAAAAAAGCTATGGGTCATTACGGAAGATTCGATGACGCTGTCAAGTACATCGATCCCAGAAAAGAATAATCGGAGGAAGGAGAAATTAATATGGCTATGTTATTTGAAAACTACGACAGAAGAGTAGACAAGATAAACAAAGTTCTTGCCGAATACTCCATCTCCTCCATTGAAGAGTGCAAGGATATTACTGCAGCTAAAGGAATCGACGTAGAGTCTATAGTAAGAGGCACTCAGCCTATCTGTTTCGATAACGCCGTATGGGCTTATACTGTAGGATGCGCTATCGCTATCAAAAAAGGCTGCGTAAAAGCCGCCGACGCCGCCGCGGCTATCGGCGAGGGACTTCAGTCTTTCTGCATTCCGGGCTCAGTCGCCGAAAACAGAAAAGTAGGTCTCGGACACGGCAATCTCGGAAAAATGCTCCTTTCGGAAGAAACAGACTGCTTCTGCTTCCTCGCCGGACATGAATCGTTCGCGGCTGCCGAAGGCGCTATCAAAATCGCTCTCAACGCCAACAAAGTTCGTCAAAAGCCTTTAAGAGTTATCCTCAACGGACTCGGAAAAGATGCCGCTCAGATAATCTCCAGAATAAACGGCTTTACATATTGCAGAACTTCTTTCGATCCTTATACGGAGCAGGTTACGGTTACCGATACTATTCCTTATTCAAAGGGACCGAGAGCCGACGTAAAGTGCTACGGCGCGGACAACGTTCCCGAGGGCGTCGCGATAATGAAACTTGAGCATGTAAGCGTTTCAATTACCGGCAACTCAACAAACCCGACGCGTTTCCAGCATCCCGTTGCAGGCATCTACAAAAAATGGTGCAATGAAAACGGAATTAAATATTTCTCAGTCGCGTCAGGCGGCGGCACGGGCAGAACGCTTCACCCCGATAACATGGCTGCCGGTCCTTCCAGCTACGGCATGACGGACACTATGGGCAGAATGCACTCGGACGCTCAGTTCGCAGGTTCTTCTTCTGTTCCGGCACACGTAGAGATGATGGGTCTTATCGGTATGGGCAACAACCCGATGGTCGGCGCTACAGTTGCATGCGCTGTTGCCGTTCAGGAAGCTATGAGCAAATAATTTCTGCTTATAACCGAATTAAAATAAAATAAAAAATTCCGTTCCTTTTATGGGAGCGGAAATTTTTTTATGTATATTTTACATCAGGCTGCTGATAAGCTCTGAAAATTTTGCCGGATCTTCTATCTGAAGACCGCCGATAAGTCTCGCCTGCATATAGAGAAGCTCTGTGTATTCCTTTAGCTTATCGTCGTCGAGAGAAGAAAGTTTTTCCGCAACGGGATGGCTTTCGTTTATCTCAAGAACCGTGTCGGCTTTGACCTTCTCCGAATCGGGCATCTGATTTAATACCTTTTCCATCTCGCTTGATATCATTCCCTTCGATGTGAGACAAGCGGGATATTTCGCCAGTGAATCGGTGAATCTCACTTCGCTGACCTTGCCGTCGAGGAATCCTTTCATTTTGTCGAGCAAATCCTTTGAATCCTCATTTTTCTTCTTCAGAGCCTCTTTTTCTTCGTCTGTTTCGAGGTCGAGACTGTCCGACGCCACATTCTTGAACTGCTTGGAGTCATAATCTCTTATCATCTGAAGGGCAAATTCGTCAATGTTGTCTGTAAGATAAAGAATTTCATATCCCTTGTCGAGAACTTTCTGAGTCTGAGGCAGAGCCTCCGCTTTCGCGACTGTTTCTCCGCAGGCGTAATATATATCTTTTTGACCTTCCTTCATTCTCGAAACGTACTCTTTGAAAGTCGTGAGCTTTTTCTCGTTGGAAGATGTGAATAAAACGAGATCCTGAAGCTTGTCCTTGTTCATTCCGTAGCTTTCGTAAAGTCCGTATTTTATCTGCATGCCAAACGACTTCCAGAATTTTTCGTAAGTTTCTCTGTCGTTTTCAAGCATAGAGGCAAGTTCGTTTTTGATTTTTTTCTCGATTGCGTTTGCGATGACTTTTACCTGATGGTTCTGCTGTAAAGTTTCTCTTGAAAGATTTAAGGAAAGGTCAGATGAATCTACGAGTCCTCTGACGAAGCTGAAATAATCGGGCAGCATTTCCTTGCACTTATCCATAATCAGGACGCCGTTGGAATAAAGCTGAAGACCTTTTTCAAAATTCTTTGTGTAATAATCGTACTGCGGATGAGACGGTATGAATAAAAGGGAATCGAACGTTGCCGCTATTCCTTCGGTTTTGAAGTGAATGGTTTTCAGAGGATTTTCGTAATCGTAGAATTTCTCGTGATAAAAATTGTTGTAATCTTCGTCGGTCAGTTCGTTTTTGTTTTTCCTCCAAATGGGAACCATGGAGTTTATCGTCTCTTTTTCGACTACTGTCTTGTATTCGGGCTCTTTGTCTTTGCTTTCGTCGGAATTTTCGCTCTCCTGTTTTTCTTCGTCCGATTTTTCATCCTTTTCAACGGGTACTTGTTTTTCAACATCCATTTTAATCGGGAAAGAAATGTAGTCAGAATATTTCCTGATTATATTTTCGATTCTGTAAGTTTCAAGGTAATCAGAATATTTGTCTGTCTCCGTATCTTCTTTTAAATAAAGAGTGATAACTGTGCCGCATGAGTCTTTTTCCGCCGGCTCTACAGTATATCCGTCGGCGCCTTCCGACGTCCATAAGTTCGCCTCATCCGAACCGTAAGCTTTTGACAGAACGGTTACTTTGTCCGCAACCATAAACGCGGAATAGAATCCCACGCCGAACTGTCCTATTATCTCCATCTCGTTTTTCTGTTGGTCTTCGCCGTTTTTGAAATCATAAGAACCCGATTTCGCTATTGTTCCGAGGTCTTTTTCAAGCTCTTCGGCAGTCATTCCTATTCCGTTATCGGTGATTTTTATAGTTCTTTTTTCCTTGTCAAGGTCTATCTTGATAAAGAAATCTTCCTTGTTCATTCCGACATTCTGGTCGGTCAGCGATTTAAAATAAAGCTTGTCTATCGCGTCCGACGCGTTTGAAATAAGTTCTCTCAAAAATATATCCTTGTTTGTGTAGACGGAATTAATCATCATATCGAGAAGTTTTTTTGACTCGGCTTTGAATTGTTTCTTTCTCATTTTATATTTTATCTCCGATTGTATTTATTTAGCACTCAATAAGTATGAGTGCTAAAATATATTATAGTTGTCGGTCAAAAAAAGTCAATATTAAAATCATAAAATAAAAAAATTTTTCCCGGCAGAAAAATTTATACCGGGAAAAATTTTATTTATCAATATCTCAAACTGTTGTAAATCTTTGCGGCGAAATCTATCATCTTGTCGTGAAGAACAGTCGGCTCCTTCGGTTTTTCGTTTTCTTCTATCCATTTAACCATGGCGAAAAGCGAATCTTCCGGCTTCATCGGGTTGTAGTCTAAATCTCTGCGCGCTTTTTCTATTGAGAAGTTTCCGTTTTCGTCAAGCTTTCTTACGGCGTAAGGCGTGAGCAGCGGTTTCGATTTTTTATTTTTTTTGTAATACTGGTCAAGAATTACGGCGATGTTTTCAATCATGCCTTTTGAAATAATTATCGCGGGCGGCTTTCTGTTTTTTATCTCCGCCAAAACGTTAATAAACTGATTTATTGTGTAATAATATCCGCCAAGAATATACCATTCTCCGGGTCTGCCGTTGTCAATAGCCATTCTTGTCGCATGGGCTATATCTCTGACGTCTACGAAATTGTATCCTCCGAAATCCATTCCGACGTTGAACTGTCCCTTTAAATACATTCTGACCATTACGCCTATGGCGGACACTTTGTAGTCGTATGGACCTGTACATGCCGTCGGCTGAAGACATACCGTTTCAAGACCGTTGTTGCCGTTATTCGCGATTACGAGATTTGTGGCGAGAGCTTTCGTTTTGGCGTAGTCGCCGTCAAGTAAAGTGGCGTTGAACTCTGTGTTTTCGTCCATAAGCTCGTTTCCGGGCAGAGCTTTGTAAACGTCGCATGATGAAAAATATATAAGTCTTTTTACATTTTTTTTCAGACAAGCTTTTACAACGTTTTCCGTTCCGAGATAGTTAATTTTGTAGCAGGAGTCGTAGTCCGTGTTCATTATGTCTATTTTGCCCGCGGAGTGAATTACGACGTCTATTCCGTCTAATGCGTTTTCAAGAGTTTCGTAATCTGTGATGTCGCCCAATATTTTGCGGCATTTTATTCCTTTGAACATTCTTGATTCTTTTCTTATGAAAATGGTGACGTCCTCTCCGGCGTCAACAAGATCTTTTAATACAGCGTAACCGACGTGGCCTGTCGCGCCTGTCAGAAGAATTTTTCTTTTCTCCTTCATATTTTTCTCCTTTAACCAATATTGTTATCTTATGTCAAAACAATTATTATATCGTTTACGTTTGTGCCGGTAGCTCCGGTGAAAATAAGTCCGCCGCATTTTTTGAAAGCGTTATATGAATCGTTGTTTTCAATATAACTGCCGATGTCTCCGATTTCATCGGCAGTCTGTCCGTCGGCTACTGCTCCGGCGGCGTCGGTCGGTCCGTCTGTTCCGTCCGACCCGGCCGATAATACGGTTATTTCTTTTCCTCTTATTATTTCGGCGGCGGCGAGACAAAGCTCCTGAGCTCTGCCGCCTTTTCCTTTTCCTCTGACGGTTACCGTCGTCTCTCCGCCGTAAATAAGGCATCTGTTTTTCGGGAGAGATAAAGCTTTTTCGGCAATTAAAATCCCTTTGTCTGCGGCCTCTCCCGTTATACTGTCTGTGACTATTTCAGTTTTGTAGCCTGATTTTTCGGCTTCAAAAGCCGCGCTTTCGCACAGATTTTTTACAGAGCCTACTGTTTTGTAATAAACTTTTTTGTTCTTCGGTTTTTTTTCGGAAAAAAGCAGATTGTTTATTTTTCCGCCGAAATCGAGATTGTATTCTCTCATGCGGTTTTTAAGCTCGTCATCTGTCGTCATATCGGGAAAACACGGACCCGATGCGATTACGTCGGGTCTGTCGCCAAGAACGTCGGACAGAGCGAGACAGAAAATTTCGGCTTTTGTCCTCTCAGCGAATTTTCCGCCTTTTACGTTTGAGAGCCTTTTCCTCACGGCGTTTAAAACGTCTATGGGACAGCCTGACTTCAGACAGATTTCATTTACTTTTTTCAGCTCGCCCAATGTGATTTTGGGATCTTCAAAAAGCGCAGACCCTCCGCCGGATACGAGAAAAATCAGGCAGTCCGATTTTGTCAGAGCGTCTGTTTTCAGCAGAGCTTTTCTCGAATTTATCACGTCGTTTTCATCTGGAACCGGATGAGCGCCCTCCAAAACATCAACAGGATACGGCAGTTTTTCTCCGTATCCGTATTTTGTCAAAGCGAAGCCGAATTTAATCGAATTCGTAAAAACGCCGCACGCTGCCTTCGCCATGGGACAAGCCGCTTTTCCTACAGCCAATACTGCCGGGTTTTTTATTTTTCCGTCTTTTTTGAGTTTATAAAGCTCCTCATAAGTCCTTTCGTAGGGGGAACAGCTTTTTACAGCGTACGAGAAAATTTTTTCCGCATCGGCGCGTCTTTCGGAAGCGGTTTTCATTTAAGTAAGATTTCGCTGTGAATATTATCCGGTTCCGACGGGATGAGAAGCTCTTTTACAAGACCTTTTATCTCTTCTATGGCATCTTCCAAATTTTTCTTCTTTTCTTTTTTTATAGGAGTATTTTTTAAAAGCTTTGGCACGGCGTCCACAACGTTCATCGAAATTACGTAAACCGGATCGGTAACGCCTTTCGATTTAGGAAGTCCGTCGAAAATGCCCATGAATACATCTATTATTTTATTCAGAAGATTTTCGTTGTATATTTTTTCGTAATTGTACTTGTCTATTGTGCCGCCGTTCCAGAAAGTGAGCGCGTTTATAAGCTTTGCCGCCTGTCCGACAGTGAGATTAATAAGTCTGTTTGCAAACGGATGAAGAAGAGTGTAGATTATTTGACATGTGCTGTCGGGCAGACCGTAGCCGGACAGAATTTTTATGAAAGCTTTTTCGTCGTCTCTCGCCGCCTCAAACATCTTTCTGATAAGACCGTCAAGATGATCTCTGAGAAAATCCTGGGAAAGCTCGACGCCGTTGTAATTGAATTTTTCCAAAAACTCAACGTCAGCTTTGCATTTTTCATCCTCGAACGTCAGCCAAAGTATAGGAGCCGGGTAGCCTGTGAGGGAGCCTACGTTTATCTGTGTCATTTTGTTCCCGTTTTTAGCCGTGTAAACCTGTGTTCTCTGAAAATGAGAATGACCTACTATAAGTATGTCAACGCCGGCCTCGGCAAGCATTTCGGCTTTTTCCTCGTGGTCGCCTATTAACATTCCTTTTGTCACTAATGTGGTCACAGTCGGCAAAACGAGGTGGTGCTCCGCAAGTATAACAGTCCTTCCTTCGGATTTTGCTTCTCTGACGGTGTCGAGTATCCATTTGAGATGGTCGTCGTCGTATCCAGCTCTGCCTTTGCCGTCCTTGTCGTCGTTTAATCCGATGAAAGTTATTTTATCGTTCAATTTAATAGCGTATGAGCATGCGCCTATTTCGTTGATGTGAGTCGAATAAGCTCTGTTTTCGCCGTATGGTTTGTAAAGCTGTCTCAATTCCGCTGGATTATATGTCGGAATCCCGGTTATATCAAATTCTCCGACGAATTTTCTCGCATTTCCGTCGCAGCACCAGTCGTGCGTCGCGAATATTACGTTTGTCGGTTTCTTTTCGTCGAGAACTTTAAGCTTTTCAATAAATTCGTCATGGCTGACTTTTTCGCCGTCGTTAGACATATCGCCGGCAATTATTACGGAATCGCAGTCCGAAGAAGATATTTTGTCAAAAGCCGCCTGAGTTATCGCTCCGGACTCTCTTAAGCATCTTTGGTCGCCGTTGTACCTTATGTCGAACGCCGGACCGCTGACGCCGAGTGTTTCGGAATAATAATGAATATCTGATACTACCGCTATCTTATACATTTTCGAATATTACCTCATCTATCCTTTGATAACAATATAAATGTCTGTCATATTTTCGCTATTATAACATAAATGAATTAAATGTTTGTGGTAAAGCTATTGAAAAAATATTAATAATGTTTGAATATTATTAATCTTTTATAATGATTACGTAATATTTTCCCGTCGGTTTGTCTATTTTTTACATAATATATTGTATTAATTGTTTAGTTTAAACTAATTTAAACTTTTTCGGATTGTTTTGACCGCTGCAATGAGCGCAAACTATTGTTTGATAAAATAAAATAAATTGACAAGAGAACAAAGATTTAATATAATTGATTAAATAAATCTGCAGAAAAATCATTGAATTTATCTTATTTCAGGAAAGGATAGAATAATTTTATGGACCCTGACCTAACGGTCGCGCCTCTTCAAGCCCTGCTTTCAAAGACAACGCCGACGGCGGGAAATATAGTACTCAGGATAGTAATTCTTTTTGCTCTTATTTTCATTAACGGATTTTTTTCCATGAGCGAAATCGCGGTTCTCTCACTTAACGACTCCAAAATCGATAAGATGGCGGAAGACGGAGACAAGCGAGCCAAAAACGTTCAGAAACTCAATAAGAACACGTCGGACTTTCTTTCCGCGATTCAAATCGGCGTGACTCTCGCGGGATTTCTTTCATCGGCAGTTGCATCTGACGCCTTTGCTCCGATGCTTGCTAATGCGCTTCATCCTCATATCAAAATTTCTTTGGACGCGCTGACTACCATCTCGATGATATTGATTACTCTTGTAACGTCGTATTTTTCTCTTGTTCTCGGAGAACTGGTTCCGAAAAAAATAGCTCTTCAAAAAGGAGAAAAGGTATCATTCATCATTGCCGGATTTCTCAACGGCTTCATGAAAATATTAAAGCCTTTTATCAGGCTTCTGTCCCATTCCACTAACGGAGTATGCAGAATAATCGGTCTTGATCCCAACGCAGATGAGGAAAACGTTACCGAGGACGAGATTAGAATGATGGTCGAGACAGGCGAGGAAAACGGAGTAATAGAAAACACTCAGGCGGAGATGATCAACAATATCTTTGAATTTGACGACATCGACGCGGGAGACGTCATGACGCACAGAGTCGATATGACGGCGGTGGAGAACACGGATTCAATTTCGGACGTAATAAACGTCGCGATAAGCTCCGGAAAATCAAGAATACCCGTCTATGAGGAAGACCCGGACAACATAATAGGAATAGTTTATGTTAAAGACCTTTTAAAATACGTAGGCAGGGATACAAAAATAAATGACAGCATATCGTCTGTCATGAGAGAGGCTTTCTTTGTCCCCGAAACAATAGACTGCGTTGAGCTTTTCAGACAGATGAACGAAAAGCATGTTCAAATGGCCGTGGTAGTCGATGAATACGGCGGAACCGCCGGTATTGTCACCATTGAGGACATTATGGAGTCAATAGTGGGCGACATAAAAGACGAATACGACAAGGAAAGCGACGAAATAGTCAAAACGCAGGATAACGTATTTGTCGTTGACGGCGATACGGCTATTGATGAAATCGACGATTTAACGGGCAAAAAACTGCCTGACGGCGATTATGATACAGTCGCCGGATTTATTTTATCAGAGCTTGGCTATCTTCCGGTGAACGGCAATAAGGACGAAGTGAAATTTGAAAATATTAAATTCACCGTACTCGAGGTCAATGAAAGAAGAATAGAAAAAGTAAGAATAGAAATACTTCCCGAGGAAGATAAGAAAGAAGCGGAAGAAAAAAATTCCGTCAACGATAAAAAGGAAAGAGAATCAAGAAAAGAGAGCAAAAAGAAAAACTCCGACGATGATGAATAATGAATTTTTTAAAAGCGGCGGTAAGAATTGCCGGCGGGAACTGTCGGCTGCGTGCCTTCATGATATTTCATGCCTCGGCAGATGTTCTCTTACGGCGGCTCTGCCCGTAATTTCGGCTGCCGGAATTTCGGTTGGCGTTCTGCCGACCGCTCTTCTTTCCACTCAGACCGGCGGTCTGAATCAGTACACATATCTCGATTTGACCGATGAGATGAAAAAGATAATGTCTCATTGGAAGAAGCTCGGCGTTACTTTTGACGCTGTTTATTCGGGTTTTCTCGGTTCGGCGGAGCAGATAGAAATTGTAGAAAATTTTCTTGAAAATTTCATGCGTGACGGCGGAATTTATCTGTGCGACCCGGCTATGGCGGATAACGGAGAACTTTACAATACATTCGACGGCTCTTTTGTCGCTGAAATGTCAGAACTCGTGAAATTCGCGTCAGTCATCACGCCTAACGTTACCGAGGCTTTTTTTCTTCTCGGCAGGGAATATAAAAAAGGCCCCTACGACAAATCTTTCGCCGACGAGCTTGTCTCAAGCCTTTCCGAAAAGTACAAAGTCAAGTATACGATGATTACCGGCGTTTCGCTTGAAGAGGAAAAAACGGGAGTAATCTGGAGAGATTACGATACGAAGGAAATATCTTTCTTGTCTGCGGATAAAATCAAAGGTAATTTTTTCTCGACGGGCGACCTGTTCGCTTCGGCTTTGACCGGCGGGCTTTTGAGAGGGCTTGACCTGAATGACGCGGTCGAAATAAGCGAGAAATTTGTATCGTCTGCAATAAAAAATACGGTTAAAAACGGCGGAGATTCAAGATTCGGTCTTGATTTTGAACCTTGTCTTCAAGATTTTATCAATCAAATCGATTATTATTTAAGAAAAGAGAATAAAGATGAGTGAACTTAATGTAGTTCTCGTCGAACCCGAAATACCCCAGAATACAGGCAATATCGCGAGGACATGCGCCGCGGTCGGCGCAAAGCTTCACATAGTCAAACCCATGGGTTTTGATGCAGACGACAAGCATCTTAAAAGGGCGGGGCTTGACTACTGGTATCTTGTAGACATCGTTTATTATGAAAATCTAAACGAGTTTTTTGAAAAAAACAAAGACGGAAAATTTTTCTATTTTTCTACAAAGGGAAGAAAAATATTCTCCGACGAAAAATATCCCGATAATTCATTCATAGTTTTCGGCAAGGAGACAAAAGGTTTGCCGGAGGATCTTCTCCTAAAAAATCCCGATTCGACTGTCAGAATACCTATGAGGGATGAGACGAGAAGTCTTAATCTTTCAAATTCGGTCGCCGTAGGCGTATATGAAGTTTTGAGGCAGTGGGGATATCCCGATCTGAAAACAGAGGGAAAGCTTCATCATTTGTCATGGGACCAGCGATGATTGTTGCGACAATTTGGAATATTAAATAACTTTTTGTTTATTTTCGGTTCTGCTTATTGCAAACGTCAAATTTAGATGATATAATCAAAATGTAAATTACCGGAAAAGGTAAATTTATATTATTATTTTCGGAGAGGAGATTATCGCATGGAAGAGACATCAACAAAGAAGGTATCGTTCTCTATTGACACTCTTATAGATTACGTGCAGAGGGCGATTAAGTTTTTGGATCAGCTGATTTCGGCTATCGGTGCGCTCATCAGGGGCGAGAAGGTTTCCGTTTCGTTCTGATAAATAAAAATTTCCGCTTCGGAAATGCGGAAATTACAGAGAGGTGAAAAATAATGGATAAAATCGTAGAAGTACTTCAGTCATTCGTCAACATGATTCTTCAGATAATTCAGTCGATTAAAAACCTTGTAAAAGGCGCGAGATCGGTAAACGACGAAAAATAATTAAAACATTGAGGTAGAAAGTAATGGATAAAATCGTAGAAGCTCTTCAGGCTTTCGTCAACATGATCCTTCAGATCATCCAGTCGATCAAAAACCTTGTAAAAGGCGCGAGATCCGCAAACGACGAAAAATAATTAAAAAATATTTTGAGGTGAAAAATAATGGATAAAATCGTAGAAGCTCTTCAGGCTTTCGTCAACATGATCCTTCAGATCATCCAGTCGATCAAAAACCTCGTAAAAGGCGCAAGATCCGAAAACGACAAGCACTGATAAAAAGAAAAACAAACATGGCGGAGGGAATTTTCCTTCCGCTTTGGTTTTTAATAAAAAAGATGGTTTAATAAAAAAAGACGGAATGAAAAAATCGTTCCGTCTTAAAATTTATTTTTTCTTCAATTAAGCTGTTTCTTTCGCCGGCGCCGGCTTTTCGTCTGTTTCCGAATTTTCGGATTTCTTTGATTTTTTCAATATTTTCATACTGCTTTCGTCTTTTTTCTCCGAGGAGCCCATGAGCTGAATTACAAGTGAGATAAACATAGCCTGAACGCATGGCGTGCCGAGAATCTGATTTAATTTAGCGTTGTATTTTATTCCGAGATAATAGGCGAGCTCTTTCATCGGAGCGGAATTGAAATACCACAGCGTGGGAAGCGGTACAAAAAGAAGAGTAAACAAAACGAGATAAAGCCAGTCTATTCTCGTGTGCTCCTTTTCGCCGAACATAAACTGAAGGAACGGTATTACGAGGAAGAAAATCGCGTACGACGTAGAGGCGGCAGGAATATTCAGCATCATGTAGCATATCAGGAATGATTTCTGCCAGTCTTTTTTGGCGAGGAATATCATGAGCGCAGCAATAACGTCAAATGAAACCATCACAATATTCGCGGTGATTACCGAACCAGGAGCTATGAGAAAAATAATATTCTCTATGCTTACAGATGAGAGATTTACCACGGATTTTCTCTTTGTCGTAAACGTGATTATGTTTTGAATAAGCGTGGAAATAAACCCGTTTCCCTCTTCGCCTAATATCGCCAACATTCCGCTGTGAGACGCCGATACGTTTCCTGCCTCAAATAAACTTGAAGGATGAATAAAGAAGAGCGCGGGCACGGCGAAAGCTATTATTCCGTATAGAATAGTCTTTCCGGCGTCTTTCCATCTCTTGTCATAAAGAAGAAGCAGACCGAAAAACGCAGGGTAAATTTTTATGCCGGCAGCTATCGCAAGAGAAACATACGAAAGCTCGCGCATCAGTTTATTCTCCGACTTGTAGAAGAAAACAAAATAAGCCGTAAAGAAATAGCAAAGAAGAACTATGTTTCCTCTTTCTATGCCGAATATCATGGGGTAGGACAGAAGCAGCAGAAAAATCAGAACCCGCCCCTCGCTTCTCGTCTTTTTGTCGAGATTTAATGTATTTAAGTAGGCATTTAAAACTCTGACCGTAAAAATAACGCATATGATGGCAAAAAGGAAGAATATCATCATCGTGCGCTGATTCAGCTCCATAAGCACCTTGTCCTCCGACGTCGTCTTTACAAGCTGAGGATCCACAAACAAATCGAGGAATTTGAATATAAGTAGGCTTAACGGCGGATATATATTATTTCTGCCGGTGTACACGTCGGAATTTGACGCATCTCTCATGGAGTTGAAGAAATCCATGAAAAGGTCTGTTCTTCTTCCGTTGTAATAAAGCGACTCACCGAAACTGTTGCCGTGCGAAACGCAGGCGAAAAGAAAGTTAATCAAAAAACAGCAGTAAAAAAACAGGGTAAAGAATAAAAACATATCCCTGAACTCTATTTTTTTTCCTTTCGGTCTGCTGTCAAGACTGCCTTTGGGACCTTTTGTATTACCTTCGTCCTTTTTGCCGGACGAGATAATTTCCTTTACTTTTTCTGCCATATCCTTTTTACCGATTCGATATTATTGTTTTATTGTCCGCCGATTTAAATCAGCTTTTGCTGCTTGTCAGGCTCGGAATGCTTATTCCGGAAACATCTGATACCGAAACGCCGATTTTCTGCAGATATTTGATTAAAAAAGTCAGAACTCTGAAAACGGTTACAATAAACTGGATAAACATTATTTTCAAACCTCCGCGGCCATGTTGTTTGCATTATTATTTATATTAAATGATAATATAAATGATAAATTTTGTCAAGGATTCAGAGAAAATATAATTTTGCAAATAAGAAAAAACAACCGCAAAAAAACATCTGTCCATTTAATCTATGTTTAATAATTGCAATGTATTATAAAATAAAACTATAATCATAATTTCAACATATATCGGAAAGGAGCCGGAATTTATGAAAATCGAAGATACTTTTCTTGCGGACAAAGCCGCGTCGGCGGTAAAAAAAATAGAAACAGGCAGAGGAAAAAGACTTAAAAAGAAAGTTGTCACTCCTCCGATTTCAGCTCATGCGATAAAGGATTTAAAAAGTTCCGACGGCAAATATTATTGCGGTTTCGCAATGAGAGAGGTAATGCCGGACGATGTTTTGGCAAAAGATTACTGGATTGCCGGACACGGTCCGGGAAGAAAAATAGAAGGCGTTCACGACCCTGTCACGGCAAGAGCCATGTGGATAGGCGTAAAAGACGAGGGCGGAATAATTCTCTGCTCGGTTGACTGCATAGGACTTACAAATGTTGAGGTTACAAATGTCAGAAACAGACTTGCGGGTTTCTGTAAATCGGCAAAATGCAAATCTGTAAATATCTCCTGCACTCATTCTCACGCGGGATTCGATACAGTCGGCTACTGGGGCAAACTGCCCAGGACGGGCAAAGACCCTGATTACATGGAAAAACTTCTCTCGACGATTGCCGAAATATGCAGGGAAGCTTATGAAAAAAGGACAGCCGGTGATTTATTCGTTGGCAGTATACATGCTCCGGACGGTCAGCTTGACAGAAGAGAGCCTATTGTTCTTCACGATACATTGACAAGACTCAGATTCGTCCCCGATGACGGAAGCAAAGAAACGTGGTTTTTGAATTACGCGGCTCATCCCAATACACTCGGCGGTCCCAACAGGCTTGTCAGCGCCGATTATCCTTATTATCTCAGGGAAACGATTTATAAATCAAAAGATGTAAACGAGCTTTTCTCCGTCGGCGCGATAGGCGCGGTTGACCCGGGACCTTTTTCAAAAGATCTGCCCGAAAGGACAAGGATGCAGGGCGAATACCTCGGCAAAAAGGCTCTTGAAATAGACAACGATGAAAAACTTGATGCCGAGATTGTAGAAATCAGACAGCCGTTCTATATTCCGGCTGATAATGCTGTTCTCGCGTTTCTCGCTCATCTTAAAGTGATGTCGTCAAGAATTTTCCCGTCAGACGAGGGAGCGCTCGGACTTTGCATGAAGACGGAAATGACGTATATCAGACTCGGCAGGCAGAGTATTCTCATCCTGCCGGGAGAAAATTTCCCTGAGACTGTATACGGAGGATATTCGGACGCTGTTCATTCCGCAACGGGAAAACCTGCCGATATAAATCCTAAGCCGCTTATAGATATAGCCGGCGATGAAAATCTTCTCGTATTCGGCGTGACCAACGATATGACAGGTTATGTCGTCCCTCCGAATGATTTCATTCTCCATCCGACTCAGCCGTACCTTTCAAGTGCGAAGGACAGATTTGACAGAAAGCATTATCACGAGACGAATTCCCTCGGCATAAATACTCAGGCTAAAATAGCAGAGACGTTTGCCGGAATTATCGAGAGAATAAACAGACTGAAATAATAAAGATAAATTAGCGTTATTCTGAAAAAATTTTCCGTATGCTCCTATGCCAACTTGTCTCTTGACTCATATTAACAGGAGTGGTAAAATAAACTGAATAATTTGAAATACTTTATTATTTTTAAGGAGAGATTCGAGTGCCTATTATCAGTGTCGAATCGGCGGTTGTTTCCGTAAGCAGCCGAAAAAAAGGATTTAACGGCGACAGCTTTAACCAGGGCGGAAAAATCGCGTCGATAGAATCGCTCAATTCCGCAAAGGGGAGAAAAGTCGCGGCAACCCTTCACCCCGGCGATTTCTGCGCCATATCATCGTCAAATCAGCCTGCTTTCGCCGCGGGAGCGATGACGGCTCTGAATGAAAATAAAAGCAAATTCTCGCCCGACAGAGAGAAAAACCTTGACGTTCTCTACGAGTTTTTGGAGGATATGGATGCTGTAGTAAAGCAGTGTCCTTCTCCGGACGCATCTATTTCGTCGGCGTGCGTTTATATCAGAGAAAACGGAATAGACGCTTGCGTATCCGGAGGATGCAGGATATTGAGATTCTCCGTTGAAAAAGGACTTTTCGAAATAGCTCATCCCGACATCAGGACCAAAAAGGGTTTTCAGTCCGTAAATGATTTTTCAGACGGAGACTATATCATCCTTCTCGGAGCGGAATGCTCCGACGACCCTTTGTATAACAGGCTTGATGAAATACTTTCCGACGGCGTGAACGAGGACGTAAAGCAGGTAATACAGGAAATTTACAGGACTGTTTCAGACCGCCACGAGTATTCCGACAAGACGGTAATGCTCATCAAATTCCATGATGACGCTCCGAAGGAGATAAAAAAGAGTATACCTGAAGCGGCCGCTGCGGTTCCTATCTATTCCGCAAAATCCGAAGCAAAAAGCTCATTGCCGCAGCGGAGTAATGCGCAGGATAAGGTAATCGATGACGATTCTTCTGTAAGCGACGAAAGAAACGATTACAGCGATCGGAATGAAAAACAGGATGATAAAATCCTGATGTCAAACGACCTTGGCACGACAACCGCAAAAATCAAGATAAATTATGACGGCGATTTCACTTCTCTTCCGGCGGTGCACGAGCAGGAGCTTTCCGAGGACGAACTTTCAATAGAAAAAGAGGACGAGGACAACGGCGCGAGCGAAAAAGTCTCCGCACCCAAGCCGATTACCGCAAAGAGGAGATTTAAAAACTCTATTCCGATAATCATCGTTATCGTTCTTGTCGCAGTCGCATTCGGCACATATGTCGCTACTCATTACGATTTGTTCAATATAAACACGTACGCGGGCGGCGAGCCCATTACCGATAAAGAAGCTTTGTCTGAAGAAAACGAGAAAGACCTGAATAATATGGTCAATGTGGACGAGGCCTCAATGAACGACATCGAGGACAGCTCCGACAGAAGAAGAACATATATCTCCGGCGGTTCAAACTCCGGCGATAACAGCGGAGACAGCTACGATTCCAATGATTACAACAATAATGCCGACTCCGATAACGGCGGCGGCAATGAAAATAATTACGTCGCTCCGGCTACTCAGGCGAGAACTACGGCGGCTTACGTCGAAACCACGACTCAAACCACGACTCAAACCACGACTCAGGCTCAGCAGCATGAAGACGGCGGAGGAGACGGCGGAAACGACCAGCCAAACGGCGGCGACGATGTAAACGAAGTTTACGAATAATGTTTGATATACAAAAAAAAGACGGCGTTTATCGCCGTTTTTTTATGTCTCGTAAAATTTATAATATCAAATTGAAATCCGATATTTTCCGCGTATTTCGGGAAAAAATATTTTAAGTCTCTGCTTTCGGAAAATTCAGATAAACTTTTTTCCCCGATAAATTTGCAGAGAAATAGAAATAAAAAGCAAATAAGCGAAAATCCCGAAAGCCGGGATTTTCACAAATATTGGGAACGAATAAAAAAAAGGTGATATCTTTTTTATTTGCCTGACGGCGATTCTACGGATTTGATGAAATTTTCCGCTTCTTTAACAGCCTCACGCTTTACGTCGTCGGGACTTAATATTTTTATAATGTCGTATTTTGAAAAAAGCCACGCAAAAAACGGAGGATTTACGGCGACTTTGACCGAAACGGTGAAAGAATCTTTTTTCGGAATCATGATTAAGTCTTTTCCGAATTGGTCTATGATAATGTCCCTCGCCTCGTTTTTCACCTCAAGAGTGACGTCTTTAACATCGCCCGAAAACATGTCAAAATGAGATTTTGCGTATTCCGCCGCGTTGAATTTTTTGCTGTTTTCGTTTGACTCCCTCTTGTCCTCGGTTATAGTCACGTTGCCTATCTTGTCTATTCTGTAGTTTTTCATTATTCCGGCTTCTGAGTCGAAGCCTATCATGTAGTATCTGTCGTCCTTCCACAACTTTCCCCACGGACTTATTTTGTAATATTTTCCGTTGTGCCTCGGTACAAGTTTTTTATTTTCGTCGTAACAGTAGTATTTAAAGACAATCTGCCTGTTTTTGCTCATCGCGTCGTTTATTACCGCGACTACATTTTGAAAACTCGGATTGAAAGTTTTAGCCCTGCCGAAAATCGTAACATTATCCTGAATTGTTCTTCTTAGCGGGTCGGATGTGAATTTTTCCAGCTTTTTTATAAGTTTTTCCGTGTCTTCAACCGATATTACCTGCGAAGACTGTACGGCGTCAACCAAAAGGATGATATCTGATTTTGTAAACGCCCTGTTTACCACATGGTATTTTGTGTTTTTCGATTCGCCTACCTGCTCTACCGTTGTACCGAACGTCTCTTTGATTTTCTCAAAATCATTTGATATTGTCTGACGCTTCGAGCTGAAACCTTTTTCCGACATAAGAGTCAATATCTCGTTCATAGTCAGAAAATGATCGTCGTCGGTATAGTTGAGCATTATTTCATTTAAAGCTTTTAGTCGTAAGTGATTTTTTTCGGTATTCGCCATTAAAGACGCCTTCTCCTAATCGTTTTTCTGTAACTGATTATAAAGATTTGATGTCCCAAAAATAGGACATCAAAAAAATTTTTTATTTTTTTTTACAGCTCGGCGGTGAAGCTTATCCATTTCCCCTCTTCGCCGTCGCAGGATATTGTTCCGCCGTGCAGGTCTACAATGGATTTCGCTATCGAAAGACCGAGACCGTAGCCGCCTGTCTCCCTGTTTCTTGACTGGTCGGAGCGGTAGAATCTTTCAAAAATAAGCTCTTTTTCTGATTCCTTAAAACCCGCGCCGGTGTTGAATACCTGAATGATTTTCTTGCCGGCGCTTGTCATCAGCGTTACTCTGATGCTTCCGTTTTTGTCGGAATGTTTGATAGCGTTGTCTACCAACGTGCCCACCATCTGCTTTATAAGACTTTCGTTGCCAACGTATTTGATATTTTCGGGTATATTTTCTTCAAGTTTTTTTCCCGCTTCAAACGCCATCGCCTCAAATTCAAGGCATTTGTCCATAACCGCCTCGCTGAGATTGAACTCCTGAAATTCAACGCTGTCGCTTGTCTCATCAAGCTTCGCGAGGTCAAGCAAGTCGTATATCATGGCGTTCATTGTCTTGGACTGAGCCTGAATATTGTCTATCCACTTGTTTTTCCCGACCTCGTTTTCAAGGACTTCCGCGCTTGACTGAATGACGGCGAGAGGTGTTTTCAATTCGTGACTCGCATCGGATACAAATCTTTTCTGGCGTGTCAAAGCCTCCTGAGCCGGCTGAATAGCCCATTTTGAAAGCAGATGTGAAAACAGCGCCGACAGCAGCATGCTGAATACGAAAATTATCGCCGAAGCTATTGTTATAGTCAAAATTAAGACGTATCCGTTAGACATATCTATAATGGATACTGAATATCCGCCTTCGTAATCCCTGACGGAATACATGAACCTGCCGTAAATTCCTCTTTTCTGCTTTAGGCCTTTTAATATTTCGGCCATTTCAAGCATGTTTTTTCTCGAATAAGTCTGGTCAAGGTTTGTTGAGATATAAGTAGTATTTGTCTTTTCGGAAAAGCTGACGTAAATATATTCGGATTTTGTTCCGTTTGTGAGGAAATCCAAGACGTTGGCGTCATTGAACGGGCTCGTGTCTTTAGCGCTCACAACGCCGCTGTTTTCTTCTACGGCATTTAGATTTGACCAGCCGGAATATACAAAGACCGAAATTATGGACAGGTCAAGAATTAAGAAGATGATGAAAAGCACAATAAACATGGAGATAACAGACATCAGCATGAATTTTCGTTTAGTTTGATTTATAGTCGTATCGGCTTTTTTTCTGTTTCTCTTCATTTTCGCGGGACTAATGCGATATAAAAAAATATTTTTTGTAAATGATTTATTTTTTTTTGAGACCGGTTTTTCACGCCGAATAAATGTTGTTTAAAATGTTTCAGGGTGATTGCATAACCGGAATGGGGGTTTTTGAAAAATTCGAATCCGTCACTGAAGATAATAACCTATTCCTCTCGACGCCTTAATCTGAACCGTGGAATGTATGGCGTTAAGCTTCTTCCTCAAAAACGATACATATACCTCGATTGAATTATATTCGGCTTCGCTGTCGTATCCCCAGATTTTTTCGATAAATTCATCCTTCGAGATAATGTTTTTCGTATTGTACATCAGCATCTGCATTATTTTAAATTCTTTTCCGCCGAGTTTGATGCTGTTGTCGCCGCATATCAGCTCGTAAGACGACTGATTGAGCTTTATGTCCTTAAATTCAAGCTCGTTTGTCGGTATCTCGCCTTTTCTCCTTGTCAGCGCTCTGACTCTCGCCAAAAGCTCGCCTTTGTTGAACGGCTTGGTAAGGTAATCGTCGGCTCCGAGGTCGAGACCTTTTATTTTGTCGTCTATTTCTGTTCTCGCTGTTAGAAGCATTATAGGAGTTGATATTCCGTTGTCCCTCAATTTTTTCAGCACTGTAAGGCCATCCATTTTAGGCAGCATAATATCAAGGAGGATAAGGTCGTAAATTCCGCTCATAGCGTAGTCGTATCCGTCCTGTCCGTCAAATACTTTATCAACAAAATACTGTTCTTTCTTAAGCATCGACTCTATCGCGTCGGCGAGCTGTTCTTCGTCCTCAACTACAAGTATTCTCATAAAATTATTCCTCGTAAAAAAAGTAAATATAAAAATCCATAATGATTATTTATATTATATCACGTCGGCAGGTGAAAAACAAATATAAATAATTTTTGTAAGTTTTGAACAAAAATTGTTATAAATTATTTTTCTGAATATTTCAGAAGAATATTGATAAGCGATCTCCAATAAGGCGGGTAAACGTTGGAGCCTAAATAACTGAGCTTTTTTCCGTTTTTAAGTTTTATGTCAAGATACCGGTTGTAACCGTCAAGCAACTCATACAACGACTGTTCATATTTTTTATCCCATTCATTGATAAACATTTTTGTAAAAAGCTTATCCAATGTAATTTTTTGCGCATCTGAAAATATAAGAAAAATTTTTCCGCAACTATTTCAGTTCGAATTAAATAATATTTATTTGCTGCCCGAAAAAAGGGACATTAAAAAAGTTATACTTAAATAAATTAAAATTAACAACGTTGAAGCGATTGTGAGTGCGTACAGTTCGTGACCGAATAAGAAAAAAGATTGATTTATTCAAAATAATCTGTTATAATAATTTACGGAGGGAAACGCCATGAGTAAAGATAATAAAGATATCGATATGAATACGGAAGAAATTCAGAAAAATGACGAGCCGGAGCTTGAAGAAGCGACAGACGAGGACATTCAGAAAGCAATGGATGAAATCGATTGGCATAAGCTGATACATGACACAATTCACGAAACATATACGGATGAGGAATTAGCCGAAATAGACAGGCGAACCGATGAAATGTTCGATAGAGCGAGTAAGGCAAAAACCGAACAAGAAAAAATGAAAATTTTCTATGAATACGAACCCGACACTGTTGAAATAGGAGAAGACGGGATATATAGGAATAAAATAGGCATATAATACATTGAACAAAATATAATACGAAAGGAATCGCGGGAAAAAGGAATCGCAGAAATAAGGACAGAACGCGTGACCGGAGAAAAAGCGGCCGATTCGATGAACGCCGCTTTGCGGTTTTTTTGAGAATCCGCCTGCAGAAAAAAACTTTTGCCGTCAGGATTTAGTGTAATGTTCCCGGACTAAATCGGCAGAAACTCTTATCGCATTTTCCGTAATTAGTTTGAAGTTTTCGGGAATAAAAACCGACTTATAAAAATAACGTCCGGCGAAAATGCCGGACGCAAATTTTTTTATTTGTCACTGCCGTTTACCACTTCGAGTTCATCGAGCTTTTGGGCTTTTTTCTTTTCCTTGTTCTTTCCGGAATTGTCGAAAAGATTTTTAAGAGCCTTGACTACGTAGTACGCGAGTATTCCCGCCAAAATTCCGATAACCGCTCCGCCGATTACGTCGGTGCAGTAATGAACGCACAGGTAAATTCTCGAACATGCGATCAAAATCGCGTACACGGGGAAAATCCATTTGACCGATTTCTTTTTAACATTCGCGAAAAGCGCCGTCGCTATTTCACACGCCGACGTCGTGTGACCCGAAGGGAAAGAGTAATCAGATTCCGTAAGAGCTCCCGCCTCGTTGTAAAGCTTCATAAATACCGGATTATCCGCGAGAGAAACGTAAGGTCTCGGCCTTGAAATAAGAGGTTTGAAAAGTACGTTTGTCAAAAGCGTTCCTATGCCGATAGCCAAAAACAATGTCGCGCCGTATTTTCTCGTCTTTTTCGGAATTAGCAGGATAAGTCCCAGCACAGCTACGGCAACTGCGGCCTCCGTGTCTCCGAATTTCGTCAGCACTTGGACAAACGACGTCATTCCCTGCGAGTGAAGCTTTCCGAAAAGCTCCCACGCTCCCATGTCAAATCCCGCAAACGTATTGTTAATCCAAGTCGCGAATGCGGACGCCTGAACAGCCAAAAACTGCATAAATACCACTCCTTTTTTTTAGGAATTAATTTTTGTTCAATTTATTATATAAAAATTTGTATATGTTTTCAAGTGAAAGTTGTTTCTTAAAAAAAGCCGTAATGTTTTGACAAAAATTTATATTGACAAAAAATTCGGCAGACTTCAAAAGCCCGCCGATCGCTCAATATTAAAGGTTGATTTACATTTTTATTAATGGTATTATTACTTAGGTTGAAAATTTTATTATTTGCAGGAGATAAATATGGCAAGAAATGAATATCCGCGTCCGTCTTTCGTAAGAGAAAATTGGCTCTCGCTCAACGGCCAATGGGATTTTGAAATAGGCGGCGATAAATTAAAGCCCGAAAACGTCGAGTACACAAAGAAAATAGAAGTTCCGTTCTGCCCGGAATCAAAACTGTCCGGAATAGAATACAAAGATTTCATGACCTCTGTTTGGTATAAAAGGGAAGTTGAAATAACTGCGGACAACCTTAAAGGCGCCGTAATTCTTCATATAGACGCGTGCGATTACGAGACATTCGCTTATGTGAACGGCAAAGAGGCCGGCCGCCACAAGGGCGGCTATACTCCTATGGAGTTTGAAATCTCCGATAAGCTCACAGAGGGCAAAAACATAATAACAATTCACGCGAAGGACGACACAAAGTCAAACGCTGTCCCGTCCGGCAAGCAGTCGTCAAGGCTTGAAAGCTACGGCTGTTCTTACACGAGAACCACGGGAATTTGGCAGTCCGTATGGCTTGAGTTCTGCGATAAAACCTACATCACTACTACAAGAATCGACCAGGATATCGACAACTCAAAATTCAGGTATCAGGGTTATCTCTCCGACTCAAACGCCGACAAAGCCGAGATAGAGGTTTCCTACAAGGGTGAAATTCAGGCAGAGCAGACTGTAGATATAGACAAGAAAAAGAAATTCTTCGCGTTCCCCGAGATAAAGATTGAAAATATGAAGCTTTGGGACGTTTTAAAGCCTGAAATATACGACATAAAAGTTAAGATTTTAAGAGACGGCGAAGTTGCGGACGAAGTCAAAACTTATACCGGATTCAGAAAAATAGAGCTCAAGGACGGCAAATTTTGGCTCAACTCAAGACCTGTATTTTTGAGAAATATCCTTGACCAGGGATTTTACCCCGACGGAATTTATACCGCTCCCGAAAAGGAAGACCTCGAGAAGGATATTGACATAGCTATTTCGTTCGGATTTAACGGAGCCCGCCTTCATCAGAAAGTTTTCGAGCCGTGGTATCTCTACTATGCGGATATGAAAGGCTACCTCGTGTGGGACGAGTTCCCGAACTGGGGAGTCAGAATCGAGATGAAGAGAAAGAAAGTCATCGAGGACGTCGCGTATCAGTGGGAAGAGGTCATGTTCAGAGATTTCAACAGACCGTCGGTAATAGGATGGTGCCCGCTTAACGAATGCTGGACAAAAGATAATTTCTGTGACAACATAGGTCAGAGAGCGCTTTTCAAACTCACAAAAGAAATTGACAGCGTAAGACCGTGCGTTGGCTCGTCGGGAGGTCCTCTTTTCTACACCGATATCGACGACTATCACGACTACTCAAAAGATGTTGATAAACTAAAGGAGTTATTCCACAATCACCCGAACGGCATTTTAAAGCCCAACGCCGCAGCCGTTCAGAATAAGCTCAGAGGAGCGGGATATTTAACTCCAAAGCAGCTTCAGGGAATGCCTATATTCCTTTCAGAATTCGGAGGAATAGGCCTTGCGGCGTCGCCCGAAAATGAGGACGGCTCGTGGAGCTATGTATCCGAATCCACCGAGGAGACATATGTTGACCATTACTGCGCGCTTGTCAAGGCTATTTTGGAATCGGATCTGATGGGTATGTGCTACACTCAGCTCACAGACGTCGAGCAGGAGCAGAACGGTCTTGTGACATATGACAGAAAAGATAAAATTTCCGAAGCCGGAAAGAAGAGAATTTACGAGGCAAACACTGCGAAAGCCTTTGTAGAAGAGTGATAAATTATGACGGTTGACGAAAAGCTTGTCGAAAAGAAAGTAAAATCCACTGAGATTTATGACGGAAAACTTCTCCATGTTTTTTCCGACGAGGTTGAACTGCCCAACGGAAGACATTCTTCCAGGGAATATATAAAACACAACGGAGCCGTGGGAATAGTTCCTTTGACCGAAAACGGAGAAGTAATTTATGTTAAGCAGTACAGATATCCCATAGACAAGGTGACAGTTGAAATACCGGCGGGAAAAATCGACCCAGGCGAGGAAAAATTCGCGGCGGCGCAGAGGGAATTGAAGGAAGAAACCGGTCTGACTGCCGGCAAATGGACTTATCTCGGTTCGCTTTTTCCATCCGTCGCCTACACTACGGAGGTAATTCACCTTTATCTCGCGCAGGATTTGAAATCCGGAAAGCAGCGTCTTGACGAGGACGAGTTTTTAAACGTCTATAAAATGAAACTCTCTGAATTTACGGACAAAGTCATGAACAATGAGATATGCGACTCGAAAACAGAGATAGCTATTTTGAAAACGGCGAAATTGACGGGAAATGAAAAATAATAATTTCAGTTTTGACGCTGCGGTTTTCGACGTGGACGGAACTCTGCTTGATTCGATGTACGTGTGGAGGGAGTCGGGCAAAGAATTTCTTCGGGACAACGGAATAAAAGATGATTCCGAGGCCGACGACCTGCTTTTCATGGGATTTGAACAGACTTTGGAAAGACTTAAAAATAAATATCACATAAATATCACCAAGGAAAAATTCATAGACGAGGTTAATATCAGATGTGAAAAATATTATTTCAACGAAGTGGAGCCGAAAAAAGGAACCCGGGAATTTCTTGAATACCTCAAAAACAAAAACGTTCGTATGGGCATAGCTACGGCGACCCATTCATATCTGATAGAACCCGCATTGAAGAGAACAAGACTATTCGATTATTTCTCTTTCGTCTATTCTACTCAGGATCTCGGTCTAACAAAGCAGAAAAGAGAAATATTCGACCTCTGCGCCAAAAAGCTCGGTTCAAAACCTCAAGACACGGCAGTGTTCGAGGACGCCTATTACGCCATGAAAACAGCTCACGACGCGGGTTACAAAGTCTTCGGAGTAAAGGACGAGTATAATGTCAATTCTGAAGCGGAAAACAGGGCTGTGACCGCAGACATTCGAGACAACCTCGGCGACTACATAGGAATACTCGATTGATAAATTAAAATTAATAAAAAAAAAAGAGAGTCTTTTTCGGACTCTCTTATATATTATCCCGTTTTTCACGGGCGATTGAAAATCATCGAAAAGGCTTGACGCCGTTTGAACATTCCTTACATTGTAGAAATGGCGTGAAGCTCAATGATTTTCCAGAACTTTTTCCAAGACATGCCTTTTTCGTTTGCTATGTCGTTCATGAGTTCCTTTTCGACTTTTTCGATTTCACGATCCATGATTATTATCTCCTTTTCTTTATTTTATTTTCTGTGATCTCTTCCCGATCACAGCTATTATTATAGTCAAAAAATTCAAATTGTCAAGGCATATTGCACAAATATGGTTAATTAAAATTGTGCAAAATCACCAAAGAACTTATTGGTATACTCGATAAAAAAATTTTTGGTGAAATCAAAAGGCTTTGTGCAATGTGCTAAAAATATCGGCTGAATTTTCAACATAATGACGAATACAAGGATTTGTGTCGAAAAGAGGCAAAAAAAGTTTGTTAGAATTTTTTTGAAAAATTTTTAAATTTAAGCGAAAATTTTTCACTGAAAACGTTTCCGAAACTCTGATTTTCCTGTAAATTATAACAAATTTGCTTGATTTTACCTGTTTTGGTCGAAAAAAAGCTGTTTTCTCGTTAAAAATAGACTCAAATTTAACATTATGTTAATATTCCCTCATAATTTACCGTAATTGTTTAAAAAAACCTCGTAAAACATCTTTGAAACCATAATTTTTTGATAATTTTCGTCATATTCCGTACCAAAAAAGACAATATTTCTGAATTGTCATAATATTTAATGTTCAATCCGCATTTTTTTTGCGGCTGAGGATTTTGAAAAACTTAAAATGAATGAACTCAATGCTTGGTAGCTTGAACACGTTAGATTTATTCGTCCTATTCCCATTAAAAAACCGCCTTTTTTACAGGCGGTTTAATGATTTTATTTTGAACAAAATTATTCTGCCGAGAAGTTGGACTTGTCAACTCCGCACATGGGGCAGGTCCAGTCATCGGGGAGATCCTCGAATTTTGTTCCGGGGGCTATTCCGTTGTCGGGATCACCTACAGCCTCGTCGTAAACATATCCGCATACGTCACATACATATTTCATTGCTTTTGTTCCTCCTGATTTTTTTAATTTATTATTGAAAAGCGTTTCCGATTTTAGAAACCGCCTTTTTTGATTTTTCAGCGGATGTTGTTCATCCTGTAATAAATTTTATATCCGTTTACGTTTTTGATTTGAAGGATGGGCAGGAATGAATTCTGCTTTTTCAAAATCTCATCGCACGCTTTCATTCCGTTTTCAAACTGCTCTTTTGTCAAAGGCTCCATCGAGTGAGAAGGATATATAAAATCGTACTCATCGGAAAGCGACTTTACTTTTTCCATAGTCTTTTTCAATGTCTCTACGGAATCGGATTCTTTGAACCATAAAACGTTTGTCGGGTTGAGCACGTCGCCCGTGAAAAGGATTTTGTCCTCAATGTCAAGGAACGAAAGCGAGCCGTCGGTATGTCCGGGAGTTGCTATTACTTTGAGCGTCTTGCCGCCGAGGCCTATAGTGTCGTCCTGTCTTAAAAACATCGTCATAGGTTCTTTTTTGGTGGGATGAAGTTTAATATCGGTTATCGGCACTTTTACATCGCCTTTGATATAATATAAAAGCAGGTAGCCGAACCTTCTCGCGATATTATTTCTTTTAATTATCTCCGAGTCGCCTCTCGATATTCTCAAAGTCTTGAATTGACCTCTTCCGCCGATATGGTCGCAGTGACCGTGCGTGCATGCTAAAATTACCGGCTTATCCGTCAGCTGTCTTATGACGTAAAGATAATCCCCCGCTCCGAGACCGCAGTCTATGCAGCAGGCCTGATCCTCACCCTCGATTACGAACATTGTCGCGAGATTGTACTCGTTTATAACGTATACCTTTGGCGCGATTTCTTTAACTTCATATTTATTTATATACATATATATGTTCCGCTTCCTGAAATATCAGAATACAATAGAAAATTATATACCGAAATATTAACAGATTATAAAATCTTTGTCAATCTTGTGAAAATTTTGATTCCGGAAATATTACTCGGTCAATTTATATTTTGTAAGGTTTATGCTTTCTCTTTTTATTCCTCTGTCAAGCACGCAGAAAATGAGCTGCCCGTCGGAATCCTTATATACGGTCATGCCCTCCGCTTCAAATTTTTCTCCGACATTTCTTGCGAAAAGAACCGATACTTCGCCTGTTGAAAGGTCGGCGGTATAAATTTTCTTCGCTCCGTCCTCGTCGCTTGACATATATAATTTTCCGTCGCAGACTTCCGCTCCCTGTATTTTATTTACGGATTCCGAAAGCGGAACAGTTTTGATTAAACTCATATCGTCTAAACTGAATACATTCAATACTTCGGCGTTTTCCCATTCCGCGGTGTAAAGGCAGCCGTTTTCGGCGTCGACGGCGCACCACGGCACTCCCTCTTTGTGAAGAGACTGAGGAAGGGAATAATATTTGCCGGTATATTTCAAAGTCTTTGCATCGTATACCGCGATAAACGGATTTTTGTAATCGGGGCCGTCTTCAATCGCCGCGTAGATTTTTCCGTCATAATATGAAATGCCGCCTATGTGGTTGCATCCCATTTTTTTAAGTTCGGAAGGAATGGCGTTCATCGTCACTCTGAAAATTTCGCCGGTCTTCATATCGGCCTTGGCAAGATTTTTTGTTCCGCTGAAATAATAATATTCGCCGTCGTTTGTGACGCCCTGAGAACAGTAGTCTTTTTCGTTTAAGACGTATACCTGTTTTGAAACAGCCTGAGCTCCGTCGGGCGCAGGCAGATTCTTTTCCGCAGACCCGGCGATAACGGTTGCGATAATCGTGATTAGTATCCAGATTTTTTTAATTACAACATAAAAGCCGCCCATTGTGAACATGAATTTTTTCTCCTAATAATATTTTTTTTTCTATTATATAACCGCTTTTCTGTTTCGTCAAACATTTATTTATATAATTTTATGAAAATCGACAAATTTTTTGTGTCGGGAGTTGTAAACTGCGATTTCGCTTGACATTTTTCCGTTTTTGGTGTAAAGTAATAAACGTGAAAGTAAATTATATTTACTCGAACGGGCTTTTGTCCGTTCGATTTTTTTGAGAAATTTAAAAAGGGGTATTTTAGGTGACAGAGAAAAAAAGAGTCATAGATTCTGTCATGACTTTAGTCAAACCTTACGCCGATTCTTTAGGTCTTGAGCTGTGGGACGTCAAGCTCGTCAAGGAGGGCGACTCTCTTATTTTAAGGCTTATTATCGACAAAGAAGGCGGCGTCACGATGGACGACTGCGTGAATTTGAGCCACGCTGTTGACGAACCGCTCGACGAGCTCGACCCGATTGACGAAAGCTACAGTCTTCAGGTTTCGTCTCCCGGAATAGAGAGAAAGCTTGAAAGAGACTGGCATTTCAAAAAATACATTGGCTCCAAAGTGATGTTCAAGCTTCCGAAAGCCGTGAACGGAAAGAAGAATTTCAAGGGAACGCTCATAGGTTACGACAACGGAATTATCACAATCGACGCAGGCGAAGACGGCGTAATGAACCTTGATAAAAAACTTGTGTCGTATGTGAAACTCGACGATTTCGAAGGTTTCGGAAACGACTGAATAAAAAGACGAGATTGATTTTTAAGTAAAGTCAAAAACCTGATCTGTTTAATTTTTGATTATTTCGAGCCGGACGACAATTTTCCGGTGAAAAAAATATTGATAAAAAAGGAATACTGAAAATGGAAAAGATAAACAACGCCAAAGAATTATTTGATTCGATCGACGCGTTTGAAAAGGACAAAAAGATTCCGGAAGGAACTCTCATCAAAAAAATTGAGAGTGCTTTAATTACGGCGAGCGTAAAAAATATTCCTGCCGGCGGAAAAGACAGCATTCACTGCAATATAGATAAGAAAAACGGAACGATAGAGCTTTATTCTGCCCTTGAGGTCGTGTCGGATGAATTCGCATTTCCTTTTGTGGATGACGACGGAAATCCTCTCGAGGGCGACGACGATCCCGATGCACCCAAGTTTGACCCGTCTGTTCAGATAGCCGAAATGGACGCGAAAAAAATCAAGCCGGACGCGAAAGTCGGAGACATAATCAGAACGGATATGTCTGTTGAAAATTTCGGAAGAATAGCCGCGCAGACATTCAAACACGTTTTGAGACAGGGCGTAAGAGAGATTGAGCATGAAAAAGCCCTTCAGGGCTACAATGCCGAAATACACGACATTATATCCGCTGAGGTTCTCGACATAAAGCCCGACGGTTCGGCGTTGATCAAAGTGGGCGATACGAAAGACGTTCTGCCCAAAAACGAGCAGATTGAGGGCGAAACGTTAAAACCGGGCGACAAAATAAGAGTTTACATTGTGGACGTCAAGGAGACGGACAGAGGACCGAGGGCTATTCTTTCAAGATCTCATCCGGACTTTGTCAGAAAACTTTTCGAGCTTTTCATTCCCGAAATTCAGGAGGGAAAAGTCGAGGTGAAATCAGTCGCCAGAGAAGCGGGAAAAAGGACTAAAATTTCTGTTTTTTCGTCCGACCCCGATATTGATCCCGTAGGCGCCTGCATAGGTCCCAACAGGGCGAGAATAAACGAGATACTTAAAGAAATACACGGTGAAAAAATAGACGTTATTCAGTATTCCGACGATCCGGAGGAGTATATAAAAGCGGCTCTTTCACCTGCGACAGTTGAAAACGTGGACATAATTTCGGAAGTCGAGAAAAAATCACAGGCGACTGTCCCCGAAAATCAGTTATCGCTCGCTATCGGAAACAAGGGTCAGAATGTCAGGCTCGCCGCGAGACTTACATCCTGGAAAATAGATATTAGATCCGATAACGGATATTTCGGGGAAAACCGGAAAGTCCTTTAAGATTCCAAGTCAAATTCACAGGAGAAATTAATGACGGAAAAGAAAATTCCTCAAAGAAGATGCCTCGGCTGCAATCAAACAAAGCCGAAAAACGAACTTGTAAGAATAGTGAGAGACCCTGACGGGAACATCGCTATCGACCTGACAGGAAAAAAATCGGGAAGAGGCGCGTATGTATGCAGAAATCCCGATTGTCTGAAAAAGCTGAGAAAGTCCGGGAGGCTCGAAAAAGAACTCTCGGTGTCGCCGCCCGATGAAATATGGGACGAACTTGAGAAGGAGATGAGCGGTCTTGCCTGACGATAAATTTTTAAATTCCCTGGGACTCGCAAGACGCGCGGGAAAGCTTTCCGCAGGTCATGACGACGTAAAATATTCCCTGAGGAATAATAAGGCGAGAGTGGTTGTTATTGCGAAGGACGCTTCCGCAAGGCTTGCGGAAGAAATGGAAAACCTCGCCGGCAAAAAGACAAAAGTAATAGAATCGGAATACTCGTCGGGCGATTTTGAAGCCGCCACAGGCAGAAAAGCCGTTGTTTATTCCGTCAATGACAAAAATCTGTGTGAACTTGTAATGAAGAATTTTGAGAGGGAGGAATGAGTATGCCAGCAGCAAAAAAGACAGTTAAGAAGATAAACGAATTAGCGGAGGATCTCGGCGTTGACGTAGGATATATCCGTGATATTTTGAAAAAATACCTAGGCGTTGAAAAGAAACAGAAATCATCTGTTGATACAGACGAATTGAACGTTGTTTTAGACGCGTTCACTCTTGACAACCAGGTCAAATCTTTTGACGATTATATCAAAAAGACAAGTCAGAAATCCGATGAAACGTCAAAAGAAGAAAAGACGGAAAAAGAAGAAAAAGGGAAAACCGAAAGCTCCGAAAAATCTAAGACTGAAAGCAAAGCTCAGGCAGCCGAGTCGACGGAAAAAGAGGAGAATAAACTTCAGGAAAATAAGGAAAACGTTTCAAAGACGGGCAAACCGTTTGAAAAGCATGTGAAAAAATCAAACGGCGGTCAGGTTCAGTCGAGGACAAAAGGCGAAAGAAAGACAATAGATACACGCCAGTCAAACATAGACCTCGACAAATACGACGAAAAGTATTACGATCTTTCTCCCGAAAAGAACAGGGGCAGGGATTCCGATTCTTACAAAAAACAAAAGATTAATCAGAAATCCAAAAAATACCGCAAGCAGGGAATGCGCCAGCCGAGAAGAGAGACCGAGGCGGAGAGATTAAAGAGAATAGAGAACGAGAGGCAGAAAAAGCATCTCAAGGTCGAAATTCCCGAGGAAATCACTGTCGGGGATCTTGCGGCAAGGCTTAAAGTTACGGCAGCCGAGGTAATCAAAAAGCTTATGAGCTACGGCGTAATGGCCGGAATAAACGAAAATATCGACTATGATACCGCGGCGATTATCGCATCCGAATTCGGCGCGAAGCCCGAGAAGGAAGTAGTCGTGACTATCGAGGATAAAATAATAGATACTTCCGAGGACGAGGAGGAAAATCTCGAACCGAGAAGCCCGGTAGTATGCGTAATGGGACACGTCGATCACGGCAAAACGTCTATTCTCGACGCTATAAGACATACTCAGGTCACGGCAACCGAGTCGGGCGGAATTACTCAGCATATCGGCGCTTACGAAGTTGTCGCCCACGGACAGAAGATAACTTTCCTCGACACTCCCGGTCATGCCGCTTTCACGGCAATGAGAGCGAGAGGAGCTATGGCGACCGATATAGCCGTGTTGGTCGTCGCGGCAGACGACGGAATAATGCCGCAGACTATTGAGGCTATTCACCACGCTCAGGCGGCGAACCTGACTATTATTGTCGCTATTAATAAAATGGACAAGCCCGGAGCGTCGCCCGACAAGGTTTTAAAGCAGCTCACAGATTACGGTCTTGTGCCTGAGGAATGGGGCGGAGATACTATCTGCGTACCCGTTTCGGCGAAGACAGGACAGGGAATTGACCAGCTTCTTGACTCTATTTTGCTTGTTGCGGAGATGAAAGAGCTTAAAGCGAATCCCAACAGAGCGGCGAAGGGAACAGTTATCGAAGCGCGTCTTGACAAGGGCAGAGGCCCTGTCGCCACACTTCTTGTTCAAAACGGAACTCTAAGAGAAGGCGACACTATCGTCGCCGGTACTTCTGTCGGCAAAGTCAGAGTTATGACAAATTACAAGGGCGACAGAGTCAAAGAGGCGGGCCCTTCCGTACCCGTGGAAATTTCCGGTCTCCAGGAAACTCCGTCTGCCGGCGACCAGTTCGACGCGGTATCCGACGAGAGACTCGCGAGAGATTTGGTTGAGCAGAGAAAGCAGAAGATCAAGGACGAGCAGTTCAACGCCCAGAGAAGAGTTACTCTTGACAATCTCTTTGACACCATTGCCGAAGGCGATGTAAAGGAACTTAACGTAATTGTCAAGGCTGACGTTCAGGGAAGCGTCGAGGCCGTAACTCAGTCGCTTGAAAAACTTTCAAACAACGAGGTAAAGGTAAAAGTTATACACGGAGCCGTAGGACCTATAAACGAGTCGGACGTAATGCTCGCCGCCGCATCAAATGCCATAATCATCGGATTCAGAGTAAGACCTGACGCCGTAGCCGAATCAAACGCCGAAAGAGACCACGTCGAAATAAGAATGTATATGGTAATTTACGACGTTATTGACGATGTAAACGCGGCTATCAAGGGAATGCTCGCGCCGAAATATCAGGACGTTGACATCGGAAAACTCGAGGTCAGAAATACGTTTAAGATTTCCTCTGTCGGTACTATCGCCGGTTGTTACGTCCTTTCCGGAAAAGTTACGAGAAACGCGAATGTCAGAGTCGTAAGGGACGGCATTGTAATCCAGGAGGACACTATCTCGTCGCTCAAGAGATTCAAAGACGATGCTAAGGAAGTAAACCAGGGATACGAATGCGGCGTAAGCCTTTCCAAATTCAACGATATTAAGGACGGAGACATCTTTGAGGTTTACACATCTCAGGAAGTAGCCCAGTAATAATCCGAAAACAGGAGTAAAAATGCCCGCTTCATATAAAAAATCAAGAGACGCCGAGGATATTAAAAGAGAAATCACGGCAATCATCAGAGACTTGAAAGACCCGAGAGTAAAAGACAAACTTTTGACCGTAGTCAGAATAGAGCTTGCTCCGGATCTTTCATTCGGCAGAGTTTATGTCAGCGCCATGGAAGGACCCGAGACGGCCGAAAAAGCGTGCGAAGGTCTTGAACACGCGCAGGGACTTATCAGAAAAGAGCTTTCATCAAGGCTAAGGATAAGGAAATCGCCGGAACTCAAGTTTATCGCGGATGATTCCGTCCGCGAAGGAATTGAGCTGTGGGAAAACTTTAAAAAAGAAAACGAGAGAATAAAGAGGGAAAACACATTCGTAAGGAAAAAAGTGAATCTCTCGGAAGCCGCCGAGAGACTCATGACTATGGATAAAATATGTGTTCTTGCCCATGAAAATCCCGACGGTGATGCGGTCGGCAGCGCGTACGGACTTGCGAGAGGACTTGTTTCGATAGGCAAAAAGGTAAAAGTTGAGCTTGAAAAATATTCCGACAGTGACAAATATCTGTCCGAAGGCGTCGACTGGTACGACGGGGAGCCCGATTATTATGTATCGGTTGACACTGCAGACAAAAAAATACTCGGAGTAAAGACGGCTGGAATAGAAAAGAATACGCCGATAGCTTTAAATCTCGATCACCACGTTTCAAATACATATTTTGCCGTTGAGACATACGCCGATTCCTCGGCGGCGGCGGCGGCGGAAGTCGTTTTCGATACGTTAAATGAGATGAAAATCCCGATAACAAAAGATATCGCCGAATGTCTTTATATCGGAATTTCGACAGATACAGGTTGTTTCAGATACGGCAACACGACAGCTAAGACTTTGAGAACCGCGGCTGATCTCGCCGAAACCGGAATAGATCTCGGAAAAATCAACAGGGTTCAGTTTGAGACAAAAACAAAAGCTTACGCGGAGCTTGAAAGACAAGCTCTTTCTTCGATGCGTTTCTTCTTTGACGGAAAAGCAGCATTGATTACGGTGACGAACGATATGTTTAAATCAACCGGAGCGGATGACACCGAGACGCAGGCGCTCAATTCACTCACAAGACAGATCGAAGGAGTATTAGTCGGAATAACGATGAAGGAAAAAACTCCCGGTATGTTCAGGGTTTCGATCAGAACCAATCCGCCTGCGAACGCTCAGACTATCGCTGCTTCTCTCGGCGGCGGCGGACATACTGCCGCTTCGGGATGTTCAGCGGAAGGAACGAAGGAAGAGGCGGAAAAGCTTGTTCTCGAAAAAGTTGAAGAGTATTTAAAGGAGTCTGGACTGCTTTGACTGAAAATGTCTCAGGCGCTGATGTTTCCGGCTTTATAGTCCTAGACAAAGCGGGCGGCGTGAGTTCGTTCAAAGCTTTGAGCGACGTCAGAAGACTGATATCGGAAGGAAAGATAAAATCCGGTCATACCGGAACGCTCGACCCAATGGCTACGGGCGTTCTTTGTCTTGCTTTCGGCAGGGCGACGTCGTTTATACCTTTTGTCGGCATTGATGCGAAGAAAAAATACCGCGCCGGCATGAGACTCGGCGTTGAAACGGACACTTACGATATAACCGGAGACGTTGTTTCCGAAAACGACAATATTCCTCCTTTTGAAGAGACCGTCAGCGTAATAAATTCTTTTTTGGGTGAAAGCGAACAGACTCCGCCCATGTATTCCGCCGTCAAAGTCGGCGGCAGAAAGCTTTACGACCTCGCGAGAAGAGGAATTGAAGTCGAGAGAAAGAAAAGAAAAATCAATATTTTCTCAATATCCGATATAGAAAAAGATGAAACCGGAGATATCTGTTTTACAGTCGAATGTTCAAAGGGAGTATACATACGTTCTTTGGTATATGATATAGGGCGGAAATCAGGCTGCGGCGCATCTCTTGTCTCTTTGAGGCGTCTTTCTTCCGACGGATTCGACATATCTCAGGCTCATACTCTTGACGAGCTTAAAAGCGGAAATATTTCAGATTATCTTATAACAGTGGAAGAAGAATTTTCGTACCTGAATAATATATTTCTTTCGGAAAAGCAGTCTGTAAGATTTTTAAACGGCGGAAATATTTCCCGTATTTCATCGAATGAAAACGGACTTTACAGGGTCTACTCGCCCGAAAAAAAATTTTTGGGTCTCGGGACATTCGGCTCCGACGGTCTTAAACCGGAGAAACTGTTTTTTTGATTTTTGTTTTTTATAAATATAATCATAGGAGATGAGAAAAATTGGCGTCAGGCGTTGCGCTCGGAACATTCGACGGACTTCACATAGGGCATATGAAAGTTCTCGAGAATGTGAAAAAATACGGAGAAGGCAATATCAGGCCTGTTGTCCTGCTTTTTGACGTTCATCCGCTCGAATTTCTCACAGGCGTCTGCCCCACCAAACTTATCTCCGATTCAAAAAGAGAGCAGCTTCTGAAACAGGCGGGCTTTGATACTTACACCTTGAAATTTTCGGAGATTTACAATTTATCTCCCCGGGAATTTGTAAAAAGAATACTCGTCGGCACGCTCGGCGCAGAACTTGTTTCGTGCGGATTTAATTTCAGATTCGGTTCGGAAAATTCCGGCGACACTGCGGTATTGAAAAAAATCTGTTCCGAATACGGTATAAAAACAGTGGTAGCCGGCGAGCTTGATTATAAAGGCGAACCAGTCAGTTCCACGAGAATAAGAGAAGAAATTAAGAACGGCTCCATAAAAGAAGCCAATAAAATGCTCGGAAGACTGTTTTCGTATTCCGCCGAGGTCGTGACAGGCGACAAGCGAGGCAGGGAGATGGGATTTCCGACCATCAACCAGTTTTTTGAAGAAAATTTCACCGTTCCGAAAAAAGGCGTTTACGCTTCCGTCGCGAACGTCAACGGCATAATGTACGCGTCTATGACAGATATCGGCGTAAGGCCTACGGCGGGAATTTCGTCCGAAAGGTCGGAGACCAATATTTTCGGCTATTCGGGAAATCTGTACGGCGAAAAAATCGAGGTATCGCTTATCGACTATATAAGACCTGAAATCAAATTCGCAAGCTTTGACGACCTTATCATGCAGGAGACCAAAGACAGAGATAAGTGCATGGTTATCTCGGGCGAATATCTAAAATCAAATGGAGAAAAGTAAATATATGAATAAGCTTATTTTGGCTTCGGGTTCACCGAGAAGAAAAGAACTTCTCGAGATGGCAGGGTTTGACTTTGAAGTCGTGAAGTCGGGAGCAGATGAGACTCTGCCGAGAGGAATGAGACCCGCAGACGCTGTAAAATATCTGTCTAAGCTGAAGGCCTTTGACGTTCTTGATATGAAGGGAAGCGGATATACTGTTTTGGGTTCCGACACAGTCGTATCAATAGACGATAAAATCCTCGGCAAACCAAAGGACGAGGACGATGCGAAAAGTATGCTTGAAATGCTTTCGGGAAAAACTCATTCGGTATATACCGGAGTAACTATCTGCTCAAACGAAAAGTCCGAGACTTTTTCAGTCAGGTCGGACGTCACTTTCTTTGACTTGACAAAAGAGGAGATAGAAAATTACATAAAGACAAAAGAGCCTATGGATAAGGCCGGAGCTTACGGAATACAGGGCAAAGGATCTCTTCTTGTCAAATCTGTAAGCGGTGACTTTTTCAATATAGTCGGCCTGCCGATATCGCTTGTATACAGGAGACTTAAAGCGTTTTGATAAATTTTGTTTTCCGCCGTAATGAAGACGGACGAAAAATATTTACAATAAAAATTTTTGCCGGTCATAAAGACCGGCTTTATTTTTTATTGATTGATTGCGGCTTTTTCGGCGTCAAGAGCTTTTTCAAATCGTTCAAGATAAGCGTTGAACCCTTCGACATCTTCTTTCCGAGGAGACTCAAAAGTTTTTTCGGCGGATGAAAATACTTTCTTTTCAAGGAAATCTTCAAGCGTCATATCGGTATAGTCCATGTATTTTGCCAGAAGAGCCATGCCGTAAGGACCGCCCTCGCCGGCTGAGGACATGCATGTGACTTTTGTATTGCATGCGGCGGCAAGGTACCTCTGTCCTATGCCTTTGTGGCGGAAAAGTCCTCCGTGACCCGTGAGAGAATCAATTTTTACATTTTCGTTTTCGAGTATTCTCAAGCCTATTTTAAGCGTGGTCATTGTGGAGTAAAGCTGAGCGCGGAAGAAATTGGCGAGTGTAAAATCACATCCCGGCAGTCTTATCACCATTGGTCTGCCTTCATCAAAATGAGTCACGCCTTCTCCTGCCATATAATTTACTACCACTACGCCGCCGCAGTCGGGACTTCCCTCGAGAGTCTTTTTATAAAGCATAGGGAATATCTCGTCGTCCGTCATTTCTTTCCCTGTCAGAGCGGCAACCTCTTTAAAAATTGATTCCCATGCGTTTGTGTCGTTCGTGCAGTTGTTGCAGTGTACCATTGCGACGGGTTTTCCGGACGGTGTAGTAACAATATCTATCTCCTCGTAAACTTTTGACAGAGGTTTTTCGAGGACTACCATCGCAAAAATCGAAGTTCCGGCTGAAATATTTCCCGTCCTCGGAGCTACTGAATTTGTAGCAGCCATTCCTGTACCGGCGTCACCCTCGGGCGGAGCCGTTTTTACTCCGGCAGGGATAAGACCTCCCGCAAATTCGGATCCCTTCTCGGTGACATATCCGGCAATCTCTCCCGCCGTAAGAACTTTCGGCAGTATGTCTCTTATTTTCCACGGATAATTTCTGTCCTTAATAAGTTCGTCGAATTTATTAAGCATTTCTTCGTCAAAATCGCATGTCTCGGGATCTATCGGGAACATGCCTGACGCATCGCCGACAGACAGAGTAAATTTTCCGGTCAGCATATAATTTACATATCCCGACAAAGTCGTGATATGTGCTATGTCTTTTACATGACTTTCATCATTTAAAATAGCTCTGTAAAGATGAGCTATTGACCATCTCTGAGGTATGTTGAAATCAAATTCTTTCGTAAGGCAAGCGGCGGCCTCGGCAGTTATCGTATTCTGCCATGTTCTGAAAGGTACTAACAGATTCCAATTTTTATCGAAAGCGAGGTATCCGTGCATCATAGCGGAAATGCCGAGAGATTTTATGTTAAGATCCCTGTCAAGACCGGAAAGAGCTTCGATAAAGCCTTTTCTCACGTCGTCAAGACTGTAAGTCCATATTCCGTTTTCATAAGTTGATTTCCATGTAAATCCGCCGGACGACACCGGGATGAAATTATCGTCTATCGCCTGAGCTTTAATTCTTGTGGAACCGAATTCCACGCCTAAAGTAACGTCTCGCATAAATTTATCACCTTTGAAAATTTAAATAATTATCCGTAGTGAGTACGGCGCTGTTTTATTGATTATTATTAATTTTATCATTTTCGTCGGATATTTTCAAGAAGGTAATACAGTATGAATTATTCCGCCGGTTGACAAAACTTTCAAGCGGAATATAATTTTATTTATTATGAAAACATGTTTTATATTCGCGGCTCTCGACTGCGGAAAAGTTCAAATCGAAAAAAATGAAGGCGATATAGTCGTCGCCTGCGACCTCGGCTACAAAAACGCGGTTGAAAACGGCATAAAGCCCGATATCGTCGTCGGCGATTTCGATTCGCTCGAAACCGTTCCGGAAAACGGAAACGGCGATTTTGAGCTTATAGGTCTTTCTGTCTTCAAAGCGGACACCGATCTGTCTTTCGCTGTAAAGACAGGAGAGGAGAGGGGCTGCGGAAGATTTGTTATATTCGGCGCGTTAGGCGGAAAAAGGTGGGATCACACTATGGCGAATTTATGCGTCTTGGGAGCCGAAGCTAAAAAAGGCCGCGAATGTTTTCTCGTAGACGGAAACAGTGCGATAACTGCCGTTTCAAACGGCAAAATAGAATTTTCGGAAAAACTTGAAGGGACTATGGGTCTTGTGTCTTTTTCCGATGTGTCAAAAGGCGTTACCGAGAAAGGCTTTCTTTACACAATAGAAGACAGGGATTTAGAGTCTACCCATATAATGACCGTCTCAAATCAGTTTATAGGTCGGAAATCTTCAGTCGAGGTTAAAGACGGGACTCTCCTTATTTATTTTGAAGGCGATTACCGCCTTGCCGGATTATGCAGACAATAAACGACGCGCTTTATAAGCTTTCCAAATCCAAATTCAGGTCGTCTTTTCATCTGAATGAAAAGATGAAGGACTACGTAAAAAAAAGAGGAATGGATCAAATAAGACATGACGCAGAAAAATTTATATCGGAAAGACTTGCGCCGTCTTTTATTCCAAACGACGGGCGTCAGACGCCTATGAAAAATCATCCTGTTTTTATAGCTCAGCACGCCTGCGCCTGCTGCTGCCGCGGATGCTTAAATAAGTGGTATAAAGTTCCTCAAAATACAGAGCTTTCCAAATCGCAGCAAGAAAAAATCGTAAATCTTCTTATGACGTGGATTGAAAACGAGATGAAAGAATGAAAATAAATAAAAAAATCGGAAGCTTTATTTCATGCTTCCGATTATTTTTTATCCGGTTTTTTGTTCTTCCGAAAGCTTCATGAAATCAATTTTTTCAAGCGGAGTATGGGGAAGATCCTGCCTGAATATTATTTCATGCGGCACTGAAAATTTTGAAAGATTTTGTTCGCACGTCTTCGTAATAATTTTTTTGTAGTCCTCTTTCTGTTTGTCCGAAGCAGGGCTGAAAAGTCTGACGTACAGTTTTACGAGAGGTTTTCCCTCGCTTGAATATCCCTCTACTGCGCATGATTCCCTTATGAAAGGCAGCGTGTCCATTAAATTTTCAATATCTACTGGGTATACGTTGTAGCCGGATATGATAATTATTCTTTTTTTCCTTCCGGAGAAATAGAAAAATCCGTCATCGTCTTTGTATCCGAGATCTCCCGAACGCACCCACGCCTTGCCGTCCTTGTAATAAAGTCCCTCGTCGGGTTTTCCTCCCTTGACGAGATAGCCCTGCATTATGGTGGGACCCGATATACATATTTCTCCCACCTGTCCGTCCGGAAGCTCGTTTCCTTCATCGTCCCATATCTGCATCTCAACGCCTTCAAGAGGTTTGCCGACGGAGCCTTCTTTGTAAACCCAGTTTGTGTTCGCGCAGCAGACGGAACCGACCTCGGTCAATCCGTAGCCCTGTCTAAGGCGCGCCGTCGTTCCGTTTTTTTCAAGCATATCGTTGAATTTATTTATGAACGCTGTTGAACAGTCGTCGCCTCCTACGAACATCATCCTCGTATTTGAAAGCTGAGGGCCGTCAAATCCTTTAGTATGGTAAAGTTTTTTGAACATATTCGGAATGCCTATTATTCCGGATATTCTGTTTTCCTTGTACAGCCGTACTACTCTCTTGGCGTTGAACTTCATCATGGGTATGATTCTCGCTGCGTTGCACATTGTCATATGCATCGCCACCACAAGACCGAACGCGTGGAAAAACGGTAAAATAATTATTTCACCCTCTTCCCCGGGGTCTATTATGTGATCTATATAACCGAGACAGTGAACATTTTCGTTAATAGCTTTTGACGAAAGTTTTATAGTCTTGCTTTTTCCCGTAGTTCCGCCGCCGTTTAAATATACGGCAGTATCAAGTCCGTTGTTTTTAATTCCTTCGACAGATTTACCTCTGTACCTGTTTACTATTGTTTCGTATTCAGTCCGATTTTTCAATTTTGGATAAAGCGCCGTCACTGTTCCTTCACCGAGCCTTGTGACAGGCTTTTTTATTTTAGAAGCGTAATCGGAATTTCTGCATATTATCACAGGCACGCCGGACTCGTTGAGCGTCTTGACGTGGGTTTTCGCAAGAAGATCCATTATCATCACGCCTTTGGAATCCGATTCTTCCATTGATTCCTTCAGCGCCTCGGTCGGAAGAAGAGGATGAACGAAATTTACTATCGCTCCTATTTTATTCAAGGCGTAAAACGCGGTTATGCTTTCCACATTTGTGGGAGTAAAAACAGTAAAACAGTCGCCGCGTCCGATTTTCAGCACGTCTTGAAAATAATAGGCGAGGGAGTTTACGTCCTCTAAAAATTCGCTTCTTTTTCCCCTGTATCCCAAATGCTGAAAAGCATCGTATTCTCCGTACTGCGATGTCGCTTCCAAGTAAAATTCAAAGCAGTTTTTATCTCCGGCGACAGGCATGGGATTTACGGGCTGCGAGGCGTTGGAGTAAGTTTTCTTTCCTTCCATGATATTATTTATTCTCTTTACTCTTTAATTTTGCGCCTGAAGGCGCGGATTATTTTTTTCGTTTTAATTTCTTTTCTGGTTGTGTTTTCCTTCTCAAAGCGATTCAAGCTTAGTCTTGAAATCTTCGACTCTATCCTGTACGTTTTCTATTCCGAGACCGTCTGCGATAGTTTCGATGTAGGGCATAGCCTCCGAAATAGTCAGCGGACGCCCCATTTCGAGCATATCCGCGTAATCCTTCGCCTCCGGAACAAGTTCCCAGAAAAGTTTGGAAGCATCTTCGTTGTCGAGAATCTCTCCTAAAGTAATGGTGTCAAATGAGTATTTAGCCATATTTTTTTCCTCCTGAAATTTAAAATTAATTTCAATCTGATATTTTCCGCCCGTCTGTCAGCGGAATTTGTCTTTTGAGCTTTGGCAGGCTGAGGGTTCCCGACATCGTATCGCCGTCGATTTTTACTTTTGCCTCGGCGGGCATAGTCCTTCCTCTGCCCATGTCGAGCACGCCGGAGCCGCTCAATTCGTTTTCCTGAACTTTAACGTCTGTTACGTTTACTTTAATGCCGCTGAGTTTTTCCGGCATAATGAAATCAACCTTGCATTTTCCGTTGTCATCCGAAATTACAATTTCAATATCGCCTTTATATATGAGCATATTGATATGTATTTTCCATTTTCCCTCGCCTGTCATATTTTTTTCTCCTGTCTGAATTTAAAATGTTATTTTTCTCTGTAATTTATTCCCGCATTCAGTGCTTCCAGATTTATATCCGCGCTGCCGCTTTTTGAACTGAATTTTTGAACGAGAGTTTTGGTCATCTCTTCTTTTCCGATTATATCGGCTCCGGAGCTTAAAAGAGCTCCTATCATGACTATGTTTGAAACTTTTATATTTCCGAGCGATGACGAAATATCATCCGCCGGCACGTTGATTATTTTAAAGCCGTCAATATTTTCTGTCTGTCCTGTCATGCTTGAATTTACAATCAAAGTTCCGCCGGGCTTTACAGCTTTTTTAAATTTTGAATAAGACTGACTGTTCAGAGCTATTAGAACGTCGCATTTTGATGCGAGCGGTGAAACTATTTCTTCTTCGTCCGTTATCACCGTGCATTTTGCGGTTCCGCCTCTCTGCTGCGGTCCGTATTCCGGAAGATATACGGCATTCCTGCCCGAATCAACGGCCGCCTCTGCGATGATAATTCCGGCGCTCATAACTCCCTGTCCGCCCGAGCCTGAAATCACAAGAGTTTTTTTCATCTTTATTTCACCTCGTCTTTGTATTTGTCCCTGAATATTCCCGGTTTAAAATATTTGACGGTATTATTTTCCATGTAGTCGAGAGTTTCAAGCGGAGTAAGATGCCAGTTTGTAGGGCAATTTCCGAGAAGCTCTATAAAACAGAATCCGCCTTTTCCCATCTGAATGTCAAAAGCTTTTTTAAGTCCCTTTTTCGCGTCTGTACATCCTTTAGGAGTATTAAGCGCGTATCTCGCTATGAATACCGGAGCCTCGAGAGTTGAGAGAAGCTCGCACATCTTCATAGGGTAGCCCTCTTTGGCGGGGTCTCTTCCGTATATTGTGGTAGTTGTTTTCTGACCTATTAGCGTTGTCGGAGCCATCTGACCGCCTGTCATTCCGTAAGTCTGATTGTTGAAAAACACAACTGTGAAATTTTCGCCTCTGTTCGCCGCGCCTATTATCTCCGCTAAGCCAATGGCGGCTAAATCTCCGTCTCCCTGATAAGTGAATACGAGACGGTCGGGATTAGTCCTCTTGAAGCCTGTGGCTACGGCAGGCGCTCTTCCGTGAGCCGCTCCGAGAATGTCGCCTTGCCAATATACTAAATTCAGCGTCGCACATCCTACGGGAACGATATGAACGGAGTTTTCCTTCTGTCCTGCCTCTTCAACAGCCTCGGCAATAAGTTTTGTCGCAAGTGAATGCATACAGCCGGGGCAGAATCCGCTCGGAGTTTTTTTAAGAGTATCCGGTCTTTTATATTCCATTGCCTGAAGCCTCCGTAATTATTTTTTTGTAATTTGAGTATACGGCTTCATCGTCGAATAAAATGCCTCCGGAACGGCAGTATTCGTAAATGGGAGCCCGTCCGAGAACCTCGGCTTGAATGTCAATTCTCATCTGAGCCGGTATGGCAAGCTCCGTGTCGATAAAGCCTTTGACTTTTGAATAATCAAGCTTGTTGAAGCTTTTCGACGGGAAAGGATTCAGCGTTATCGGTCTGATAAGACCTATTTTGTATCCTTCTTTTCTCAGACAGATAACCGCTTCTTTTGCTGATCTCGCCGCGATTCCGTATGCTACGGCGATAAATTCCGCGTCGTCAATCATAAATTCTTCGACCTTTACGTCATTTTCCGCCCACCGCTTCATCATAGCGTTTCTCGATTTGTTTTGCATTTCAAGAATCGCATCGGGGAAATACGGCGACAGCACCCTGTCGGACCTTTTGACGTCCTTCGCCCTGTACAGATTCCATTTTGAAGTGGAATTTCTGTCGGGTTCTTTCATTTCCGGAAATTTTACAGTCTCCATCATGTTTCCTAAACAGCCGTCCATTAAAATGAACACCGGATTTCTGTCGCGTTCGGCGTAATCCCAAGCGCTGTATGTAAGATCCACAGCCTCCTGAAGAGTCGCCGGAGCGAAGACAATAGTTTTGAATCCGCCGTGCCCCAACGCTTTAGTCGCTTGAAGATAATCCTGCTGGGCAGGCTGTATGGAACCGAGACCAGGTCCTCCTCTGCTTATATTTACTATGACGGCAGGAATTTGAGTTCCTGCGAGGTACGATATGCCTTCGGCTTTCAGAGATATTCCAGGACCGGACGAGCTCGTCATCGCTCTCGTTCCTCCGGCAGCTGCGCCGTATACCATATTTATTGAAGCGACTTCGCTTTCACCCTGAACGAAAACGCCTCCCACCTCCGGCAAACGGTGCGAAAAATATTCCGGAATGTGATTTTGAGGAGTTATAGGATATCCGGCAAAAAATCTGCACCCTGCTCTGACTGCCGATTCGGCAATAGCGATGCACCCGTTTACAAGTTCCTTCGCCATTATTTATTTCCCCTCCTTTAATATTTCTATTGCGCCCTCCGGGCAGATTACGGCGCATTGGCAGCACGATACGCATTTTTCCGGATTATTTATAAACGGATAATAATATCCGCTTTTGTTCCTGTCTGAGCCCTGTTCGAGCAGTTTTTTGGGACAGAACTTTACGCAGAACATACAGCCTTTGCACAAATTTGAATCGATAAAAACCATATATTTCCTCCGTTGACAATAATAATATTATGAATGTGAATTGCCGAAACAAATATGCGTATCTTGTAACTTCAACGAATTTACAACCACGTCATATAGGTCAAAATCACAAAAATTTGTCAGAGATAAATAAATAAATTAAAGAAAAATTGTTGAACTATGTTCATCATATCACCAACATGTGAACAAGTTGTTAATAAATTGTAAACAAATAATGTACAAAACGTTCAATAAAAAACAAAATTAAAATATGTTGTTTAAAATATATGTGAAATATTTCATTATCCTTAAAATAAATACATATTTTAAAGGCATATCGCAGTTTATATTCTCTTAAATATTTTACCAAATATAAAAATACAGCTGAAAAAAAGAAAGACATAAAGCTAATTATATCAACAAAAATTAATATATATGTAATGTATTCATTTTAATGTAAAATTCAAAACATAAACAACCCGCGCAGAAAAAATTCAAGAATTTTATAAATTAATTAATGAATTTAAATTTCATTTAATTGCCGGCAGGAAATTTTTTTGTTGATTAAAAAAAATTTTCCGAAAAGCGAAACACGCGCGAAGTTTTTTAATGCTTGACATTAATTGCTGTTTTGTTATAATGAAAATGACAATTTGCGTATACGGGAAAGCTCCGTGAAAACCGGACACAGCCGACAAAGGTGTTCTTTTGAACGCAACTACTGCCGTTAAAGCCGGAATGCCGTATTTGTAACGAGGTAATTTTTTGAAAGACGAAATTTATACGATTTAAGTTTTTCGGAAAAAACGTTATTATATTAATCGCATATCATATTTTAATTGTCTTTTGGGTCGGAAGAGATGATGAACTGTATCAAAGCGATATGGTTTTATTTCTTTTACTTTCGGCCGCAATAAAATGCGGTCGTAATTTTTTTATGAGGTGTAAAATTGTGAAAAAAACAAACCTTTCCAAAATCTTATCCGTATTTCTTTCGGTTCTTATGATGTCCGGAGTTCTCTGTCTTTTTTCATTTGCGTCTGATGACAGCGTAACCGTTTATTTCAGCGCCGTCGATCAGTCCTCTTCATATGAAAACGGAGTGATAATGGCGGAAAAGGAAATAACCGTAAGCAAGGGCGACGCCGTAAAGTACGGTTATAAAAACGCCGCTTCTGATCACAACGGAAACGAAGTAGACTACGTCACGGCTCTTGACGCGATAGCCGACGCGAGCTACCTTGTATACGGAAGCGAGGACGGAGTTAAAAATTCCCTCACCGTTTCTTCCGGCTACATGTCAAAGGCTTTTTCAAGTTTCGGCCCGTGGATGATAACCGTTAACGGCTCTATGCCCCACGACGATATTCTTCTTTCATGGGGATATACAGGCTATTCTGTAGACGAAATGGAAATTAAAAACGGAGATCATATAAATCTCAGCGTCTATTACGATAAGACAGGATATTCGGATTATATTACGTCGGTCGAAGCTCCGGAAAATGTCAAGGCCGGCGATGGTTTCAAGGTCAAAGTGACGGGTTATTCAAGCTATGTCGCGATGTCGGGAGACGATGCGGTCAAGTCGGCTACTTATCCTGTCGACGGCGTCGAGATTTACAAAATTACAGACGGAAAATCAGCCCTTCTCGGCAAAACGGACTCAAACGGCGAGCTGACTGTTAAAACAAGCAAAAAGGACACAGAAAACTACATAATTATGGCGAAGGGATCCTCATCCGCGACGGCTGACGGTTCATCGGCTGCTGTATCAAATTCATTTGCTGAGGTTAATATCAAGCTCTCGTTTATAGGACATATAATTAAGTTTTTCAAAACTATAGCGGATTTTTTCGCGAAGCTTTTTAAATAATTGATGAATACCTCTTTTCCGAAACGCTTTGTTTCAATTTTCTTCGCTGTCATCCTTGCACTGTCTGCATTTATATCGGCGCGGGCGGCGGAAGCGGCTGTTTCAAAAAAATTCGGGACGTCTTACGCGGACGCCCCGTCTGTCCCCGAGGTAACCGAGGACAATATCTATTTAATACAAAAACAATATCTTTTAAAGCTTGACAAAAATCTTGAGGAAACAGCCGAGCCGAAGGCAGAGCTTTCCGCCAACGCGGGCTACGGACTCGTATCTCCCACTTTTTCCGACGGCTTGGTATTCTGTCCCTTAAATAAAGGATATGTGGACTGCGTAGACAGCGGAACCATGAAAAAGCTATGGAGTTATAAAGACGATTCGTCGGGTCAGTCAAATACGAAAATTTCCGTTTCGGACGGAAAAGTATACGCGTCGTTCTGGTATTCCGAGACAGATACAGGCGCGTTTGTCTGCCTCGACGAGTATACGGGAAAACTTATTTTCAGAATAGAAAACGTCGGCGGCTTTTATATGGCGGGACCTGCTTTTTTCGGAGATTACGTCATTTTCGGCTCCGACAACGGTTCATACGAAGACGACGCCGAGTCGAAAATATACGCCGCAGATAAAAATACAGGAAAAATATCTTCTTTTGTTACGGTAAAAGGCGACGTCCGCGCATCGGTTGTCTCGGACTTTTTAGGCGGAATATTTTTCGCGGTGTCAAAGGCCGGCTATCTGTATTCGTTTTCTTTTTCGGACGGAAAAATTTGCGATTTGAAGGAAAGAAAGCTTTCGGGTCAGTCAACTTGCGTTCCCGAAATCATCGGCTCTTATGTCGCAGTCGGAGTAAAAGGCGAAAATATCAATTCCGGAAAAGTCGAAATATTTGACGAAGAAACTTTAAACCCCGTAAAGACAATAGACGTACCGGGATATCCTCAATCGGGATTTGCCGAGATATTAAAAGATGATTCGGCAATCAGCCTTATTTTCGCCGTAAATTCAAGATTGGGAAATCTTTATAAAATAGATTATTCCGGCGGCGAATTTTCGGATTCAGGACTTTATTTTTCCGCTCCCGAAAACGGGTTTACCGTTTGTCCTGTAATATGCGACGACAAAGGCTTTATTTATTACAAAAACGATTCCGAATATATATACAAAATAAAAGCGCAGCCTGATTTTTCCGGTATTTCAAAGCTAATAAAAGAAATTTTTTCGTCCGTCGGAAAAATTCTGTCTTTATTTCATTCACTTTATTTTCTATGAAACGTTTTTCTGATACTTATCCTTTAGTTGCGATAATTTATTATGTTTTCGTTCTCGTTTTCTCGCTTTCGGCGAAACACCCTGTATACCTCGCGATTTCTGCCGTATGCTCGCTTGCGTGCGACATATCGTATAAGGGAATTGACGTTTTAAAGACTTTTGTTAAAATCTGCCTTCCAGCCGTCGTCGTAATAACTTTGCTGAACGGTTTTACATCCCACTGGGGCGAGACTGTTTTATTTAAAATAAAAGGCGGCAACAATATCTGCCTTGAGCCTTTTATATACGGATTTGTCACGGGGATTGACGTCTCCGCGGTCATATTAATATTTGACTCTTTCAATTTCATTTTCACATCCGACAAGCTTATTTTCGTCTTGGGTTCCAAAGCGAAAAATACAGGCGCTGCAGTCACCATGGCTTTAAGGGAAATTCCTTTAATCGGCAGGCGTTTCAGAGAGACGAGGGAGGCGCTTGCCGGAATAGGGGAATACGGCTCCGATGGCAGAAAGAAAAATTTTATGCTTTCCGCGTCTATTCTCGCGTCTATGATTTCAAGGACTGTCGAGGAAAGCGTAATAAGATCCGACTCAATGATTTCAAGGGGATGGGGACTTAAAAAATCCTCAAGATACGGTAAATTTATCTTTTCGTTTTCAGACAGGATAATTCTTTGTTTTTCCGTCGTTCTCGCTTTGATTACGGCAGCCGGACTTTTTTCCGGATACGGCGAAGTAATTTACAACCCTTATTTTGAAATGCGTAAAACAGATGCGGTCTCCTTGATTTTTTTCATATGTTATTTTCTGCTGCTTACTGTTCCGCTTATTTTTAATTTAAGTGAATTTGTAAAATACAAAAAATTCGATAAAATTTCAAATTGTCAATAAATATTTTATAAATAATAAAAATTGGAAAAATATAATATCAGTATAGATTCGTTTAAATATGCGTTGTCGGAAAAAGAAGCGCTTAATAATATTTCTCTCTCTGTAAAAGAGGGAGAATTTGTGATTATAGCCGGGCTCAGCGGTTCGTCAAAGACGACGCTTATAAGGATGCTCAAAACTTCGATTTCTCCCAAAGGTGAATTTTCGGGAAAAATAGAATTCGAGGGCAGAAATTTAAATACTGTCCCTTTCAGAGAGCAGACAGAAAAAATCGGATACGTAAATCAGTTTCCAGATGCGCAGTCAATTTCCGATTCCGTATGGCACGAGATATCTTTCGGGTGCGAAAATTTAGGCTTTCCGCCTCAAAAAATCAGAATGATGTGCGGCGAAACATGCGCTCAACTCGGCATTTCGGATCTTTGGAACAGAAAAACCGACACGCTTTCCGGGGGAGAAAAACAGCTCGTAAACCTCGCCGCCGTTATCGCAATGGCGCCGAATACTCTTCTGCTCGACGAACCGTGTTCAAATCTTGACCCTTCGTCTTCTGAAAAATTTTATGACGCCGTAGACAAACTTAATAAAGAACAGGGGATAACGGTAATTTTATCGGAACACAATCCGGAGTATCCTCTGCGGTTTGCGGACAGAATAATTTTTCTCGACTCCGGAAAGATATCGGGAGAAGCAAAACCGCAAAATATCATGTCAACAGAAGACAAAACAGGATATATAAAAGCCGTCGCGCCGGACTCGATGAAAATATTAAATCCGTTTTTATCGGGAGAACTGCCGCTGACCGTCAGGGACGCCGAAAACGACATCGAAAAATTATTAAGCGAAAATAAAATTTCCGTTTCAAAGTCGTGTTTTCCAAAACCCGAAAATGACAGCGGACAAAAAAAAGAATATGCCATAAAATTGAAAGACGTATCATTCAGGTACGAAAAAAAAGGCTGCAATATAATCGAGAATACGACATTATCTGTTGAAAAAGGAAAAATAACCGCTTTGGTCGGCGCTAACGGCTCGGGAAAATCCACGCTTTTGAGACTCTGCGCTAAAGTTTACAAGCCGCAGAGCGGAAAACTGACTGTCAACGGAAAAACCGCGCTTCTGCCGCAGGAGCCTCTGAGTCTGTTTTTTAAGCAGACAATAGAGGATAATTTAAAAATTTCCGCCGATGAAAAAGAAGTATACGAAATATCAGAGAAGTTCGGGATTAAAAATATTCTTTCTTCAAATCCGTTCGACGTGTCCGGCGGAGAAATTCAGCGTGCGGCGGCGGCGAAAACATTCCTCGCGAAGCCTGATATTCTTATTCTCGACGAACCGACAAAGGGAATGGACAAGTTGTTTGTCTCTGATTTTGAAAAGATTCTCAGAGATTTCACAGACTCCGGCAGGACTGTTCTTTTAGTAACTCACGATATGAAATTTCTTTCCGAGACTGCCGATGAAATCTGCTTTTTCTTCGACAAAAATGTTTCCGGCTTGCTCGGCGCAAGAGAATTTCTGTACGAAAGCAGATTTTTCACTACCGACGCCTGCAAAATTATGAGAAAATATAACGACGCCGTAACGGCTGATGAGGCTTTGAAAAAAATAACGAAGATATAAACTGTCCGCCGGATTAGTTTTTCTGATAAGCATTATTGAAAATATATCGACAAGTTTGAATTTTTGGTAAAATGGTAAAAGACAGAAAGATAATCAAAACCGCAATTATTTACCTGATAGTTTTCGCCGTGTGTCCGGCGCTTGTTCTGATGTCGTATTTCCTTTTCGGAAATGACAAAATATATCTCTTCGCCTCTGTTTTATCTGTTATCGCGGTGCTTCCCGTTTTCATCAGGTTTGAAAAAAAGCAGAACGCTTCAAGAGAAGTGTCCGCCACGGCCGCGCTTACTGCGGCGGCAGTAGCGTCAAGGGCGGCGTTTTATTTTCTTCCTCAGGTTAAACCGATAGGAGCGGTTTGTATAATTGCCGCCGTTTCTTTCGGAGCGGAAGAGGGTTTTTTGGTCGGCGCACTGTCGATGTTCCTTTCAAATTTTATATTCGGTCAGGGCTCGTGGACGCCTTTTCAGATGCTCGGCATGGGTCTTACGTGTTTTATATGCGGTCTTATCGCTAAATCTGAAAGCCTTAAAAGAAGGAGAATTATATTTCCGTTTATACTTTCACTCGTTCAGTTTATTGTCTACGGTTTTACAGTTGATACCGACACGGCTCTTTACATATCGTCTCCATCTTTTGAAACGGTATTCTCGGTATATCTCGCCGGCGCTCCGTTCAACCTGATATTTGCCGCAACTACATTCGCCGTACTCGTTCTGATTTTAAAGCCTGTTTCAGAAAGGCTTGACAGATTGAAAAAGAAATACGGAATATTTGAGGAGAAAAATTAAATATGAAAAAATCGATTGCTGTATTTGTGATATTGTTGATATTCTGTTTTTCTTTTTTTTCGTGCGGAAAAAGGTCCGAAGATTATTCAACCGAAGTATATTCGGAAGAAGAAAGTTCTGCCGAAATTTTTTCATCACGGGAAAATAAAGAAAAAGAAACGTCAACAGCCGAAGAAAATGATTATTCCAAACCGTCGGAAAAAAATAAAGACGAAAATAATAACCTGTTATCCGAAAAGACGACAGCTAAAAAAGAGGCGGAGCGTCATTCAACGAAAAAATCCGTTTCAAATTTTGAAGCAGAAACGGTTAAGACAACGGAGAAAAAAAATGACGAGGTTACTGTTTCAATCAACTGTTCGACGATTTTAAACAATATGGACTCTCTTAAACACGGCAAGGAAAATTATGTTCCCGCGGACGGATATGTTCTTCCGGATACAAAAATACAAATTGAAAAAGGCGATACGGTTTTCGATGCTCTTCAAAAGGCGTGCGATAAATATTCAATACAGCTTGAATATACTTATTCTTCGGTCTATTCAACCGAATATATCGAGGGAATAGGCCAGCTCTACGAATTTGACTGCGGTTCATCGTCGGGCTGGATGTTCAAAGTAAACGGCAAAGTTTCCGAGTTGGGCGCGTCGTCGGTCAAATTGAAATCGGGAGACAAAGTCGAATGGGTTTACACGTGCGACATGGGAAATGATATTTAAAACATCAATCAGATTAAATATAACAGAAGACCCCCGGAAAAAATTCCGGGGATCTCCTTTTGGTGTGTAAAAAATAGAAGAAATCAAAAGTTATAATATAAAGAAAAACATGAAATCAATATTTGAAAATTTTTATTTGCACTGCTCGATTTTTATATTTTTCAGCTCGTAGCCGGTGGAGTCTATTGCGCTTTTCAAAAGGTTTTCGTCGGGTTTTTCTTCCGAAATGAATTTTGCCGTTTTCTTGTGTCTGTCGGCTTTGACTTTTTTCGCTTTCGGATAAATTTTTCTGATGGCGTCCTGAATATGAGCCTCGCACATAGAACACATCATACCCTCTATTTCAAGCTCTGTTTTGTACATCGTTTTGTCTCCCAAATTAAATTTTTCAATCAAAAATTCAATTAATATAGATGTTATCCTCCTATAACATCTATATAATACGCTTTTTATTTTGAGTTGTTAACTGCTAACTTGTTAATTTTTCTGATATTTTTCAAGTTTTTTTGATTTATTTACGTCTACTGATAATATAATGCTTATTAACATGAATTGACAAATATATGTATTTTTAGTATAATAAAAACAATCAATAAAAAGAGGGTCGTTTTAATTGGAGACAAAAGTTGCCGTTGTGGCTATCATAGCCCGCGGAAATGACAAATCGGGAGAGATCAACTCTGTTTTGCACGAGTATTCCGAATATATCATAGGCAGAATGGGAATACCGTATGAGAAAAAGGGCGTAAATATCATCTGCATAGCGGTTGACGCTCCGCAGGACAAGATAAATTCTCTCGCCGGAAAAATAGGCAGAATAGATTCGGTTACCGCCAAAACCGTATATTGATATTGAATTTATATATCGTTTTTATATTAGGACTTAAATTTTTTCGGACTGGGTTTGTATTTTAGTCTTCTGTTTAATTTATTTTTGGTTTTCTGACATAAAAATTTTATTGATATGAAAGAAACCGATGTTAAAAGATTTTTTCAAAATTATTTTTGAATTTAATATTTTGCACGGTTTCTTAAAAAATTTTTTTGAGAGGTCGTGTATTTTTTATGGGATTAAACGATACGCCGTCAGGCGACAGAACTCACATTGGCTTTTTCGGACTCAGAAACGCCGGCAAGTCAAGTCTTGTAAACGCTTTTACTTCGCAGGAATTATCGGTTGTCTCCGATATTAAGGGAACTACGACAGACCCTGTCCAAAAATCCATGGAGCTTCTGCCTCTCGGACCTGTCGTAATAATAGACACTCCGGGATATGACGACGAGGGTTCTCTCGGAGAAAAAAGAGTTCACGCCGCGAAAAGAATACTCAACAGAACCGACATCGCGGTGCTTGTTACAGACGCCGCATCGCCTTTAACGCATCTTGAAAAAGAGCTTATTTCAATTTTTGAGGAAAAAGAAATAGCTTATGTAATCGCGGAAAATAAATCCGACCTTCTCGAAAAAATTCCTTCCGACGACGACAGACACATATACGTGTCGGCTAAAAATAAGACGGGAATTGAAAAATTAAAAAACAAAGTCGCTTCTTTAATGAAAAACGAGCTTCTTTCAACAGAACTTCTCGCGGGGCTGGTCAAAAAAAACGAGACGGTAATTTTGGTAACGCCTATAGACGACGCGGCTCCTAAAGGAAGGATGATTCTTCCCGAACAGATGGGAATAAGGGACGCGCTTGATTCGGACGCGATATGCGTAGTAGTAAAGGAGACGAATTTAAAGCAGGCGCTTGAACAGATACCAGGCGTATCGCTTGTCGTTACCGATTCTCAGGCATTTGAGATAGTGTCGTCATTAGTCCCCGAAAACATTCCGCTCACGTCTTTTTCAATATTAATGGCTAAATACAAGGGCTTTCTGGAAGGCGCCGTGGAAGGCGTTACGGCTATATCTGAACTTAAAGACGGAGACAATGTTCTTATTTCGGAAGGATGCACGCATCACAGACAGTGCGAGGATATAGGCACAGTTAAAATGCCCGGCTGGCTCACCGAAGCGAGCGGAGCAAAACTCAATTTCAGCTGGTCATCCGGAAGAGATTTCCCCGAGGATCTTTCAAAATACCGGCTTGTTGTTCACTGCGGAGGCTGTATGCTTCCGTCAAGAGAATTGACGTACAGAATGAAATGCGCTCACGACCAGGGCGTTCCTTTTACAAATTACGGTATATCAATAGCATATATGCACGGCATTTTAAAAAGAGCCTTATCGGTATTTCCGGAACTTGCGTCTAAGATAAAAGACTGAAAACATATTAACGCCGAAGTTTGAATAATCTGTTGGATTATTTGTCGGCGCTGTAGTAAAACTAAAATTACAAGGAATTTAATCATCATGGTAAAAATCGCTGTTTACGGAAAAGGCGGAATAGGAAAATCCACGACAGTTTCCAATATGTCGGCATGTCTCGCGGACAAGGGATTAAAGGTTCTTCAAATCGGCTGCGACCCTAAAGCGGATTCCACTTTGTCGCTTCACGGAGGAGTAAGGCTGCCGTCCGTCCTCGATTTGATAAGAGAAAAAGACGATGATTTCACGCTCGACGATATGATAATCAAAGGCTACAAGGGAGTTCTCTGCGCTGAGGCCGGCGGACCGGTGCCGGGAGTCGGGTGCGCGGGCAGGGGAGTAATCACCGCTCTTGAAAAGCTTCAGGAGAAAGGCGTTTACGAAAAATACCATCCCGACGTCGTTTTCTACGATGTCCTCGGCGACGTTGTCTGCGGAGGATTTTCAATGCCGATGAGAAAAGGATACGCGGATAAAATCTACATTGTCACATCGGGCGAGAATATGTCAATTTACGCCGCCGCCAATATAGCTACGGCTTCAAGAAATTTCGCGTCGAGAGGATACGCTCCGCTCGGAGGATTTATTCTCAACAGGAGAAATGTGAAAAACGAGGATGAAAAAGTAAAAGAGCTTTGCGCTGATTTCGATTCAAATATAATCGGAGCGATAGACCGCTCTCAACTGATACTTACAGCAGAGGAAAAGGGGAAAACGGCTGTGGAGCTTTTCCCCGATTCCGATATAGCGGACGAATACCGCATTCTCGCGGAAAATATTCTTCTCGATTTAAAAAAATGATAATAAGCGCAAACAATCAAAAACGCTCTGTGCCGGAAATAAAAATATCTGATTTCAAATATCCGACGTCTTTTAAAGAAACACTCGATTATTCTTCTCCGGCGAGGGGAAAATGGAACATAGTTCAGACTGCTTTTTTGATTCCCGAATCCCACCAGATATATATCTGCGCTCAGGGATGTCTCAGGGGAGTGGTTTTAACGGCAGCCGAGATGAATTGTATGGACAGGCTTTCATGGATATCCGTATGTGAAAATGATTTTTTTGACGGCGGACTTGAAGACGACGTTATTTCGGGAGCAGACGACATAATTTCCAACATGGACAAAAAACCGAAAGCCGTAGTGCTCGTCTACTCCTGCATGCACCTTTTCGCCGGTTCGGATATAGAAATGATCACAGACTCCATGAATAAAAAATTTCCCGATATTAAATTTATAACGGGATATATGCAGCCTGTCAGAAGAAAATCATTATCTCCCGATGAGCTTATGAGGTGTCAGATATATTCCTGCCTTGAAAAAACCGGGTGCGACGAAAATTCAGTAAATATTATCGGCAGCAATTTCAAAACAGACGACGATTCCGAGCTGAAAATTTCTTTGAAAAACGCCGGAATAAATATAAGGGATATCACCGAAGCCAAAACATACGGCGAATTTCTCGAAATGGGCAATTCTCGGCTTAATATATTGTACGATAAAGCCGCAATTCCGGCGGCGAAACAGTTGAAAAAAAGACTCGGAACGGATTTTGTTTATATCCCGAGAACTTACGATTTTGAAAAGACCGAAGAAAATTACAAATTGCTTTTTTCCAAACTCAATATGCCTCTGCCGGACTTTTCCGAATACAAAGAAAGAGCGGCAAAATCCGTTATAAACGCGAAAAAGATTTTAGGTTCCGTTCCGATTGAAATTGACGCTTTGTCTACAACAGCGCCTGTGTCGCTTGCTCTTTTTCTCTGTGAAAATAACTTCAATGTGACAAAAATATATCTTGACGCTGTCTCATCTGACGAAGAAAAGGCGTTTGACAAACTCAAAAAAATATCTCCGGAAATATCCGTTTCTCCTCTGCACGACCCGGCTATGAGATTTATGAATACTATCTCGGCCGAAAGTAAAAAGAATAAAATCCTGGCGTTCGGACAGCAGGCCGCTTATTTCGCGGATACCGGTTATTTCGTAAATACTGTTGAGGGAGAAGGACGCTACGGATTTTCGGAAATTGAAAAGACGATGAATCTTTTGACCGACGCATTCTTAAACGAAAAGGATATGCTCAAAACCGTTTCAATAAAGGGATTGGAGTGTGATTCCTGCTTATGCTGAGACACGCCTCGATAACGTCTATTTACGCCGCCGACACTTCTGGAGTCGCGTCAGCGCTTTTTGAGCTCGGCGGACTTACGGTAATTCACGATCCGTCGGGATGTAATTCTACATATACTACTCACGATGAGCCGAGATGGGCTGATTTTGACTCTATGTTCTACGTCTCCGGACTTACGGAAAAAGACGCGATAATGGGAAATGACGAGAAAGTCATATCCGATCTCGCATATACGGCAGAACGTTTAAATCCCGAATTTATAGCGATATGCGGCTCTCCGATGCCGATGATGGTCGGCACGGATTTCGACGCCCTCGCTTATGAAACGGAAAAAAGAACAGGTATAAAGACGTTCGCTTTTCATACAAACGGAATGAACGACTATATTTCCGGCGAGGAGGAAGCTTTTTACGAACTCGTAAAATATTATTCAATAGAAAAACATTCAGAAGAAAGCGGCGATTTTCTCGTAAATGTCATAGGCGCGACACCTATTGATATGACTGATTATTTTCACATCAAATCAATTTCCGATTTTCTTGAAAAACACAAAATGAAATTGAATTCATGCCTTTCAATGGGCTGCAAAATTCCGGACATTGAGAAAATTCCGGATGCGGACGCGAATTTGGCGGTATCATATTCGGGAATAAAAGCGTGTGAATATCTGAATAAAAAATTCGGTCAGAATTACGCGGCGGGTCTTCCTTTCGGCGAAAAATTTTCCGAAAAGCTTGCCGACGCTTTGAAATCAGGAAAAAATATAAATCTGTTCAACCGTGATTTCGGTTCCGGTTTTCCCGATATCGTAATTGAGGGCGAGTCCGTTTTTTCTCTTTCGCTTTCATCGGCGCTTTATGACGATTTCAATATCGGTTCGTCCGTAATCTGCCCGTTGAAAACAGATAAAAATTTTCTCGGTAAAAATGATTTCTCCGTATCCGATGAAAATGAAGAAAAAAAGATATACAAAAATTTTAAGACAGCAGTCGCGGACAATCTTTATAAACCTATCATTCCGAAAAACTGCCGTTTCGTATCCCTGCCGTCCGTCGGATTTTCCGGCAGATGCTTTCTCGGACAGATACCCGATTTAAGCAGAAAATCGGATTTTCAAAATCTCGTAAAAAAAATAATTTCTAAATAATATCGTCTATGAATAATGCAGAATATTTCACAACCGGCTGTCTTGCCGAATATGGACCCGACATGATTCCCGATTTGTACAAAAGCGCAAGTCATCTTATTTATTCGTCTCCCGCATCGCTCGCTTTCAATTCGCCAGGCGCGTCGGGATTCGGAGTAAAAAGAGCGGGGCTTTCCGTTCCTGGCTCTGTAATGCTTCTTGTTTCGCCCGGATGCTGCGGCAGAAACACGACGCTTGAAAGCGTAAGAGACGGCTATTCGGACAGGTTTTATTTTCTCGAGCTTGATGACACCGATATAATAACGGGCAGGTATCAGGAAAAAATCCCGCGTGCGTGCCGTGAAATAGCCGAGCAGAGAGATGAAAAACCGTCGGCTGTCATGATATGCGTAACTTGTGTAGACGCTCTTCTCGGTACAGACGCGGAAGCTCTTGTCAAAGAATCGGAAAATGAATGCGGTCTGCCGGTCGCCGCCTGCTATATGTACGCTTTGACGAGGGATTCAACTCTGCCGCCAATGGTATCTGTCAGAAAATCGGTCTATTCGCTTTTGAAAAAAAAGGAAAGACGCCCCGATGAGATTAATATTCTCGGATATTTTTCGCCGGTAGACAGGTCGAGCGAGCTTTTTGAAATACTCGAAAGCGCGGGAATAAAAAAAATTCGTGAAATTTCAAGGTGTAAAGATATAAGCGAATATTATGACATGGCGAGGGCGAATTTTTCACTCGTTCTCGATTCAAGCTCAAATTACGCCGCCGACGATATGATGAAGCGTCTCGGCATTCCGTATATCGAAATTGTCAGAACATACGATATAGATAAGATAGATAAAACTTACAGATCTCTTTGTTCCGCGATAGGCGCGAAGGCTGAAACCGAAAAATATTATTCCTCCGCAAAATCGGAAATAGAAAAGGCAAAGCGGAAAAATCCCGTTTTTTCTGTAGGCGAGACTTTAAACGCGGATGCGTTTGATTTGACTTTGTCTTTATTGAGGTACGGGTTTAAAGTGTCGGAAATTTTCGGTACGCCTTCAAAATACAATTACGGTATGATAAAAAAAATCGCCGCAATTTCTCCTGATACGAAAGTATATTCGAATCTTTCACCGTCGATGCTTTTCTACGATGAGAATGAGAATAAATGCGACATATCTGTCGGAAAAGACGCTTCTTATTATCATTCAAACGCGGAAAAAATATTGTGGGCTGATGAAATACAGCCGTTCGGATTTGCAGGAGTAAGAAAGCTTTTTGAAGAAATAAACAGTCTATGAAAAATTTATACAAAATGATCTCTCCGTTTTCTCCCGACCAGTCGGGGGCGGTATCTGTTCTCTATGAGCTTGGTGGCGTAGTCGCTGTTCTCGACGCCGGCGGATGCGCCGGAAATATATGCGGATTTGACGAACCGAGATGGATGACAAAAAAATCTGCCGTATTTTCCGCCGGTCTGAGGGATATGGACGCGATTATGGGCAGGGACGAGCTTCTCGCCGAAAAACTCAAAGCGGCGTGCGAAAAAATTGACCCTGATTTTTGCGCCGTCGTAGGGACCCCGGCGCCTGCAATAATCGGAACCGATTTTGACTCTTTAAGACAGATGATTGAAGAGATGACAGGCAAAAAAACGGTATGTGTAGAGACGACAGGAACAAAATATTTTGATTCGGGCGAGGAAAAAGCCTACCTTGACCTTTTCAAAACATTCGCCGAAAAGAAATTTGACGCCGTAGAGGGAAAAACAGGCGTAGTCGGAGTGACGCCTCTTGAGTTTTCCTGCCTTGACGCGGACAAAAAAATAAGGAATGTAAAGGGCTTTGAAAACGCCGTATGCTTCGGATATAATTCCGGGCTTGACGAAATCGTAAAAGCGTCAGAATGTGAAAAGCTTGTCGCGGCTTCTCCGTCGGCTGTAAAAGCGTGCGAATATCTCAGCGCAAAATTTGATATTCCGTATGAAAAAGACCGCATATACATCCCCGAAAAAATAAAAAATAAATGCGAAAATATCAAAGATAAAAAAGTTCTTGTAATTACCGGGCAATTCATTTTTGAAAAGTTAAAAGATATTTTAAATAAAAACAACAATGAAGTGACTTTCGCCTCGTTTTTCATGACAAAAGGAAAAACGGATTATGATATTATAAAACTTTCGGACGAAGATTCTCTGACAGAATTGATCTCATCTTCGGAATTTGACGAGGTTATAGGCGATGCCGCTTTTGAAAAAATATACAGAAAATTCGCATTGAATAAAACAAGCGAATTTACGGATTTTCCTTCGTTTTCGGTATCGGGACGTCTGACGGATTAAAATAAAGGCGGAAAAACCGAACGACGTTTTTTGAATGTAATAAATTATGAAAACATATCTCATCAGGCTTTACGGAATAGTTCAGGGCGTCGGCTTCAGACCGTTCGTCAAAAATCTCGCCGACTCTTATCTTGTAAAGGGAACAGTATCGAACAAAGGCTCATATGTCGAAATATACGCGCAGGGTGAAAACGCGGAAAATTTCATGTCAGACCTTACGGTGAAAAATCCGGAACGTTCGATTATTTTAAAAAAAGACGTAAAGACTCTTGATCTCGATAAATATTCGTCGTTTGAAATAATCGGTTCCGAACACGAGACCGGCGATATTTTCGTCTCGCCCGACATAGCGACTTGTCCGGAATGCAAAAGGGAACTGTATGACAAGACCAACAGACGCTACCTTCATCCGTTTATCAACTGCACTCAGTGCGGACCGAGACTTACTATTCTCGATTCCATGCCTTACGACCGCGAGCGCACTTCAATGGCGGAATTTCCGATGTGCGAAAAGTGTGAAAAGGAATATTATGACCCGTCGTCAAGACGTTTTGACGCTCAGCCGGTATGCTGCAACGACTGCGGCCCAAAGCTTTATATAGTCGGAAAAGACATAACCGGTCTCGACGCCGTCAGATATTCGAGAGAGCTTATAATGTCCGGAAAAATCGTCGCGGTCAAAGGAATAGGCGGGTTTCATCTCTGCTGCGACGCAAAAAACAGCGAGGCTGTAATCAGACTCAGAAAACTTAAAAACAGACCGCAGAAACCGTTTGCCGTGATGATGAAAGATATGGAAACGGCGGAGAAATACTGTGAGATTTCCAAAGAGGAAAAAAAACTTCTCGACTCATATCAAAAGCCGATAATATTACTGAAAAAGAAAAAGAGCTTTAAATTTGAAGCCGTCGCTCCCGGCAATCCATTTCTGGGAGTAATGCTTCCGTATGCGCCTGTTCAGATGCTTCTTTTCTCTCTTCCAAATTCCGATTCAAATAATACTGTCGCCGACGACGGTATGACCGACTGTTTCGTCATGACGAGCGGAAACGTTTCGGGTGCGCCGATTTGCAGGGACGACGAGACAGCTTTGGAGGAGATTGGATCTTTCTGCGACGCTGTTTTGTCTCACGACAGAAAAATCAGAATAAGAGCCGACGATTCCGTTGTGTCGTTCTTTTTTGGCAAACCGTATATGATAAGACGTTCAAGGGGATACGCTCCTCTTCCCGTCATCACTTCATTTTCTTCCGCACGCAGAGTTCTGGCAATAGGAGGCGAGCTTAAAAACACTTTCTGCTTAGCCCAAAACGATATGTATTACATGTCGCCTTATGTCGGAGATTTAGCGGATATCAGAACCGTCAACGCGCTTGAGGAGACTGTGGGACGAATGGAAGAGCTTCTTGAAATTGAGCCCGATACGGTAGTATGTGACAAACATCCGCTCTACAACAGCGTTTCTGCCGCCGAAAAAACCTGGCTTCCTTTGGTCAGGGTTCAGCACCACTACGCCCATATTTTATCTTGCATGGCGGAAAATGATTTAAGAGGCGCGGTTTTGGGGATTTCATTTGACGGAACAGGCTACGGAGACGACAAAACCGTATGGGGCGGAGAATTTTTTGTCTGCGATGAGAAAAATTACAAGAGAGCGGGACATATCTCACCTTTTTATCAGGTCGGCGGAGATCTTTCCGCGAAAGAGGGTTTCAGAATAGCCGCCGCGATGACTGAAAATTACGAAACGGCCGAAAAACTCGGTCTCTGCGACAAAAAAACTTTCGACTTGATAAAAGTCTGCGCTCAAAAAAATATTAATTCCGTTAAATCTACAAGCGCCGGCAGGCTTTTCGACGCTGTATCGGCAATTCTCGGAATAAAAAGAAAATCGACGTTTGAATCCGAAGCGGCTTCGTCTCTTCAATCTTTCGCCGAGACAGATTCCGACGGAAACATAACGGATCTTGAGCCTTGTCTTTCCGAAAAAGATATAGAAAAATATTCGTTCCTTTCCGGGCGGGGATCGGACGGACTGTGCGAAGCAAAAACGGATATTATTTTTAAAGATATCACGAATAAAGCTCTCGAAAACTATGACAGGCATTACCTCGCTTCTCTTTTTCATAAAATGCTCGCGTCGTCTGTAGTAAACGTCTGCATTAATGTAAGAGAAAAGAGCCGTGTGAACAGAGTATGTCTTTCCGGAGGAGTATTTCAGAATATATATTTTCTGTCTCTTGTAAAGTCCGGTCTTGAAAAATCCGGTTTTGACGTATATATTCATTCTTTGATTCCGCCTAACGACGGCGGCATTGCTCTCGGACAGGCTTATTACGGCATGAATATGTAAAAAGAAACCATAGTTAAATATTTAATTAACATTAATAAGTGATAATATAAAATTTGAAAAGCAAATTTCGGAGGAAAATTAAAAATGTGTGTAGGTATTCAGGCAAAGGTTTTGTCGGTTGATGACGACACAGCCGTAGTTGACGCCACAGGGGCGAAAAGGGAAGTTTCGTCGGCTCTGCTTGACGATCTGGAGCCGGGCGATTACGTTATGGTTCACGCAGGCGTAGCTATAGCGAAGATTACATCGTCTTCAGACGAAGAGACCGAAGAAATTCTTTCCGATAAAAAATCATGAACGAAAAATTAATCGAAGCTAAAAATTATCTCGAGACATACGACGGCAGACCGTTAAGGATAATGGAAGTCTGCGGCACTCATACGCACGAGATTTTCCGTCTCGGAATAAGGAAAATACTTTCCGAAAAAATTAAATTGATTTCCGGTCCGGGCTGTCCCGTTTGTGTAACGGGAGTCGGATATATAGACAAGGCTGTTTTTCTCGCGTTTGAAAGAAATGCAATAATCTGCACGTTCGGCGATCTAATAAGAGTTCCGGGCACAGAGATGTCTTTGGGCGAAGCTAAAGCGAAAGGCGCGGACGTCAGAATGGTGTACACCCAGTCTGACGCTGTTAATATTGCGAAAGAAAATCCCGATAAGCAGGTTGTTTTTCTTTCCGTCGGATTTGAAACGACTACCCCCGGAGCTTGTCTCGCGGTCAAAAAAGCGAAAAATGAGAATGTCGGTAATTTTTCTCTTCTCATGTCAAATAAGACTATGCCCAACGCATATGAGGCTCTTAAAAACAGCGCGGACGCGTTTCTCTACCCGGGTCACGTCAACGCTATAACAGGTACTGCGACGCTCGAAAAGCTTAAAAATGAAGGCGTTTCCGGAGTCGTGACGGGATTTACGGCAGGCGAACTTTTGACCGCGCTCAGCGTCACCGTGAAAAATCTGCAAAAAGACGAGCCGTTTTTTGAAAACTGCTATCCGAGAGTAGTGAGACCTGAGGGAAATATAAAGGCTCAAAAATTGATGTCTGAAACTTTGATTCCCTGCGACGCTGAATGGAGAGGTCTCGGAATTATTCCAGGATCGGGCGTTAAACTTAACGACTCATATTCGGAATTTGACGCCGAAAAAAAGCTGTCTGTCCCCGATATCAAAGGCAGACCGAATCCGGCTTGCAGATGCGGAGATATTTTGAGAGGCGGCTGCCTGCCGAACGAATGTCCGCTGTACGGAAAAATCTGCAATCCCTTACATCCCGTAGGCGCTTGCATGGTGTCGTCCGAGGGCGCCTGCTCAGCTTATTACAAATATTCTCAAATTTAAAATCAGAAAAAAAGAAAATGGAAGAATTTATAACATTAAATCACGGCGCGGGCGGAAAACAGACGTCCGAGCTTATCGACAAAGTTTTTAAAAAACATTTTGAAAATCCGTGTCTTACGTCCGACGACGCGTCTGTTTTAAGTGTCGGAAATGAAAAAATCGCTTTTACAACCGACGGATTCATCGTATCTCCGTACAAATTCAACGGCGGAAATATCGGCAAACTTTCTATCTGCGGAACTGTAAACGACCTCGCTTGCATGGGCGCCGAACCGCTTTATATTGCCACCGCTTTCGTTATCGAAGAAGGTTTTCCGATTTCTGAACTTGAGGAGATAACGTCTTATATGGAAAAAACAGCCGCCGAAGCAGGAATAAAATTCGCCGCCGGCGACACAAAAGTAGCGGGGAAAGGTCAGGTAGACAAAATATTTATCACGACCACCGGAATAGGCAGAATTACGCAACGCGTAAATCTTTCCGGGGCGAACGCGAAGCCGGGAGACAAAGTTATAGTTACGAGAGACATCGGCCGCCACGGATCGGCAATACTTATCGCTCGAAACGAATTCGGAATTGACTCCGACATAAAATCAGACTGCGCGCCGCTTTGGGGAACAGTGAAAGATATGCTTTCTGTTTCAGAAAATATTCACACAATCAGAGACTCCACAAGGGGCGGCGTCGGTACCGTTTTATATGAAATAGCCGGTCAGTCAAATGCGGGAATTGTCCTTGACGAGGACAAAATTCCCGTTGACGGCAAAGTCTCCGGCTTATGCGGAATGCTCGGCTTAAATCCGCTTTACCTCGCGTGCGAGGGTACTTTAGTCGTAATATGCCCGCCGGAGGACGCGGATAAACTGATTGAAACGCTTCATAAAGGCAAGTATTCCGAAAACGCGGCTGTCATCGGTGAAGTTGTATCCGATTACCCCGGAAAAGTCATTATGAATACGGAAATCGGCTCCCAGACTCTTCTGCCCGAACCACAGGGCGAGCTTCTTCCGAGAATTTGCTGATTCACTTTATAAATATTACGATAAAATAAAAGAAAACAGTTGCATTTCATAATTTGTTATGATATAATTTTTTAGAAATTTTCATGATACAGCGGGTGAAAATAGCGCTCCTGCGGTCATTTACTGCTGACCGTCGCGCGTTTACGCTGTTTCATGCGATAATTTAAGGAGGAAAAATTTATGGCAGTAGTATCAATGAAACAGCTTCTTGAAGCCGGTGTTCATTTCGGACATCAGACAAGAAGATGGAACCCCAAGATGGCTCCGTACATCTTCACGGAGAGAAACGGAATTTATATCATCGACCTTCAGAAGACAGTCAAGAAACTTGACGAGGCTTATAATTTCGTTCACGAAGTAGCGGCTGAAGGCGGTCAGATTCTTTTCGTAGGAACAAAAAAACAGGCTTCCGACTCTATCAAGGAGGAGGCTATGCGCTGCGGAATGCCTTACGTAAATGCGAGATGGCTCGGCGGAATGCTCACCAACTTCTCGACAATCAAACTCAGAATAAGAAGGCTTCATCAGCTCCAGAAAATGGAGGAGGACGGCACATACGATATGCTTCCCAAGAAGGAAGTCGCCAATCTCAAAAACGAGAAAGATAAGCTTGAAAGATTCATGGGCGGCATCGCCGACATGAAGACAATGCCCAAGGCAATGTTTATCGTTGACCCTCACAAAGAGAGAATAGCGGTATCAGAGGCTAAAAAGCTTCATATCCCGATTGTGGCTATCGTAGACACAAACTGCGATCCCGACGAGATTGACTATGTAATCCCCGGCAACGACGACGCTATCAGAGCTGTAAAACTTATTACGGCTGCTATGGCTGACGCTGTTATAGAGGCAAATCAGGGCGAGCAGAACGCTCCCGAGGAGACAGATGAAGCAGCAGAGGAAGCTCCGGCAGAGGCTCAGGACGCTGCGGAAGCTGACGCAGAGGAATAATTCCAAATATATATTTAAGTTGTATTCGGAATGTTTTGAGGTTAGTCTATCCTGAAAATATTCCGAATTTTTTTGAAATTTACATAAAGGAGAAGAAAATATAATGGCACAGATTACAGCTGCTATGGTAAAAGAGCTTCGTGAAAAGACAGGCATCGGCATGATGGAGTGCAAAAAAGCTCTTGCGCAGACAGACGGCGATTTGGAAAAGGCGATTGACGTTCTCAGAGAAAGAGGACTTCAAATAGCCGATAAAAAGGCTTCAAGAGTAGCCGCCGACGGTTTGGTCTCCACATATCAGGAGAACGGCGTAACGGTAATTCTCGAGGTAAATTCAGAGTCCGACTTCGTCGCGTCTAACGATCTTTTCGTATCGTTTGTAAACGGCGTAGCAAAGACTATAGTCGAAGAGAGACCGAAGGATGTAGACGCTCTTCTCGCCTGCAAATACGCCGGCGACGGAGAGGGAACCGTAAACGATGTACTCAAAGAGAGAATAGCTGTTATAAAGGAAAACATTAAGATCAGACGTTTTGAAATTATTGAAGGCGCAGTTGTCACATACGTACACGCCGGCGGAACTGTCGCGGCCGCTGTTAAGTTCGACGCAGACGCCGATACCGCCGCTAAAGACGAGTTCAAAGAGATGGGCAAAAACGTAGCTATGCAGGTAGTTTCGATGTCGCCCTCATATCTTGACCCCGATTCCGTACCTGCCGACGTTCTCGCTCACGAAAAAGAAGTTCTCAAGGCGGAGATGGACAACGATCCCAAGTTCGCAAACAAACCCGACGCCGTCAAAGAGAAGATTCTTCCCGGCAAACTCAACAAATTCTACGATGAAAACTGCCTTGTAAAACAGGCCTACATCAAGGACGACAAAATTACTGTTGCGCAGTATGTTGAGTCGGTTGCAAAGTCACTCGGAGCAAACTTCAAAGTAACAGGCTTTGTCCGCTACGCTAAGGGCGAGGGAATTGAGAAGAGAAACGACAATCTCGCCGATGAAGTCAAAGCTATGATTGGCGGCTAATTTTAAATTCCATAAAAACGAGACGTCCGTAAGGGCGTCTTTTATTTGATACTATCCTTTGTTTCAAACAGCGCTCTTTCCGGCTTTCGACCGTTTTGAAAGGGCGTCTTTTTAGATTATCCTTCGTTTACAAAAACAGCGTTTCTTTCGGGCTATCTGCCGTATTGAAAGGGCGTTTTTTTGGGAACGTTTAATCGTAAAACGGACATGCTAAAAAAAGAAAGCCTTGGCTGTCTTCTTAAAAAAATTACTGCTCAGCCGCAACAGTTTTGGCGGTTTCCGACGTGTCGATTTTTTCGTATAATTTTCTGATACATTCAGCGCAGACTTTTTTGCCGGCGTAATCAACGACGTTGTCGAGACTTTGACAGAAAATGCAGGAAGGTGAATATTTTCTTAATACAATTTTGTCGTCGTCTACAAATACCTCAAGCGCGTCGGCCGGACTTGTGAGATCCATCGTTTTCCTAAGTTCTTTCGGAATGACGAACCTGCCCATTTTATCTATTGTCCTGACGATTCCGGTTGATTTCAAAAAAATCATCTCCAAAATATATTAATATGTAATTATATGGGAATAATACCATTAATTGGAAGTTAAGTCAAGCAAAAAAATGATATTTTCAAATATGAATTATGATATTGTCTTCACCTTAATTTCAAATAATTTTCGCTGAATTCGGAAAAAATGTTAAATTAAAAAGCGCCCGGTTTTCACCGAACGCCTTATTTGTGAGTCAGAATATTTATCAGTATGTTATGTTGTAGATATGAACTGTATCAATAAGCTCGCCTGATGCGTCAACAGTAGCTATTGTAACTTTTACGTTAGCCTTGATAGATATATTCATTACCTGATTTACATCGGTAACCTGATTTGTTGAGGTGTTGTACGTTATAGTTGATGTGCAGTCGTGGTAGTTAAGGTCGAAGCTGTTTACTTTAATAGCCGAAATCTTTGCAAGCTCATCATTGATCGACTTCTTGCTGATAGGCGAGAATACGGCGCCGGTGTTTGAAGGTGCTGATGTCGCTCCTTCCGCGCAGGGCTCCGGACCTTCCTCATCATTGAGAACTAAAGTAATTGTACCTGTTCCGTCTCCGTTGTCTTTCATAGATGCGCTCTTGATAGCCGAAGCGTCTGTAAGAAGACATCCGGCTGTTGCGTGAACGACAGGGAACTGATCCGGTTTGTCGTGAGACTGCTCTTCCGCATCCGCTTCCGGAGTCATATATTTATCTATGATAGGCTGTGCTATGCTTGTTACCATTGAACTGCCGAGGTCTACGGAAGGAAGCTCCTGCCACTCTTTCTTATTGAAAGTCTTTACGGCTTTCTTTGAATTGTTCATTACCTCGGTATATTTCGCGAGAACCGCCGCGGGATCGCTTGCGTCGCCGCTGCCTGCATTGCCGCCGTCTGTATTGGCAGTGCCTGTGTTTGTTGAGCCACCGGCTGCTGTCGTTGTCTCAGCCGACGGTGTGGTGGAACCGCCTTGATTTGATCCGTTGCCTGTTGAACTGCTGGTGGTCGTTTCTGTGTTGGAGGTGCCTCCGGCCGCTGTGAGCTGAGTCATTTTGTATGTCGTGAGACATGTGCATACCGAGCAGATGCAGATTGCTAATACTGTGATTACCGATACTATTCTCGAGAGAACCGGAGAATCATATTCGTGGCTTCTTTTCATATTTCAAAGTACCCCTCTCAAGATAAACAAAAGTCTATCTGTTTTTAATCCGTGCAAAAAAAAAATTAAACCGCCTAAAATTCAAACAGATACGTAATGATAAAAAATCCTTCACTCAGCCGTATCCCTTTGACTAATAATTGCTATAATTAAATTTACAACAAATTGCATTAAATGTCAATACTAAACTTGATTTTAATTATATTATTTTTGGTTTGGTGTTTATTATTTTACCATTTACACAACAAATATACAATTATTTATTTTTTTATTCCGCCGTTTTTTTGCGGAGAACTTTATTTGTACCGATTTTGACGATTTTTTTTATTTTTGCTGTTGCTATAATATTATAATTCATCTATAATGAGAAACAAAGAGGCGATATTCATGAAAGGCGAACTGTGTGTAAATCTTCAATCTGATCTTACCGAAAGTATATCGGATCAGATTCCTGTCATCAGATCTGCGGGATTTTACGGAATATTCTTTGACTGGGACAGAAATCTTGACGCGGAAAAAATCGCTGTGTCGGCGGCGAAAAACGGACTGTTTCTTCAGTCTGTCCACGCGCCGTTTTACGGAATGGACGATATATTTTACGACAGACTGGGCGAAAAGGCCGGCAGAATGACGGAGGATATAAAATCCACAATCGACGACTGCGTAAATTTCGGCGTAGATCTTGTTGTATGTCATGCGATAATCGGCATGGATAACCACGAGGTTACGTCACTCGGTCTTGACAGAATAGGCGAAATAATAGACTATGCAGTCAAAAATGAGATTAATATCGCCTTTGAGAATACGGAAGGTCTTGAATTTTTAGACGCTGTTTTCTCAAGATTCGGAGAAATCGACGGCGTAGGCTTCTGCTTTGATTCGGGTCACATGCTGTGCTACAATAAAGGCGAGGATGTTTTGAAAAAATACGGAAAATATCTTTTCTGCACACATCTAAACGATAATCTCGGTCAGACCGAAAAAGAGATAAATTTTTGCGACGACAATCATAAACTTCCTTTTGACGGAGTCGCCGACTGGAATAAAATCGCGGACGAACTCGCCGAACTTAAATTCTCCGAACCTTTGACGTTTGAATTTGTCAAAAAAAACCGTCCGGCAAGGCACACAAACGACGTGTACGAGGCAATGTCTTTTCACGATTATATTTTTGAGGCATACCGCCACGCGAAAAGATTTTCAGACATGTTTGAGGAAAAACTGGGTAAAAATGTGTATTGATTATCGAAATCGGTTCGGCATTATTAAAATGATTTTTAATGTATAATTATTATATTGTTTTCCGCGGAAATTTATCTTCGGAAACCTCCGGAGAAATATATCTTCGGAGACTTTTATTGCCTTATGCGCGATGCGGCAGACGATTAAATTCACGTATATTTTAAAAATATAAAAATGATTTAAACTTTATGTCGGTTTAAATTTTTTTCATAGGATCCCAAATTTATTTGAATTTTCATATCTTTACTTAAAATAAATTAAAAATTATGCCATAATATACAAATTAACAAATTGTTCACAATAGTTTTAAATTCCTGCATAAATTTATAATATAAATATGTTACAATTTTATTGTAGTATATATATGACCGATATATAAACTATTTTTTTTTGTGAGGTATTTAAATGAAATCAGAAAAGAAATTTTTGACTTGTATATTGCTCGCAGTTTTATTAACAGCTTTTTTTGCAGTGGCATCATTTGCCGCGGACGGACAGGATTCAGCATCTACAGATGAACCCATTACTTCGTTCTCGGTCGATTTGAACGGAAACTCCGCCACGTCTACTGATCTCGGCGTGACAAAATGGTACAAGTCGTCGGACGGAAATTACTATATTTTCGCCAACGGAAAGACCGACAGAACAAATCTCAAGGTCTATTTTGATTCCACTGATTCCGTATCCGTCTCAGAAAAAGAGCTGAAGTCCGGTCAAGCCACAGACGTCTTTTCCGAGGGCGATAACTTTGTTTTGACATCCGGCGGCAAATCTTACAATCTCGTGTTTATTGAGATGTCCAATTATCCTGCAATATTTATCAATACGCAATCAGGCACTCTTGATAATGTTTACGCGGACAAAGAATACAAAGAGCCGGGAAACATAGAGGTAATTGATTCCGACGGAAAAGACCTTTACAACGGCGCCCTTGACTATATAAAAGGCAGGGGCAACGAGACGTGGGGACATGATAAAAAGCCGTTCAATATAAAGCTCGCGAAGAAAGCAAATCTCTTCAAAATGGGCAAATCAAAAAAATGGTGTCTTCTCGCAAATGCTACCGATAATACTCTTCTCAGAAATAAAATAGGATACGAGATGGGTACAAAAATCGAACTTGATACGACGTCCGACGTAGTTCAGTTGAATCTTTACGTAAACGGAGAATATCTCGGAGCGTACACTATAACTGAAAAAGTTGAGATTGGCGACAACAGGGTTGAAATCAGAGACCTTGAGGGCGATACCGAAAATCTGAACGCGGACGCTCTTGAGACTTATTCAAGGGGCGGCAGCGTAAATTCAATCGCGCCCAATTCCTATAAATATGTAAATATACCGACAGACCCCGACGATATCACCGGCGGATATCTTCTTGAACTCGATTATCTTGACAGGTATCGTGCGGAAGTTTCGGGTTTCGTCACAGACAAAGGTCAGGGAGTAGTTATCAAATCCCCGGAATACGCTTCAAAAGCTCAGGTCGAATACATCAGAAATTATTTCAACGAAGCTTACGAAGCCCTTTATTCTCCTACAGGATATAATTCAAAGGGAAAATATTACACCGATTATTTTGATATCGACTCTCTTGCACGTATCTATATAATTCATGAGTTCACTAAAACAGTTGACGTTTGCTCTTCAAGCTTCTATATCTATAAGGACGTAGGCGGAAAATTCTGTTTCGGACCTCTTTGGGATCTTGACCATTCGCTGAAATACTGGAATTCAAACCAGTCAAAAAGAGGAGTAGATATGGATCCCGCAGATCCTACAGGCTTTTACGCAGCTAACAGCAACATGGTGTTAAACGCGGAGACTGTAACTCCAGAAGATTATTACAAATCGTTTGAAGCTCAGGCTTTGAATCACCTTGATTTCTGCGCCAAGGTAAAAGAAATATGGCAAAATGATTTCAGTCCTAATTACTCCGGCATAGCGTCTGATTTCGCTGAATACGCAGATGACTGCACTTCCATTGCCGTGGCGAACGCTTTGAGATGGAATGTATTTTCCACATCCGATCGGACGGCGGCTGCAGCGTCATATAAGAAAGAAACAGATGCTGTCGCCGATTTCATGAATTCAAGATTCAATTTCCTGAACGACGCATTTTCTTCAGACAGATATGAAATAAGGTACGACGTCAAGGGAATGAATAAGATAGCCGTCGATTCAAACGTATATTCAAGCGACGATAAGGCGACGCTCAAAAATGTCGATTCGGACTATATTCTTCTCGGTTGGACTACAGACCCCGAGGGGACAACCGCCATGTACGCTCCCGGCGATCAGTATACAGTGACCGGTGATACTGTTTTCTACGCTGTATACGGCGAAAAGAAAAAGCTGCACGTCAGATTATTTGAAAAAATATCTGCGTTTTTCAGTAAAATATATAAATTTTTCAAAAATCTGTTTTCAATAAAAAAATAATTGAAGCGGAAAAATTTTATACCAACAAAAGACTATAGCAGGAAATGAGGTTTTTTTATGAAAAAATCACTGAAGGCCCGCCTATCGATTCTTCTGGCTTTGATAATGCTTCTTACAAGCGTTATCCCTGTCACATCTATGGCGGAGAACACGAATACCGACCCGGCAAATCCGACGATTGACACGTCCAAGCTCCCAAGCGGCAGTATTCTTACATCGCAGACGAATTACCCGATAGCGTCGGGAATTACTGAGACTGACCTTATTTTAAACAACGCTCAGGGCACTAACCAGAAAAAGGCTTTTGTTCTGACTGTAAATCTCAACAATTCCACAACGGGCATCGTCGCATCGTATAACGACCATAACGGCAAAAAGCTCGGACTTCAGTCCACAAGAGACCAGGCGGCCGCGTACACGAGGGACACAGGAGTAAAGGTCGTCGGCGGCGTCAACGCATCGTTCTTCAATATGCAGACAGGCGCTCCTTCGGGACTTTTCATTATGGACGGCGTCAAATATCAGGACTGTGATTCTAATTACAGGGGCGTTTTCGCTATAATGAAAGACGGTTCGTACAGGATATTCCCGAATAACCCCGACAGTTCTGTAATTTCGGACATTGAGCAGGCTACCGCAGGTATTCCGATTGTCATTAATTCACAGTTCACATCGGCTGTTACGGAAAATTCATATGCGACGGGATCCGATGTTCCCAGAACGGCTGTCGGCGTTAAGCCGGACGGAGAAGTTGTTTTCTACGTAGTTGACGGACGTCAGGCTCCCTCTTCATGCGGACAGACATACGCCGAAGTTGCGAATACAATGATGGCTATGGGATGCACCGACGTCATCAATTTCGACGGCGGCGGATCCTCAACATTTCTTTCAAGACGTGAAGGCGAAGAACTTGATTGTCACAATTCACCTTCCGACGGCAACGAAAGAAGAGTTTCTTCTTCATTCCTTATCACAAGTACAGCTAAACCCTCCGGAACTTTTGATCACGCCGTACTTCTTCCCAATAACAAATATTACACTCCCGGTTCCGAAATTCAATTTACGGCTTCAGGCGTTGATTCTTCGGGAGCGGCCGTCTCGCTTCCCGAAAACGGAAAATTCGTCCTTGACGAGCAATCTGAAAGCGGAATAGGCTCTATCGACGAAAATACGGGACTTTTCAAAGCCGATGATAAAAAGACAGGCAAAGTAGTTGTCGATTACATCGTCGACGGAAAAATAACTGGTTCTATTTCAAATGAAATAGTAATCCCCGACAAATTCTATGTTCCATCTCAAGACGTATCTCTCGGATACGATGTTGACACTACTTTCTCTCTTCAGGCTCTTTATAAGTCTATAGAGGTAAATCAGAAAGACGGCGACATAGTTTGGACAGCTGTCGATTCATCCGGAAACGATATTATTGACAAGGCGTTTTCATCTCATGACGGACTTACTCTTCACACTATCGATTCGACAGAAATGGTTCAGGGCGTTTTGACCGCGACAAGCAAGTTTAACGAGTCCGTAAAATCGGATATCAATATTGTCATCGGCGCAAAACCCAATGTTTTATACGATTTCGAGTATACGACAGATGAATCCGCAAAGGGTACGGATAAATATGTTCCGTCGCTTTCATTCCCAAATATCTATCAGGACGGCTATCCGGATTACGATTCTATTTATCAGGCCGGCTATCCGCTTGCGGGATGGATAAACAAAGCTTTAAACGACAGACAGAATTCAATGAAAGTCAGCGCTGTTTCGTCGGATGACGGCGAGCCTGTACGTTTCGGCAATAAATCGCTGCGAATTGATTTTGACTTTACGTCATACAATGCCAGCTCCAACGCGAACTTCTACCTCAGAGACACTCATCCTGACACATTCTACGGTAAGCCTACGGCAATCGGATGTTGGATCTATATTCCCGAAGGGGCGCTCGGAAACGGCGTTCATCTTTATCTTAACTGTGGCGTTTACACAAAGACAGATGCAACTGACCCTGAAGCGCAATATAATGAGGAAGGCAACTTCTATTACAAATATAATAAGTTTGTCTATAAGGAGCTGAAAGTTGACACCAATAAATCCGGCTGGCAGTATTGTGAGATGGATCTCACATCTGATGAGTTCGCTTCTCTTGATACTTATCTGTATCAGGGCGCCGGACTTTTCTGGGTTTCATTCCAGAGAGCCGGAAGTGCGGAAAACATGCCTACTGCGGCTCATGTATACCTTGACAACTGGACTTTAATTTACGGCGCTAACACAGACGATACAGGCAGCCCCGAGATTACAAGCGTTAACGCGGGCGGCGAAGAAATAAAGGACGGCGAGACAGTTCTCACATCAAATACAAATACATTCAAGGCGAGCTACAAAGACGCTGAAGGCAAATATGCCACAGGCATCGACGATTCCGCCTGCAGAATGTTGATTGACGGAGTTGACGTCACAAGCAAGTGTTATGTAAACGAGCCTGATGACGAGATGTATTACTACGACGCGCAACTTCCCAACGGCGTTCATTCTATTACAATTCAAGCGGCTGACAAATTCGGAAATGTCTCAACCGTAACAAGAGATTTCACAGTTAAGTCAGATGAAGAGCAGACTATTAAAACTGCCGAATTTAAGGCGGTAGACGATAACCCGGTACTCGGAAGAACATATTCTATGAACGTGTCGTCCGATGACATTTCAAGTCTCACGGAGGCGGATGTCAGCGTAAAGATACTTTCTTCATTCGTAAAATACTGGAGAGATTTCACCGTAACTCCTTCCGCGAATTACGAGCTTGACGGCACTCCTCATTACAGCGACATCAACGATACAATAAACTTCAAAGTAAAAAGAAAAGCAGATGCCGACACGTCAAAAGACGACGGCACCGCGGCGACGCTTTCAATTAACGTTCCTGCCGACGTTCCCGAGGATACGAGCGTAACTTACAAGATTCAGAAAGGAGCTCTCACATTCTCCGACGGAACACTCGGTTCGTTCGGCGGCATAGTAACATCAAAAGTTGACGCTCCTCTTCATGTCACATCCGACGTATTTACAGTCGGACAGGAAAACGCCAATTTCTACGTAAAAGATTCGGACGGCAATCCTGTAACAGGCGCTTACCTTTATAACTCGGCGGATAATTCTGTAATAGGAACGACAGATTCCGAGGGCAAAGTCACAACCGCGCTCTTCCTCGACGCAGTAACTTCGTTCAGTGTTTACGCCAAGAAGGATACAGACACATCATTTATCTATACGAGCCAGTCGTACAACGCCGGCGGAAATGAAGACGCTTCTCCGATGTACGTCGTTGAAAACGCCTCCAAAAATCCTTCCACCACGCAGTCGTTCGGATGGTACGCGAATCCGCTCAAAGCAAAACATGCGGCCTTAGCTCTCTATGCGGAAAAATCCGCATACGATAAAGACGGCGAATCGGCATTTAAGACTGTCGAAGGCAGGAGCGTTTTGACCGAGATGAAATCATCGGGATCCGCTTCTACCAACTATACGGTTCTTGAAAATACCGTAACTATTACAGGACTTAAACCTGATACGGAATATGTCGCGAAAGTAGGCGACGGCGAGACATTCTCGGATATCAAGACTTTCACGACCGATAACCCCGGCGTAGATACAAATTTCTTCGTAATCGGCGATACTCAGGCGAATGATACGACAAATACGGATCTTATCACTAAATATCTTTCGGAATCCGGAGTAAAATACGCGTTCGGAACGCAGCTCGGCGACGCGTGCGACAACGGCGGAGACTACGGAATGTGGACGAAAATCAACAAAGTCTTCTCAGACGGATTCCTCGGAAATACCGATACAATTCACGTTCTCGGCAATCACGAGTATTACGGAGATGATAACGCTATAAACGCCGCGAATTATTTCGATTTTCCCGGAAAGACGGAAGAAAAAGCTCCTATCGTTTACTCTGTGACTTACGGCAATGTATATGTAGCCGTAGTGGATTACTGTACAAGCGCGTCCGATTATCAGAAAGCGGCAGACTGGATTAAATCCGACGCCGCAAACGCAAAATCAGTTTGGAAGATTCTTGTAATGCATCAGCCCATTTACTACACCAACCCCGGAGTAGGCAACGAGAAACTTCACGATATATTTGTTCCTATGATAGACGAGGTCGGAATTGATTTCGTATTCGCAGGTCACGATCATTCTTATGCGAGAACAAAGGCCATGATCGGCGATAAGCTTGACAGTAACGGAACTACTTACGTTATTTCCGGCTCGACAGGCGAGAAGTCGTATTCGGCAATCAACAACCCGGCGTTCAACTTTGAAGTAATCAGAGGTAAAGACGCCGCCGAGGAGTACAACGCTACTTTCATCACGGTAAACGCTACCGATACGGAGTTTACCATGACTACATACGATATGACCGGTTCTGACGAGTCAGGCAATCCGACAGTTCAGATACTCGACTCCTACACAAAGAAAAAGACAGAATGTACTCATGATTACGTATTGAACGGTGATAAACTTATCTGCGATAAGTGCGGCAAGCAAATCGGCGTATCCGGCTACACGGGATTCCTCAAAACAACAGACGGCAATGTCCGCTATTATATCGACGGAGCCGCTAAGAAGGGCTGGTTCACTCATAACGATAAGAACTACTACTTCAACGATGAAGGAAATGCGGTAGACGGTTCTCAGCAAATTGACGGCTATAATTATACTTTCAAAGACCATATACTTGTAAGAGGAGACCTTGTCCAGATTACAAAGAATCATAACGGAGTAGATTATAAAGCCTACGGCTATATCTTCGCCGGACAGTGGCAGAAAGGCTGGATTCAGATTGACGGCGACTGGTATTACTTCTACTGGCGTTTGACAAAGACAATGCCCGACGGCTCAAAAGCTTATCTTTGTGCAACAAATAGGAAGCCTTACGCAACGGCATCAGGCAAATTCGGCATCAAGGATTCGGGAAGCTCCTACACATATTATTATACGTTTGACAAAAACGGCAAATATGTGACAGGCGCGTTCGTAGATACCGATGAAGGCACATTCTACGCTGTTGAAGAGTTCAAGAAACTCTACGGATGGCAGACAATCAATGGCAAGACTTACTACTTCGATCCTGAGACAGGATATGAGGCTAAAGGCGATGTCGTTATCGACGGTCAGTCATATCATTTCAGTTCCGAAGGCGTTCTGAACGGAGCCGAACCCTCGACATTCGGAATTAAAGGTTTCTGGCAGAGATTTGTTGAGTTTATCAATAAGATAGTCAAGTTCTTCTATAAACTGACACATCTGTTCTGAAAGCAAAGCTTTTGAATTCCGAGATAAGTAGATAAAAACGAGCCGGAGGTAAAATTCCGGCTCGTCTTTTTGCAGTTTCGCGCCGGCGTCTTTTCCGCGGCGTAATATCTTCATTTCAGTTATAGTCAAATAGAAGATTTCGATAAAAAAACAATAGGACGGAAATCGTTTTAATTTTAAACGGCGTTTTTGACAGTTTTTCCTCGTTGAGAAATAAAAAGCTTGTTTTATTAAAATGAAAAATCCGGAAAAACCGATTGATTAAATAAAAAAAACAGGCGAAAAATTTCGTCTGTCTTTTTATTATTTATTTTGGAAGTATTATTACTCAGTCTTTGATAAGGCATCTGCCCGTCATTTCCTTTGGCTGTTCGAGACCCATCATGTGAAGGAGAGTGGGGCACAAGTCGCAGAGTCTGCCTCCTTGTACCAAAGCCTTGACTTTGTGATTTACAACGATTAATGGAACGAGGTTTGTCGTGTGAGCCGTGAAAGGAGTTCCGTCCTTTTCCATCATTTTATCCGCGTTGCCGTGATCTGCGGTTATTAGCATCTCACCGCCCATTTTTGTAATCGAGTCGACTACTCTGCCCAAGCATTCGTCAACCGTTTCCACGGCCTTTACGGCGGCGTCAAATACGCCTGTGTGACCTACCATATCGCAGTTGGCGAAGTTTAATATAATTGCGTCATACTTGCCGGATTCAATCGCGACAACTATTTTGTCCGTGACCTCGTAAGCCGACATCTCCGGCTGCAGGTCGTAAGTCGCGACTTTCGGGGAATTTACAAGTATTCTGTCCTCGCCTTCGTACTGTTTTTCAACTCCGCCGTTAAAAAAGAAAGTTACATGAGCGTATTTTTCCGTCTCGGCGATTCTGAGCTGAGTCATGCCGAGCTTTGAAATATATTCGCCGAACGTGTTAACCAAAGTCTCGGGCTTGAACGCGACATGTACGTTTGGCATAGTTGCGTCGTACTGCGTCATAGTCGTGAAGTAGAGGTCGTTTATCATCGGTCTCTCAAAGCCGCTGAAATCCGGGTCTACGAAAATTCTCGTAATCTGTCTCGCTCTGTCCGGACGGAAGTTTATGAAAATTACGCTGTCGCCGTCTTTAATCGGGCTGTAGTTCTCATTTACAGATGGAATTACAAATTCATCTGTTACTTTGTCGGCGTAAGATTTTTTCATAAGCTCAACGCCGCTTGTGAATTTATTTCCCTCACCTTTCGCGATAGCGTTGTAAGCTTTCTGCTCGCGGTCCCAGTTTTTGTCTCTGTCCATCGCGTAGTAACGCCCTTCTATCGTTCCGATTGAGCCTGCGCCTATTTCTTTCAGTTTGTCTTCGAGTTCAGCGATATATTCTACGCCTGACTCTGGAGGAGTATCTCTGCCGTCCATGAAACAGTGGACGAATATTTTTTCAAGTCCGTTTAGTTTTGCGAGTTTAACTGCCGCGTATAGGTGTGTATTGTGCGAATGTACTCCGCCGTCAGAAAGAAGACCGAAAATATGCAGAGCGCCGCCGTTTTTTTTCGCATGATCCACAGCGCCCAACATAGCCTCATTTTTAAAGAAATCGCCGTCATCAATAGATTTTGAAATTCTCGTAAGTTCCTGATAGACTATTCTGCCGGCGCCGATATTTGTATGACCTACTTCAGAATTTCCCATCTGACCGTCCGGAAGACCGACGTCAAGCCCAGACGCTCCAATAAGAGTATGCGGACATTCGGCCAAAAGTCTGTCGATGTTGGGCTTTTTCGCCTTTCTGATTGCGTTGCCAAAATCGTCGTGGTTATATCCGAACCCGTCCATTATGCAGAGCAGATAAGGTTTTTTTGCCATTTTATTTTCTCTCCCTTTTTAATTGTGATTTGCTGTTATTAAAAAGCCCGAACATTCAAGTCCGGGCAAAATCAAATTATTTGCTTGCGGCTTTTACTATTATCGAAAAATCCTGAGCTTTGAGCGAAGCTCCGCCGATAAGTCCGCCGTCTACGTCAGGTTGAGCGAGAAGCTCGTCGCAGTTTTTGGCGTTCATTGAACCGCCGTACTGAACGGTGAACGCGTCTGCATCAGCCTTAGAATAAAGTTCGGAAATTAAAACTCTGATTACGTGGTTGACCTCGTTAGCCTGCTCGGGGGTAGCTGTTTTTCCCGTGCCGATAGCCCAAACCGGCTCGTAAGCGATTATAATATTCTTGAGTTCTTCGCTTGTCACTCCCTGAAGAGCGATTTTTGTCTGCATTCTGACTACTTCGTCAGTTACGCCCTGCTCTCTCTGCTCGAGTCTTTCGCCTACGCAGAGTATTACTTTAAGACCAGCGTCAAGAGCGGCTCTTACTCTTTTGTTTACCGTCTCGTCAGTTTCTCCGAAATACTGTCTTCTCTCGGAATGGCCTATGATGACATAAGGAACGCCAACTTCAGTGAGCATTTTAGCGGAAACCTCGCCGGTGAACGCTCCGGATTCAGCCCAGTGAACATTTTCAACGCCTATTTCAATGTTAGAACCTTTTGCAGCGTCGAGAGCCGCGAAAACGTCAATATAAGGCACGCATAATATAACTTTGCAGTCAGCTCCGGCTACGAGGGGCTTCATTTCGTTTATGAGAGCCGTTGTCTCAGACGGCGTCTTGTTCATTTTCCAGTTGCCGGCAATTACGGCAGCTCTTTTTGACTTGTCCATATTAAATATATCCTCCGTTTATTTAAAACACATCGGAAAAAATACCCGATAAAAACGTATTTAAAACGGCGAAGCAACTTATAAATATTTTTCTGCCCGCCGTTTAAATTGCCGTATTATAAATTATTTGTTGTCAATGCAGGCGATGCCGGGAAGTTCCTTGCCCTCTAAGAATTCAAGTGACGCGCCGCCGCCGGTCGAAACGTGAGTTACCTTGTCGGCAAATCCGAGCTTCTTGATTGCTGCCGCGGAATCTCCGCCGCCGATGATTGAAACCGCGCCATTCTCAGTAGCGTTGGCGACAGCTGTAGCAACAGCTATTGTTCCGGCCGCGAAATTATCCCATTCTGAAACGCCCATAGGTCCGTTCCAGACTATAGTTCCCGCGTCTTCTATTGATTTTGAATAAAGTTCCTGAGTCGTGTTGCCGATGTCAAGACCCATCCAGCCGTCGGGAATGGAATCGGAGTAAATTCTCATGTATGTTGTGTCGGGCTTATATTCTCTGCCTATGACGTTATCTACAGGGAGAAGGAAGTTTACTTTCTTCTCTTTTGCTTTTTCAAGAAGGTTTTTGGCGAGGTCAAGCTTGTCATACTCGCATATTGATGTGCCTACATTGTTGCCGAGAGCCGCGAAGAACGTGTAAGCCATTCCTCCGCCGATGATTAATGTGTCGCATTTGTCAATAAGATTTTCTATAACGCCTATCTTATCCGAAACTTTCGCGCCGCCGAGTATAGCGACGAAAGGTCTCTTGGGATCTTCGAGAGCGTTGCCCATGGTTTCAACTTCCTTCTGCATAAGGAAGCCGATCGCTGACTCCGATACGTAATCCGCTACGCCCGCCGTAGATGAGTTCGCTCTGTGAGCCGTGCCGAACGCGTCGTTTACATAGATGTCGCAGAGAGACGCGAATTTCTTTGAAAGTTCGGGGTCGTTCTTTGTCTCGCCGGGCTCGAATCTTGTATTTTCAAGAAGCATAGCCTCTCCGTCCTTGAGTTCGGACGCGAGCTTGTGAGCGTCGTCGCCAACTACGTCTTTGGAAAGTTTTACATCCTGACCAAGATACTCTGAAAGTCTCTCCGCCACGGGCTTCATTGAAAACGCGGGGTCAAACACGCCCTTCGGTCTTCCGAGATGCGAGCAGAGTATAACCTTTGCTCCGTGTTCAAGCAGATATTTTATCGTGGGCAGAGCCGCGACAATTCTCTTGTCGTCAACGATTTTTTCGCCGTCCATTTTGACGTTGAAATCGCAGCGTACAAGCACTTTTTTCCCTTTTACGGAGAGATCTTCGACTGTCTTTTTTTTAAGTGAACTCATTAACTTTTTTCTCCTTTAAATAAAGTACCTATTTTTGTTTATCTTTAGTCTAAAATAACCACTGTAAAAGTATATACCAGCGGGGGTAATTTATCAATAGTAATTTTGTATGAAAAGAAGCGTCGGGAATTAAAAAAATTCGCATAAAAACAGCTAAAATAAAGACTTGCTGCAAAAAGTTCCAAACGCCTGCGTTTCAGAATCACGGTTGAGCTTTTATATGAACAATGATATAATTTTACCCTTATGTTTTCTTAAAAAAACCTCATTTTTACATGAAAAACGCCGCGTCCCCGAAAGCGGAACGCGGACTTTTATCGCAAATTATTTTTTTCTGTTTAAAACTTTCTCTCCGCGCCAGAACTGAGGAAGATATTCCATGTTTGCCTGTTTCATCTCGTAGTAGCAGGCCTTCGTTCTCGCGTAATCGCCGAGAAGAGGATGAATTAAAAGAGCGTTCATAGCCGCGTCGTCCGAGCCTGTCATTGCGGCTTCGACAGTCAGTTTTTCGTATTCCTTTACGACTTTCATAAGACCTACCATATGTCTTGTCCATGTCGGTCTTATCGCGCACGGTTTAGCTCCGTCGGCGCCTATAGTCGCGGCAATCTCTACTACGTCGTCGTCATCCATAAACGGCAGCGCGCCTTGGTTGTTGATATTGACTATGTGTTTTTCCTGCTTGTCGTTTGCTATCGCGTCTATAAGCGAGCAGGCTACAAGAGAATATTTGTGACCGCCTCTTTTATCGAGTATCGCGGGCTTTGTGACTACCGTAGGATCCTGATAGAGTTTTAAAAGCTCCTCCTCTATTTCCATACAGACTCTCGCTCTGCATTCCGGTTCCTCTTTGAGGTGCTTTAATTTCGCATCTCTGTCATAGTAATACTGAAGGTAGCTTGAAGGAATGCCGCCTACCGCTTTTAAGCAGTCGACATCAAATCCGTCGTCGTGAATGTTTGCCATAACGGCGGGAGCGTATCCCTCGTTGAACAAATCGTATAGCTTCTCGTTTCCGTCTTTGTCAAGAACGGAAGTTATCCATGAAAGGTGGTTAAGTCCGAGATAAGTGATGTCGCAGTCGTCACCCACGGCTTCTTTTACGGAGTCAACCATATCTATGGGAACGTTGCAGAGCCCTATGCACTTGACGTTTGTGTTATTTAAAACATAATCCGTTATAATTCCCGACGGATTGGTGAAGTTTATCAGCCACGCGTTGGGACAGATAGCCTCTATTCTCTCTGTGATGTGCGCTATCTGCGGAATAGTTCTGAGCGCCTTGAAAAATCCTCCTATTCCTGTGGTTTCCTGACCTATGTATCCGTATTTTACGGGGATAGTCTCGTCGAGGTATCTGCAGTGAAGTTTGCCGACTCTTATCTGAGTTACGACGAAATCTGCTCCCTGAAGAGAATAGTCGAGGTCGTCTGTCATTTCAAGAACGCAGTCCGAACCGACGTGATCAAGCATTCTCTGTACCATAGAACCTACAATCGTTCTTTTTCTTTCGTCGATATCCATAAGGACGAGCCTTTTAAGCTTGAGTGAATCTTTTCTCTTCAAAAATCCGTCTACGAGCTCGGGACAATAAGTCGAGCCGGAACCGATTACAGTTACATTAATTTCTTTCATATATAAATATCCTCCCGAATTAAAATTTTATGCGCCTTTTGATTCAAGCAGCCAGTTAATACAGCCGGTGACAGGCTGCTTGTCAAGCTTTATAAAATCAAATCTTCTCTGAGTTTTGTCCTCGGAATTTCTGAGAAGTTCTTTAATAAAGGAATCATTTTTTGTTTTGGTAAGCATTGAACCGGAAAGAACGACGTGAATTTTTCCCGGCTCGAATTTCATCTTTCTTACGTGAGCGGCAATGAGATCGGAGCATCTGTCAGCCATATAGCTTTGAATATCATCGGCTTCTCCGTCTCCTGCGTCCACGGCCTCGAAAAGAGTGTCTGTAAGATAAATTCTGTACTTGTTTAAATCGGGGGAGTCGAATACCGTTACAGCTTTGCCTATATCCTCCGCCGTCTTTGAAATTCCGGCTTTTTTGCAGAATATATCTGACATTATCGTCTTGTGGCATCCGAGAACTATATCTCTGTAAATCGCCGCGAATACACATTCGCTTATCCATTCGCCGTTGCCGCAGTCCCCGGAAAGTTCTCCGAAACCGCCTAACTGGAGCATTTCGCCCCTCGAGTCTATCGAGTTGCAGCAAGTGCCCGTTCCGAGATTAAGCCCGATGCCTACGCCGTCTGGAGCGCCCGCCTTAATTACAATATATCCGTCGTTGCATACGTCGAAGCGTTCGACTCCTTTTTCTTTGAGCTTCGCGAACATTTCGTCATGCTGAAATTTATGGTCTATGCCGGCGAGACCCATAAGCGTGCCTGTTATCATAGACGGTTTTAAATTGTTCTTTCTTATAAGCGATGAAAAACCGTTCCATATGATTTCTGCGGCCTCGGAAAAACCTCCGCTCAGGTTTTCATGGTTTGAACCTCTCGTCTCACATGAGTCGATGATGTTTTTGTTTTCATCAAAGAGAGCGTAAAAGGTCTTTGTACCTCCTCCGTCCACTCCAATGTAGTAATTCATATTTATATTTCTTCCTTCACAAAAATAATTTCCTGATTTATATATTAAAACAGATCCTCGCAGACTTCTCTGAGGCAGTATTTAGATCTTCTGTAAGGCTTTGGCGAAATCCACGAACCGTCCGTGAAATCCGGGAAAGGAACAGGCGCCGAGCCCATTGCGGCGGATTGTTCCGAAAGGTAAGTTACAGCCATTAAAGTGGCGGTGTCGTAAATGTCGATAGGAGCGTCGCCGGTTCTCACGGCGTCCGCGAACGCTTCAAGAATTAAAACGTCCATTCCTCCGTGACCTATTTTCGCGTTCTCTGTTTCGTCAAGTTTCCAGAGAGGATGAGCGTATTTTTCGTAATAACTTTCATCGAAATCGAGCCATCCGTCGTCGCCGTCAAGATGAATCCAGCCTTTGTGATCGTCATGACTTTCCTCGAAAATGCCGTTTGTTCCCTCTACCGTGTAGGCTCTTGAATAAGGTCTCGGCGTGGAACAGTCGTGGTTTAAAAGTATAGTTTCGCCTCGGGCGCATTTAATCATTGTGGTTGTGACGTCGCCGCAGCCGAATCTGTACTTATAAAGGTCGTAGTCCTCGCCTTTGTTTTTTCTTATCCACTCGTTGAGACCGGCGGATTTGGACGACATTGACGTAAGGTACAAAAATCTGTTGCCCCTGTTTATGTCAATAAGCTCCATAAGAGGACCCAGCTCATGAGTAGGGTAGAGTTCGCCGTCTCTCAATTTGAAATTGGCAAGTCTGCCGTGATGATTTTCCCTGCCGAGGACTATCTCGTCTCTGAGATCGTGTCTGTATCCTCCCTCAAGGTGAGTTATTTCGCCGAAAAGACCTTTTTTCACCATGTTGAAAACCGCCATTTCTTTTCTGTCGTAACAGCAGTTTTCCATCATCATTGTAAATTTGCCTGTTTTTTTCGACGTTCTGATGAGTTCGCGCACCTCGTATTCGCTCGCCGCGCCTCCAACTTCAATTCCGGCGTGAAGACCCGAATTCATGCAGTCTATCGCTATTTTTGAGTGAGTAATCCAAGTTGTTGCGATGTATACGGCGTCAAGATCCTCTTTTTCTATCATCTCGCGGTAATCAGAGTAGATGTTCATGTGTTTGCCGTTTTTTTCAAGTTCGGCTTTGGCGTTTTCGAGTCTCGGCTCGTAGTTGTCGCAGCAAGCAGGCACATAAACGCCGGCAATATCTGTCAACGCGAACATCATGCTCAAACCTCTGCCTCCGAGACCTATCACGCCTATTCTGACTTCATCCATTAATCTATTCTCCGAGTGAATGTTCAAATAATTAATATAACATAATTATAATAATAATATGTAAATCGTTTTTAAACTTTTCGGCAAAAAAGCCATTATTTGTTTATTTTTTTGAGAGTCTCAATAGACTGCTCTGCTGCGTGAAGAGACGTATTGCCCCTGTCAGGCTCGTCCTGCTCGACTATATACCATTCAGCTCCGGCTTTTACGCAGGCGGGCAGTATTTTCTCCCAGTCCTGAACGCCGTATCCTATCGGCTTGAACTGAAAATCTCCGCCGTTGTCCGTCTTTTCGTTTTCGTTTTTCGTTCCGATGAGGTTGTAAAGCTTTTTCGGCTTTTCTTTGCCTTTCATTTCAAAGTCCTTGATGTGGACGACAGGAGCTCTTCCTGAATATTTCATCACATATTCCGCCGGGTTTTCTCCGCCGACGTTTACCCAGCACAGGTCAAGCTCAGTTTCGAGCAGCTCGGCGTCTATCACGCGGTACATGTAGTCGAGACCTATTTCTCCGTTAATTTTCTTGAATTCAAAATCATGGTTGTGATATAGAAGAGTAATCCTTTTTTCATTGCACATTTTTCCGAATTTCTTTATAAACTCTTCTGTCTCCGGCCATTTTTCGGCGTCGTATCTTCTGTCCTCCGGGAGGTACGGAATAGCTATGTAGCGGCACCCTATGGTCTGATAATCTCTTATCACTTTTTCGGGGTCCGCCATCATCTCATCAAGAGAAACATGGCATGATATCGGGACAATTCCGATTTCCCTGCACATATCTCTGACCGATTCGGGGCTGTTGCCGTAAAGTCCGGCGAACTCAACGCCCTCGTATCCCATGTCGTAAATTTTTTGAAGAGTTCCTCTGAAATCTTTCTGAGCTTCGTCTCTTACCGAATAAAACTGAATTCCAACAGGCAGTTTCATAATTTAAGCAGTCTCCTTTTTCTTTTTTCTTTCAGGCTCTGTAATCTCGCCGGCCTTTTTCAGGGCGAACTTGGTCAGTATCGGTCCCGTCAGCTCATAAACCAACATGGCGCAGAGTATTACAGCCCGTATTTCATCGCCGTATTTCGGCAGAATATTTACAATCAGCTGGCTCATTCCTATTGCCACGCCTTCCTGCGGCAATAAAGTAAATCCCAAATATTTTATGACGTTTTTGTCTGCTTTTGTTACAGCGGCTCCGAGAGTCGCTCCGCAGTATTTTCCGACCGCTCTCGCTATAACGTAAATTACGCCGATAAGTCCCACTGTCGGCAGTATCTTGAAATTGAGCGACGCGCCCGACAGAACGAAGAAAACAATATATACGGGAGGCGTCCATCTGTCGCAGACGTCGAGCATTTTATCAGCTTCCTTCGAGAAGTTTACCATTATTGCGCTTTCCATCATGCAGACGAGAAGCTGCGAAAGATTTAGCTTGTCGGCAAGCGCGGTGCAGAAAAACAGCGAGGCTATAATAACGGATATTCTGTTGGCTCTCGATTTGAAAAGTTTTGAACAGAAAGCTACGACAAAGCCCATAGCGGCGCCTATCAAAAGCGAAAGTCCAATTTGTTTAAGAGGCTTTAACAGCATAGACGCCACAGATAAATCCGTGCCGTTTACCATCTCCGCGGAAATTGACGACAGAACCGAGAATAGAATAAGACATACGGCGTCATCCATCGCGACGACAGGAAGAAGCATCTGGGTGACCGGTCCTTTGGCCTTGTACTGTTTCGCTACGAGAAGAGTAGTGGCGGGTGCCGTCGCGGCGGCAATAGCGCCCAACGAAAGCGACTCAGGAACCGGAAATCCGAAGATAAGACAAAATGCAATTACAAAAGCGCTTCCTCCGCATGCTTCGAGAACAGTTATTAATATTGACTTTGAACCTATTATTTTCAGGTTTGACATCTCAAACGACGAGCCTATGGAAAACGCTATAAAAGCCAGCGCGACGTCTGAAATTATCGAAAGCGAACTTACTTCTTTCGCCGGAAGAAGATTAAAAACGTAGGGACCGAAAAGAACTCCTGCTACAACGTAACCTGTTACGTTGGGAAGATGAACAAGCTTTACGAGACGGTTGAATACAAGTCCTACCGCCATCGCCAGACTCAGATAAAAAATTTCTTTCATTTTATTTCCCCGATTAAAACGAGCTATCCTAATTATTTATTGTGCGTTATTCATGAAGACCCGCCCAGTCAGATATCGGCAGAGTGAATAATATTCCGGTATTAGGCTTGTCGAGACCGCCTACCACTTTGTCTACTATTTTTTTCGCCTTTTCAACGTCCCCGTCTTTTAATACAAGGAACAACATTTTGGAATCTTTAGTCCCTCTGTTCATTATATATCTCAGCGAGCCGAAAATCGGTGGCGGTTCGACGTCGGAATCGTCCAATATTTTGAGTGAACCCTGGCAGTCTATCACCGTTGGATCTCCAAGGTTTTCATTCATAAGATTTGAGACAATTTGCGGCATTTTTTCTGTTTTCGTCAAAATAACTATCATCAGCTGCATAATATCAACCTCCTGTTATGCGCTAAGTCGCATAGATATTATACTATCTTAAATACTTATATTCAAGGATATTTTTAGTTTCGGTTTACTTTATAACATTATATCGTAAAAATATTTTTTCGTCTGAATAAAAATATAACATAATAAAACGAATTCGTATTAATTTCGATTTATTTATTTGAAAATTTTCGGTTCAGACAGAAAAACGATAAGCAAAAACGAGAGTGATGATTTTTTATTCTCCGTGAAATTTCTTTGAGAAAGACGCCGAAAAATATCGTTTTGGTTTTTTCGAGAATTTTCGTAAGACTCTAAAAAAATAAAAAGCAAAACTTAAAACGCAAAAAAAACGAGCCGCCGAAAAGCAGCCCGTCGATTATTAGTATTTTTAAAAATCAAATTATTTGGAGAAGATATTTTTCATCTCCGAGAAGCTGCCGAAAATATCTTCGAAAACTTCTTTGATTATCTGGAAAATCTGTTTGATAAGACCGAGTACGTTGTTTATAGTTCCCTGAGTTTTGTTTGAAATTACGCCGAGAACCATGATTGTACCGTTCTGCTGAATTCCGCCCGTCGGTGACATCTCGTATAGGTCTGTAGAATAAGTTCCTGAATCAAGCTCGTCGTCCGAAGCCGGCTGCTTAGTGGATTTGACAAGTATAGGTCCTGTGATGGTGTAATATCCGTCTGCGCCCTTTGTAAGTTTGTATGTTCCGAAATAAACGGATACATCCGACTTGTCGTAATCCTTTGAGAGAACTACTCTGAATGAAAGCGTTGAACCGTAGTTTACTGTTACGTCGTGAAGACCTTTGCCCTCATATCCGAAAGCCTCGGTGTAATAAGAATCAGTGTAGGGAAGAGTGATTGTGAACTGTCTTACGCAGTTTGAATATCTCTTTGACGCGTCGGGAACGGTGATGAACGCGGCTGATGTAAGTTCAAACGCCCAAATACCTGTGCAGTCGTCAATGGCTCTTGAAGAATCGGATGTTTCAAGCGATTTTACAACGATGTTGCCGTTTGTCGAAAGAGGCATTCTGCCTGTGTCAATGAACGGAGCCTCGGAGCCGCCCTCTTCCGCTCTGATTGTGACATAAAGCTTGGCGTCGTAAGGAACGGATACCGTCGCGCCTGACGAACCTGTAGATGTGTATTTTGAATAGTCGAGGTAAGCCGCGTCAGAATCAAACTTGGATGAGTCTGAAGAAAGAAGATAAGCGGGCTTGTATGTAACAGTGTGCGAAGAATGATCGTATGTTCCGTCGCTGATTGAATACGAAACTTTGTACTCGCCGGGAACATAAACCATGTTTACGAACGTGGCGTTGTTGCCTACATAAATCGCTTGGTCGTTCGCGCCGTCGGTCAATATTGTGCCGTAGTTTGTTACGCTGCCGCCGTTTTGAATCTGAAGAGTGCCGCTGTCCTTTATTGAGACCTTTGCGGAGCTAACCGAATTGCTCGTCATTGCTGTGCCTACCTTGAGTGAAGCGCCGCTCGGAACGACAATAGAACCGCCGTCCGCTATAGTCACCGTTACGCCCTCGGGTACGGTCGCCGTGCCGCTTACATATACTACCTGATCAATAGTCATATCGTACAGCAGGTTGCCGGAAAGCGTATCCGCGGCGCTTGATACCGCCGATAAGCCTGCGAAGCAAGACACAGAAAGCAAAACGGCAAGAAATACGGATAAAGTCTTTTTCATGTTTTTGTCCTCCTCTGAAAAATCAGAACTTTAAAACAATAGTTTTATTAAAATATTAATTTTCAAATAAATTATAATTAAAAATTCATCAAATGTCAATACCGCCAGTCATTAATTTTTGTATGTATCGACATTAAATCTCAATTTGATTACAAACGAAATATAGTCTTCGATACTTTAATTTCCCTTGAAATGATTTCACCAATGTGATAAGATTATTATGAAAAATTTAAATTTTTATTATTTTTTGAATATTAATTATTAAATAATCGTATGAATTTTCTGTTTAAAAATAATACAATAAGAAAACCGCCCGTTTCCCATTATGTGATATGGATTATTTGCAGATGTCTCCTTTTCGCATTCGGCATTTACGGGCTTTTCACCGATTCCGTGACCGAATACCTCATGGGTATGTTCGCTCTCGGCTTTACTCATTTTTGGGATCTTTTTCAGCTCATCGGCGGAAAGTCGTTTATTTCCCGTCTCGACCATTTTTCTCAGACGCTTTTGTCATGTTTTCTCGTATGGTCTTGTTTGATCTACTGGCTTAACGTCAACACGAATATAAAGTATCTTGACAATTTTTCCCATCTCTTCGCCGGATTTATGGCGTCGTGGTTCTGGTATGATTTCATCACCGTTATGCAGGGCAAAAAGCACCACATTAAGCCGGCTGTCGCCGCGTTATCCGCTTTGCTTTTTGCGATAAGCATTTCTACGGCGTGGGAATTTTATGAGTTTACAATGGACAGAGTCTACGGCTACATGCTTCAGACGTCCGATTTGATCAGCGAAAGAGGTCTTGTTGACACAATGACCGATTTAATCGAGGGAACTATCGGCGGACTTGTCGGAATGTTTATCTCCGTGTTCTACCGTGTCGGCATAATAGGACCGGGACGAAAAGAAAAGAGAAAATTTTTCAGGGAGCAGTCAAAAAAAGACAGTCTCGAAGAACGAAAACTCTACGAAGAAGAAAGGTTGAAAGAAAAAAAATCCCACGATTCGGATTTAAATAAATAATGTATAATAAAAAAGATATTAGCGTAAAAGAAAAAAAGAAAAACCGCGGATTCCGAAGATATTTTTTATATCTTCTTATTGTGCTGCTGTTCTGCGCGCTGCAATTTACGGATGGTCTTTTCCCAAAAATTTTCGGCTGCTCTTTTTTTCTGACTGTCCCGCTGATTATATCGATCGGGATGTTTGACTACGAGTTGTCGGGCGCTGTATTCGGATTGATTGCCGGAGCTTATTCCGACTTTATGTCTGCAGGTCCAGACGGAATAGGCGCTCTTTTTATGACTGCCGCGGGATGTGTCTCCGGTCTTCTGCTCAGGTATTATATGATGAACAAAATAAAAACGTTTTTTTTGCTAAGCTCTGCGGCGACGTTTTTATACGCTTTTTTTTCATGGTTTTTTGATAGTTGGATGCCGGTAGGCGACAAAAATCTTGTACGGTTTTTGACATATTATCTGCCGTCGGCTATAATCACGGTGCTGTTTTCGTTTATCACATATTATATTGTAAAGGCCGTTCACGAAAAATTTACAGACGACAAGGAAGAAAGCGACATACTTCGGATGAGGTAAGATAAATAAAATAAGATGAGAAAAAACAGTCTTGATAAAACTCAGAAAAGAAGAATGAGGTTCGGCATCGCCGTGTTTCTGGCGGTGCTTGTTATGTTCGTCGTTTTTCTTTTTTATTATATGGCGGTAGGCCCCGACGCAGGCGCGGCGTCAGGCTCTTCAAAGACTTATAACGTGACCGTGGACGCTCCGAGGGGTGAGATTCTCGACAGGAACGGAGTCGCTCTCGTTTCAAACAGACAGGGAAACGCGCTTAGATTCAACGCCGCGTTTTTCCCTTCAAAACAGACACAGAGAAACGAGGAAATTTACGTCCTTATAAACCTTCTCGAGTCTAGAAACGAGAAGTGGACCGACAATCTTCCGATCGTTGAAGACAAAAACGGCAATTTCGTATTCGCCAATGACAGGGATTCCGACATAAAGGCGATGAAGTCGAAAAATTATCTCAACTTGAATTCATACGCCTCAGCGGACGACTGCCTGTACGCTCTTTCGGAAATGTACGACCTCGATAAATACGACCGCTCTGCTCAGAGAAAACTCGCTTCCGTCCAGTACGAGATGTGGAGAACAGGATATTCCGTATCTTCTCCTTACACATTCGCGGACGACGTGTCAGATGACACGGTTTCTATAATCAAGGCAAATTCCGACAAGCTGGCAGGAGTTGAGCCTCTGATAACGTCATACAGGGAAATTCCCGACGGCACCATAGCTCCTCACATCATAGGTGAAACAGGCGTTATATCTGAAGATTTCTACAATGAACAGAAAGAAAAGCTTGATAAGGAGCTTGATGATTCTTCATTGAGCGACGAGGAAAAGGCTAATCTCAAATTAAACGCTTATTCTGTAGATGACGTCGTAGGTCAGTTCGGCATCGAGAGTGCGATGGAAAAATATTTGAGGGGCAAAAAGGGAATACAAAAAGTCACAGTCTCGTCTGACGGTTCTGTTGACACGTCGTATTCGGTAAATCCGTCTCAGGGCGATACGGTAGTTCTGACTATTGACGCGGGTCTGCAGAGAGTAGCTCAAAACGCTCTTGAAAACAGGGTTAAACAGCTTGTAGATACGAGTACGGGTCTTGAAGCCGCCGGAGCTTGCGTAGTTCTAGACGCTGATACGTCGGAGGTTCTCGCTTCCGCAACTTATCCTTCTTACGATTTAAACGAATATTATAAAAATTATTCAAAGCTTCTTAAAGCAGACGGCAATCCTCTTATCAACAGAGTACTGCAGTCCACTTATGAGCCGGGTTCCACTTTCAAGCCTGCTATGGCTATAGCGGGGCTTGAGAGCGGTGTAATAGACATCAACACGGAGTTTTACTGTTCGTCTGTTTTTCAATATTATGATATGAAATTCGGCTGCCTCTCGGCTCACGGTAATCAGACTGTTAGAGATGCTCTTCAAAATTCGTGCAATATCTATTTCTACAATGTCGGTGAACGCCTCGGAATTGACCGCATGAACGAATACTGCAGAAAATTGGGATTGGGCAAGCCTACCGGAGTTGAGCTGTCGGAATCGGACGGCATTCTCGCCGGCAGGGAATACAGACAGTCTATCGGTTCCGTGTGGCAGATGGGCGATACTATTCAGGCGGCAATAGGTCAGTCGGACAATCTTTTCAATATAATGCAGCTTGCGAATTACTGTGCGACTATAGCAAACGGCGGCACGAGACATCGCTGTCATTTTGTGAAATATATTACAGATCCGTCAACTGGCACAGAGATTTACGACGCCGGAACAAAGACCCTTGAAAACACCGGTTTTTCTCAGAAAAATCTTAATATTGTAAAAGAAGGCATGTACAGGGTCGCGAAATACGGCACGCCTGCGTCGACGTTTTCTCAGATACCGGAAAACGTGGCGGCTAAGACAGGTACCACCCAGGTTAAAAGACTTGTAAACGGCAAATATATTTCCGGAAACAACGGTCTTATTATTTCATTCGCACCTTATGAGGATCCCGAGATTGTAGTGGCGGTCATTGTCGAAAATGTCGATTCAGGCTCGGCGACTGCTCAGGTGGCGGCGGATATCTACAATTATTATTTCTCAACAAGAACGCAGGTCGTGTCCGGACAAAATACGGGAACTCTTCTCAGATAATAAATTGAAGCACCTCGCACAAAATTAATCTTTTGCGGCAAAGCGTAAACATTTTCCGGTTTTAATCGCAAATTTGACAATACTCATGTTTTATAGTATAATAATATTTCATACGATAAATAATCGTCAACGGTGATAAAATGGCAGCTGTAATTCTTTTCACATCCGGCAAGGGAGGAGTGGGAAAATCCACCTCATGCGCTGCGATAGGCGGGTATTTTTCCTCTACGGGAAGGAAAACTCTGCTTGTTGACGCGGATGCAGGTCTCGGCGCGCTTGACATAATGCTTGGCGTGTCTGAATCAGTTGTCTTAGACTGGTCGGATATCGGAAAATCCGGCGTTTCGTTCGACGACGTTGTAATAAAAAAGGAAAATAAGCCCGACCTTCTTCCGTCGCCGAGAGTTTACTCCGATAATATATCTTTTGACTGCATAAAAAAAATAATAGATTCGCAGTCGGATAATTATGATTATATACTTATAGATTCCCCCGCCGGAGTTGATTCGGGATTTAAAAGAGCCGCGTCGGCAGCCGACAAGGTGATAATTGTCGCGACGCCGGACGAAGTGTCTGTAAACTGCGCTTCAAAAACTTTCGACGAGTGCGTATCAATCGGCATAGAAGAAGATAATATCAGACTTCTGATAAACAGATTTGATAAAAAAGCGGCGAAAAAATCTAAGCTTCTCAATATCGACGGAACTATCGACCGTTCGGGGATAAGACTTTTGGGTATTCTGCCCGAGGACGAAAAACTTACTTATCTTTCTGTGACTAATGTTTCACCCGGCAGAAAGTCAAAATTTTACAGAGCCGTGACAAGAGTCGCGAGGCGTATTTCAGGTGCAAATGTCCCTCTCTCTGTCAATAAGCTGTAAAAATTTATCTCCTGCGAATTTGCCGAATCCGATTTGTTGCAAATTAACTAATAAATAAAACAAAGTTTGGATTTTTTAAAGAAATTTTATAAAAATTCTTGCATTTTGGTTTTTTTTATGATAAACTAAACTAAATTTAATGTGAAAGGCTTTTTCCTGCGTCATCAATCTGTTCCGAAGGCGGAAGCTTATATTAAATGATAATTATATATTAAAGGGTATAAATCATAATTAGAACACAAGGAAGGAGTTTTTGCATATGAGTGACCCCGTAAAAATGAATATCGCTTTAATCGCTCATGATTCAAAAAAAGAGCTCATGACTCAGTTCTGCATAGCTTACTGTGGGATTCTTTCTAAACATAATCTGTTTGCGACAGCCACAACCGGCAGATTTGTCCATGAGGCGACAGGTCTTCCGATTGAGCTTGAAATGGCAGGTTCTCAGGGCGGCGTTCAGCAGATAGCGTCTCTTATCGCCTGCGATGAAATAGATCTTCTTCTGTTTTTCAGGGATCCGCTTAACGCAAAGCCCAATGAGCCTAACGAGTCGGCGATTTTAAGACTGTGCGACGTTCATACAATTCCGGTTGCGACAAATATCGCGACAGCGGAGCCTCTTATCATGGGACTTCAGCAGGGTCTCCTCGATTGGAGAAAATTATAATTTTTTTATAGATATTTCAAAACCTTTCCGGCGTAAGCCGGATTTTTTTTCTATTTTATTTTAATTGATATTGAAATAAAAGCTGATTTCTGTTAATATAAACTATTGAAATATTTTCGTACGCTGATATTAATTTCTGGAGTATTAAAATGGCGATAATCACAAAAGCTCCGAGGGGAACGCAGGATCTTCTTCCTTCCAACGGTTTCAGGGAGCAGTTTATTGAAAAAAATCTGACAGATATAAGTTCGTATTACGGCTATAAAATAATAAGCACGCCCGTATTTGAGCACACCGAGCTTTTTGACAGGGGAGTCGGAGAAACTACAGACGTCGTTCAAAAGGAAATGTACACATTTGAGGACAACGGCCGCAGGTCAATAACCTTAAAGCCGGAGGGAACCGCGGGAGCCGCAAGAATGTTCATAGAACACGGACTTTTCAACGAACCGATGCCTCAGAAATATTCATATGTAACACCTTGCTACAGGTATGAAAAGCCGCAGGCGGGAAGGCTGAGGGAATTTCATCAATTCGGCGTGGAATGTTACGGTTCATCGTCGCCTCAGACTGACGCCGAGGTTATTTCGCTTGCGAGAGCCATATTTGATTTCTTCGGAATTGACGGATTGAAGCTTAAGATAAACTCAATCGGATGCCCCAAGTGCAGGGCAAGATACCAGAAGGCTCTGAGAGATTATTTCACTCCTTTCAAAGATGAGCTTTGCGACACGTGCAAGACAAGGCTTGAAAAAAATCCTATGAGGCTTCTCGACTGCAAGGATCCTGACGACAAGAAAAGAGCTTCGGGCGCGCCTAAAATTCTTGACTATTTATGCGACGAATGCAGGGAACATTTTGAATCTGTCAAAAAATATCTCGATTGTCTTGATATTCAGTATGAAGTCGATCCTTCTATTGTGAGAGGTCTCGACTACTACACGAGAACGGTTTTCGAGTTTGTTTCCGACAGTCTCGGCGCTCAGGGTACGGTTTTGGGCGGAGGCAGATACGACGGACTTATTTCCCAGCTCGGCGGACCGGAGACGCCTGCCATAGGTTTTGCGATGGGTCTTGAGAGGTTTAACCTTCTGCTTGACGCGCAGGGTGTGAATTTGCTCGAATGTCCTGTTCCCGACATCTATATAGGCTCTGTCGGCGAGGACGCAAAAATCGCCGCGATGCGTCACGCCGAGGAATTGAGAGAAGACGGATTTTCCACCGAGATCGACCTTGTCGGAAGGTCAATCAAAGCGCAGATGAAATACGCAAACAAAATAGGTGCGCTTTTCACATGTATAATAGGAAGCGATGAAATTAAATCCGGCGCTGTCTCGGTAAAAAAAATGAAAACAGGCGAGACATTTTCGTTAGAGCTTAAAAATTTCGCCGAATCTTTTGAAAGACTGAGAATAAACGATATGTGCGAAAACATATCTTTTCCCGATGGAACGGACGCTACAGACTTGAACTCTTTAATGGGAAAAGTATCCGGCGCGGAAGATAATAAAGAACAACCATTTGTTTAAGGAGAAAAACAGGCATTATGGAATTGATAGCTGGATTAAAAAGAACTTGCTACTGCGGTGAAGTCGCCGATTCCTTCATAGGAAAGACAGTCACCGTTTTCGGATGGGCTCAGAGACAGAGAGACCTCGGAGGACTCATATTTATAGACCTGCGCGACAGAACGGGAATAGTTCAGCTCGCGTTTGACGATTCGACAGAAAAGGACGTGTTTGAAAAAGCGTCTTCGGTCAGGTCGGAATATGTGCTCGCGGCTGTCGGAAATGTGCGTGAAAGAAAATCAAAGAACAAGGATATCGCCACCGGTAATGTGGAGATATTCGTAACTGAACTCAGAATACTTTCAAAATCCGAAACTCCTCCGTTTGAAATAACGGACGACTGCAAGACGGCAGAGACTACGAGACTTAAATACAGGTATCTCGATTTGAGACGCCCTGTTCTACAGAAAAATCTTCTTTTCAGGAACAAGCTTGCGAAACTTACGAGGGATTTCTTCTATGACAACGGATTTGTGGAGATTGAAACGCCGATGCTCATAAAATCCACGCCCGAAGGCGCGAGGGATTTCATTGTTCCGTCAAGGCTTCATAACGGCAGATTTTACGCTCTTCCTCAGTCGCCGCAGCTGTATAAACAGCTTTCTATGGTCGCCGGATTCGACAGATATATCCAGGTCGCGAGATGTTTCAGGGATGAAGACCTCAGAGCTGACCGCCAGCCTGAATTTACGCAGATAGATTTGGAAATGTCGTTTGTCGATGTGGAGGACGTACTCGACGTCGGCGAAAGATATATAAGATACGTATTTAAGGAGGCTCTCGGCGTAGATGTTCCAGAACATCTTCCCAGACTCAAATATAAGGATGCGATGGATCGCTACGGTTCAGACAAGCCTGACACGAGGTTTGAAATGGAGCTGTTCGATTTATCGGATGAGGTAAAAAATTCCGGATTTGCCGTTTTTGATTCGGCTCTCGGTTCACGAGACGGCGCCGTCAGAGGAATATGCGCCAAAAACGCCGTCAAGACTCTGTCAAGAAAAGAGCTTGACAAGCTTACCGACTCCGTAAAAGGAAACGGCGCGAAGGGTCTTGCGTGGGTCAGATGGACAGACGACGGTATTTCTTCATCTTTCGGCAAAAAAGTATCGTCGGAAACAATGGACTCAATAATTAAAAAAGCAGGCGCCGAAAAAGGCGACGTGATAATGATAGTTGCCGACGTCAAAAAATCCGTCGTTCTGACGTCTCTCGGAGCTCTCAGATGCGAAGTGGCGCGAAAACTTGATATAATCGGCGACGGTTACAATCTTCTGTGGATTACGGAATTTCCGTTCTTCGACTGGGACGAGGACAATCAGACGTATGTCGCGATGCACCATCCTTTTACTGCTCCACTCGACGAGTGCCTTCCTTATCTTGAGTCCGATAAGGCGAATGTCAGGGCAAAAGCTTACGATCTCGTATTGAACGGAATAGAACTTTCATCGGGGTCAATCAGAATAACGGATCCCGAGCTTCAGGACAGAATATTCAAGCTTCTCGGACTTACCGAACAGCAGGCTCACGAAAAATTCGGCTTCCTTCTTGACGCTTTCAAATACGGAGCGCCGCCCCACGGAGGAATGGCGATCGGCCTTGACAGACTTTGTATGCAGATGCTCGGAGCCGAATCGCTCAGGGACGTAGTGGCATATCCAAAACTCAAGGACGCTACCGAAGCTATGACTAATGCGCCCGGATATGTAGACGACGAACAGCTTTCCGTTCTCGGTATAAAAGTAGTAAATACCGAAGAATGATTTAAACTTTCAAACATATTTGCCGCTTCTGAAAAGGAGCGGTTTAATCCGGAAAAAATTTTTTAAAATTATTAGTGAGCAAATCATATAAAAACTAAAGAAAAAACGAGAAAAACAGAGAATATAAAATTTAAATTAATTTTGACCGAAAAAAGTATTGACTATTAAATTTGGTTGTGTTAAGATATTCAAGCAATTTAAGATTAATTTTACACGGAGGAAAATGCGATGTCTACTTATACGCCCAAGGCAGGCGACATTAAGCGCGATTGGTATATTATCGACGCCGCCGGAAAAACTCTCGGTTCGGTCGCCGTTGAAGCCGCTGTGCTTCTCAGGGGCAAACAAAAACCAACATTCGTTTACAACGAGGACTGCGGAGACAATGTAATTGTCATCAACGCGTCTAAAATAGTTCTTACAGGCAAAAAGCACACAGATAAAATTTACTATCACCACACCGGATATATCGGCAACATGAAAAAAGTTCAGTACGGCACTCTTCTCAAAGAGAAGCCCGAATTTGTTGTCGAGCACGCCGTAAAGGGAATGCTTCCCGATTCCACGCCGGGACGCAAGGCTTTCACAAGACTTCACGTCTACGCAGGACCGGAACACAAGCACGAGGCTCAGAAGCCCGTCAGCGTTGAAGTTAAATAAGAGGGAGGCAAAATAAATGTACGAGACTGAAAATACTTATTTTTACGGCACAGGCAGAAGAAAAAGCTCTGTTGCGAGAGTAAGACTTTACCCCGGAACAGGAAAAATCACAATAAATTCCAGAGATATCGACGATTATTTCGGACTTGACACCCTCAAGCTCATCGTTCGTCAGCCTCTCGCTCTTACAGGCACTACAGAGAAATTCGACGTCATAGTCAACGTTCAGGGCGGCGGAGTTACAGGTCAGGCAGGCGCTGTACGCCACGGAATTGCAAGAGCTCTGCTCCAGTATGACGAGTCACTCAGACCGGCTCTCAAGAAGGCAGGATTCCTCACAAGAGATCCGAGAATGAAAGAGAGAAAGAAATACGGTCTCAAAGGCGCTCGCCGCGCACCGCAGTTCTCAAAGAGATAAAATTTTATCAAATATTAATCCCACGTATTCAAGATTTTCCCTTGAATTGTGGGATTTTTTTTGTCCGTTTTTAGGGTATTTGCCGCAATTAAAGACAAAGACGTCAAAAGCGAACGCCGGGCGGCTTGTAATGACAGAGTCGGCGTATTTCGGACAGCAGGCTCAAAAACAGTGCTTCAACGAATTAGGCGTTGAGAAATACGAGATTGTAGCGACGCTTGATTCAAGGACTTCGGAAATCTGCCAGGAAAAAGACGGTATGATTTTTGACATGAAGGATTACGAGCCCGGCGTTACCGCTCCGCCTTTCCACGTGAATTGCCGTTCAACGACAGCTCCGTACTTTGATGATGACTTCGATATATTCAAGATTTTCCCTTAAATTACGGTTTTTTTATTCTCGCAGCTTTTTCTCGGCGAAAAAATACGGCGTCCTTTTTCAGTCGGTACGCCGTTTTTTTGTTTAACTTTATCAATTATATCTTTCGTCTATTACTCTTGCGGTCTTTTTCGTGCTTCTCGGAAGAACGCCTTCCTCGACAACTTTGACTATCGGAGTAAATCCAATCTTGCTTTTTATCCTCTCAGCGAGTTTTTCCGCTGTTTCGGCGAAATTTACTCTGCCCGATACAGCCTCAACGTAAATTCTCATTGTGTCTTTTCCGTCGAGATGAGAAATGTGAATCTGATATTCGGAATTTATCTCGTCAAATTCAGCTATTATCTCCTCTATTTGAGACGGGAAAACGTTTACGCCTTTTATCTTCATCATGTCGTCAGTTCTGCCCTGAATAGAGTCGATTCTCGGGTATTTGGAACCGCATTCGCATTGTCCCGGAATTATCCTCGACAAGTCGTGAGTTCTGTACCTGATAAGCGGCGCGCCTTCTTTTACGAGAGTCGTTATTACAATTTCTCCGAATTCGCCGTCCGGCACGTTTTCTCCTGTCTTAGGGTCGATTATCTCAAGGTAAATGAAATCGTCCCAATAGTGCATTCCGGTGTTGTATTTACAGCTTATTCCTATGCCGGGACCGTAAATTTCCGTCAGTCCGTAGATGTCGAAAAGTTCGATTCCGAGAGTCGATGAGATTTTGTCTCTCATTTTTTTACTCCATCTCTCCGAGCCTATGACTCCGCGTTTGAGACAGATTTGGTTTTTGAGACCTCTTTTTTCTATCTCCTCCGCGAGAAGAAGGGCGTAGCTTGAAGTTGCGCAGATAACTGTCGATTTTAAATTTATCATCATTTCAAGCTGCTTTTCCGTGTTGCCGGGACCCATAGGTATCGCCATCGCGCCGAGTTTTTCACATCCCGCCTGAAATCCTATTCCGGCAGTCCAAAGACCATAGCCGGGAGTAATATGAACTCTGTCAAGCTTTGTGACTCCGGCGAACTCGAAACATCTCGCAAACTGCGTAGCCCAGTCGTCAACGTCTTTTTGAGTATACGGTATTATTACCGGTTTTCCTGTAGTTCCGGATGAAGAATGAATCCTAACTATTTTCTCCTCCGGAGCCGTCATTAAGCCGAGAGGATACGCGTTCCTCAGATCTTTTTTCTCGGAAAACGGAAGCTTTTTAAAATCCTCCGGGGAATGAACCTCGTGTATTCCCGCCTCGTTAAGTTTCTGCCCATAAAAGCTTCCCGACTTTTCGAGCTCCTTTATTCTGTCGTTTACCTGCTGCAGTTGTAATTCGGTAATTTCCATATTTTCACCTCCGAATGAAATATTATTTTGAATTTACGACCGTATCAACGGTCTTTAAATTAATTGCGTGAAATTTTTCCGGAAGCTGTTTTTTTATGGCTTCCTTCAGCCCGTCAACTGATATTCCCAGTTCGCCGGACGCCGCCGCGCCCGCGAGAAGAGCGATATTCAAAACTTTCGGCGAGCCGCATTTTTTCTCAATTTCATCTCCGTCGATTACCGTAAGATTTTTGACGTTTTCGAAAAGATATTCGAGGCAGTCCGATCCGTCGTAATCCGATCCTGAAAGGCTTGCCGTTACAGGTTTCTGTGGTCTGCTGTTTACAATAACCGTTCCGCCTTCTTTGAGGTAGTCAAGACATCTGACAGCTTCGCCCGGTTCAAACGCTATAATCATATCCGCTCTTTTTTTAGGAATTATCGGCGACTGTATTTTTTTGTCCGAAATTCTTACATGGCTCACTACCGAGCCGCCCCTCTGAGCCATTCCGATTGTTTCGGCAGTCTTGGCGTTGTACCCCGCGTCCATGCCGGAAAGAGCTATTATCCTCGACGCCAAAACCGTACCCTGACCGCCGACGCCGCAAAGAAGTATATTTTTTTCCATATCTTATTTCTCCTCCTTTCCGATTGCGTCGAACGGACACACATACGCGCAGAGCGAACAGCCGTAGCAAAGAGCTTTGTCAATTTCGGCTTTTCCGTCGTTAAACGAAATAGCCGGGCAGCCTATCTCTGTTACGCATCTTCTGCATGACCTGCATTTATCCTTGTCTACTTTGTAAGGCACGCCGGGTTTTGTTACGGCTATGCAGGGCGACTTGAAAATAACAGCCTTTACGCCTTTCAGCTCGGACGCTTTTTTTATTGTTTCTATCGCTTTTTTCTGATCGAAAGGATCTACTGTTTCGCAGAAAGCAACTCCTATTCCCCTTAAAACTTTTTCAATGGAAACGGCGTTCGCTACGTCCTCCCTTATACCGGCCTTTTTCTTTTGATAAAAATCCGTCATTGTGATACCGGTGCCGGGATGAGGCTGATGACCCGTCATTGCCGTCGTGGAATTGTCGAGCACTACTAAAATTATGTCGTTGTGATTGTATACGGCGTTTACAACTCCTGTAATTCCCGAAGCGAAAAACGTCGAATCTCCTATAAACGAAAAAGCAGTTGTATCGGGTTCGGTGATTTTAATTCCCTGGGCGATAGTAACATCCGCGCCCATGCAAAGGCATGTGTCTACCATGTCGAGAGGAGCGGCGTTGCCGAGAGTGTAGCATCCGATATCTCCGCAGAAAACGGCTTTTCTCCCTTTCATCGCCTGTTTTACGGCGTAAAACGACGCTCTGTGCGGACAGCCGGCGCAAAGCACAGGAGGTCTTGCCGGTGTTTCCGGCTTATTTGTGAATAACTCCTTATTATCGGTTTGTATTCCGAGAAAGTTATTTACGTAATTTTTCACCGATTCCGGAGTGTTTTCTCCGGCGCACGATGTTGTACCATCTGTTTTTCCGTGAATTTTTATATTTAAGTGATTTTTTCCCGCCGTAAAAATTAAAGCCCTTTCGATAACCGGATCCAATTCCTCGATACAAAGCACTTCATCGAGTCCGTCCATGAAATTAAGAGCCGCTTTTTCGGGAAACGGAAAAGGTGTTCCGACTCTGAAAAGAGATACGCCGGATATATTTTCCATATTGATGACCTCGTTAAGATAAGCCCAAGAGTCTCCGCCGGCGGCAATTCCTTTTTTCGACGTGCTTTTTTCAACGGTGTTGAACTTATATGACGAAAGCGTTTCGCTCAGCTCTTTGTTTCTCTTTTCGATTTTTTGATGATTTAAAAATGACGCCCTCGGAAAAATTACCCATCTCTTTGTGTCTTTTACGAAGCCTTCCGCCTCGTTTTTCTCGTAGGAATCGGAAATATCTATCGACTCGCAGCCGTGGCATATTCTCGTAGTCGGTCTGAAAAATACCGGAGTTCCGTATTTATGAGACATGATAAACGCGTCTTTCATCATGTCGTATGCTTCCTGAACATTGCTCGGGTCAAATACAGGCAGCTTTGAAAACATCGCGAAAGTCCTCGTGTCCTGCTCTGTCTGAGATGAAATAGGTCCGGGATCGTCTGCAACGGCTATAACCATTGCGCCTTTTACGCCGACATATGCTAAACTCATAAGCGGGTCTGAAGCCACGTTCAGTCCTACCTGCTTCATAGTGACTAAAGTGCTAGCCCCCGCGTAAGCTGCTCCGGCGGCTACTTCCATTGCCGCTTTTTCGTTTACCGACCATTCAACGTGTATATATCCGGGATTGTTTTTCGCGACCGTCTCCAATATTTCGGTTGACGGAGTTCCGGGATAGCCTGATACTAAATTTACTCCGGAATGTATCGCCCCGAAACCGGACGCTTCATTTCCCATTAAAAATTTTTTCAAATACCGCACCGTCCTTTTAAGACAAAAAAATAATTATTTATATTTTAAAATATTATGAATATAAATTCAATATTATTTTTTTTGATTTAATAAATCCCGCCCGAAAAACGGACGGGATAAATATTGGTCTGCTCGGGGGAGTTCGAATCCCCAGCCTTCAGAGTCGGAGTCTGACGCGCTATCCAATTGCGCCACGAGCAGTTGCAGACTTAAATCAGACGTTGAATCTGAATAAAACGATATCTCCGTCTCTCATGACGTAATCCTTGCCCTCAGACCTTACGAGACCTTTCTCTCTTGCGGAAGCCATAGATCCGCATGACATAAGCTCGTCAAACGAAATTACCTCCGCGCGGATGAATCCTCTCTGCATATCAGAGTGAATTTTTCCGGCTGCTTCCGGGGCTTTAGTCCCTTTTTTGATTGTCCATGCCCTGACCTCGTCCGAGCCTGTCGTCAAAAACGACATAAGTCCGAGAAGGTCATAGCTTTTCTGAATAAGCAGATCGAGACCGCCTGTTTTTATTCCTGCGTCCTGAAGGAACATCTCCTTTTCGTCCCCGTCGAGATCCGAAATCTCTGCCTCAAGCTCTGCGCATATCGGCAGAACTTCGCTTCCCTCTGAGGCGGCTTTGTTTTTTACGTCGATGAAATATTTATTTGAATCGGGATCTTTAATATCGTCCTCCGACATGTTGCAGGCGTAAATTACAGGCTTGCTGGTCAGAAGGTCTACAGTTGAAAGAACTTTTTCCTCGTCTTCTGTAAGCTCGTTTTCGGCGGCTCTCTTGCCGTCGTTGAAAGAATCCATAATTCTCTTGAAAAGCTCTACGTTACCGGCAAGGAATTTGTCGCCTTTCATCGCCTTTGCGTCTTTATCTATTCTTCTTTGAAGAATTTCCATGTCAGATAAAATCAGCTCGGTATTGATAGTGTCAATATCCCTCACAGGATTTATAGAGCCGTCTACGTGAGTAATGTCCGGGTCGTCAAAGCATCTGACGACATGAACAATCGCGTCTACCTCTCTTATGTGCGAAAGAAATTTATTCCCGAGACCTTCGCCTTTTGACGCGCCTTTTACAAGTCCCGCGATGTCGACAAATTCAATAATCGCCGGCGTTACCTTCTTTGGATTGTACATTTTCGCGAGAGCGTCAAGTCTCGCGTCCGGCACGGCCACAACTCCTACGTTCGGTTCTATCGTGCAGAACGGGTAATTCGCCATTTCAGCTCCGGCGTTTGTCAAAGCGTTGAAAAGAGTGCTTTTTCCGACATTCGGAAGACCTACAATACCTAACTTCATTTTATTCTCCTATATACAGTTAATAAGCGCGGCAAGATTTAAACTTAAAAATTTCAGCCGAATTTTATTATCAGAAAGATGACTGCGGCAATCTGAATCAAACACAATATCGGCAGAGTTATCATAAATTTCGGGTGCTTGGTTTTATGCCTGATTCTTTTCATCGTTATGTACTCTCCGACAGCGCCGCCGAATACGGCTAAAATCAGAAGCGCATTTTCGCTTATCCTTCTTTTTCCGGCTTCCGCCGCGAGTTTATCGTAAGTTGTAACGACGAAGGATACAAAACTCATTACGGCGAGAAATATCGCCAATATGTATCCCGGACCGAGATGAAAATTGTCAAAAAGATGCGAAAAATCTATCTGCGAAAAAACGTTTAGTGCCATATTTTAATTTAACGTATCAATCCGAGACGGCGATTTTGAAATTCTCGTTAATTCTCGGCTTCTTGACAGGATTTTCAGTCCCGTGCCCGACGGCGATTGATATCTGAAATTTCAGATTATCGGGTACGCCCATTTGTTTTCTTAATTCTTCGGACGCTTCGTTATTAAGGAAACCGCCGACAGAACCGATTATTACCGAATTAAGACCGAGTCCCTGAGCCGCTATTGCCAAATTTTCGACCATGATTCCGGCGTCCGTCATATTGTTTCCGGTCGAGAAAATGAAAAACATTGCCGGAGCGTTCTGATAAAACGGAGATTTGTCCCAGTTTGTATAAGCCGGAGTGTCCCAGCCTACGAAATCTTTGAACGCTATGTTCATATCTCTTAAAAATTCAGAGCTTGTGACGCCGAACACACTGCACGGCTGTCCGTTTCTCGAACTCGGAGCCCATTTTGCACATTCGAGCAAAGTGGCAATCTCGCTGTCTGTCAGTTTTTCTTCGGTATAAAATCTGACCGAACGCCTGTCGAGAATGTTGTCAATGGTTTCATTGTGAATTATTTCCATTTATCCACCTGCAAATAAACATTAATTTAATATCAGGTCAGCTGATCCAAAGTAAGCTCAAAAGGAGGAAGAAATTCTTCAATAAAAATATCCGCCTCTTTGAGATTCATCCGCTCCAAAGCTTTTCTTGACGATGTCTCGGCCTTTTCAAATTCTTTGTTGCCGGCTTTTCTTTCCTCTACGCATTTTATTAAAGCCGATATTTTGTCGGCGGCTTTTACGAGTTTTAAGACGTATTCGTCCTCGCCGGTGTGATAAAGCAGGGGCGCAAAATCAGACGCAAGATCGGGAGGAACAGTCGAAATAAGTTTATCGCACGCGGCTTTTTCCACCTGCTTGTACGAATCTTTCATATCCGTGTTGAAATATTTTACCGGAGTGGGCATATCGCCGGTTAAAATTTCGGGAGCGTCATGGAAAAGACCGAGAGCGGCGGCTCTGTCGGCGTCGAGATTTTTTCCGAGTCTTCTGTTCCCTATTACGCAAAGAGCGTAGGCGACTGCGGCGACTTCAAAAGAATGCTGACTTAAATTTTCCTCTTTTGTGTTTCTCATCAGAGCCCATCTGTCGATGTATTTCATTCTGTTGAGAAAAGCGTAAAAATTTGAAGACATTATCTTTTTACTCTCGCGCTTCCGCCGTTTACTATGTTCTCGACTTCCGACAGCGACGCTGTTGACGTGTCCCCCGGCGTAGTCATGGCGAGCGCGCCGTGAGCTATTCCGTAATTTACGGCAACCGACGGGTCGCCGAATTTCATAAGACCGTAGATAAGTCCCGATGCGAAGGAATCTCCGCCGCCGACTCTGTCGTAAATTTCAAGAGAATCAAGGCTCATTCCTCTCGTGATTTTCCCGTCGGAGAATACCATTGCCGACCAGTCGTTTACCGTAGCCGATTTGACTGTTCTTAGGGTAGTCGCTATCACCTTGAAATTGGGATATACCTTTGTGACGTTTTTGAGCATTTTCTCGTATCCGTCAAGGTTCAGTTTTTTCAGGTTTTTGTCGTTCCCCTCTATTTCAAATCCGAGACAAGCGGTGAAATCTTCTTCGTTTCCAATCATCACGTCGATGTAGGGAGCTATTTCCTTGTTTACCTCGCGGCATTTTTCCTGACCGCCGATTCCCTGCCAGAGAGAAGGTCTGTAATTTAAATCGTATGAAACTACAGTTCCGTATTTTTTTGCAGCCTTTACGGCTTCAATGACCATTGCGGACGAGTTCTCCGAAAGAGCTGCGTAAATTCCGCCTGTGTGAAGCCACCTGACGCCGAGTTCACCGAAAATATAATCCCAGTCCACGTCTCCCGGCTTCATCTGCGAAACGGCGGTGTTTCCTCTGTCCGATACGCCTCTCGCGCCTCTGACGCCGAATCCTCTTTCGGTGAAGTTTAAACCGTTTCTGACGGTTCTGCCCGTTCCGTCGTACGGAACCCATTTGATAAGCGACGTGTCAACTCCGCCCTGAAGAATGAAATCCTCGCAGAGTCTGCCGACGTCGTTGTCCGCAAACGCGGTCACTACGCCTGTCTTCATATTGAAGCAGCGTCTGAGACCTCTTGCGACATTATATTCGCCGCCGCCTTCCCACGCTCTGAAACTGCGGGCGTTTTTTATTCTCATATCTCCGGGATCGAGTCTCAGCATGACCTCGCCCAAAGCTATCATATCATATCTGCAATCTTTTTCGTCTCTAAGGTTAAAAAGACTCATCTTCAATCGACCTCCGTTAAACCGTTTATATATTATATAACAATTATCTTTTCATTGCAATTTTAATTTTTTATAATCGTCGATTTTTGAAATGTTAATTTATCTTGACAAAATATTCAAATAATTGTAAAATTTAATTAACAATTATTATATTTTTTTGTTATATTTTATGTCAATGAGGTGTATTTTACGGGAAAGGTATTTAAAGCGAAAGCCAAAACGCTTGACGATTCAAAAGCTTACGTTATGGGTATACTGAATGTCACTCCCGATTCTTTTTCAGACGGCGGACTTTATTTCAGACCGGAAAATGCGATAAAGCACGCAGAAGAAATGTTAAAAGACGGGGCGGATATAATCGACGTAGGCGCATATTCGACAAGACCCGGTTCGGAAGAAATAACTGATAAAGAAGAGATGCGAAGACTGTCGCGCGTATTGCCTGAAATAAGGAAGATGACAGACAAAATCATCTCGGTCGATACGTTTAATCCGGAAACAGCCGAATATTCTCTTGAAAACGGGGCGGACGCGATAAACGACGTATCCGGAAAGTTCAATCCTGAAATCGCGTCGCTTGTTAAAAAATACGGCGCGGGATGGATAATCACTCATACGTCTAACGTAAAATCAGAAACAGAAATAAAATATAAAAAAGGAGTTTGTTATTCGGTAGAACAATTTTTCGACGAAATTTTGAAAGATGTTGAAAAATTCGGAATAGACAAAAATCAAATCTGCCTTGACGCGGGGTTCGGATTCGCGAAAAATAACAGCGATAACATCGAGCTGTTAAAAAATCTTGAGACCGTAATCAGACCCGACGTATTCTTCCTTACGGCTCTTTCAAGAAAAAGATTCGTCGGCTATCTGTCCGGAAAGGAAAATGCCTGCGAAAGAGATATTGCGTCAAGGTATTTGGAACTTTTGTCTCTTGAAAAGGGAGCAGACTTAATAAGAGTCCACGACGTGAAATCGGCGTCGGAGTTAATTAAAGTATATAACAGTCTATTTAAAGATTGATATATTATTATTAAATAAACTATAACGAAAACACGGGGTTTGCTGAAATGGATAAAATATTTATTAAGGGATTGGAGCTTTACGGCTATCACGGCGTCAATAAAAGCGAAAGAACTATAGGTCAAAGATTTATATTAAATATCACCTGCTGGTATAATATGAATAAAATCTGCGTCGACGATAAAATTGAAAACGGCGTAAATTATTCGGATGTCGTAAACGTCGTGAGAAACGTTTTTTTAGCCGGAAACAACAACACGCTTGAAAGAACAGCGCAGGTTATATCCGACGCGATTTTTAAAAATTTCCAGAATGTCAAAAAGACAGAGATAACAATCGAAAAGCCCGACGCTCCGATTAAGGCCAATTTTGAATCGGTCGGCGTCACTATCGAACGGACAAAATAAATAGATGAAATAGATGAACAGAAAATACAGCGGCACGGCAATAGTCGGAATCGGAGGAAATCTCGGCGACAGGGAAGAAAATTTAAAAAATGCCGTCACGTCATTGGACAGATTGATTAATTCCCGCGTAGAAAGAAAATCCGATATTTTCGAAACCGAGCCGGTGGGATATAAAAATCAGCCGGATTTTCTCAACATGACCGTCGAAGTTCAGACCGATTTATCTCCCAGAACATTTCTCGGAGCCTGTCTCGGAATTGAATCGGCGCTTTTTAGAAAAAGGAATTTCAAGAACGGACCCAGACTGATTGACATTGATCTTCTGCTTTTCGCAAAAAAAAAGGAAGATGAGGACGAATATGAATTGATATTTTCCGATGATCCGGAGCTTTATCTGCCTCATCCAAGGATGTTTGAACGCGGATTTGTCCTTAAACCTCTTGAAAATATGATTTCATCGGATAAAATTTTCGGAATTGATTTTTCAAAGAAACTTCAAAATATTGAGCCGGGCACGGTCAGATATTATAAAAAATACGAAGATATAGAAAATCCGCAGGATAGATGATGATTTTAACACACGGCAGAGTTTAAAAAATCAGAAAAAAACTCTTGACAACAGTGTTTTGGAGATGTAAAATTAAGAACGTTCAACACGAACCGGACAGTCGATTCAAATTGAACAGATGAACTTTGATACAAAATTTTTTCCAAAAAATATCAAGAAAGCACTTGACAAAAAGAATAGAAAGTGATAGGATATTTAAGCGCTGTTGAGAGACAGAGCGATGGAAGAAGAATGAACCTTAAAAATTAAACAACGACGAACTTAGAAGGATCCTTGATTTTTTTAAGAGTTTTTAGAAAAAACACTTGTGGAGTAAATCTA